>Ga0207422_1000073_pt1 | contig 409565 bp, 332 predicted proteins | sample MarCyaLeptolynsp_FD_187757 | JGI IMG/M metagenome (GOLD analysis project Ga0207422, IMG submission 187757) | Marine cyanobacterial communities from Panama - species 1 Leptolyngbya sp. (SPAdes) | ecosystem: Environmental > Aquatic > Marine > Unclassified | place: Panama: Panama City | collected...
ACCCCCACAGCACCGCGATTCCCCGCCTGCAACGGCAAAAACGCGACCAGCAACCCCACCCCCAGCAACCCCACCAGGATAAAGACGGTCGGCAAATCGCGATCCGTTCGCACAGACTGCTCCCCCACCGCCCCCCGCAACGCCGCCCCCGCCGCCCCCAGTACTCCCCACAGCACTGGTGCAGACTTCAGCAGCGAAAACAGTCCCCCAAAGGCCACCGCCCCCGCTCCAATATAACGAACATAGCGACTCCAGACCGCAAAACTCCCCATCTCAACAACAGGAGTCGTCATCTCCGGCGGAATTGCCTCCGTCACCCCACTACCAAACAAATAAATCAGCGGCAAAATCACCAACCAACCCATCGCCCCTCCCGCCAGCATCACCGCAGCCACTCGCGGGCCAATAATAAACCCCACTCCCAGTAGCTCCGGCGTCACATCCCCCCCCACCGAAGTGCGAAACCCACCCTGGTTAATCGCAATATCCGGCTCCGGTGTCCAGAGATGACCAAACTTCTCCAGCGCTGTATACAACGCCCCCACCCCCATCCCCAAAAATAGCAACCTTGCCTGAGACCCACCCGCCTGAGCCGCCACCTGCACCTCTGCACAAGCCGTTCCCTCCGGATAGCCCAAACGACCATGCTCCCCCACAATCAACAGCCGTCGCAGAGGAATCATAAACAGCACCCCCAAAAGACCGCCAAACAGAGACAGCGGAAAGATCGGCCAGAACCCCGGCACCTCACCCCACAAATACAGCACAGGCAACGTAAAAATCGCCCCTGCCGCCAGAGACTCTCCCGCAGAGCCAATCGTCTGCACAATATTCGTCTCCAGCAACGTCCCCCGCCGCAGCGCCCCCCGCAGCACCGCCACCCCAATCACCGCCGCAGGAATCGACGCCGACACCGTCAACCCCACCTTCAACCCCAGATACGCATTCGCCGCCCCAAACAGCACCCCAACAACAACCCCAATCGCCAGCGATCGGAACGTCAGCTCCGGCATCTCCACCGTCGCAGGCACCACAGGCAGATACTTCTGCCCTTCAGACAAAGGCTGATACGCTTCCGGCGGCAAAGCAATTCGAGGAGGAGTCATGGGTCAGGTGTTAGGTATCAAGTGTTAGGTGTCAGGATACCGTAATTTGACTTCCCCTATTCCCAAGCAACAACCCAACAGATTTTTGCCTCCAGATCGTTCCACAGAACCCTCACGCTGTATAGCGCTACGAGAATAGATTAGGACACAACAAAAGTGCAAAAGCCAGATGTTGTCAACCTTTCCCTTCTGCCCTCTGCCCTCTGCCTCCTGCCTTTTGCTATAAAACCATCAACAGCAACAATGTCCCAATCAAAGCGTTTTTGGAAACCGTGCCAACAACTCTTCGCGGGAGAGCGCAGACAACTGCAATGCCAGAGCAGCAAATTCTTCGGGAGAAAGCGCCATCAAAGGATTCACAACGCCAGCCAATTCTTCATCCATCGACTCAAACCGCGCCCTCAATAAATTTTCAACAATCGTTTGCCGCTCCCGTTGCGTCCCTCGTTCTTCTCCTTGCTGAATTCCTTGCTGGATCCCCTCCTGGATTCCTTCTTGCCGGAATTGCTCCTTTTTCTGTTGGTACAAGGGTAATAAACGCATTGCCAACTCCTTATCCTCAGTATTTTGATTTTGCCTGAATTTTAAATTTTCCTGCAAGTTCAAGAACAACTCCAGCGCCTGGGTGCGAAAAGGATTATCGGCAGGCAGCGCTTCTAACTCTCTGACAGCCTGCTTCTGTACCCGCCCGCGACCCAGCAGCCGCAACCACAACGTTTCCGGGTTGGATGGCAGTTGGTGAATGACAACAATCCTGGTTTTGAGCGTTTTGGGCAAAAAATAGATGCCTGCAGGCCAATCTTCCTGCGGAGGCGATGCCCCCAAATCGGTCAGCAGCGGTTTGGATGCTGTTGGCGTCAATATCCACAGCAGCGGCAATGCTGCTGGGGGCAATTTCGTTTTAGTCCGTCGCGACCGACGCTGCAGATCGCCTCGGACTTCCAGCGCTTTCAGCAGACAATCGCAAATCTCCCCAGTACTGGCAGCATTGCGGAACGGTTCCAGGATGACAGTCGTTTGCACCATCCGTCCCAACAAGCCCAAGGACTGCAAATCGCTCGCTGAAACGCGAGGAACAAACCAAACATCGATCTCCCGCGTTTCGCCAGAGACCCGCATCGAAGTTTCCACTTCACCATAAGAAGATAGCAGCTCTTCGATCAGCTCCTTCGCAAATTGATCGTGGATCAGACGGGTCAAGACAATTCAAAAAACAAAACGATCGAGATCAGAATCACGGTTCCTTGTAGGAAAATCGCAATTTGTATAGGTGATTCTACATCAAATCGTGCAAATCTGAATCGCTATCATCAGTATCTTGCCCCAATACTGTTCGGTTTAAGCAGTAGGATGGGCAAAGCGAAGCGTGCCCATCTATATCCTGTGATGGGCACGGGCACTTGCCCTTTGCCCATCCTACGGGACTGTTAGGACTTTGTTTTTGTCGCTGCGACTCTAGTCGTCATTTTTTAACCGAACAATATTGTATCTTGCCTCATCCTTACATTTGAGACCCAAAAGCCATTGGAACTTTTGCTGAAAACTCAACAGCTGTCTGTTGAAATTCGAACTTTGCACCTTAAAATACACCCAGCTGAATCGTAAAACAACAATTTTGTTGTTTTATTCTCTATTCATCTCTTTTCAAACACCATCAATCTGACTTCAACCCGAAAACTTGCCAACTAAAACAACAATTTTGTTGCTTTACTCGCCGATGACTTCACTTGAAACCGCATCACCCTCATTTGAAACCGCATCACCCTCACTTGAAACCGCATCACCCTCACTTGAAACCGCATCATTCACAATTGCAGCCCAATCCTAAACTTTTGTATCGCAGCGCAGAAAATCTTCCTGCAAAAAACGAGATCCCTATAGAGGCAATCGCAGTCTGGCAGTCCATCTTTGCGGTTCAGACTCTCAATCAACTATCCAAAGCCAAATCCTGCCAGCTTCATCCCTGCCTCCAAATCCCACTGCCCAGGATCTTCCCGATCTCATACCGATTTAATTTGGAGATGCAATTGATGGAATTGTCGGAACGCTTGCCCAGCAAGACTTTCTTCAATCCAAAATCGTCAATCTAAAATCCAAAATGGTATCAGCTCGCATCGTTCCGAGCGTGGTGCAAACCATAAACACGAACCAGGGAGAAAAACAATGACCCTTAAAACAAAACTCGCCAGCTCGGTCGCAATCGCTGCCTCAATCTTGCTTGCTGCTCCTGCAGGTGCGACCGACGTCCTGTTTACCTTTGTCCAGGACACTGGCCCCTTTGTAGATGACGGCCAGGAATTGGCTGCATTCATCGACTCCCTTGCTGGATTCAACGTCACCCAGAGATTTCTGAACGACGCAGTCTATGACGACTATGATGACTTCGATCAGGTTTGGGTCTACGATCTCTTTTCTGGAGCAAACAACACCACCACGCAAGCCGCAAACTACGAAGGCATTGCTAATTGGTTCAATACCCGCACAGACCAGAACTTAATCGTTGACGGACGCATGATTTCCTCAAGCAGCTTCTGGACAAATGCCAATGCCATGTCCTCCGAAGCAGCCTGGATCCAGAACTACGCCCTGCAGCTCGACAATCGGGGCGGCGGACTGGTTCTAGGTACCGACCATGCATCACCAGCCCAGCCCTCAGGGGGATTCGTTGACGGTATCAACGAAATCAATACCCATATCGGCATCAATCCCTTCAGTAGCTTCTTCGGCTCTTTCCCCACCAGTCAGGCCCTTGTGGATCCGCTGTCCCCTCTATTTGTTAGCAGTCTGGATAGTTGCCGCACTGTGCCCAGCGCCCAGTGCATCAACGACAACTCAACTACAAGCTTCGTGCCAGCGGGCGAGCAACCCAACGGTTTATTTCTCACCCCCGTCGCCTATCACGGCACTGTGTCTTCCGCCTTCGACAACGCTGCCGTCGCATCCACGTTCAACAGCCACACATTCGCGGTACCAGAACCATCAACGCTTCTGGGTAGCATCGCTACGCTCAGCATCGTCCTGCTGAGCAAGCGAAAAAAACGCTAAGCCACCGCAGCTTCATAGTACTATGACACACCTGAATTGTGTAAATTCGTAGTTGGCACTTTAGTGCTGCCGAGGTCTATCGAGTAAGAATTATAGACTTTTCGAAACCCTGACTCTATTAGAACAAATTAGCGATGTCAGTCCACTACGCGGAGTATGGGAACAAAACAATTGAGCCGATCGCGGTGCGTTACGTCTGTCGGCTAACGCACCCTACGCGGAGCCGGGGAACGAGGACCACGAGAACAAACGAGAAACCGCACACCACCGAGAACAATTAATCATCCATCAGGATGGGAAGAAGAGAGCCATGTTCGACTTTATCAAACGCCTCGCTGCCGCTAGAGCGGCCCAAAAACGCCAGCACATCCGCACTGCACAACTGCGAACCTTCATTCTAGAGCAAATCCTCACCCCCAGTGGCTTCATCGATAACGGCGACGACCTGTTCGACGCAGACACCTCCTTGACCGAAATCGATGATTCGCTGTCCGAATTCAAGCTACCAGAGGGCGATGCACTGCTCCCAGACAGCACCCTGACAGACAGCACCCTGACAGACAGCACCCTGATAGACAATGCCTTGCCAGAGACCGTTCTGGAAGAGATCGACTTCCAAGCTATCCCCTTTATCGACACGGCTGAACCCGTGCTCGACTTTATCGACACGGCTGAACCCGTGCTCGACGGCGAGTCTGCTGCTGCTGCCGCTCAATTCGAACCCAACTTCGAGGCAGGCGTGTTCACCGTCGGTGACAGCGGCCAGGTCAGCATCGACTATTTGTTTGACGGCGGCGGCTACAAAGGCGAACTCGCCCTCTTCACCCTGGAAGGCATGGACGAGTTCGACCTCAACGATGCCGACTCAGTCCAGGATTTCATCCAGGAAGCCGCCCACCGCGCCCTGCAAAACGACGCCGACTCCGGCTATGTTGCGATCTCCGATCGGACGGAGGGTGCCCGGTTCAGCGGTCAATTGGGCGAGGGCCGCGACTGGAACGCGGGCGACTACCAGGGTATCCAGACCTTCGAGCTGAATCCCGGCGACGAATTTGCCCTGATGCTCGTGCCCCACGGCACCGTCGAGCGCGTTTACAATCTGCTCCTGAACGACCAGTCTCTCTCCAGCCGCGAACAACCCCTATTCTCCCTGGCCACGATTAACCCGGATGATAGTTTTCAACTGGGTCAGATCGCCAGCATTGTTGAAGGGGGAGATACGTTTGTCATGGAAGACATCCCCATCGCTGGCGGCTCCGACAGCGACTACAACGACCTCATCTTTCAGATTCAGGGTGCTGCAGCCGACGACATTCCCACCCTGGAGGAACTGCCCAGCTTTACCCAGGACTGGCGCGATAGCGACACTGGTCAGGCGCTGCTCAGTTACACGAATTTCGAGGATGCCGAAGTCACCATCGCCGAACATCTGCCCGACCCCGTCCGTTATGCCATCGAACGCGCCATTGATCTAGACAGCCACGATCCTGAAGCATTAGCAGCGACCCAGCAATGGGTGGTCGGTGTCAGCAGCCGTCCTCTCTCTCCCGACGTCCTGCATCTACTGGAAGCCGAAAACCTGGGAGCCACTGGCCACATCCCCAACACCTTCCTCTGGGAATTCGCTGCTGACCTGTCGCTCCAACAGGTGTATCAGCGCCTGGACAACCTTTCTGGCGTTGAGTTCGCCTATCCCCTGTTGGCACAGCAACACGAACTCCGCATGCCCACTCTGGCCGATCAGTGGCATTTAGCAGAGATTAGCCCAATCTGGGACAACTTCAGCGATGAGGGCATCACCGGGGAAGGGGTCACCATTGGCATTGTGGATGATGGCCTGGGCTACGAGCACCCCAATCTGAGCAACAATTATCGCCTTGACCTGAGCCGCGACTTCCATGAAGCCCCGAACCGGATTTACGACACTGACCCGCTACCCAAGTCCTATCTCTCCAGGGGGACAGTCAAATGGCAGTCTCACGGGACTTCAATGGCGGGCATCGCCGCAGGCGTCCCAGGCGAGAATGGACCTGATCTGAGCGGGGTGGCTCCGGGTGCGGCGGTCGTGGGCCTGCGCTTGTTTGAGGCTGACAGCAATTTTGCCGAACTGGTCACGAGCACCGATCTGAAAGAAGCCGACAGCTTATCCTATCTGACTGATGACATTGATATTTATAACAATAGCTGGGGGCCAGAGGATAAACTGATCTGGGCCCGGGGCCCCAAGGGACCATCGCCTCTGGCGGCGATGGCGCTCCACACGGGAGTCACCCAGGGGCGCAATGGCCGGGGCAGCATTTTTGTCTGGGCGGCGGGCAATGGCGGACGGCTGCAGCGGCGCTATCAAGACCGGGTTGACTACGATGGCTATGCCAGTTCTCGCTACACGATTGCCGTTGCGGCCATTGACCATGAGGGTCGACAAGCAGCATATGGCGAACCGGGGGCCTCGCTGCTTGTTTCTGCGCCGTCCAGCGGTTCGCTGCAGCGGGATCTGCCCACCGATCGCAAGATTGTCACGGCGCGGCTTGAGAGTCCAGACGACGGTGATTGGCGAAACGATTACACTGTGCAGTCTGGCGGCACTTCAGCAGCAGCGGCGTTTGTCTCTGGAGTGGTGGCGTTGATGCTGGAGGCGAACCCGAACCTGACCTGGCGGGATGTGCAGCACATCCTGGTGGACACGGCGCGCCAGACCAATCCAGAGGACGAGGGTTGGACGACCAATGGGGCGAGAGTGCCTAAGCCGATCAACTACAAGTATGGCTTTGGGGCGGTGGATGCGGCAGCGGCGGTGAAGGCGGCCCAGGACTGGCAGTTGGTCGGCGCTGAAGTGTCTCTGACGTCTGGCGAGCGGGACGTCAACGAGACGATCCCGACCGGACCTGCGGCGCTGGAGCGTACCGTCACCATCGACGAAAACATGACGGTGGAATCTGTTGAGGTGATGTTCGATGCCAGTCATGACGATCGGGGCGATCTGGAAGTGGTGCTGGTTTCCCCCGATGGCACGGAGTCGATCTTGACGGCACCCCACAAATTGCCTGCCGATGGCAATCCAGAGGACAACATCAACCCCAATGCAGACTACGATAAGTGGCTCTTCACCTCTATGCGGCATTGGGGCGAGTCATCCTATGGCGACTGGACATTGCGCGTCTCTGACAAAGATGGTAATGCCATTGATGGTACCTGGAACCAGTGGCAGCTGAATCTCCACGGAGCTAATCCGGTAGTGACCCTGGAAGCCAGCGACCCTCATGCCAGAGAGGGAGGCGATGTCGGCACGATGACGATTCGCCGCACGGGCAACCCCAACGGCCCGCTGACCGTGAATGCGATCCTGAATGTGGCCCATCGCTGGTGGCGACCGGATGCCATTGAAGGCCAGGATTATCGCTATCGCATCGGCGGTGAAGTGATTGAGTTGGGGAACAGCTTCAGCGTCACGATTCCAGCAGGGGAAGAATCGGTCGCGGTGGCGATCGAACCGTTAGAAGACAACATTGTAGAATGGCCGGAATCGGTGACGTGGCAGCTGCAATCCAGTGAGAACTATGAATTGAACGATCGCAGCTTTGCTGAAGTGCGGCTCTGGGATAACGAACCGCCCCAGGTACGGCTTTACGCCGATGCTTATGCGGACAAGCCGGCTCGTGCCCATACAGCTGGCTATATTTCTGAAGCCGGGAACGCGGAGCGATTTCGCTTTCGGCGGATTGGCGACCTCAGCCAACCGCTCAGCCTGAAGCTGGTGCTGGAGGTTTTGGAGGGGGATGTGACCGCTGCGGACTATGAAGCGAGACTGCCGGGATCGGAGTATGGCCCGTTGCCAGAGACAATTGAAATGCCAGCGGTTACACGCCATAGTTTTTGGAGTCATGTGAGCGCTCAGGATCTTTTTTTAGATTTCAGGGCTAAACCTGATGGAGCAGTGGAAGGGACCGAGCGCATCCGACTCGCGATCGAGGAGAGCGGGGATGGATCCTACACCATTCTGGACAATTGGGGCAGTCGAGAGATTGCGATTGGAGACGATGACGGGCAAGCTGCAGTCACGATTGTAGCGACTGACCTGGTCGCTGTTGAGGGAGGGGATGGCAATGACAGGGCAGAGGTTACGGTCTATCGCCAGGGAAACATCATCGAGCCGTTAGCGGTAACCTACTGGATTTCTCCTCATAGTGGTGGATATCCACTGGCCACCCCAGGGGAGGATTATGAGTTACCGGGCAATTCCCTTGTCATCCCGGCAGATGTGGCGGCCTATGCGTCCTTCATGGGCCGCCTGGAGATTCCGGCGGGCGAGTCTTCGGCCTCGTTGGCCATTCAGCCCTTGCGCGACGGGCGGGTTGAGCCAACCGAGTATCTCCGTTTCGTGATTCAACCTGGTGAGGAGTATAGCGTCGGGGCGAGACAGGTTGCGACAGTGAGGATTGAGGATGAGGCGGCCCTGGCAAAGACGCTGACCCACAGTCAGCATCTGGGGGGAGCGGATGCTTATTCTGCTGCTCAGGGGATTGCCATTGATGGGGCAGGCCGGGTTTATATTGCCGGACGCAGGGGAGATCGGGCGATTGGCAATGGGGCTAATATTGGCGATGTCTTTGTGGCTCAAGCCAACCGCGAGCTGCAGTGGGCGGCCAACTGGCCCCAGGAAGAGGCGCTGGCTGCCGTCAACACTGCCGGATTTGATGAGGCCAATGGCATTGCTGTGGCTGAGAATGGCACCGTCTATGTAACGGGGTGGACGGATGGCGATCCGGCGGGCGATAGTGCTGAACGCAATGGCTGGATTGCCCGCTATAACGCGGATGGCTCGCTGGCCTGGAAGACAACGGTGGGCACAGGAGCCAATTCCCTGGTGCATCATGATATTGCCAACGGATCCATGACAGTGGATGCCGCAGGCAATGTTTATCTTGTCGGCTATACCTTTGGCAATTTAGGCGATGATGCAGTCAATCAGGGACAGGCGGATGCCTGGGTGGCCAAATATGATGCATCAGGCGAGCAGCAGTGGCTGGCGCAGTTGGGCAGCCGGGGCTGGGATGAAGCGCAGGCGGTGGCGGTGGATGGAGCGGGAAATGTGTACATTACGGGCAAAACTCTGGGTCAGTTGGGCGATCTGCAGACGGGCGACGCGGATATTTGGGCGGCGAAGTATAACAGCGCCGGGGAGCGGCAGTGGTTGCAGCAGTTTGGTACGGATGCCTGGGAGGAAGCCCGCAGCATTGCAGTGGATGACGCGGGTCATGTGTACCTGGGGGGACAAACAAAGGGCTGGCTGGGGGAAACCTATGCAGGAGATTACCAGGATTGGGCGGGGGATTTTGATACCTGGTTCCAGGCCCGTCATGGCGATCGGTCGGGGTTGGGGGGCGTGTATCGGGGTGAGGGGGATGTCTGGGTGGCGCAGTTGGACAGCGCCACTGGGACGGCGAACTGGAAGCGGTTGCTGGGGACGGCGGCGACGGATGGGGCGATGGATGTGGTGACGGATGGGGCGGGGAATGTGTATCTGACGGGGTTTACGCGGGGGGAGCTGGTGGAGGATGCTCAGGTGGGGGGCAGCGATGTGTTTGCGGCGAAGTATAACGTTGATGGGGCGTTGCAGTGGCGGCAGCAGTTGGGTAGTGCGGGGGATGAGGTGGCGACGGGAATTGCCTTGGAGAACGGTAGCGTTTACCTGACGGGGGTGACGGATGGCGATTTTGCGGGGGCGACTGCGGGCGGGGAGAGTGCTTGGGTGGTGCGGTTGGAATAGGGAATAGGGAATGGGGAATGGGGAACAGGGAATGGGGGAGGCTGTAGAGGCAAATGGCGTTTACTTAAGGTTGATGGGCAGTGCCCACCCTAGGGATTTCCAAGGCTTTCAGCTTTCAATTCTTGCTTAAGTAAGCGCCATTCCACCCTACTCACGGCTAGTTTGGGGCGATAGAGTTAGGGGGTCGAGAAGGCGATAATCCTGAATCGATAGACGTTGGCAGCACTAAAGTGCCAACTACGAATTTATACGATTTTAGGCGTGTCATAACTCGATAGATGTTGGCAGCACTAAAGTGCCAACTACGAATTTACACGATTTCAGGTGTGTCAGGCCATTACCTGACTTGAGGGGGGTCGGGGAAGAGGGTGAGGATGAGGTGTTGGCGGAGGGGGTCGAGGAGGGGGGGGAAGGGGGTGGGGTTTGCGATCGCATCGCCATAGGTCAATAGTTCAGACAGGGTGGTGACGCGATAGCGATTGTCTAACCTGGATAGGACGCGCTCCAGGGTTTTTGCGGTTCGCTGGCCGCGCTCGCCGTTCTGGCCGCCGTCGTGCAGGATGATAATGGCTCCCGGACGAATGTTCCACTGGATAAACCGCTGGGCAAAGCCTGACCAGGGAATGTGGGTGTCGAGGGGCCAGATTAAGCCCAGGACCAGGTTATAGCGGTGCTTCCGGGCGATGTCTGCCATCGGGTTGCTGCACCAGCCGCCGCCGGGGCGCAGCCAGCGGGGGGAGGCTGATGGGGTTTGGGTTGAGGATAAGTTGGCAGTATGGGGTTGGGTGTAGCGGTCGATGATGGTTTGCGCTTCCAGTAATTTTGCTTCAAATTGGTTGCCCAGGCCGATGCTGCGTCTGTCCTGGGTGAGGTGGTTGCCAATTTCGTGGCCGTCGCGAACGATCCTGGAGACCAGGGGATCGGGGTTGCGGGTGGCGCGATCGCGATTTTCGATTTTGTGGCTCAGGAGAAAGAAGGTGGCCTGGGCCTGGTGGGCGGATAGGACATTCAGGATCTGTACGGTAGTGTTCTGGTTTCCGGGCGCGATCGCGCTGTCGGGTCGGTCGTCGGGGCCATCATCAATGGTCAAAGCGACAACGGGTTCTGGCGTATCAACGGCATAAATGGCACCAGGACAAATCGCAGGGGATAGGCTCAGGGCAAAACTCAGAGGCACAATCAGGGCTGCAACGATGGGAACTGCAATGCTGAGAATCAGCGCAGCGCAGGCAATGATGAGGAGTCTTCGTCTTTTGTGGGTTTTCATCATCTGTCAGGATTCGGATGCGAGCGAACCATGCTTTGCAACTGGGAAGAGATGGGATCCCCGTTCATCATCAATGGACTGCCACCGCTCATTCAGGACTATAGTCTTTAACAGTAGAGGGGGCTGTCCTGTTTGTCTACAAGATTCTAGAGCACTGAAGTGCTGACTACGAGCTTTATAGACTTTAGCGGTGTGGGGCTAATCCTTTTGTCCACAAAACTCGGGAGCACTGAAGTGCCGACTATAAGATCTATACACTTTAGACGGTGTGGGGCTAATCCTTTTGTCCACAAAACTCGGGAGCACTGAAGTGCCGACTACGAACTTTATTCATTTATACAATTCAGTTGTATGGCACTATCCTCTCTGTTTTACGTGTCTTGAATGCGAACGTCGATCACAGTGGCGTTGAAGTCGTAGGTTAAGCCTTGAAGCTGAACGAGCATACCGACTTTGACTTTGCTGGAGCCGAGCACGGGGCCGTCTTCTGTAACCTGGGCTTTGCCGTCCAGGGTAATTAACATATCTGCGGTGTAGTTGAGTTCGGGGCGCGGGTCGGGTTCGGCGATCACGGAGCCGTCGGGTTGGGGGACAGCGACGCTGCGGGGGAGGAATTTTACGCTTTGGATGTTGACTTTGCCAGCGGGTTGGTTGCGAATGACGAAGCTGGCTTGTTTACCTTCTTCGATCAGCCGTTCGGGGTTGAGGACGCCTAAGCCTCTGACCATGACGTCTACTTCTACGGGCTGGGTTCTGGCACCAGGTTGGCCGACGGATTTCCCGGTGCCAGGTACAAAGGCAATGCCAACAATCACGAGCAAAATCACCAGCGCTGCGCCAATGTCCAGGATGCTGATTTTGCCAAAGAGTCGACCTTTTGAATCTAAAATGTTCATGCCTTGTTTTCCTTTGCAGCTCGGGCGTCAGCCTCTAAGTATATAGCACTATGGGGTTGAGTTAGGAGATTATGTTTTGGGTGAAAGGGAATGGGGAACAGGGAACGGGGAATGGTAAAACGTCATGTTTTGGGTGAAAGGGGATGGGGAACAGGGAACGGGGAATGGTAAAACGTCATGTTTTGGGTGAAAGGGGATGGGGAACAGGGAACGGGGAATGGTAAAACGTCATGCTTTGGGTGAAAGGGGATGGGGAACGGAGAATAGTAAAACGTCTTAACTTATTGCCATAGGGCTATACAGGTAAAAGGGTTTGAATCGTTGTGCTGAGCGCAACAATCTGACTTGTCCTGGGGGGCTATTCTTCTTTTCTAGCGCGGCTGGTGTATTGGCCGTGAATGTTGACGCTGTAGGGAACGAGGTAGGTGAGGATCCCCGCTAGCCAGCGATCGCGGGTCATTTCGCCTTGCAGCAGGGCGGAGCCGTGGTTGAGTGTAAAGAGGATGGATCCCACAATTAGGGAGACTTTCAGGGCTGTGGGTACAAATTCGCGATCGCACAAACTTGCCAGGAATTCCCTCAAAGATTTCATTGTGTTAAAAATAGCCTATGCTATTTCAGACTGGTTCCTGCCCAGTCTAACAAGCAGGCATGGATTCAATGGCCATACTATTCGCTTTCGCTCGTGCAATCTGTATACAAGGAATCCATCGACTGCAACGCAAAAGTGGGTCGGTTCTCATTCGCCAATCCAATCAAGAGACAAAGAATTGTAACCCAAGCTGGGAAACGGCACCCCATTTCCATACCGTGGAACGTGAAGGGCACAGACAACGACTTTCTACCTTAGCTGACCGTCCAAGGAGCAACCGTTATGTCCATTAATCTCCTAACGTCTCTCACCTTGACGGCGCTGCTGCTGACGGCGCTGCCTGTGCTGCCTCTGGTCGAGCGTACCCTGCTGAACTCAGTGGCTGTTGCCCAAAGCGCGTCTAAAGCGGAAGCCGATGGCGTGTTGCAGCGGGGGATGGAGCAGTATGAGAGCGGCCAGTTCCGCGAGGCGCTGCAGTCCTGGCAAGAGGCACTACAGTTCTATCGTCAGTTGAGCGACCGCCAGGGAGAGGTAGACTCTCTGGGTGGACTGGGCCTTGCTTCCCGTGCTCTGGGGGACTTCCGTCAGGCAGTCGAGTTTCATCAGCAGCAGTTGGACCTTGCTCGCGAGCTTGGCGATCGCAAGGGGGAAGCCAGCGCCCTGGGTGGACTGGGCGATGCGCATCATTTCCTGGAAGAGCCAAACCAGGCAGTTGAGTTCTATCAGCAGTCCTTGGGTATCGCCCGCGAAATCGGCGATCGCAACGGAGAAGCAACTGCTCTGCGCGGGCTGGGCTTTGCTTACCATGCATTAGGGGATACCGATCGAGCTATCGAGTTCCACCAACAATCCCTGACCCTTGCGCGTGAAATCGGCGATCGGAAGCAAGCAGGGTACGCTCTGGGTGGACTGGGCCTGATTCGCGATTCCCTGGGGGAGTCCCGCGAAGCGATTGCGTTTTTCCAACAGGCGCTTGCGATTGCTCGCGAAATCGGCGATCGGCAGGGAGAAGGGGAATTTCTCAGGCATCTGGGCCTTGCTCATTACGCCCTGGGGAAATACCGCAAAGCGATTGTTTTTTTTCAAGAGGCGCTGACGATTGCCCGCGAAGTCGATGACTCTCGAGGGGCAGTCCTGGCTCTGGGCAGTCTGGGTCGGGCTTATTCCGCCTTGAGCAACGACCGGGACGCGATCGCGTTTTTCCAGCAGGCGTTGACGCTCGCCCGCGAAATCGGCAATAAACATGAAGAGGCAATTTCTTTGAGCGGGCTGGGGGATACTTACCTTGCCCGGAAGAATGCCCGTAAAGCAATCGAGTTCTACCAGGAGTCTCTGCCCCTCATCCGTGAAATTGGCGATCGGCAGTGGGAAGCTGTCTACCTTGGGAATCTGGGTCTGGCTTATTTTTTTCTGGGGGACGCTCCTCAAGCGCTCGAGTTTCATCATCAGGCTCTGGCTCTTACCCGCAAAGTTGGCGATCGGCGAGGGGAAGCGAACGCTCTCTATAATTTGGGCCTTACCTACGAGTCCCTGGGGTATCCTCGTACGGCAAACGAATTCTATCACCAGTCTTCGATTATCCAGCAGGAAATCGGCGACCGCTAGGAAAGATGCTGGATCGCAGCAATTCAAAATTCAAAATTCAGCAGTCTTCGAATCCTCATCTCCATCCAGGATAGAGCAGGGTTAGTTCCAATCTTCTTTGTTACGTTTATTGGAGCGGCCTTCGTACACTGGGCTGTGGGTGTGAATTTGCCGGGTTTTTTCGTATAGAGCTGCTTCGGTAAGTTGCCACTTTTTCAGGATTTTCTCCAGGTCCGCCTGGATGGATCGGGCACCGGGGAAGCCGCGATAGCGAATCTTCAGACGGGCGAGTTCGGCGAGGTTGTAGTCCGTGGGTTCGCCGGAAAGGAGTTCGTTTACTGTGGTGCGATCGCGCGTTTCCAACGGATGTTGTTGATCTTTAGGCTCTTTGCTCATATCATTTTGGATTTTAGATTGCCGATTTTGGATTTTAGATTGCCGATTTTGGATTGGAGAAAGGCTGACTGGGCAGACAGGCTGCCAATTTCATAAGTTGTACCTCCAAGTCAAATTGGTGTCATGGTTTGTTGTTTGTTGTTGATGGTTCATTGTTGGTTATTCATTGTTCATTGCAAGCCCTTAACAATGAACCATTATCTATTAGCAATGAGCCATTACCCTTTTGCTCGTCGTCGCGGTAGTTGTATCCACATGATCGTTCCAGTGACAACTAACGTTAGCAGACCGAACGCATTCAGAAAAGGGTAGATGATGCCCAGATCGAGACGGCCAAATTTTCCCCGGTGTAGTTCCAATAACCAATAAAAATCTCCCCCTTTGTCGCTCAGGACAGCAATGTGAAACATCATACCTGTCAGCAAGGTCAGCAAGAGCGGTAAAGCCATGAAAGGAACCAGGGTTGCGTGCAGCCGACGCAAGCGAACTTTGTTAATAGCCATAACGATTTTGGAGTTTAGAGTTTAGATTTTGGATTGACGATTAATTTTGGAGTTTAGATTGAGAAAGTCCCTGACATCTGACAGCTAAATTTCATTTCTGCAGCCAACGCTTGCTTGTAATCAATAATAGAGGGCTTGCGACTAGCAATAGCAGAATCAGTTCCCCAAATTCTGGAATGAGAGCGATCGGTTTAGGGTGCGCTGGGGCAACTGAGGCTGGCACCTCAGTCCCAGACGTAGCAGGGTCGGTAGGTGCAGGCGGGGTGGGCGCAGCCTCCTGCTGTTGAGTGTTTTCTGCTTCATGGGGATGTCCTTGATGAGCCTGTAAAGGCATTTTTTGTCCCGGCATTGTCTCAATGACCTACTAAGGTTGGGTCTCGTTCGATGTTGACTGTTTGGGTTGATAGCTGGTGATAATGCGACCAGCACTCTTGAGCTGATGATGGAAGGCTTGACTGACGGCATCTCCATGGGGAGAAAGTCGGTCAATGCCAATACCATTGCGGCCGATGTCTTTGCCGGAACTGTGGATGTATTGTTCATTGCCCAGGTAGAGTGCAACGTGAGTGACGCGGTCGACTTTGGCGAAAAAGATCAAGTCGCCGGGTTGCAAGTCTGCGATCGCAATTGGCTCGACAAAGTCAGCCTGTTGATAGGAATCTCTCGGCAACCAGATCCCTGCGGACTGAAATGCAGTCTGCATCAACCCAGAACAATCATAGTTGGGACCAACGGTGCCGCCCCAAAGGTAATGATTGGGAACCTGCATAGCGGTTTGGGCGAATGCGATCGCCGCAGGCAAACGCGCTTCAATTTCAGTGCGAGTCAGGCTAACAGGTTGGTAAGGATGAGGTGCCGGTTCCAGCTGAGTCAGATCGCTCAGCACTATCCAGCCAGGATAGTCGTCTTCGCAGAGACATACCTTGACAGCTCTGGCATTTGATGCAATCAGCTCTGAGAGCAGTTGCTTGGGTTCTGGCAGCGCGATCGATCGATCGGAGAGAGAAACAATTCTGAGTTGTCGTCCCACAGCAGCCTGAGTTGCCAGACCGTCACAATCCTGGGAATCATAGAGATCCAAAGTCGCTAAGCTGCGATACTCAATCATTTGATTTTGGTTCATGGTTCGTGGTTCAGGGTTGATAGCTCAGGGTTCAGGGTTCAGGGTTACTTGCTCAGGGTTCAGGGTTGATGGTTGGCAATGGAACCCCGAACGCTTAACCTTGAGGGTTGATTGCTCGCAGTTGATGGTTTGCAATGAACGATAAACAATGAACAATGAACAATGAACAATGAACAGGATTAGACATGACTTTTTTCCATGAAGATGAACAATTAAAAAAATTGGGCGATCGCATTCTAGCGGCAACCTGGGCTGAATTTCCAGAGCTTGCCCGCAATCAAATTGCCTTAACCTGGGTTGTCTATGACGATCCGGTCTCTGTAAATACCGGCAATGCCCTCAGTCCAGAAGCCTTCTGGGGGCTGCCAGTGCGCGGGATGCACTATCGTGGTCTAGAACTCATTTACCCTGCTAGTGTAGTCAAGCTATTTTATCTGGTGGCGGTGCATGAGTGGCTGGAAACTGAGATGCTGCAAACCTCGCAAGAACTGGAGCGAGCCGTCCAAGACATGATTGTGGAGTCTAGCAACGACGCCACCAGTCTGGTCATCGATCTATTGACAGGCACAACCAGCGGGCCGGAATTGCCCGCTGGGCCATTTGCAACCTGGCAACAACAACGCAACATTGTTAATCGCTATTTCCAGACGCTCCAGTGGCCCGAATTGAAAACGATCAACATCAATCAGAAAACCTGGTGCGATGGACCCTATGGCCGAGAACGAGCTTTTCTAGGAGAACTGTATGAAAATCGCAATATGCTGACCACCAATGCAACAGCACGATTGCTGCATAGTATTGTAGGTGGGGTAGCAGTTTCGGCAGCGCGATCGCAAGCCATGATGGATCTACTCAAACGCCCCCTCAACCCTGCCGAATTTACCATTCAGAGCGAAGAAAACCAGGTTACTGGCTTCTTTGGAGCCGCACTGCCTCAACCAGCCAAACAATGGTCAAAAGCAGGCTGGACAAGCAAAGTACGCCACGACGCCGCCTATATTGAAATTCCTAACCAGCCCCCATTCTTACTCGTTGCCTTCATCGACAGCCCCACCTACAGCGGCAATCAAGCGATTCTGCCTTTTATTGCTCAACAAGCGACGGCAACCCTCCCGACCATCAGGAAGTGACAAAATGCCGTAAGTTTCAGGTAGGGTCTGGGATGTAAGGGTTAGGGTGTGGGAAAAAATGGCAAGAAATTTTTGGAGATGGCAACCCATCATGGGATTTTGGGTCAATCCTTAGAGGCAAAATTGTGCCAGATAGACTGACTTTCTTCCCCACACTCTCAACCCCACCTCCTTTTCGAGTGTGTTGTCACCCCGCCAGCTCCCGCCTTCTGCCCTCTGCCCTCCACCCTCTGCTTTTGCTATACCTCACGACTTGGAAGGTTGGCACCCCCGAAAGGGGCGCTAACCCCCATTTCTTCATGCTAGAACGGAAAAATGGGTTATTTTGAAAGCCTTGCTCAGCAAGACTTTCAAAATAACTTTCCAAGTCGCGATACCTCCTCACACAATCGAAGATTGATATCAATAACCTCCCACTTTAACCTTGACCATGTCCCCTAATTCAGCATTTTCAACCGTTCAAAACCAACCCTCTACCCTGCGCCGTATTGGTCTGACCGGTGGGATTGGGACTGGCAAAACGACCGTCTCGCGCTATCTGGCCAAGACCTATCAATTACCCATCCTGGACGCCGATATCTACGCTCGCAACGCCGTAAAACCCGGAACGCCCATCCTCAAGCGGATTGCAGATCGCTATGGAGCAGAGATTTTGTTGGCAAACGGTACTCTCAATCGTCGTTATCTGGGTCAACTCATTTTCAACGATGCTGCCGAACGGCAGTGGTTGGAGCAGCAAATTCATCCTTACGTCCGCGAGGCGTTTGCACAGGAAGTTGCCAGGTTTGAGCGCATTGGAGAAGAAGAGAACGAGAGAGAATCGCGGGAAGGAAGAAAAGATGCAAGCGAGAGTGCAGTGTCGTCGCATGACGGGGTCGCCGCTCCCATTCCTCGCACAATTGTCCTGGCGATCCCGTTGCTGTTTGAGACAGGCATGACCGAGCGAGTGACTGAGACCTGGGTGGTCTATTGTTCGCCAACCCAGCAGTTGGAGCGCGTGATGCAACGCGATCGCATCTCCCCGGAAGCCGCCCAATCCCGCATCGCTAGCCAAATGCCCCTTACTGAAAAGGTCGCTCTCGCCGATATCGTATTGGACAATTCCTCTAATCTAGAACGACTGTTGCAACAAGTGGATTCAGCATTAGGAATGAGAATTTAATCGTTTGCTTGTGCGATCGCAACGACTCCTGTAGAGGTCGGTCTTGTGCCGACTCTGGTTCTATTAGGGCAGCTGAATGGATTCACTCACACGTCTATCTCCCTGACAACGGGTGAGACCTCTATCTCGCGTAAAGTCTTCGCCAGACTAGTCTTTTTTTTGCAGCATTGCATGACGCAAAAGTGCCAACTACGAGTTCATGTTCTTTGGTAACACTGAAGTGCTAACTACGAGTTCATGTTCTTCTATAGCTCGGCGCGTTCTGCCAATTCCAGCCAGCGTTCTGTTGCTGTATCAATGGCCTGGATCAATTCCGCTAGACGCTTGGAGAGTTGCTGCACTTCGGTATAGTCTCCTGGCGGATTGTGATAGAGTACCTTTTCCACGGCTTCTTTCTCGGCTTCCAGTTCAGGGATCTGTGCTTCCAGGGTTTCGTATTCCCGCTTTTCCTTAAAAGAAAGCTTGCGCGATTTTTCTGGCTTTTGGCTTTTGGCTTTTGGCTTTTGGTTTCTTTTTGCAGGTTGTTCCTCGCTCTTGGACTCCTGTACTTTGGCTTCTTCAGCTTGCTTGTAATCCAGATACACGGAGTAGTTGCCGGGATACTGGCGTAGAGTGCCCGCAGTTTCAAAGGCAAAGATCGTATCTACGGTGCGATCGAGAAAGTAGCGATCGTGGGAAACGACAATGGCGCAGCCGTTGAAGTCTTCCAGATATTCTTCCAGGACGGCCAGGGTTTGCACGTCCAGATCGTTGGTCGGCTCGTCCAGAATCAAAACGTTGGGAGCGCTCATCAACACCCGTAACAAGAAGAGTCGCCGTTTTTCACCACCGGAGAGTTTGTGAATGGGGGCATATTGCTGATTGGGGGGAAAGAGGAAGCGTTCTAGCATCTGGGAGGCGGAGATGATGCTGCCATCAGCGGTCTTAACCAGCTCTGCGACGCTCTTAAGATATTCGATGACGCGCTGGTTTTCGTTCAGGGTGACGTCGTCGGAGTGCTGGTCGAAGTAGCCGATGTGAATGGTGGCACCGATGTCGACGCTGCCGGAGTCGGGTTGCAGGCGTCCGGTGATGATGTCCATTAGGGTAGATTTCCCGGCTCCGTTGGGGCCGATGATGCCGATGCGGTCTTCTGGGTTGAAGCTGTAGCTGAAGTCCTGGATTAAGGTACGCTCGCCGTAGGTTTTGCAGATGTTGGTCAGTTCGATGACCTTTTTGCCGATGCGACGACCAGCAGTGGCGATTTCGACTTTGCCTTGTGCTTGTTTGAATTCTTGGGCTTGCATGTCGCGGATGCGATCGATTCTGGCTTTTTGTTTAGTGCTGCGGGCTTTGGGGCCTCGTTTCAGCCATTCCAGCTCGCGCCGCAATACGCCTTTGTGTTTGCGCTGGCTGCTGATGACGGCGTCCTCGGCTTCGGCCTTTTTGGCTAAATAGTAGGCGTAGTTGCCTGCGTAGGGGTAGAGATCGCCGCGATCGATTTCTAGAATTCGGTTGGTGACGCGGTCGAGGAAGTAGCGATCGTGGGTAATCAGCAATAAGGCACCGCGATAGCGCTGCAGGTAACTCTGCAACCACTCGACTGACAGCGCATCTAGATGGTTGGTGGGTTCGTCCATCAGTAAGACATCGGGGGCTGAGAGTAGGGCTGCAGCCAGGGCAATGCGTTTGCGATAACCGCCGGAGAGATTGCCAATTTTGGCGTCGAAGTCTTGAATGCCCAGTTTCGTTAGCACGATTTTGGCCCGAGTTTCCAATTCCCAGGCTCCAGCGGCGTCGATCTGTTGCGAGACGTTTGACAGCTGGGCCATGAGCGTTTCGGTATTCCCCTGCCCTTGAGCCAGCAGATTAGACAGTTCTTCGTATTGGCAAACCAGAGCGATTTGTTCGCCGCTGTCAGCAAGGATTTGCTCTAATATGGTGCGTTCTTCATCCAGGTTGGGTTGCTGGGGTAAGTAGACAATTTTGGCGGCGGCGTTGACCCAGCGTTCGCCGCTGTCGAAGGGTTCCAGTCCAGCAATCATTTTCAGTAGAGTGGATTTGCCGGAGCCATTGATGCCGATCAGTCCTACTTTGTCGCCTTCGTCGAGGCTGAAGCTGGCGTCTCGCAGGATTTCTTTGATGCCAAAGTCTTTTTTGATCGATCGGAGGGTAAATAGGGCCATTGTCTATTTTGGATTTTAGATTTTGGATTTTGGATTATTTTCTGGGCAATTTTGTGGATTTTGGATTTTAGATTTTGGATTATTTTCTGGGCAATTACGTTTGCTGTAGGGCAGGTCTTGATTAATGGCGTCAATTTCTTGTTGTTCCATTTCGTTGATTTCATCCATGTAGGAATGGAGAATCTGACTGAATCGGGGGTCGTAGAAGCGGTGCATGCTGTAGTTGCGAGTGGCGGGGAAGCCGCGTCGTTTTTTGTGACGACCGCCAGCTCCAGGGTCAAAGATTTGAATGCCCTGGTTGATGGCCCATTCAATAGGGGTGTAGTAGCAAGCGTCGAAGTGGAGGCAGTCGATGTCTTGCAGGCTGCCCCAGTAGCGACCGTAGAGACGATCGCCTTTGGTGAGGCAGAAGGAGAGGCCAATGGGTTGGTTGCGATCGCAGTCCTCGTCATAAGCAGCCACCAGCAAAACCCGATGCCGATAGTTGGGATGGAGTTGCTGAAAGAATCGGCGGGTCAGGTATTTGCTACCCCAGAAGAATTTATCGCAGGTGCTGCTATAGAAGGTGTAGATTTGCTGAAACAGGGAGGTGGGAATCTCGTCGGCAAAAAAGGTTTGCAAGCGCAGATTGGCTTTGCCGACAGCTTTGCGCTCGCGCTTGATGTTGCGCCGCTGGTTGGCATTGAAGACTGCCAGGTAGTCGTCAAAGCTCTGGAAATCTTGGTTTTGCCAGATGTAGCTGTGATGCAGCCAGCCGGTGAAGCCGTGACGTTCAATAACAGGTTGCCAGTCTGGATCGACGAAGAGGAAGTTGCAACCGGAGAACTGGTTGCGATCGCAAAACAGGTCAATTTCCCGCACCATCAACGCGGTCAGTTCCTCTTCATCTTCCCCTGGGGCGATCAGAAATCGATAGCCCTCTGCCGGGGTAAAAGGTGCCATGCCCAGCAACTTTGGATAGTAATCCCGTCCCAGGCGATGATATAACTCGGCAAACTGATGGTCGAAGACAAACTCGCCATAACTGTGACCCTTGACATAGAGCGGTGCGGCTGCTACTAACGTGCGATCGCGCCAGAGGGTCAAATGCTGTGGCAACCACCCTCTCCGTGCTGTTGCGCTACCCGAAGTTTCCAAATTATTCAACCATTCCCATTCCAGGAAAGGCGTTTTCAGCGGGAGGGCTAGCTCATCCCAGGCAGTTTGGGGAATATCAGCAATGCCGCTCACCCAGTTTGTAGAATAGCGAGATTTGAAGGATTCCACCATAGGAGTAGGGAGATTGCATTCAGCAAAATGGGTTGGCAAGATTCAATTTAGTGTAACAAGCAAACAATCAGTTTTCCGTATCCATATAAACTGGGAACAGAGACTGGGAACTATCGACGCCACCTCAGCAACCAGGTTGCTGAAGCAATGGCATTGGTCATTGAACTTGTCCGAGAACTGGAGTGTAAGCCCCCCCTCCGGGGGGCTTACACTCCAATTTCCGAATGAGTCTATTGAACCAGGATGACAAAACGGACGGAGACTATGTGCTGCGTACAGTGCCTGATTTTCTAGGTATAACCACCATAGAAGCAGAAACCCTCAGCGCCAGCAATCCTCAGCGCCAGCAATCCTCACTTAAATTGAACACTCAAATTGAGCAGCGCCTAAAAAATCCACTCTCTAGCCTAATCTAAACCTTGTCCATTGTGACATCGGGATCGGGACAACGAATTGGAAAGCCATGTTGCCGACAATAGTGCAAAAACACTTCCTGACCAACGACCTCTGCAGAGAGCAACTGCAAGCGTGGTGCCAGATCGATTGCAAACCCTGCCCCCGAAACGGGTGTCGGTGCAGTAGCTCCCCCCAACAGTAATGGGCAAACCGTTAACCAAAGTTCATCAACGAAATTAGCGTCTAACAATGAGGCAACCAACTCTCCACCCCCCAACACCGCTAGCGTCTGCAAGCCCATGATGGAGAGATGATTCAAGGCAGCAGGCCAGTGTATTTCTAGCAAGCAACTAGACCCCGTTGAAGCGTCAAATACTAGAATCTGGTCAAACTCTTTCCGTCCCTGCCAGCGGGCGGCTCCAGCAGTTGTGGTTAACAACCAGCGGGGAATGGCCTGACGAAAGAAACGATAGTGCGGATCCAGTTCAGCCAAACGAGATACTACAATTTGCACGGGTTGAGGTGGCTTCTCCGCTTGTTGCCGCTGCTGCTGCAGCTCAGGGCTAGAAACGCTCAGGGTTGTCCCGTAGGCACGCAGTGTCGCTGCTCCCATCAGCACACCATCTGCCTGGGCAATCTGCTGTTCCAGATGGGCACGATCCGCAGACGAGCCAAATCGGGCTGGGGAGCGGTTTGCATCAGCGATCTTGCCATCCGCACTCATGGCCAGAACTACGGTGATATACGGGGTATTGTTCATCGTTGAGCAATCAGGCTGAGAATCCTAAGAGGATGTTTGAAAAGTATTGGATCCCCCCTAGCCCCCCTTGAAAAAGGGGGGGATTACGGTCAAAAGTCCCCCTTCTTAAGGGGGATTTAGGGGGATCGAGAGCGTTTTGCTGCCGATCTTAGACCTTTTAAAACATCCTCTTAGATGTTTTAAAATACCCTCTCAACTTTTGTCCTTCACTTTTTTTCAAAGCGCAACCATCTGCCATTATAGCCATCGACTTCAATGGGTCGATTCAACTGCAATTCTTCACCTGCGATCGCATCAATCACACGTTGGTAATCATAGCTTTTTGTATCCAGGAAAGCTGTTGTTTTCTGTCCATCGTTAATCAAAAAGTAATGATCTGCATCTGGTGCCGCAATTCTATAAACAATAACTTCGTCACATTGATAGGGTGCTTTATAGGCCCCTAGTGTATAGCGCAATAACATTGCTTCTGCGTCTTCATTGCCTGGTTTCAACGCCGCCATTGATGCCTCATAACCTAATACTGTAGCTGTGCCTTTACCATAGTTGTTTTCTGTAATAGCAGGCTTGCCATTATCATATTTTGCTAATACTGTTGCTGAAGTTGGTGTTAGATCTACAGTAAAACCATTCAGCTTGAGTTTATCTAGACGATAGGGAACATTAACACCTGCATACTGATAGGAATTAATTATGGTTCCAAAGGTCTTTTCAAAGATTGTGCCTTGGTCAGTAGACATCAATGCTCCATATTCGTCATACCAACCGGAAGGCATATCAATGACAAGACGACCGCCAGTGCGAACATAGTCAGAAAGAATTGCCATTATGTCTTGATGAATCGCAATGACAAAAGGCAAATAGATAATCTTGTAGCGATGAGCGAGTCCTTTTCTGAGATCGGAGGCGGTGACATACTCAAAGGGAATATTGTCATTAATCAAAGCGCGGCTAATGCCGACTCTGGCATGAATCGGGAATTGTTTAAATTGCTCGCGCCCCCGAGTCGACATGGCAGCCCAGATTGCTTCATTATCCCAGTCTGCATAGACACCAACCAGGGGTTCTTTGCGTGCTTTCCAGAGTTCATCCCTATATTTGCGTGCAGCTTTCCCGATTTGCCCCACCTTGATAGCTCGGGGGGTAACCTTGTTATGTCGATCTAAAAGACTGAATTCTCCCGCCTCAAACCCTGCAGTTCTAGCACTCCAGGCCCACATCCCAAACCCTTTGTAACCCGCAGCAAGATAGGACAGCATCAATTGGGTCATAATACCCTCATCTACGGTAAAGCTATTGCCATGCTGACCCCCACTGAACTGTTGAGGCCCGCCGGTTGATTCCCACGTTGCTGACCACCCCCCTTTGAAGTAGTCATGGGTGAGTCCCGCTTGCATATAGACGGGGCGGACAATTTCGTGGTCAACTTCATTAAAATGCCAGGCCAGATGGATAGAAGGATAAAAAGACCCATAATCTTTCATGGTTTCTGCAATCCCTTCCATGTCAACACCGCGATAGGCAAACGGTAAAAACATTCCCATTTCACCCCCTGCCCTTAACGGTTCATGGGGATCGAAGCGAGTATATTTTTCCATTTCTTCTCGCAGTCTCGTGAGTCTTGTATCTGCTTTGAAGCGAAAAATATCCCGTAGATGTCGGTATTCCCAGGCGCTAATTTTTTCCCACTGGTTCTCAAAATCTTGCCAAGATTGAAACGGGGTTCCCATCAACGCATGATGTCGGTTGTAGGCATAGTTTACTCCCTCGAGAGTTGGATACTGCGTTCTCACCCAGGCGAGGAAAGCGGGTTTTGTCTCTGCGGGTAAATGGGTACCTATAGTGCCTAATGGGGGTATTTTGGCTTGAGCGCGTATGGTTTTTCTAAGCGTGCGACGGGCCTCTATTTTGCTGATGCGATCGCGAAGTACAGCAGTTTGGTAGGCCACCATTGCAGGATGGGTGCGGATTGCAGAAATATCAGTGTTGCGAGAAATTCCCAACTTGTCTAACAACCCATCTGTAATGGGTTCCCAGCCCGCTTCACCATACCACCAGGGAATAATTCCCTCCTCTAAGGCGATCGTGGCGATCTCCTGCCTGGTCCAACCTGGAATCGGGAAAAACTGCTTGAGCGCTGTAAACCCTAATCGCTTCATGGTGCGGAAATGCGCTCGAATTTCCTGCTCGCCTTCGCCAGGTCGCTGAATGTAAACCGCACCGACGGGCATCGGTGCGATTTTGCGGAATTTTTCCTGTGTAGGCGACCAGTGTATCTGATCGTACAATTCAACCAGATAAGGATCTTCTGGCTGAGCGAGCGCATCAGGCTGAAAGAGGAAACTGGAGAGAAGAATAGAGCAGGATAAACAAAAGGTTGTTTTTCGCACGATGTTGCTCCTGAATTAGAAATATAGTGTTGCTCTAGGGAGTCTGACATGTCTAAAAATGTGCAATAGTAGGCAACGGATTGGAACGGATGTAGCGGATGGCTATCCCTTTGAGGCTCATAGATTGTCCATCTGTTGCATCCGGTTTCATCCGCAGCCAACTTGAGTCTTAATGCACTAAATTAGCTATGTCATTTCACTAGGGGCCGACACAGCTAATTTAGTGCAATAGGGTTAGGTTGTCGAAAAGGCTATAAACATTACTCGATAGACATCGGAAGCACTAAAATACCAACTACGAATTTATACCATTTTAGGCGTGTAGCACCACTACCCCAATTAGTGCTTTAGGTATCGTCATGGTTGGAGCTGGATGGGGAAGGTCGCGTAATGTTTGACGTTTGACCGAATACTCATTGTGCCAGCCCTGAGCGTTTCCTCGACTCTGGACAGGGTGTACAACGAATACCAACTTGACTTGGAGATGCAATTGATGAAATTAGCAGAACACTTGTCCAGTCAGCCTTTCTCCAATCCAAAATCGGCAATCTAAAATCCAAAATGGTATAAATTGTGTCTGCAGTCCCTCTGCCTCAAAAAATTGCTCCACTAAAGATGGTTATATTCTGCTTCTAGGGCGTATACTGGATCGTCTGACAAAGTTTTAAGAGGATTCAAGAGGGAAAGCGAGATGTCGCGATATCGGGGCCCACGCCTCAGGATTGTCCGTCGTTTGGGCGAACTGCCGGGGTTGACGAGAAAAAGTGCAAGACGTGCTTACCCACCAGGGCAACACGGGCAGAACCGCCGCAAACGGTCGGAGTATGCAATCCGACTGGAGGAAAAGCAAAAACTCCGTTATAACTACGGTCTCACTGAAAAACAGCTTGTCCGCTATATCCGTCGAGCACGTCGGGTCACTGGCTCAACAGGGCAGGTTTTGCTTCAACTGTTGGAAATGCGTCTGGATAACACGGTTTTCCGGATGGGAATGGCTCCAACCATTCCAGGAGCACGGCAGTTAGTGAATCATGGCCATGTTACGGTTAATGGCCGCGTGGTTGATATTCCGAGCTACCATTGCCGACCGGGTGAGGTGATTGGGGTGCGAGACCGCGATCGCTCTCGCAAGCTGGTGGAACAAAATTTGCAGTTTCCGGGACTGGCGAATTTGCCCAGTCACCTGGAATTTGACAAGGATAAGCTGGTTGGCAAGGTCAACAGCGTGATCGAACGGGAGTGGATCGCTCTGCAGATCAACGAATTGTTGGTGGTTGAGTACTATTCGCGTAAGGCTTGATTGCGATCGCACGTTTCTCAACGGGGATCTCATCAGCACGGTGCATATCCAGAAGGGGCTTCAAGCTTAGCTATGAGGCCCCTTCTAGTTATTTTCCACTAGTGCAGTATCACACTTAAAATTTGGGGTAAACCCCACGGGGTTTACCCCAAATTTTAGCGTTGACAGAGCACTAGCCAGGATTAATCTGGAGCTAATGCAGAGCAGAGAATTGATTTTGTATCAAGAATTCTAGATGCGGAACGATTGCTTGTTGTTTCAAGGATTGAGTAGTGACTAAAAACGATCGATCTTGCTTGATACAAACAGGAGCGCCAGCGAGCCGAACAAAAGCACCAGCGCACTTCTAGTTGCTTCTAAAGTCAGAATCTTTGATTTTCAACAGCAAACATATAAAAATATTGGTTTACGCTATTGCGGTCCCAACCGATCGATCAACGATCGGGATCTTCTTTTACTTTGCTTTGGACTCCGTGTCGATCTAGAAAAGACCAAATCGTTTCATAGACCTGCCTCATCTGATCCCGAGTAAATATACCATGATCGCCCTTTGGTATCGTGAAGAGCTGATTGGGTACCCCAGCTCTGGTAAGGGCATCATGCAACTGAACAGCATGACTGTACGGCACCACCCGATCTGCATCACCATGAATCGTTAAAATAGGTGGCAAATCAGAACGCACATAGGTTAATGGAGACACACGTTGAGCGATGGCTTCCCGATCCAGTTGGTTACCGAACCAGTTTACTGCATAAGCTTTTTGATTCGGCCCATCCAAAAGATCCACCACATCAGTTATCCCAAACCAATTAATAATAGCAGCCACCTTAAATTCTTTAGGGTCGAGTGGCACGATCTGAGACTCTGTTATCGGAGGGCAGCGTAGATCTAGTTCTGTTGATCTAGGAAGCATGCCAGTAGTAAGAGCCAAATGTCCTCCCGCTGATAGTCCTGTTATGACGATCCTGTCTGTATCAAAGTTGTATTTCGAGGCATTCCGTAATACCCACCACAGGGCACAACGGCAATCCTCAACTGCGGCTGGGGCCAGGGAGACGTCTGCCAATCGATATCCTACATTGACAACTGCCCATCCCCTAGCAATGTAGGGCAATATTAGCAAGGCATTATCCTCTTTTGCCCCTCTGCTCCATCCCCCACCATGGATATAGATCGCAGTAGGATGTCGTTTTTCCATATCTAAAGGGACATATAAATCCAGCTTACCTTCATGGCTACTGGCAACATGATAGGTGATATTTGGAATGACACGATACTCTACGTGAAGCGTGGCCGTCCATGAATCAATTTCAGAAAGTTGTCCCCAAGCTGCCGATGGCGTGCCCAAGAGGACGACCGCAAGACCAGCAAAAAAATAACGTATTCCGATCATACTTAATACCTTTATAACGCGGGGACTGCCCCCTTTCTCCAACCATTCTGCCTTCATCACCAGACGACGAGGAACTTCCCAGGTCGCTGCTGCATAGTACACATCATCAAGCAACCGCTCATTCAAAGTCAATATCCTGCAGGACAATCTACGACCAGCCGACGAGTCTGTAACTACTGCAATTTGAGCACATTTTCTGCAAGTTCTGTTCCTGTCGTTGCAGGAACTGCAAACATTTCCCCAGCAACTACGATTTGACCTGCATAGTTATCGAAAAATTTCTCTCTTCTTGCTGTTGCCATCGTTCGGTCAAATTCCATGATGGGCCATCCTAAAATTTCAATGTCTTGCATATCCAGAGCTAGCTAACCTGTTGTAAATCCAGTGTCAAGAAGTATTTATATCGATAAGTTTTCTCTGTCATTAGAGAGTACATCAAGCTCAAAAAATAGCTCGCCAATTTCTCCAAACCAGCCAGAAATCATAGTCTTTACAGGCCCCAGTTTCATGCGAAAAATGCCCAGTCTAACGCTGAGATGCTTCTGGCGAGCTTTTTGTATAGCTGCTTCCCCCTCAGCATCTATGAAGTAGTTACCACTATTGGGTTCGATACACGACGTGGAAGGTTATTTTGAAAGCAAGGCTTTCAAAATAACCTTCCACGTCGTATTCGATAATAATGAACCAGTTGTATGTGCTTCAATCAGGTCTGGGCGAATGTGCTTGAACACTGGGAAGTAGGGCTGATAGCAGGCTGCAGGTTCCGCTTTGCGTTTTGCCCAGTGCTTCAGATGGGATGGTGCGATCTGAAAAAAGCCTACTCTGCCGTGACGTTTTCCTATCCGATAGCTATGTCATTGTTCTGCTCTTTCGACCTGTGTTGCAGTATCAATATCGCTTATGTTACACGATTCAGATACTAATTTCCAAAGCCTTGCCTTGCAAGTCAAGGCTCTCAACACGGGCCAATTAAAGGCTAAGCACGAAAAAACAGAAGTTACTCCCATCCCAGCTTAAGATTGCCTATAGGAAACTAACTGAAAGTCTTTCTCCGACTAGATCCACCTTCGGCAAGCTGCGAGTGCGAAGGGAGTAGTGCTGCTGCCAGGGGAACTTGCAAACGTCGAGCAATCGAACTTGCTCCCTGGCAGCCCAGTGTTTCTAAGTTGGCTTTCTTTTTCTAGTTGCGTGCGATCGCACGCTCCCCAATGGACAATAGCCCATGCACATCAATCCTGAACCATAAGTTTCAAAATGGATAGGGTTTTACTTGCCAGAAAAGCTTAAAATAACTTTAAAATAATTCAGAGCATCCTTGAATCTGAGATCCTGCTTCATCCACTTACGCCCCTGGAATTCACTATGGCTAATGGTTACGTTGCCCTTGTTCTTCACGCCCACCTTCCGTTCGTTCGTCACCCCGAGAGCGACTATGTTCTGGAGGAGGAGTGGCTGTATGAGGCAATTACAGAAACTTATATCCCGCTCTTGCGAGTCTTTGAAGGATTAAAGCAAGATGGCATTGATTTTAAAATCACGATGAGCATGACGCCTCCTCTGGTGTCGATGCTATTAGATCCGTTGTTGCAGGAACGCTACGATGATCATCTGGCTCAGCTGGAAGAGTTGGCGGAGCTGGAAATTGAGCACAATAGCCATAATGGTCATATCCGCTATTTAGCAGAACATTATGCCCAGGAGTTCAATCAAGCACGGCAGGTTTGGGAACGCCATGATGGCAATCTGATAAAGGCATTCAAGCAATTTCTAGACAGCAATAATCTGGAAATTATTACTTGCGGTGCAACCCATGGTTATTTGCCGTTGATGAAAATGTATCCTCAAGCTGTCTGGGCGCAACTGCGGGTGGCTTGCGAACATTATGAGCAAACGTTCGGTCGTCCACCCAGGGGTATTTGGTTGCCTGAGTGTGCCTATTACGAGGGGCTGGAGCGGATGATTGCCGATGCCGGGCTGCGCTATTTCCTCACAGATGGGCATGGTATCCTATACGCTCGCCCCCGCCCCCGCTTTGGCACCTATGCGCCTATCTTTACAGAGACAGGAGTAGCAGTGTTCGGTCGCGACCATGAGTCTTCTCAGCAAGTCTGGTCGTCTGAGGTAGGGTATCCTGGTGCTCCAGAATATCGAGAGTTCTATAAGGATATTGGCTGGGAGGCCGAGTACGACTATATTAAACCCTACATTATGCCCAATGGCCAGCGCAAGAATGTTGGTATTAAATATCACAAAATTACAGGACGAGGATCGGGCTTGAGCGACAAGGCATTGTACGATCCTTACTGGGCCCGAGAGAAAGCGGCGGAGCATGCGGGCAATTTTATGTTTAACCGGGGACAGCAAGTTTCGCATCTCAGAGAGATGATGCAACGTCCTCCGCTTGTTGTGTCGCCTTATGATGCGGAATTGTTCGGTCATTGGTGGTATGAGGGGCCGTGGTTCATCGACTATTTGTTCCGTAAGTCCTGGTACGACCAGAATGCCTATGATATGACTCACCTGGCGGACTATTTGCAATCGCAACCCTCGCAACAGGTCTGTCGTCCCTCTCAATCCAGCTGGGGCTACAAAGGGTTTCACGAATACTGGTTGAACGACACGAATGCTTGGATTTACCCTCACCTGCACAAGGCTGCAGAGCGTATGATTGCGCTGAGCAGACGAGATTTCGCCGACAAGCTGGAGCAACGGGCTCTTAACCAGGCTGCTCGGGAGTTACTGTTGGCTCAATCTTCTGATTGGGCTTTCATTATGCGAACAGGAACCATGGTACCCTATGCTGTGCGACGGACGAGATCGCACCTACAGCGGTTCAATAAGATCTTTGAGGATGTTAATCAAGGGAAAATTGACGCTGGCTGGTTGGAAAAGGTGGAAACAATGGACAATATCTTTCCCCAGATTGACTACAAAGTTTATCGACCGCTTTGAGGGTGCATAAAGCCTGCGGTATACAAGAAAGACAAACCTTGTCCTTCACGACTTGGAAAGTTATTTTGAAAGCCTTGCTGAGCAAGGCTTTCAAAATAACCCATTTTTCTTTCTTACACGAAGAAATGGTGTTTAGCGCCCCCTTTAGGGGGCGCTAAACTGCCAATTCGTGTGTCCTTTTGGAATTGCAGTTCGCGGATGAGTATGTTTTTTTGAGTCAGGACTTGAGCAAAAAATAAGTGGAGCGTTTCGCTTGAAATGCTCCACTTATTTTTGTCTGTCTGATTCTCCACAGCATTGCCTTCCGAGCTGTGCTATCTCGATTGCGAACCATCCAATTCAGGTCATTTTTATTAAGTTTTGTAAATAAATCAACCCTTCCTGAAACAAAATCAGTTCAGGTTCCCAATCTTATTTATATGCAACTGATAGATGCAGTCGAGCACCCTCGATCAGCTTGGGATGGAGCTAGTTAAGCGGATATTTTATCGGGGTGAGAGGTTACTTTTTCCCATTAGAGTGCAGCCAATGCTGACGAGATAGAGGTAGAACAAACGGAATCTGGAATGCTTGCCATTTCCTCGGCGTTTGTTTTGCGCTCAATCTGTCCTGATTCAAGACGAGCGTTAGGGGGGAATGGGCTTACATAAGGTTGGTGGGCAGTACCCACCCCAGGAATTTCCAAGGCTTTCAGCTTTTAATTCTTGCTTAAGTAAGCGCCATTCAACGTTAGGGGGTATCTCCAAAACAACACCCCATAATATTAGGGAGTCATGAGCGGATGAACACTGAATTGGAAGCCAGACTGTTTCGGCACTTGAAACAGCAGCAGGATGCCAAGGGATTCACCTTGATTGAGCTGCTGGTTGTCATTATTATTATTGGCATTTTGTCTGCGATCGCATTGCCCTCTTTTCTCTCCCAGGCCAGCAAATCCAAGCAGTCTGAAGCTAAAGTCTATGTTGGGGCCTGTCTGAAAGGCCAACAAGGTTACTTTATCGAGAAAAGTGAGTTTAGCAATGCCATCGCCGATTTGGAGATTGGCATCAGAACTGACACCACTATCTATACCTATTCCACAATCGCGACCAATAATGGCGATCTGAACGATAACGGCGTTTGTAAGGCCAGAGCCAAAAATGTATCTCTCAGAGGCTATAGCGGCAAGGTGGCTCTGGCTCAAATTGGAGGCAACGATACAACAACCGTGGTCATTTTATGTGAGGCCAACATCCCAGGTGCTGTTGACCCTACCGATCCAATTGATGGGCAAAACTGTGCAGCCGACCAAACCCAACTCTGAATGCGATCGCGCTCAGCCTATATCCAGGGTTCGTCGTCCTCTAAATCTTCTGGTGGGATCAGCTCGGAATTCTCTGTTGTCTGACGGGTCGTTTCTAGCGGGTGCTCTGACGAAGGGCGCTGTCGTTTTGTCCGAGCGATCGGATCCAAAGTGTCCTGCACCTGCTCCGCCAGATTTTGGGCACTATTCCTGACCTGTTCCACCCAGGGTTGGGTATTATCATGAACCTGATCGCCCAGGGTTTGCGTGCGTTCCTTCACCTGCTCCGCAAAATCCTGTCCCTTATTTCTGGCCTGCTCAGACAGGATTTGCGTCTCTTCTCTCAGGTGCTGATTCAGCACTTGCGCCCGTTCCTTCACCTGCTTTGCCAGCACATGAGCTTGCTTTTTGGCTTGCTCGGTCAACTTTAACCACCGCTCTTTTGCTCGTTCAGTGAAGTCTTCAGCCCGATCCGCCATAATTCTGACCTCCTGCGTCACTTCTGTATAATTTTCCCTAAAGAATTCGCCTGCATCGCTCAGTTTCTGTTGAATCCCACCGCGGTACATCTGAAAGGTCTTGACGGCAACCGCCGCGACCAATACCCGTTTGCTACCGAAGCTAATAATTTTCTTGGGCGGTAAACAATACACTCCGCCAACCAAACCATTCCACCCATTGGAGACCAATAAATATTCGCGAATTGCCCCAGTTTGCAAATTGAATAAGCAGTCCGCGATTTTACCAATTTTTTCGCCTGCATCGCTCCAGACTTCGCAATGAATCAGCGATTCCAACTGTCGTACACGTCCAGCATCCGTTTCTACAGGACTCGATTGCACAAGAATACTGTCAGCGCCCAAGGTATCAATCTGGGCGAGATTAAAAGCGACTTTGCGCGTTCCCATCAAGCCAGACTGACACACAAACCCCAGTATTCGATGTGCTTCTGGTTGCATCCACAAGACATCTACCTGGCCTAGCTCTTCCATAGTATTGCGGTTCAGCACCAATCGATTCAGCAAGTCGTTGTGCCTGACAATAGTGGATTGGACAGCCATTGCACTCCCTAAATCTCTGGTAATGCCTCCTTTTTAATACTATCTCGGAGGAGAGCGGAGGATAGGGGATAAAGGAAACAGGGGACGGGAAAAACATGGCGTGGTGGCAAAGGAGGAAGAATCGGAACGATGAACAGTAAAGGTTAAAGGGTGAAGAAATTCTGTCAAATGTGGAGTCTCCAAGACCAGAAGCGGGATTTAGTCGGTGGAAAACTTGATGTTTTCTCGCTTCACACCAGATGCACATGAACGCAACTTGCAAAAATATTTTGCAAGCCTTGCAAAATAACCCAGTTTGAGCGTTAGTTCGAAAAATCAAGGGTTAGCACTTCTATTAAAGATTGTTTTAAAAGTATTGGATCCCTCCTTGCTCCCTTTCTAAGAGGGAATGACGGTCAAAAGTCCTCCTTGGAGAGGGAAGATTTAGGGAGATCCTGGATGTTTTGTGACCTGTTTGAGGACTTTTCAAACATCCTCTTAGAGGCGCTAACGTTCCAGGTTGTGAATTAAATCATTTGCACTATTAACCCACCAGCCTGCCAATCTGTATACTGCAAGCAAAGGTTATCCTAATAATCAACAATATTATTTCGCGCTCCAGGCGTTAGATTTTTGGCATTAGTAAAATCCAATAATGAACTGGAACTTGAGAACCTTAGTATCAAGTTCCAGTTCATTCTGACATCAAGCAACGCTAAACTTCCTCTGGGAGCTAATTGTGGAATTGATGAGGAGAAATGTCTGTGAAGTCACAACAAGACTGGATTGCTGTTGGTGGGGCAATTGCGCTAGGGCTGAATGTTCCTGGGGCAGTGCAAGCGAATGAACCTGAATTTGATTTCGTGTTGGACAATCCCACTACTGCAGAGCAAAAGATGCCTGAGCATGTTCTGGCTCTGGAAGCTCTCGCCCCTGTTCGCGAGCCAGCATCTGGCACTACAGCGGAGCAAGATTTGGGGGCAAATACCGAGCGCCAGTTTACCAGTGCGATCGCGAATGAATATCTTGCTGTCGATCGAGTTACCCCCTCTGAACTTGCCAATTTCCAAAGAGTAGACTTTGCTATCCGCCCCTCAATCGTTGCCCCCAATCGTTGCTCCCAAAATTCCAGAGGAAGTCAATGCAGTCGCTTCCATCAATCGCGACATATCAGCTTTCGCCTATGATAATTCCCGCATCACCGCGACCATTTCTGGCAATACGATTTCTAATGTGGCCAGCGATAGTATTGAAATTAATCAGTATAACGGGGCTGCAACTTGCGTTTCGATTTCTGGTAACCAGAGCATTACGCCAACTGGCCAGAACTTTTTGTTAGGTAATACGAGTACGATGGCGCTGGAAATTATAGATGGCCTCTCCAGCATTAACGCCAACAATACCCCTGTTAATTCGGTCGTTACTATAGAGACAGGAGCTATCAACACCGTCGCCAGTTGTCCTTAACTGCGTTCGCCAGAGCCTGGTGCTTTGACGCAGCTCAAATTTTGTAAGTTCGTAGCAGGCACTTTAGTGCTACAGCGTCTCATTGAGGAGGTATTGTCGTTTTTTTACAGTTTGATCCTATGTAATCCTGTTCGATTTAGCACCAAAAATTAATTTCTCGCGTAGGGACACGACATTGCCGTGCCCCTACAGGTCTATTCTTCGCAAAGTTATTTAATCTGCTATCCTTAACCGAATGGTATTGGATTCTATGGCACCAAGGTAGCTGTGTTATTTCAACAGCCGATCTTCGATTTAGATCTTAGTTGGTGCTGATTTTTCATAGGGTTCAGCTTATTGTTCCCATGACCAATGCTGTTTAGTCTGTGATTTGAGTCACCTGGGGCAAGCAAGTAATGTCACCTTTTGATAGGCCAATTGGTCACCCGCCAAATGAGAGAAAGTGCCGATACTGGAAGAGTCGATGTTAGGTGCTATCTCATGCAGGCCCAGGTTACTCTACCGCAAACTTCCATTGAGCAAATTGTCGAGCAAATCTTCACCGCTCGTAAGATTACCCGGAACGATCAAGATCGCCTGATGTTGCTATTTTCAGATCGTTCTATGGAGCCTGGAGATTTGGTACTGGTGCAGCAAATCCATAAGGCATTAAGCAAAGGCACAATCAGAGTTGTCGATTGATTTGTCATAGGGCAGAAGGCAAGAGTCAGAAGGCAGAAGGGGAAAGATCGAGCGCATCTGGTTTTGAGCTTTTTGTGATGGCAGAGGGCAGGGGGCAGAGAGCAGAAGGGTAAGGTTGACTATCTTCTCGTTTTGAGTTTTTTGTGATGTCCTACTCTATTCTCGTCGTGCGATATGTCTTAATCTATTTTCGTATTGCCGTGTCCGTTGCTAATAGTTGCTAATAACTGAATTGCATGCGAGACGAATGCAGACTTGCAATGAAATTAGGTCGCTTGTGGTTATGTTGCGATCGCAATCATCTGCTCCAAAACTGCTGCATGATATTCCCAGGGTAGACTATCCACCGATAGGGCTTGCCGACCTGTGATGCCGTCAATGGCAGGACCAGCTTCCACAGTGCGCTCCAAAACATGGCGATCCATTGACAGGGTTAACCCTGAAAGCAACGCGGCTTTCCAGTCTGGTCGTAATAGGGCAAGCGCTATCAGCAATCCCACTGCACCCCAGTTTGAAACGCCTGCCACAATCAGGTAGTCGCAGGGAACGACACAAGCAATCTGGACGCCTAATTTAACATTTTGGCGAATCAACTTCCTGGGCAGCTTGCCCATTCCCAGCTCGTTACCGCCATCCCCAATCCCAATCAATACCCGTTCCTGGCCGCGAAACAACCGCTCCAGCGGGGCAGTGCAGGCGGTAATATCCTGGCCTCGCATATTGCGGATAATGCCGTCTTCTCCTGGGCCTGCCTTTTCCACGGAAATGACGTGTGAAACGGGTGGATGGGAGGTTCTCCATGTGGCTTCGATCGTCTGAAGCGACGACTGAGATGACTGACTGAATGTTTCTGATTGCGTTTGTGTTTTTCCGTCCTTGACTGACAGCACGTCTATGGGCATCACCGGGGAAACGCCTGCGGCCAGCGCTGCTTGCCAGACTGCACCCTGGCACCAAGAATCGGCTACCAAACGAACTGCGACTCCGGCTCGGAACAATCCCGCTGCCAGGTGCGCGCATCCGATCGGCCCATCCGTTTCTGCTGCCGGAGGGGTACCGTTGGGGATAAAGAAGCCAGTCAAGATGGCAATGTGTGGCGCAGGATGCTCTGCGATAGAGCGGGCTGCAGCGAGTAAATCACCCCGAGTGTGTTGTGCTAGTCGTTCAATACCGCGACCGACATCGCGGCTGCAAAGGGCTTCGATCTGGGCGATTTTTTCCAGTTGGCTTTGAGCATAGTCAACCATAGCAGAACAGGATTAGTTGATTAGTTTTAGAGGAATGAGGGAATAGTAAATCGTAGTGGACTGACACAGTTATTTTAGTGCAATAGATCTAGGTTGTCGAAAAGGCTATAATCCTTACTCGATAGACATCGGCAGCACTAAAGTGCCAACTACGAGTTTACACAATTTTAGGCATGTCATACTACTACGATTGATGTAAATCTTAACCGTGCAGAGTATAGATTTAGCTGTGTCAGATCGCTAAGGAGATGCAGAACATTTCCAGGAAATCTCCACATCTCCTGCGTCCTGGAGCTTTTAGATAGCAATCAGGTGTGGCAGGTGCAACTGGCGTGGCCGCAGCCCGATCCATCGGGATGGCCATTGGCACAGTTTTCGCTGCAATAGGGCTGGCCGTCTTTCATGACCGCAGAATCAAGGGAAACGATGCAGGAACAGGGATCGCAAGCACATTTTATTTGGGTAACAGTTGCCATGGTTGGGTCTCCAATCAAACGGGAAAAATTAATATCTGAACAGTAATTCAGGCATTTTTGATTATAACTTATGAACGTCTGTTCAGGGGTTAGACGTTAGACTTTCTGGCTTGATAGAATAAAATTTGAAGTTTTCAAAACTTGAAGTCCTCTACCCTCTTTGCTGCTATGTCCGATCCGTTGCCTGTCGATTGCCATCGAGACCTGCCTGCTGCCAATGAGACCGATCTGCTCTGCGCTGAGCAGCACCCGATTCAGCTCGATCGCGTGCGCGAGGTCCATGGGGCGATTCTCAGTCGCGATAAGTCTCAACGCATGGCGGAGTTTTTTGCGTTGCTGGGGGATGCGAATCGTTTGCGGATTGTATCGGCGCTGGCGTTGAAGGAGTTGTGTGTTTGCGATCTGGCGGCGATTGTGGGTATGAGTGAATCGGCGGTCTCTCATCAGCTGCGGGCGTTGAAGGCGTCGCGGGTGGTGGCTTATCGCAAACGGGGACGTAAGGTTTATTATCGTCTCAAAGACGATCATGTGCTGAGCCTCTATCAGGCAGTGGCGGAGCATTTGGATGAGGCGTAATCTCATCTTGGATTTTATAGCACTAGTCATATCGGTTAGGACAAAATTGAGAGCGCACGAAGCGCGCTCTCAATTTTGTCTGTCCTAACGAGCTTGGCTATTGCTATAGATTGGCGATTTTGGCTTGAAGAGAACCTTTCTGGACAAACATTGCGCTTGGCCACGAAAGGATCCCAGATGCGGGTCGCCAAGGGGACGTTGGTGAGAAGCTTTTATTTTTGCTAGCTCATGAGGGGACAGTTGTCGGGTCGCGTTTGCAGGACGGTGCTATGGCGGGGGTAGCGCGCTCCAAGGGTGGGTCTGACATCAATCCGGCTGCGCAAGGAGCCAATGGTGGGATATTTGTCAAGTAGGAAGTTGACCAGTTTATGGTTCAAGATTTCCCAAAAGTCGGTTTCATTGGGATAGCGAACCAGGAACTTCTCAATGTCTTTGGCGATGGGGACGTAGTTGGGATAATCGTCTGGTTGCAGGGGCCGGGTGGTGATGAAGCGATATTCGATGCTGATGTCGAGCAGGGCTCGCACTTGATGTTCGATGGGATATTGTTTGAGTTCGAAGCCAAAAATTTCCTGGTCGCGATCGCAATGGTTCAATCCTTGAGCCATTATCGGATTGGCTTTGACCGAAAATAGCGCTAACGCTAGTGCCAGCCAAAGGACAACGGTAACGGAACGAAAATTCCATCCAGGCATGGTAACAGGTTTCAGGTTTTAGGGGATAGGTTGCAGGGTGCAGGTTCTAGAAAGGTTTCGGGTTCAGGGTTCAGAATCGAATGGTGTTTTAATTCAATTCAGGTGCTGGTTCTTGAGCGGTATCCTTGGGTGGGGAATTCATTACAACGGGACTTTCTGGGGATTTGCTGTTGAGAGACCAACGATAGTCGATCGGTAGATCGGCGCGTTTGCAACTATCTTCGAGTTGCTTTTGTTGGGCAAGAGCTTTACGGAGGGTGATGATGAGCTGATGGACTTGTTCTTGCATCAGCGATTTGTGTTCGACGGCAAAAATGGTTTGCCGCTCCAGGAGTTGGAGCAGCAGTTCGTAGTGAATGTGGGATGGCAGAGGGATGGGCTCCATATTTGGCCTGGGGTTGAGGGTGATATCGGAAAAGGCAGACGGCAGAGAGCAGAAGGTTGAGAGGAAATCAGAAGGCTGGGAGCAGAGGGCAAAAACGATCGATCTCTTTTTGCCCAAGCTTTCCAGGAATTTTGAGGTTTGAATGGTTGTCAGTTGGGCGTTGGGGTTGCAGTGAAGGAGAATAGGGCTGCGATCGCGCTAGCCGGATCGGATTGCTTCACCAGCGATTCGCCAATCAGAACTGCGCTTGCACCGGCACTGGATACCCGATCGAGATCGGCAGGGGTATGTAAACCCGATTCGCTGACAATTAAGATACCGCGTTCCTGGAGTTTATGTTGTCTTTCAGCCAGAATTTTGCAGGTAGTTTGCACGTCAACAGCGAAGGTTTCCAGGTTGCGATTGTTGATCCCCACCAGGTTGAGACCGTCCAGAGTCAGCACCCGGTCAAGTTCTTCCAGCGTGTGAACTTCGATCAGGGCTGCCATTCCCAGAGCATTGATAATTTTAAGAAAATATTGCAAATCCCGATCGCTGAGGACGGCAGCAATCAATAATACTGCATCGGCACCGCGAATGCGAGCCAGATAAATCTGATAGGGATAGAGAATAAATTCTTTGCAGAGTAGAGGCAAATCGACAACAGATCTAACCTTAACCAGATTGTCAAAGCTGCCCTGGAAGAATTTTTTGTCTGTCAGAATAGAAAGACAACTGGCCCCCCCTTGCTTGTAGGCTTGCGCGATCGCAACCGGATCGAAATCCTCTCGTAGAACACCCTTGCTGGGAGATGCCTTTTTGACTTCAGCAATCAACGCTGGATGGGTTTTGCCCTGGCGCAGTGCTGCCACAAAATCATAGGGAGGCGGGGCAGCCAGAACCTGGCGCTTCAAATCAGCCAGGGAAAGCGTTTCCCGCATCTGCTTCACCTCCGTTTCCTTATGCCAGACAATCTCTTCCAGGATATTGTGCGGGGCCGAATCAGGCATTGCAACTTGATAGCGAAGAGTGGTGACATTAACAGCAGGATTGGGGGGACGACGTCGGATTTGCATAAATTTGTTTGCAGGTTTAAAGGATTGAAGATTGGGAGGTTTGGACGTTGGCAAGTTTAAATGTTTTAACGACTGCGATCGCGAACCAGTCTGGAGGCTTGCTGATGTTTGAATTTCGACTTCAGCAGATTGATTCTAGCGTCTTGAATTTCAGCTAGCGAATCTCAGACACATTGTTTTCCCCGACTCTAAAGCTTATTACTATACAGTTAGCAGGAAGGTGAGGACAAGCTAAAAGCGAATAGACTAAAAATTCAAAATTCAAAAAAACTGCATTTCCTGCATTCTGGCAAATGCTTCTCTTGAACAGAACAGTCCCCCATTGAATCGATGCGAAACCAGACTGAGACAGCGGAGAATTGTTCTGAATTTGGAATCCTTGTTTGCAATGGGTGGCTAAAGCCTCCCGGATCGCTCTCTATGAGAATTTTAGTCTTTGATATCTGAGCTATTTGGGGAGCGCTAAAGATCCTCCCGAACAGCGTCCCTGGCTTTTTATCTTGGTTCTAGATTGGAAAATTCAGGCTTTTCAGAGCCGTTTTGGGAGCGCAAAAATAACAGTCAGATTGAATGTGCTGTTTAACCTGCTGGCAACTTGCAAATCTGCAAACGAATTGCCCTCCCGATCCCACACCCTTGAAGACCTATCCCTGATTTTCTCAAGTGCCAACTTTAGCGCGCTTATACGCTTCATCCAGAACTTCTGAGAGGGTGGGATGAGTATGCACCTGAAATGCCAGGTCTTGCACGGGTTGGTTGGCTGCGATCGCGCTCGCCGCCTCCTGGATTAGATCTGAAGCATGCAAACCAATGATGTGAACCCCTAAGATCTCGCCCGTATCCTGACGATAGATAACTTTGGCAATGCCATCAGCCTCCCCTTCCGCCAGGGCTTTGGAATTGCCCTTAAAGTAGGTCCGCACAGTTGCGATTTTAAATCCTTCCGCTGCAGCCAGTTCTTTGGCAGCCGGTTCAGTCAATCCCACAAAACTGATCTCCGGATGGGTAAATGCTGCTGCTGGGATGCTGCGATAGTTCACAGTGCGAGAGCGCCCGCAAATATTTTCAACGGCCACAACCCCTTGAGCAGAGGACGCATGGGCCAGCATCATCTTGCCCGTCGCATCGCCAATCGCCCAGAGATGAGGAACTGGCTCCCCTGCCGACAGCACTGCCATCCGGTCATCCACAGGGATAAACCCCCGCCGATCGATCTCCACTCCCACCGCATCCAGCCCCAAATTCTGGGTTGCTGGACGACGGCCTGTTGCAACCAGACAAGCATCAACCTCCAGAGTCTCTACCCACTCTTTCGTCTTTGTATCGGCAAGCTCAATGATAACCGGCGAACCGGGAATGACTTTTTGGGCAATGACTCCTGCTCTGGTTTCAATATCGCGCGGAGCAATCAAGATCCGCTGAGCCAGTTTACCAATATCCGGATCGAACCCTGGCATCAGCTGGTCAAGCGCTTCGATCATGGTGACCTCGCATCCCAGAGCCGTATAGACATCAGAAAATTCCAATCCGATATAACCGCTCCCGACAATCGCGATCCAGGGCGGCAACCAATCCAGCTTTACCCCATCATCGCTGGTAAAGACTGTTTTGCCATCAATTTCAATGCCAGGAGGGACCGCAGGCACAGAACCGGGAGCCAGCATGATGTCCTTTGCAGCAATTGTTTTTTCGCCCCCTGCAGTGGTGACCGTTACTTTGTGCGGCCCAGCTACTTTTCCCCAGCCCGTAATCACCTCAACATTCAGCCGCTGCAAGCTGTTCGTCAGATCGCCACGAATTTTACTGACCAGATCGAGCGCATGGTCTGCGATCGCTTGACGGTCAAAGCCCACATGACCAACCTGGATACCCAAGCTTTTCAGGTGATGGGCATCGCGCAACTCTCGCACCCGGCCAGAGGCTGCTAATAGCGCTTTGGAAGGAATACAGCCGCGATTGACACAAGTGCCGCCCATATCTGCAGCTTCGATAATGGCAGTTTTGAGACCGCAACGAACAGCGTGGAGCGCAGCCCCGTGGCCACCGACTCCTGCGCCAATAATGACTAAATCGTAATCAAATGCCTGACTCACTTCACTCTCCTGGTGCGCATCGCCCTCCTATTCTCAACTGGACAGGGTCGATCGGGCAACAATCTGGCCAAATTTTTGTTTGGAGAAGGCAGAGGGCAGAGGGCAGAAGGCAGAGGGGCGAAGGCAGAAAGCAGAGGGGCGAAGGCAGAGAACAGAGGACAGAGGGCTGTGCCTGTGCCCGTCACAGGCTCTCTGATGGGCACGCTTCGCTTTGCCCATCCTACGCTTCAGTCAGTGCCATTCATCTGTAGGGGTGCCCCTTGTGGGTATCCTGCCATATCGGGGCAGCCACAAGGGATTGCCCCTACAGGATCCTCGTTTTATTTCATTCTTGTTCCTAAATGCCAACTGCTAAATGCCAACCGCTAGCTGCTAGAACCGCCAATTGCCAACCGCTAATTGCTAATCGCTAACTGCTAGAACTGCGAGTTCCAATGCTCCGATAGACAGAAATATTGCTAAAATTGGGCATCCTTAAAACACAATCTGCGAGAAAGTCTGTTTAAACTCAGCTTCAGCTTAGTGTCCTATCTGCGTTCAGCATCACTAGAGACAGCAACAGGCTTAGCTGAAAGACACTGTTCTTAGGTTGCTCCAGTTGTTGTTCGATCTTGAGTGGGCTGAGTTTTCGAGCCAAATTTTGGAGTCAAATAATATGAATCGACAACAAAAGGAGTTGCGTCGCTCTGCAGCAAAGGCGTTTATTGAATCGCTCGATCAATTAGATGATGTGTTTGATAAGGGCAATCAATCCTCTTCGTCTCTATCGGGATCCTCTCCCCAACCAGACCGTTCCCAACAACAGCATTCTGCTCCGGTTAAACCAGAAGAGTCGTCTGCTGCTGAAAAGATGTCAGAGGAAACTGAGTAGTTTTTTGCAATCCAGAGATGGCACACCTATGGGGTGTCAACTTCTCGTTGCCTTCTTGCTTCGTAGAGCATCAATGCTGCTGCGATCGCAACATTCAAAGACTCCACCTCTGGCTGCACAGGAATTTTGGCCTGCCAATCGGCAAGTGCTGCTAACTCTCTAGACAGTCCTCCGCCCTCGTTGCCCAACACAATTAACGTGGGCGATTTCATATCGATCTGCCAGTAACAAAGCGCTGCCGTTGGCACCGCCGCTACAACTTGCATGCCAATTGTCCGACAATGGGCAACCAGGGTTCTCAGATCGGGTTTAGTCACCATGGGTAGCTGGAACCACTGTCCTGCAGAGGCCCGTAAGACCTTGGGATGATCTAAATCGACGCTATCTGCACTGAGCCATAATCCCCCCGTCCCTGCTGCTGCTGCTGTCCGGATAATGGTTCCTAGATTGCCGGGATCCTGTATGGTTTCTAACGCGATCCCTACATCAACAGGCAGCAGTAATTCTGTAGCAGATCGGCGCTCAACAGTTGCGATCGCACCATCTGGATGAACTGTCGTTGCCATGGCCTGTAAAATCTCAGGCGTAACCAGCTCAAACCGCTCAGCCTGTAGGCAAACCCGTTCCCAAAGTCCAATATGAGCATCTCGCCAGGCAGGCGTACAGCAAACACTCATTAACGAATAACCTGCTTTACACGCCTCCTCCAGCAGGTGCGTCCCCTCTAACAAAAAGAGCTGTTGCCGTTGCCGTTGTTTCGCCTGATGTAATTTGCGAATTTGCTTGACCAGGGGATTTTGGAGACTCGTCAACATTGTAGAAGGCAGGAGGCAGAGGGCAGGAGGCAGAAGTGAGGGAGAAGAGGCAAAAGCATAGAATCTGCTGGCCAATTGCTAATGGCCAATTGCTAATGGCCAATTGCTAACGGCTAGAGGACTTCAGAAAAAACGCTAGCTTACTAGAAATTAGAGGTTGGGCAAGTATTGTGCATAGAGTTTTCTGTAACTGACTCTAGCAGTCAACCATTGCCCCAGCAGAGACTCAAGTTAAAACCCTTCTGCCCTCTGCCTTCTTCCCCTGCCTTTTCGGTAAACATGCGGAACCCGGGACTTGAACCCGGAAGTCCTAAGCGGACACTAGAACCTGAATCTAGCGCGTCTACCAATTCCGCCAGTTCCGCTCGAAAGATGTAGAATCACGATTTACAATCATCGTTCAATTCAAAGCATTCGTCAACACGTTCAGCCAAAAAATCGTCATTCAAAACTCAGAAGCTCCCAAATCTTTAAATACACGACTTGGAAGGTTAGCGCCCCCTTCGGGGGCGCTAACCCCCATTTCTTCGTGCCAGAACGGAGAAATGGTTATTTTGAAAGCCTTGTTCCGCAAGGCTTTCAAAATAACCTTCCAAGTCGTGTAAATAAATGCAAGAGATCGAGAAGTTGACAATTGTCAATTAATTACGCAATCGCTGACATAACGCAAACTTATTCTGAATGTGGAATTTCTGCCCCAAAAACAGTGATAATAAAGTCCAAAAATCGTTCTCCACAGATCGTTATCCAGAATTTAAGGATTATTTACCCCTCCTTCCCCACGATTGGGAAAGTGAGCTGATTCTGCAATAGAACCACGCAGGTTGCCTGGAAATGATATTGTTGGAAAATTAGCAGGGGGTTTCACCCTGTATATCGCAGCTCAGATCGATTTTTCCTGTTCAGCATCCCATGCAAACTGTAATGGCCTCAATGCGATTCATTCTGGCATCTGTTTTTTTCACAGGTGGTAACGACGAATTCCGACATTGACAGAATTGACACAGTATCCTTTGGGAAATTGCGATCGGTTGTTGGATTGTCGATAAACTGTAGAGTTTTCAGCCTGTTTTCAGTTATTTATAGGCAAAACATAGGCAAAATGTAGTCAAAATATAAGCAAAATGTAGTCAAAAACCTGGACAATTTCAATCTTTCCGGTAGAATCTAAACCAAATTTGAAGTTATACAAAGTCACGCTTGATTCTGGAGGATAGACCAATTACTCCCTCTCTTGGCCTAAAAAATTCCCAAGCTTCGCCTGAAGCAGACAATATGGTTTTAAAAGTTTCAGGCAGATGTCCATTGCAGGGGCATGTCAAAATTAGCGGAGCAAAAAATTCAGCTCTGGCAATTATGGCGGGATCCCTGCTCTGTCCTCAGGATTGCCGCATTCGTAATGTTCCTTCCCTTGCTGATATCGCCCGCATGGGGCAGATTCTGTCCGCTCTGGGAGTGAAGGTGAAGCAGCACGGGGATTGCTTAGATATCAATGCTCAGCATATTGGGCGCTCTAAGCCTCCCTACGAGCTGGTGAGTCAGTTGCGAGCAAGTTTCTTTGCGATTGGTCCCTTACTGGCACGGCTCGGGGTTGCAAGGGTGCCTTTGCCTGGAGGGTGTGCAATTGGTGCCAGACCTGTTGATTTGCATGTGCGCGGGCTGCAAGCCATGGGAGCCAATGTTCAGATCGATCATGGTATCGTTCATGCCTATGTTGGGGGTGGCAACCGCAGGTTGAAGGGAGCCAAAATTTATTTAGACTATCCCAGTGTTGGGGCCACTGAAACCTTAATGATGGCCGCTACCCTGGCGGATGGAGAAACAATCATTGAAAATGCGGCTCAGGAACCCGAGGTTGCCGATCTGGCTAATTTCTGTCAAGCGATGGGGGCTCGGATTCGGGGAGCTGGCAGCAATACCATTACCATTGTTGGGGTGCCGAGTCTGCACTCAACAGACTATGCAGTGATCCCAGACCGAGTTGAAGCAGGAACATTTTTAGTCGCAGGGGCAATGACTCAATCGGAGCTAAGTCTCTCGCCTGTAGTCCCCGACCATCTCACATCTGCGATCGCAAAACTACGTGCAATGGGGGCAAGCATCGTCCAGGAAGGCCCCAACCGCCTCCGCATTCTTGCCAGGCAGCGACTCAAAGCCACAGACATTGAAACCTTGCCTTTCCCAGGTTTTCCGACCGACATGCAAGCGCAATTTATGGCGTTGATGACCGTGAGTGAAGGGAATAGCGTCATCACCGAAACCGTATTCGAGAATCGTTTACGTCATGTTGCCGAACTGAACCGCATGGGAGCAGATATTCGAGTCAAGGGCAATCTTGCAGTGGTTCGAGGAGTACCGATGCTCTCAGGTGCGCCCGTTGTTTCCACAGATTTGCGCGCTTCAGCGGCGCTAGTTCTAGCCGGGTTAGCGGCAGAAGGAACCACAATTGTCCAGGGACTTCACCATCTCGATAGAGGATACGAGCGGTTGGATCTCAAACTACAAAATGTTGGCGCTTGCCTGCAGCGGGTACCTGGAGAGGCAAAACAATCCGAAGGAGAAGCCAAGCAATCGAAAGAAGCAGTTAGCGTTTAGCGATTGGCAGTTAGCGATTAGCGATTGGCTGTTAGCGATTAGCGATTGGCTGTTAGCAATTGGTGATTGGCGATTAGCTTTGACAGTTAGGGGCTGGCTTCTGGCAACTAGCGATTGGCTTTGGGTTGTTAGGAGTGGGAATTTAATAATTTGCCAGGTAGGATGGGCAAAGCAGAGCGTGTCCATCTCGGTTTTGTGATGGACACGGGTTGCGCCCTTTGCCCATCCTACTCAACTCCATCTCATTTAAGTCTTGTTCCTTAGCGATTGGCTTTTGTTTTTTGGCGCTTAGCTTTTGGCTGTTTAGCCAACTATGCTAGGAGCTAACCGCTAATTGCTAATCGCTACCTGCTCATCATGTCTGACTCTAAGCTCCCATTAATTGGTCTCAAGGCAGATCAATTTCGTCATCCGCTCGACCTGGAGGCAACCCAGTCGCTTAGACGGTTACCTGGCCTGGATCTCATGGTGCGGACTTTTTTGGGGCCATTGGCTGAGCAATTTTTCTATCTGGACAATATTGCATCCAGCGTCCGGGTTAGCAAACAGCAATTGCCTCACCTGCACGATCAATTGTTAGAGGTTTGCCGGGTTCTGGATCTGGAGCCACCTCAGCTCTATGTGCGACAACACCCGCTCCCCAATGCCTACACCTTCGCCATGCGCGGCAACCAACCGTTTGTAGTTTTGCACACAGCTTTGATTGAACTCTTGACCCCCGAAGAAACCCAGGCAGTCATTGCTCACGAAATGGGCCATCTCAAGTGCGATCACGGCGTTTACCTGACCTTAGCCAATTTAATTGCCCTGGCCGCAGGACAGATTCCGATTGTGGGCGGACTGATTTTTCAGGGATTGCAGGAACAACTGATGCAGTGGATGCGTTGCGCTGAACTGACCTGCGATCGCGCCGCCCTCCTCGCCACCCAGGATGCCAAAATTGCCATCTCAGTGCTGATGAAACTCGCAGGCGGCTCCCCCACCCTGGCCCCCCAACTCAACCTCGACGCCTTTCTCCAACAAGCCCGCACCTACGACACCCTCAGCACCGGTCGCCTGGGCCAGGCCCTCAAACAAGCCCACACCAGCCAGCTCACCCACCCCCTCCCCGTCCTGCGCGCCCGCGAAATCGATCGCTGGGCCAGCAGCCCAGAATATGAATTGCTGTTGAAACAACACTCAATTCAGTATAATAAACTCAGCCGTTTGGGAGGGCAGACCAGCGCAGCCGCGCTCCCCTCCCAAATCCAAAACCGTCCTCATCAGGACACCCAACCCACGGGCGAGTGGCGAAATTGGTAGACGCACCACACTCAAAATGTGGCGGCCATTGGTCTTGAGAGTTCGAGTCTCTCCTCGCCCACCATCCTTTCCCCGGTTCAGCACCAGCATCCCTGACCGCCAACCGGGCCAGTTCATCTAAGTCTCAATCCAAAAATCAACCGGAGATTCACCATGACTCAACGCCTGAAGCGCTGGGAATCTCCCCGCAAACCGGGAAGAAACTCCAAAGGCCGAGGCGGCTCCGCCCGCCGCCGTCAGCAAAAAAAGCAAATGCAAATGCTGCGCCAGCGACTAAAACAACAGAATATAGGCGAAAGCCCAAACAAACCAACACCGAAAGGAGGAGCCAACAACGCCCCTCCTTTTTTGGTGCTAATCAGTGACGAATAGCGCGTAATCAGTGAAAACGTGAGTTCGGTGTCAGATAATAGCCGGAGGTAAGGCTGTCAGATAATAGCCGGAGGTAAGGCTGTCAGTTCCTTGGGTGTCAGTTCGAGCGCGGGTTTAGTCGGATAGTAGGAGTAAGCAATCAATCCGCCCAAGAGATTGGTCAGAAAATTGAACCGGCTACGATGGCGAGACTGCTCAATCTGACAAATATTTTTGAGCTGGTCATTGACCGATTCAATCACCGCTCGTTTGCGTAGCAAGACCTTATCCATCAGGCTTATGAGCCGATTGGTCATCTTTTTGCGGGACTTGGCAATCAATTTCAGGCCCTGTTCATAGAGCTGTTGGAACAACGATTGGGAAACATACCCTTTATCGCCAAACAACTTACCCCACAGCTGGGTAGCCATCTCAGGCACAGGGTTACGGTCATCAGTATTGTCCGGGGTGAGGGTCGCAGCGAGGAGTTCTCCCTGGTCGTTGATAGTCAGATGCAACTTGAGCCAAAATACCACTTCACCAAGCTTTTGCCCCAGCCTGCCTGGTCTTTGAAGACCTTGTGCTGCTTGGCTCGATTCGGATGGCAGACAGCAATCGTCGTCGAATCAATAAAGCTAATACCTGTGATGTCTCCAAGGGTAGTCTGCAAGAAGCAGGCCAGGGCCATCACACGCCAAGGTGCCAGTTCCACAAAGCGATGTAACTGACCAAATTCGGCAATGAGAAAGTATAGATTCGTAGCCGGGGCTTTAGCCCAATCCGGGAACAGTTGGTAGTGAACTGACACCGCTAATTTGGCGAACAGCTCCTGGTTGCAGGTACGTTCTCTCCTGTTGAAACTGGAGAAGAAGGATCAGGCTCCAGGATTCAGGACTTGCTCAGCGGTCAGTTCCAGGGCTGGAAAGGTGGGGGAAATCAGACGCTGATTGCCTTGAAAACGACCGACTTCGACATACTTGCCAGCTTCTAACCTCAGCACAATGACAACTTTATCCTGGGGGGCAACGATCCAGTATTCTGGGATGCCTCTGGCGGCATATTGCTGGCGCTTGTCGATATAGTCCCGTTGCTGGTCCGCTTTGCCAGGGGAAACGACCTCGACGACGAGTTGAGGCGGCGACATATCAAGCCGGATGGAGATACTCTGACTGGCCAGTTTGGGATGCTCTGCGCTGAGGATGACGAGGTCGGGGTAGCGGTTTTCAACTTTGCCCGTAACCTGGAGCGCGCAACAGTAGGTTTTAATCAGTCTAAAATCCACCAGACGGGCAAAGACCAGGAACAGGTACCCAGTGATATCGGTGTTCAACCAGGATTCTGGCGGCAAGGCAACTAGCTCTCCCTCGATCAACTCATAACGGTTATCCGTCCCGTCATCATAGGACAGATACGCTTCAAATGTGAGTTTTTGGGATTGGCTCAGGGTTTGGGTCATGATGGGGAATGGAGAGGGAATGGGGAATGGGGAATGGGGAATGGGGAATGGAGAGGGAATGGGGAACGGGGAACGGGGAATGGGGAAGCAGAGGGGAAATAGGGGTGATAGGAGGGGCTGTATTCTGACAGCTGACACTTATTGCCCAAATTTGAGCCTATTGCCCAAATTCGAGGCGGGCTTGTTCGACCAGGGCTGATGTTACTGTTTCGGTGTCGGCTTCGCGGGCGAGTTGTTCAATCCGCTGGCGAGCCTGGGAACGAACGAAGAAAGGAATATTTTTCAGTTTGGCTTTGGCGTCGGCAGTCCATTTCAGGGAGTCTGACCAATCAGAATTATCGATCACAGTTTTGCCTCCAAATTTGGCAACCCGCTTGCAGTGATTTGAATGCCATATCGAGCTATTTCTATTTTACTGGAATGACATCGCTAAAGTGTCATTGCACCCCTAGCGGCCAATCCTCAATCCTCAACAATGAACCTTCCACATGAACCATGAACCATGAACAACGAACCATGAACAACGAACCATGAACCATGAACAACGAACCATGAACCATGAACAACGAACCATGAACCATGAACCATCAACTCTTCACCCTCTTCACTTGCCAATACAGAAGCGGCTGAAGATCCGGTCAAGGATGGATTCTGTGACTTCTTCGCCAGTAATTTCCCCCAGGGAGCTGATGGCACTGCGCAGATCGATGGTCCAGAAGTCGAGAGGTAGGCGATCGGCGATAGTGGTTTGGACGTGCTGGAGGGCGGTTCTGGCATGGGTGAGGGCTGCGGCTTGTCGCTGGTTGATGGCGAAGTCGAGGTTGGCGGCTTGCAGGTTGCCTTGCTGCAGGGTTTTGAGAATTGCTTGTTCTAGCTGGTCGATGCCTTGATTGAGGGCAGCGGCTGTGGTAATGGTTTGCTGGATGGTATCGGGAAGGTTGAACGATGGGGTAATGTTACGGTTGACGTTGATTTGATCGATTTTGTTGACGATTAAGATGAGGGGGCGGTGTTGGACCTGGTCGTAGATGGTCTGGTCGGCTGCAGTCCAGCCGATAGGGGCTTCGATGACGAGCAATACCAGGTCGGCGGTCTGGGCGGCGGTGCGCGATCGCGCGACACCGAGTTGCTCTACTCGATCGGAGGTGTCCCGAATCCCAGCGGTGTCCAGCACTTGAATGGGAATGCCGCCGACTACCAGATAGGATTCCACGACATCGCGGGTGGTCCCCGGCAGGTCAGTGACGATGGCGCGATCGCAGCGACTCCAGGCATTAAGTAAGCTCGACTTGCCCACATTCGGTCGCCCTACAATCGCAACCTTGATGCCAGTCCGCAACAATTCACCTCGATCGGCGGTGGCCAGAATGTGATTGACCTCCTGTAACATCTGTTCGATCTGGGTTTGAATCGCCGTTTCATCAAGCGGTGGCAGATCGTCTTCAAAGTCGATGCGGGCTTCAATTTCCGCCAGAATATCTAACCCTATCGCTCGCAACTGACAAATCGGTTGGGCGAGCTTTCCCTGCAAACTGGCTAGAGCCGTCTGAGCAGCAGCTGGCGATCGCGCCCCCACCAGATCGACAATACTTTCTGCTTGGGTCAAATCCAGACGCCCATGCAGAAATGCGCGCAGGGTAAACTCTCCCGGTTGCGCCAATCGCGCTCCTTGCTCCAGGCAAAGCTGCAATACCTGCTGCACCGCTACAATGCCCCCGTGGCAATGGAACTCCACTACATCCTCGCGAGTATAGGAACGAGGTGCTAGCATGAGTAAAAGCAAGGCTTCATCTACTAACTGCTGCGTGTGGGGGTGATGAATATGGCCATAGAGGATGCGGTGGCTTTTCCATGCCTGACGTCCTGCAGCTCGGAACAACGTTCTGGCAATATCAAGGGCCTGCTGGCCCGATAGCCGAACAATGCCAACGCTCCCTTGCTGGGGCACTACTGCAGTCGCGATCGCAGCAATTGTTGTTCCCTGTTGAAGCAATCCTTGTTCCCCTGTGTTGGCTCGCTCAGTTACCGCTCGTATACCCAGTGTTGGGTTGGGCAGGCAAAACCGATTTGTCTGCTTGTCGAGACGTATTGTAAACCCCATCCACGAGGAAAGGGAGATTATTGGCGATCTCAGGCATGAATTTGGAATCCCGGCCAAGACTTCGGGTTCCTTTTCATTCTGCGCTTGAGCAAGGCCAATGAATCGCTTTCTCTAGAGTAAACGTCAAACTCTAAAATAGATCGGGTTGAGCTTAGCCAACGGAGCCCATTAATGCCCTTGATTTCCTCCCCTGGGAACCCTGCCAGCCAGTGGTTTCAGAGACTGACAGGCCGTCTTGGAATTGGCAGCAAAATTAGCTATGGCTACGGGATTGCCCTGGGAGTTGCCATTGTCGGCACCAGCATTGGGATTGCCGCTGGCGGGTACTACCAGACTCGGGCAGTTGCGAATGAAGACGAAGCCTGGCAGGAAATTGTGCTGCTCAATCAGCTGCAAACCCGCTTGCTGCAGACTCAGATGCATCAACAACAAATTGTTGCAGTGCTACCCGATCCAGAGCAACTGCAGCAAGAATTGTCCCTCCTGGCAAACTATGCCACTGAATTCGGGCAAACCTGGACTGAATATATCGCTGCTCACGAAGCCGATCGAGACAATCCAGAGCTGGGCGAAACCGCAGGTGAAATTGAAATTGTCGATCGCTGGCTCAATCAAGATACAGACCTGTTCAACCTCCATTTCCAGCGGCCTGAGCAGTTGCTCCGATCGTTCGACTTGCAGACCCTCTCACCGGAAACGATTGCCACCCTACAACACCAATTGCTGGCCCTCAACAAGGGCCCTGTATCCCATCAAATTCACGAATTCTCTCGCGATCTGGCTCAGTTGACCCAGATTTCCTATGAAGAATACGAACAGGCAGAGGCGGCAGAGGCGGCAGCAAAAACAATCCGGCAAGGAATTATTCTGGGTAGCATCGCGGTATCGGTTGCGATCGCAACCGTACTCGCCACCTACACCAGCCGTGCGATCGCCCAACCGCTGAAAGGACTCAGCAACATTGCCCAACAAGTAACCCAGGAGTCCAACTTCGATTTGCAAGCCCCCGTCACCACTACGGATGAAGTGGGGCAGCTCGCCACTTCCCTGAACCAGCTGATTCAGCGCGTTAAGCAACTTTTAGCCGAACAAGACGCAGCCGCAAAGCAACAACTCATTCACCAGGAAAAGATGGCCAGTTTGGGACGGATGCTGGCCGGTGTTGCCCACGAGATCAACAACCCTGTGAACTTTATTTACGGCAACCTTGCCCATGCCGACACCTATATCCAGGATTGTTTCGCGCTCCTCCACACCTACCAGACTGAAACCCCCAACCCTTCACCAACCATCCAAGCCAAGACCGCCGAAGTTGAACTGGATTTCCTCAAAGAAGACCTGCCCAAACTGATTCAATCTATGCAAGTGGGTGCCGAACGGGCGCGACAAATTATCCTCAGCCTCAAGAGCTTCTCGCGCCTGGATAATGGCACCCCCCATATGGTTGATGTCCATGCTTGTCTGGACAGTGCCCTGTTAATCCTCAACAACCGGATCAAACAAGGCATTACCGTTGTTCGCAATTATAATGAGCTACCCAAAATATCCGGTTTTGCCAGCTCTCTCTATCAGGTGTTCGCCAATCTTGTGAGCAATGCCATTGATGCCCTGGAAGAAAAAAACGATCGGCAAACCCGAGAAATTGTCATTACCACCGAACGTCGCGATCGCGAACGAGTCACGATCAAAATTGCTGACAACGGCCCTGGCATTGCCCTTGAACATCAGACCCGAATTTTCGAGAGCTTCTTCACCACAAAAGCTGTAGATATCGGCACCGGGTTAGGGTTAGCCATCAGCCGCGAGATCGTTGAAGACAAACATGGAGGTCAGCTGCAGTTTCGCTCAACCCTGGGTATAGGAACAGAATTCAGCATTATCCTCCCGATTGAAAACCACTTCGATCGATCGCCAGCAGAGCAACTCTCTGCATCTCAAAAAAACTGAACCCATTTGACTCACCCCTCTTCTTCCCCTCAATTCTCTCCCTCATAAAACTATTTCTACCAATGCAATCCATGCCTTGCTGCTCTGCTCCTTGATTCCAGATTGCTCATTCCTACATCAGTATGATGAGATAGCACCTCTGGGTGCTTCCTGCCCTCTGCTGTCTCTGCATCAGAATTTGCTCGCGAACCGCGATCGCACCAGCCAGGAAACCGCACTCTCTTAACCCAACCTAAAATAAAAATGCGACTACCTGTCAAACCACCATTCCACTTTCACTTTTTGAATCAACGTATCGACTAGCGTAGCCGCATCTTACCTTTAAACTACTCGCTAGAGAATATGATAAGAACTTCAATCTTAGGCTATCAAGTCTTTGAACAACTCTACGAAAGTAACCACTCCCTAATTTACCGGGGACATCAAGAGAATGACAATCATCCTGTCATTCTCAAGCTGCTGAAAGCAGACTACCCCACACCAATAGAACTCACCCAATTCAGACAAGAATACAAAATTACCTCCTCCCTCAATCTGCCAGGTACCGTTCGCTCCTACACCCTGGAAAAATATCAGAATACCCTGATCCTCATCCTGGAGGATTTTGGCGGCAGGGCCCTCAAAACCTTAATAGTAGAACGCCAACTCACGCTCGAGGAATTTCTTGCCATTGCCATCAAAATTGCTGAAGCCCTGGCCGAAGTTCATACTGCCAACATCATCCACAAAGACATCAACCCCTCCAACATTGTCTTCAACCCAACCACTGGTCAATTGAAGATCATTGATTTTGGGATTTCAACCATTCTGTCCCAGGAAAATCCAACCATTCAAAATCCCGATGTTCTAGAAGGTACCCTCGCCTACCTCTCACCAGAACAAACAGGCAGAATGAATCGGCGACTGGATTACCGGACAGACTTTTATTCATTAGGAGCAACCTTTTACGAATTGCTCACCCAGCAATTACCATTCGAAACCAACGATCGCCTCGAATTGGTTCACTGCCACATCGCTAAACACCCCACCCCACCCCACCAACTCAAACCAGAAATTCCTCTGGCAATCTCAAAGATTGTCATGAAACTATTAGCAAAAACAGCCGAAGATCGCTATCAAAGTGCTTGGGGAATCCGATCGGATTTAGTCAATTGCCTCATGCAATTAGAAACAAATGGGAAAATTGGAGATATCGCTCCAGGCGAAAATGATATTTCCGAAAAGTTTCAAATTCCTCAGAAACTTTATGGTAGAGAACAAGAAATTGAAATCTTGCTCGCAACCTTCGATCGGGTTTCAGACAACAGAAAACAAGACACAAACTCTCACCATCGACCGACTGGAATAGAAATGGTACTCGTATCAGGATATTCTGGAGTGGGCAAATCAGCATTGGTACAAGAAATTTATAAACCCATTACCCAGAAACGAGGTTATTTCATCTCAGGAAAATTCGATCAACTCCAACGAGATATTCCCTACGCTGCCATCATCAAAGCGTTTCAAAAACTCGTCCAACAAATTCTCACAGAAAACGAAACAAAGTTAGCAAATTGGAAGGAAAAAATCCTAGCTGCATTAGGTCCAAATGGACAGGTTATCATCGATGTCATTCCCGAAGTAGAACTCATTCTAGGCAAACAACAACCCATCGCCTTACTCAATCCCTCAGAAGCCCAAAATCGTTTCCGATTAACATTCCAGAATTTTATCAAAGTCTTCACCCAGCCCGAACATCCACTCGTAATATTTCTGGACGATCTACAGTGGGCAGATACAGCTTCATTACAACTGATCCAGTTTTTGATCGCAACATCTAAAATTCGATATCTTTTCCTGATTGGTGCCTATCGAGATAATGAAGTAAGCGCTACCCATCCTCTAATTTCAACTTTGGAAGAAATCAGAAATTCTGGAGCAGCAATTAACGAAATATTTCTAAACCCGCTAAATTTTGATACAGTAAACCAGCTTCTTTCAGAAACACTTAATTCCGCACCAGATAAAACGAAATCCTTAGCTAAATTAATCTTAGCTAAAACAGACGGCAATCCATTCTTCATGAATGAATTTTTGAAATCACTTTATACAAATCATTTATTACAGTTTGATTCAAAAAATCGTTGCTGGCAATGGAATTTAGATGAAATCAAAGCTCAAGAGATGACTGATAATGTCGTTGAACTAATGGCAAAAAAAATACAGAAGTTGAGCAGTGGAACACAACAGCAATTACATCTAGCCGCTTGTATTGGCAATCAATTTCAGCTAGAAACCTTAGCTGTCGTAGCAAAACAATCGCAACGAGAAGCTGCACTCTCCTTACGAGAAGCAATTTCAGAAGGGTTGATCTTCCCACTCAACAATGCTTACAAATCAGTTGAGCTTGATATTGGTGATACATTTTCCTTCACCAAAACACCAAGGAAGAACAGCATACGCCCAAATCTTGCCTCCGATTTACTCCTAACCTCTTCTCCAGAAGCTGTCGAATATAAATTTTCTCACGATCGCATCCAACAAGCAGCCTACTCTTTAATTTCTGACTCAGAGAAAAAATCCATTCATTGCAAAATTGGGCAGATCTTATTAGAACAAACTCCCGTTCAACAGCAGGAAGAAAAAATCTTTGATATTGTTAATCATCTGAACTCCGGAATAGAACTAATTCGCGTCGGAAATCAATTTGAAAATCCCAAAACAGATTTAACCGAGCGCGCGATCACAAACAAGCCATTCCTGACTATGGAAGAACTGGCTCAACTCAATTTTGTTGCCGGTCAAAAAGCGAAAGCATCCACCGCCTACGAACCGGCATTTAAATACTTTAGCTTCGGAGTTGAGCTACTCGGCTCGCAAAGTTGGCAAACACAGTACAATCTCACTCTATCCTTATCCGAAGCAGCCGCAGAAGCAGCATATCTCAGCGGCGACTTTGAGCAAATGGAGCAATTCGTCAATCAAGTACTGCAACAGGCAAAAACGACTCTAGATACAGTCAAAGTCCATGAAGTCAAAATTCAAGCTCACATTGCCCAAAGTCAGTCGCGCGAAGCTGTAAACACTGCACTTCCTTTATTGAAAAAATTAGGGTTAAACTTTCCAGCAAAGCCGACTAAATTGAATATCCTGCTGAGTTTAGTCAGCACAAAGTTTATCCTGGCCAGGAAAAAAGTTAAACAGTTAATCGATCTACCGGAAATGACCGATCCAGTTCGGTTAGCCGCAATTCGTATATTATCCCGGATCAGTTCTGCTGCCTATAATGCTGTGCCTGAACTGATGCCATTGATTGTTTTCAAGCAGGTCAATTTACCGGTCAAATATGGCAATACTGCTTTGTCTGCTTTTGCCTATGCTGGCTATGGAGTTGTTCTCTGTGGTGTTGTCGGGGATATTGAATCTGGTTATCAATTTGGACAGCTTGCTTTAAGCGTATTAAGCAAATTTAATGCCAAAGCGATCGAAGCTAAAACAATTGGAGTCGTTAGCAGTTTAATTAGGCCATGGAAAGAACATTGGCAGGATACATTAGAACCTTTAAAGTTAGCTTACCAAAAAGGTTTAGAAACTGGCGATCTTGAATTTGCAGCTCGCACGATTAGTGTTTATTTTACTCATGCCTATCTTTTGGGTAAGGAGTTGTCAACGCTAGAAAAAGAAATTGATTCCTACAATACCGTCGTCAATCAGCTCAAGCAGGGAACGTCTTTTAACCGAAATTCGATCTATCGTCAGGCCATTTTGAACTTAGCGAACTGTCCCAAAAATCCATGGCATTTGGATGGTAAAGCTTACAAAGAAAAAGTCTCGTTACCGCTGCATCAAAAAACAAACGATCGGAATTTAATTTTTCATTTTTATTTTAATAAGCTTATACTTTGCTATCTATTTAGAGAATATGCTATGGCTGTTGAAAATGCAGATTTAGCAGAACAGTATTTAGATGGTGTAACCAGTAGTATTGTCATTATTCCACTGTATTTTTATGGTTCTTTAGCTCGTTTAGCAATCTATGAATCTGTCAACTCATCGGAGCGAAATAGCCTGCTTAAGAAAGTCAAATTCAATCAGAAAAAAATAAAAAAATGGGCAGACTTTGGGCCAATGAATTGTTTGCATAAGTTTTACTTAGTTGAAGCAGAACAACAGCGATTGCTTGGCCAAAGTGACAGCGCAGCAAAGCTTTACGATCGTGCAGTTGAATTAGCAAAAGAGCACGATTATATTCATGAATTAGCATTAGCCAATGAACTGGCAGCAAACTTCTATCTGTCACAAGATAGAACTAAATTTGCTCAGGTCTATTTGCAAGAAGCCCGATATTATTACCTAACTTGGGGTGCAACGACTAAAGTAGAAACTTTAGACAAACAATATTCGAAATTATTTGCTTCAAACACTTATTCTATGCAAAAGGGAGGAGTTAAAGATACCAAAGTTACAACAACCCCCACCCGCAGGCAATCAGTCTCTTTTCTAGATTTAGATGCAGTCATAAAAGCATCTCAGGCAATTTCCAGCGAAATTGTCCTGGAAAAATTACTGGGGAATTTGATGAATATTTTGATTGAAAATGCTGGTGCTGAGAAAGGTTGTTTAATTTTGCCCAAAGATGGACAACTCACGGTTCAAGCAGAAGCTTCGATCGAAGCGACCAGGGTTGATGTAATGCCATCAACGTTTCTTGACTCTTATCAATCCTTACCCAAAACCTTAATTCAATATGTTGCAAGAACCCATTCCGATGTCGTTTTGGGAGATGCTGCCAATGAGGAACAATTTATAAACGATCCTTATATTGCGCAGCAGAAAGTCAAATCAGTGTTATGTACTCCTATTTTGAATCAGGGAAAACTAGTTGGCATTCTTTACTTAGAAAATAATTTAACTACTGACACGTTTACACCGAATAGAATTGAAGTCCTAAAACTGCTTTCTTCTCAGGCATCTGTATCGCTTGAGAATGCAATACTATATGCATCTCTAGAACAAAAAGTTTTAGAAAGAACGCAAGAACTGAATGATAAAAATATTCGGCTTGAACAAACTCTTCAAGAACTAAAGCGTACTCAAACACAATTAATTCAAACTGAGAAGATGTCTGGTCTTGGCCAAATGGTAGCCGGGGTTGCTCATGAAATTAATAATCCAATTAGCTTCATTTATGGCAATCTCGATCATGCTAGTGAATATTGCAAAGATTTGCTTTCATTGCTGGCAGCATATCAACAAGAATATCCAACTCCAACAGATTTAATCCAGAACATGGTTGAGGAAATTGACTTGGATTTCCTTAAGGAAGACTGGGCAAAACTAATAGATTCTATGCAGACGGGGGCAGATCGTATCCGCAAAATCGTCATGTCGTTGCGCAATTTTTCTCGCTTGGATGAATCCGATATGAAGCAAGTAGATATTCATCCTGGAATTGATAATACTTTGCTCCTTTTACAACATCGTCTCCAACCGACACAAAACCGTCCAGGGATTGAGATTATTAAGGAGTACAATTGCTCATCCCGAATAGCTTGTTATGCCAGCCAGATCAATCAGGTATTTATGAATATCTTGAATAATGCAATCGATGCTTTAGATCTGCTAGCACGTAGTGAGGCTAGTGCGTTGGAAAATTCCGATCGAGCGTCTGATCTACCCACAGAACAACCCGATTGCCTACTCAAACCAACGATTCGGATTCGTACAGCTATAACGCCAGCAGATACAATTATCATTTCAATTGCAGATAATGGAGTTGGCATGAGCGAAGAAGTGAAAAAACGCATCTTCGATCCATTTTTTACAACGAAACCTGTAGGCAGCGGTACCGGCTTAGGACTCTCTATCTGCTACCAGATAGTAGTAGATAAACATGGTGGGCAGCTGTACTGTAGTTCTTCACCTGGCCATGGGAGTGATTTCTCTATCGAAATCCCAAGGCAATCTTAATAGAAATTTTGGTAGCTCTCCAAAGATAAGGATTATTGAGGGCGCGGGCGGAATCAGCGCCCTCAATAATCCTTATCTATTTACCACTATCGAAAAATTAATACACATGACTTGGACGGTTAGCGCTCCCGAAGGGGGCGCTAGCCTCCATTTCTTCGTGCCAGAACGGAAAAATGGGTTATTTTGAAAGCCTTGCGGAGCAAGGCTTTCAAAATAACCTCCCAAGTAGTGTAATACAACTAATAATGTAAATAACAACCATTTTCGACGCCAAGCGAATTGCGTTCGTGAATGCTTTCTATCGGGAAGCTTAAGAGTAGTTACTGCATTGCGCTTGAGTAAAGTCCGCTGAAGCAAGTCCTTATGTTTCCGATTCCAGGCTATCAAATTAGAACCCAAATTTATGAGGGTGTCAATTCGGTCATCTACCGAGGATGCCGGGAGCAGGATGGACGACCTGTTGTACTCAAGATTTTGAAGGAAGATTATCCGTCGCCAGAAACAATTGCCTGGTTCAAGCGAGAATATGAAGTGACTCGCAATCTCAATTTACCAGGGACAATTGAGGTTTATGCGCTGCTAAATCACCAGCATTCCTGGATTATGGTTCTAGAAGATTTTGGGGGTGATTCTCTAGCTCAGCTAGAACTGGCAGGTCACTTTGAAATCGTCGTTTTTTTGGAATTGGCCATTGCGATCGCAGAATGCTTAGGACAACTTCATAGTGCCCAAATTATCCATAAAGATATTAATCCCGCCAACATTATCCTGAATCCAACGACCAGACAAGTCAAGATTATAGATTTTGGTATTTCAGCAATCTTATCTCGAGAAAATCCAGCTTTTCACAGCCCTAATGTTATAGAAGGTACACTTGCTTATCTCTCTCCCGAACAGACTGGACGGATGAATCGAGCAATTGATTATCGTACTGACTTTTATTCATTAGGGATAACTTTCTACGAATTGCTGACAGGGAGATTACCATTTCTTAGCCATGATGTGCTGGAAATCGTACATAGCCATATTGCCAAAAAACCTTTATCTCCCTATCAAATCAATCAACGAATAAGCGAACAAAAAAATCCAACCAGGAAGCAGGAAATTTTTCAACCCCTAAACTGTCCTGAAATTATTTCGGACATTGTCATGAAACTCATGGCTAAAAATGCTGAAGATCGTTATCAATCAGCAGCTGGTCTTCGCGAAGATCTGGTTTTATGTTGGGAACAACTACGAAAAAATAATTCAATTATATCCTTCCCAATTGCTCAAAAAGATTTCTCCGATAGATTTCAAATCCCTCAAAAATTATATGGTCGGGATGTAGAGATAAAAATCTTATTAGATGCCTTTAACCGCACCAGTCAAGGATTGGTTGGGATGGTACTAATAACTGGATATTCTGGTGTTGGAAAATCAGCACTGGTGAATGAAATTCATAAACCTATTACAACCAAAAGAGGAAATTTTATTGCAGGAAAATTTGACCAATATCAGCGAGATATACCCTACCATGCACTGACTCAGGCTTTGAATGATTTTTGCAATCATGTTCTTACTGAAGACGAAACTGTATTAAAAGAATGGAAACAGAGTATACTCGATGCCGTCGGTAGAAATGGACAAGTTTTAATTGACATTATTCCTGCATTAGAGCACATCATTGGCAAACAGCCTGCTGTTGCATCTCTTGGGCCAAAAGAAACGCAAAATCGTTTCAACTTAGTATTCCAAAATTTCATTAAAGCAATTAGTCAGCCTGAATCTCCTTTGGTTTTATTCATTGACGATCTACAATGGGCCGATACAGCATCTTTGATTTTATTAAAATCAATTGTAATCAATCTAAGTAACCAACCTTTGTTGATACTTGGCGCTTATCGAGATAATGAAGTAAGCGATACTCATCCTTTAATAATGGCTATAGAGGATATTAAAAATAATTCAGATATTTTGTCTTTTATTAAATTAATAAATCTGGAAAAGACGGATGTAAATCTTTTAATTTCTGATGCTCTATCTTTGCCAGAACACTGTAGCCAACAGTTAACCGATCTGGTTTATAGTAAAACTCAAGGAAATGTTTTTTTTACCACTGAATTTTTAAAAACACTCTATACAGAAAATCTATTAAGTTTTAACCATAAAACCCATCAATGGCAGTGGGATGTTGTTCAAATTCAAGCCAAAAATATCACAGATAATGTTGTGGAATTAATGGCAGGTAAGATAGATAAATTGAGGGAAAATGTTCAAACTGTTCTGCAATTGGCTGCTTGCATTGGAAGTATATTCGATCTAGCCACTTTAACAGCAATTTATCAACAAACTTTATCAACAACTATATCGAATCTTTTCCCCGCATTGGAACAAGGTCTGGTTGTTCCCATTGATAATGTTTATAAGTTAGTTGATATCCCCTCATTGGAAAATACAGCAGCTAGAGAGATAAAATTTAAATTCCAACATGACCAAGTGCAACAAGCTGCATATTCAGGAATTGAAGAGAACCAAAAGCAAGCCATACATTTAAAAGCTGGACGTTTATTGCTAAAGAGCACAGAAGAGAATGAGCTAGAACTCAATATTTTTGATATTGTCAACCAATTTAATGAGAGTCTTGGATTACTTGAAGATAATATCGAAAAAATCGAAATAGCAAAATTGAATTTAATTGCAGGTAGAAAAGCAAAAGCAGCAACAGCTTATGAGTCTGCAATTAAATATTTTGATGTTGTTCTAAGTCTGTTAGGAGAAAGAGCTTGGGAAACTGAATACGATCTGATGCTCAATCTTCATGTGGAACAAGTAGAGACTCAGTATTTAAATACTAACTTTGAGAAAGCCGAAACGATCGCAAATATTGTCTTGAAGCAAGCAAAGACAATCCTGGAAAAGGTCAAAGTATACGAGACTAAAATTGAGTTCTATACTGCTCAGAATCATATGAGAGAAGCAGTTGAGCTTGGATTGCAGTTTGTAGAAATGCTAGATGTTACGCTTGCAGAAACTCCACCTCAAGATCTGTTAATTGACGATCTCTACCATCTTCCTATCATGACAGATGATAGACAGCTAGCAGCGATGAAAATTCTCATGGCTACTGCATCGCCTGCCTATCTTGGTAATCCCGAAATATTGCCAACGATTATCTTCACGATGATCGATCTCTGCAAGCAGGGAGGAAATTCATCACCAGCTGCTTTTGCTTACGCTGCTTATGGTCTACTTCTATGCGGATTTATGGGCGATATTGAATTAGGCTATCGCTTTGGCAACCTGGCTTTATGGATATTAGAACAGTTGGATGCCAGAGAAATTGAATGTAGGGTCAATTATCTTTTCGATAGTCTTATTCGACACTGGAAAGAACCTGCCAGAAATGCAGTCGAATCTTTAAGAGCAGATATCCAAATCGGTTTAGAAACTGGAGATATTGCTTATGTCTGTTTTGCTGCAATTGATTATAACAGTAATGTATTTTTAATAGGAGATCCGTTAGAGTCTGTCAAACAAGAACAAAAAAAATACATTGGGTTAATTCAAATCCTCAAACAACAGTTCTCACTTTACTATGCCAAAATATGGGGTCAACTTTCGCTAACTCTCACTAATTCCTCACCAGGAAATAATCAGCTGAATGGCGAGCTTTTTGATGAAGTAAGTATGGTGCCAATTTTAGAAGCTGCGAACAATTTTACCGCTTTATTTTCTGTTTATCTAGTAAGTTTAATTCTGAGTTATTTGTTTCGGGATTATGAAACGGCTGCGAATCATGTATCGCAATTAGAAAAATACGAACATGTCGTCATTGGCTTATTAGTTTCAGCCCAAAGTTATTTCTATGCTTCTTTGACGTTGCTTGCTTTGTATTCTATAGCTGACAGTCAAAAACAAGAAGCATACCTGGGAAAAGTTGCTGTAAATCAACAGAAGCTGAGGAGTTGGGCTGATTGTGCTCCCATGAATTTTCAGCACAAATATGAGTTGGTGGAAGCAGAAAAAGCACGCTTGTCAAACCAGAATTGGAATGCAATGGAGCTGTATGAAAAAGCAATTCAAGGAGCCAGAGAAAATGGCTATCTTCAAGATGAAGCGATTGCATATGAGTTGGCGGCGGAGTTTTATTTGTCTCGCGATAAGATAGAGATTGCCAAACTTTATTTTACTAAAGCTTGCTATGGGTATGTATGCTGGCAAGCAACTGCTAAAGTTCAAGATTTGGAGGAAAGATATCCTCAGTTCTTCTCTCAAAAATCCTCTGGCTCTTCTGGACGAACAACAACATTTTCAACAACATCTACAGATTCTTCGACTGCTTTGGATCTGGCCAGTGTTCTCAAAGTTTCACAGGCACTTTCGAGTGAGATCTTGTTAGAGACTTTATTAGCAAAGATAATGACGATTGTCACTGAAAATGCAGGTGCGCAGAAAAGCTTACTGATCCTGGCAGAGGATGGAAAGTTGTTGGTTGAAGCTGAATCAATCGTTGGTGATGGAGTTGAGATTTCGCAGCCTTCTACTTCTATTGAAAAGTACCAGAATTTGCCAAAAACAGTTGTCTATTACGTGGAGAGAAGTCTTCAAGATTTGGTCTTAGAAGATGCAGCTATTTCAGGTGACTTTACGAAAGATCCGTATATTGTATGCCATAATGTGCGTTCGGTACTATGTATTCCTGTTATGAATCAGGGTAAACTTTTTGCAATTCTTTATTTAGAGAATAATTTGATTTCTGGGGCTTTTACTCCTGATAGAATTGAAGTCTTAAAACTTTTATCTTCTCAGGCAACTATCTCGCTAAAAAATGCACTTTTGTATGCGTCTCTGGAACAAAAAGTTTTAGAAAGAACGCAAGAGATCGACCGGAAAAATATTCATCTTGAACAAACGCTTCAGGAATTAAAATATACCCAGACTCAACTCATTCAGAGCGAGAAAATGTCTGGATTGGGCCATATGGTTGCTGGAATTTCCCATGAAATTAATAATCCAATCAGTTTTATCTATGGAAATCTTCACTATGCTGATGAGTACATTCAAGATCTACTTTCATTGATCGAAGCTTACCAAAAAGAATATCCTGATGCGCCACCGTCAATTCAGGATATTATTGCGGAGATCGATCTTGATTTCTTGGAGACAGATTTAAAAAATTTAATTGCTTCTATGGGTAAAGGGGCAGAGCGTATTCGCCGGATTGTGATGTCGTTGAGGAATTTTTCCCGAATAGATGAATCAGAACAGAAAGCAGTCGATATTCATGCTGGTATTGATAATACTCTACTTCTTTTGCAGCATCGTCTTGAACAAGAGCCATCAAGTCCCAATATTAAAGTCATTAAGGAATACGGTCAGTTGCCTGGAGTCACTTGCTATGCGGGACAGCTGAATCAGGTGTTTATGAATATTCTGGGTAATGCGATTGATGCTTTAGAAATGGTTGAGAGTCCTGCTTCAAATCCAACGATTTGGATTCGCACTGCTATAACTGATACTGACACAGTAACCATCTCAATTTCAGATAATGGGCCTGGTATTGCTGAAGCCATAAAAAGTCAGATTTTCGATCCTTTTTTCACCACAAAATCAGTGGGTAGCGGTACGGGTTTGGGGTTGTCGATGAGTTACTATATTGTTGTGGATAAGCATAAGGGGCGTTTAATCTGCAATTCATTACCAGGAGGAGGGGCGGAGTTTGCGATCGCGCTACCTCTACATCGCGACTGAACTATTGCTATCTCGTTTTTTGTCAAGAGAATTTGGCAATCCTAAAAAGAACTGGCTTGAGTTTAGAATTCAAATATAAGGATCTTTGTCCTGCTCAGTTACTCAAAGGAGATCTTGTGGATACATTTGACGCCATCTATCAGCGTCGGGCCGTTAAACATTTTGACCCGGAACATAAACTGACCCAGGAGGAAGAAACCCGGCTGCTCGAAGCAGCGATTCAGTCGCCGACAAGTTTCAACATTCAGCACTGGCGTTTTGTGATCGTTCGAGACCCTGCCTTGCGACAACAGATTCGCTCTGAGTTCGGTAACGATCAGGCTCAAATGACTGATGCTTCGCTATTGATTATCATGACTGCCGATGTCAAAGCCTGGCAGAAAGAGCCGCAGCGATATTGGAAAAATGCGCCGCAGGCAGTCGCTGAGCTGCTGGTCAATTGGATAGCACCGTTTCATGAAGGCCGCGAATGGCTGCAACGCGACGAGGCACAGCGTTCTATTGGTATGGCAATGCAGACCTTAATGTTAGCTGCTAAGGCGATGGGTTACGACTCCTGTCCGATGATTGGCTTTGACATCGACAAAGTGGCAGAACTCATCAACCTGCCGGACGATCATGTGATGGGGCCGATGGTGGCCATTGGCAAAAAGGTAAAAGATCCGTGGCCCAAACCGGGTCAACTTCCCCTGAGCGAATTGATGATTGAAAATAAGTTTTGATCGGGCGGGAGGCAGAGGGCAGAGGGTAGGAGGCAGAAGCAGAAGGCTGACTCTGTTATCCGTCATGAAGATGGCAGGTAGGAGCAGAGCAATGCCGTTCGGTTCAAGATAGCGGATCCAATAACTTTACGAAAAATAGACCTGTAGGGGCACGGCAATGCCGTGCCCCTACGCGAGAAATTAAGTCTTGTTTCTAAACCGAACAGTCTTGGGAAGCAGAGGACAAGAGAGGAAATCTCTCTATACAGTGGTTTGCACTCAAACTAAGTTACTGGATAGGGTTCTTACCTTGCTCAAGTAGAAGAGTATGCCATCGTTTATTTCGAGTCGGTGGCTGAGTGTTGTGTCGCTCTGATGAGAAATCGTAGAGCTTCGTTTACGGCAACGGAGTTGGGGAACATTGCAGCAACATCTGGAGCCAATTCTACGGTGACGTTTTTCGGTGGTTTGCGTCCTGGGCCGCGAGCAACAACCTGTAGCTGGGTAAAGTCATATTCATCCCGCAGGTCATCTTCGGTGTGGACTTCATCATTCTTCTTCATATGCTCTACGCTCCTTCCGGGTTGCCTCTCTTGCGCTGATTGTCCTCAGTGGGCTGCTGGAAAATTCTGCCAGCCAGTGCCTTGATAGCCGAAGCTGAATTGCTCGGGATGGAGGATTTCGGCCAGGATTTCCAGAGAATCGACTAGTCGGGGGCCGGGGCGGTTGAAGTAGGCGTTGCCGTCGGTGACGTAGACCTGTCTGGTTTGGACGGCGCGTAACTGCTGCCAGTGGGGATGTTGGGTCAGGGTGACGATTTCCTGGCGAGTGCGAGCTAAGTTGAAGCCGCAGGGCATGGCGATGATGATGGCGGGATCGGCAGCCAGGAGAGCGTCCCATTGCAGCCAGGGGGAATGTTGGCCAATGATGCCAAACAGCGACTGACCGCCTGCGAGGTCAATCAGTTCGGGAATCCAGTTGCCTGCGGCCATTAGAGGGTCGATCCATTCCAGACAGGCAACGGTGGGACGGTCGTTTTCAGGCAACGACTGCGTTTTTGGGGTTACGGCCTGGACGCGGCTCTGCAGGGCTGTCAGTAAGGGTTGGGCATCGGTTCCAGTTTTAGCGGCAACGCGCTCGATATCGGCCCAGATATCTGCGAGTCGGTTCGGTTGCAGGGAGATAACTTGAGGAGAAGTGGTTTTGGCAGCAAGGGGTTGTCGCTGCATCAGTGCGGCGACGGCCTGTTCTACCTCTGAAAGATTGACGGCGCAGACGTCGCATTGGGCTTGGGTGACGATGTGGGTGGGTTGCAGTTTTTCAAGCAAGTCGGTTTCGATGCGATACACGCTAAGGGCTGATTGTAATAGTTCAGTGACGCGGTCGTGGACTTCGATGCTGGTGCCGTGGGGATCGAGTTTGGGTTGAGTGGCAATGGGGCGATTCTGGATTTCGGGGGGATGGTCGCATTCGTGCGATCGCGCCACAATGACATCAGTTAACCCGAGGGCTGCCAGTATCTCTGTGGCGCTGGGCAAGAGGGAAACAATTTTCATGTTGATGGTTAATGGTTAATGGTTAATGGTTAATGGTTAATGGTTAATGGTTAATGGTTAATGGTTCGTCGTTCATCGTTCATGGTTGAGCGGTGCGGGCATCAAGAGTTTCTAGGATGCAAATTTTATTGCAACGAACCATGGACATCAAACCATGAACCATGAACCATGAACATCAAACCATTAACCATTAACCATGAACACCAAACCATGAACCATGAACCATGAACATCAAACCATGAACCATGAACACCAAACCATGAACCATGAACAAGTATTACTGGTATTCTCGGTTATCTCTTCTCTCTGAGTCGTGTCAGTATAGATATATTGACAAAATCCAGTTTGGATGGACAGTATCAGATCTCTATTGGATGGGTTACAACGTTATTTGCGATCGCAATTGTCATGGTATCGAATTTATTGTCCTCCGATTTGCCTGGTCTGGAGCAAATCCTCGATCGCCATCTGCCATTCGTCAAGCCCGAGATGCCTTTACATGAGGCCATGACCCGGATCGATCGGGGCTGGGGCAGACGCCTGCAGTCTGATGTATCAGGAAAAACATCTCCGTCCAGAAAAGCGAGTAGCAGTTTTCTCTTGGTGCAGGATCGGATACCTGCAGACATCGGCTTGGCAGCAGAACAGGGACTTGCTTCTGCAATCGGGATTGTCACTCAGGAAAATTTGATTCAAGCCATGGCGGCAGCGGTGGATCGATCGCAGTTGACTGTGGCTGAGGTGATGGCACAGCCGTTGATCGTCCTTAAGGCAGAGGAATTTCAGGATATTTTCACAGTGCTAGCGCTGTTTCGCCAGCATCGGATTCATTATCTACCGATTGCAGATAGAGAAGGTAAATTGTTAGGCACGGTTGCGGCTGAAAGTCTGTGTCAGGCATTGCAAAACATTCATCTCTTCAAATTACGTCGGGTGGCTGATGTGATGACAATGCCCCCTGTTTGCCTTCCTGCGACTGCATCGCTACAACAGATTGTCCAACAAATGGCGAGCCATCGAATCAATAGCATTGCGATCGCACCTGGAGAGAACGCTGAATTGCCTGGAAGTTGTTTATCGTTCGCCTCTATTGGCATGGTGGCAGCAAGAGAACTGGTGCGATCGCAGCTGCTGGGACTGGATTTGCAGCAGACTCAAGCTCAGGCCATCATGCAACCCTGGACTTGCCTCAAGCCAGCAGACTCGCTCTGGAAAGCATGCCAGACAATCGTACAGAAGGCAGTACCCGCCGTCGCAATTGCAGGGAGTCAGGGAGAACTGCTGGGGATAGTGACCCTCGATAACATCTTGCAGCTGCTCGATCCAAAGGTAATGTATAGCGCGATTGCAGCCTCTGACCCTCTGACCCTATCCGACCCTAACTCAGTTTCCAGCACGATCGTTCAACGTCGGTCTGCGATTGTCCCTGTGTCTCTGGCTGAAATTTGGTCGGGGGCTAGCAACGACCAGGGACTGCTGCCACGGGTGCCGGACCGCGATCCGCTCGTGGAACACCAGCGGATTGAGGCTGCTTTGCGCAAAGCTCGTGACGAACTCGAACGACGCTTTGAGGAACGCACTGCCGAATTGTCCCGCTCCAATCTGCGTTTAAAACAAGAGATTGGGGAACGTCGTCGGGCGGAAGAGACTCTACGATTAACCCAGTTCTTCCTCGATCGGGCTGCTATTTCCACGTTTCTAATTGGATCGGATGGCAGATTATTGTATGTGAATGACGCTGCCTGTTTGCAACTGGGCTATTCCCGGCCTGAATTACTGTCTATGCGCATCTACGATATCGATCTGGACAGTCCAGCTGCGGTCTGGCCAGAACACTGGCGAACGCTGAAGGAATTTGGTTCCCTGGCCCTCGAATCTCGCCACCGCACCAAGGATGGTCGGACTATTCCGGTTGAACTGACGATTAATTATCTCGCTTTTCGAGGTCGGGAATACAACTGTGCTTTTGCCCTTAACATTCAGGAGCGCAAGCGGGCAGAAGCTGAAATTCGCAGCGTTCTGGCCAAAGAACAGGAGCTGAGCGAGTTGAAATCCCGCTTCGTCAGTATGGCGTCCCACGAGTTCCGCACCCCCTTGAGCATCATTTTCTCCTCAGCTGAATTACTGGAACGCTATAGCCATAAGTGGTCATCAGAAAAAAAACTGACCCATTTTCAGCGCATCCAAACAGCAGTGAAGCATATGAATGAGATCCTCAATGATGTTTTGTTTATCGGCAAAGCAGAGACAGGCAGATTAGAGATACAGCGCTCCCCCCTGGATCTGGTTCGCTTCTGTCGGGATCTAGCAGAAGATTTGCAATTGTGCGATCGCAACCAGCATCCCATTTCCTTTGAGAGTCAACAGAACCACATCCATACCTGTGTTGATGAGAAACTCCTGCGTCACATCCTCACCAACCTGCTCTCCAACGCCATGAAATACTCTCCCGCTGGCAGTCCTGTGAACTTCTCCTTGAACTGTCATCAGGGCGAAGCTCGTTTTCAGATTAGCGATCGGGGGATCGGTATTCCCTCAGCTGACCAACACCATTTATTCGAGTCCTTTCATCGAGCCAGTAATGTCGGTACCATATCCGGAACAGGACTCGGATTGGCGATTGTGAAACGATGTATCGACATCTATGGTGGGCAGATTCATTTAAACAGTACAGTAGAGATTGGAACAACCTTTACCGTTGTTCTGCCAGTAGAAATCCAGGAACACAACCATGCAGAAAATTCTAGTGATTGAAGATGAAGAACCCGTCAGAGATAACATCCTGGAACTGCTCACTGCTGAGGGGTTTAAGGTTGTTAGCGCCAAAAACGGTTCTAGCGGCGTCAAACTGGCTCAGCAACAACAACCCGATTTGATCCTGTGCGACATCATGATGCCAGAGTTGGATGGCTATGGCGTCCTTGACAGCCTCCGCCAGGATCCAGCGACGGCCACCATCCCCTTTATTTTTCTCACCGCCAAAACCGACAAAACCGATTTGCGCCAGGGCATGGAACTGGGCGCAGACGACTATCTCACGAAACCCTTTACCGCAGACGAATTGCTCAATGCCATTGCCACGCGGCTGGAAAAACAAGCTGCGATCGCAAAACAATACCTGGCCGAACAACAGCGAGCAGACGGACTCAAACGCAAAACCGAGGAACTGCAACGCACCCTCGATCTCAAAGAAGACATCCTCAAACGACTCTCCCAGGAATTGCGAGATCCCCTCTCCAACATCAACATGGCGATCCGCATGCTCCAGCAGTCCACCACCGACAGTCAGCGCCAACGCTACCTGGAAATCCTGCAAGACGAATGCAGCCGGGAAATCGCCTTGCTCAACGAGATCGCCGACTTGCAAGACTTCCTCACCCCCGACAACATCAAACTCCTGCGTCGGTTCAACCTGCTCAAGCAAAGAACCGGCCAGAAAACATCAGACCCCTGATTGGAATCCCCATAGACCAGACCCATGACCCAGGCCATCGCCAAACCCCAAAACCTCACCTTTGAGCAGTACCTGTCCTATGATGACGGCACAGAGAACCGCTATGAATTGATCGACGGAGAGTTAACTGCATTGCCACCCGAATCAGGCTTGAACATCATCATTGCCACCCACCTCGTTTTAGTTCTTGCCAGGGTCGTGGACTTTAGACTGATTCGATCCCATAGTTGCGAGCTGCAAGTGACCGGAACAGTTCAAAACCGCTATCCCGATCTCGTCATCCTCAACCTCGAACACCTGCCCCTGACCCAACGACGCTCAACCCTTACGCTCGACATGCCACCGCCTCAGCTGGTCGTAGAAATCGTCTCCCCAGGCAAAGCAAACCACCAGCGCGACTATGTGGACAAACGCAAACAATATGTCGCCAGAGGTATCCCAGAATATTGGATCGTTGACCCCCAAGCTGAGGTCGTCATCGTACTGGCCTTGGAATCCGGTGCCTACGTCGAAATCGGTCAATTTCGAGGCGACGAAGCGATCGTTTCACCAACCGTCCCAGATCTGGCATTGAGCGCCGAACAAATCCTACAACCAGGGTAAAGGTGCCAGGTGTTAAGTATCAGAAAGGAGCTTGGGCTTCAACCCAGCCAAAATTGTGTAAATTTGTAGTGGGCACTTTAGTGCTGCCGAGGTCTATCGAGTCAGGATTATAGCCTTTTCGATAACCTGACTCTATTACCCTAAATTAGCTATGTCAGTCCACTACAAAAGTCCAGATTAAAACCGCGCATAGACTCCAATGCAGGTTATGCCTCTAAACCCTGGGGAGAATGGCTCCTACTTAAGCAAGAATTGAGCGCCAAAAGTCTCGGAAATTCGTAGGATGGGCACTGCCCACCAGCCTTAAGTAAGTGCCATTCAACCCTGGGGGGCGTTGCATTCGGCTGCAGTCCCCTGGTCCATCGCCCAGATGCGGGCCGAATGCGACGCCCCTACGTCGGGCGATGCATCTGAGAGCCGAAACGTCAATATCACCACAATCTCCCTAAATTCTGATACCAATTATGCAACTGATGAAATTAGCAGAATGCCTGCCCAATCAGCTTTTCTTCAATCCAAAATCGGCAATCTAAAATCCAAAATGGTATGACGACCGATCGAACGGGTAGAGGATATGTTGTACGCTCTACAGCATGTGTAGCCGATTTTGGAAAATTAATACAATTGAGCTTTGGAGCACTTGTGAGGAAGAAGTCGGGACTCGGGATCCGCATCACCCGTGCCCTGCCGCTGCCAATGAACCACTAAGGAACAAGAATTAAATAAGATAATCTGTAGGGGCAATCCCTTGTGGTTGCCCCGAGCGTCTCCAGATAGGGTGTTTTTAGCCAGGATGTAGGAACGATTGTAGGGGCAATCCCTTGTGGTTGCCCCGAGCGTCTCCAGATAGGGTGTTTTAGCCAGGATGTAAGAACGATTGTAGGGGCAATCCCTTGTGGTTGCCCCGATAGTCTCTGGAGAGGGTAACCACAAGGGGTACCCCTACACATTGACACACGATTAAATTCTCATTCCTAACCACTCGTACCAATGACATAGGCTACACTGCAATCAGTACAGCAGCGAGAGCAGCAGCCGTGGCAAATCATAAGCTCCTAGCTATCCTAAAGCAGGGCATAGACGCTTGGAATGTATGGCGATTTGGTACAGCAGCAAGAACGGCAGCCGTGGCGAATCACAAGTTCCTAGCCATCCTGAAGCAGGGCATAGACGCCTGGAATGTGTGGCGATCCGAGAATCTAGAGATTGAGCCTAACCTTAGCGGGGCTGACCTCAGCAGCGCCAACCTCAGCAGTGCCAACCTCAGCAGCGCCAACCTCAAATGGGCTGACCTCAGTGGAGCTAACCTCAGTGGAGCTAACCTCAAATGGGCTGACCTCAGTGGAGCTAACCTCAGTGGAGCTAACCTCAATGGAGCTGACCTCAATGGAGCTAACCTCAGTGGAGCTAACCTCAATGGAGCTAACCTCAGTGGAGCTAACCTTCAGTGGGTTAACCTCTTTGGGACTAATTTCGGTGGGGCCAACCTCAGCGGAGCTAACCTCAGCGGAATTCGCTTCAGCGGGGCTGACTTCAGCGGGGCCAACCTCATTGGGGCCAACCTCAGGAGATGTCACCTCAGCGAGGCTAACCTCGAGAGGTTTGACCTCAGTAACGCTGACCTCGGCGGGGCTAATCTCAGTGGGGCCGATCTCGGCTCAGCTAACTTGAAGTCAGTTTTCCTCAAGCAGGCAAACCTCCAGTCTGCGAACCTGTCCGGCACAAACCTGAGTAAGGCAAACCTGATCTGTGTCAATCTGGCTGACGCTCAGTTGTCCGGGGCCAATTTGCAAAGGAGTATCCTGAGCGGGGCCGATTTGAGAGATACCGATCTCGGCAGTGCCCAGCTGCAGGGGATTGAATTGATCGATGCCAATCTGGAAGGACTGGATCTGAGCGGCTGCGATCTCAGCGATGCGGAATTGGTGGAGGCGAACCTCAACGGTACGAACCTGACCAAGGCCAACTTGAGTCGGGCCAATCTTTACGGCGCTGACTTGCGCCTCTGCGATCTGAGCGACGCTAACCTCAGTCAGGCCGATCTGCGTCGGGCTGATCCCGGCGGCTGCAAGCTCCAGGGGGCCAACCTCAGCGGTGCGAATTTGACGCAGCAGACCCTGAACCAGTTCGATTTGCGCGGTGTCGATTTGCGCGATGCGAATCTGTCGCGGGTGCAGGCGCTGGGGACGGATTTTTCTGGCGCTTGCCTGACGGGAGCCTGCATTGATGCCTGGAATATCAACCGCGAGACACAGCTAGAGACGGTGACCTGCGAGGCCATCTTTCTGGTGTATGACGGCCTGGTGTATGCGGGCGAGGAGGGGCGCTTTGGGGAACGTCGTCCGGCGGACCCGCAGCAGCGGTTTCAGCCGGGGGATTTTGCTCGTCTGGTGCAGCAGTCGCTCAGCACGATTGACCTGATTTTTCGTCGAGGCATTAATTGGTCTGCCTTTGCGGAGTCGTTCCAGCAGTTGCAGATCCAGGCGGGGACGGATGAGCTGACGATTCAGGCGATTGAGAAGAAGGAAGATGGGGCGTTTGTGATTCGGGTGAATACGCCGATGGGGGCGGATAAGGCGGCAATGCAGCAATTTCTGGAGCAGGAGTACGGCGAGCGGCTGCAGCGGCTGGAGGAGCGCTATCGGTTGCAGTTGCAGGCGAAGCAGGAGCAGATTGAGATCTATCGCCAGCAGGGATCGAGTTTAATAGAAGTGATGAAAGTAATGGCGGCACGACCGATGATGATGTCTAATGCTGAGGGGACAGGTTCGGGAGCAGGGAATTCGGCAGCAGGGAATTCGGCAGCAACGAATGCGAATGCGCCGAAGTACGATTTGCGTGGTGCTCAGTTTGCGGGCGGTTTTGCGGAAACGGTGGGGCGCGATCAGGTGGGGGGAACGATCCATCACTACGCGCCGGAACAGCGCCAGAGTTTGACAGATGCGGCGGCGGAAATTCAGCAGTTGTTGGAGCAACTGTCGCAGGACGCCTCGATGGAGTCGGCGAGCGACCGGATGCGGCTGGCGACGCAGGCGGTGACGGCGCTGGAGGAGAATCCGGGTTTGAAGCAGCGGCTGATGGCGGCGTTGAAGGCAGGGGGAACGACGGCGCTGCGGGAGTTGGTGGATCATCCGCTGGTGGAGATTGTGCTGGATGCGATCGCGGCCTGGCAGACACCTGAATAATCCCATCACAGTGAGGAATACCGTTAAGGTTGAGCTAAAATAAAGCATAGAAGTTTGCAATCGTTCAAAAAACTCCAAGATGAGGGTGAAGCAATGAGGGTGAAGCAATGACAAAAGTTTTAGACGCAAGCGACTTGAATCTGGAGCAAGTTCACCGGTATTTGAACTTCAAAAATCCTGTCATTGCGGACTTTACCCCTCTCCTCACCCTTGACCCCCTGACTGAGTTTGAACAGCAAAAACTGGACGAGATCGGCGAGAACTTCTGGTGCTATTTCCGGGAAGGCAGAATTCTGGAAGGCGAAGTCAAGTTTCTATTCCTGGCCCCCTTGATGTGGTTATCTGGGTTCTATCATCCCAACATCCGCATCACCTTAGAAGAAGGCATTGCAACCCTTGAAGTCCAGGATAACGACATCCAAATCAAAGGCCGCATGGATATTCTGGCCGCACGGCGGGTTCAAACTGACCAAACTGCCCTATGGATTCTATTAATTGAATCCAAGCGCACCCGTTTCAACGTCACAGAAGGCTTACCGCAACTGCTGACCTACGCTTACAGTTGCTTAGATCGTCAAGATGCGGTTTGGGGATTGACGACAAACGGACAGAGCTATCAATTTGTCTATATCCAAAAGGGAAATCCGCCGATTTATCAGCTGCTGCCTGACTTGAGTCTGATGCGCCCAGATCAGACCCGACAATTGCTGCAGGTGATGAAGGCAATTTGCCAGCTCTTCAGAATGAACGATATGGGTCGATAGAGGAATCCATGGGAACCTGAATTCTACTGAATCAGGTGCTATTGCTAACTTGGGCAGTTATACCAATTTGCCTTGGAGATGCAACTGATGAAATTGCCAGAATGCCTGCCCAAATGAGATGCTTGTCCAGTCAGCCTTGCTTCAATCCAAAATCGGCAATCTAAAATCCAAAATGGTATTAGCGCCTTCGTTAGGGAAATTCATCTTCGATCTCTCATGCCCGCTTGTAAATTGGGCGATCGCGAAAGTCTTGCAAAGCAAGGCGTTCGCGATCGCCTTCCGGAGCGAATTTATTTTTTAATCCATGAACAAAACCTGAGAAACAGCTGAGCAGAGGTTGAGATGAAGGTTAGATAAAGCCAGGTCGTCTAGAGCAATCTTATTGTCGTCGTTACTTTCACGGAATCAAAACATCAACTTAACCCTTTTTCTCGGTTGAGCTTGCATGTTTTTCAGGATTGGGGTTCACCGTTGTCCTCCCAACACACCTTCTCTATTTTTGATGCAGACCACCAGCATCAGTGAAATCATCAATATCGAGTCAGCAACCTGCACTGTATTATCTGAATTAGGGATGCAGCTTTATCAGATTGTGGGGGGTCTGACCATCGTGGGATTTCCCATCAGGTTAATTCTTGCAGCCCCCAGGGGAAAAATAACCCTAAAGGTTTGGCGGAGGAAAGTATGTTGAGGGTTGCCGTGGGTCACAGCAACGATCCCGATTCCCAGGCAGCAATTGAAGACGTTCTCGAACAATGTACTCTTGCCTTGAAAGGGGAAATGCCCCAAGCGGGTCTTCTGTTTGCAGCAATTGACTTTGATTTTTCTGGCATTTTGCAATGCATTGACCAGGCATTTCCTGGAATTGAGCTGATTGGGGGAACTACGGATGGAGAAATTTCTTCGGTGTTAGCATTTCAACAAAATTCTCTGACTTTAATGCTCTTTTGTGCTGAAGGAGTCGAGATCGCAGCAGGAATTGGGCACAACGTCTCGCGAGATCCCTTGAGCGCAACACAACAGGCCGTTGAGCAGGCAAAGCGCAAAAACAGTACTGAGGCTCGGCTGTGTCTAACGTTGCCAGAAGGATTGCTGGCAAGCGGCGTATCGATCGTCGAAAATTTGAGCCTGGCTCTGGGAACAAATATCCCGATATTCGGGGGCTTAACTGCCGATCGATGGCAATTTAAAACCACTTACCAATTCTTTCAAACAGAGGTTGTCAGCGATGCCGTGCCGATTTTGCTATTTTCCGGGAATTTACTGTTTTCTTGTGGGGTTGCAAGCGGGTGGTCTCCGATTGGCAAGAAAGGCAGGGTGACTCGGGTGGAGAAGAATGTTCTCTACGAAATTGATGGACAGCCAGCGCTAGCATTCTATCGTCACTATTTGGGAGGATTACCGCCTTCCTCTGAGTATCCGCTGGCTGTCTTTGATGGGGATAGCGAGCAGTATTATGTGCGCGCGCCCAGCATTCACGATCCAGAGTCTGGGAGCGTCACGTTCTTTGCAGATATTCCTGAACACGCCTTCGTTCAGATGACACAAACGAATCGAGAAGCAATTTTAACTGCGTCTAAGGCTTCCATTCTGCAGGCACTGGAGCGTTATCCAGGCACAGAACCGGAGGCGACGTTGTTTTTCTCTTGTGCCAGTCGCCGACAAATTTTGGGGACGCGCACCTGCGAAGAATACGAGATTGCCAAAACTTGCCTGGGTAGCGATCTACAGAGTTGTGGTTTCTACACCAATGGCGAAATTGCGCCGCTTGTTCCTGGAGGACACACTCAATTTCATAACGAAACCTTCGTAACGCTGTTGCTGGGGACGATGTAAATGCAGATACAATCCACAGAGTACGACCAGAGAATCAAGGCGCTGGAGAAGGAGAACCGGATTCTGCAGAAGCGGTTAGAACAGGCTGAGATCGATCGCATTCAGCTCGAAAAGAGTAATGAGAAGAAAGAGGCTTTGCTCAGAACTGTCATTCGAGAGCTAGGGACGTCTGAGCAGGCGCGCACCGATCGGAGTCGGGAATTGGAGACGGCGCTAGAGAATCTGAAAACGACACAAGAGAAACTGGCAGACTCGGAACAGTTCTTGCGCTTGGTGATGGATAACATTCCCTATTCCATTTTTTGGAAAGACATTGATTCAGTGTTGATGGGCTGCAACCAGACGTTTTCCAGGCGCTTTGGAGCTGAGCCAGAAGACTTGATCGGTTTGTCTGACAGCGATCTGCCCTGGTCTCCGACGGAAGCTGAGTTTTTCCGGGAGCGCGATCGCAGGGTGATTGAGTCCAACATTCCGGAATACAGCATTATCGAACCACAGCTCCAGGCAAATGGCCGCGAGCGCTGGTTAGAGACCAATACTATTCCTTTACACGATGCCAGTGGTAATGTCGTTGGCATTCTGAGTACGTTTAAAGACGTCAGCCGACGCATTGCAGCAGAAACAGCCCTCAAACAATTGAACGAGCGTCTGGAAGCCAGGGTTGAGGAGCGCACAAAAGAACTGCGGACCAGCGAAGCTCGCTTTCAACGGCTTGCTGCCAATATCCCGGGTACGATTTACCAATTGCGTCGCGATCCAATGAGTTCTCTATCCTTTACTTATGTTTCTGAAGGCTGTCGTACCTTGTATGAGCTGGAACCTGACCAGATGATGCAGGTATTCGATCTGATCCATGCTGACGATGCCCAAAAATTGCAGACATTGCTGCAGCAATCGTCTCAGTCTCTCAATGCGTTTCAGCACAAGCATCGTATTACCACTGCCTCTGGCCAGGTGAAGTGGGTGCAGATGATCGCTCAACCTGCTCGAGACGATGAAGGAACGATTCTTTGGGATGGGCTAGCAATTGATATTAGTGCCCAGCAGTCTATGGTGCGCGATCGCAAACATCGAGAAGAATCGCTACGTCTGATGGTTGCAGGAACGTCCTCCCAGATCGGTGAAGAATTTTTCCGTCCCTTCGTCCGCTATCTAGCCCAAGCACTGCAGGTACGCTACGCCTTCATCACGGAGTTTGTCGGCCCGACCAAAGAACGACTGAGAACGCTAGCGTTTTGGAATGGGGAAGATTTTGGTCAGAATTTTGAGTACGACATTGAGAGTACCCCCTGCGAAAATGCTATCAAAGATGAGATCTTCAAGTGTCCGCAATGTTTGCCAGTATTGTTCCCTGACGCGTTGAACCTGATTGCATTGGGGGCCGAAAGTTATTTGGGCGTGGCCATCGTTAACAATCGAGGTCAATCCCTGGGACATCTGGGTGTTGCCGATCCCCACCCCATGGTCGCCGACTCTGAAGCGAAGGAGTCCATTTTACGCCTCTTTGCCGCACGGGCCAGCGCTGAAATCGAGCGCAAACAGACGGAAGCTGCTCTGACAGAAAGCGAGGCAAAGTTCCGCCGGATGGTAGAAGATGCCAGCGATTTGATCTATTCCATTGGGTTAGATGGCAGCTTTACCTATCTCTCACCCCAGTTTAAGGAAATGTTCGGGTATAATCCTGTCCAATTCCTGGGGCGATCCTTTATGCCTTTAATTCATCCGGAAGATTTACCGCTGTTCCTGGAATCGAATGAACGTCTCTTTGCCACGGGTGAAAAGCAAGCTGGACTGACATTTCGGACCCTTCGTAAGGATGGTTCTCAATGCTGGCTGGTCTGTAATAATTCCCCTATCAGAAATGCAACGGGAAAAATTGTCGGTTTGCAAGGCATTGCCCGGGACATTAGCGATCGCAAACGTCAAGAAGAAGCCCTCCGTTTAATCGTGGAAGGCACCGCTGCTAAAACGGGAGAAGCCTTCTTCCGCGCTTGCGTCCGGTATCTGGCTGAAGTGCTACCCGCCGACTATGTCCTCATCGCCGAAATCGAGCACCGTAGCGCTGGGTTGGTTGCAAAAACGCTAGCCTTTTGGGCTGGGGACACCTTTGGCGAGAACTTTGAGTACAAGCTAGCAGGAACTCCCTGTACCAACGTTTACGAACAAGGTTCCTTATGTCGTTATCCTCATTCCGTCCAGCTCCTCTTTCCTGAGGACCCGTACCTGGGCATACTCAATGTGGAAAGTTATGCGGGGATTCCAGTGGTCGATATTCGCGGCAATCTGTTGGGTCTAATTGCGGTACTTGATACCCAACCCATGCAGCGGGATTTAGATAGCCAGTCCTCGATCTTAACCATTTTTGCAGCCCGTGCAGGTGCTGAGATCGACCGAAAACGAGCCGAATCTGCCATGCTCCAATCAGAGGCACAATTGCGACAGCAGGCTCAGCAACTTGAGCAGGCACTGCAGCAACTCAAACAAACCCAGGCCCAGCTGATTCATAGTGAAAAGATGTCCAGTTTGGGGCAGCTCGTCGCTGGAGTCGCTCATGAAATTAATAACCCCGTCAATTTTATTTACGGCAATCTGACCCCTGCAGTCGCCTATATTCAAGATCTCATGCAGGCGCTCCAGCTTTACCAGCAACGCCTCCCCCATCCCGATGATGAACTGGCCAAAACCATCGAGACGATGGAACTCGACTTTATCCTGCAAGATCTGCCAAGGTTGTTGTCTTCTATGCAAATGGGGGCTGAACGTATCCGCCAGATTGTGCTCTCTCTCAGGACATTTTCGCGGTTAGATGAATCTGAAGTGAAATCAGTCGATATTCATGAGGGTTTGGATAGCACGTTGATGATTTTGCAAAACCGCCTGAAAGCAAAAGGGAATTCGCCTGGCATTCAGGTGATTAAACAGTATGGCGATTTGCCCCTGGTTAAATGCTATGCCGGCCAGCTCAATCAAGTTTTTATGAATATCCTGGTGAACGCAATTGACGCTTTGGAACAAATGGCAGAAGAGAGTGCGCGAGGAGCGACCCTGATCCCAAACCTGACAATCCATACAGAATATTCTGAAGCTGGCGGGTCAACGCCACAAGTTACGATTCGGATAGGAGACAATGGGCCTGGCATGAGCGAGGCTGTGAAGCAGCACATTTTCGATCCTTTTTTCACCACCAAACAGGTGGGTCGAGGAACAGGGTTGGGGCTGTCGATTAGCCATCAAATTGTGGTCAACAGACACCAAGGGCAATTGGTTTGTCGCTCTGCGCCTGGGAAAGGAACGGAATTTGAAATTACCATCCCGAAAACCTGTCCGGTCAGTTCTGATTAGGGAGGGTGTAGGAGGGTGGGGAATAATGGTAAAGCATTCCTGTCTCAACCATAAAAAAACCCGGTTGGGGAACCGGGTAACACCCACAAAAATGTAGCCTCAGTGATGTCGTCTGCCCCTAATCTACAAGCCATAGGTAAACGTTGGGTTAATGCAGGGATAAGAACAGAAAATTCTATTCATCCATGGCACAAGATATAGCAGAAGGCAGAAGGCAGAAGGCAGAAGGCAGAATAAAAGGTTGACTACATCTGGGAACCTTCTTCCCCGTTGCCCATTCCCTGTTCCCCGTTCCCTGTTCATGTAAGATCGCAATTGGGTGTTTTAGGGATTCGAACCAATGGATATTGCATACCTGGCAGCGGGCAAACTCCACCTCAAGCTCAATGGTTCTCCTGTGCGTACCGTTGAAAGCCAGTTCGGTCAATCTGTACAAGAGCGGGTGCAACAGATCCGGCGACGCAATGCTTGGAAAGACCAGGGACAACTGGCAAAGATGTTGTTCCCTGGCATGATGCCAGAAACTGAAGATTCCATGCGGATTGCGATCGCAAGCCTTTGTCGCAGTACCCAGGGCAAACTCCTCTATGCTCTGGAAGCGGGCGATGTGGCAGGTATCTTTTCTCTTAATCAGGTCAGCAGCGACGAACAGCGGCTTTTCCACAACTCTGACTTTGGTGTGGGGCACTTGAGCTTTCAGCCAGAACACAATCTCATTGCCTGCACCATCTTTCACGGAGATGGCACAGCCAATATTGCCACCATGAGTGCAGAGGGTGCCAGACCCAATGAAGTCACTGAAGGTGACTCGCTCGATCTGGCACCTGCCTGGATCCCCGGTACGGGGAAAGCGCTGGTTTTTCAGTCGGCAGGGATTGGCCGCGATCGCCAGGGCATTGCCCGCGAACAGGCTGCTTTCACCATCGAGAAACTAGACTTCGACCGTCGGGAGGTCACCTCTCTTGCTGCAGACCCCAACTATGATTTCCTCAGACCCCAGATTGCTGCAGATAATACACTGTACTATATTCGTCGTCCCTATCAACCGCAGCAAAAACGCTTCAACCCGCTACGCATCCTGCGAGATTTATTGCTGATGCCCTTCCGATTGCTCTATGCCATTTTCCAATGGCTCAACTTCTTCACCCATCGCTACACAGGCAAACCCCTGATCAACCGGGGCAAACAAGCCTCAATCGATGTGAGACACATGACGATCTGGGGAATGTCGATCGACACCGAACAAGCAAAAAAACAAAATCGTTCTGGGGATGAAGAGGCCCCCGCCCTGGTCCCCCGCTCCTGGCAACTGATGCGTCAGCAACCGAACAGCCAGCCAGAAGTCGTCAGTGAAGGTGTCCTTTCGTTCGATCTGGCGGATGATGGCGCGATTGCCTACACCAACGGCAGCGCCATCTATGCCCTCCACCCCGACGGCAGCACCGAACGCCTGCTAATCGATCGTCTGATCGAACAGGTGATTGTTTCTGGTTAATGGGGCACAGGGAATGGGGAACGGGGAACGGGGAATGGCAATGATACAATCAACAATCAACCATGAACCATCAACAATCAACCATGAACCATGAACAATCAACAATCAACACCCAACAATTAACAACGAACAATCAACTAACATCCTCTTCGCACAACCGCCGCAGTTCCTCCAGCGTCTTCACCGTTGTCATGCTCTCCCGAATTAGACGCAAGCGATCCAGGTTTTGAATCTTGGCAATTTCAGGCAAAAGCTGCAACCCCTCATGGCCAAACTTCAACTCCAAACTGACCTCAATCCAGGGGATTAACTCTTGCTTCCCTTGTTCTAAACCTTCTTGCAAAATTTCCTGATACCAGGGTGATTCTCGCAATACAGCCATATCCCACCTCATAATCTGTTGAACTAACTGACTCTCCAGTACAAAGGTCGCAAAAAAAGCTAACAACGGTTCCAATACACTCAGTTGGCTGTCATCCCGCAACGCTTGTAAGGCACGCCTGACAACGACCTCTTCTCCACCTCCGCGCAGGATGGGGACAAATGGCAGCAGGGGAGGCAGGGGTTGTCGAAACACGATCTCGGCATCAACTTGCCAGAGATTAATTACCCGATAGTCCTGACGGGCATGCAACCCCAAAACTTCCGATTGATAGGACGTTGGCATCGCTCTCTTTTTTGAGGGTGGCAGAATGTTAATGACAACGGGATAAACAGGCAAGTTATACCGTTCTTCTGCTAGAGCTGAATAGGCCCTCACCCTTAACGGCATACGAGGATCGTACCGTAATTGTAACTCGTTCAACACCAGGAGTTCGCCATATCCAGGCAGATATGCCTGCACCAGGACATCGCTCTCGCGACCAATCCACTGAAATTCCGAGGAGAGCACACCATGGGCGACAATGGCGGGTTGTTGAGTCACCCAACGCAACCAGGCATCTGGTGCCAGCCCAATCAGCTTTTTACCCCCGAGGTCTGCTTTCTTTGCCATGAAGTTATTGTAATTGTTTACAATGCGAACAAATTTTCAGCCATAGATCAGTTCTTATGTACTAGAACTCATTTGAGGGGAATGTTGTTGTTCTAAGCTGAGAGCCTTCTCTGCTTTTGGCTATCTCCTCCGTTGTGATTTCAGGTTGAAGCTGAAGACTACCCATAAAGGCTAGTGCTGATAGATAATGCTACACTTGTACTGATGAATGTGGGGTTTGGGGTGCCAAGGATTCCGACAGCAGATCAGAAAACACAGTGCTTTAATTTGTGTGTCTGGTTCAGCAAACTGTATTTGCCGATCAACGTCGTTCGTATTGACGAGCGCACCGGAAACGTCTTCTTCCTGGCAGGAGAAGAAAATGTGATTGAGATCTATGCCAACGGTAAATGGAGGTATCTGGTATGAACTCGCCTGACTTCAAATCAATGAATCGGCGAGAACTACACGCATACGTTCTCGCTCACCGCGACGATCGGGACGCCTTTTATGCTTATGTGGACAAGTTGCATGCAGAGGCCAATTGGATTGACATGCCTCCATTACAGTCTGCAGAAGAGTTAGAAAATTATCCAGAGTTTCTCGAATATCTCCGCAAAAGTGCAAAACCGCACGATAAAGCGGTTTAAGTCAGGATAGCTGACGATGCCCGATCGAGCTAACGTATCGTCCTTTGGACAACAATGCCAAATTCGGCAAAAGTTTATCCTGTTTCAGCAGATGTAGCAAACCTTTCCCTTCTGCCTCCTGCCCTCTGCCTCCTGCCTTCTATTCAAAAATCGCTCTATGCCGCTCAATCCTGCCTTCCAGACCTTTTTGCAACAGTGCGAGCAATTGCAGCTGCCGCCTCTGGTGAGCCTGACGCCGACTGAGGCGCGATCGCGCAATGCCAGACTGTGGAGAAAGGCGCTTCGCCCCCGGCCAGTGTTCAACATCGTCGATCGCGCGATTCCGGGGCCAGCGGCTGCAATCCCTGTTCGTATTTATACTCCAGAAGTTAACAAAATCTTACCGCTCTTGGTTTACTTTCACGGCGGCGGTTGGGTACTGGGCAATCTGGACTCGATGGATAGCTTCTGCCGTACTCTCGCGGGCGACGGCGAATGTATTGTTGTTTCGGTGGACTACCGACTGGCCCCGGAACACAAGTTTCCTGCAGCAGTGGAAGATGCCTATGCAGCGACCACCTGGGTTGCCAGCAATGCCAGTACTCTGAACGGCGATCCAACCCGACTTGCGGTGGGTGGCGATAGTGCAGGTGGTAACCTGGCTGCAGTGGTAACGTTGCTGGCGCGCGATCGCGGCCAACCCTTCCTTGTCTGGCAATTGCTGCTCTACCCGTCTTTGCAATATGGCGCTGAGACAGAATCGTATCAACAATACGGTGATGGACAATTTGGTCTCAGCCAGGAAGAAATGACCTGGTTCTGGCAACACTATCTCAACCATCCGACTGAAGGGCGAAATCCCCTGGTATCGCCACTTTTAGCCCCCGATCTGAGCGGCTTGCCTCCAGCCCACATCATTACTGCAGAATACGATATCCTGCGAGATGAAGCAGAAGCCTATGCCATGAGACTGAAGCAGGCGGGTATTCCAGTTCATCTTCAGCGCTACGACGGTGCCATTCACACATTTATTGAGCTGTCGTCCAAAGTGGATGTTAGCAGACGTGCGATCGCAGACATCACCAGCCGCTTGCGGCAAACCTTCGATCTCTGTCATAGCCCCACGAAAATAAATTAGGACTCCCCGTTCGTGTATTTTTTGGACAAAAAGGTAAATGCTATTTAGTGGGTCTCAAAATCGTCTTACGCTATATCTAGCCGATTCGTTGATTTTTGCGAGAGCACATGATTTTACCTGGCAATTCCTTGGCACGGACTCGATAGACTCAGGGTCGGCACAAGACCGACCCCTACAGGTTCGTTGGATCGCGAAATCTGCAGGGTGTTCTGTAGGGGCACCCCTTGTGGGTGCCCTGCTGTTATTGGGATGCTGTGAGGCTCTAACTGCCATCGGGAAAGATTGCAGATCGGTAGAGCACTCTATCCCATAGGATTCGGAAAAATGCGCGAACCGACAGTACGACAAAGGACACAAAACAGGCTTCGTGTCCTTTGTGGTTAAAACAATGACTTTGCCTACTGAACAGCAGACATTTGTTTGGGGAAAGTCCTAAAGCGTCTTCAAATACTCAACCAGCGCCTGCTTTTCCTCCGGCGACAAATCAGTGCCATAGAGATGTCCCTGATTGCTATTGGCCACAACGCTCGTGTCGTACTTAAATCCCTTCTCTGCTGCTGGGCCATCCGAAACAAAGCCCACTTTCTCAGGATCGTAGACATCGTATCCGCGATAGAAGACCTTGGGACGATCTTCTGTTTTTTTCAGCAAATCTGTCAACGACGGTACCGATCCATTGTGCAAATAGGGTGCCCGCAACCAGAGTCCATCCAGAGCGACATTGGTATACCCATTTGTTTTGCGGAGGTTATTGAAATCCCAGTCGTATCCCTCTGCGAACCCATTATAGGCATCTGCGGCTTCCTGAGTCCACATGTCCAGACGATGGCGATCGGTACCAATCTCGTCAATGGGAAGCACAGTGCCAGTCTTCTCACCACCGAAAGCATGGCAACTGGCGCAATTGCTAGCAAATATTTCGCTCCCTGTTGCCGCCAACGTGCGATCGATCAGGAAGGGATAGTCTGGGGGTTGAACCTCGCGAATGAATTCCTGCACTCGCTCTAATCCTTTGAGATCGATAGACTTTTTCGTCGCGCCATCACCAATGGCACTGGTGCGTACAGTTTCTGTCAGCGAGGTTTCTAGCCCGTCCCAGTGCAGAGCAAACCCTTTATGTTCCTTTTCGTTCCAGATTGGCATCATGTCAGAGTTGCCGATGGTGTCGTCCACGGGCAGACTCAGAGTTCTGAATTTGACGGGATTGAATGGATCGATACGACCTGGCCCCCAGTTCGGACGGGAGTCCATCCAGGCGTAGGATTCTTTTTGCGCCAGTAATGCTGTCTTTGTTTGGGGAATAATCAGATAGCGGTAAAGCTGTTTTTCTAGCCAGGACAAGTGATGGATCGGTTCGATGCCGCTCAAGATAAAGTCAGGCGAGAACCTGGGATCGCTGGCACAGTTCGCTAGAAAGCGAAGATAGCCCTGGGAGTCAAAATTATTGGACGTTCCCGCTAAAACAATATTGGGCGGGTCGTCAGCGTTGACTCGAAAGGTGGTGACATGGCAGGTGGCACAGTTAATCCCGACTCTGGGGAACCCAATTGTTTTCTTGGTAAAGCCGATTGGCATTTCTTTTCCGGGTTCCCAGGTCATCCCTAATGTCGTATATCCCCCAGGGCCAGGAAGCTTTTCTGGAAAGAGTCGCGGCAGCACGACCCAAATCCAATACGGGACACCCTCAGCGTTTTCTGCGCCAATCGAACCATATTTAAAGTGTTCTTCAGGAGCTTCGTAGGAGAGGGGAACTTCTCGAAACAAGTTATACCAGCCGACATAACCGATGATGCCTGCCAGGAGAAAGATGATGAGGGTTGCGATCGCAACGAATCGTCCAATCGTGACGCGTAATATTGCCATAAACCGATCCTTCCCCCTTATATAGGTCTGTTATGTGTCATCTGTCATGTGCGATTAAGAATAGGATTGAGACTGAGCAGCAGGATTAGCACGCAGTGCAAGCGCGAGCAAAATCCCTTCAGGAATCGCAAAGGTCAGATCGAGGAAACCAAACATAAAATAATCCGGTTGCCGGATCAACAAAAAGAAAAAGGTCACCCCTGCCAACCGAGAAGCCACCGCCAAGACGGCATTGGCCTTATAGCGATACAAATCAATGGCCGCAGGAATATAAAAAAGGCTGAGCAAAATGAGCAGGTTCGCGGAAAACTGCACCCACATCAACGGTACAGCAGCTTCCAATCGTAATAGGGAGAGTATCCAGGCTGGCGCAAAAAGAGCCGGGAGCGCCAGCACAACATTTACCACTACTCCAAGCCAAACCACACGTCCAAACCAGGTCGCATATGCATTCATCTTTTCTGCTCCAATCCGCCAAGGACTCTACGTCCCACAACATCAAATCGACATTACAGTTGCTTCATATATTCCACCAGCGCCTCTTTTTCCTCTGAAGACAAATCGGTGCCGTATAGGTGGCCGCTATTGCTATTACCCGGCTCAGTCGCATCGAACGTGAAATAGCGCTTGCCATTCTCTTCAGGCACATTAGAAACAAAGCCAACCTTCTCTGGGTCGAAAACGTCGTTACCGCGATAGAATGCCTGCGGTCGATTTTCAGGCAACTCTAAAAGGTCTCGCAGAGTCGGTACAGAACCGTTGTGCAGGTAAGGGCCGCGCAACCAAACACCGTCAAGCGGCATGTTGGCATAGCCATCCGTTTTGCGAAAATGTTTGAATCGCTGATCTTTGCCGTTAAAGGAAATATCAGCAAACAGCAAATTCTGATTGGATAAGGTCGCGTAGGTATAAGAGTCAAGGCGATGGCGGTCGGTGCCAATCTCCTCAATAGGACTCACTGTGCCAACATCGACAGCACCAAAACTGTGGCAACTGGCACAGTTATTTTGGTAGACTATCTTACCCACAGCGGCTAAGTCTCGATTGATTGCATAGGGATAGGCAGGGGGGGGTAATTCCCATAACCAATCTGCGACGCGATGAATGGCAGCAAAGTCAATGGTCGTAGGCGTGACCAGCGCCAACGCTGCACTATTGTTGCGTTCGTCGACAGAGTTGTTGTTACCATCCCAGTGCAACTGCAGTTTCTCGCGGGGCTTCTGAGACCAAACTGGTGGGAAATCAACGGTACCGACAATTTCTTTCTCATCCAGCAACGCCATGGGGAAGTTAAACTGACGAGATTTGTAGGGATTAAAGGTATCGACTCGCCCCGGCCCCCAGTCAGGCTGACGTGCGGTAAATGCGAATTGCATGCCCTGATTCAGCAAAACGCTTCTGGTTTCAGGAATTGCTAGAAAACGATAGAGGAGCTTCTCCAGCGGACTGAGTTTACCACCAATGGCTTCAATTTGAGGCAGCATTTGATCGGCAGTGAACCTTGTATCCTGGGCACAGGCGGACAGAAAGCGGAGATATGCCAGAAAATCAACCGTATGGGACGGCATGGTTGGGATAATTCTGGGGGGACTTTGGGACGTATCGCGCACCGAGCCAGTGTGACAAACAGCACAATTCATGCCGACGAGTTCCAAACCGTTGAGTTTGCTTTTTGAGAACCCGACGGGCAGATCTCTGCCCGGTTCGTATAGCAAACCGAGGGATTCGTATCCTTTGCCGGGAAGCTTCTCTGGGAACATGACGGGAAGCACTTTCCAGATCCAGTAGGGTGCCCCGATGGCGGCTTCGCTGCCAATGGAACCGTATTTGTAGTGTTCTACGACGTCGGTATACTTTACGGGGCCGCTGTTGGAGAACAGGGGCCAGACCAGGCTCGCGATCGCAACCAGCGCGATCGCAACCAGCGCGATCGCAATCCGCTTTATCCAGGCAAAGACCGTTTTCAAGAATGATGCCTTTTCTGATTCGCTCATAAATTCTGTCGCTCCCTCAATAATCAACCTGGAACCCAGCGCTCCGATGCCTTTTTAATCAGCAGAGTCAACCCCAAACTCCCAACCCTGACTCAGCGAAAGGGGGCCGGGTCAAACACAGACATCACCTGTTTAATCATGGCATCATAATCATCGTCAAAGCGAGCCGGTTCGTAGCACCCCAACGGATTTTCCAGCGTATTCAACAAGCAGCGATTGCAATAGGTACAGGGTCGCTCAGCCACATCTTTCCCCGCCGCAAATTTTCCCGGCAGATCGTTATTAGCTACTAAAGTACGCGCCATGCTCACAGCATCGCAGAATTCCTCTTCAATCGCTGTGCGGATGTAAGATGCCTGCTGAAAACCACCCGTACAAATCACCGGAATATTGACCTTCTTTTTGATCGCTTTTGCATAACGCAAGCTGCCTCCCTGGTAGTTCTGCAGCAGGGTCTGCATTTCAGAGGTCGATACAAACTTCCGAAACGAGGCATCCAAAACGGCATCTGTCATATCCATGCCTGCGATTGGCTGTGGATATTTTTTCCTAACTTTGCGGGGAATACGATACCACAACCAGCGAAAAATGGGATGGAGACAGCGATAGCGAAAGAGCAAATAGTTACGAAACGCATCAAATCCGCCGCTCGACAACATCGTATCGTAAGTGCTGCTTGCTTTATCAGTGGAAAACTTGCCTTCTAGTGGGAACGTTCCAGGTGGATTCAGCGGATGAGGGAACAAGCTCCCCATAGAGACATGCAGGGCATCTGCGCCCCATTCTTCAGCCCATTGGAAAACCTGAATAAACTCTTCAAAGTCTTTTTCGGTATGGTTGCCCGGATCTTCCCAGGGGATGACCGCGTTATTGTAGTCAAGGGCACTGATTTTGCATTGTAGATGAAAGTCGTCACCGACTTCTTTGCGGATAGCCTCAATCACTTCCCGCAGGAAACGCGCCCGGTTTTCCAGCGAGCCGCCATATTCATCGGTACGGTCGTTGATGCCTGGACTGAGAAACTGAGTAAATAGATAACCATTGGCACTGTGGAGTTCAACCCCATCCAACCCGGCCTCGCGAGCGCGTCTGGCTGCCTGAGCAAAGGCTTGAACCGTTTCCTGAATTTCGGCAGTTGTCATCGCTCGACATTCTAGCCCGTGGAAAGATTCGGTTTTATTGGTCGAACTCAAGCGAACCAGACTGTTCTCCACCCCCTGGACATCTTGTTGCCGCCCCGAGTGACTGAGCTGCATAATGAAACGACAGTCGTATTCATGGACTTTCTCACCGACTTTGCGCCAGAACGGCACCCGATCGTCACGATCCATCGTCGCGTAGTTGGGTACGATTCGTCCTTTGATAGTCACAGGCACAAAAGAAGAGATAATCGCCCCCACACCCCCACGAGCAAACTTTTCCTCCCAATTAATGCGGGCCTGGTTGCCTGAACCATCGTAATTGTCAAAGCGACCAGAAATATTGGAACGAAAGAGACGGTTTTTAACAGTCAGGTTGCGGAATTCCAGTGGCTCAAAAATAACATCGCTATCCATAGGACATCTGCCTTATTTTCAATCGCTTAGACTGGGTATTGTGACTTGGGAAGCGAGCAATAAATTAGGGAAACACGACAAACATAACAATTTGCCAGATATTTGCAAGATGTTTAACTACAGAGTAAGTTTGGCACTGCAAACCTCTTAACAAATTGCGTATTTAATTGATGTGAAGATTGCTATCTTTACAGTTGGATCTCTAAATTATCCCTCCAAAGAATAGGAGGTATTAACTTACTAGCACCAATCGCCAACTCTTCGCAAGGGTTGGATGTAAAAAGCAACTCAAAATCCAACGTTGTCCATTCAAAACTACGCCTCTCTAAATCAATTCAGGGGTTTGAACAATGCTTCGTGCGATCGCATCCAACCGTTAAGGCAGCTAGCATTTCACCCCGATCTCAATTACCGAGAACAAACACGCCTATTACCTGTCAGTTCCTCTGATAGAAAGCCTTGTAATGGAAAGATTTCAGCGATTCTTATTCTCAATAACTGGCTCTTATTGCAGCCGACAATCATCGTTTATAATCTCCCAGAGAGGGAAGCTTTTCTTAGTGAAGAAATGTTTTACCTTGTTGAGATAGTTTGCAGGGGTTAGATTTTTTGGTTAAAAGAGAGTTTGCTAAAAATGTTTCCCTGACTCAACCTTTATTGCTCAGAATTGTGTTGTTTCCTGAAGGGCACAAAGAGAACCGTGACATCAACAACAATTGAGCTATACTGAGCTGTCGAAAGCTACAGTTGCCAACCCGCACAACAGAAATATTTGCATCGCATTTCGATCGGGCTTCAGAACAGATGGAGCAGCTGAATGCAGTCGGCAAAACGCTGAAGGTCAAATCAGGGGAGGTAAGGTAAACAATTGCAAGGGTGAAATAGAGATTTTGGCCTATCCAACGCCTTGCAAACCCTGCAAGCAGATCCCGTTGTTAATTACTGTGTACTACCAATAAGGACCTGACACAATGTTTGCAATTCCTTGGCATCGTCTACCCACGCTTCTTGGCTTGTTGAAACTAAGCATCTTTCGCAGCCGGATGCGAAAAGATAACCTCCACGACACTTCACAGTTACCAACGACGGAGGATATCCCCGCACCTGCACCCGATTCTGATGGTCGTCACCTGATTGCCCGTACCGCCGACGGCAGCTTTAACGACCTCAGCAGTCCAGAGATGGGCAAGGTGAATACTCGGTTTGGACGCAACGTTCCCCTGCAGGATGCCCACGTTGATGAAAAAGATATATTAACTCCAAACCCGCGCACCATCAGCCTTAAACTGATGACACGGGACAAATTCGTGCCCGCAACGACGTTGAACGTTCTGGCTGCTGCCTGGATCCAATTCCAAAATCACGACTGGTTCTCCCACGGCGACAACGAACCCAACAAGAAATTTCAAATCCCCCTGGAAGATGGCGATCCCTGGCCACAAGAGCACCGCCCTATGGAAGTCCGGAAAACTCTGGCCGATCCAACTCGCCCGGAGGCAGATACCGCCCAACCCCCAACCTTTCTGAATGAAGTCACCCATTGGTGGGATGCTTCGCAAATCTACGGTAGCAACGAAGAGAAAGTTGAACAATTACGCACCCATATAGACGGGAAAGTGATTATCGGCGAGGATGGTTTGCTGCCATTGGATCCAAACAATGGTGTTGACTTGACCGGATTCAACGATAATTGGTGGGTGGGTCTCAGCCTGCTGCATACCCTGTTTGTTAAAGAGCACAATACGCTTTGCGATCGCCTGAAACAAGAGTACCCCGAATGGACAGATGACGACCTCTTCGACCATGCTCGCTTAATTAATGCTGCCCTAACAGCCAAAATCCATACCGTTGAGTGGACTCCTGGTATTCTGAGTCATCCCGCTTTGCAAATCGCGATGGATGCCAACTGGTGGGGACTCTTAGGCGAGTGGGTTAAAAGTAATTTTGGTCGGGTAGGAGGCGACAGCGAAGCCCTGAGCGGTATTCTTGCTTCTTCAACCGATCACCACGCTGCCCCCTACTATCTTACTGAAGAATTTGTTTCTGTCTATCGACTGCATCCTTTAATTCCAGATGAATTAGAGGTTTGTTCCCTCGAAGATGGCACCGTACTGTTCGAGAAAAACTTCTTTGAAGCATCCGGTAAGCGCACCCGAGCCATGATGGAGGAAACAACGATTGAGAACTTGTTCTACTCTCTTGGTATTGCTTACCCTGGGGCCATTACATTGCATAATTATCCCCGCTTTCTGCAGCAGCACGTCAGAGACAGCGGTGAAGTGATGGATCTGGCTGCAGTTGACATCCTGCGGGATCGGGAACGGGGCGTGCCTCGCTATAACCGTTTTCGGGAGCTGATCGGTCGCGAGCGAGTCAACTCTTTTGAAGAGATTACGGATAACGAACAGTGGGCCAGGGAACTGCGCGAAGTCTATAACAACGACCTGGACAGTGTGGATTTAGTGATTGGCATGTTTGCGGAGAATCCGCCCCGAGGTTTTGGCTTCAGCGATACTGCGTTCCGCATCTTCATCCTGATGGCCTCTCGACGCCTGAAAAGCGACCGTTTCTTCACCAAAGACTACACTGCTGAAATCTACACTCAATTTGGTCTGGATTGGATTAACAACAATACAATGTTGGATGTTCTGCGTCGTCACTACCCAGCCCTGGATCCCGCCTTATATGGCGTCCAAAATGCCTTCGCGCCGTGGCGTCGACTGGGAGGAACGGGTAAATAGGTCTAGCAATCGTATCGCTGGTCATCGCGTTAGCGATGACCACCCTTCTCGCAAATAAGAGGGCGAAACAATGGAAGACATTCGCAAATTTTGGCGGGGTGCCAGGGAAATGGATCCCTTGCCTGCAGATTACGAGTCCTGGTCAGCCTCGCGTAAGCAAGAGTTTCTCTGGACAGACAGAATTCTGGCTTCAAAATACGATCGGCTACCTCCCTTGCAACGGATCGATGTTTTGGGTCTCTTTCTGACCAGTCTGAAAACCAAAATGGATCGTCTGGCGGATGAAGCCCCACCCCGCTGGAACAAGGCGATTCATGCCCATGGCAGCGTCGCCAAGGTCAAGTTTGTCCCTGCAGCTGAGACACCGTTCACGGGTCTGTTTAAGGGGGCAGATTTTGGTCTGGTGCGCCTATCCCTAACGGGCGATCCGTCGGATCGTGGCTTTGCGCCTGGACTGGCGCTGAAGCTGTTTGCAGATGGCCAGGCGTCGGAAAATTTCTCGGCGCTGGTTTCGCTGACAGGGCAGGGAGATAATTACAATTTCTTTGCCAATGAGCTGTCCAATATCGTCCCTGTTGTCAAGAGCATTGGGCCGATCTTGATCAATTTGATCTTTGCACGGGTGAGTAAGTTTCCCACCAAACTCTACTTGCAGGGATTTGGGCAAATGGACCAAAAAGGCCAGCAAGAACCCGCACCGCACTATCCCTATCAAATTTTTCTGGTGCCCAATCCAGCACTTCAGTTCGCAGAGGGGCCGCCTCACGACTTCCGCGAAGACCTGGCTACGATTGCAGCGGGAACGATGTTATTTTCGGTGCTGGCTGTGGTTCCCGATGGCGTTGGTGACGAGGCGGCACGGGCGTCCATTCGGGAGATTAAACAATCAGAATATCGTCAACAGGCGCAACCGATTGGACGGCTGGAAACAGCGTCGGAGTTTGTCTGTTCTTTTTATGGGGATAGCCAATTATTTTTCCGACATCAGCGTTTTGGCAATCGATAGCGATTAATAAATCAGGACGTTTGAGCGCGCAGGTTCCACCCGCACGCTCAAACGTCCTGATACCAATTTAATTTATCTGGGTTACAGATAGAGTATGTCGTATATAATTTCAACCGGTCAGAGATAAAACGACTTCATTGGTAAGTTGCTTCAGTAAGGACTTGACGCGATCGCGCAATTGCTCCAGGGTTGAGAGAAGCTGCCAACGTAAGTCTTTTTTGAGATGCTGCCACAATCGCTCAATTGGGCTGAGTTCTGGGGAATAGGGCGGTTGAAACGGTTGGGCTTTGCGTGACCGTCTTGGCTGGCTGGGTTTTGAGCAACGTGAGTTCGACACTTTGAACTTGGCCCCAAAAAGGCTGGAGCGTATATTTACAGTGTTGTACGTAAAACGCCTCCAGCTATGAATATCAGTTTACCTTGCCTCAACTTGCATCAAATATTTTGCGGTGTCGATGATTCCCACAGAGCGTTTGAAGCAGCCTGTAGCCAGACTCCACAATTACCGACCCTCGATCGAGCCAAACCCTATCGTTCGCGACTTTGTTTGAGTGAAGTCATGACCATTGTGATTGCCTTCCACGGCTCAGGCCTTCGAACCTTTAAGGACTTCTAGACCTGTCAAGTGCTGCCTCATTGGCGCAGCGCTTTGCCGAATTTGGTCAGTTACAATCTATCCGACTAAACCCGTGCTCGACCTGACATCCAAGGAACTGACAGCCTTACCTCTGGCTATTATCTGACATCGAACTCACGTTGGATTAGGTTGAAGCCCCGAATACAAAATCTTGCAGTTCGTAGTGGGCACTTCAGGGCTGCAATGTCTCTTATATGAGATCAGTCCTATTGTCCTCTCCACATTCAACTGTTCTCAGATTGAGCTAAAGCCCTGACTACACGACTTGGAAGGTTAGCGCTCCCTTCGGGGGCGCTAACCTTCATTTCTTCGTGCCAGAACAGAAAAATAGGTTATTTTGAAAGCCTTGCTCCGCAAGGCTTTCAAAATAACCTTTCAAGTCGTGTGACTAAGAATCTTGCCGTATCAAAGCAGTAGGGTGTGTCAGACAAAGCCTGACGCACCCTACTAGAAATCGTTTTGGGGACAATGACCTCATACCTGAGCAACGCCTGTGGAAATGGGACAGACGACGCTGGTGCCGCCTAAGCCACAGTAGCCGCCAGGATTTTTGGCTAGATATTGCTGATGGTAGTCTTCGGCGTAGTAGAATTCTGGGGCGTCGAGGATTTCTGTTGTGATGGTCTTGTACCCGGCCTGGCTGAGGGCTTGCTGATAGCACTGCCGTGAGGCTTCTGCCTGCTGTTTCTGGGTGGCGGAGTAGGTGTAAATGCCAGAGCGATATTGGGTGCCGGTGTCGTTGCCCTGGCGCATGCCCTGGGTGGGGTCGTGGCTTTCCCAGAAGAGCTTGAGCAGCTGTTCGTAGCTGACGATTTTGGGGTCGAAGACGACGAGAACCACTTCGTTGTGGCCAGTCATGCCGCTGCAGACTTCGCGATAGGTAGGGTTGGGGGTCAGGCCGGCAGCGTAGCCGACGGCAGTGCTGAAGATACCGTCTTGTTGCCAGAATTTGCGTTCGGCACCCCAGAAGCAGCCGAGACCAAACAGGGCTAGCTCTAGACCGTCTGGATAAGGCGGTTTCAGGGGATTGCCGTTGACAAAGTGCTTGGCGGGCACGGGCATGGATTCTGTTCGTCCGGGTAGGGCGGTTTCAGGGGTGGGGAGGTTGAGTTTTTTGCCCAGTCCAAATAACACCATGGGTTCTATGCTCCGAGTTTGCGATGGGGTTTGGTAACTTTACTTTCCTTCATAATAGAGGTTTTTTGGGGGAACGGGGAATGGAGGGCGGAGGGCGGAGGAATAAAGGGTGAAGGGTAAATTGGAGGTGAAGGAAGGATGGAAGCTGAAGGGTGTATAGAAGGTGGGTTGGGTGGAGTGGTTGATATAAACACAATGTCTTGTTGGACAATCCTTGGAGGGGGAATTTTGGGTTGCCAGGGGGCTGCGTTTAAATCTCAAGCAGGCAATTCTCAAACTTCGGAGGATCGCGTTTGAGATTCAGGGAGTCAGCTTTCAACTCTTAATATCATGTTTTGTTGATTGCGCTCCATAAAGCGAACTTGTAAGTCGTGGTATGACACAGCTAGAACAGTGCAATTTTGTAGTGGGCACTTTAGTGCTGCAGAGTCTACCGGGCAAGTGTTACAGCTTTTCCTGCCCCTGGTTCTAGTGCAATATTAGCTATGTCAGTCCAGTAGTGGTATGACATGCCTAAAATTGTGTAAATCCGTAGTTGGCACTTTAGTGCTTCCGAGGTCTATCGAGTAATGATGATAGTCTCTTCGACAACTGCACCAAATTAGCTATGTCAGTCCAGTAGGCTGGGTTGAGTCCACGAAACCTAATACCAAAGAACATTGTGTTGGGTTTCCGCTAGCGCTGCAACCCGACCTACAAATTGGTTAGAGGATCGAGTTTGAATCTCTGAGGGGCAGTTTTCAACCTCAAAGGGTCAGTTTTCAACGCTTTGGAGGATTGGGTTTGTTTGTCTGGGATTTGTTTTTTTATGTCGGAGGGGTATCTTTCGATTTCTAGTGGCCTGTCACAGCTAATTTGGTGCATTAAATCTGGATTGTAGAGATGGCTGTAATGCTTGCTCGATAGATTTTGCAGCACTAAAGTGCCCGCTACGACCTTGCACGATGGCGTTTCCAGGTCAAATTGGTGTTAGAGCTGGAAAAAGGCTGGGGTTCTGGATTGGCTTGCTTAGAAGGGTAGGGCGACTTGGGCTGAGCTGTTGGTGGTGGGGTGTTGGCTGATCCAGTCTCGCTGGCGCTGGGCGATATATTTGGGGTCAAGGGGCCAGGGGCAGTTGTGCTGATGGGTGGGTTGGGGGGTGGGGTTGGAGGGTGTGCGATCGCAGGCAGTGTAGAGGAAGGCGAGAGTTTCCATGATGTGCTCCGGGTTGTTGATGTTTGGTTTAACCCGGTTGCATTTCGATGACTGCGGTTGTTTTTAGGTTGTAACCGTATGAAATGCACCCGATGTCTCTAGTATTCGGGCATTGATTTCATTGTCGGGACGGGGACTGACCAGTTTCTGAAACGGATTGCGGGTGCGCGGTGGACAGGGACGCTTTTACGCGATCGCGGTGCTACAGTCTGTGGACAATACCAGAATTGGCCTGGGTTTGGTCATTTTTATCAGGAAGATGACGATCGCGTGCCAAGCGTATCCAGAAATTTGATATAGTAGGAATCCTAATCTTGGAAGATTGGGATTGTAAGAATCCTAATCTCCTCAAGATCGGGATTAACGCATTCGGCGGCATAGCCAAGCGGTAAGGCAGAGGATTGCAAATCCTTTATCCCCCAGTTCGAATCTGGGTGCCGCCTTGATTCATTTGGATGGGAGTTGTTTTGAAAGCCCCGCATTGCGGGGCTTTCAGCATAAACTTCCAGGAGATGAAGGATCGGGACATCCTGGCGGCCCAACCAGTTCCCCCTGTCCCTTAATCACTTCTCCAATGGAATAGGCAGCAACTTCCTGAGAGGCCAGAAATGTGAGGGCGATCTCGACTTCGTCTGGGGGCACCAACAAGACCAAACCAATCCCCATATTAAAGGTGCGAAACATTTCTGCCGGATCGATCTCGCCAGTGTAAGCCAACCACTGAAAAATGGGCAGTGGCGGCCAGGAGAAGGGATCGATCTGAATCGATTGATCCTGGCCGAGGCAACGAGGCAAGTTTTCAGGTAAGCCGCCGCCAGTGATGTGGGCCATGCCATGAATGGCGATCCCAGCTCGCTGTGCTGCTAACACTGGCTTGACATAGATTTGAGTCGGAGTCAGCAGTTCTTCTCCCAAACTTTTGCCGCCCAACAAATCTGGGCGGTCGCTTAACTGAAAGCCGCGATCGCGAATGACCTTTTGCACTAAACTGAACCCATTACTATGGACGCCCTGACTGGCAAGTCCAATCGCCACATCTCCCACTTGCACTTGAGAGCCATTCAGCAGCTGACTTTTTTCGGCAATGCCAACACAAAAGCCTGCAAGATCGTATTCCCCAGGCTGATAAAACCCTGGCATTTCAGCTGTTTCTCCCCCCAGCAATGCGCACCCTGCTTGCTGGCAGCCTGCCGCAATCCCAACAACAACAGAACTGAGCTGACCTGGTTTGAGTTTCCCGGTTGCCAGATAATCCAAAAAGAACAATGGTTCTGCCCCTGATGTCAACACATCATTGACGCACATTGCTACCAGATCGATGCCGACCGTCTGGTGAAGGTTCAACTGGTGGGCCAGTTTAAGCTTAGTACCCACGCCATCTGTACCGGAAACCAGGACTGGCTCCCGATAACCAGCAGGCAACTGAAAACAACCACTAAAGCCACCAAACGCACCTAAAACCTCGGGACGATAGGTCCGTTGCACCACAGCCTGAATCTGCTTTACAAAAGCCCGACCTGCCTCAACATCAACCCCTGCTTCCTTATAATTCATAGACTGCAACTCCCAACATCGCATTCCCAGCAACATCCTAATGGTTATCACATGCCGCTGTTGGGCGATCCCCCCAACGGTCTTGATGCATAAAGCTAATTCCTTTACAATTCACACTTCTGTAACTGCCAATTATGTTTCCAGCAATATCCTACATACTTCTGACACGCTGCTGTTGGGTGATGCCCCTCAACAGCCTTGATACATTCAAGAGTCTCGATCAATTTACCAGTTAGCTCGTTGCATCGGGGTCTTGGCCTGGATGCAAGCATCAACTGACCGCAATACGATTGAATTGCTAAACTGACAAGGCAGGATGAAATCGAGCGCCATGAACATTTTTCCTGCTTCGTTGGCTACTGCGACAGTTGCATTTGGCATCGGGGTCGCGATCGCAATTCCTCAATCGGCCAGAGGACAACAATGTACCATCACGCTTCCAGGCATTACTTCAGAGCAGCGCGATCGCCTGTGTGCAGAAAGTCGCCATTCATCCAGCCTACTGGTTCAATATGCACTCGATGCTGCTGCTGTTAGGCAAAAGTTTCCCCAACCCTACCAGCACTTTACCGATCGCATAGAAGTCGCAAATATGGGACATCGATCGCCAGATGTAATGATAGAGAGGGACATCAGCACCTGCCTGACGATGCAAACAGGCACCACCTTTTTGTCTTTGAATCGACAATATCGACAACAGTTGCAAACTGACTATGAGAGTTGGCTGGCCAGACGGGAGCAGCGACTGGGTGAAAATCCTTCTGATTATCAACGAAAAATGTTCGATCGAGAAACCAGAAAGCGCAAAGAAGAAGATGAGCTTGATCTTGCCTTTCACGAAACTATCGTGAGAGCAGCACATTTCTCTCGGTTATGCGAGACAATACAAAAGGATTAGCAGAGCGTAAATTTGAATTTTCAAATCGTTCCCATCCCCGCGTGCGTCAGTTCAGAGGTGAATCTAATCGGAAATCCCTGATGCTTTATTTCGGTTCATCCGCTAATGACTGTACACTGCTCAGTGCCCAGACAATCCATCGCCGAGGCATGGATCCTTTCATTGCTTACAACAGTAATGTCACAACTGCTCGCCTCCATTCCCCTAACCCAGCGAGTCCATTTGCATGAATCGAGCGAATCCATTGCTACGGCTAGACAAATCTTTTCTTGACCCAGCCACAATCCAAGCTCTAATATCCCAAATCGTCCTACCGGGTACCGTTTCCTTTGCTGATATCTGGCCCGCCTCGATTGGGCGGATCGTATTCTTGAGCCTGTACTGGTTCGGGTAGTATCGAGGGCTGAACAGGTCGATCGACCCGTACAGGCTGGGCAGTAAGGGAAAGTGCCAAAATGCAGGGGAAAAACATGGGCAATACCTTGAAAATCCATCATAACCCTGAGGGTGAATCCCTCCATCTCTAGAATCCCAGAATTACCCCCTCAAGCGTGTGATGGTCAGGTTTTGCTCTGGTGATTCTTAGAGGCTAGGGGGCGTGATAGCTTCATTAGCTGACCTGTGACGCTGCATTTGCCATAGCGTGACTTCAGTCACACCTGCAGTCTAGGGGCAGATTGCCATCCAATTCAGGCACAGTCCCGGTCGGAAATGCTGCCATTGGGAAGCGTTGTATTGCACAGCAGAGCCTTATCCAGTGTTGTTTGATTGATGCGAGATCCTCGTAAGCTAGCACTATCCAGATTGGTGCGGCTGAGGTTAGCTCCTCGCAAATCGGCATCTTCCAGTGATGCCTCGCTCAGGCTGGCATTTGTGAGGATGGCTTTTCTCAAATCTGCCTTGCGCAAGTTGGCTTGTCGAAGGTCAGCATTCCAGAGTATGCCCCGTTGCAGATTGGCGCGTCTGAGATCGGTATTCCTCATGTCAGCATCAACCAGAAAGGCATTTCTCAGGTTGGCTTGCAGGAGACCTGCACGAGCAAGGCTAGCATTGTTGAGATAGGCCCGCTGCAGGACGGCGCTGCGCAATTTGGCTCCTTGCAAGTTGGCGCGTTTGAGATTGGCCCTGGCAAGGTCAGTTTCTGTGAGGTTGGCACGAGATAGGTTGGCATCAACCAGGTTCGCTTTTTTGAGCGAGGTTCTGCTCAGATCGCAACCAGCGCATTGTTTAGTTTTCAACAGTTGTTTAAATTGTTGAATATTTTCTGCTTTGAGGGGAAGGGATAAAAACAGAGGACTCAAGAGAATGGTGACAGCAAAAAGTCTAAGTTTCATTTCTGATGGCTTCTGATGGCTTCTGATGGGTTGGTATCAATCCAGTCTATTTGAGATTGGGAGTTGCTTTCAAATTTGAACGCTATTTTTCCCAAAAGATACGGGGTTTAGGAGTATTATGCGCGATCGCACGACCAACCACCAACTCTAATCTTCCAATTCATTTCCGTTTACCCATCCCCTTCATCAAGAACTATCCTTTGCGCAGACCTCGTCCAAACCCGCATTCTCCCGTTTTAATTTTGGAAAGTTGACGATCGGGTGGAGGTCTGAGTTGGTAAAAGTCCTATGGACTTTTGCCTAATGGATAGCATCAAGAAGAGTGCTCCAGAGTTTATTAAGGAACATTTAAGCTCCAACTCAGGTTGATGGTGCATCTTGGGAACTGCGTATAAGACATCATTGCCTAAGACCCGGCACCTACCTGCCGGGTTTTTTTGTGAGTAATGGACCATGGTTCATGCGTTAATGATGTATTGTTAGTAGCCTGCAAGCAGTAAGGATTTTTGAGCGCACGGGTTCCAAACGTGCGCTCAAGAATCTTTACTGCTCATCTCTAACCACGACTTGGAAGGTTATTTTGAAAGCCTTGCGGAGCAAGGCTTTCAAAATAACTCATTTTTCTGTTCTAGCACAAAGAAATGGGGGTTAGCGCCCCCTTCGGGGGCGCTAACCTTCCAAGTCGTGTCTAACGCAGAATGGCACTTACTTAAGAAGATATTTCGCATAGGGCGGGCCGTGCTCCTGAGCGTTCAGGAGTTGCGATTGCTGCTCTTTCTGATCCCTGCCCACTAACGAGAGCCTTGATTGGTGGGCATTTCCTGACAATTTCCTCACATTGAGCAAACGGCAACAGACTGAAAATGACCACCCTACCCATCGACCTCTTTTTTCTGTAAGTAAGGTATTGTTAATGGTTAATTGTTGATGGGTAATGGAGAACGATTTCAGTTTTTTTGAGTCTTGAATTTTGAATTTTTAGTTAATTGTTCATTGCTGATGCCCGATCTCTAAATCGCAATCGGAGTTCTCAAGTTGCTAATTGCTAATTGCTACTCTCATCCCGCTCCATGATTGAGGAGTATTCTTTGCTCTCATCTGCTTATTTGTTGGCTTTTCACTGACGCAATCTACCACCGGAAAGGGAGTAACTACTAATTACTAATCGCTAACTGTTAATTGCTAACCCCTAATCGTTAACTGCCACAACAATGTTCTTGGCATTTTGGGCTCAGGTAGGCGAAAGTAGAGATACCTGAAACTGTAGCCTATTTGTCTCTAAGCCAACTCAACATGCGTTTTAAAACAACCGAGGAACATGATGGGAGATCGTTCTGAATTTTTGCATCCTCGTAGTCGCTACTATGGCGAAGTAAAGCCTGAGAATCTGGTCTTTAATGCCAATCTCCAGGAATTTGCGCAGAAGGTAAACTTCATTTGTAATTTAGAGACAGCGGGAAAGCTTCCTCCAGAAGAAGCCTACCGAAAAATTAAAGCACTCTGGAAGGAATTGAAGCGTACCAAGAAGCAACTAGGCATTGGTGAAAACCCTTTTATAGATGGGGAAGGAGGTTTTAATCCTTAGAAGCAGTGTTGGGGCTTGGGTAGGGGTACACAATTAAATATTGTTGTGCGTGCGAATCCTATTTACACACTCAAAAATCTTTATCAGTTGAAGACTATGGGGAATATTCAGACACGACTAAGGCGGTTAGCGTCCCCCTAACTTTCCAAGTCATGTATTAGAGGATGTTTGAAAAATATTGGTTCCTCCCTTTCTTAAGGGGGATTTAGGGAGATCTGGGATGTTTTGCTACCTGTCTTACTCCCATCCCGCTCCATGATTGAGGAATATTTTTTGCCTTCATTTGCTGATTGCGTTGGCTTCTCACCTCTGCAATCTACCACCGGGAAGGGAGTAGGACTTTTCAAACATCCTCTTAGAGATGAAGAAGTATCTGGAGACTTCAGCCCCAAAGGTAAGGAGTTAAACAAAATAAATTGTACATTCGAATTGGCTGAAATCCCTTCAATTCAAGCATTTCTCAATTTTGAAATATACAATTTATTTTGTACCGGTACTTATCTTCATCTCTCTATCGATTAATGTCTTTTAGCAGGCATTTAAAAAATACCCTCAATCAGATCCAGGATAATATTGGTGCTTGGATCGACGATCGCTGCGGTCGATCCCAAAATGACAACATCGACATTCTCTCGGGGCAAGTTCAAGTATTGAACTACTGTACGCGGTAGCACAACCTTTTTGGCAATCCCAGGTGGCAAACCTCGGCCTCGCGCCAGTTGTTTTTGAATGCCAGGTGGCAAAGCAGGCAAATTGGCAATTTCCAGCCGTAGAGCGTCGCTCAGAAGATTATTAGGGTCGCTGGTTCCTTGAAGCAAATTGACTAATATGGTGCGCTGGGTTGAGCTTAGATTGAGCAGTTGCAATGCTGAGTCTGGGGCAATTTGCACGGGAGTGGAGCGATTGCGGTTACCGTTGTTGCCACGGCCTTTTTTGCCCTTAGCCTGAGCAGTCTGTGCAATCAATGCAGTTGTACTTATAACCAGCAGAGCCGCGATCGCAACACCCGATCTTTTTCCATTCAGCATCAGTTCTGCTCCTTTCTCTTCATCTCATGACGTTAAGCCTGCCGACGTCATACCTGTTGCAAAAGTTCCAGCAAGGCAACAATCTCGATCGGGGCGTTGGTCATTGATATAGCAGAAGGCAGGAGGCAGAAGGGAAAGGTTGACTCACCTAGTTTTGGGCTTTTTGCTATGTCTTAATCTATTATCGTAGTGCGATAAAACTGAACTGGGATCTGGAGCCTTCTGCATCAGGTTCCAATCTAGCCTTGATTATGGACCCATGTCCTGAAGCTGGTGTCTGACCCAATGGCGAAATTCTTTCACCAGCTCTAAATAGTCTACCGTTCCAGCCTGGTGCAAAAATCGAACAATTTCTAGCAGGGGCAGTTGAGGAAAAAACTGGCTGCGATCGCAAACAACATACTCCCCATCTCTCAGTTGTTTAATGCTGAAAGCGCGACCATCATAAAGCCAAACTTCAGAGACCCCCAAATCGGCATAGATTTGAAACCGTCTTTCTGAGCTACTCGTCACATCAATTTCCAGGACTAGATCTGGCGCTGGATCGTCAGGACTCAGTCGCTTCTTGCCGCGAACGATTTCGATATTGCGCAAATAGAAACATTCATCTGGCTCTGCACCGCTGACATTGGGACGTTTGAACGTCGTTGACCCCAACGGTTCAATTTGTACGCCTAATTCCTCGGCCAGAGTTTCAACCAGACGGCCCATTACCTTTTTACAACGCTCGTGTTCAGGAGAAGGAGCCATAATTTCCAGATAGCCACAATGATAAGTGAGACGCAAACGACGGTGGGTCGCGAGTTCAGCCAGCAATCCTTCGTAAGTTTGCCAGCTAATCCCAGACAATTGGATCCGTTGTTCCGAAAGTGCAGGTTCAAGGGGCACCAGCGTTGAAGCAACCATAAGCATCCTCGATCCGAAATAGATCGACATAACACAAGGACAAGCCTCGATCTCAAATCTTAAAGCGGTTTGCTCAACCCCGGCAAGCTCATACCATTTTGGATTTTAGATTGCCGATTTTGGATTGAAGAAAACCTTACTGGGCAAACGTTTCGCCAATTTTATCGATGCAAAGTCAGTAGGATGGGCAAAGGGCTATGCCCTTTGCCCATCACAGACTCTCGTCTCGATGGGCATGCTTTGTCCATCCGACGCCTAAGTAAGTGCTAACCCCTGCATCTAGACAGATCCTCAGTTAGAGCGTCCCTCAGTTCGGTGTCTTCCTCCATTTAGGGGATGCTCCCAAAACTGTAGATGTGCCATATTAAGCGACAGTTTAATGTTGAACCAACACCATCTTCTCAACTTCACTCGATCCAACCTCCAAACCTTCCGAATTGTTCTTTCTGTGACAGAGACCTAGATCCCTCAACCAACCAGAGTCAAGCATCATCCAAACGCTAAAATCTCCAGTATTTTTCCCGTGGTAACAATCTAGAGTCTCCCAATCAGATGAAAGTCAGATACAATCCAAAATCCAAAATCCAAAATCCAAAATCCCCCAATGCTTCCTCCTCGCTATACCCCTCTTGCCTGGTTTAACCTCACCCATGAAGGTCGACGTCTGTTGACAGCCCTGGCAGGTGTGTCCTTCGCAGTGCTGTTGATGTTTCTATTTAAGGGCTTCCAAAATGCCCTGTTTGACAGTCAAATTCAGCTGATTCAGCTGCTGAATGGCGATATCTTTATCATCAACAAGCTCAAGACCTTTATGTTTGTTCCCGAACAGTTCGCCCGACGACGGTTGTATCAGGCACAGGCATTTGATGGTGTGGAAGCAGCTTATCCCTTGTATACCAGTACAGCAGACTGGAAAAATCCAGAGACAAAAGCAGTGCGACCGCTGCGGGTACTGGCCTTTAATCCTGAGGATCCGGTTTTACTGTTGCCCGGAATCACAGAGGGCATGGAAAAGCTCAAGCAACCCTGGACAGCGTTGATCGATCTAAAAGCCCGACCCGAAGTTGGCCCGACCCAAGCGGGAATTGTAACGGAATTGCTGGAGCAACAGATTCGCCTGGTGGGAACTTTTAGCCTGGGCACTGACTTTGCCGCTGGCAACGGTAATATTGTGATGAGCGATCAGAATTTTGTGCGCTATTTTGCCCGCTTAGGCCCAGAGGAGGATAGTCGCACCTTGAACACTGTGGATGTGGGCTTACTGAAGCTTGCGCCAGATGCCGATGTGGAGAAATTGGTTGCTGTTTTGCGTCAACAGCTGCCGAAGGATGTGGTCATTCTGACTAAGGAAGAATTTGTCCAACTGGAGTTAACCTATTGGCAGGAAAATACCAATATTGGCTTTGTGTTTTCTATGCTGACCAGTATGAGCTTTGTCGTTGGGGTGGTCCTGGTTTATCAGATTCTCTACACAGATGTGGCAGATCATTGGGCAGAATATGCCACCCTGAAGGCAATGGGCTATCCTAATCGCTATCTGCTTGGAATTGTCTTGCAAGAAGCGATCATTTTGTCCATCCTCGGTTTTGTGCCCGGACTGGTTTTGAGCCTGGGACTCTACCATGTGACGGCCAATGCGACAGGGTTGCTGATGCGGATGACGCTTGAGCGAGCCGTTACCATGTACCTGGCTACGTTTGTGATGTGTTTGGTTTCGGGTGCGATCGCAGTCCGCAAAGTTCAGGCCACCGATCCAGCGGAGGTATTTGGTTGATGACGTCCCTTACTGTTCCGTCAGGCTCAAAATTGCCACCTGCAATACCGCCCGACAACCTTGCCGTGCAAATCCGCCATTTGAACTATTATTTTGGTCAGGGCGATCTACGCAAGCAAGTGCTGCATGATATCAACCTGGATTTGCCCAAAGGACAAATTGTCATTATGACCGGACCATCTGGTTCGGGCAAGACCACCTTGTTGAGTTTAATTGGAGCCTTGCGATCGGCCCAGGAAGGGAGTCTCAAAGTTTTGGGGAGAGAGATTGTGGGCTTGAACAAATCTCAACTGGTGGCCGTGCGACGCAGCATTGGCTTCATTTTTCAGGCTCATAATCTGTTTGATTCCCTCACAGCTTCGCAAAACGTGGAAATGGCTGTGGAATTGTTGGGCAATTGGCAAGGGAAACGCCAGCGGGCAGTAGAGATGCTGACCCAGGTGGGTTTGAAAGAACGGGTGGACTATAAGCCCAATTCGTTGTCGGGCGGTCAAAAACAGCGGGTTGCGATCGCACGAGCCCTGGTCAACCAACCAACCCTGATCCTGGCCGACGAACCCACTGCTGCCCTGGACAAAAAATCCGGTCGCGATGTCGTTACTCTGATGCAAAAACTTGCAAAAGAACAAGGTCGTACCATCTTGATGGTCACTCACGACAATCGTATTCTGGACGTCGCAGATCGGATCGTCAACCTGATCGATGGTTACCTGGAATCCGACGACAACCTGGAACACTTCGTTGCCAGTCACGATCCAAGGAGCCTCGACCGTAGAATGTTTATTACCTAGCCTATCAATCCTCGATGTTGATGCCTTCGCTGATTTATCTTCAATAATGACTGCAATTGTCTATAATTTCCCCTTACTGACTTCACCGCCGCCAAACACTACCATGTTATCCATCACCATGCCCATTGCCTTCACCCATAAAGCTCAGGAAATCACCTATCACAAGGTGACAGATTACCTGAAAACCTCCAACCTGTTCAAAGACTCCCTGGCCATCCTGGGCGATCGACCCAACTTTACACTCCAATATGGTTCAGCCATGGTTGAAATTGAGGTCTTGAACTGGGAATTTCACCCCTGGGAAGCCCGCGATATGGCCATCGTCAAAGCCAGCAGCTGCGTTACTGTCGGCAGTCAGGTCGACGAGCAACTGATGATGTATCTATTGAATGAAAATCGTCGCATGCGCTTCGGTGCCTTTCACCTGGGTGAGACCGGGCAGGTCTGGTTTGCCGATAGCGTCCTTGGCGGCGAAGGCATGGACTTGATGGAGTTGCAAAGCTGCATTCTGGCAGTCGTCACTGTTGCTGATACCTATGACGACATCATTGTCGAAAAGTTTGGCGGGCAGCGAGCAGTCGATCGCCAGCTGGAACCCCGGAAAACCAGTTGAAATCCATTTTCACCCGAAACAAGGCAATTAAGACGGCCGCTACAAAGCTTTATCGTGCTTTCTGCCAAGCGAGATGAGGACGTAATTTCTCACACAGCAGAGTCACTTGTGATTCATAGGGAGGGTAGAGAGTTTTGCAGTTCCTATATAGCAGAAGGCAGAAGGCAGAAGGCAGAAGGCAGGAGGCAGAGGGCAAAGGGCATAAGGGAAAGGTTTACTACGTCTGGTTTTGAGTTTTTTTTCTGTCCTAATCTATATTCGTAGTGCTATACAACCCCCTCCTGGGCAAATGTCGCAGTTTTTGTCCTGTACAGAGATCTGCCTGCAGCACTAAAGTGCCAACTACGAACTTGCGTCATTCTAGTGGTGTTAAAGTGCTAGGAGGTTTGCTTCAATAAATCGACAATCGTATCAATCCCTGCAGGTGGCTGAGGACAACGGGCCAGTAGCTCTGCATGGTCTAGCAGCGAATAGAGCACGCCCTTGCCCGGTTTTTTCTCTAACCCTGTCTGGAAATTGGCCATGCCGTATTCTAAGTCGCCAGCTGCAACTGTATAGAGGGCGCACTTGAGATCGCCAAAGAGAGAGTTCCCTTGATACAGAGCAACTCCCTTTTTCCAGAGAACTTGTGCTTCTTCCGCCTGACCGTTTAGCGCCCGGGCCAAACCCAGGTTCAATAAGACGCTGTAGTTTTTAGAATCAAGACGGATCGAAGTGTTGAATGCGGTTTCCGCTTGTGACCAATCTCCTTGTAATAGATGCACTAATCCCAGACCGTTATGGGGATGGGCAAAGTTGGGATCGAGCTCAAGTGCTCGCTGGAAGGCTGCGATGGCCTCTTTGTACTTCCGTTGCTCGGAATAGACGTTGCCCAAACCATAGTGAGGATGAGCAAAGTTGGGGTCTAACTCCAGTGCCCGCTGGAAGGCTGCGATGGCTTCTTCATATTTTCCCTGGTCGCGATTGACCAATCCCAGACTGTTGTGAGGAGATTTGTTGGTGGGATCGATCTCAAGCGCTCGCTGGAAGGCCGCAATTGCGTCCTCGTATTTGCCTTGATTAGAATAAATGTTCCCTAGACTGTGATGGGCTGAGGCATCATTGGGGTCAAGTTCCAGGACAAGTCGGAAGGCTGCGATAGCCTCTTCGTGATTTCCCTGGTTAGCATATACGGTGCTTAAACCATTGCGGGCATAGATGAAGTTAGGGTCGAGTTCCAGGGCTCGTTGGAAGGCGGCAATGGCTTCTTTGTATTGTCCTCGATCGGAATAGACGTTGCCCAGACCGTTATGAGCATAGACAAAATTGGGGTCGAGTTCCAGAGCTTGTTGGAAGGCGGCAATGGCTTCTGCGTACTGCCCCTGATTGCGATATACGTTCCCCAAACCATTGTAGGGTGCGGCATGGGTGGGGTCGAGTTCCAGAGCTCGCTGGTAAGCCGAAATGGCTTCGTTATATTGTTTCTGTTCATCGTATACTGTTCCCAGGTTGTGGTGAATGGAAGCATCGTTGGGGTCGAGTTCCAGAGCCTGTTGGTAAGCGTCGATCGCTTCTTCATATCGGTTGAGTTCGCTAGCCATGATGCCCAACCAATTGTAGCTAATGGCATCTTTGGGGTTGAGTAGCGTTGCTTTCTCGAAGGCTAATTTTGCTGCTTCGGATTGAAGATATCGCCCTTGCTCGTTTTCCCAGACCCAACCCAATCTATGACCGAGTTGCTGAAATGCCTTAGCTAAGTCCTTTCGCAACTGGATTGCTGTGTTAGGCAGGCTTTTTTCGGCCGATAGGTAGGCTTGCAGTGCTTCTTGATAACGTTCGCGATCGCAGAGCCATTGTCCCTGCTGCAACTGAACAATAGAGCTGTGTTCCTTGTCTCCGTCATTGTCCAGCCAATCTTGCTGGGCCAGCATTTCCAGAGTGGTCAGCAGTTTACGGCGGTCGTCGACTTCAGCATCAGGGCCTAATCCCAGGGACAAAATCGTCAGGCGTCGCTTTTCTTCCCGGTTGAATATGGAGCGAAAGGGCTCAGCAACTTCCAACAAACTACGCGTCCAGTCTCGATCGTACTGCCAGCCTTCGACAAATCGGGGAATCAAATAACGCCAACCCTGCTCTTTATCAACCCAGAACAGATGATGCAGCAAGTCGTGGATTGTTTCTGCTACTCGCATTTCACGGAAGCGCTCCTCGGTTGCACTCATCCCTTTACTCCAGGCATCTAGCCGCAGGCGTAGGACTTTTGCGGCAGTTGCATTGAGTGCTTGTACGACAGGCTTCGTATACCGCACTGAATCAAGTAAATATTCTCGCAGGAATTGAGCTAGCTTTTCATTCAAACAGACTTCTTCTCTCCAGATAAACGGATAGCAGGATTTCAAGGATTGTAGCTCCTGTGGCAAGTTGGGCACATTGAGCATGGTGCAGAGCAATTCTGAGTCTGGACGCCTTAGCATGGCCACTGCATAAACTGCTCGCAGATTTCGTTGTTCTTGCTCTGTCTCGCCCAAAAAACAACCTACCAGAAAACGTTCGCTGACAGCCCTGAAGACCTGCTCGTAGGCTGTCATCTTACCCAGGGCCACAGTGATGGGAGCAGCGATCTCGTTCAGAAGCATACCGCACTTTCTCATGACTGCTATTTGGCTAAGCACAAGAGGAATTCCCAGGCTAAAACAGGCTAGAGTGCTGGCTTCATTTTTACTGAGAGGACATTCAGGTACCATTTGGTGGAAATAGGCTTGAATTTCCTCAATGCCAAACTCGCTCAAGGATTTTGCATAAATACGATTTTCAGCAGTGGTCTGACGATAACCCCGAAAATAGTGTTGTCCGCGCCGACTGCTGTCAGCCAGGTTGGTTCGACCTGAAATCACCCAGACCGTCTGTCCACCACTGCTGGCGATAACCTGACGCAAAGTATAGTCGCATTCGAGGCGATCGATAATCTCGTAGGCATCAAAGTAGAGCACCAGAGGCTTGTGGTTAGCAATTTGAGCAATACCCTGACCGAGCGTTTGTGCCAGCTTTTTATCGGGTTGGGCGTATAGTTCGTACTCTCTGGATGTCAGCACGGACTGGACGAACTGTTGGGCTTGTGTGAGGGTTTCTGATTTTTCTTGAATGGCTGGATCGGTTTCCGGGCCAAAAGACTCAGCTTGCTCTCTTGTTATATCAGAGGCTTGCCGAACAATGTCAGCAATGCCCCTAGCATTCAAACCGCTGAGCTGATGGAGCAAATCACTTTCTGGTTTCAATTGCAACTGCTGTTTTACCTTTTCCTCCACCTGCTGCAAGTTTCGCAGACCCTGCTGATAGTTGATGACTTGCTGGCCCCAACCCTGTTCCACCAATTCGTTATAGAGGATGTCCAGAATGGTTTTGGGGCAAATATAGTTGTGGCCAACTCTTAAGGCGGGGCTGTAGTCGTGTTTCTGCTCCCAATCAATCAGTACCGTGGTGAATTGGTCTGAGAATGGGGTTTCATTCCTGGCAATTTCGTACAGTTTTTGAGTCAGGCGGGTTTTGCCCATACCTGCTTCGCCATAGAGCAGGAACAGAAAGGGCGTGCGATGTTCTTTGGCAGGCGTCGATATCTGGGAAAACCAGGCTTGCAGCCAGGTCTTTCGCAGTGAATTCAACACCTGTCGAAATCGCTCTTGTTCTTCGGTGCGCCCTAGAAAAATCTCAGCTGCCATCACCTTGGTATCCTCTTCCTGTTCTCTATCTATTTCATCATATGCGGCAGGAGGTAGCGATCTCATTATCACCCTGAAATTAGCCGGAACCCAATATGTTCAGGTCAGTCACTCCCAGGGGAAAGACTGCATTGTTTCTTCTACTCTACCGCAGTTACAGCTGACTGCAGAACAGGTGCTGCAGCCCACTACCTGATTTTGAACGAAGGTAAAGACGCAGACAGAAGACAATCGTTACTGAGACTGCAACTGCTGAAAGAGTTGCTTGACTTTGAGCCAGGCATCTGCGGCGGCGTCTGGATTGTAGCTCGCTCTATGGTCGCAAAAGAACCCATGGTCTGCGCCGTTATAGCGAAAGATACGGTGGGAGATCTGGTGCTGTTTCAAGGCAGTTTCAATCTGGTCAACTTGCTCGGCGGGGATGCTGGCGTCTTCATTGCCAAAGAAAAGGTGGATCGTCCCGGCGATCTCTGCTGTGCGAGCAATGGTCGGCGAGCCGTTACCAGGACACCAGTTGGCAATCCCTGCGCCGTAAAAGGACGCTGTGGCTTTAATCTCTGGCAGTGTTGCACCCAGATAGGTGACGTGCCCGCCGAAACAGAAACCCATGGCACCGATAGCATTGCCCTTGACATTGGGCTTCGTTTTCAAATAACTGAGGGTTGCCTGTAAATCGCTCAGTAGTTCGTCTGCCTTCGTACGATTTTTATAGTCCTTACCTAGTTTGATGTCTGCAGGAGTATAGCCGACTTCGAAGCCGGGTTCCAGACGCTGATAGATGGCGGGTGCGATCGCAACATAGCCTTCCCGTGCCACCCGCTCTGTTACCTCGCGAATATGGGTATTAACGCCAAAGATTTCTTGTACGACAATAATTGCAGGGAAGGAACCTGCTGCTGTCGGTTCAGCCATATAAGCAGCAATGCTGAGATCTCCATTAAGTACGTCGATCCAGGTCGTTCGAATTTCTGCCTCTGCCATTTTTTTAACCTTTTTTATCCTGACTTGTCCTTTCTTCAAATTCTATTCTCTCACACGACTTGGAAGGTTAGCGCTCCCTTCGGGGGCACCAACTCCCATTTCTTCGTGCCAGAATGGAAAAATGGATTATTTTGAAAGCCTTGCGGAGCAAGGCTTTCAAAATAATCTTCCAAGTCGTGTCTCTCAACTGGCAGTCTTCCAGAGGTAAGGATTTTTGAGCGCACGGTTCCACCCGCACGCTCAAAAATCCTTACTGGTTTACCACTATCTCTCAACTTTAACTCTCATTCTTTTTGACTTGACGTTGAAGACTGCGGAGGGTGTGATTGATCTCTGGCAGACGATTATACAGGGCTGCCGTTTTGAGCCATTGTTTGTTGGGAATTGCAGGATAGCCAGAGACGATCTGTCCAGGGGCGACATCTTTGTGCAGACCGGACTGAGCAGTTGCTATCGCACCCTGGCCTACCTCTACGCCATCGGCAATACCCACCTGTCCTGCCAGAATAACCCCATTGCCTACCCGCACCCGTCCCGCCAATCCCACTTGAGACGAGAGCACGCAATTCTCCCCTAATTGGCAGCCGTGGCCAATCTGAACCAGATTGTCCAGTTTGCTATTGCGACCAATGCGAGTTTCTCCCATCGCCGGACGGTCGATTGTGCTGTTGCAGCCTACCTCGACCCCATCTTCCAGTACCGTACAACCCGATTGATTCATTTTGAACCACCCGGTCGCAGTCGGTACAAAACCAAACCCCTCAGACCCAATAACAGCACCACTATGGATGACACAGTCAGTCCCAATACGGCTGCGTTCGTGAAGCGTGCAATTGGCATGGAGTACCGTGCGATCGCCAACCTCGACCTCTGGATAGATAACGACATTAGCATGAATGCAAACTTTATCCCCCAACTTCACCCCTGCCTGAATGACAACATGAGGACCAATATAGACAAAAGCTCCGATTTGTGCAGTGGCATGAATGACTGCGGTTGGATGGATTTCTGCTTGGGGCTGAAAGGGTTGATAGAACAGGTTAAGTGTCCTGGCAAACAAAAAGCGTGGGTTAGGTGTTGCAATCCAGGCAATTTCCTGTTTGTCTGCCCGTGCTTGCAGCAGTTCATCTTTCGGTAAAATCAAAGCGCTAGCAGCAGTTTGCTCCAGATAATTAGCAAACTTCTTTCCTTCAATAAAACTCAGGCTACCAGCAGCAGCATCTGCCACAGCGGCTACACCCAAAATTTCTGGGTCGCGATGGGTTGCAGTCCTTTCGTTGTTCGTGACAGCCGCGAGGCTATTGCACTCGGCATCTGGCCCAAGATGTTCAATCAGTTCGCTAAACTTCATTGGCTAGAGGGGATAGCATTATCGAGGGTGAATTTAGAATTGGGTGGGTGAGATGGCTACCGGGTGTCCTTAATCTGCCGCTGGTTCAAAATCCTCTTTTGCTGCACCACAGACTGGACATACCCAATCATCAGGGATGTCTTCAAATGCTGTACCTGGAGCAATCCCACTATCGGGATCGCCGACTTCCGGATCGTAGACGTAGCCACATACAGTGCATATATACTTCATCTTGCAACTCCTGATTGAGAATGGGGAGATTTCAACAGCCTCGCACTTTCGATTGGGAACTTCAAGAGGAAGGGGATTAAATTATTAATTCAAAGTTTAAAATTAAGAATTGCTGACACGACTTGCAAGGTTAGCAACCCCGAAGGGGGCGCTAATCCCTGTTTCTTCGTGCCAGAACGGAAAAATCATGAGCTTTAGAAAATTAGCCGATTGCTGAAACAATGCAAAAACCTTGCCAATCTGAAATTGCTGTCATCAAGACTTTCAGCAGCTCAGGTTAGAGATCAAGATGTGTTTATTTTTGAATTCCGAATCTTGAAGTCAATAGCGTCCTCGAGTTCTCTGAACGCCACTGATAATTCCTGTTGCAATGGAAAGCAAGATCAAAACCCAGATGACAGCACCTGGAATGAACCCTAAAAGGCCAAATCCTCTGAGCAAATAGACAAGCACTGTAATTGCCAGGATGGTGCAGAAAACATAAAACGCGATCAAAACCCTGGAAGGAGGAAGCTGATTCATAAGGGTGGGTCATACGGGATTAACATCTCGAGGGTGCAGAAGCGTTACAGCCATCATTTTGACATAGGGATGGGAAAGTACTTTGTAGCAATCTGTGGAAAAGTATCGGAGGTAAAAAAGAAAATTGTCTAAAACTTTATGGTGTCATTAACCTTTCTTCAAGCAAAAAAGTGTAGATTTTAAGTGCGATCAGGGGTGCATCAAAGGCAATAAGGATAAGAAAGTTACTGCTTTCTTATCCTTATTGCCGTGCCAGGCTTATGTATCCTTTTCAGAGTCTGGCTTCAATATTGGGTAACATAAGTTTAACTGAACGTTATCAACCTTTACGCGAACTTTTGTTCTGAAATGATTGCACTGAATCCAGTCCGTCCCATAAGTTCTCGGCCAATCTCAGTTTCCCAGCAAATCGATCGAACAGCGCTCTTACGAGGCGATATTTTACTTGAAACTAGTTCTCACACTGCCTGGGGAGGGGCAGTGACTGCCCGAATGTATTTGCCGCTTGTGCGATCGCACGTCTGGCAACAGCTGATCGACTATCCCCGCTGGGTCCAATACTTTCCCGACCTCAGTCACAGCGAGCTATTGAAAAGCAGTAAAACCACTCACTCCGCCTCTGCTGCCAGACAGTACAAACGCATTTATCAAGTCGCCAGCAAATCCCTGTTGATTTTCAGTGCCCAGGTTGAAGCCTACTTGCAAGTCTATGAAATCCTCCAACAGCAAATCCAATTTCGCATGGAAAAAGGAAGTTTTCTGGATTTTTCTGCCGATCTGAAATTGCAAGATTACAGCAACGGTACTCTGCTAACCTATGCAGTCCGGGCCACTCCCATCTTTCCTGTGCCTGCGGTCTTTATGCAACAAGTCATGCAGCTAGGTTTGCCCGATAATATGCGGCAAATGCGTCAGATACTTTGTCATTAGAAATATCATCTTAAACTGGAAGGCAGCGGGCAGAAGGCAGAGAGCAGAAGGCAGAGAGGGAAATACCTCTGATGTCTGAGTCCTGGATTTTTGGAAGCCCAAGCCTTTTGGACCGAAGTCGATCCCCTGCTATTAGAAGCTGGATGCCTCCTGTAATGCATGACGAAGAATCAAAACTTTATTTATGCTGAGATTCTTAGGGACGAATCAGAGCAGAACCAAAATCCTGACGCCAGATTCTTCACTTCTGCCCTCTGCCTCCCTGCTTTGACTAAAACTTCAAACGCTGTCGATAATTAGCAACTGACTCCACTAACCCCAAAGCAATAAAATTTGTCAATAACGCGGAACGCCCGTAACTGAGCCAGGGTAGAGGAATGCCTGTCACCGGTGCAAGACCAATAGTCATGCCAATATTGACAATGACCTGAAACACGATCATCGACAGGACTCCAATCGCGAGCAACGAACCAAAATTGTCCTTGGCATTTTGTGCAATGATAATCAGCCGCAGACAAAGGAACCAAAACATAATTAACAAAGCCATGCAGCCTAGAAATCCAAGTTCTTCGCCAATGGCTGAGAAAATAAAATCGGTATGTTGTTCTGGAATAAAGTTCAGCTGGGTTTGCGTTCCTTGATGGAGCCCGCGACCCCAGAGCTGTCCTGCTCCAATTGCAATGCGAGATTGGATTAGGTGATAGCCACCCCCTAAAGGATCCTTGTCGGGATTGAGGAATAGGATCAGGCGATCTTTTTGATAATCCTTCAGCAACCCCCAAAGAATAATCCCCAAGGCGCCTGAGAGCAAATTGACCACCAATGCAGCCAATGCACCCGCTCGCTGCCACGGCAATGTCCGCCAGGCAACAATGGTCATAGCACCAGCCCAGGCCCCCCATGCAGGGATATAAATGTTGAAGAGGATAGCGGCAACTAGAGGAGAGATCAGTAATAGCAACCAACCTGGGTTAGCATTACCCCAATACAGCATCCCCAGTGCAATGGCTCCGAAAACAAGGGAGGTTCCCAGATCGGGTTGCAAAAAAACCAATGCCCAGGGAACAGTTGCGATCGCTAACGCTCTCACGACTGCTGGAATAGTACTGGCTCCGCGATTGTGCAAGATAGCAGCCAGCGTAACGATCAGGGCCAATTTAGCAAACTCCGACGGTTGAATATTAAAGCCACCAATACTAATCCATCGTTGCGCACCTTTGGCACTAGCCCCCAAAAAGATTACTGCAATCAATGAACAACTGGCGATGCCATAGGTTACCCAATGCCACTTCAGCAGGACATCGTACCGCCAGCGGGCAATCATTAGCGCTAAAACAATGCCAATTCCCCCCAGCAGCAAATGCTGCCACCAATAAGAGAGATCGAGATTTAATGTGGTGCTGCGGATGGCAATTCCCCCAAAGATGGTCAGCAATATGGAGATGACAAACAATGGCCAATCCATTTCCTGCCAGGGTTGTATCCAAAGTTTCAAACGGATCTGGTTCAGTGACTTTTGCAGCATATCTCTCAAACGTGTTCTAAAGTCTTATACAGGAGCAGTCAGGCTCCATCCCTGGCAAAATTTGGAATTTTTTGCCTGGAAAATAAATGTGCCCAGACTGGATGCAGGTTATACCATTTTGGATTTTAGATTCACGATTTTGGATTGAAGAAAGCCTTACCAGGCAAGCACTTTGCCAATTTCATTAATTACATCTCCAAGTCAAATTGGTATTAGCATTCTATTCACCCTCTAACCACTTCGATCAGAATCCCGATCGAATCAATTACTTGCCTTGGCCCTTTTGGATAGCGTTCAACGAGCAAGGACTATTGAGCACGCAGGAATAACCTGTAGGCCCAAAAACCCTTTATCACTTAAAGAGTGTCTTTACTATGAATGCTCATCATTATTAACGATTATTAAGTCTGAATCAGGTCAGAGCCGCAACAGAAACTTTCCCTGCCAACCGTTCTGCAATTGCTTTGAGGGCTTGAGCAGAAGCGGACTCAGGCTCCGCAACGACCATTGGAATGCCCCGATCTCCCCCCTGCCGCAGGGAAATTTCTAACGGAATGCATCCTAATAACGGAACTCCCAATTCTTCAGCTGTTCTCTCGCCTCCCCCAGAGCCAAAAATGTCATATTGCTTATCTGGCAAATCAGGAGGAATGAAATAGCTCATATTCTCAACGATGCCCAAGACAGGAACCTGCAACTGTCGGAACATTTGCAATCCTTTACGGGCATCCAACAAGGCAACCGTTTGAGGCGTAGTCACGATCGCTGCACCCGCCATTGGCACTGCCTGGGCTAGCGTCAGTTGGGCATCACCGGTACCGGGCGGCAAATCGACCACAAGATAATCCAACTCGCCCCAACACACTTGATAAAGAAATTTGCGGATGATTCCATTCAACATCGGTCCGCGCCAGATGACGGGTTGATCTGGATCGATCAAAAATGCCATTGAAACTAATTTCACACCGTAATTGAAAGCAGGTTCCAGCACCTCTCCTTCTGCGCCTTCCTGCACAATCACTTTGGCATCTGCCAGACCCAACATTGTGGGAGTATTAGGGCCATAAATATCAGCATCCAACAGCCCAACCGTTGCCCCCGCTTGGGCCAAGGCAACAGCAATATTCACTGCAACAGTGCTTTTGCCAACCCCTCCCTTGCCGCTGGAAATAGCCAAAATATTTTTTACTCCAGCAATGCCTTGACGATCGGGCAAGGATTTTTGTTGGGGAGTTTCTGCTGTCACTTCAACATTGACCTGATTGACACCGGGTAATGTTCGAATGGCTTGTTCGCATTCCTCGACAATAAATTGACGAAGCGGACAGGCAGGGGTGGTCAGCACCAGGGTGAAATTGATGTTGCCACCATCAATCTGGATATTGCGAATCATATTTAATTCCACCAGACTCTTGCGAAGTTCGGGATCTTGAACAGGGCGCAAGACTTCCAAGACGGAATTAGCATCAAGAATGTTAGACATTGTAGATTGTTCAACCTGATGGTGTCATCGAGGTCAGCAGTGAGTGTGTTTAACGGGTTTCAAGCCAATGTTATCGTCAGATGAGTTCAATACTGTTTGGGAAAGTATATTCGAAGCAAATCCAAATAATTGGTTTTCAGAGGACTCGCGATCGCAAAAGTCAGCAGGATTCAAATCTGGTTCATATTGTCTGGGTCTGAAAAGTAAAAAAATCAAAATTTTTTTACCCTCACATTTCACCCAATCATACCGACACAAACCTTATCAACACGATTCGATCCTGGCTGAAATTTTCCAGGCAAACACCCAAACCTTAATCTTCCGTCCTCTGCCTTCTGCCTTCTGCCCTCCGCCTTTTCTTCAACAATTTTTAAGCGATTTCGTATCTCCACTAACAGCCTGACGCGCTGCCCGCTCAGCAGCCTGCGCCAATTCAGACGCAACCCGCGCAGCATAAGGGCGAATCAACGACCAGAGCAGAGGAGACAACAAACCCCGCAGGTTTACTGAATAAGAAATACAAGTTCCACAGACGGTAGACTCTACCTTGTAAGTGACCTGTTCCTCTAACCCCGGAACAACCAAAATTCTGATACTCAGCAATTCATGGGGCCGTACCCGCTCGACAAAAATCTGGATCGGGATCGGAATCAGACGAGTGACTGCCCGATAAATTAATCCAGGCTTAACAACCAATCCCCTCGGAACGTTAGTCCTGGCCAGCAACGGATGCCAGGAAACGTCAGCCAGATCGACAACTTTCTGCCAGAGCTGATCCACAGAAGCAGAACTGATCGCTTGATAAGTTCTGACAAGCGAATAGCGAAACCATTTGCCCTTACCTTTCTGATGCCCTCCTCTAGATGAGACACTTGGCATGACTCACAACTCCTCACATATCCAAACTTGTAAGAAACCTGCCACTTCAAATACCCTTAGCGTGGTGAATCACCGTTGCCACAGAGTGGCTTTGGTTTGCGGATCCCAGCTCATTCCAAATTCTTTAGACAGCACAAAATAAGGCAACTGGTGTAACTCCTTGTGCCGGGAGAGGCAATTCAGGGTAGTCTGGGTAAGGAGTTAATGCAGGTTGTAGAACCCAGTACTACATACTCCTGGTAATCTGGTTTCTCACCATATCATGCCACCAGCCATTTGGCAGCTTGCCCAACTTGTCGGCGTTTACCCAGAGCCAGATGCACCAGAAATAAGGGCTGCGCTCCTGAGAAAAATTCATCTGCGAGTTCCCCATCTAAATTAGGTGGGTCAGGTGGTGTTGCACCTCAACTGCTATGTTTGCAAAGGTCCATAGTTACAATCGCTATATTCTGGGATATTAAGCTGGCAAAACAATAAGGTGCAAAGGCACTAATCCCTTGACCGTTTAGTTCTCATTAACTACTGAATCGTTCGATCGTAAAGCATCGACTGTATATGACATCATCTTCTCCTTCCAATGTACTTTCATCCCCCACGTTGCCTCCGTCTGACTCTCGAAAACGAGTGCTCCAATTCATGAAGGCGCTACAAGATGAGATCTGTCAGGCGCTAGAGCAGGCAGAAGAGCAGGCGCTAGAGCAGACAGAAAACCAGGCAGATAGCTGTGGTAAATTCAAGCAAGATGCGTGGGAACGTAAAGAAGGTGGCGGTGGGCGTTCTCGCGTGATGAGGGATGGGGTGTTGTTAGAGCAGGGAGGCGTCAACTTTTCAGAGGTTTGGGGAGAAGAATTGCCTCCCTCTATTTTGGCACAGCGTCCTGAAGCAGCAGGTCATGGGTTCTTCGCCACCGGAACTTCTATGGTCCTGCATCCTCTGAACCCTTATGTTCCAACCGTTCACTTGAACTATCGCTACTTTGAAGCAGGGCCTGTTTGGTGGTTTGGTGGCGGTCTCGATCTAACCCCCTATTATCCCTTTGCAGAGGATGCAGCCCATCTCCACCGCACCCTGAAGCAAGCGTGCGATCGACATCATCAGGAATATTATCCGGTGTTTAAACAGTGGTGCGATGAATATTTCTATCTAAAGCATCGCCAGGAAATGCGGGGCGTGGGAGGCATTTTCTTTGACTATCAGGATGGACGGGGCAAGCTTTACCGTGGGCCTCACAAAGAGGGACCAGCTGCTAAGTACAGCAATACCCTCGGCGATCTGCCGGAGCGTAGTTGGGAAGATTTATTTGCTTTTGTTCAGGATTGCGGCCGGGCGTTCTTGCCTGCATATTTACCCATTATTGAACGTCGCAGCTCGCTGGAATATAGCGATCGCGAGCGCCAATTTCAGCTCTATCGGCGTGGACGCTATGTTGAATTCAACCTGGTTTACGACCGGGGAACAATTTTTGGCCTACAGACGAATGGACGGACAGAGTCAATTTTGATGTCTTTGCCACCATTAGTGCGATGGGAATACGGTTATGCGCCGCAACCCAATACCCCCGAATCAGAACTGTATGAAACTTTCCTGAAACCCCAAAATTGGGCTGAATGGGTTCTTTAATGGCCGGATGATTGAGTTAAACTACATGGAGGTGAACATGGATGGGCTAAAAGGGGATCGGTGATTTTCACTCCCCTTTCAACTTCAACATGAGTTACGATAGAAGCACTTGTAACTGAGGCAGTTGGATTTAACCCTGGCTTCAGTTCAAAAGTTCGCTCCAAACAATGACCTAAAATAGCGTAGTGAGCGTATATTTCAAGTTTATGCACTTAAACTTCGCGACCAAGTTTATCTCTTCCAAGATCGACCCAAACGTCGCAAAATTTCGAGGGGATGGTCAGTGATACAAATCGAGCAAAAAACCCATAAAACTCAGGATGATTCGACAGTTATTGTACTGACACCAACAGGTCGGCTGGATATAACAACTGCCTGGCAGTTTCGTTTGAAGCTTCAGGACTGTATTTCCAAGCTTAGTCGCCATGTTGTTGTGAACCTGGGTCAGGTCAATTTCATTGACAGTTCTGGTTTAACTTCGTTGGTAGCAGGAATGCGGGATGCTGACAAGGTTAAAGGGAGTTTCCGCATTTGCAGCGTCCATCCGGAGGCAAAGTTAGTGTTTGAAGTAACAATGATGGATTCTGTATTTGAGATTTTTGAAACTGAGGAAGAAGCTTTAGAGGGCGTTCCTCGCAGTATTGCGACTTGAGCATTTTCAGGTTGTTTTCATCAGTCTGACTCTGGAGATTCAAATTCAGGGTATTCTGGCTGTGGTAGCTTGTTACTCGAAGTTCGGGTTTTCAAGTTCATTGTAGGTATCGAAGATTGGGATGACGTCGTTTGGCTCGATCGGTAATCGCAAATGCAGCAGTCTTTTTCCCTGTTTTTAGCCATTCTCTGTGTTCGTTAACAATAGCAAATTGGTTTGTAGATAGAGATTACAGAGGTTTTATAGGGTGTCGCTTGCGCAAAGTATGAGCGAACTGCTGTGATTCGATTGATGACCTTGGCAAACGTGCTTTTAAACGAGACAATAGAAATATATTCTTCTGTATTTTTCCCGTGAATAACGTCCGCACTGTCTCAGACACTAAGCGAACTTTCTACACTTTCCATACCCGACCTATCCACTCTGTCTATCGTCGGGCAGTGGAGGAGTTGATGGTTGAAATGCATTTGCTTTCGGTTAATGCAGATTTTTGTTACGATCCCATTTATGCACTCGGGGTGGTCACAGCGTTCGATCGGTTCATGCAAGCGTACCAGCCAGAGCAAGATCGAGACTCCATTTTTAGCGCGCTCTGTCGCTCGATTGAAGGCGATCCGGGACGATATCAGCAAGACGCTCAACAGTTGAGATTGCTGCCTGAAAAGCTCTCAATGGAAGAGTTGATTGCCTTGTTGAGCGGTCAGGAGGGTTTAGCGGTAGCGGCGGATTTGCAGCAATGTCTCCGGCAGATTGCTAAAACTCCTAACTTTAAATACACACGCTTGTTTGCCATTGGCCTGTTTACGTTGCTAGAACTGGCAGATGCTAGCAGGGTTGCGGATGAAAAGCAGCGAGTTGAGGTGTTGAGAACGATCTGCACTGGATTGAATCTATCGGAAGATAAACTGACCAAGGATCTGGATCTGTACCGCAGTAATCTGGAAAAAATGGCCCAGGCTCTGTCGATTATGGAAGACGTAGTAAGTGCGGAACGGAAAAAGTCGGCAAAACAGGTGGCCGACCGGGAAGTTGCGATCGCATCCACACCCCCGCCCTCCGATTCCTCAGAGACGCCAGACACGTCCTCAAAAGACGAAGCCACCTCTGGATCCTGAAGTCTAACTTCTCTTCTTCCATCCTTTATGCCTGGTTAATTGCGAACTATTCATGAGCCTTGAGGGATATCTCACTCGTTTCGATTCGTTCTAGAGCCAGTTGTGCGCGGGCGCGAACAGCCAGAACTGAATCGTTGTAGGCCGATTGCTGCAATTGCTCCAGGAGACAAGCCAGCGTTTCAGGTTGGCTTGTCTCTGCTGTTGCAGCCAGATGCTGAAGTGCCATCACTGCAGCATACCGAACCACCCATTCACCATCCCGAGCAGCTGCCAGCAAAAGCGCCTGGAGTACTCTTGCTTGAGCATTAGAAATCTCATCAGATGAGAGCTGATACCAACGGAGATTCCCTAATCCCCTAGCAGCAGCCCGACGTACGCTAAGCGAAAAATCGTTGTTGGCTGCCGTTAACAGCAACTCAAGGGCACGAGTATCCCCAATGCCCGCCAGTGCTCGAATTGCCCAGGCTCTGGCACCATAGTTGTAATCATCAATCTGTTGCAACAGCGACGGTACTGCTGCTTCTCCCAGTGCGATCAACCCATCCACCGCCGCCACTGCCGCCCCTGGATTGTTGTACCCCAGGACAGCAATTAAAGTTGGAATCGCAGCTTCAGAGGCAACAGCCGCTAAATCCTCGACGGCCTCTAGCAAAGCATCTGCAGAATCCGCCCGATCGACAGCCTCAATCAATTCCTGGACCCGATCTACATCAACAACCGAATTCATAATAAAGTATCCATCAAGTCCATAACCTGAATTGTGGCTGCAGATAGCACTGGCAGCTCACCCGGACGAGCCTCTAGATGATGCTCCAGCACACCTTTCATCGCAATCAGTTTGAGACTATTCTCAGCCAGGGTTTCAGCAATTGCTGTTGCTGCAGGCAAATATCCCACCGCACCCACATCCATCAGCGCCGCGCGCCGCAACTGCAAATCATCGCCTTGCAATGCTCGTACCAGGCGTTCCCCATACTGTTCCTCCTGAGTGAGCTGATACATAGCCCGCGCTGCAGCATATTGCACTTTCTCCAGTGGGTGATCCAGAAAAGGTTCGATCAGCGGCATAACTTCAGTTGCGTTCAGCGTTCCTAGAGCCTCCAGAATGGCAGCATAGGGTTGAACCAGATGAGGCTTTCCCGGAACTTGTTTCGCTGCTTCAACCCCCCCCTCCAACAGGTTCACCAGATCGGGAATACAGACCGGATCGCCCAACATCTCTAGGGCTTGAGCGGCAGTCTCGCGCACGTAAACATCAGAGCATTGCAAGCAGCGAATCAGTGCTGGCACTGCTCGCAGATCGCCCAATTTTCCCAGAGCACGGGCTGCATTTCGGCGCAGAGGATAACCCCCATCTGGAGCCCGGTCTGCTTCATCGTCTAAAGCCGCCAACAAAGCGTCTACAACGATTGGTTCTCGGACGCGGAAACGCCCCAACCACCAGGCAGCATAATAACGCAACCCTAAATCTTCTTTCTGGGACAAATTAGCTAACGCCTGCTCTACCGTTAAAGACTCACCTCCTGTTAGAGGAACCGCTGCTGAATTTTGGACTTGTCCCGACGTTGAAGCTTGCATAACCGTTTGCTCTCAAACGTTGACCGAGTTGAATGACAATAGCATGCCGCCAAAACAATACCCGGAACAGCAAACAAATACAAGCAATAAGCTAGCACTTGCATGCCTTTCCGGGTTACGCACTTTAGAAGAGTTGAATGCTGACCTTCAAATCAAAACATCAGCCTACAAGACCATGAAGAAGACTTGCCATGACACCATTTCAAGGTCCGCAATCAATCCCTAGCTCAGAGCGTTAATCGCGTAGTCGATATAGTTATTGGCTTCGGTTCCGGCTTGACCGCTAATGCCATGGTTCGCCTTGATATATTTCAAAGCTTCGATATACCAGCTAGGAGACAGTTCAAAGGAACGATTGATTTCGTCCAAACCTGCAATCAGGTATTCATCCATAGGACCTGTACCACCTGCAACCAGGCAATAGGTCACCATCCGAAGATAATAGCCGATGTCGCGGGAGCACTTAGCCTTGCCTTCCGCAGTAGAAGCGTAGGTTGGGCCTGGTGTGTTGGTGGTAAAGGGGAACTTAGTATAAACAGCCTGAGCTGCTCCGCTAATCAAAGTAGAGGAGTTTGCACTCAGAGACTTTGCAGCCTCTAGACAAGCAGCAGCGCGTTGGAAACGACCAAAAGCAATTTGGATTTCTGTGTTGCTCAAAAAGCGCCCTTGGGAATCAGCAGCAGAGACTGCTTCAGTCAGGGGGGTCTTCATAGTTGAGGTTTCTCCCGATTGTTTTGCAAAGTTTTCGTAGATCTAGCGAGTGTTATGGCACCACTTGCTTGATGTGGGCCAGAAAGATGCTGCAATTAGGCAACAGCAGCGGCGGCCCGATCGAAGTAGCCTGCGATTTCAGCTATTAGAGCACTGCAATCTCCAGGGGTAATGCCTGCTTTGTCATTGGCAATTGCGATCGCAGCTTCCTTCATCTTTTGCACGCCCACGGCAACCGACGAACCCGGAGTACCCAGAGCCTGATAGGTTTCACGCAGACCATTGAGGCAACGATCGTCCAGAACGCTAGCATCGCCAGCATAGATGGCATAGGTGACATAGCGCAGAACAATTTCCATATCCCGCAAGCAGGCAGCCATGCGGCGGCTAGTATAGGCATTACCGCCAGGCGCGATCAACTGCGGTTGCTCGCCAAACAAAGAGCGGGCGGCATTGGTGACGATCGCAGAAGCATTGCTGGTGATACGGTTGACAGCATCAGCACGCTTGTTGCCATCCGCCACCATAGCACTCAGGGCATCTAGCTGTGCATTGCTGACATAATCGCCTCGGGCATCGGCTTGGGAAACAACCCTAGTGAATGCATCGAACATCGACTCAATCTCCTAAACTTTGACTGTGGTTGAGTTTGATTCAAACTTGAACTCGTTATCCAGTTAAGCTGCTCTTTGAGCAACCTGGAGGGTCTTAAGACCAAAATCAGCTGCAATGCTGAACTTCAGGATCCGAGATCAAATGCCACCTGTCACAACGATTCAGCGACAAGAACAGCACTTAAGAAATCTGAGAAAACTTCATACTTGTATGAGAGATTAGAAAACCTCATAAATGATTGTCCTGAGTCGTTTTTGCTTGTTGCTTAAACCCTCCAGGTCTCTTTATACAATGCGGTTGGATCTTTGTTTTTTACAAGTTGTTAAGGTTTTGCCATTAAACTTCATCTGTTATAGGAGGTAATAATACCTATTACCAAAATTAATCAATCAGCCATTGACAACCGTTGATTGAACCCGTTTTGCATCTTCAATGTTTCTTGTTCAGCAGGAGTAAATAAACAAGGATTTTTGAGCGTGCCGATTCCATCGGCACGCTCAAAAATCCTGATTAGCTTCTGTCAGGGCAATGGCCCCCCATCTTGGGAGCAGATTACAGACAGAAGGGACAATTTTGGCCTCCAACCCTAGCCTGCGGTTGCTAACTGCCTCTCTAGATCGAACAGAAACCCATGGATATATTCTTCTGTCCATTCCGGGCCATATAACCGCTGGAACATGCCCCGAGCTGGATCTTTTTCGGCTCGGTACTGCAAATATCGCAGCTGAGCCGCCTGAATTTCTTCTAGATACTGGGGATCTGTTATTTCTTCTGCATCCTTAACAAAACCCAGATAAGCCTGCAGATAGTCCTTGAAGGCGTCAAACACCTCATTTTCCACCTTCTCGGTTTCCTGGGGACGCGTCCAGAGGAAGGCAGGCGAGAAAAATTGGGCCGCTTCTGCAGGAAACTCCCCCCCCCAGGGCAAATTCTTTTGGTGAGCCTCAAAAATGGGTAGCAAGGATTGGGTATACTTTGCCTGGTAATCAGGGTCGTCCCGAAACAACGGTTGCATATCCAGCGCAATCAGATGCCCGCCTGGTAACGTCACCAGATCTGCACCAAAAAAGGGCAGATCGTAGGTGAGCTGAGGGAAAATAACGAAATTCAGCACCTGTAAGGATTGTCCGCCCTGAACGTGGGCAGCGCGAATCTGTCGAATTTTGGGGGCACGCACCGCATAACTGGTTGTGACCACATGGGCCTGGCGTTTGCCTTTGCCAGTGATGGTTTCCTTGCGCTCAAACCCGGCTGGAATCGGATAGTTCTCCAGATCGAGATTATCTTCCAGAAGCGCGGTGGCATACTCCAAAAACGGTTCATAGAGCGTTTTCATGCACTCACTCATTAGCCTGCACTCACTGCTAAAGGCACTGCATCTTCAAATAAAAACTCATAGAGAAACTTCTCTGACCATTCATGGCCGAAGTAGCTGCTAAACAGTCCTGACGCAGGATCTCGATCGGCACTGTATTGATCGTAGTCCTTCTGGGCTTTAACAATTCGCTGAATATCGCTAGCATCCGTCAGCTGTTCTGCTTTTTCTTCTAATAGCTGCCAATAGAGCGTCAGGTAATCCTTAAAGGCATCCAAGACCCGCGTCTTGACAGTCTCAGCATCTGTTTTAGCAAACAGCAGATATTTGGAAAAATATTGGTTCGCGTCATAGAACTTCATTTCCAGGTTTTGCGCCAGATCGTCATAGTCTTGGCGAACTGCTTGCATGGGTTCGATGTACTTTTCCAGGTAGGCTGGGTCGCGAAATAGGGGCTGAAAATCGAGTACCACCAGGATCTTTTTTTTGCCAAAGGATAAAAAATCCACCCCAAGCAGCGGTAGGTCGTAATGGTGGCTGGGATAAAGCACGCTGTTAAACACCTGTGCGGCAGGGCCGGCATCAATATAGGTATAGCGAATCTTGCGGAATTCCGGGCACTGGTAGCACCAGCTTTGAATTGTTGCTTCATTCTTACCGCGGCTGCTGACGTTGCGCTCCAGCCCTGGCGGAATGGGCAGGCTGCTGAGGTCGAACCGATTAAACAACTCTGTCTCTAAATGTTCGCGAAAGGGCTGGTACATGTGAGGCTGCGTTCAGGTACTAAAACTTTTCTGAGAATAGAGGATTGCCAGAACACCAGTCTCATTCCCCTCAAACAAAGCAACAATCCGTAATATAAAGGCAGAAGGTAGAGGGCAGAGGACGCAAAGGGAGAGAAGGGAGAAACAGATGCTGGTAGGGAGGAATGACACTGACTTAAGCGAAAATTGATCGTTGAAAGCCTTGAAAATTCCTGGTGGTGTGACACGCCTAAAATTGTGTAAATTCGCAGTTGACACTTTAGTGCTACCGAGGTCTATCGAGTAAGAATTACAGCATTTTCGACAACCTAATTCTATTGCACTAATTTACCTGTGTCAGATTGACAGGAGGGCATTGCTTGGTCTGTTGATTTTGAGGGCATTTCCCCTCTCAAAGTGCATGCAAATTCCAAGTTAGCCATGGCAGCCCTTCGCCTGATAGAGACTTGCAAACCTTGAAACGGAATGGGCATGAACTTTATCCATCGAAAAATCTCCAAAGTAAACAACCCAGGTGTTGCTCGCTGATCTGATGTAAGCGCCCTTTGCTGGTGGGGAGTACTCGGAGAAAGTTTTCTACACGACTTGGAAGGTTATTTTGAAAGCCTTGCGGAGCAAGGCTTTCAAAATAACCTTTTTCCCGTTCTGGCACGAAGAAATGGTGATTAGCGCCCCCCTCGGGGGCGCTAACCTTCCAAGTCTTGTTTCCAGAAATGCCTGTGCTACTTGAAAGATCCCTTTGCTGGTGGGGAGTACTCTGTCGGTCTTAAATTACAAAATTTGTTGATGTGCTGTTGTGTCTCTATTTTGAATTTTGCCGAGAGGATCAGGTTTTCACTTCATGGGCAAAACTGGCCCAGCGATCGAAGTGAAAAGGTCCTGCAATCGATCCCCAGACTCGTTCGTCAGTTTCGGGATCTCGACCTCGATCGAGGCTGGTAAGTTTGGTGGGATCGACCTCAAATTCGTTATCCAGATAGGTGGTTTTGCCTTCGCGGACAACAATGCAGGCTTTCCCTGGTTCGACTCGCCCCTTGAAGCTATGGCCTGTCCATTCAATCAACATGTCGCATCCGGGCAGTTTTTCGACCTGCTCTTGCGGTAAATGGGCTAACAGGTTCGGATCTCGCGAAGCGCCGTAGAAGTCTGCTTCGTCGCGCACGGCATAGTTTTCCATTTCAATGCCCCCATTATTGGCGAACATGTTGAGTACTCTGACGCGATAGGGGCGATTCAGCATAAAGTCATAGGCTTGTTCGAGATAAAGACTGACACCAGATAGGAATCCTGGGGGTAACGGCCGCATGCACACTCGAATGTGGGCAAACAGAGGCGGATTCTCAAAGGCTTGTTGCTGATTGCTGAAGTCGGCTGCCATCCAGCGTGCCAGGGTCAAAACATCAGTAGGATGGGTCATGAACAGTTGAGGGATGATGTCCCTGAAAGGGGTGATGTTTCTGAAAGAAGTTGTCCCTCATTTTATCGGCAAGATGTCGATCATTTGTCGATCATTTGCAAGATGAATTAAGACCTGGAATTTTTAAGCTCAGATACTAATGCATTTTTCTGTTCGCCCATGTCTTTTATCAGCAGTGACACTCAGGAGAGACTGAACCTTTTCCTCATGTATGGGCAATTTTCCAATCGCGATGTGCAAGTTGATAGATTCTCAGCGCTGCGAAAGTCAGGTAAACAATGAAGGTGTTTAATCATCAACTCACCGCTAATGGTTTATGACTCACTGCTCATGGCTAACTGCTAAGCGCTTTTCCAGATATTGCCCAATGGTTTGCTCTTCGCCTGCGCGTGAAATCACAGTCTGCCGGGTGCGATATTTGGAGCCAATCAATTTCAGTTCTTCTTCAAATACGGAGCCATTGTATTCGGTGTGCAGGCATAGCGTTCTGGGTTGGGGACAGTAAAACTGGGCAGTGATGGGTTTGGGGGTCGCGAAGCCGCGATCGCGATAAAGCCTTGTTCCTGAAATCCCAAATAGGGTCGTTCCCATGGAAGGTTTGCGACCAGGACCAACATAACTGCTTTCCCAAGTAATTTTGGCTCCACCGAGAAATGGTCTGCCTTCTTCCAATTTATGCAACTGTTTCAGGTGAGCCAGATCTAGACTGTCTGACTCTAGAACTTGGATGTCGATCAGGCTGATGACTTCTTGAACTTCTTCGCTTCTTAAGGTGTAATAACGCCGTTCGGAGCGCCATCGACCTGCAGATTGTTGAAAAAACTCTACTGCTAAAGCTTCTGGAGACCGCTGAGCAATCTGTAAGGAGGATTTCATCAAGTTTAAACCTCATGCGGGGGGATGCACAATAAATGTGCAAAGTAAATATAAAGGATAGAAAACGTTACATTCTGCAGCCATGCATACAGTTCTAGCACATTTATTCACATCAGCACACGGCTTGGAAAGTTATTTTGAAAGCCTTGCAGAGTAAGGCTTTCAAAATAACCCGTCTTTTTGGGTAGTCCTCCAGATGTAAGGATTTTTGAGCGCGAGGGTGGAACCCTCGCGCTCAAAAATCCTTACTTGTTTACCACTACCTTTTTGTTCTGGTCCGAAGAAATGGGGGTTAGCCTCCCGAAGGGGAGCTAACCTGCCAATTCATGTCAGCAAGTTTTGATGAGGCATCAAGGATGGAGAGGGGGTAAACAATTCTGACCCATTGGGGGACTGCTCCCATCATTTGCGACCAGTCGCTAAGTTGAACAATAGACTCATTCGGAACTTGGAGTGGAAGCCCCCCGGAGGGGGGCTTCCACTCCAATTCTCGGACAGATCTAATACTCTGATTACAATGAATAACACTGCTGAAGACACCAAAGAGAGGTCAGTTCTTGTGAGGATATTTGCGAAGACTACTTTTGACTGCACTCTGGCTAATAGACATAACACTTCACAGAGGAACTTTTAGTTATCCTGGTCACAATTGCTTGAGGTACGCAGTCAAACCCTCATAACGATGAATATTATTTATTTATCTAATAAAATGGATAGCGATTGATTTTGAAGAATAAAGCGATCGCACATTCAGGTTTAGTGAATGCGCGATCGCGCTAACTTGCGGGGCGAACCATTCAAATTGATGAATAGTTCTATTTAGGTCTCAGGTTCAGAACCAGGATTTTATGCAAACGATTCAATTTGGTTGCATAACTTAACATAAAGGAGCTTTGCTCGGGGCTTAAAGCAATAGTCACACTGCTTAGAGCAAATCCAGGGTGTGTTTTTCACATCATTAATTCTGGGTAGTCCTCCCAAATATAAGGATTTTTGAGCGCACGGGTTCCACCCGTGCGCTCAAAAATCCTTATCTGTTTACCTCGATGAAATTTTGTGCCTTAACGAGCTTAGCTGTTGCTACAAGTGAGGTATGCACATGACTTGGAAGGTTATTTTGAAAGCCTTGCGGAGCAAGGCTTTCAAAATAACCTTTTTCCCGTTCTGGTACAAAGAAATGGGGGTTAGCGCCCCCTCGGGGGCGCTAACCTTCCAAGTCTTGTATGCAAACACAACTTGGGAGCTTATTTTTCAAGCCCTTGAAAAATAAGCTATTTGAGCCTCAACACGAACAAACAAAGCTTAGCTCCCCCGCCAGGGGCGTTAAAGTTTTAAGTCATAGACTCAAAACTCTAACTGGACTTTCCTAATCTATAAACTCTGGTCCGATCGTTCAAAACTCAAAACTCAAAACTTTAGGGAATTGCGCAGAAATAAAATAGCGACCATGGAACTGATTTCCCGAAGAAGTCGCCAAATTATCGGTATGGTATTAAGTTGCAAGTCCCTTAATTTGGACATTGGACAAATTACATCCCAGTCTTTGTTTTCCTTAACCCGAACTTTTTCCTACAGACCAGAAATATCCGACATGGGATCGCTATAAAGCGATTCCAGGCTGAGAATAATCTTGGGTTTGATCTTTTCCAATTCGCGTTTCAAGATCTCCCGACTCATCTTGGGTTGGGCTGCTGAAGGCTGAGTTTGGGCAGCATTGGCCCATTCTTTCAGCTGCTTGCATTGAAACGGAGCAATCGTTGAAGCCTTAATATCCGTGCAGCGTTGTGGTTCTTCCACTGCAAAAAACAAGAGACGATAGCGCCCGCTGTCTCCTAGCAGGCGAGTCATTTTTTGTCCCTGAGACGTTTTGAGATCCAGGTAACAAGGCAACCAGCGAGGGCCATGGTCGCGATTATACAGCGCTGTCAACCACAACACCATGGGATGGGGAGACATCAAACAGAGAAATTGGTTATATCGCGTACTGATCCGTCGCTGCTCAATTTCTTTCTGTTTCAACATGACCCAAAGGGTTGCTAAAACCTCTTCCCGAGTGCGCAAGGGTTGCGGAAAGACAATTTCAGCAATGGGTTTATCTTTGGGCCAGGAGGCTTGCTGACACGCCTCATCGGGTGAAAGTTTTTCGGCAGCCGCCGCCGCTTTTCTCTTCGCTTTTGTTGTGGTTCGTTCAACTGGGGCAGGCTGAGGAGGCGGAGCAGGAATTCTCGGGGCAATTGCGACTTTAGAAAGTGCTTCTCCAATACGCTGACCAATTTGTCTGCCAGTACCAAAACGTTGTTCCAAAGGTTCAAGGGCATCCAGGACTTCTTTAACGCTCTGCGGACGATCGTCAGCGGTTTTTGCCAAACAACTCATCACAAGATTTTCCAACGCCTTAGGAAGCCTGATCCCAAGATTAAAGGATCCGAAAGTACGAGGAGTCTCAAAATGGTGAACTTTATACCATCCTCCAAAGGAATGAGTTTCGGCCTGGAGGGGCATCTTCCCGGTTAACATCTCAAACATCATCACCCCCAGGCTGTAGATGTCAGAGCGTGTATCCAGTTCCTTACCCTCCATTTGCTCTGGCGAAGAATAAGCTAGCGTGCCCAGGTAATAGGTTGTCTGATCGGTATCTGCCTGACGCAGTTTGGCAATGCCAAAATCGAGAATTTTAACTAATTCGCCAAGGCTGCTATCTTGCATGACCAGGATATTACTGGGCTTAATGTCGCGATGAATAATGGGACAAAGCTGACCATCAACTGGAATCCCTTCATGGGCACATTGCAGACCCAGACAAATTTGGCGGGCTACGCTCAGAAAACGGGGCAAGGGCAACGGATTGGGTTTGATCAGCTCGCTGAGTCCTTTCCCTTGCAAGTACTCCATGACGTAGAATGGGGTGTTATTTTCCTCATCCACCCCATAATCCATTACCCGTACGATATGAATACTCTTTTGACCTAAAATAGCGCAGGTCTTAGCTTCTCGCTCGAAGCGTTCTTTGACCCGCATTTTTTTATTTTCTACCGACATAGAAAGAAACTTGACGGCAACAGGCACTCCTCCAAGCAATGTATCTTTTGCCCGGTACACTCTTCCCATCGCGCCTGTACCTACTAACTCTGAGAGTTGATAGCGCTTGGTGAGTAAACGTCCAAGATAGGGATCTGCCATTATGACGGGGGTGTGCTACGAAAAATGAAAACGGAGAACCTGCCTATAGGTTAACTGCCGATTATGCTAAACGGGAATTGAATCTAAACTTCGCTTGGGGACGAATTGTAGGAACTTCATTAGGAAGGATGGATTGCAATACCCTGATGCTATTTCCGATCCCATGACCGATGACCAGCAATCGACTTTCTAAATATTTGTTACTCTTCCGATTGAGATTTATATGAGGCAGTTACTAAAAGCTTGTCATTGTGGGATTGGTCGTTTCCTTGGGAGCAAAACTACAAGTTTTGTGGTAAGTGGCCTGAATATAGGGTGTTTGCAATGGGCTGTTGCTTCCCTGCCCTGGTAAAACCGTTTCCCTATCAATATATCAATCCAGGCATGGCTGGTGAGAAGAGAAGCTAACTCAGAGAGACGAGGAGATCCTCTAGGGATCCCCACGGTTTTGAGCCAGGAAAACCATAATTTTGCCAATATCAGCGCATTATCAAGGTTGTAGATTATGCTCTGATTGCAAAATAAAATACCAGATATTTCTTTTCACTCTAAAACCCATCTCTCTCTGCGGCTAACCCTGTCCATTTTGAGATCTGGCATGTTTCTACGGGCAAAGTTACAAGTTGCAAACTGGCAGGACAGACGCAGTCCTTTTATTTGGATTGGCGTAATAGGGTTGCTTCCATGGTACTGGTAAGATAATGGCCTGCCATGATCCCGCTGGAAAGATAGTATTTACCCTCGCCTAATTTATGCAACGTTTCAAACCCACTGCGACGTTGGCGATCGCCCAGCACCCAATATCGCTGAACGATTGAATCGGGGGCGATCCAACCTTCGCCTTCGACTCGGCCCAGCGAACTATGCTGCAGGACAAATGTATATTGCCGTTCTTCTCCATCCATTCGACCGCGATATTGGAAGGAGATTTCCTCGCGATCGCTGTCTGGGAAAATTAGCTTTGTCACCATGGTGTACCAGTTATCTCGGCCCCAGGCTACCAAAGTTTTGCCCTTCACAGGAATGGGCATTTCGTTCCGTTCTAACCAGTTCCCTTGAAGCGTCCAGCTTCCTGCCTCCAGCAAAAAGGTGTGAGCCACAGCGTGATTCCTTGGTTTGGCTGTATGCTGCAATGCTAACAATGTAAAGGCGCATTGCAACTTTTAACTAAGATGTTAACAGGATTCTATGCTATCACGCAGAAATTTTGCTACCAGCGTAGATTTCCCCTAAAAGTACGGCTTCTCTGGCATCAGTAACCTGGGGTAAATTCCCAGGAATACCCTTCTGCTGCCAATAGGCTAATACAGCAAAGGCAATTGCTTCTTTGAAATTGGCACTCAGGCCAACCTCGTCGGTGGTCAGAACTGGAATCGGATCGAGATGGGTTTGCAGTCTCTGCCTTAGATAGGTGTTTTGACTGCCGCCGCCACAGAGCAAAATGCAATCTGGTAGGTGCGGCAGAAAGCGATGATAGCTCTGCTGAATTGAGGCAGCCGTGAGTTCGGTCAAGGTTGCAAGTAGATCGGCATTGCTGAGGTTATATCTGCTGGCATCTGCCAAACACTGGTTGAAGTAGTCAGGCCCAAATAGTTCTCGACCGGTTGATTTGGGAGGGGGAAGCTGGAAAAAGCTGTGCTGGAGCCACTGGTCGACTAGCGCTTTGCAGGGAGTCCCTGTGGCTGCCCAGGCTCCATTCCGATCGTAAGGTTGTTTGCCATGGGAAAAATGCATGACTGCGAGATCTAGAAGGACATTGCCGGGACCTGTATCCCATCCCCGGATGTCGTTTTGCCAATTAGACTGGCTGTTGGCGGGTAGATAGGTGAGGTTGCCAATCCCGCCAAGATTTTGAACGCAACGGCTTTGAGTTGGATGGCTCAGTACATAGGTATCCACACGCGATACTAGGGGAGCGCCCTGTCCTCCGGCTGCAATGTCGGCAGCACGGAAGTTGCTGACAGTAGGAATATTGGTTTTACGGGCAATTGCGGCTCCTCGACCGAGTTGCAGCGTGTAGCCTAATCTTTCTGTTTCGGGGGGACGATGATAGACGGTTTGACCGTGGGAGCCAATTAAATCAACGGGGGGAAAATCCGCTTGAATCGACAGGGCGGCTTGGGCAAACTGGTCCGCGATCGCATCATCCAGTGCAGCCAAATCTGCAACTGTCAAAGAACAACCGCTGCAAACTGCCAAAATTTTCTCGCGCAACGCATCTGGATAGACATAGGTGTCTCCAGCTAAAAGCTCAAGTTCCAGGTCGAAGTCCGATCCTGAAATCTCAACCAGAGCTGCATCAATCCCATCGACTGATGTGCCGCTCATCAAACCAATGACTCGTTTCAATGGGAAAAATTTACCTCTCAATTTTCCAAATACAATAACCCTTTGCGGACACCATAAAGCACACGGTCGATCAAGACATGCTCTGCTTCGCTAAGGGCAGCTTCTAATATGGCTAATCGAAGCTGATGACGGTCGGTAAGAGTCACCCTGCGAGCAAGCAAGATTCGATCGACAAGTTCCTCAATTGTGAAGGTGGGTAAAAGGAGCTGGGCTATCATCTTGCTAGACTCATAATCAATGCTCTTTAATATCTGCAATTTTGTAATAATAGTTAGCGATCGAATACACCTAATCCCTGTGAATATTATCGCTGAGTAATAGTGACTGATATCACTGATAAATTTTCTTGAATATGAAAATCAGTACCCAGACAAGGATTGACCGAGATCGTAAAGACGGGGCAGTCAGCAATTAGGAGTTGTGGCTATAGGAACAAAATCCATCTATGCTGACTCACAGGGCTGCAGAACTTTTGAGGCTTGAATGTTGAGTTGCTTTATCCCTGCATCCTTAATCTCTCATGCTCGGCTCAGATGATACACTGGCTAAATAAATACTATCTATCGTGGGAAACTGTCTGTTTCTTATATTGTAACCGGAAGGTACCCTACTCAAAGAGTTGAAGGCACAGTTGCAGCGATTTCACAATACGTCAGGTCTGGATACATACTTGAGCAAGTCGCTCTTCTATTCCAGACCGATAATACTTAAACCATTCGTTTGAGCGATCTCAGGGTCTGACCAGGGCTATGCAAGCACTGAAGAGATCTTATAGGTAAATCACTATGGACGCGGGCGGGTTTCCACTCCAACCTCATCAGGGCGGCGATCTTGCGATCGCGCCCTCCAAACGAGCGGAATTAATTGTTGAGGATGAAAAGGGGTGGCGGCGGATGAGACTTCACAGTTCCCTCTATTCTATTGGCAGATGTTCAGACTGCGATATTTGTCTGATCTCCCACTTTGTTTCGCGCCACCATGCCACTCTGAAGCAATTAACCCATCCTGACGGTACGCCTTATTATCGGATTGTGGATGGTGACTATTGCGGTAAACTCAGCACCAATGGTCTTGCAATCAATGGGCGTCGGCTTCGTTTTCACGATCTCAACAATGGCGATGAAATTGTTTTTGGGCCACGGGCCCGGGCCATTTACGTTGAATCCTCATACATTGCCAGCAGCCATCAACTGCGACAGCGATACCTTGCAGGCGAGCGAGACTTTCGCAAAGCGAATCTGAGCGGTGCTGATTTGAGCAGCCTGAATTTGAAGGGAGCAGATTTGAGCGAAGCGGATTTGACTCAGGTTAATTTCAGGGGAGCGAATCTCAGTGCAGTCTACTTCAGACAAGCCAATTTGAGCCGTGCAAATCTCAGTCAAGCCAATCTCAGCGGTGCCTATCTGACTGAGGTTAATCTGGAACGAGCAGATTTACGATGGGTTGATCTGAGCCATGCTGTTATGACCGAGGCCAATCTCACTAAGGCAATTTTGCATCGGGCTAAGCTTGCCCATGCTGACCTCACCTGTGCCATCCTCAATCGCTCCAATTTACAAGCTGCAAAGCTCAACCAGGCCAACCTCAGCGGTGCTTATCTCAGGTTAGCCTGTCTTACAGATGCCGATCTCAGTCAGGCGAACTTGACGCGTGCCGACTTGACGGAAGCATTATTGATCGGAGCCAATTTGCAGCATGCCAATCTCCGTGGCGCTTGCCTGATTTGGGCAGATGTGAGGCATGCATGCCTGAACCATACAGCAGTGATGGATGCTGAGCTGACAAATGTCAGTGCAGTGTGTGCAGACCTGGGTAATAGCAATCTGAGTCGCAGCCAACTGCGTTCAGCGAACCTGTTTGGGGCCAATTTGAGCCAGACTGACCTGACCGAAGCAGACTTAGAGACAGCCATTCTCAGACAGGTGTGTCTCAAGCGGGCAAACCTGACCAGAGCCAGTCTCAAGGGGGCGATCCTGAGCGATGCGACACTAGTGGAGAGCAATCTGACCCGAGCCGATCTGGAAAGTGCGATCTTGTTGGGCGCGGATCTGAGTGCGACCCTCTGCACGGGAGCTAACTTTACTGCAGCAGTCATGCCTGATGGCGTCACATCGCAGTAAACAGGTATTAGTACTCAAAAGAATGGATATGACAATTCTTGTTGTTGGTAGCATTAATATGGACATGGTGACTCGTTCCTCTCGATTGCCAGTGCCTGGGGAAACGCTGCTGGGGGATGATTTTGCAACGGTACCAGGGGGGAAGGGTGCCAATCAAGCAGTTGCAGTTGCGCGACTTGGAGTCAGGGTACAGTTAGTGGGACGTGTGGGGGCGGATGGGTTTGGCAGCGAATTATTGGCGAGTCTTCGGGCTTCAGATGTGGGAACTGAAGCCGTTTTGGTCGATCGGACAGTTCGTTCTGGGGTGGCTGCGATCGCAGTAGACGATCGCGGCGAGAACCAGATCATCGTCGTTCCTGGGGCCAACGGACGTATCAATGGGAATGACGTAGAACGTACAATCAGCCTTTTAACCAACGCCACAGCACTGATGCTCCAATGCGAAATTCCCTTATCTATCGTTCAGAGGGTTGCCCAAGCAACGCATGAAAGAGGCATCCCTGTCATTCTCGATCCGGCCCCTGTCCCTTCTTACTTTCCCGACGACTTATATCCGCTAATTGACATCATCACTCCCAACGAAACCGAAGCAACCCAACTCGTCGGTTTTCCAGTCAATACGCCCGAAACTGCTGCCAGAGCAGCGACGATCTTACGTCAACGAGGCGCAAAAGCGATTGTTATAAAATTGGGCAGCCAGGGTGCATTTTGCGCCACCGCAGACGACACATTTCATGTCCCATCCTTTCCCGTTACTGTTGTCGACACAGTTGCTGCAGGCGATGCCTTCAACGGAGCACTCGCAGTCGCCCTAACAAAAGGCTTATCACTGCAACAAGCAGTACGTTGGGGAGCCGCAGCCGGAGCGCTCTCCACAACTTGTGCAGGAGCGCAGCCTTCATTGCCCGATTGGGGTATGTTTGAGGCGTTTTTGCGAGAACAAGGAGAAAAAGAGACATTAGTTATTTAAACAGTATCATATGGGATGAGTGCAGCGCAAAGTTGAAATAGCCTTAACGGTAGACAATCCAACTCTCCTGCAGAATGTCGCCCAGGATCAAGAATTAAAGTAAGATGTAAACAATCTATAGAGGCAATCCTTTTGGGTTACCCCGATAGTTTTCAGATAGAGTGTTTATTTCACCAGAATGGAGGAACGATGTCAGTTGATTGTTCTCGTAGCCTCTGAAGAGGATACCCACAAGGGGTGCCCCTACAAATTGACAACCCATTAAATTTTCCATTCTTACTAAAGCAAGAATTGAAGGGTAAATACCCTTGAAATTCATAGGGTAGGCATTGTCCCCTGACTTTTATCAGTGCATTCAATCCTGCTACAATTCTGTCATTTTATGTCGTCTGTTAGAACAGATGGCTATGCTCAGCATCCCAACACTTGCCATCAAGCCATTCCTTTTCGTGCTCCAGACAATCACTTTCCTCTTCCCAATAGGGAATAGAGGCAGGGTATATCTTAGAGGTATCTTCCTCTCCAGAGAGCTTAAAACTTGAGTTTTCTACATCTTTCTGAGCCAATGCTAAGACTGTAGAGACTAATAAGGACAAACTGACGAAGGATGTCGTAATGATAACAACGGTTTTGAGCAGCCATGACTGCTGGGCTTTCCTTCGAATCGTATTCCGACTGTAATTTAGCGCAATCGGACACTGCGACCGTCTTGCCCTGCGGATAGGCGCTAGCGTAGGAGCTGTTGTAGGAAGAAGTTCCGATTCCTGTATGTTGGGATCTGGCTGGGGATCCAGAGGGGCATTCAAGGGTTGTGAAAGAGAGGTGGGGATACTCATAGTCGTCTGAAGGATAGCGGATGTCTCAGCAAAACCGACCGGGGGGGTATTGGTCGGAAGGGGAGAGTTTGGGCGATTGCGTTACGTTAATTCCACTATTTCAGGCTGATGTTTGAAGTGATGTATACCCAACGTTTGATTTTCTTGTAAAGCCATTCAAACAAGCATTTCCTTCTACCTCCGCAGCAGCGATCGATGCAAAATGTCAGGACATTTCTCCCTTGTTTCCTTTTGCTCTTCAAAAAAACATGTCAGAAGTTTCGCTTGCCATACGTCTTAAAAATGAAATCCTATTTCCTAAGGAGGCCATAGCAGTGATTAACCTGAAAGCAAAGTTTAGACGATGTCTGACTCTATGTGCGATCGCATTAATGGTCATGTTGTTCACCGTGCCGTCTGTCCACGCAGCGCCCCTACCCCTGGCTACTGTCCCCAGTCTAAGCAGGCTATTGACTCCAAACCAGGTGCAGCTGCTGCAGGAGAGCCAGGAGCAGTTTCTAGCTATTCCTCACAGCGTCGTCCCAGGTGTGAACGGCCAGTACACAATCACAACCACTACTACTCAAATGAAGAACCAGCTTCCAGACCGTTCTGTCGATTTAGTGGTAACCAAGAATCCCGATGATTTTTTTAACATCAGTAGGCTGCCAACATTTGTAATTGTATGTCCACCAAATGCTCAGAATAGTGACTGTAATACAGGTGGATCGGGTCCTACACAATTTTGCCAAGAGACAGATGAATCACCCGATCCAACCGTGCCGCCGGGGGTCTGTCCTGGTGAGCTGCTGCCACCAGGACAGACATCCACTCGCCAGCCTTTTGGAACCCTTAACATCCGCAATCAATCCGTTGAAGCCGTTGGGGAGTACCGACTGGATACAAACGGGATTGAAGTGGATGGTTGCTTAGGCAGGGGGCAACTCGACGAGTATGAATCGCGGCAGATGGGGGATCAATTTGCGGTCACCAATGAGGGAGAGACGGAGTTATGTTTGATCTCTAATTCCTGAATCTACTTTACCCCAGTGAAAGTTTTATGGGGCAATCCATCGGCAAGAGGACAGAGTAACCGGGGAAATGCAGTACAGAGCACCCCATATTTCTGCCTTACCTTGAGTGGATAGTTCCCAACAGCGAGCGTATTGCCAATGCGTCTCGCTGTTACTGTTTGCTCGCCAGGAGAAGGGGAGAGCGGTAAGGGAAGCAGGGGGAACGGAAGGGCGAATCTAGCTTTGATAGCACTCTCCTGAGTCGCAACGTGCTCGACATAGGAGGTAGAGGGCAGAAGGGGAACGATTGACTGCATCTCGTTTTGGTCCTAATTTGAGTTGGGAACGCAATCGATCGATTAAGAGAATGCTTGCCCAGCAAGCATTCTCTTAATCTAAAATCGCCAATCTAAAATCCAAAATGGTCTGATGATTCGCTACAGAGATGGTCGTATGCGGCAAAGGCGGTTTCTGTGTCTCCTCCCAGGAGAGCGACGGTCACCTCGGCAATGCAGTCGATCCAGGCTTCCAGGATAAGTACGTCCTCTATTGCAATCAAGTTATTCCGTCGTAGCATGCCATCAGGATGAACGCCCCAGAGACGGGCGTAGTGGCAAATTTGCCAGAGATATCGTATTAGATCTCGGTCGATGCGATCGCGCTCGCTCAACTCAGTCGCAACGGCCTGCAGACAAGCCATAACCTCGTGAAAATTCTCCGGATAGAGCCTTCCCCGATAGGGACGCAGCGAGCCGAGGAAGCCAGAGACCTGCTTGGGGTGATACAGATCTGGATCTTCAAAACTATGAAGACGTAAGAGGTGCTTGGCAGATTGATAGTCCATGATTGCAGTCATCGCTTACAGCGTTGCCAAGGCGTCTCGGAGGTGGAGTGCTTCAAAGTTCCTCAGCCTCTCCAGCCTCATACTCAGCTAACGCTTCAGCCGCAAATCGATCCAATTTGCCTACAGCAGCAGCAGCGTCAATTTGTGCGTCCCAAGTGTTAGCATCAGACTCAGCAAACCAGCGGCGGAACTCTGCGAGTGCGCCAGACAAGAGCTGTTCAACGGCATGTTCCAGAGATTCAACAACAGTCATCAGCGATCTCCTTTAAAAAACGGATTGTCTAGCAATGGGAAATAACTTGTTTGTGACAATAAAACTTGTATTGTAAAGATATAGCAATTTAGCGAGATTGAATAAAGCAGCATGTTAGCTCTGAGTTATCCTCACATCGAAAAAAAGGAAAATCAGCCCGCAAGGTTGCAGCGCTTACCTCGTATTAGAGTCGCGCAGATCGTCATGGACTATCTGGCTCATGGTTGGTCGGTCGAGGAAATGTGTCGCCAACACCCTGACTTAACAGCGGCTGAAACTCATGCAGCGATGGCTTATTATTACGACTACCAGGAAGAAATTGACCAGGAAATTAGACAAGAATGCCAGCAGGTTCAGAGCAGTATGCGCCGAGCAGGACAATCGCCCTTTTACCAGCGAATGAAAGCAAAAGGGCGATTGTAGGTGGCTATTTCGTTGTATATGGATGTTCATGTTCCTCAATCGATCGCCAATCAACTGCGTCGTCGGGGTGTAAATGTATTGACAGCATTAGATGATGATGCCCGAGAACTTCCTGACGATCGGCTTTGAGAGAGAGCCACGCAGCTTAAACGAGTCATTTTTACTCAGGATATTCGTTTTCGTGTCCTGGCTGAAACCTGGCAGGTGCAAGGGAAACCGTTTTCAGGTTTGATTTTTGGTCATCAACTTGGGGGCACGATTGGCCAATTTGTTGAAGATTTAGAATTGATTGCCAAGGCTTCATAACCTGATGAGTGGATGAATGCAGTAGAGTATATCCCCTTCAAATAAGAGACAAAGCCCATCCATAGACATGGGGAAAGTCCAAGGTATGAATATCTGATAGGATTCGATTTTCGCTTGTTTTTTGTCCTCAGCGCTAAGCGGTCTTTCGTAAGGGGCCGAGGAGAAATGCAGCGAGCAGGAGGGCAATCAGTGCGCTCGCGACGACTAATGGTAGATTGAGGGCTAGTCGGATACCATTAGGAAGAACGGGCGGGGTTGAAAGCAGCCAGATGATGAGAAAGTCAACCAGTTGAAGGGTCAATAAACTGGCAACGAAGAGACGGGGGAGTTTGGAGATTGCGATCGCAAGCCCCACATACAACAACATCACATCGGCAAAGGAAAAATGGGGCACAATTGCTGTCTCTCCTCTGAACAGCAACAGGACTGCAATGATGATGCCTGGAAGACCGCAAAAAATCAGCATCAAATTTAGACGATCTGTCTCGTCCCAGGGTTGAGATCGTCGAAATACACGCGAGAACGAACGAACAAGCAGTAACGGCCAGCCAACGTTCAACACTCCCAGCAAACAGCCGAGAAATTCTTTTTCTCGCTTGCGCCAACGGATGAAGCGGACGTGCTGCACTGCGTCAATAGCAGCTGGATCGGTAAGGGGCGGGAAAATTGCCCCCGGTCGCAACCGGGCAAAGCCAGATACCGTTTTAAAATTCTCGATTCTGCGTTTAACCGCTTCTTCTAAGGGAATGCTCTTATAGGCATCAACAATGCATTCCTTGAGCGAACAATCCTGAAAAATCGCATCTGCAAAGTGAAACTTGACTAAGTTATTGCCAGGCGGGTCGTAAAGTTTTTGATAGGCCAGCCAGGGCGATAAGAGACCCAACATCAGTACCAGGCCGATGCCAGCAATTTGGAGTTGACGGATCGGATTGAAATATCCGGCCAGCCAGAGCGCGGCTGTTGCACCGATCAGCGTAAAGGCAACCCCAGTATGGGCCAACAATCCCAGAGCAGCAGACGTTGCAGCAATGCAAGCTGTTGAAGTAGAAAGGGTACGATTCTGGGTAGATTCGTGCAGGATGAGGGCGATCGAAAACACAATCAAGAAAGCCGCCAGCAGCTTCGGCCAAGCATAGAGACTATTAAACAAGAAGAACCCAGAAGCAATCGAAAAGCCAAAGACAACGATAAGACGAGACCCGGATAGCTTCAGCAGCTTCCCTAGAGACGCGATCGAAGCCACCCAACTCATCTGAACAATCGTGGCTAAAACCTGATACTGCAACAGATGACTAATACCCAGCCAATTCGTCAACGGGCGGACAAAAAGGATAATGCCGGTCTGTAAAGGTGGCCGATCGCTGCTCAACCACCCCACCTCAGGCGGGTACCTGGGATCTTGTCCCAGGTACAGCCGGTCGGCCAGCCAGAGTGGGATGATACTATCCGGTGGACGACTGAAAAAGAAGCGAGTGTGCGACAGCGTCTCTGGCGTACGCAGTGGTCCCGATAGATACAAAATGCAAACATACAACAACCCAACGCCAAACATAATCCCTAGAGGTATAAAAAAATTCCGATTTCTCAAAATCTCTCTCAGCTGCTGGCGCTGAAAAACGACATACCCCAGGGACGCAATACACAGCGCAACGCTAGCAATTTGACCGCAAGAATGGTGCAAAAAATACAGCCAAAAAACGCCATACCCCAACAAACAACTGCCCGCCAAACAAAGACTGAGCCAAAAGAAATCTGGCAACTTGTGCCATCGACGAAGCGCGATCGCAATTGCCAACCCCGGCAACAGCCAGAAGCCAAAACAAACAACATAAACTAAGGGAATTGCCAGAGTTTGCAACTCGCCGCTAAAAAGCTGAACATAAACCAGCTGCCACCAATGGATAGGAACAAAAGAACTGCAACCCAACCAGCCAGCTGTCTCCGAAGAATTATCCACCGCTACCAGTCGAATGGTTCTCCCAATCCAGGAACGCGGCAGAAACCAGTTCCTGGGCACCCACTTTTCTCCCGGATCGTCAGTCTGCAATTTCAGCCGCTTTCCCGTTTCCAGCTTTTCGACGTAGAGTCCCAGATTGGGCCGATTCGGGTATCCAGCAATCAACAATCGCAGAATCCCAGGAGCAGCAAAAGCAGAAGATTTTAGTTCTCCCGTATTGCCATCATCACCAGCCCAGGATGCCCACAACGTAGCCTGCGTATCGTTCTCAAAATTTGTTTCCGGTGCCTTTGTCCCTGGGAAACTCCCCTCTACTTCGAAGTGGCCGCGGACAGAATAATCCAGGGGATAAGCAGGATTGCGATGACCGACCTCTCCCCGCTGGCACCCCAAAAACAGCAAGAGCGCGATCGCAGCAAAAACCACAACAAGCGGGGAAATAAGACGCTTGAGAATAGACTTCATTTGGGAAAATAAGACGGTTGAGAATAGACTTCATTTTATGAGCAATGCGATCTAAAACAGGCAAAATACCGAGGGCTAAAACAGATTAGGCAGAAGGAACGAATTGAAATTTCTGCTACAAACCAATACATTCTCGCAAACCCTAACAAAACGATCGAGACCAGCGCTATCGATGTCGTCTCATGGCAAAAAACAAGGTGACTTGTTGAAACAAAAGCATTCTTTTCATCCATCCCGCCCGTTGACATGCGCTACAATGTTGAATCGACTCGTGGTAAATTAGACAAGCAAAACAAAACACAAAAACCTCTGCTGCAACCAGATACATTGCAGTTGTGGATCTGTTACCCTTGTCTGTAACATACAGATCGGAATTTCAGTTCAGGTGGATTCGACAATACAGGTAAAAGCATCTTCAGTCAATGGAGTCAGGGGAACCGATTACTGCGCTAGGGCGAATCAGAAAAGCGATCGCCAAAAAATACAACGGCAGCACTGTACTCAGTTTTGACAGTACTCAAAGGACTAGTCCATGACCAAATTCTACGATGCTTTTATTTCTTACGGACGAGCTGACAGCAAAGCATTTGCCGAAAAACTGCAAGCGCGTCTGAGCGAACAAGGGTTGAGAATCTGGTTCGACTTCAATGACATCCCCCTGGCCGTTGATTTCCAGAATCAAATCGATGACGGGATTGAAAAGGCCCATCACTTCCTGTTTGTTATCAGTCCCCATGCAGTTAACTCATCCTATTGTCACCAAGAAATTGAGCGGGCAGTGGCGCTGAACAAACGCATTATTCCCCTGCTACATGTCATGGAAATTAGTCAGGAAACCTGGCAGCAAAGAAACCCCAATAGCACAGCAGAGGATTGGCAAGCAGCCAACGCACAGGGCTTACACGAAAGCTATCAGAATATGCACCCAACGATTCGCCAGATCAACTGGGTGTATTTCCAGGAAGATAAAGACGATTTTGAACAATCCTTAACCGATTTAACCGCATTACTCCGCTCTCATCATGATGATTATATAAAACAGCACACCCGATTTTTAGTTAAAGCCCTGGAGTGGAAACGACAGCAAAAACGTACGAGATACTTGTTAGTTGGGGAAGAAAAACAACAGGCAGAAACCTGGCTCAAGATCCGCTTCAAAGACGAGCAACCCCCCTGTTTGCCGACCGATTTACATTGCGAGTTCATCACCGAAAGCATCAAGAACGCCAATAACCTGATGACTCAGGTCTTCTTATCTTATGCCCATGGAGATAAGACCGTCATGGAGAAAATCCGCAACAGTCTGAGGCGAGAAGGCATCACAGTTTGGACCAATACGACTGATATTCAAACTGGAGAAGCCTTTGATGCTGCAATTGAGCGCGGTATCGAACAAGCGAATAACGTCGTTTATCTCCTGTCACCTGACGCCGTCAACTCAACTTACTGTCAGCGAGAATTAGCCTTAGCAGTGTCGCTGCATAAACGAATTATTCCCATTCTGGTTCGGGAAATGGGTTCGATGCAGGTGCCGTCCGTACTGCAAGATTTACAGTATATCGATCTCACCGACAATATCAAAGAAGAGGATTACCGGCTTGATGAAAGCCAGTTGTTGAAGACGTTGCTTCAGGATGCAGCCTACTACAAAGAGCACAAGATATTGCTGACGAAAGCGCTGAAGTGGCAGCGGCAGCAGCATAATCCCAGCATTCTGTTACGTGGCTATAACTTGCGCAGCGCTGAAACCTGGTTGAGGCTGGCGCAGCGCAGACGTCAACATCCTCCGACTGGGTTACAAGAAGCGTTTATTGCGGCCAGTCTGCAGCAACCGCCCCTGGAGTCGCTGGAGGTATTTATTTCCTATTCCCGTTCTGACTCAGACTTTGCTCGCAAACTTAACGATCGTTTACAACTGCAGGGCAAGACGACCTGGTTCGATCAAGAAAGTATTGCCTCAGGGACAGACTTTCAGCAGGAGATTTATCAAGGGATTAAAACCTGCGACAATTTTCTCTTTATCCTCTCACCGCGCTCGGTGAATTCACCCTATTGTACCGATGAAGTGGAGTATGCGGCTTCGTTGAATAAACGATTCATAACGGTGCTGCATCGACCGGTCAATCCTGGTGACTTGCATGCAGAATTAGCCCGGGTGCAGTGGATTGATTTTAATCCGCAGCAGCGCGATTTTGATGCTAATTTCAGTCAGTTGGTCAGAACTATTCACACAGACCGGGAACACGTCCGCAGTCATAGCAAATGGTTGCAGCGAGCACTGGAGTGGGAGCGACAAGACAAAAGTGCTGACCTGTTGCTGCGGGGCAATACATTTTCGATTGCCCAAAACTGGTTGCAGGAAACAGAACAAGAGGGAAAAAAACCTGCCGCGACTGCGCTACAGCAAGCGTTTATCAAAGCCAGTCAGAACGCAATTGAAGCCGCAGCGGCAGCAGAAAAACACCGACAAGCCGAAATGCTGCATTTGCAGGAAGAGCGAACCCAGGAAGCTGAAGCCCGACTGGCAGAACAGAAAGAAAGCGCCAAACGACAAAAGTTCTTGCTGGCTGCTGTCAGTACGTTATTGGTGGCTGCAATTGGCGTGAGTGCAGTCGCTTTCTCTGAGTGGAGACGGGCCGCACAAGTCACCGAAGGACAAATCAAGGCTCTGGGTCGATTTTCCCTGGTGTTGGCGCAGTCCGATCGGAAGTTTGATGCGCTTCTGGAAGGCATTCGGGCACGCAGTCTCTTGAACAATGTGGCTCACGGTAAGCCGGAACTTGAGGAGCCAATTGTGACCGCGTTGCAGTTGGCAGTTTATGGCAAAGGGTTTAGAGAACAGAATCGGCTTGGACATGACGATGGGGTCAAAAGCATCGCCTTCAGCCCCGATGGCCAGACGATCGCTTCTGCTAGCACGGATAGAACTGTCAAATTGTGGAACCTGCGAGGAGAGTTGCTGCAAACCCTCAAGGGGCATACCAATGGGGTCATGAGTGTCGCTTTCGATCCTGATGGTCAGACGCTTGTTTCTGCTAGCAGGGACAAGACGGTTAGACTGTGGAACTTGCAAGGAGAGTTGCTGCAAACTTTCAAAGGGCATCAAGCTTGGGTCAACCAGGTTGCTTTTAGTCCTGATGGTCGGACGATTGCGTCTGCCAGTAATGATGGCACGGTTAAACTGTGGAGTCGTCAAGGAAAGCTGCTTCGAAATCTGGTGGGGCATGATGCGCGGGTCAACAGCATTGCCTTCAGTCCCGATGGCCAGATGATTGCGTCTGCGTCTGCGGATCGTACTGTTTTGTGGAACCTGCAAGGGGAATTGCTGCAAACCCTCGAAGGACATGATAAAGAGGTGACCAGCGTTGCCTTTGCGCCGCAGTACGCTGGTCGCAGCGCCGACAATCAGATCGTTGCGACTGGCAGCAAAGATGGCACGGTCAAATTGTGGAACTTGCAAGGAGAGTTGCTGCAAATCCTCAAGGAACATCAAGACGAGGTGAACAGTATTGCCTTTGCCCTGCAGCGTAAGGGGCACAGTGCTGACGACCCGATCCTTGCATCTGGCAGTCAAGATGGCACTGTCAAACTGTGGACATTGCGAGGAGAGTTGCTCCAAACCCTCAAGGGACATCAAGACGGGGTGAATAGTGTTGTGTTTGCGCCGCAATATACGGGGAGCGGCCCCCATGTCCAGATCTTTGCCTCTGCGAGTAATGACAGAAGTGTAAAACTCTGGAAACGTCCGGGTCAACAGTTGCAAATCCTGCGAGGACAACAAAGTCAGGTCAAGAGTGTCGCGTTTAGTCCCGACGGCCAGATCCTGGCGTCTACCAGTGCAGATACGGCTACCTTCAAATTCTGGAACCTCGAAAGTCAGCGGCTGTACACTAGCGAGGGACATCAAGCTCCGATCGCGAGTATCGCGTTTAGTTCTGACAGCCAGACCCTGGCGTCTGGGAATGATAACGGAACCGTTACTTTCTGGAACCGTCAGGGTCTGGCACTACAGACTTTTGATTGGCATAAGTCTGAAGTCACCAGCGTTGCTTTTGCCCCACAAGACAATGGGAACGGTGCCAATGACCAGACTCTTGCGTCCGGCAGTAAACACGGAACCATCAAGCTCTGGAACCGTGAAAGTCAGATGCCGCAAACTATCGGGAAACATGAAGATAAGGTCAATAGTGTCGCTTTTAGTCCTGACGGCCAGATTCTTGCGTCTGCCAGCGCGGATAGTACGGTCAAACTCTGGAGCCGTCAAGGAGAACTGCTGAAAACTCTGGATAAACATCGGAATGGGGTCAAAAGCGTCATTTTTAGTCCCGACGGCCAGATCCTTGCATCCGCCAGTGCGGATAATAGGGTCAAACTCTGGACGCGCCAGGGGCAAGCACTGCGGACCCTCAAGGGTCATCAGAATGGGGTCAATAGCATCGCTTTCAGCCCCGATGGCCAGATGCTTGCGTCTGCTAGTATTGATAAGACAGTCAAACTCTGGACTCTTAGAGGAGAACTGCTACAAACGCTTCGGGGACACCAGGCGTCGGTTATTAGCATTGCTTTTGTGTCGCAACGGGATGGGAGTCGCTCCGACGGCCAGACCCTTGTTTCTGTCAGTTCAAATAGTACGGTGATTCTGTGGGATTTAGCTGATTTAACGCTCGATTCGCTCATGCAGAAGGCGTGTGCCTGGGTGGGGAATTATTTGCGGTACAATGCCCCCTATGAAGATCGCGGTCTCTGCAAAGATTATCGGGTAGTTCGCAATTAATAATTAGGAATACGGGTTGCTCATTCCCCAAATCGCAGCTACTGGGGTACGGGCAATGCGAATGAAGCACCGTTGGCCTGCTGAAGATTATGAGTTGTATTTGGATTGGCGGTTATGCGATCTGCGGGAGTGGTTTGGCATCTGTTTGCCCTCGTTGTCACCTTTTGGCCAATCCAGAGCTGGGTCGGCGCTGCGGCAGGTGCGATCGCAAAACAGCCTCAGTCCCGAAAACGTTATCTGAACATTCGTTTATTTTGAAGCGATCGTTTATACTATTCAGGTAGTAAATCTAAAGGTTGAGGTCGCCAACCATGACAGATTTTGAGCAAGCTACAAAACCATCCCACCAATTGATTGAACGGTTGCGCCGCAGCGATGAGTCTGTCACAGACAGCGACCTTGTCGAAGCTGTCGAATGGCTCAGCTGTTCCCTTGTCACCAATGCCGAGATGGCTGCATATCATATTTTTTGTGCAGCATTTCCAATCTGCTTCTACCGCAGGCACTTGCAGTCTCGATTGTTGCCGATGGCGATGCTCGGATTGCTGGGATATTGCTACGATCGCTTCGAGGCCCAGATTGACTGGATCGCAGCATGCCTTGACAAAGAAGAGCCTTTTTCGGGGCTAGAATCGCAGGAGACTGAATGGGTCAAGTCATTGATTGCTGGCAAATGTTCCTTGCGCCAGTGTTTTGAAATTGCTGTCAAACAATGGTTGGCTTTACCGAAAGAAATGGTTGACATTCCTGGATTGCTCTGTTGCCTGGATTTCATGTCCGAATCTTATGAAGCTGAGTTGATAGAAACGATTGACCGTCAACCGTGGCTGACGGATCTAAAACGACGGGTGCAACATTATGGATATAAATACGATTACAAAGCTCGCTCTGTGGATCCCAGTATGTATCTCGGGCCGCTGCCGGATTGGTCTCTGGCAGTCGTCAGGGAATTGTACGATCGGGGAATGGTTCCCCAAATACCTGACCAGTTAATTGTCAACGAGTACGAGCCGGGACAGGGTATTTCAGCCCATGTCGATTGCAAGCCTTGCTTCGACAATACGATCGTGTCAGTTAGTCTTGGTTCGTCCTGTATGATGAATTTTACGAGCGTTAAGGACAAAACAAAATACTCTCTGTTCCTGGAACGGCGCAGTGCGATCGTTCTTTCTGGAGAGGCCCGTTACGATTGGCAGCACGCAATTCCAGCACGGAAGTCGGACGTTTACGAAGGGGAAAGAATTGCACGCAGGCGGCGACTCTCGCTGACATTTCGGAAGGTTCTGGTTGACCGAAACGCAATCTGAGAATACATTTCACTCTATCGTCTATAAATCGTTTACTCGTAATAGATTCAGAAATTGGAGTGGAAGCCCCCCTCCGGGGGCTTCCACTCCAGTTCTCGGACAGTTCTAATGAGCATAGAAGATCTTGAAGACATAGAAGTTACAATATGGTTTAAACCCCATAAGGGTTATGGATTCATTAAAACGCTCTTGGCCTGGGTCGAAGAGGGAGCGTGGTTGGCTTTTGTTCAAGAACAACAGGGAAAAGCCAGACCATTGCAGGCTGCAAATGAAATTATTGAAGAACTCGACTACGTTGAAAAAAAACGTACCGATCTCAACATATCGCCCCTGATTGAGCTGATTTCAAACATCAAGTTTGAATTATTGGGTCATGAAGAATTTAAAGGGTTTGGCGGTAGTTTTTACGGTGTGCGTATTGAGAATGGACAGCAAAAAGTGACCTATGAATGGCACGGTACACCTGAAACATTCGATCGAAATGTTGTCGCGGTCTACCAATATGTACTCGATCTGTGAATGAATAAGGACTGACAGTCAATATTGTTCTGATAGCTACGGTTGAAACTGCAGCTATCAGAACAAAACCTGCCTACGCAGGTTCTAAACCATTGGTTTCCGGTTAGAGGATGTTTTAAAAGTCCTAAGACAGGTAGCAAAACACCCCAGATCCCCCTAAGTCTCTTAAAAGGGGGGACTTTTGACCGTAATTCCTTTTTCAAGGGGAGCTAGGGGGATCGAATACTTTTCAAACCCCCTCTTAGTCCGTGCAGATAAATACATTTCTCCGGCTCCACGATGCTTGGTTGTCCGATGTGAGTAGGTTCCTCGATCAGGACAGCCAAACTTCCACCATTCGGCTGGGAGTTGCTGCCACTGATTTGAACAATGCGGTCAATGTTTATGCAATCGATTCGCATGCAATAGCCTATCCAAACTGACAAAACTTTTGTGACCGAGCTAACACTATCGTGGGCCAAGCGTCTATGTCCTCTCAGGCTGGATTTGGAGCAGCTTGACTAGAACTTTTGTCTTAATTGGAATGCGTCAATTTTGCGATCGCACTGCAAATTTGGAATGCGATCGCGAAAAAATAGGTATTTTTTCCTGTTTAATGCTATGTATATAAAAAAATGAATTTTTGTTAAGTCAGGAGCAGACCCAAACATGTACATCGTGCAGGTGGCCTCAGAATGCGCCCCCGTCATTAAGGCGGGCGGCTTAGGCGATGTGGTTTATGGACTCAGCCGGGAGCTAGGGATCCGGGGACATACCGTCGAGATTATTCTGCCTAAGTACGATTGTATGCGCTACGACCACATTTGGGGAATGCACGAGGCTTACCGCGATTTGTGGGTGCCCTGGTATGGGGGCGCGATTCACTGTACTGTCTATTGTGGTTGGGTTCATGGCTGCCAGTGTTTCTTCATTGAACCGCACTCCGGCGACAACTTTTTCAATCGCGGCCATTATTATGGGGCCGTTGACGATCACATGCGCTTTGCCTTTTTTAGCAAAGCCACCCTGGAATTTCTCCAGAAAGCCAACAAACGTCCTAATATCATCCACTGCCATGACTGGCAAACCGGGTTACTCCCAGTGATGTTATTTGAAATGTACAAGTATCATGGCATGTGGGAGCAGCGGGTCTGTTACACCATTCACAACTTTAAACACCAGGGAATTGCGGGTTCTAATGTTCTCTGGGCTACCGGACTAAATCGAGAGGATTACTATTATTCCTACGATCGCATGCGGGACAACTTCAATCCCTTTGCTTTGAACTTTATGAAAGGTGGGATTGTCTACGCCAACCACGTGAACACGGTCTCGCCCCACCATGCCTGGGAAGCCCGGTATTCTGGAGTCAGTTACGGTCTCGGCCATACCCTGGAATTGCATAATTATAAATTTGGCGGCATTCTCAACGGCATCGATTACAACGTTTGGAATCCGACAATTGATGGCTACATTCCCCATCAATATGGGAGAGACAATCTGGAAGAAAAGGCCAAGAATACCAAGGCGTTACGCGAACGACTCTTGCTCCGAGATGAGAAGAAACCCATCATTGCCTATATTGGTCGGCTCGACGACCAGAAGGGCGTCCATCTGGTGCATCATGCGATCTATTACGCCCTTCGTCGCGACGCTCAATTTGTTCTGTTGGGTTCGGCCACTGCGGCGGATATCAACAACTGGTTCTGGCACGAGAAACATCACCTGAACCATAATCCTGACTGTCACCTGGAACTGGGCTTCAATGAAGAGCTGGCTCATCTTATCTATGCTGGAGCAGATATAATGGTGGTTCCCAGTAACTACGAGCCTTGCGGATTGACTCAGGTGATTGGGCTAAAGTATGGCGCTGTCCCGGTTGTTCGTGGCGTCGGTGGTCTGGTGAACACTGTCTTCGATCGCGATAACGATAAGTCCCATCTCCCTCACGAACGCAATGGCTATGTGTTCTATCAAACCGATCAGCATGCACTGGAGTCGGCACTGGAACGGGCAATTGGTCTCTGGCATTTCTTCCCCAAGGAGTTCAAAGAACTTTCTGCTCAGGGAATGGCCTGTGATTATTCCTGGAATCATCCCGGCGATCTATATGTAGGCGTTTACGAGCATATTCGGCATAAGTAAACAGGTTCATATAATATTAGGGTTGGGCCTGATGAATTGCGATCGCAGGGTCGCCCCGATCGCAACGCAAACGCCCGAAAACCCGATTGAACTGTCGCGACTCGAAAAGGATTCACACGCGCAATGGCAGAAGCAACTCCCTCTGACAACAAGCAACCTGCGGAAAAAGCTGCCACTGCAGCAAAAGCCAAACCTGCCGCAAAAAAGGAAGCAAAGCCCAAACCTCCTCCCATTGAGAAAAAGCCCTTTACGGAGTTCATCAATCAACATTACCTGCCCAAGCTCAAAGAGAGTCTGGCTGCTGAAGGCGTCCAGGATCTGGAGCTATCATTTAATAAACAGAAATTGCCTGGGTTAGGCGAAGAGTGCTGGCAGGTGATTGGCAAATGGCACAGCGGTGAGCGACAGTTCGCGATTGGCTTCCCCAAGGAAGATATTCAGCAAACCAAAGTTTTCGCCTATGCGGCAAATGGGACTCAAGCCAGTACCCTGGAGCCATTTTTAGGCGACGAACGGAAAGTCTCTCTGGATTTGCTCGTGTTCTATCTGCTCCAGCGACTCAATGCTCAGAAATGGTTAGACCGGAATTAAGTCACGCTTGCCAAATCTGTATGGCTGAAAAATAGGATCAGTTTACTGCCCGCCGAGAGAGACTCTATTGGCGGGCAGTGTTTTAAGCTTTAACCTCTTTCAATGGCAGAAGGCAGGAGGCAGGCGGCAGAAGGGAAGGGTTGTCTGATTTTTAATGGCAGAAGGCAGGAGGCAGGCGGCAGAAGGGAAAGGTTGTCTGATTTTTAATGGCAGAAGGCAGGAGGCAGGCGGCAGGAGGCAGAAGGGAAGGGTTGTCTGATTTTTAATGGCAGAAGGCAGGAGGCAGGCGGCAGAAGGGAAGGGTTGTCTGCATCTGGTTTTGAGGGGCTTTGTGATGTCCGGTAGTCCTCCAAAATCCTTATTCGTTTACCACTACATTCTCGTAGTGCTATAACAGGACGGAAATGCATCAAAGGATGTTTGAAAAGGTCTAAGATCGGTAACAAAACACTCTCGATCCCCCTAAATCCTCCTTAAAAAGGGGGACTTTTGGCCGTAATTCCCCCCTTTCTCAAGGGGGGTAGGGGGGATCCAATACTTTTTAAACACCCTCTCAGGACATTTTGACAAGCTGCAGTCTGTCCTCAAGCGTTTTCTTCTACCCTCTGCCCTTTGCCCTCTGCCTTCGATCAGCAATCGTTTCCCTCTGCCTTCTGCCCTCTGCCTTCTGCCCTCTGCCTTCTGCCCTCTGCCTTCTGCCCTCTGCCTTCCGCCTTTTTTTCCGTCATGACCCAAGAACAGCAACTAGACTGTAAAGCCGCATTCCTAACGTTGGCTGCTATTGATGTTGAAGGGCTGATTCAATTCTATGTCCAATTGCTGGGATGCGAACCGATCGCTCATAGACCGCAGATTTACGCTGAATTCCGATTACCGGGGTTGCGTTTGGGGATTTTTTCACCCCGGATAGAGCATCGGCCAGAGTTCCAGGGAGCAAAGGGCGGCACGAGCTTGTGTTTGGAGGTGACGGATTTGGAAGGCGCGATCGCGCACCTCACCCAACTGGGCTATCCACCTCCCGGTTCTATTCACATGGCGTCCCATGGCAGAGAAATTTACGCCTACGACCCAGCAGGCAATCGTTTGATCCTATATCAAAGGACGGTTGACGGTTGACGGTTGATTGTTCATTGTTCATTGTTGATGGTTCAGGGTTGACCCAAAGCGCCTACGATGACTTTTCTCAGTTGGGATAATGGTGCGATCCAAAATGCTGATGAAGCGGCGGCGGCTGTTTTGCATCAGGCGATGCAGGCTGCAGCTCAAGGTACGTTTGCGGTAGGGGGCTGTCTGCTCGAAAATGCCACCGGACGCCTGCTCCACGCAGTACATAATAACGTACTCAAACCATTAGCAGGAGCAGGTAAAGCGTTTATCTACGACCCGACTGCCCATGGCGAACGACAGCTGGTTGACTGGTATTATGCTCATAAAGACGAATTAAGCTTACCTGAACCTCACGAGCTAACTGTCGTCACGACTCTCGATCCTTGTGTTATGTGTACCGGTGCTTTGCTTGCGGCTGGCTTTAATGTTGGGATTCTGGCCAGCGATGTTTTTGCTGGAATTAACTATGACGAAACATTTACCTTCAACGCGTTACCGTTTGACTTACGCGCTGCAGCTAAAGCGAAGTTTGGCTATTATGCCTGCGGGCATCCAGAGCAGGATCCGAGCACCGATGTCCGTCGCTATATGGGTGGGAAGGATGTTGCCTTCAGGCAAACCGGCGTCAGCGCCCAAAGACTGATGGAATCCAGGGATCTCTTTCAGACCAGTGCGATCGCAATACGCCAAAACATTTCTGAGGCTGGCTTGGGGCCGCACGAGCTATCTGACCCGGCAACGTTGCCAGATGACTCCCCTATTAAAGTAAGATTTCGAGCAATTGACCCGGCTGCCTTTACCCTGAAGCTGCCTGTCGCACGTTCGCCAGTCGTACGTTTGCCAGATGCCCAACTTTACCATCGTTTGGTCGCAGTCAAAGCAACTGAACCCAGGGCCCAAAATGCCGTCGCCTTAATCGATCCGTTTGGTAATGTGGTGCTCTGTTTACCGGATAGGTTCGATCGAAGCCCTGTGCGTACTGCGTTTATGAACGTGACTCGCGCTTATGCGATCGCACGCTTCGATCTCGCGAACAATCCCACCACCCGTCGGCAAGCCAGCCGCTATCTCACCCATCCGAAGTATGGCACCTTTGCCTTCCTCCACGCCCCAAATCCCAACGACGCCACAACCCTGATCACCTTGGGAGCCTACGGTTCTACGATGGAGGGGCCTGTGCCAGAGCGAGTCTCCAAAAACTTTCAGTATTTTCAGCCTCCTTTAGAAGGCACGATAGAAGAATTACGGGATGCGATCGCGAACCTGCCACCCTTCTATACCCAACTTGTACAAATCTCCCTGAGTCAGTGCCAATAGAGCAGAATAACCAGACGATGGCGGCGGATTATTTGCGGGAGGCACACCGCTGTTATGCGGCCTGGGGTGCGATCGCAAAACTAGACGACTTAGAAGAACGCTACGCCATCGCCATCGCTGTCGTTTTCATCCTCGCTGTCGCTGTCGTTCTGGTCTTCGTCAACCACAGGTGCAGGTTGGCTTCTGTTGAATTCCCAACGTCCTCTGAGGCTTTCGAGCTGTGCTGCCGTCCATTGCGTGGCGCAGTAGCGATTAATCAGGGCGGCGATTTTCCCATATTCTACCTCCGCAATCGGAGCGTCGCCATCGTCGAGCAATCGATCCACCTGCTCTGGGGACAGTTCCATCTCCTGGGCAATGGCGGCGCGATCGCGCTGCGCCAGGTTCATCACATGCAGCAGCAAAGAGACAATGGGCGAGGGCAAGGAGGGTTCCACCCCGTTTTTCCCTTCAGAACGGCAGCTATCCAACGCAACAATCGCCTTTACCATATCAGATTTCTCGAACCCGGCCAGCAACCGCCGCACCTGCCGCAAATGGGCGTGCAGATTGGCAACGGCCTGAGTTCCGGTCGCAACCGCCTGCTCCAGAGTGGCTAGCTCTCCGGCAAGGCTACCCAGACTGGTTTGCAGCGCTGCGATTTGCTCGACTGTCAGAGGCGTCGCCCCCTCCAGCGCCAGACTGGGAATGAATGCAGTCAGTTGAGTGACGGTGATGGTGTCCGCCGTCAGGGCCGAAAGATCCTCCGCCAGCAACTGCAGCGTTTGGAGTTTGGGTTCGTGCTTGCCCGCGCACAGCGCATAAAGCGTGCTCTGAGGGATACGAGAGCGCTCAGCAAATTTGCTAATGTTGCTTTTGCGGGCTTTCAGGATTTGCTTGACGAAGCTTCCCAACTCCTTGAGCTGTTCCTGAATTTGCGCTTTCTTTTCTGCGTTCATTATTCTGTGGTTCGGGGTTCGGGGTTCATTTTTGGGGGTTCATTGTTCATTGCTGATTGCTAATTGTTGGGGGTTCATTGTTCATTGCTGATTGTTGACACGACTTGGACTGTTATTTTGAAAGCCTTGCGGAGCAAGGCTTTCAAAATAACCCATTTTCCCGTTCTAGCAGGAAGAATGGGGGTTAGCGCCCCCGAAGGGGGCGCTAACCTTCCAAGTCTTGTGTTGAGGGATCGGGGTTTCTTCATGCTCTTCGGTTTCAAGTGCGGTTTGCGATCGCAAATGCTCAAAGCCAATCCCCGAACGACCGCAGCCACATAACCAGGCATGGAAAGTTTTGAGTTTTGATTTTACCATTTTCTATGATATATCAAAAATTCTAGTGAACTATAATTTGCCAACGAGGATATCACCATGACTCAAGATATTGACCCACCAACATCGTCAATCATCGATCCACAAGAAAATTTGCAACAGCAATTGATTGGCTGCGGCCACGAGCTTCAACGCATTAGCGGATCTCTTGCAGCGGGCAACTTGCTATGACGAGACCAATACGGTTGGCTATGCTGAATTCATTCAGCAGTTGCGTCAGCAAGTCAGCACCGTTTCGGAACAGGTTCTTCTTCTGGCCCATCAAGGACAATGCTATCGGGGAGTTTCTCTGAATAACCGCGATCGCGAGAATAATGCCAATTCAACCTGGAGATGCAATGGATGAAATTGGCGGAACGACTGCCCAAATGGGACGCTTGCCCAATCAAGCTTTCTCCAAGCCAAAATCACTACTCTAAAATCCAAAATGGTATAAACGCGATCGCAAGGCATGTTTAACCCACCCATTTGCCCCACCCTCAGCAAAAGCAGGACAGGACAAGGCTACAATAGAAACCAATCGCGAGAAACCAATCGCATCAACACCCTCAAATCATTTCCCCCCTCCCTGAACCTGTAACTCTGAACCGGACAACATGACAACAGCCGCTGCCACCAAAACCACGTACGAAGCTGTAATTGGCCTGGAAACCCACTGCCAGCTCAGCACCGTTACCAAAATCTTCTCCAGCAGCTCCACCGCCTTCGGAGCCGATCCCAATACCTATATTGACCCCGTCTGCATGGGACTGCCCGGCACTTTACCTGTCCTGAATCAGAAGGTACTGGAATATGCAGTCAAAGCCGGATTGGCCCTGAACTGCCAGATCGCCCCTTACAGCAAATTCGACCGCAAGCAGTATTTCTATCCCGATTTGCCCAAAAACTACCAAATTTCCCAATTCGATCTGCCCATTGCTGAGCACGGTTGGCTGGAGATCGAACTGGTGGAGAAAAAAAGCGCCCCAATCCGCAAAAGAATCGGTATTACCCGCCTGCATATGGAAGAAGACGCCGGCAAGCTTGTCCATGGCGGCAGCGATCGTCTCGCCGGTTCCACCTATTCCCTGGTCGACTTCAACCGCGCTGGCGTGCCCTTGATTGAAATCGTTTCAGAACCCGACATCCGCTCCGGGCAAGAAGCCGCTGAATATGCCCAAGAGCTACGCCGCATCGTCCGTTACCTGGGCGTCAGCGACGGCAACATGCAAGAAGGTTCCCTGCGTTGCGACGTCAACATTTCCATTCGTCCTGTCGGGCAGGAAAAATTCGGCACCAAAGTCGAGATCAAAAACATGAATTCGTTCAGCGCCATTCAGCGAGCGATCGAATACGAAATTGAGCGTCAGACTAAAGCCCTGGAAAGCGGCGAACCGATCGTGCAAGAAACTCGCCTCTGGGAAGAAAGCAAGCAGCGCACTGTCAGCATGCGAGGCAAAGAAGGGTCCAGCGACTATCGTTACTTCCCCGAACCCGATCTGGGACCCATTGAAGTTTCTCCAGACCAGCTCGCTCAGTGGCAATCTGAGTTACCAGAACTGCCAGCAGCAAAACGGCATCGCTATGAAGAAAAATTAGGGCTATCAGCCTACGATGCCCGCGTTCTGACCGACGATAGCCAGGTGGCATCATACTTCGAGGCAGTGCTGGCAGCTAAGGCCAATGCCAAGCAAGCAGCAAATTGGGTCATGGGAGACATTGCAGCCCATCTCAATACCCAAAAACTTAACATTGGCGCAATTGCCCTCACGCCAGAGATCCTGGCAGAACTGATTAGCCTGATTGAAAGCGGTACGATCAGCGGTAAGATTGCAAAGGACATTTTACCAGAGTTGCTTGACAAAGGCGGCTCCGCCAGAGAGCTAGTGGAACGTAAGGGTTTAATCCAAATTTCCGATACAGCAGCGCTTGAAGAAATTATTGATGCTGTCCTGGCAGAGAATCCGAAGGAACTCGAAAAGTATCGCAACGGTAAAACCAAGTTACAGGGTTTCTTTGTGGGGCAGGTGATGAAAAAAACCCAGGGCAGAGCCGATCCCAAAATGACGAATCAGCTTTTGGTGAAAAAGTTGAAGGGATGATTTGTAAGGCAGAGGGCAGAGGGCAGAGGGCAGAAGTTGGAGCGGGAATTTTGGGTCGAACAGTTTTTTTCTAATCCACCTCGAAGAGTAACCCAACCCCAAAGCCCTTTGCGTTGAGTTTCCGTTGTCGCTGCACCCAACCGACTAGACTGACAGAGCTAATTTGATGCAGTAGAGTTGGGTTGTCGAAAAGGTTGTAACCCTGACTCGATAGACTCTGCAGCACTAAAGTGCCTACTACGAACTTGCACAATTTTAGCTGGGTCAAAGCACCAGACAAGCTTCTGCCTCCTGTCCTCTGCCGCCTGCTTTTTTTCCCTTCCCCTTCTGCCTCCTGCCCTCTGCCTTCTTTCCCCTATTCCTTCTGCCTCCTGCCCTCTGCCCTCTGCCTTTTACTTGGTTACGACAACATTGAGGCTAATGAGCGTATCCAGAATACGCATGCTGCTGCAATCTTTGAATAAGTTAAACTCTGCGACCTGCTCGTATCCTGAAAAACCAGCCTCAGCGAGATACATTGCCATAATATCGATGTCAAAACCAATCTTATGCACATCATAGATATTGGTTTGGCCACCGAACATGATCCTCATCAAATGATGCTTTTCTTGGGGAGCTAAATTTGGATGCAAATAAAGCCAACATAGTGTTTTCAAATCCGGTACGCTGATGAGCAACTTGCCGCCTGGTTTAAGGACTCGATGCCATTCTTTCAGGGTATTAAGAGCCTCATTATCCAAAGTGTGGTAGAAATGTTCTAAGACGTGACTGGTATAGATAGTCTCAATGGAATTGTCTTCGAACTGACTGAGGTCAGCGGCATTTGCAACATAGTCAACTTCAGGACGGGATTCAACGTCCAAAATTTTCCAGTCAGGATGGGCTTCTTGGCCACCAATATGAAGTTTCATGGATTTTGTCTGTTAGCGGTTAGCGGTTAGCGATTAGCGATTGTCTGTTAGCGATTGGCGGTTAGCGATTGGCGGTTAGCGATTGGCGGTTAGCCATTAGCCATTAGCGGCGAGCAGTTGCCGATACGACTTGGAAGGTTATTTTGAAAGCCTTGCTCAGCAAGGCTTTCAAAATAACCCATTTTTCCGTTCCAGCACGAAGAAATGGGGAGTAGTGCCCCCGAAGGGGGGGCTAACCTTCCAAGTGGTGTGCCGATTCGTCATTGGATATAAATAGCAAAACCTTTTACCCTTTATCCCTTCCCCTTCCCCCATTCCCTGTTCCCCATTCCCTGTTCCCTATTCTTGCCTTAACTTGTTATAGCAAGCAGTTGCACTAATGCTCTGTCAATTCTAGAAGTTAGGGTAAATTCCGGAGGGATTTACCCTAACTTTTAATTGTGATACTGCACTAGTAGGAGGACAAAGAAATCCAATCCCGTAGGAAATAGTAGATGGTTAGTAATAATTCCTGAATAATCCGTGTTGTAACTGAGAGTGCTCTGGCGTCGGGGAAAAGATCGGGCAGCCGCTCTTCGGGATCGTCTCGCACTCTTTGCTTTTGCTCGTTGCCAGCCTTGTCGTTGTAGGGAATGAAGGTATAGAAGTCTGTGGGACGGGGAACCACGTTAATATCTCCATCTACCTTTTTAAATGTTTTGATGGCCCGTTCAATGTTGAGGGCAGAGGTCACGAGAACAATATTTTTGCCAAGGTCTTTTTCTTCCAGTATTTTTTTCACGTTGTCAGCACTGTCGCGGATGGTCTTTCCTTCGGGTTCAAGCTCAATGTTCCCAACTCTCAGTCTTTCCAGCACTTTTTGAATCTGATGGGCTTCAATATGAGCTTCTTTATCATCATCATCTTTTTTCAGTTTTGAATACGGACCAGCACTGACAATCATGACTAGGTCGCTAATGTTCTCTTGGCGCTGCTTGTAGAGGTTAGCGGCATAGTAGATCAACTCTCCGGTGTCGGAGAGCTGCACCCGAAATTCATCGGGAGGTGTGGGCCGCAGGTTTGGTCGCGTGGTTCCTCGCCCCAAGAGCACAATGGCTTTGGCGGTTTCGTCTGCTTGACAACATACCTTTGCGTTGGCAATTCGCACGGCTCTTTGTTCCACAACTTGGGCGAGTTGGTCGGCCACGATTGGTGTACTGAGGATCCATAACAGAACCAGAGGGATCCAGAGCATTTTGCCAGCACCTTTGACAATAAAAAGACTGAGTAGGATGATGACCAGACCTAATGGGGTTAGAGGTAATGAGATAATGCGGATCAGTTCGGAGACAATTTCCGTTGCAGGCTCCAAAAATGCCAGGGCTAGCAGGGCGGCTACAACCAATCCCCCTAACCAGGTTAATAGGATGCGAGGGATGAATTTGGTGACAACGTATATGGCTGTGCCTAGCAGCAGCAGGGCCAGGATGGCTTTGGTCAACAAGTCAAACATCGCTGCATTGCCTAAATATCATTCAGAGGGTTATCGAGTTGGGCAATCGAAACATTACAGTGCTAGCTCAAGAAATCTTAAAACAAAACGGCCTTGTCTCTGGTTGGTCTGAGATCGATCTTGGGGCATCCTAAGAATGGAAAATTCTTACATAACCGATCGAAACGCAAATTTTCTAAGACAGGGGTAAGGCGTGTAAAGCCTTCGGCATAGAAGAAAGGCGGAGCCTCCCTTTCGGTAATCGCGTTGCCTGGATATTATGATTCTGAGATTGCCTTTGCCCAATCTTTACTGAGGAATTGCGTTTACCGCATCTACGGTCTGCTGGTGGAGCTATAAATGATATGGACGTTAGCGAATTTCTAGAGCGCTATGAAAAGGGAGAGCGAGATTTTGCTGGAGCAGATCTCCAAGGTGCCGATTTGAGCCGGAAAACCCTGGTGGGGATCGATCTGGCAGGGGCAAACCTGATGGGTGCCAACCTCAGCCGTACCTTTTTGACGAAATCGGATCTAAGTGAAGCCTTCCTGAATTGGGCAAACTTCAGCTATGTCAAACTCAGTGAAGGCAGGCTCGCAGATGCGGATCTGACCAAGGCAAACCTCAGCGGTGCATTTCTGGTTAAGTCTAATTTAGTTCGTGCAAAACTCAGCGGTGCCATCCTCAATAATGTCAATTTGCGCGGGGCAGATATGCGCAATGTTAACTTTTGTGGTGCCGATCTGCGCGAAATCAATTTGCGCAACTCCAATCTGACACGTGCTAATTTTAATTGGGCTAACTTGAGCGGAGCAAGATTGAGTGGAGCCATCCTCAAGGGGGCATTTTTAAATGGAGTGAATTTGAGTGGGGCGTTTTTAAATGGAGTAGACCTGAGTGGGCTGGATTTGAGCGAGGTTAACCTCAGAGATGCCAAATTGAATGGAGCCAATTTACAACGTACGCAACTGGCTGAAACAAATCTTAGCGAAGCAATGTTGCATGGAGCGAAGCTAGCCAATGCGGACTTGACTCGGGCAGATTTAACGGGAGCGATGCTGATTCAGGCGGACTTGAACTGGGCCAATCTCTGCCAGGCTAATTTGTGGGGCAGCGACCTCAGAGGAGCCAACTTGCTGGGCGCTAAGATTGATGGAGCTGAGTTTACAGAGGCTAAACTCTCAGAAGCAGCGCGACGTTATCTGTGTTTAGTTGCTTCAGGGACAACGCTCTGGACGCACCAGGAAACCCGGCAAACCCTGAGTTGTGGTATCGGCATCTCAATTCAGGCTGCGGTTTCCCAGTTGGAATTAGCTTGAGTTGAGATGAAGAAGCGCGGTTTCCCAGTTCGAATTAGCTTAATTGGGGAATAGGGAACAGGGAACGGGGAATAGAGAACGGAAACAAAGAAATATGGGAAGAGTGAAAGGCAAAAGGTTTTGTTATCGATGCTCGATTGCTAATTCCTAGCTGCTTGCTGCCAATCCCCAACCGCTAATCCCTCATATCAAGTCGGCAAAATTGAAACCAATTTGTAGTGGCCTGACATCGCTAATTGGATGCAATAGGGTTGGGTTATCGAAAAGGCTATAATCCTTACCCGATAGACCTCGGAAGCACTAAAGTGCCCACTACAAATTTGCACAATTTCAGGCGTGTCACACTACTACTTACTGTTGTTGATTGTTGATTGTTGATGGCTAATGGCTAATGGCTAATGGCTAACAGCTAATCGCTAACAGCTAATCGCTAATCGCTAACAGCTAATGGCTAATGGCTAATGGCTAACCCAAAACTTAACTTTTCAGGCAGATTTTCGTGTTTCCGGTCGATAAATCGCTACGATGCCGGGGAAATATGATAGGTAGATCTGTCAAGACGATCTGGATAATGTCGCTAAGCAAAACTATCCAGATCGTCTTGACCCGATACCGATCAGGTGGGAGGAGCGTTTTTTACTGTGACACAGACGAAAACAAAGATTTTGGTCACTGGCGGAGCGGGATACATTGGCTCTCATGCAGTACTGGCTCTGCAACAAGCGGGTTATGAGGCGATTGTGCTGGATAATCTGGTTTATGGGCATCGCGAGCTGGTGGAGACGGTGCTCAAGGCAGAGTTGGTGGTTGGAGATACCTGCGATCGCGCTTTACTTGACCAACTTTTTACTCGCCATCAGATTAGTGCAGTGATGCATTTTGCTGCCTATGCCTATGTAGGCGAGTCTGTAACCGACCCAGCCAAGTACTACCGCAATAATGTTTTGGGCACGCTGACGCTGCTGGAAGCAATGCTGGCAGCTGCGGTGAAAGCTTTTGTCTTCTCATCGACCTGCGCTACCTACGGCGTCCCGAACCAGATTCCGATTCCTGAAGATCATCCCCAAAATCCGATTAATCCCTATGGAGCCAGTAAGTTGATGGTTGAGCAGATCCTGGCTGATTTCGATCGGGCTTACAAGCTCAAGTCGGTTTGTTTTCGCTATTTCAATGCTGCTGGGGCCGATCCAACGGGATTATTGGGGGAAGATCATGACCCGGAAACCCACCTGTTGCCCCTGGTGCTGATGACGGCTCTGGGGAAACGCCCATCCATTTCTATTTTTGGCACCGACTATCCGACACCGGATGGGACTTGCATTCGCGATTATATCCATGTTTCCGATTTGGCTACAGCTCATGTGTTGGGACTGGACTATCTCTTGCAGGGTGGCGATAGTGCTGTCTTCAATCTGGGCAATGGCAATGGATTTTCGGTGAAGCAGGCGATCGAAACGGCCCGACAGGTGACGGAACAGGAGATTCAGGCGGTGGACTGCGATCGCAGACCGGGCGATCCTCCAGCCCTGGTGGGCAGTGCTGAAAAAGCCACCCAAATTCTGGGCTGGCAACCCCAATATTCCGATCTGAGTACCATCATTACCCATGCCTGGCAGTGGCATCAAAAGCGCCATGGGTGAGTCAATAAAGTATCGCGAAGGCAGGAGGCAGAGGGCAGGAGGCAGAAGGGAAAGGTTGACTAAATCTGTTTTGAGTTTTTCTGTTGGCGTTCGCGCTTGAGTGTCAGGATTGGGGACTGGCGTCAGGCTGCGATCGCAGGGTTGGTGTTCCAGTGAGATGGGTCAAAGCTTGATTGACCAGGGTTGGCAGGGAAATCAAGCGTTGGGATTGCTGGATGATGGTTTGGAAATGCTGTTTCAAGGCATCAAGGTCGATCGCTGAGTTGCCGGTTGCATCCGTGCGGTTAGGTTGGTTTTGAAAGTATTCGACCAGACCGAGACCAGCGATGCGCGTCAGGTAGGCAGCGCTGGCTCCCTGAACCAGGCCGCCCGCAACGAAGGTCATGGCGTTACTTTTGAGCAGGTGACTGATGGTCTGGGTGGACAGTTCCACGATGCCTAACTTGAACAGAAGTTGGGCCATTGTAGTAGCAACGGTTTGAGCTTGTTGCAATGATAGTTTTTGCTGGTAGAGCGCGCCTAAGTCCAGCACCATTTGAGCATTGATGGCGGCGGTTGCGAGCAAATCGAGAGCAGGAAGAGGATTGGCAAAGGCGGTGCCTGCAGCGATCCATTGAAATTGGTCGATCAGCGGCAGGGCAAGACTGCGCCGCAACTGATTCAGCCCAGCTTGAACCTCAGACTTGAGGGCTTGAGCCGATCGCCAGGTCGTAGCCAGCACCAGGGCTTGGCTATCCTGAGTCAGGATCTGCTCTAATCGCTCTGTCAGATTGGCAATATTGGGGGCTGAAGGTTCCAGCCATTCCTTGACTGAGGTGTCAGTTTGGTGCTGGCGAACTTTGGTGGGATTGGGCTGGGTTGCGATCGCGATCGCATCTGCAGCGGCCACCCTACCCTCCAATCGGTGTTGCAGCTGTTGCAACACCAGATTAACGTCTCCTGGCAGGTACAGATCTTGCTTATTGCAAACCACCAAGAGTTGTTGTTTAGACTCCACCAGGCGCTGCACAAGCTGAAACTCTGGCTCGGTTAAATCCCCAGTCGTGACAAACAATACCAAATCTGCAGTCAGCGCTTGTGCCATCACCTGCTCATCAATAGCGGTGTCAGCTGATGCACCGCTCAACACCGCCGATGTATCTTGCAGGCAAGGTTGGCACTGGGTCCCAGAAAATTCATGGGTCGTCAGGGCTTGTATAAGCGAAGTCTTTCCCGTTCCCTGGCGACCGATGGCAGCAATCTGGATTTGCGTTCGTTCCAGGCTAGAGGACAGTTGAGCGCATTGTTCCTGAAACCGTTCCTGACAAGCAGCAACAGTTGAGTGCGGTTGGCGCGCAGTCTCCAATTCAGTATCGAGCTGCTGGAGGAGCACTGTTACTTCAGCGAGGGCGTTCTCGACTGCTGAGCGATCGATGGGGGACGCGATCGCAGGCAGCGCCACAGCGTTCTCGCTCCGCCGATGTAACAACCAAACCCCCGCACCCAGGATCGCAGCACCCACTGCTGCCGACTCGCCCACTCGTGCCAGAGAGTGATAAAACAAATCCAACAGCCACAGCCCAAAGGTCAGGCTCACGCCCCCCACCAAAATCGGTCGTCGCAATTTGACAGCCATAACCCAACTTCAGAAATTATTTAATCTCAGGATGCTTAATCTCAGGACAACCCGGGCAATTAATTAGACCTGTCCGAGAACTGGAGTGGAAGCCCCCGGAGGGGGGCTTCCACTCCAATTTCCGAAAGTCTATTCAGAATTAAACAAAACAGCACTTTCGCCTCAAGTAGGAATTCCACAGTTATCAACAACTGAGTCGAGCGATAGACAATGCAAAATCGTTCAGAATTTGCAACTGCTGAGAATCTGAAGACAAGATTTATCAGTCAATACAGAATGCAGCATCAACTTGCCCGTTGCTGTTCCTGCCGATTCTTACTATTTTACGGCTTATCTTCCCAGCTCAGACTGAAACCTTTAACTTTTCCTGCTGACGGCATAACAAAAGAATTCCAGAGGAGGCAGAGGAACAGGATATAGCGTGTAGGGAAAATATAGGGGATCGATCGCGACTTTGCCTCCCCTCATTAGACGCTAAACCTGCCGCTTAGGTTGCCAGCGCCAGAAATTCCTCGCCATTTCCCCTCACCTCCCAATTCTTATACACGACTTGGAAGGTTATTTTGAAAGCCTTGCTCAGCAAGGCTTTCAAAATAACCTTTTTCCCGTTCTGGCATGAAGAAATAGGGGTTAGCGCCCCCTTCGGGGGCGCTAACCTTCCAAGTCGTGTCTTATACCGTTTATCCTGCATCACCTTGCGGTATCTTTTCACCCCCTGCGCGCAATTTGTTAAAGCTTTAGCAAAAAACAGTTGCCAAAAAGCAGCTATCAATGAACTATGAGCAATGAACCCTAAATTTTTCGCCATCACTATCAACCGAAAGCCGTTCATCAATGGCACCAAGCCAAGGGCACAAAAAACTGAAGTGCAAAATTAAATCCGAAGCGAATTTCGTGTTTTACTAGAAATACAAACTGCCATTATTTGCAGGTTGAAACCCATGAACAAAGATCGAAAACGAGGGATTACTCAAGCTGGTCAGCAGGCACTCGGCTGTTTTGTGAGACAAGCGCGTCAGGACGATCGCGTTTTTGAAAGAGTTAAACAATGGCTCAGCCAAAAACATCCCCACGAATCCTGCAAGAATCCCATCAGTCAAAAGCAATTTGCCCGCTGGATCAGCGATAACTCCATTGCTGACGTGAGTCCGGCTTCTCTCAATCGCCTGGAACGGGGTCAGGGGAGATATGGGCCGGGCATCGGCATCTTGATTGCCATTCAGAAGCTGGACTTTCTGGAACTCCCTGACGGTTCTAAATGCAGCCTCGATACTCTTGGAGCGATCCTGATTGGGCAACTCGATCCGCTCTCGGATACAGAAAAGGATTCCGATTCCCCACCAGAAGACTCAACTGCCGAAATAGACGATCCATCTTCAGACTCTATTTGAGGGGGCAAATTCCATCCATGCTGATATCAGATGGAGATTTAGAGATAGAAGTGGGGGAGATTGTTGCCTGAAAATTCTCTGGAGCAATTCTAAAAGAAAAGGAAGGATAGAGATATTATCTGTAATTCGATAGACCTTAATCTGTCCAATCGAGGTTGCCAGTCATAATTTGCCAGTCATAATTTGCCAGTCATAATTTGCCAGCCATAATTTGCCAGCCATAATTTGCCAGCCATAATAGAAAAAGCCCAAAACCTGGATTGGAGAGTCATTTAAAGCAGACAAACCTTCAGGTTAGATGGCACCTGGGATGTTCATCTAAAAACCCAGATCTTTACAAAAGTTTATATTGTGTACCAACTCTTAATGTTATCTGCGGCAATTGCTACCCCCTGGCTTGGTAGACTGAAGGGCACAGTTTAAAGATAGAGACGCAACCTTAAGAACTTTAAGGGAAACATAAGGACTTATGGTAAATACCCTCGAAAAGCCAACCTTTGAAGAACTAAGACCGGGTATCAAGACTCCAGCTAAGGAGACATTGCTGACGCCCCGGTTCTATACCACTGACTTCGATGCGATGGCAAAGATGGATCTCTCCTGTAATGAGGAGGAATTAAAAGCCATTCTGGAGGAATTTCGGGCGGATTATAATCGCCATCATTTTGTCAGGGATGAGGAGTTCAAGCAGTCCTGGGATGGAATTGAAGGGGAAACTCGGCGCTTGTTCGTGGAGTTTTTGGAGCGCTCTTGCACGGCAGAATTTTCTGGTTTCTTGCTCTATAAAGAATTAGGTCGCCGATTAAAAGACAAAAATCCAGTATTGGCAGAGTGTTTCACCTTGATGTCCCGCGATGAAGCACGCCATTCTGGTTTTCTCAACAAGGCGCTGTCAGATTTTAATTTGGCCCTCGATCTGGGCTTTCTGACCAAGAATCGCAGTTATACCTTCTTTAAGCCGAAGTTCATTTTCTACGCAACTTATCTATCAGAGAAAATTGGCTACTGGCGCTACATCACCATCTATCGCCACCTGGAAGCGCATCCTGAAGATCGTATTTATCCCATCTTCCGTTTCTTTGAGAATTGGTGCCAGGATGAAAATCGCCATGGCGATTTCTTTGATGCGGTGATGCGATCGCAGCCTCAAATGCTCAATGACTGGAAAGCAAAGCTCTGGTGCCGATTCTTCCTGCTATCCGTCTTTGCAACGATGTATCTCAATGATGTTCAACGGGCTGGTTTCTATGCCTGCATTGGTCTGAATGCTCGCGAATACGATACCTACGTCATTCAGCAGACCAACGAGACTGCCGGGCGAGTGTTCCCAATTGTGTTGGATGTTGAGAATCCTGAGTTTTATGAGCGGTTAGAAACATGCGTCCGCACAAACGAGCGGTTGCGGGAAATTGTAACTTCAAGCGCTCCGAAATGGCTGCAATTCTTCCAAAAGTTGCCCCATTATCTTGCCAATGGCTGGCAGTTTCTACGCCTTTTCCTGATGAAGCCGATCGATCGCGTTTCTCTGGAAGGTACAGTTCGTTAGCGTTCCATTTCCAAGTTGTATTGCTCGATGGTGGCGGCTCTGCATTTCGTAGAGCCGCTTTTTTGGCTAGAGTACGGCACAGGCTAGTAGCGATGAGCAAAGGGCAAGCGCCCGTGCCCATCACAGGCTAAAGATGGGCACGCTTTGCTGTGCCCATCCTACGGCTTAAACCAAACAGTATTGTCAAAAGGGAAAGAGTTATAGCACTACGAGAATAGATTAGGACAGAAGACAAAACTCAAACCCACACTTAGTCAACCTTTCCCTTCTGCCCTCTGCCTCCTGCCTTCTGCCTTCTGCTATATCTTCAGTTCTAACCGCATACTAAAAAGTATCCTCCCAGAAACTCAGTTCTGGGAGGAGAAACGTCCGCGGAGACGAAACCTGATTAAAGGAGTTAAGACGCTAAAGCAATTTGTACCATTTGTTGCAACTCCCCATTGCTATGGAGCTTCTCCATAATATCCGAGCCACCCACAAACTTACCGTCGATGTAGACCTGGGGAATAGTTGGCCAGTTCGAATATTCCTTGATGCCTTGACGAATGTCCCAATCCTCCAGGACATCAACCGTCTCATACTTAGCACCCAAATGGTTCAGCATTTGCACCACGTTATTGGAAAAGCCACATTGAGGCATTAGCTTGGTACCCTTCATGAAAACCAGAATCTTGTTCTGGCTGATGAGATTGTCAATTTTTTCTTTCAGTTCTGGTGTCATGGTTTTGGGGAGAAATGATGTTTTTCTAGGGGATCTCTTCGTAGAATCAGATGACTTGCATCGCATTCTATCAAATTGTCAGCGGCGCTTGAACCGAGGTAGAAGCTTAACGATCAGGCGGTCTAGCTCGCTGCCGACCACTCCTCTGGAGTATAAGTATTAAGGGCAAGAGCATGAATTGCCTCAGTTGCCATTGCTTCTTTCAGGGTTCCATAGACCAGCTGATGCTGTTGCACCAATCCCTGACCTGCAAATGAGGCGGAAACCACAGTGACTTGATAGTGGTCGCCACCACCAGTGAGATCCTGCACTTGCACCTGAGCATCGGGCAAGCCTGCTTTAATCATTGATTCAACTTGATTTGGAGTTATCATCCAACAGCCTCTTAGCAAATGCCTCTTAACCAAATGAAATAGATTGCTTAATCCTCTATAATCCTCTACCCGGAAAGACGACCCGGAAGGATGATGGATGTGCCATTTAGCGGGGCACAGATGAAGTGGGTTGCAAGCTTCCGTCCCTGGGTCTGGGGTAGGGGGAATCGGCAAACCCAAGTTCGAATAATTGCTGGTAGGCTTTCTTGCCTAATTCTCGAGTTGGATTCTGACTGCTAATAATTTGGATCAGCAGAGGAACAGCTAATTCTGCCTGGTTCTGTGCTCGATGAACCAGGGCCAGATTATATGTGGCCTGATCTCTAAGTTGTGCTGTCTCTAGGGCCTTATCGCGGTGGCTGCTGGAAATGCGGTTATCGATCCCTGAGAAGCTGGACGCTAGCCGCTGATGAAAGTTGGAAAGCTGGTTAAAGACGCGGCGAGCCTCTTTGAGTTTGTTAGCGGCTAAAGAATAATTTTGATTTGAAAGGGCAAGATCGGCTTCACCGATCAATCGCTGTCCCCCTTGAATGCTCAAAAGACTAGTTTGTTGAGACAACGGACGGAGATTGTAAGGATCGGTAGGATCCACTGGCTGCACTTGACCGGGCTGCCCAATGGGATCGACAGGAATGGGCTCTTGTGCCCGAATTGGCAGCATGAATGACAAGCTTACCATCAACGGGAAAGAGGTAAGGCTTGCAAAACGGAGGAGGCGAGCAGTTCCAGGGGATACCATAGGGCAACTGTTAATGCTAGAAGATGAGAACAAATTTAACCTTTATGTATATTATCATTTTCAGACCGTTTCAAAAATTTACCATAGTATTAAGCAATATTAATTCAATAAGGGGCGATAGATATTTTCGTTGTGTCCTTCCTTTGCTGCCGTGCAAAGTCTGAAAACGCAGTTTTGATGGCTTCTGTCTCCTGGGTCAGTTCCTATATGCAGGATCGGCGCTAGCAGGCAGAAGGTTTATTTGTTTGGTATCTGCGCTGTGTCCTGACATTCTATTGTGTCCTGACATTCTATATTGAGAGATGAAAGTGCTTCCTTGTTCCAGGATAAAGAGGATTGACCTGATGACCAGCCTGTTGTTGACAGGGAAATGAATCATGACCAGCCGCGATCGCAATTCCATAAACCCTGGAGCTGGTGTTCCTCAAAGCAGCCTTGGTACCACCCTGCAGCGGGGTGGGGAAGAGCTGGCATTGGAAAAAATCAGCAATCGTTTCACGGTTCATCTGGCTGACAGTTCGGCAACAACTCAATGGGCCGGCCAAATTCCGGCCCAGCATAGCGCGACGCTGCCAAATGCTCAGTTGGAGGAATTCGTTATCGATCCGGCCCAACGGGATCGAGCGATGCAGGAGGTACGCGCTTCAGAAATTGTTCGGTTTGCCAGTCATGTTTATCGGTTGAGGGATACGCCGGGAAGTCTGGTTTATCTCAGCGATCGCGTCACTGTTCAATTTGCTCCCCAGGTTGAAGGGGCCGCGATCGCGGCGATCGCAAATGCTGCTGGGCTGCATCAGCTGCAACCCGTTGCCGGACTCGACAACACCTTTGTATTTCAATTGACTGCCCAAGCGCGAGAAAATCCGCTCAAAATTACCAATCGCTTGATGGCCCGTCCCGAAGTTCTCCTGGCAGAACCCAATATTGTGGTACCCGCTCAGCCTTACTACCATCCACGCGATTCTTTGTATTCGCGCCAATGGTATTTGCATCACAATGGCGGGCCTGGATTGGCTGCTGGCTCTCACATTGCGATTGAAGCCGCCTGGGACATTACTCGAGGAAAACGGTCAATTGTCATTGCCATTAGCGATGATTCCTTCGATCTGAACCATCCTGACTTCAAGGGACAGGGGAAAGTAGTTGCTCCCAGAGACTTAAGAGATAGGGATTTTCAGCCACTGCCAAGTTCCCGCGAGGACAACCATGGCACGGCTTGCGCGGGCATTGCGATCGCAGAAGAAAACGGCAACGGCATCGTCGGCGTTGCCCCTGGCTGTGCCTTCATGCCCATCCGCACCACCGGTTTCCTCGACGACGCATCCGTCGAAGACATCTTCGACTGGGCCATACAGAAAGGAGCCGACGTCATTTCCTGTAGTTGGGGTCCCAGCGTTGTCTACTTCCCCCTCTCCCTACGCCAGAAAGCCGCCCTCACCCGTGCCGCCACCCAGGGACGCAACGGCAAAGGCTGCGTCATCGTCTTTGCCGCCGGCAACGCCAACCGTCCCATCGACGGCACCATCAACGAGCGTGATTGGCCCAACAACCATTTGCGCGGCTTAACCCAATGGCTCTCCGGCTTTGCCGTCCATCCTGATGTCGTCACCGTCTCCGCCTGCACCAGCCTCAACCAGAAAGCCGCCTACAGCAACTGGGGCATTGGCCTCTCCGTCTGTGCCCCCAGCAACAACGCCCCCCCCGGTACCTGGCTCCCCGAAATCGGCCAGGTCGAAACCCCGCCCCAGATTCGCAACGCCCTGGCAGGGCAAGGCGTCTTCACCACCGATCGCCTCGGCGCATCCGGCTATAATCCCATCGGCGACTTCACTGGCGACTTTGGCGGCACCTCCAGCGCTTGCCCCATCGTTGCTGGCGTTGCGGCCCTGGTGCTGTCCGTTAACTCCGATCTCACTGCTGCCCAGGTCAAGCGCATCCTACAGCAAAGCACCGACAAGATCGTAGACCCTGATCCCGACCCGCAGCTGGGCCTGCGCCACGGCACCTACAATGCCAACGGCTATTCCCAATGGTTCGGCTACGGCAAAGTCAATGCCCTGAAAGCCGTAAAATTGGCCCAATCCTTCCAAACCCAACCGCCCGCCCCAACCGTCAGAAAAATCCAGGGCCAGAACAATACCGCCAGAGCCATTCCCGACGACACCCCCCAGGGGACCAACAGTGCCATCTCCATCACTGCCACTGGTACAGTCCAGGATATCCAGGTCAACCTCCGCATCGATCACAGCTTCCTGGGAGATCTGGAAATTAGTCTGATCGCTCCCAACGGTCAAGTCATGCTCCTCCAGGGACGTACCCTGGGTCGTCTAACCCGCCTGCAGAAAACCTACACCCTGCAAACCACCCCCATCCTGCGAAAAGCCCTTAAGCAGTCTGCTCAAGGAGCCTGGCGACTCAAAGTCGTAGATCGCGTTCCCCTCGACACCGGCACCCTCCGGAGCTGGCAATTAACCCTGACCCTCTGAAAGGCTGGCCTTCAGACAAGTTCAGGGAACGGGGAACGGGGAACAGCATTAGGTAGGGTGGAATGATACTTACTTAAGAAGAATAGGTCAATGGGTAGGGTGGTATTCCCATCCTGCTGCTGTTTTATCAACTTGAGGCAACTGATGGGAAATGCCCACCAACCGAGACTTTAAGTTCGTAGTCAGGGCTTCAACCCCAATACTGTTCGGTTTAGAAATGAGAATTAATTTCTCGCGTAGGGACACGGCATTGCCGTGTCCCTACAGGTCTATTTTTCGTAAAGTGATTGAATCCGTTATCCTTAACCGAACAGTATTGGCTTCAACCCTACCGCGTCTCCAAAATTTATAGACCTGGCTAGCACTAAAATGCCCACTACAAATCCTCATTCCCCATAAGCAATAATTGGGAAAGCATTTGGGGCGATGGGAATGTTACTCATAGAATTACTGCCAATTATTTGGCAGGGTAGAAAGATTGAACTGTCAAGAAATTTTCTTGACATTCCGAGAAAATAGCTTGAAGTGCCGAAAAATTTGCTCGAACTGCCGAAAACTGACCGCGAAGAGTTGAGTACCAAACTCAACTATCCGAGAAATTGGCTTGAAGAGTGGGGTATTTTCGCGCTAACCTCCCAAGTTGTGTCAGCAAATATTGAGATTGATTTGTAGCGATCTGATACAGCTAATTGAGGGCAATAAAGTTGAGGTATTGAGGAGACTTTAGCGCTTACCCAAGGGAGTCTGCATCATTAAAGGACCAACTACAAACATTGTTCAATTTGAGCTGGGTTAAAGTATTCCTGTGTGTTGAGGAAATCTCGCAACAGGGAGAAAGTAGCAGTTCGGCAGATGATTTAACCTTCAGCTAGTCAAATCGTTCAAAATTTAGAATGGTGGATTCAACCTGATGGCACCTTGGGAGAGTTAGGCTAGTTGTACGTCCAGGTAAACCGCTCAGGTTGCAATGCCAGTTTTGCTATGGGGAAATCGAAGTCAAAATCCCAAAAGAATTCAGCCCGAAAGAATTCAAGTCAGAAGGATGAAGCTGCTCTCAGCCCGAAGGAAGAGGCGGCACTCAAGCGCAAGAAGGCCCAGGAACGGAAGGATCTAATTCAGTTTACTGGGAGTATATTCGGCTTCTCTATTGTTTTTGGGGGGCTGCTTTCTTTTGCGCTAGGGGATGGCAAGATTGGTTTGGGACTCATTTTCGGCATTCCCTGCTTTGCCTTTTCCTATAAATATCCTCGCTATGGACTGTGGGCCTTTTGGGTCTATCTGCCGTTCAGCGGCACAATTACCTATTGGGTGGCTGGGGGCAATGCTTTATTTCAACTGGCCAAAGATGCATTCTACATTCCAGCTCTGTTTGGGCTGCTTCAGGAGTGCAAGCGCAAACGCCTGCCGATTATTGTGTTCAAGGGGCTGATGCCGAGTCTGTACATTTTGTTGGCATTTCTGATGCTGACGTTGTTTACGGTCAATGGTGCGTTGCAGCTGAGCGGGGAGGCATCGGGCAAGCCTTTCTTGCAAGGAATTTTGGGCCTCAAGGTGATGTTGGGGTATTTTCCTCTGGTCTTTTGTGCGTATTATTTGATCCAGAATAAGAAAGATCTGGTCTTCTTGGGGCGTCTAACCCTGTTGCTGGCGATTGCTTGTTGTTTGCTGGGTTTTGTTCAGTATTGGATGCTGGATTCTGGTCGTTGTGTTGGGACACGGGGGTTAGCGGGGGACGATCTGTTTAAGGCGACACTGGGAGCAAAGTGTCTGGTTGGCGGATCGCTGGTGTTCAGTCCGGAGGTAGACATGGTTCGCTTGCCGGGCACGTTTGTGTCTCCCTGGCATTGGGCCTGGTTCCTGATTTCCAACAGCGCTTTAACGTTCACGACTGCATTCAACGATCCCTCTATCCTCTGGCGTGTGGGGGGACTGGCAGGGATGGCTCTGGTGTTTATGAATGCGGTGATTTCCGGTCAGCGGATTGCGCTGGTGCTGGTTCCGTTTGTGACGGTGGTTTTGCTGGTGTTGACGGGACAGGTGGCGAATCTGAAACGATTTCTGCCGATTGGTGTCGGTTTGGCTGTGGTGCTGGTTGGGGTTTCGGCGAGCAATCCTGCGGTGGTTCAGGAGCGTTGGCAAAGTACGGTGAGCCGCTGGGAGGCTTCTCCGCCGACGGCGTTTATTACGCAGCAATTTCAGTGGGCCCTGGTAAAAACGACGGGCGACCCTCTGGGTGATGGGTTGGGGCTGGCCACGAATTCGACTCGCGCTTTTGGTCATGTGGAGTTGGTGGAGACGTTTCACCCCAAGGTTATGTTTGAAACGGGTCCGTTTGGTTTGGCTGCTTTTATGTTGTTTGTGACTGTTTTGACTATTTTGACGTTTAAAGCTTATCGGTCTGTTCGCGATCGCAATCTGCGCAGCTACGGAGCTAGCTTTTGGGTTTTCGTATTAATTATCAGCTATTGGCCCTACTGGTATCCACTCGATACCGATCCGGTGGGAGTCTATTACTGGTTCCTGGCGGGCGTTATTCTGAAATTACCTGAGCTAGACAAACAAGAGCAGTTGCTGAAAGCAGAACGGGAAGAGGCTGAGAATCAGGAAGGTAAGGACAAGAACAAGAAAGGGAAGCGCAAGCAAAGCAAGAGCAAAAAGGGTAAAAAACAACGGTTGCGAAAAGCAAGCAGTTATCCCTGAATCTCTAGCAGGTTCAAAATGTTAGGATTCAGACTATTCGACATCAATACAATTAAGTAGAATTGCTTGACAGGAGTTGCGAACTGTGACCTGGCCTCTCATTTCTGTTATCGTTCCCACCTACGAGAGAGAAGGACCTCTCCGAGACACGCTGACTGATGTTTTGAAGCAAGACTATCCAGAGTTTGAAGTCCTTGTGGTTGATCAGACTCCAACCCATCAGTCCGAAACCCAAGCCTGTCTTGAAGAACTTGCTACCGCAAAGAAGATTCAGTGGTTTCGCGTTCCCTGGGCCAGTTTGCCGGGAGCACGTAATTATGCTGTGCGGCGCGCTCAGGGAGACATCATCCTCTTTATCGACGACGATGTCCAACTTCCAGATGGTTTCCTGCAGGCCCATGCCCGCAACTACCAGGAAACAGCAGATATTGGAGCGGTTGCTGGACGAGTCTTCGATCGCATGAAACTGGCTGACTCCGAAGCTGGGTTTACCATTGACAACCTTCCCCCAGAAGCGATGGATCCAGGTATTGCCTGGTACTACATCGATCTAGTGCATACGGTGAAACCGCAACAGGTGCTCACGGCTAGAGGGTGTAACATGTCCTTCCGTCGGGCGGTTTTCGAACAACACGGCCTGCAGTTTGATGAACGTTTCCGGGGCAGCGCAGTCCGTGAAGAGTCGGATTTCTGTCTCCGGTTTCGCCAGACCGGCATGAAGATCTGGTACGACCCCGACGCCTATTTGATCCATCTGGGCGAGGAAACGGGGGGCTGCCACGACATCAGCACGCGATCGCCCCAGTACCAGATTGCCCTTTATCACAACCATTTCTACATGGGATTTAATAACCTGACGCTCTCTCAGCAACTACGGTTATTTGCTCGTTTGTTCGACTGTCAGGTTTTGGGACATCCGCCTTGCAATAAAAGCGGTTCCCCGATTAAGACCCTGGTTCGTGCAGGTTTCTATAGTTTGGGTTATTTCAAAGCACTGGGTACCCTGCTGCAGTCGTTCTGGGACGACGGTCAAATTTATAGTCGAAAAGATGCTCTAGTTGGCAATCGGCAGCAATAGAGCTTCTGGGTCTGGCAGGATAAGACTGAAATGGCCGATGTCAGCGATATAGCACTTTAAAGTGTTATATCGCTAGGAGGATAGGTTGGGAAACAATACTATTCGGTTTAAGCAGTAGGATAGGCAAAGCGAAGCGTGCCCATCTCTATCCTGTGATGGGCACGGGCTTGCCCTTTGCCCATCCTACTGGACTGTTAGGACTTTGTTCTTGTAGCCGCGACTTCTAGTCGCCGTTTTTTTTACCGAACAGTATTGGGTTAGGGCATAGCAAAAGTCTCAAAACTAGATGTAGCGGATCTTTTCCCTTTGCCTTCTGCCCTCTGCCTTTTGCGATATCGATCGAGATCGAACAGCCTGCAACCCTTCAAATTTCCCATTCCTTTTCATTCAGAGCATGATATTCTCAGTCAAGATCGTAGTGCTATGTTAGACAAAAGGAACGACAGAAATTACAAGGGCTGCTAGACCTGAAAGCACGATTGGACGGATCATGCAGGTTTCACCTAACTTTGCTTTTCTTAAGGTTCACGATTTACAGTTGGTTCGGCTGGGGAGTCAGGCTGAACACTACTTTAGTGACGATCCAAATACCTGTCTGATTAAGCTCAGACAATTTGGGGAATTCTTAGCCCAGTTGGTTGCTGCCAAAGCGGGTCTCTACGAGAATCCAGGAGAAAGCCAATTCGACTTGCTGCACCGTCTCGATTCCCGTGGTGCTGCAAGGGGGGAAACCCTTAACCTCTTTCAAAAGCTTCGTCAGGCTGGAAACCAGGCAGCCCACAACCTGGCTGGGGATCATCGGACTGCCCTGAGCAACCTCAAATATGCCCGGTTGTTAGGCATCTGGTTTCACCGTTCCTATGGACGAAAGCCTGATTTCAAACCGGGTCCCTTTATTCCTCCAGCCGATCCCGCCCAAGAAACAGCAGCGCTCAAGGCGGAACTCGACCGGCTGAGAACGGCAGTCGAATCCCATCAGACAATGACTGAAGCCGCTCAGGCCGCAGCTGCTGAAGAAGCAGAGTTACGAAAACTCGCTGAGGAGCTGCTGCAGGAAGCGGAGGCTCAGGCGGAGGAGATTCAAGCTAAACTGTCCAGCATTCAAGCGGAGACCGTTGCCCAACCCCAACAAGCGGTGCAGCAGGTCATGGCAGCGGCGAAACAGACGGGCCAGGATTTCGACCTGGATGAACGGGAAACCCGTCGCCTGATTGACGAACAGTTGCGAACGGCGGGCTGGGAAGTTGATACCGAGGAGATTCGCTACTCCCGGGGTGTGCGACCCCAGAAGGGCCGCTACCTGGCTATCGCTGAGTGGCCCACCGATAGCGGCCCCGCTGATTATGTCCTTTTTGCGGGCTTACAGGTCATTGGCGTGGTGGAAGCTAAGCGGAACAACAAAGATGTAGCCAGCGATGTCCTGCAGGCGAAGCGCTACAGCCGCGGCTTACAACGCCACGGTGATGCGACTTTTATGGGTGGGCCGTGGGGAGAGTATCGGGTTCCCTTTGTGTTTGCCACGAATGGCCGCGAGTTCCTGGAGCAGCTGCGGACGAAGAGCGGTATCTGGTTTTGCGATGTGCGGCGATCGCAGAATTTGAGCCATCCCTTAAAGAACTGGTACAGTCCCCAAGACCTGATGGACACTCTGGGACAAGATGTGGATGCCGCGCAGCGACGTCTGGCTGAGGAGAGTTTTGAGTATAACTTCAAGCTCCGTCCCTATCAGAAACGGGCGATTCAGGCGGTTGAAGCGGCGCTTGCAGAGGATGCCCGCACCCTGCTGCTAGCGATGGCAACGGGAACCGGGAAAACCAAGACCAGTATTGCGCTGGTTTACCGGCTGCTGAAAACCAGGCGCTTTCGTCGTATTCTCTTCCTTGTGGATCGCACGGCCCTGGGCGAGCAAGCGGCTAATGCGTTCAAAGAAACCCGTATGGAGAGTCTCCAAACCTTCGCGGACATCTTTGAGATTAAAGAACTCAAGGATACCGAGCCGGATCGGGAGACTAAGGTACACATCGCCACGATCCAGGGCATGGTGAAGCGGCTCCTTTACCCCGCTGATGATGCGATCGCGCTCACCGCAGGCCAATATGACTGCATTGTTGTGGATGAATGCCATCGGGGCTACCTGCTGGACCGGGAGATGAGCCAGGCAGAGTTAACCTTTCGCGATTTGAACGATTATGTTTCCAAGTATCGGCGGGTGTTGGACTTCTTCGATGCGGTGAAGATTGGCCTCACGGCAACGCCTGCCCTGCATACGACTCAAATCTTTGGCGATCCGGTCTTTATCTATAGCTACCGCGAAGCCGTCATTGATGGCTGGTTGATCGATCATGAACCTCCGATCCGGATAACCACGACTCTGGCAGAACAGGGCATCACCTGGAAAGCGGGGGAAGCGGTGGAGGTCTATGATGTTGAATCGAGCCAGATCGATCTAATTCGCGCACCAGATGAAATCCATGTTGAGGTGGAGCAGTTTAATCGACGGGTCATCACTCCAGCGTTCAATCGGGTCATCTGCGAGCAGCTGGCTCAGCGCATCGATCCAGAGTTGCCTGGGAAAACGCTGATTTTCTGCGTCACAGACCATCATGCCGATCTCGTTGTCGATTTGCTCAGACAGGCGCTGGCTGAGCAGTATGGGGGGGTGGAGGATGATGCCGTTGTCAAGATTACGGGCAAATCTGATAAACCGATGGCTCTGATCCGTCGGTTCAGGAATGAGGTTAGCCCTAAGATTGCGGTGACGGTCGATCTGCTGACCACGGGGATTGATGTGCCCAGGATCTGCAATCTTGTCTTTATCCGGCGGGTTAATTCTCGCATCCTCTACGAGCAGATGCTGGGCCGTGCGACCCGGCTCTGCGATGATATTGAGAAGGATATCTTTCGGGTCTTTGATGCGGTTAATCTCTACGAAAATATCGCTCCGGTTTCCACGATGAAGCCGATTGCTGTCAATCCCAAGTTTTCTTTTGAGCAACTGGTTGCGGATCTCGATCGGGTGGCTGAGCCGAGTGCGATCGCAGCCATCCTCGATCAACTGCTAGCCAAGCTCCAGCGCCAGCGTCGGCACCTCAGCGATGCTCAAATCGAGGCCATTGAGTCACTGGCCCATATGCCCGTCCCAGACATGGCCCAGCATCTAAAAGACAGCCTCCCTGTAGCAGCGGCTGCATGGCTGCGACAGCATCGTGCGATCGCGCCCATCCTCGACCAGCGCCCTAGCAGCAGCCCTACCCTCCTGATCTCCCACCATGCCGACGCCCTGCGCCGCATCGAGCGCGGCTATGGCAACGCCATCCGCCCCGAAGATTACCTGGAGAGCTTCGCCACCTTCCTGCGCCAGAACCTCAACCAGATCCCCGCCCTGCTTGTCGTTACCCAGCGTCCCCGCGATCTCACTCGCCAGCAGTTGAAAGAACTGCGCCTGGCTCTGGATGCTGCAGGCTTTTCCGAAGTGACGCTACAAACGGCCTGGCGGGATGCAACCAACGAAGATATCGCCGCCTCGATCGTCGGCTTCATCCGCCATGCTGCCTTGGGGGATGCCTTGATTCCGTATCGCGATCGCGTAGACCAGACCCTGAAGCAAATCCTCACCCGCCAACCCTGGACTCCACCCCAGCGCCAGTGGCTCGAACGAATTGGAAAACAGCTCAAAAAAGAGTATATTGTTGACCGCAACACCCTCGACGAAGGGGCATTTAAGACCCAAGGCGGATTCAAACGCATCAACAAAATCTTCAACGGACAGCTTGAAGCCATTCTCTCCGACCTCAACGTCAGCCTCTGGGAATCAGCCAGTTGAGGGAATCCGAGGGGAATGGGGGCAGGAGGGAGCAACGGGAGCAGCAGGAGTACGGGGGCAGCGGCAGCGGAGGGAGCAGAGCGGAGAAGGCAGCGGCAGCGGAGGGAGCAGAGGGAGCGGAGGGAGCAGAGGGAGCGGAGGGAGCGGGCGCACGGAACTGAAACCTAAAACCGATAAACCTAAAACCTACAACCTAACCTAATGACCGCAACCACCGACATTGTTCAAAAACTCTGGAACCTCTGCCACGCCCTGCGAGACGACGGCATCAGCTACCTCCAATACACCACGGAGTTGACCTATCTGCTCTTCCTCAAGATGGCCCAGGAAACGGACACCGAAGGCAAGCTGCCAGAAGGCTATCGCTGGTCAGATCTGACCCATAAAGAAGGTATCGAGCAGATCGAGTTCTACCGACAGTTGCTCCTGAGACTCGGTTCCAAAGCGGCAAAACCTTTGGTCCAGGCCATCTACGCCAACGCCCAAACCGCCCTCAAGCAACCCCGCGTGCTCAACAAACTCATCACTAATATTGACGAACTGGACTGGTATTCCGCCAGGGAGGAAGGCCTAGGCGATCTCTATGAAGGATTGCTAGAGAAAAACGCCACTGAGAAAAAATCCGGTGCCGGCCAATACTTTACCCCCAGACCGCTGATCGACTGCATGGTGGAACTGATGCAACCGCAAGTGGGCGAGGCAATCGAAGACCCCGCCGCTGGCACCGGCGGATTTCTCATCGCCGCCGACCGCTACATCAAGCAACGCACCGACTCCCTCTTCGATCTCTCTGAGGCGGAGCAAATCTTTCAACGGACCCAGGCATTTTACGGGTTGGAGCTCGTCCAGGACGCCCACCGACTGTTGCTAATGAACCTGATGCTCCACGGCATTGAAGGAATTGTGGCGCTAGGAGATACCCTTTCGCCAGAGGGACAGCGATTGGCCAAAGCCAACCTGATCCTGACCAATCCCCCCTTCGGCACCAAGACCGGGGGCGGACGGCCAACCCGAGACGACTTCACCTTCCCCACCTCGAACAAACAATTGGCGTTCCTGCAGCATATCTATCGGGGCCTCAAACTGGGCGGACGAGCGGCGGTCGTCCTGCCAGACAACGTGCTATTTGAAGACGGTCAGGGGCGCTCCATCCGGGCCGACCTGATGGACAAATGCAACCTGCATACGATTTTGCGGCTACCCACCGGCATTTTCTATTCCCCAGGGGTGAAAACCAACGTCCTGTTTTTCCAACGTGGCAGCACCGAGAAGGGGAACACCGAGGCAGTATGGATTTACGACCTGCGTACCAACATGCCCTCGTTCGGCAAGCGCACACCCCTGACCCGGCAACATTTCCAGCCCTTCATCGACGCCTATGGCCAAGACCCAAACGGCCAGAGCCAGCGCCTTGACCAGGGCGAAGCAAGCCGCTTCCGCCGCTTCCCGCGAGCAGAGATCGCCAATCGAGGCGATAACCTCGACATCTCCTGGTTGCGGGACGACAGCTTGCAATCAGCAGAAGATCTGCCAGAACCCGGCGTCATTGCCCTACGAATTATGGAGCGATTGGAAACAGCCATGGCAGAAATGGAAGCGCTGAAGGAGTTACTGGAGGAATCAGACAGTGCCTAAAATTCTTCATCCTGAAGCCAGCTATACTTTCCGTTCTTTTTTCGAGCTGCCCAACGACCCAGATGAAATCCTGGCCGAGTTTGGCTATGGCTATACCCAGGCACGACTCTCCTTACCGAGAACGTCCCAATCTTTACCCGGATTAGCAGATTTGCAGACCCAGATTGAAGCCACCTTACCCTACGTGCAACTGACCAGCGAGACGGCCAAACGCGAGGTATTGGTTGCTCCCGTGCTGCTGCGAGTGGCAACTCTGTGTCATCAAGTGCTGCGGTTCGAGTATCCCCTCAAAGTCAATAATTGGCTCCAGGGGAATTTAAACTATTTGATTCGGGCCGATCGACAGGTCGTAGTCATTGAAGCCAAGCGAGACGAGCTGACCCGCAGCTTCACGCAGCTAGCCGTTGAGATGATTGCCCTCTCGATGCTGGAGGATGCGCCAGATTTCATTTATGGTGCGGTGACGATCGGCAGTTTCTGGGTGTTTGGCCGTCTGGATCGGGCAGCGAAGCAGATTGTTCGCGACATTGGTGGCTATCAGGTGCCAGATGACGTCGACGATCTGGTCCGGATCCTGGTCGGAATCTTAGTCAAGGAAGGAACAGCCAGCCCGTAGCCCGTAGGATGGGCAAAGGGCATCAGCCCGTGCCCATCGCGATGATTGAGTCACTCAAGACTTTGCGATGGGCATGCTTCGCTTTGCCCATCCTACCAAAGACTTAGCTTGTAGTGCCCATCAAAGCCCAGCCAGGGCGATAGACTAGGAGCAAAATCACACACATTACATTTATTCTAAATCCATCCGATCGACTTCAACAGATAAACTGCTTCCCCAATCAGACAAATACAAGCCTTCTTTCACAGATCGGCTAAAGGAACTATAAGGCCACTCTCCTGGCAGTGAGCAATATCCATGTTTGACAGGATTGTAGTGAATATAATCTAAATGGCGACACCAATCTGTTTCATCGCGAATGCAGTGTTCCCAAAATCGCCGCTGCCAGATCCCTTTCTCGCGCTTTACCTGTTTCGAACGGTTGGTGATTCCGCTCTCAAAACCAGCCGAAAATTTGCGTTTGATTACCATCCATCGAATTGAGAAGTTGTTGTCACCATCCGGTAAATGCCATAGTGCGTGCAGATGATCGGGTAGGATCACAATACCGTCGATGGTAAATGGATATCGTTCCATACCATGTCGAAAGGCATCTCGCAGACGATCGATATGCTCAATCAATAGAGGCTGGCGATTTTGAGTAACGACTGTAAAAAAATAGGTTCCCCCAGATTGGTAATAACGTCGGTAGTTCATTGCTGAGTCGGTAGGATGGGCAAAGGGCGGTAGCCCGTGCCCATCGCGATGGCTGTAGGATAGACAGATGGCTGAGTAGCTCAAGACTTTACGATGGGCACGCTTCGCTTTGCCCATCCTACCAAAGACTGGTATCGGACTGTATCGCTTCTGGACTGAGGAGAGGTCAGCATAACAGCGTCGAATTGATTGATGCGGGCAAAGAATGAACCCACGCGACCCTATTCAGCTCTCAGATGAATAACGTAAAAGATCGGGGACAGACGTTAACGGGAATTTGGGCAAAGGACGGGTGGAGAAGGTGCAGAGCAAGGTGTTAAGGATTGGGTGGAGTCGGTAGGATGGGCAAAGGGCAGTAGCCCGTGCCCATCGCGATGGCTGTAGGATAGACAAATGGCTGAGTTGCTCAAGACTCTGAGATGGGCACGCTTCGCTTTGCCCATCCTACCAAAGACTGGTATTCGGACTGTATCGCTTCTGGACTGAGGAGAGGTCAGCATAACAGCGTCGAATCGATTGATGCAGGCAAAGAATGAACCCACGCGACCCTATTCAGCTCTCAGATGAATAACGTAAAAGATCGGGGACAGACGTTAACGGGAATTTGGGCAAAGGACGGGTGGAGAAGGCGCAGAGCAAGGTTAAAGGTATTGTTAAGGATTGGGTGGAGTCGGTAGGATGGGCAAAGGGCGTTAGCCCGTGCCCATCGCGATGGCTGTAGGATAGACAGATGGCTGAGTAGCTCAAGACTCTGAGATGGGCACGCTTCGCTTTGCCCATCCTACCAAAGACTGACACAATGGATGAACCCTCGCAAATCCTTTCAGTACTCGGATGCCAGCTGATGTAGAAGATTCAAGTGTGAGTATTAGTAGAATATTTTGCAGGAGGATTGAGTTAGGGAGGCATAGAGAAAGACTAAAGTGTTGAAGAGTGGATTAGGAGGAAGCTATTTGATGTCAGATAAGTTGTATGAAATTCCCTTGGGATGGTCTTGGGTAAAATTATCAGATATTGCAGATATAAAAGGCGGTTTAACAAAGGGCAAGAAACGCAAACCGACAGACAACCTAAAAGAAGTCCCTTATTTAAGAGTTGCCAATGTTCAGCGGGGTTATTTAATGCTTGATGAGATGAAAACTATCAAAGCAACCGAGGCTGAAATATTACAACTATTGTTAGAAGAAGGTGATATTCTCTTCACTGAAGGTGGGGATAGGGATAAGCTTGGACGTGGCTGGATATGGCTGAATGAGATTCCAGAATGCATCCACCAGAATCACGTATTTCGAGCAAGACTATATTTAAAAGAAATTTCATCTAAACTAATATCTTTATATAGCAATAGTAACGGTCAAAACTATTTTTTAGGAGCAGGTAAACAAACTACAAACCTAGCTTCTATTAATCTAACCAAACTTTCAAACTTACCCATTCCCATTCCACCCTTCAACGAGCAGCGACGCATTGTGGCCAGGATTGAGGCGTTGACGGCTCGCTCCCGGCGGGCGCGGCAGGCATTGGCCGCAGTACCGCAGCTGATCGACCAATTCCGGCAGTCTGTCCTGGCTGCTGCCTTCCGGGGCGACTTGACCGCTGAGTGGCGCCAGCAGCATCCCGACATCGAGCCTGCTTCGGCATTGTTGAAGCGGATCCGACTTAAACGTCGCCTACACTGGGAAAAAGCCGAACTCGAAAAAATGAGAGCGAAGGGAAAAGAACCCAGAAACGATGAATGGAAGAAAAAATATCAAGAATCTGAATCAATTAGCATTGATAATTTATCTATCCTTCCACACACATGGCTATGGACTTCTATGGGTTCTATTTCTGAGATCGAGCTTGGGAAAATGCTTGATAAAGGAAAAGAGAAAAAAGGAAAAATGTTACCTTATCTTCGTAACCAAAATGTCCAATGGTTTGATTTTGATCTTGATGAAGTTTTCGAGATGGATTTTTCAGACTATGAACTAGAGAGATTCACAGTTCAAGATGGAGATATTCTAGTTTGTGAAGGTGGAGAACCAGGAAGATCTGCAATATGGTCAAACAAAGAATTAGAAGTTAAATATCAAAAAACTCTACATCGAGTGAGGTTGTTTGTCGATGACATACCCCAATTGTGGATTGTATACCATCTCAAATTTGAATCTGAATTGGGAATTTTAGATCGTTATTGTGGAGGCTCTACTATTAAGCATTTAACCAAAGTTTCCTTCCAGAAATACCCTGTCCCACTCCCCCCCATTGAAGAGCAAAAAGAAATTGTCAAACAGATTGAAATAGCTTTTAACATTGCAGAAAATATCGAACATCAAATCCTTCACAACCTTGAAAAAGTTCAAACTCTTGACCAATCTATTCTTGCGAAGGCGTTTCGGGGAGAACTGGTGCCGCAGGATCCTGACGACGAACCGGCGTCGGTGCTGCTGGAGCGTATTCGGGCAGAACGGGAACGGCTCAAGCCGCCGAAGCAGAAGGGACGCAGCCGTCGTCAGAAAAACGCTGGACAGTTGCCAATTGAGGGCCTCGAGCGATGATGGATGACCAACTTCCTGGCCCCAAGTTCGTCCAGCTCTTTGGCCCGGTGGTCGAGGCGCTGAAAGCGCTGGGTGGTTCTGCCCGTCCGGCTGAGGTGCGGGAGCAGATCGCCGAAATGCTGCAGATTTCTGATGCAGACCGATCGGTGCTGCTGGAAGGGGGATCGCCCCGGTTCGACAACCTGGTGGCTTGGGCTAGATTCTACCTGGTGAAAGCGGGGTATATTGACTCTTCCCGTCGCGGTGTCTGGACGCTCGCGGATCGGGGTCGCGCTCTTGCTCCCTTCACCCACTCGGAAGCGCTTGACCTTTTCAAGACTGTCCATGCTCAGTTCTCGACTGCCCAGAAAGACAAACGTGCGCCGGAGCTAGAAGCAGATGAAGCGACAACGTCCCCACCGGATGAGTCTGGCACCGCAAACCAGGACTATCGACAGGTGCTGCTCAATACTCTTTTGGCGCTGCCGCCGGAGGGCTTTGAGCGGTTCTGTCAGCGTTTGCTGCGCGAGTCGGGCTTTCAGGAGGTGACGGTCACGGGTCGTTCTGGCGATGGCGGTATTGACGGCATTGGCATCCTGCAGGTGAATCCGCTGGTGAGCTTTAAGGTGTTGTTTCAATGCAAGCGCTACAAAGGCTCGGTGACCCCGTCTCAGGTGCGTGACTTTCGGGGCGCGATGATGGGTCGTGCGGATAAGGGTATTATCATTACCACGGGGACCTTCACTGCCGATGCCCGGAAAGAAGCGGTGCGGGATGGGGTGCCGCCAATCGAATTGGAGAATGGCGAAAAATTGATCCAGATGTTGGAATCTCTGGAGTTGGGTCTTGTGCCGATACAATCTTATCAAGTGGACGATCGTTTTTTTAATGTGTACCGATCGTAAGTAGGATAGGAAAAGCGAAGCGTGCCCATCTCGTCCCTGTGAGGGGCACGGGCGTGTGCCCTTTGCCCGTTCTACACAGCTCTACACCCGACATAAAGGCCCCAGCATCTCCAATCCGCTGCAATGTACAATCAAAACAATATATCCTTATTATCCTTATTATCCTGCACGCTCATGTCCCGCTGGTTTAATATTGCTGGCCCCTGCAAAGCACATCAACATTATATGTTGCCTCCGGGCGATCGGTTGCCTAATCTCAAACGGCTGATCGCTCAGGAAAGCTACTTTGTCATTCATGCGCCGCGACAAACGGGCAAAACCAGCACCATGATGGCCCTGGCTCAGGACCTGACTGCCAGCGGTAACTATACTGCCGTGATGGTGTCTGCGGAAGTGGGTTCTCCCTTCCCCAACCAGCCCGAACTGGCCGAAAATGCCATCCTGGACGCATGGCGACGCACCTTACAATTCAGCTTGCCAGAGGAACTCCAGCCACCACTCTGGCCGGATACCGCCCCCGGTCAACAGATTGGGGCGGCGTTACAAGTCTGGGCCGAGGTGTCTCCGCGTCCCCTGGTGGTGTTCATTGATGAAATTGACGCCTTGCAAAACCAGACCCTGATTGCCTTGTTACGACAGTTGCGCGATGGGTATCCGCGTCGTCCCAGGGGATTTCCCCATGCCCTTGCCCTGGTGGGATTGCAGGATGTGCGAGACTACAAGATCGCTGCTGGTGGCAGCGATCGGCTGCATACGGCTAGTCCGTTTAATATCAAAGTACGTTCTCTGACTCTGCGAAACTTCACGGCGGCAGAGGTGGCTCAGCTTTATCACCAACATACGGAAGCAATGGGCCAGATTTTTACTGCCGAAGCGGTGCAGCATGCGTTCTACCTAACTCAGGGACAACCCTGGTTCGTCAATGCCTTAGCGAAAGAGATCGTTGAAGAGCTAGTCCCCGATCCAGCAATTCCCATTACTGTTGAGCATCTGAAAACGGCCCAGGAAATTTTGATGCAACGTCAGGATACCCATCTCGATAGTCTGGCGGAGAAACTCCACGAGCCACGGGTGAAAGCGATTATTGAACCGATTCTGGCCGGACAGGAACTTCGCAATCCTCCCTGGGACGACGTGCAATATCTGTTGGATTTGGGACTTTGTACCAAAGATCGGGGGGGCAGTATTTCTATTGCCAATCCCATCTATCGGGAAGTGTTGCCGCGCTGTTTATCGGCTTCTACCACAGCTGGGTTGGGCTATGTACAACCGACCTGGTTGTCGGAGACGGGGGCATTGTTGCCCGATCGATTACTGGCTGCGTTTTTGGACTTTTGGCGGCAACATGGTCAGCCGCTGTTGCAAAATTTTGCTTATCATGAAATTGCGCCTCATATTGTCTTGATGGCGTTTTTGCATCGTGTGGTCAATGGGGGAGGTACCCTGGAGCGAGAGTATGCGATTGGTACCGATCGGATGGATCTCTGCTTGCGGTATGGGGATGTGACGATGGGGATGGAGTTGAAGGTATGGCGGGAAGGACGACCGGACCCGCTCAAGCGAGGTTTGGAGCAGATCGATCGCTATCTCGCAGGACTGGGATTGAGCGAGGGGTGGTTGGCGATTTTCGATCGACGTCCCAATTTGCCGCCCCTCTCGGAACGCACGACTACAGAGGCAGCGATAACGCCAGAGGGACGATCGATTGTGGTCATTCGCGGCTAGGTGGTGACCCAATACTGTTCGGTTTAGCAACGAGAATTGATGAATCGCGAATTTCCCACGTAGGAGCGTTGACATCAGGTCGGTGGGCAGTGCCCACCCTACGAAATACCTCAGTTGGGATTGGTCTTAGATAGAGTGCGAAATACGGTTTTTCAAGGCTTGCGTACCGGCTGCGAGTAATTGAGTGGCGACGGCGCTGTTTGTGGGTTGCGAGAAGAGATATCCCTGACCGTATCTGCATTTGAGTGCCCGGAGTTGGGCTAGATGTTTGGCAGTTTCGACGCCTTCTGCAATCACTTCAAGGCTCAAATTCCAGGCGAGGCTGACAATGGCGCGGACGATGGCGAGTTGTTCGATGTCTGTATCGATTTTGTTGATAAAGGAGCGATCGATCTTGAGAATGTCTATGGGGAATTGGTGCAAATAGCTTAAAGACGAATAGCCAGTACCGAAGTCGTCAAGCGAGATCTGAACGCCCAGTTTTTTGAGTTTTTTGAGCATGGTGGTCGTAAAGGGGGCGTTCTCTAGTAGTAAACTTTCGGTAATTTCCAGTTTTAGATATCGGCTCTCCATCTGGGTTTCTTGCAAGATCTGGTTGATTTGTTCGACCATTTGGGTGCTGAATTGCTTTGCTGATAGGTTGACGCTGATGGTAAGTGGCGATCGTAAGGGAAATTGCTGGTGCCATTTTCTCAGCTGATGACAGGCCTGTTTGAGGATCCACCAGCCGATGGGGACAATTAATCCTGTCTCTTCGGCCACTGGGATAAACTTGCTGGGAGAAATGATGCCCCGATCGGGATGCCGCCAGCGAATCAGAACTTCAAATCCTTTAATTTTAAGTGCTCTCAGAGAGACAATGGGTTGATAGTAAAGCTCTAGTTCCTGGCGATCGAGGGCGTGTCGCAGATCGTTTTCTAGCTGCAGGCGGGCAACAACGAGAGAGTGCATGCTGTGTTGAAAAATTTTGTAGTGCCCTGTCCCCTGTGCCTTGGCCTGATACATGGCTGTATCGGCATCGCGCAATAGATCTTCTGCCCGTTCGTAGCCATTTGCACTCAGGGCAATCCCAATACTGACGTTGGTAAAGACTTCATGGTCATCCAGAATAAAGGGGCGAGCGAGTTGTTGCTGAATTTTCTCTGCGATCGCAGCGGCAAACTGGATATCTTTCATGTTTTCCAATAAGACTGCAAACTCATCACCTCCCAGACGGGCGATGGTATCGCTAGAGTGGAGCGTGCGGGTTAGCCTTTGCGCGATCGCCATCAGCAACCGATCGCCAATTTCAAAGCCCAGACTATCGTTAATTGCTTTAAAACGATCGATATCCAGAAATAGCACGGCGAACAAATAATTTTCGTTACGCTTAGCCAATTGAATCGCATGCTGAAGATGCTCCATCAACAACGCTCGATTGGGCAGGCCAGTCAGAACATCGTGAAAGGCATCGTGGAGGAGTTTTTCCTCGGCCTGCTTCTGTTCGTTGATGTCCGTTTGGGATCCAGCCATGCGAATCGCGCAGCCATTTTCATCCCGGATTCCAACCCCGCGACTGAGCATCCAGCGGTACGTGCCATCTTGATGGCGCATGCGATATTCGCTTTCAAGGTGCGAGGTTAAACCCTCCAGATGTTCAGAAATTTTCACCTCAACCCATTTCCGATCGTTGGGATGAATCCGACTGAACCACTCATCCAAATGATTTTCAAGATCGTTTTCTTCATAACCCAACATGGATTTCCATCGGTTCGAGAAGTAAACTTCATCCGTTTTGAGATTCCATTCCCAGATGCCATCATTGGCCCCTTGCACCACCAGCGCATATCGTTCCCGAATTTCCTGCAATGCTACCCGGTGCTGGTTTAGCTTTTCCAGCAGCATCTGAGAATCTGATAAGAGATCGCTGTTGCTCTGAGACAAAGCGGACGTATCTGCAATTGGGTCGTTAAACAAAACGTTCTTGAGATTGCTGTTTGCATTTTTCGGGATTGCGATCTGATCGATCCAGGGAGATGCCAAAAAGAGGACAACCTCTGCTGGCTTGAGATAAATCATCTGCCCTTTTAACTGTACTTTGCTATACAGAGAGGTCAAAAGGAACCAGGAGTCAGTGCGATCGCAGATTGAGTCAAAGTCTAACCTGATGTTTGGGCGGTCAAGCTGGAAATGTTCCCTGAGCTGGCTGCCTTCAACGAGATCGGGACATATTCTCATCAAAACCTCTCCAGCTTGAACAATCGTCGTATGTCGATCGAATACAAGATGAAACGGAAAAATTGTTGCAAACTGCTGAGGAGGTAGACCAAAACGAGGAGAGGCCATAATGATTGACAATTCTCTCTAATCCTGAATTGAGCATAGTTGAGCAGTCCTGCTGTTTGGTTTCGCAATACCAGCATGTCCTGCCTGATTGACAAACGTTGGTTAAAGGTAATTGTTGCAGACCTTGAGTTTCAGTATTGGAAGGGGAAACAGTTTTTCAGGGAATGTTTGCAGGAGGTGGGCAGCTCATTTTGCGCTAAAGCAAAGTCCAAGCCCTCCACATCTCCAGACAACAAAGACCGAGGTCCTGGCCGCAGAACAGATGTTCTATCCCAAAAAGTAGGTTTGACAGACTACCCAGCACAATGACCTAAACTCTGACGGTAGATCCAACTCGCAGGACAGGCATCTGGCCTGTCAGCTGAGGCAGACAGTTTGCTTGCTCTGGATATATACGAATTTGAGAGATTTGTATGGACCTAAAACCGATGGCTGAAGCTGGAATAGCAATGCCGATGGCTAAGTCTATACATAACTTCAAATCTGATGAATCCAGGATCGAGGTATAACACTGGATGCAACTTTGAGTGTAGCCCAATTTGATGGTTCCTTGTTCCTTGTTAACTGTTCCTTGTTAACTGTTCATGGTTCATGGTTCATTGAGACCTATAAGTCACAAGCAATGAACCATGAACCATGAACTATGAACCACGATCTTTCTAATCCGCTTTTGCTTCTAGTTTCTCTAAACGGCTTTTGAGGTCTTGATTTTCTTGTTTGAGCTTGTCGACCTCTTTACGTAATTGATCGACTGCTTTGTCAGCACCAATACTTTTCTGCACTTTCTGCACGGCTTCTTCTGCCATACGCCGTACGCGTCCGTCTGGGGTTTGATTGGCCAGGGATTGAAGAATGCGAATGGCCTTAGAGGTTTCCATTTGTCCCAGAGCATTGGTCACTGCAACCTGAGTGAGAAAGAACGTTTCTTTGGACAGGGCAGAGAGCCGTTCTAAAATTTGCTCCAGGTTCGTGTTGTCTTGTCCGGTGGAAATGGTTCCCAAAGCGCGGATAGCAGCGAGGCGCAAGGCTTGGGGCACACCCAGGGCGGTATAGCGCAAGATGAGATTGAGCGCTGCTTCAGAGGTCTTCAGTTGGCTGAGGCCACCGATAGCTCCAGATCGCACTGTTTCGTTCCAACCCGCTCGTTCTTCCAGAATTGTTTTGAGCTGATGGATAGCTCCTTCAATGATTGAGTCTTCTTCCTGCAGGGTAGCAGCAACTTCACCCAGAGACCGAGCTGCAGCTGCTTCGACAGTGTAGCTTGGATCTCCGCGCTCAGCTAAGGGTGCGATCGCATCATAAGCATCGCGGCTTTTTAGTTTTGCCAAGGCCCCGACAACAGCTCGGCGAACTCTGGGGTTCTGGTCTTGCAATCCTGGACGCAGCGCTTCAAAGACCTGATTGAGTTTGATTTCTGCCAGTTGCTTGCTGACTTCGATCCTGACGCCCCAAAACGGCTCGTTCTTGAGCGCTGATGCGAGGACTTTTACGACTTCTAAGCCCCCTTTTTTAGCTAATGCTTCAGCCGCATAAATCCGTGCCAGGGGATCGGGGTCGTATCGCAGTTGAGCTTTGAGTTCAGGAACTGGATACTCCAGCGTGACCTGTTTAAGGAAATGGTTACCTGCATCAAAACTAACAAATTGTGGTTTTTCAGCAAGCGGGAAATAGAAGCTTTGCTCTTGTTCGCAGACTCGGACGGTAAACGTCTTGAGCTGCTTGAAACGAGGCTCGCTATCATCAGAATCCTGTTCGGTATAGCCAAATGCGACTGGCAACTTGAGATCGAATAAACCGCTAGCGTTACCATTTTTACTCTGTTCTGCCTGAGTTTGGGTAACGGTGACTTTGGCGAGTTGGCTATCTCCATCCCAGCTATAAGCAATTTTGTACTCGGGATAACCGCCTCGATAGACATATTGATCGAAAAGGAAGAGTAAGTTGTGCCCTGTCGCTTTTTCGATTGCTCTAAGCAAATCGATGGTTTCTACCGTTTGATGAGCATTGTCTTGCACAAAGGTTTGAATCGCTCGCCAGAAGAGATCTTCTCCTAATACGGCCCGAATCATGTGATAAACGCAAGAGCCTTTCTCATAAAGATGTCGATCGTAGAGTTCGATTGCTTCGCGATAGATATGGGTGACGATGGGACGACGATAGCGATTGCTGTCTTCGGTGAAATAATTGCGGGCTTCATTCAACCGATAGTAGGCTGCTGCATCGGAGCCGTATTCTTTCTCTGTCCACATGATTTCTGAGTAGGAGGCCATTCCTTCTTTTATCCAGGCATGGGACCAGTGCTTAATGACCACTAGATCGCCGAACCATTGATGGGCTAACTCGTGAACGACCAGGCTTTCTGTCCATTGATTATCCAGTGCTGCGCGTTCGTCTAAAAGACAACGATCGGTGAGCAACGTTGTAGAGGTATTTTCCATACCACCAAAGATAAAGTCGTTGACGCAAACCTGGGCATATTTGGGGTAGGGGTAGGGATAGCCATATTTCTGGCTCAAAAATTCCATCATCTGAGGCGTTTTGCCCATGCTGCGTTGAGCATCTGTCTCGCGACCTTTCTCGATGTAGTAAGCAACGGGCTTACTTTGCCACTCGTCCTGAATTTCAGCAAAGTCTCCAACTGCCAGAGTCATCAGGTAAGTTGGATGGACTTGTTGCTGCGACCAGTGGTAAATTTTGCTGTCACCCTTAGATTCTGTACTAATTAGAACACCATTAGAAATTGCGGTTAATTGAGCCGGGACTTGCACGCGAATCTCTGAGGTAGCCAACTGACCTGGATAGTCGAAACATGGAAACCAGAAGCGAGAATCTTCGTCTTCTCCCTGAGTCCAAACTTGAAGAGGTTTGTCAGGATAGTGTTTGTCCGGGCAAATAAAGTAGAGACCGCGCTGGGGTTGCTCGACCTGGTATGCGATCGCAATAGTCACCTGCTTCCCTGTCTGGGTCGGTACAGCAAGATTAATATGCAGCTGTTCGCCGTCATAGTCAAAGGACTGAACAGCCTCATCGACCTGCACTGCTTGAATGTCAAGATCCGCTGCATCGAGCGTCAAGCGTTCAATACCGTTACGGACAGGATTAAGTCGAATCTGGCACGTTCCCTGAAAGGACTGCTGTGGAATATCAAGGATGAGATCCAGGGAAATATGTTCTACCTGTCCGGGACGATCGGGATTATAGTGAGGCCGCGCACCTGGGAGTTCAAAGGATTTATGGCGTTTGTTGTTGGTATCGATGGTTGACTGCAACATTAGTCAGGATCGCTCAATAAAAACAATTGGGGATAGGGTCTGCAGTCAGGATCGCTCAATAAAAACAATTGGGGATAGGGTCTGCAGATTGCTATTTTTAGAAAGACATGTATGACTACGTTAACCCTTCAATCGACCTTTTACCACCTGTTGTTCATGTTCATTGCTAATTGTTCATTGCTAATTGTTGATGGTTCATTGTTGATTGCTGATGGTTCATTGCTAATTGTTGATTGTTGATGGTTCATTGTTGATTGCTGATTATTGCCTAAACAACGAACAACGAACAACGAACAATGAACAACGAACAATGAACAATGAACCCTTTTTCAATTATTTCATCAGCCGTTGCGAGAGGAAAGTATACCGCTGGCGATCTTTGACTTGTTTGATCGCTAACCCAATGGCTTGCTTGGGGCCAACTAAAATTGCCAGACGGCTGGCACGGGTCAATCCAGTGTAGATTAAATTACGGCTTAGCATCAAATAGTGCTGTGTATAAAGAGGTAAAATAACAACCGGATACTCGCTTCCCTGGCTTTTGTGAACAGTGATTGCCCAGGCCAGAGAAATTTCGTTCAGGTCAACGCGATCGTACTTCACCTGTCGCTCAGCAAACTGAACTGTTACATCTTGCTGCTCCAAGTCAATCCCTGCAATAATACCCAGGTCACCATTGAAAACGTTCCGATCGTAGTCGTTGACCTGTTGAATGACCCGATCGCCAACCCGCAACGTTATGCCACTACGAACCATTTCCGGTTTGTCAGCAGCTGGTGGATTGATTGATGCCTGGAGTAGCTGATTCAGGGTGCGCGTGCCAACATCGCCACGGGTCATTGGACAAAGGACCTGAACGTCTCGTGCTGACTCAAATCCCAGAGGAGGAAGTAACTGCAGTATCAGATCCTGAATACCCTGGGCACCGTTTTCCGGTTTGGGTGCTCCTAACCAGAGGCAATCCCCGGCAGGTTCATCGGAAACGGGTTCCAGCCAGGGAAATTGACCTTGATTGATTTTGTGAGCATTGCAGACAATAGAACTGGTTTGGGCCTGACGGAAAACCTCTGTCAGGCGGATGACGGGAATCTGGCGAGAGGCAATCAGGTCGTGCAATACATTGCCAGGGCCAACACTAGGGAGTTGATCCGTGTCACCCACTAAAAGGAGTTGAGCATTTGGAGAGATCGCTTTGACCAGAGCATGGGCCAGAAATAGATCGAGCATGGACGCCTCATCCACGACAATCGCTTGGGCCGGAAGTGGATTGTCTGCATCGCGCTGAAATTTTAGCGTCTTAGGGTCGAATTCCAGCAGGCGGTGAATGGTTTTGGCTTCTCGTCCGGTCATTTCGCTCAATCGTTGGGCTGCCCGTCCAGTGGGAGAGGCCAGGGCGACGGATTTCCCCATTGCTTTCCACAGTGCAACAATAGTACGAGTGGAAAAGGTTTTGCCGGTACCGGGGCCGCCGGTCAGAATCAGTACCCGTTGACTGGCAGCCATTTCAACAGCTTGTCGCTGTTGAAGGGAAAGAGGCGTACCAGTTTGCTGGGCGAAGCGGCCGATCCAGCGCTGCACTCTGGTGCTATCGACGTTTAGGGGGTGTGCGAGCAAATGTTGCAAGCGTTCTGCTAGATGCTGTTCGGCATAGAAGAAAGAGGGCAGGTAGCAGATGTACTGTCCTGACTGCTCGCCGGAGCCGCCGTGCAGAATGAGCACTTCGTCTAGAGCCATGTGAGTCGTCAGGGTACGGATTTGTTCTGGATCGGGCTGGTGCTGGTCTGCGATCGCAAGCCGCTCTACCGCCCGTTGCACCAATTCAGCCTGGGGCAAAAAACAGTGTCCCTCCTCCGCTGCGTCCTGGAGAACATACAGCAGGCCGCTACGATACCGGAACTCGGAATCAGGCGCAATGCCCAGATTACGGGCAATAGCATCGGCAGTGATGAAGCCAATGCCATAGATATCGTTCGCCAGCTGGTAAGGGTTATGGGTGACCTTTGCGATCGCACCCTTACCATACTGCTTAAAGATCTTCACCGCATACGTCGTAGAAACCCCATGCCCCTGCAAAAACACCATCACCGCCTGAATCGCCTGCTGCTTTTCCCAGGCTGCTTGAATCGCCTTAACCCGCTTCTTGCCAATTCCCGGCACTTCAACCAACCGCTCCGTCTGTGTCTCAATTACCGCCATCGTCTCCAGGCCAAAATGAGCCACGATCCGCTTCGCCATCACCGGCCCAATTCCCGCAATTAAACCGCTACCCAAATACTTCTCAATCCCCGTCAGCGTCGCAGGCTTGCTCTCGCGATACTGCCTCACCTGGAACTGCGGCCCATAACGGGGATGGTCGCGCCAATTGCCCGTCATCTGCAGCGTTTGCCCAGCTTGCACATTGGCAAAACTCCCCACCACCGTCACCAGCTCGCGACTGCGAGGCACCTTGACGCGAGCCACCGTATAGCCCGACTCTTGCGAGTGAAAGGTGAGTCGTTCAACCACCCCCTGAAGCTGTTCCTGGGGCTGTTTTGGGGGCTGTTTTGGGGGCTGTTTTGGGGGAAGATAGACGGGGGATTTATCAGTCGGGTCAGAAAAGTTCGACATTGCCAGAGCGCCAGCATTATGCCTTCAATCCTAGCGCGTTCTCCTTCTAGATAAAGTTAGACATGATTTCGATCGGGCAAACAAATCAGGATTTTTGAGCGTAGGTTTCACTTGTGCGCTCAACAATCCCAAAAAATTAGAAACTATAGCACTACGAGAATAGATTTAGGACATAGCAAAAAACGCCAAATGCAGATGCAGTCAACCTTTCCACTCTGCCCTCTGCCCTCTGTCCTCTGCCCTCTGTCCTCTGTCCTCTGTCCTCTGTCCTCTAGCTATACCGCGATTTCTGCGGGATCTTTCTGTGGGATCTTTGAGTTAAACTAATAGAGTAGACTACACACAGACAATCATTTCGTCTCCCTGGCAGGAGCCAGAATGATTCCACGGGAAAAGTGACCTGTTCCAAACCAGATGGAGTTTAACCATGACTGCCAGCCTTTTGCCAAAAACGACTCAGTCCCAAGATCTGCCGCAAGAAGAAAAACGGGAAGGCCAGCAAGAAGAGCAGCAAGAACAGAGAATTTTCTTGCATGGGGTTAGCTGGCAAGACTATCTGGCCCTGGACGCCATCCTGGAAAACGTACCCGGAACGCGGTTGACTTATTTGCAGGGCACCCTACAAATCATGACTGTTTCTCCAAAACACGAAGCAATCAAAACAACAATTGGTCGCTTACTAGAAATGTATAGTTTTGTTGAAAATATCTCCATTAATGGCTACGGTTCCACCACCTATCGTCGAGAAGCCCTGGCCACAGGTTTAGAACCCGATGAATGCTACTGTGTCGGCAGCGAGCTGAAAGAGCGGCCTGACTTTGCCATTGAGGTCGTCATTACCAGCGGCGGCATTAATAAGCTGGAACTCTATCGCGGTTTGGGTGTCCCTGAAGTGTGGTTCTGGGAAGACGACGCCTTCAGCCTGTACGCGCTGATGGGAGAAACCTATCAAGCTGCCGAACAGTCCCAATTTTTCCCCCAGCTAGATCTGGCGATGCTGTCCCAGTACGTGCAACCGTTCAATCAGTCTGAAGCAGTTCGCGCCTTCTACGAAACCCTCAATCAAGCATGATACTATACCATTTTGGATTTTAGATTGGCGATTCTGTATTGGAGGAAGCCTTGCTGGGAAAACATTTCACCAATTACGCATACTGGTCAACAGTGAAAGCAATGCGATTGAAATAATATCCTCATAGAATAGAATTGCTGTTGCGTCAGAGCCATGGTTGCGAGTCCAAGCCTAAATTACCTCGATTCAGAAACGTATCTGCCCCTGGGATGAGTTCACCAACACGAAGACTCAAAGATTAGCGCTCCCGTTGGGAGGGCTAATCTTCTCAGGGGAAATCAAAACCCTGGCTTCTCTTTACAAGTCCCGATTTCCTGGTTAGAGCTGGAAGGAATCTGGGATGCTACCCTGTTGAACGTTATTGACTGACGCCACCATTCTCAATTCCGGTGTATGTGCCTACTGGAAGCAGGCCGAGCCAGGGATCGGTGCTGGGAGTGAGGAAAAGCTCTGAATAGACGCGCTCGTTCAAGCGGTCTGTGTTGGCAACGCCTTCGGTGTCTTCAATGAACCATTGATGCAGTTGCCGATGGAGCAGGTATTCGTTACGAACGGTGTCGAGCGCGATCGCACGCTCAAAGTTTTGTTGCAACTGCCTTAATTGGGCCGTGGTCGCTTCCGATCCGGGATTGCGATCTCCTACCAGATAGGGATTTTTTTGCCGTAACAAGATTTGACTGTTGCGGTCGAGGTTCGCTTCATCAAGATGGAGGTTAGCAATCTGCTGCCAGGTTGCTTCATCGGTCATGGCTGACAGACGCTGCGACGTGCGGGGCCTGGGTGAAATGGAAGAGAGAATTGGCCTTTCCACAACGCTCTTGGTGACAGCAAGCTGTGCTGCCCTTTCGGCCAGCGGATCGGCACCGTCAGTCTCGTTTAAATCTGCTGAGGCCCTTAACCCAACTGGAGCAGGAATTCCGAGGGTTCCCAGATCGGCCATCCAGCTGGCTTCAATCGCAGCAATGCGATCGCGATGATACCGCTCTAATACACCAGCCCGCTCAATCGCAGACAGATCCATCGTTTGCTGGGCAACGGCTTCCGCTCGTTCCACCCAACTCAGAAAAGCTTTCGGACCGTACAATCCCGGCAGAGCATCCAGGGGACGGCCTTCATCGTCCAATAAATAATGGATGCTATTACCAGTGAGCGTACGTTGTAGCTTGCGCCCATCACCAAAGTCGATCGTCACCTTGGGAACCGGACGCACCGATTGCCAGTGCAAAATGACGCGATCGCGCAAAACTGACGCAATCTCCCCATTGGCATACAGCGCGACCCGAAAAAAGCGGCTGTTCGCACAACTGAACTCCTCATCCAGCCTGCCCAACAAGCGCAAGGAAAGGATCGGTTTCCCCGCCGCCTTTGCTGCCGCTTTAGCCTGTTCCAGATCTGTATACCAGTACAACTGAGACGCATGGCAGTCTCGTTGCTGACACAAAGCATCCAGAACAGCACTAAATTGTTGCCAGTCTGCCGTTGCCAGGGACGCAACCCCGTCAGTTGACTTTACCCAATCTGGCGGCAACCGATCGGCATGGACATCCAGAAAGGTTTCCAGTCCCTCCGGCCCCAACCGCCGCAGCTCAGCAATTGCTGCAGCCGACTCCGCTGAATTCTCAGACAGCACCTGCCGGGCTAAGGTTCGTGCATTCGTTGCTGCCAAGGTCGGGCAAGCCAAACCCAGATTGACAATGACCAGGGCTGTTACCCAACTGAACGTTCTTCCCATCTCCTGTTTCCTCAAAAAAGATCTGAACGATTCTCAACTACCAGATTAGCAAGCCGCTCAAAGCCTGCCCATAATCCTGCATTTATTAGACTCATTCGGAAATTGGAATGGAAGCCCCTCGGAGGGGTGCTTCCATTCCAGTTCTCGGACAGGTCTATTAGACATAAAATCAGGTTAAACCTCATCCATTTCGGAAACATTACGATTTTGGGTTTTAGATTTTAGACTTTGGATTAAAACATATAGTCGATTGGGGCGCATCCAGAGTTTGTGGGAGTCTAGAAATAAGGAGACCTTTGGGTAGGGTGGGCAGTGCTCATCACGAGAGTCTCGGTTGGCGGGTAAACCCCGACCATTTTGGAATTCGATGTTGCGATCGCGATCGATCTTACAGATCCCACTTACAGATTCCAAAATGGCCGGGATTTATTTCCCATGGGGCATCTCAAATGGATAAAACAGCAGCAGGCTGGAAATGCCCACCCGACCTGATAGACGCCCCCAATAGTTGGATACGCCCAGTCGATTGCGGAAATTCGTGAAAATTGTCCACAAGCATGAAACAACAATAGATATCCACACGACTTGGAAGGTCATTTTGAAAACCTTGCTTCGCAAGGCTTTCAAAATGACCTATTTTCTGGGTCTGGCGCGAAGAGATGAGGGTTAGCACCTCCTTAGAGGGCGCTAACCTTCCAAGTCGTGTATCCAATAATGTCTCTGCCCTCTGCCCTCTGCCCTCTGCCCTCTGCCTTCTGCCTTCCAACGAACGAAAATTTCTCTCAGCAAACCTTAAGTTTTGCAGGCTTGACCGAAAGTGTTACCTTGATTTGAATCAGCCTGAATAAATGAGTCCTCCGTTTGATGGTGGTCTTCAATTACAGAAGGTCAGGAGAATTTTTGAACGCGCTGGTTCCGTCTGCGCGCTCGAAAATCCTGACTTGTTTGCCACGACCTGCTCGATAATGGGGGCGAGAGAACAAATTTCCAGGCGATCCGACAAGATGTGACTGAATCCTCTAATCGCCATCAGGCGAGCCGTCTAGTTTTATTTACAACACTGTGGCTAACACTGTTTGTCTTGTCAGTCAAAGTTTTTGCTGGTCTGGCAACCGGAACCCTAAGCCTCCAGGCAGAGTCATTGCATACCTTAATCAATATCTGCAGTCTCCTGGTCACTCTAGTGGCGATCGCGCCTGCCAAAAGAATTTCAGGTCGACAGAACTATGGGCATAGCCAGTGGGAAACTGCAGGAACGTTGGCATTGGCTGCTGTGTTGGGTTTTACCGGCTTAACGCTATTAAAGTTGTCGGTTCAGAAACTGCAAGCAATCTCGCAAACCACAATCTCACAAGCCATACAATTCCCAGTTGATAAGTTGCCGCTATTATTGCAACTATTAGGGATCTTAGGTGCGCTTCTTTTTGGTATTACTTTATTCCTGCGCTATCAATCGCAGCGCTTAACCCAGAAAATTTTGCGATTTCATGCCCGCTCCTGCTTGCAAGATGCGGCGCTAACGATCCTGGTTCTAGTCGGGCTAATGGGCGTTTGGCAAAGCTACGTTTGGCTCGATCCGCTACTGGCCATCTTGCTCGTTTTCTTCGCTGTTCGGCGATATTGGTGGCTGCTCAACTGTCAGTTGCCCCTATTAGTCCAGCAAACTGCCATTGCCCCTGAAGCCCTGGCTGATATCGTGCGCCAGGTAGGAGGTGTTACCCATTGCTATCAGATCCAATCTCGAGGTATTGTGGGGCGCTATACTATTGTGAACCTGCATCTGGTGCTACATCCGGAATTCATGGGGGTTGCAGACATTATTGCCGAACAAGTAGAGGGCGCAATTCGAGAACGATATGGCCCCGTTCAAGCTCGGATTTATATTGACAGCGAACCGCCTGCTTCAGAACCCCCACTGGGCACTCCCAGATCAACCGATGCCAGTAGCCGGGAAGGACGACTCGATTGGAACGGTTTTTAATAACACAGTGTGAAAAAAGATGGCTGACCCGCAAATTGCTCCCTATGGCTCTTGGAAATCTCCAATTACCTCTGCGCAGATTGTTACCAAGACCATCAAATTGGGGCAAATTGTCCTGGATGGAGAGGATATCTATTGGACTGAAGGACGTCCGAATGAGGGCGGACGGACTGCAATCGTCCAGCGAACTGCTGCGGGTCAAATCCGCGATATTACCCCCGCTGCATTCAATGTTCGCAGCCGCGTTCATGAGTATGGAGGCGGATCCTTTGCAGTGGCAGGAGGCATAGTCTATTTTTGCAACTTTGCCGATCAGCGATTATACCAGCAGCTTCCTGGTGCAGAACCACAACCCATTACCCCGGAAGGTAAATACCGCTATGCTGATGCGGTTGTGGATCGGAAACGGGAACGATTAATCTGTGTTTGTGAAGATAGTAATACGCTAGAGCCAGAGCCTGTTAATACTTTGGTCAGCCTGAGTCTTATGGGCAACGAGACGATTCAATCTCTGGTCACAGGGGATGATTTTTATGCTTCGCCTCGCCTGAGTCCAGATGGTTCGCAGCTCGCCTGGTTGAGCTGGAATCATCCGAATATGCCCTGGGATAGTACGGAATTATGGGTTGCTGAGGTACGCTCAGATGGCTCCTTGGGGCAACGGGAACGGGTTGCAGGCGGTGTTGATGAATCGATTTTTCAGCCCCAATGGTCGCCAACGGGAGTGCTCTACTTTGTTTCAGATCGAACAGGGTGGTGGAATCTCTATCGTTGGCAGGGTAAGCAAGTCGAGCCGTTGTGCGAGCTGGAGGCTGAGTTTGGCCAGCCGCAGTGGGTGTTTGGTCAGTCTACCTATGGTTTTGAGTCAGGGGAGCGGATTCTTTGTACCTATACGCAGCGTGGGAGCTGGCAGTTGGCGGGTCTGGAAACGACAATGGGGAAACTGGAACCGATTGCATTGCCTTATAGCGCGATCGCATCTCTTCAAGTCAATGCAAACCAGGCTGTGTTTATTGCCAGTTCGCCAACAGAAACCAGTACCATTGTCCAATGGCAGCGCCAAACAGGGAACATTACCATCCTGCGTCGTTCCAGTGACCTGGACATCGACCCAGGCTATCTTGCCATGCCAGAGGCCATCGAATTCCTGACAGAAAATGGCCTGACTGCCCATGCTTTTTTCTATCCGCCCACCAATAAAGACTATGCTGCACTGGCAGACGAACGACCACCGCTGCTGGTCAAAAGCCACGGTGGCCCAACCGCTGCCGCATCCAACAGTCTGAGTTTAAAAATTCAATATTGGACGAGTCGCGGCATCGCAGTACTGGATGTCAACTATGGGGGAAGTACTGGGTATGGTCGTGCTTATTGTCAGCGATTGCAGAATTGCTGGGGCATTGTGGATGTGGATGATTGCACAAACGGGGCGTTGTATTTGGCTGAGCAGGGGCGGGTAGATCGAGAACGGCTTGCGATCGCAGGCAGCAGTGCGGGGGGATATACGACTCTCTGTGCTCTCACCTTCCGAGAGGTTTTCAAAGCTGGAGCCAGCTACTACGGTGTCAGCGACCTCGAAGCTCTAGTGCGCGACACCCATAAATTTGAAGCCCGTTACCTGGACGGTTTGATTGGCCCCTATCCAGAACAGCTTTCCCTTTACCAGGAACGATCGCCCATTTACTTCGCTGAGCGTCTTTCCTGTCCAGTCATTTTTTTGCAAGGGTTAGAAGACAAAATTGTACCCCCTAACCAGGCTGAAGGCATGGTTAAAGTATTACGACAAAAAGGTTTGCCAGTTGCTTACGTTGCCTTTGAAGGAGAGCAGCACGGCTTTCGTCGTAGCGAAACCATCAAGCGAGCGCTGGACTGCGAACTTTACTTCTATAGCAGAGTTTTTGGGTTTGAGCTGGTCGATCCAGTTGAACCCATCCCGATTGATAACCTTTAGACACACGACTTGGAAGGTTAGCGACCCCTTTGGGGTCGCTAACCCTCATTTCTTCTTTCTAGAACAGAAAAATAGGTTATTTTGAAAGCCTTGCTTCGCAAGGCTTTCAAAATAACCTTCCAAGTCGTGTAGACAGCAATTCAAAAGTCAACAGCCCTGAATTCTGTGCATCAATATAGAAAAACCCGGTCAAATGACCGGGATAGTTTGTGTGAGGATGCTTGAGAGAGCAGAACGGTTTTCTGTCTTTACTCTTTCCGCTCTCAAAGACGCAATCAACCTAAACCCCAACTTCTTTGCTTGTAGCGGCAACAGAGATCAGAACTCTATAGGGTCTCTCTTATTGTATCTTATCTTCTTCACGCATGACGCCTGCCTATGCAATGTTTGCAATCGACAATTCCAAATTCAGCACAAGGTTGCATTGTTTAAGCAACTGGCTTATTTGTTTTGGCATCGTTACCATAGCTGAATACAAAAGGATGCAGAACCTGGGGTTTTGAGTATCTGGTTTATGGTGAGTGGGATTGTGATTTATGACTCATTGTCTGCAGATGCTGAAACATCAACAACATCAACATCAATGGTACCGGGTGGAGTGACCCGAACAAAATGCTTGTTCTCAACTTCAAGGGTTTCATTGCAATTAGGACAGTTCACAGTGTTATGGTTTAATGCAGCAAATTCGTAACCGCAAACTGGACATCGATCCTGAACTAGATTGCGCTGAAACCACCAGCGAAAACCAATAAAAATGACGATCGGAGCAATCAGAATCAGCCCAAACAGAATCAGAATGGAGTTAACGAGCCAGCCCAGACCGATTGCTCCTAAAAGCCAGAAGCCGATGAACAGCACGATCCAGAAGCCGAGACCAGAAAATCGGATCTGGTCGGGATTAAAACTGTTTCGGTTCACGGCACTCTCCTGAGGGTTAGGTGGGCTTCAAGGTAATTCTATGCTAATTCAGACTGCACTGCTGTTGAAATGGAGAGGTTCCCGAACATGCGCCTTCTGACTTAGGGATTGTAGCGATCGCAGAAAGGAAAAAGCGGTTGCAAATAACTTTTCCACCACCCACAAGAGCTGACATCAGTCCGATCCGACTTGATTGTTAGACTTTGTTGTCGTTGTCACTCTAGGCATTGATTCTATGAATGCCCTTAGCACTTTATTGACCGAACTCTGGTGTTGTAAAAACTTGAGCGACATCTTCATCTAAAACTACAACTTTTAACCGTTCTTTTCCACCAGCAGCAAAGCGATTGGGCTTCGCCTGTTTGTAATCAAAGCGATACTCAGACAGAAGCTCATCCTCTGGATTGACTGACTCCTCAAAAGGCATTTTGTTCATAATCCTCACGCTCTCTCCGAGTGGCTAAACGAGCGCTGATCATACGAATTTAACCAGAACCTTCGATAAAAGAGATTAACAGCAAGCGATTGTTCTGGGAGTGCCCAATAACAATCTCTCGCCTCTCATTCACCGAATGAGCTTTATGAGCAATCCAAGGAAAAAGTCATCCAAGTCGCTACAACCTATTAGCGAATATCAAGTTGGCAAAATTGAAATCAATGTGTAGGTTGGGTTGCAGCGACAGCGGAAACCCAACGCAAAGTCCTTTGGTGTTGGGTTTCGCGGACTCAACCCAACCTACTGCCTGAAACCACAGGATGGTTAATTTGTTGGAATACTCTTAGCCCTGGCTTTTGACTCATCCCACTCAAATTCCATGCCTAGATCATAGCTGATGGCTGATCGATCCAGTGTGAAGAGATTTGGAATGCGCTCACCAGGAATTTCAAAGGACTGTCCTACTACCAATCACCTTACGGTACAGGGTTTACTGACTGTGTAGGGTCTGACGAAAAAACTTTAGCGCTTCTTTTTCCTCAGACATTTGAAGACAGTGGGCGAGCAACGTCAAATCTAGATCGGGCAAAATTTCGCTGCGGCTGATGCTTTTATAGTCTGCTCCCGTCAGGCGATAGAGCGAGAAAACGCCATCCTGCCAGAACCAGACTTCAGTGACACCGAATCGAGCATAATATTCAAGCTTGGTTATATTTCCACTCGTAATAACAACTTCGATCGCCAGATCGGGGGCTTGGCGCTGTCTGCGATTTTCTCCAAAGCGGTAAGACAGATCGGGTTCTTTGCTGCTGCCTTTTTTTTCTGCTTGCAGGGTGGCGCTCCCTGTCGGCGTAAAACTAATGTCTTTTTCAACGAAATAGACTGAAAGGAGCAATCCCAGAAGAGATTTAATGATTTCGTGTTCTGGCGAAAGCGTCATAATATTTACATACCCATCCAGATAACTTAAGCGAATGCTATATCTGCCTTCAAACCAGGATTCCAGAGTTTTGAACTGTTCCCAAGTCATCAACACTGGAATGAGGAGCTGTTGCTCTGGCACCGGATTGGAGATTAAGGGAGGATGAGAGACTGTAGCCATGAGTTTTTTCTGGCAGGTGGAGTGACTGTGAGAATAAATTTTTGAGAATAGAAGGGGGGTAGCATTTGATTCGACGGATTCACCGCAACCGCAACAATTGTTGCTCAACCCAGGCTAAGTTGAAGACCTCGGTGTAGATGCGGTTGTTTGCCATTAAGTTGTCATGCCGCTTGATGGCCAATCCAGAAAGTAACAACTCAATGTGTTCCAGTTGTTCTGTGGCTGGGATTTTACCGATCTCCAGGATTTTTCGATATTCCTGCAATAGAGGCACTGCCCGTTGCGAATCGCTGAGGATGCGATCGCGAATCAACTGAAAATGCGGCGGTTCGTCTCGCGATTCCCAATTCTTCAAGATCTGCTTCCTGACCAACTGCTCAATCCAATCGATCTCGCCCGATCTGGAAAAAGGGATGGGAGTATCGCGAATAATCTGGCAAAGTTTTTGAGTCAGAAACGGCTGACCACCTGTCCACTCAAATACTGCTTCTAATACCCCCTCCGGAGAGGAGAACTTTCCCTTCAACCCCTGCAATAACGGAATTGCATTTTCTAGATCGAGATTTCCCAGGCGAAAAACTTGCCCATTCAGAGAAGTCTGACCCCGTTTCTGAATCAGCTGGAACGGAACTGCTATCCCCAGTAAGGCAAAGGTTAAATCCCGATCGGTAAACCCATTAATCTGCTTGTTCGCGTAAGACTGCAACAGTTCAAAAACGCTGCCCAGTTCTTTACCAGGTGCAAGCATAGTATCAATGCTATCAATAAAAATGACTTTCCTTTGCGGGATTTCTCTTGGTAATATCTCCGCAAACAGCAGCTCTAGACGTTGGACAGGAGACTGGGCACGATGAGTTTGCCACCAATTAGGGAGATGGTTCAGGCAGTCTAACAACTGAAAATTTTTCAACAACAAGTAAGCAAAACCAGCACACCATTGATCCAGAGACGATCGCCGTCTACTAATCTCTGAAACATCGATAGCAACACATCGAAATCCCTGAGCTTCCAGACGCTTCATCACGCGCACTTGTAGACTAGATTTGCCAACCTGAAGGGCATCCAGAACATAGCACTGTTCTCCAACGGTCAAACTTTCGTAGAGGTCGTTGTCTGCCTGCCGGATTGCATAATTAGGAGAGCGACTGGGTAGACTCCCGCCCGCTTGATACTGATAGCTAGAAAGTAACCCGTTTTGCTGTTGTTGTGCTTGCCCGATAGAGTCAACCAACTGGTTGGCCAGCATATGCAAGATATTCAAGCGATCTTCACTAAACGCTCCTGATGTCAGATTATTTTCCAGATAAAGGATCCCCACTAATTCGCCTGCGGCCAGGATGGGCAGGCATAGAATAGAGAGGGGTTGCTTTTCCTGAATATAGGGATCTGCCAAAAACTTTTTATCCAGAGACGCACAATCCAAAATCAAGGGAGCTTGTTTAGCTGCCACATAATTGACAACGTTCGCTGATAATAGTTCGCCTGTTCGAAGGGGTAGGGGCTGCAATATAGCAATTTCTTCATCCTGCATTTGTCCTGCGGCTGCGATCTGCCATTCCTGATGGTGTTTCAGGATCAAAATTCCCCGTTCTGCACCGCTACTTTCCATGGCAATTTTCATTAATCTGTCGAGTAGTTGATGCAGATCTTTCTCCTGAGCAATAGCCCGAGCTGCTTTCAGGATGGTAGAAACGTTGAGGAAATTCAAATTCCCAGTCGCACCTGATGCATCAGTTGGCTGCTGCTGTTGCCTGGACTCTAACGTTTGTTTGTCTCTGGAACGTATCCAGAGCTGTCGGTTTGCTAAATCCCCCATATTCCCTTTGACTCCCGCTTCCTCAGTGTCGGCCAGGTCAACTCGTTCAGAATGAAAACTGCGGTTGAACTCCTGGAAAAACTTCAAACCCCACAATGGATGGAGTTTAAACCCTATTCATGGGTGATGTACTTAACGTTCCCTGGTACAGCCTTTTTGGGATAATGCTCCATTCGGTAAGGTAGTCCAGCAAAGATTGGCACCGCTCAAGTCAGCATCTTCTAGATTGGCACCACTCAAGTCAGTGCCGCTGAGGTTGGCACCGCTCAAGATCGCTTGCTTCAGAATGGTATTGGTTAGATTGGTTCCTTTCAAATTTGCATTCGTTAAATCGGCATGACTTAAATCGGTGTTGCTCAAGTTAGTTGCGCTCAAATTAGCATTGTTCAGGTTGCTGCCATTGAGATTAGCGCGATTGAGAAGGACGCGAATCAATGAGGTATCGCTGAGGTTGGCAGCACTGAGGTTTGTTTGCGTGAGGACAATATTGTTCAAATTGGCCTGACTGAGGTTGGCCTGAATAGCACTGGCATTGGTCATGTAGGCGCTTTCTAGATTGGCGCGTTCCAGGTTGGCCTGAAAGAGATCGGCTCGATTGAGTCTGGCTCCCCTTAAGCTGGCACCCGTCAGGTTGGCTCTGCTCAGATTGGCGCGCCGCAGCACAGCTCCATCCAGGTTGGCCTCTGTTAGACTGGCATTGCTTAGGTCGACTCCGACCAGATTGGCTCCCTGGAGGTCGCACCGTTCGCATTGTCCTGATGTTTTCAGTTTTTGGAGGTGGTCGGGGTTTTCAGCCCAGGCTGGTATTGTTATCCAGCAGGGGATTGAGCAGGTTGTTGCGATCGCGAAACACATCCAGTTCATTGTCCTATCGCTGTCCTATCGCTATGGAGTGACATAGGACAATTAAACCCCATCTATTAGCAAATATTTTGCAAGGGATATCAACCCCCTTCCGATCGCTGCCATTCATGCGATCGATCCTCTGCCTTTAGCATGCCATCTTCTAGATAAGTAACGCGATCGGCAATATCGATAATGCGAGGGTCGTGGGTCACAATCAGGACTGTGCATCCTTCTTCTTTGGCCAAATTGTGCAAGAGTTCGATGGTCGCATAACCGCTATGAGAGTCGAGGGCCGCAGTGGGCTCGTCTGCCATGATAGCCTGGGGTTTCCCGGCCAGGGCGCGGGCAATGGCGACCCGTTGTTTCTGTCCCCCCGACAAGTTGCGCGGCAGGGATTTTGTTTTGTCGGCCAGACCAACCTGAGCAAGAAGATGTTGGGCTTGTTTGCGGGCGGCTCGTCCCCGAATGCCTTTGATATTGAGTGCCACTTCCACATTTTCGATCGCGTTCAGGGCTGGAAACAGATTAAACCCTTGAAAAACAAAGCCAATGTTTTCCCGCCGAAACCGAACCCGCTGAGCCTGAGACAGCGCCGTTATTTCTTGACCCAACAAGCGAACGCTGCCGCTTGTGGGTGCGAGCATTCCTGCCAGGATCGACAACAATGTCGTTTTCCCGGAGCCTGATGGGCCCATCAACAACTGAATTTCGCCTTGCTTGACTTGCAGGTTAATCTGCTTTAGGGCTTGGAACCGTTGAGATCCGTTTTGAAAAATCATCTCAACTTGTTCTGCGACGATGGTTCCTGTTTCCCTGGGCGGATTTAATTTGAGGAACGCAGAGGTGGACGGGGTATACGCGGCCCGATCGATTGACCTGATTAAGGTGGCAGTCATTGGTAAAATCCAGTTCTCTTGCTAAGGGTTGATCCAAGTTTGAACTCAAGATAAAACAGCTGAATTGTCAGCATAATGGCCAAGTGCGCATTGCTCAATCCGAAATCGTCAATCTAAAATCCAAAATTTAGGATTAAGAGCCTGTTGCTGTATGTTGTTCATTATGTCGTGTTGTTCTTTGCCAGGTTCCTGAGCAGATTACAGATTCTGAACTGGCACATCTTACTGGCACACTGCCCAATCCATGTAGGGTTGCATTCAGGCGTTGGTCATCAATAGACCTGTCCGAGAACTGGAGTGGAAGCCCCCCGCCGGGGGCTTCCACTCCAGTTCTCGGATGAGTCTATTGAAAGATGAATGGGAATGGGAGTCTTCGAGCCTATGGTCTAGTTCCTCTCCTGCTTGAGCAATGCCATAGTTGAGTCTAAGCAATCTTTTATCGCGATCGCGTCAGACAGATAATGAGCCTAAATTTCCGCTTTGCGATTGCCAGCGACCTCCATATCGCCCTTCCCCATACCCTCGGTGCTCCAATCAATCGCTTTCACCTCTGCGAAGCCAGTATCCCAGTGTTGGAGACTGTCCTGGCCCAGCTCGAAACGCTCGAGCTTGATTTTCTCCTGTTACCAGGAGATTTAACCCAGGATGGCGAACCGGCTAATCATCGTTGGTTAGCCGATCGGCTTGGCCAACTCTCCTATCCCGTTTATACCGTTCCTGGCAATCATGATGTCATTCAGCGATTAGGCAATGAGCAGGCAATTGGGTTAAGCGATTTCCCGTCTTACTATCGTTCATTTGGCTACACGGATGAAAACCAATTGTACTATAGCCATACCATTTTGCCAGGGGTGCGATTGATTGGTCTTAACTCCAACCAATTCGATGGTGAGGGTAAACAGGTTCCCGTTGGTCAGCTGGACACGCCACAGCTAGACTGGCTCGATCGGGTGCTGGCAGAGAGCCAGGACGATCTCATCCTGGTGATGATTCATCATAACGTCATCGAACATTTACCGGGACAAGCCTGCCACCCTCTGGGCCGACGCTATATGTTGGAGAATGCCTCGGAGTTGCTCTCGCGTTTAAAGACAGCTGGAGTGCAGTTGATTTTTACCGGGCATCTTCATATGCAGGATGTGGCGTACAGCGATGGCATATACGACATTACGACGGGATCGCTGGTGAGTTATCCGCATCCTTATCGCGTTTTACAGTACCTCACCGATCGTCAGGGCAAAGCCTGGCTGCAAATTGAGTCCCATTGGGTGCAGTCGGTTCCTGACTGGCCTACTTTGTCAGTGCGATCGCGTCAGTGGCTCGGCGACCGCAGTTTTCCGTTTATGATGCGATTGCTGAGCGGGCCACCTTTGCATCTTCCCCAAGTCGAAGCAGAACTCCTGGCTCCCAAGTTGCGCTACTTCTGGGCCGATCTGGCTCAGGGCGACCCATTGCTGGACTTTGCCCATTTCCCCCCGGCGGTTCGAAGTTATTTGGAGACGTTTAGCGCTTGCGATCGCAACGGTACCCCCACCCTGATCGACAACCACATCGCCCTGCTACTGAGCGAAATAACTTGATAACATCTTCCCGCGTCCAGCTCCGTTCGTGCAAACTCTTCACCAAGCTCAATTTCCAGTATAAGCGACCCATTGGATCCCGATGGGTCGCTTTGGGTTTCAAGTGGGTCATGACGACCACAGAGAGACGACAGCTTTGCTGATTTTTCCCATCACTTAATTGAAAACTCGAATGGTCGTTCCTTTGACTGGATCAGAACAAACAACGCCATCGATCCGTCTGAAGTTTTTTGTGGCAGCAAAGCCGATGCGATACAAGTCATCTTCTGAACAAGCGAAAAACTGATAACCGGTTAGTTCGATGTCACTGTATCCTTCGAAAGTGAGAAGCTCGATTGCTTCAGTCTCTTTTTCAGGTAGACTGCTAAAGAAATTCCAGGCCGCGAATAGAGAAAACGCAGCAACGCATGCCAGATAGATTTTCATTTTTCCTTGCTCCTCAATGTGATTTGTTCTTGTACTTCTACTAGTTCTGTTTCTAAATTTTTTACGCAAACGTTCTAGATTTTTTTTAGATAGTTTTCCAGAAGTAAGGATTTTTGAGCGTGCGGATGGAATTTGCGATCTCAAAAATCCTTAGGATTGCGAATTCAATACCTGCACAAACAACAAACCTGTAGGGACACGGCAATGCCGTGTCCCTACGCGAGAATTGGCACTTAATTCAATTTTTATTCCTTACTTGTTTGACACTACCTGGTTTCAGAGCTTGATATAAAGTTTTGTAACGCTTTTAAATCGAATGCGTAAAAAGCTAGCATTTGCTTCTAGGGATAATAGAGCAACTGATGGCAAGTGACATTGATTCTTCTGGTCATTTGTACATCAAGGACAGGAATCCGACCATGGATGAAGAAAGTTTGGATCGGGATTTAAAATCGCTGGTGCTAAAAGCTCGTCGTTATCCACCGGGAAGTCGAGAAAGACAAAAGTTACTGACTGAATTTGTCTCAAAGATCTGGCAATCGAACCAATTAGGCCATCCTCAAGCGAGACAATGGCCAGCCAATGTCTATGAAGATCTGTATGATGAAGCATTGCAGAAAACCTTTTTTGAGATCTGTAAATTTCCAGAACGATTTAGGCCAGAATACCCAGTTATGGCATGGGTCAACAGTACACTTGATTTTAAGTTTAAGGAAGCTGTTACAGAGAAGAGCCGCACAAGAAACAAGCTAAAAGGACAGGATGAACCTATCAAAATAATATCTCTGCAAGATCTGGAAAACTTTATTGATTTGCAGATAGAACAAAGGTCATCAAATTATGAAGTCATTATCAAATTCCTTAGAAAAAATCCAGATAAATTACTCAGCCAGGCAATGAGAAATCGATCTGATATTACATTTCGATATCTGTTAATTCAAAGGCTTAAAGATAAAAGCTGGTTAGAAATTTCTAAAAATAAAGATGTCTCAATTTCAACTCTATCAAGCTTTTTTTATCGAAAATTTGAGCAACTCAAACCTTATTTTCGGCAACATTTGGATAAATGCTTTTTCTAGCAGGGACAATAAGCAATGAATGTCAACTCTAAGTCTATAAATTTTCCAGTGCCGCTCGTTGCTGAAGCCCATGAAATTGCTCAGCACTGTAGCGCTATCCTCGCTAATCGTCAAAAAGCCCGGCGTGTCTATCTTAATACGTTGGCAATCTATGCAGTCAATTTTTATCTCCAATGTTTGGGATTTGAAACAGCCTGGGAGAAAAGCGATAGCCGCGATCGCATCAGTTTGAACATGATGGACGTCGCAGATTTACAAGTAGTAAAATTAGGCAAATTGGAATGTCGTGCGGTTTTACCCCAGGCAGACGTTTTAGACATCCCAGCAGAAGTTTGGAACAACCGCATTGGTTATGTTGCAGTGAAACTCAGCGAGTCTTTAAAACAGGCCGAGATTGTTGGCTTTGTTCGCAACATTGCACAGAGACAGGGAACGGTGTTTCTCAACCAGTTGCAATCCCTGGATGGACTGATCGACCATCTTCACAATCTGAGCCAACCGCCAATTCTCCACCAGTGGTTACAGAGCTTCGACAATATTTATACAGGAGGTTGGCAGTGTCTAGAAGAATTCTTCGGACCAGATGCATCCTTAATGCCCGTTTTGATGAGCAATCGTCCGTACGCTGCTGAACACACTGTTAGAGGGGCTAAACTGCTTCATCTAGGAGACGATCGAGATAGCCCCAACGTCATTCTATTAATTACCTTAATGCCTCAGACCCCTGACTCGATCGCGATTAGAATTCAGCTGCATCCTAATCCAGGCGAAACCTTTCTCCCCCCTGAGATTCAATTGTCTGTTCTCACGGAGACAGGTAAAATGCTGGAAAAGGTGCGATCGCGCAACATCGATAACTTTATCCAACTCCCGCCTTTGCACGGAGAACCCGGTGAAGGTTTCCAGATTGAAGTTGCTCTGAATTCTTTTAACCTGACAGAAATATTGACAATCTAAACTTTGCCGATTGTTCAGGTGAAAAAGCCTAATCTATTAGCTTTTATATCTTAATTCTTGACGTTTTTTGAATGTTTTCTTCCTTCACTTTTTCTTCCCCAAAATGATGTGATGGACAATGCAATTCGTGACTTTAACCCTGGGACAAGGCTCATTAACAGAAGGATTTGCTTTTGTTGCAGTTGAGATTGTCACAGAAAAACTAACTATCAAAAGATCGGCAAGTTTGCCAGCAGCTCCCGATCTGGTTGAACTTTACCAACAATGGCGCGCTTTATATATTGAATTGCACAGCAATCTAGGATTCCCTTTTCGAATCGGTATTCGTTCCGATCTCGCCGAAATCAATAATGTCAGTATTATCGACTTCCAACACATTGATGAGAAATTATGCAAACAGTTTCATCAATGGATTAATGCTGAGTTCGATCGAATTGTTCGGCCCTTGCTCGTCAATCTCAGTCCAGATCGAGAAATTCGAATTCTGATTCAAACCGATGATAGCGATGTCAGACGATTGCCCTGGTCTCGTTGGGATTTGTTTCAGGACTTCGAGCAAGCTGAATATGCTTTAACGCCGCCAGTTTTTTCCTTTTTAAAGAAGCAGAAAACTGTAGCTCGAATTCGAATTCTAGTCATTCTAGGCTATTTCGAAGGTAGCCTGGAGTCCGAACAGCAAGCCTTACAAAGACTCGCGATAGAGTTCTCAGATGTAGACGTTGAAGTCCTTCAGGAACCGTCGCTGACAGAAGTCCAGGAAAAACTGAATGCAGATAGCTGGCAACTCTTTTTCTTTGCCGGTCATAGTTATACCGATCGCAAAACTGGAATCGGAAATATTCTGATTAATCAAGATAGAAGCATTAAGATTGGCCAATTGAGTGCCGATCTGGATCGAGCAAGCAAACAGGGTTTGCAATTGGCAATTTTTAACTCTTGTGATGGATTAGGAATTGTTCAGGAACTAGAGCGGTTGAATGTTCAAATTCCCCAGGTCGTTTTTATGCGCGAGCCTGTACCCAATGAAGTAGCACGCAGGTTTCTCACGTATTTTCTACAAGAATTTATCCAGGTTAAAGGATATAAAAAAGGGCAGTCACTTCATTTAGCAGTGAGGAAAGCAAGAGAACGGTTGAAAGCAATCGAACTTAAGTTTCCTTTAGAAAGTGTTGGCGAACCCAGGTTTATCAGTGCTAGCGAATTACCTGCAATCTGGCACAATCTTGATGCTGAACTCAATTTCAAAATTTCATTGAGAAAATTTTTAGTTCAACTCATTCCTCAACTTTGGTCTGCCCAACAATATCGAAAATATCGTTTTGGGTTTATCGTCGTCGTCACTGTTATTTGCATCGTTCTTTTTGGGATTGCACGTAGCTGGTTCTTTATCGGTGTTCCAGGCATTCAAGCGGGTATTTTTAATCATGGCGGGAGTACAGTCTGGGTTAAAATTCGTCAGGATATAGAGCCTCAAATCCAAAACGCTTTTCCCAACATGCAACTTCGCTATAAAAATCCCCCATCTGCTCTGGGTTCACCTGCCTCCGGTCAGGGAATTACGATGTTGTTGCGAAATCAACTGGCTTTTTCGCAATCGTCTCGGGCCTTGAAACTGGATGAATTGAATGAAGCCAAACTGCGAGGGTTTGAGTTGCAAGAAGTACCCATTGCAATTGACGGCATTGCTGTCATCGTTAACCCTGAGTTAAATATTGAGGGCTTGACGATCGATCAACTCTATCAAATTTACAATGGCAAGATTCGCAATTGGCGTCAACTGGGCGGGCCAGATCGCCAGATTCAACCTTACCTGAAACCTGAACAAACCTTGCCATCTGCGAGCAGCTATCGTACCCCACCTTGCGGTACTTACAGTCAATGTATTTCTACCACGACTGAAGCGGTGAGAGCCATTGCCACCGATCGAGCAGGGATTTTCTGGTCGTCAGCGTCTTTATTATTAAAACAATGCAGCGTTAAGACGATATCGCTAGGACTGAACCCAAACGATTTGGTTCCTCCGTTTAAGCCGAATTTGTCTTATCCTGGCTATTGCGATGCGATCGATCCTGTGAATACAGAAGCGTTTATACAAGGGAAATATCCGCTGACGCGCCGATTAAGAGTCATTTTTAGAGAAGATGGTTCAATCGATCAGAAGGCAGGGGAAGCGTATGCGAATTTGTTACTGACCCCTCAAGGTCAATATTTACTTGAAAAGTCAGGATTTGCGCCGCTGCAACCAGTTAAGGGACTCAGCAGTTTATTGTTCAGATTTTGGGATAAGATGCGATCGCAACCTGCTTTAAAAAAATTTAAAGTCCATGATCGTGTAGGTATCTTCGTCTGTGTCGCCTTCAACAATGGCGTCGAAGCCTCGTTCTAAGCCAACGACGTATTTTTCCATGTTTGTCCTCACCCAGGTGACGGTTTCGGGGTGGCCCAGTTCTGCGGCGCGATCGCAAGTTCGCAGGTAGCTATATAACGGCGTTCCTGTCTCCTTCACCGCTTTCAGTCCTCGCCAGACGGCCAGCGGCACCGGCAACGGCGAGACCGCTTCCTGCAAGAGTTGCTCTGCCCCCTCTGGAACAATGATGGTATTGGCCTCGACAATAATCTGGCCGCGATCGCTCGCAGTTTCCCCCTGCCACGTCACTTCACCGCTAAGTTCATATCCCCATAGCTGAAAGAAATGAGTGATGAGATATTGCAGCCATTCAACATATTTATAGAACTTTTCCTGACCGTCCCATTCAATGCCGCCCCCATTCGCAGTCGGAATCCACTGACACCACAATCCGGGTTGCCCCGCTGGTGGGCGGTTATATTCCAAAATCGACTCGTCCGAGCGCGGTTCCCCTTTTTGATTGACAAAGTAGCCGCCATCTTCTCCCAGGGGCAATCCCACCGCGTTCCTGGCTGGATCGGGCATTCCTGCCAGTAGATCTGCATTCCGCTTCATGCGTCTGGTGCCAGAGAAGGCCAACAGGTAGAGTACTTCGGTGTCAAATAGACGTTTATCGAGCTGGAAACAGCCTTCAAATGTTGTGGTATATCCCATAACTGAACGGTGTATCGCAGAAGGCAGAGGGCAGAGGACAAAGATTGACTACATCTGGTTGTGGGCCTTTTGTGATATCCCAATCTATTTTTGTAGCGTTATACCATTGTCCCTGCAACGATTATAGCGGTTTAGTTTGTTGTGAATGGTTGATGGTTCATGGTTGATGGTTCATGGCTCATAGTTTGTAGTTGGTGGTTGATGGTTGACGGTTCGTTGTATCAGAGTTTGTATGGCCAGTGCCAGTAGCCCCAGCGCTGCCAGGCCAAATACAAATGTGGCGAGGGTGCTAGCTCCGACAACAAGGGTACGCACTGCGACCCCAATTCTCAATACGATGGCATTGGTGGAGTGGAGCGGTTTGCTGGCGAAGGTTTGGGCGATGGAACTGGTGAGCAGATACATGGCAGTTGCGATCGCGCCCGCCATCACAGCTCCCATCAAGCACTTCAAGACCCCAGGTTGGGTCGATAACGCTTTAGCATCCGAATTGTCAGCCGACTTAGCCTCTGGAGTGCTGAAGTCCAGCTTTGGAGGAATATCAGTCATCATTCATACCAGGTAACGTACATCCTATTGAGCAGGCAATGGGTTTAGCGGGCAATGGGTTTAGCGGGCAATATGGATCCCGATTGGCGTCAACTGAGCGATCCAGAAGTTCAACTCTGGATCGGACATCGTCTGCGCAACCGTTGCTTGTACCTGCTCTGCGGCTGCCCGCGACTCCGTCAAACCAAATACAGTTGGGCCAGAACCAGACATCATTGTTCCCAAAACACCTGCATCCTGAAATGCCTGCCGCAGTCGCTCCACCTGAGCATGTTCAGGCAAAACAACCTTTTCCAGATCGTTGCGCATTGTCCGCGCAATTTGTGCGCCATCGCGATGGGCAATCGCGCTCACTAGCGGACTGGAGTGTACCTCATGCCAGCGGGCCTCTAAATTAGCCGCATCAGAGAGATAAGTATGGCTGAACTTTTTTCGAAACGTTTGATAGGCCCATACCGTCGAAACAGAGAGATTGTTATACTTACCCAAAACCGCATAGAGTCCATCCAGATCGGGGAGGGGAGAAAGATTTTCGCCGCGCCCAGTCGCCAGTACCGTGCCGCCCGCAATGCAAAACGGCACATCCGAGCCTAACCTGGCACCCAGTTCCTGCAACTCCGATTGGACTAAACCCAGCTCCCAGAGTAAATCCAACCCCACCAAAACTGCCGCCGCATTGCTGGAACCCCCTGCCAGACCTGCAGCCACAGGAATACGTTTGTGAAGGGTAATCTCAACTCCGCCATGACGGGCACAAGCCTCAGGGAATTGTTGTTTCATCAATTCTGCTGCTCGATAAGCCAGGTTAGTGCGGTCATTGGGCACTTGTGGATGATCGCAGCGAACAGAGATGTTGCCTGTACGATTCAACTGCAAGTCAACCCGATCGGCCAGGTCAATGGACTGCAAAATTAGCGCAAGTTCGTGATAACCATCGGGCCGATCGCCAATGATTTCCAAATAGAGATTAATTTTAGCGGGGGCGACAAGCGTATACGAATGGGACATTTTGATTTTAGATTTTGGATTTTGGATTGTTTTTTGTTAATGGCTCATGGTTCATGGTTCATGGTTAGTTATTCATGGCTCATGGCTCATGGTTAGTTGTTCATTTGGAATTTTGGCTTAAATGTCCTGTTCCCCGTTCCCCGTTCCCCGCTCCCCATTATGAATAGTGGATAATTGATTGCTGAGGGCAACCCATTGGGCAACGCTCAAATCTTCAGCACGGGCGTGGGGAACAATATCTAATTTTTCCAGGAAGTGGGTCAAAAGATCGCGGTTGACCAGTGCTTTTAAATTATTTCTCAACATTTTGCGTTTGTTGGAGAAACCGGATTTGACCAGGGTGTCTAATAATTTGGGATTGAGAGCTGCCGGAGGAGATGATGTACCTTCAGTGTTGCTTTGTTGTTTGGGGATGCTCCAGGCTTGATGCGGACGAATTCTCACCACGGCAGAATCCACTTTAGGAGGAGGGTAAAAGGCTTTTGCTGGGACATCGCAAATCCGTTCGCAGGTGGCTAAATATTGCAGCCGCACGGACAAGGCACCAAATGTTTTCGAACCGGGTCGGGCACACATTCGATCGGCAACTTCCTTTTGGACTAATAAGACGATCTGCTCGAAGGAATTGGCTGCGGGGAATTCCAGGGTGCCCAATAGCAGGTCTAAGATGGGGCCGGTGATGTGGTAGGGAATATTGGCGACGACTTTGTTGGGCGCTTGGAACTTGGGAAAGGCAGTGAGATGGGCGGCTAAATCGAGGGTGAGGATGTCGCCAGCCAAGAGCAAGAAATTGTCAACCTTGCCCAGTTTTTGGACTAAGTGCTTGCACAAATCGCGGTCGATTTCGACGGCCACCACAGCGCTGACTCGGGGTAACAAGAGGCGAGTCAGGGCACCTTTGCCAGGGCCGATTTCCAGGACGCGATCGCGCTCCGTCAACTCCGCCGCCTGCACAATCCGATTCAGTGCCTTATCGCTGCACAGCCAATGCTGGGCAAAACGCTTGCGCGGTTGAAGGGAAGGAGATTTAGACATTCAGGAAAGTTAAAAATAGCAGAAGGTAGGAGGCAGAGGGCAGGATGCAGAAGGGATACGATCGATTCCGCTTGAACGGTAATCCAATTCAGGTTTGGTCATGTGGCCGCTTACTGTTCTCTATCTCCCTATTCCCCGTTCCCTGTTCCCCATTCCCGTTCAGCCAAAGTCATGATGTCCTAATTCAAGGTCATAGTGCCATACATGTCCTGAATTGTTTTCAGATCCGCTCTGAAATCATCGACATTATAGTGGACATTGTTTTCAGATCCGCTCTGAAATCATCGACATCATAATGGACGCAGATGCCACGACTGTCGATCAGATGCTGAAATTGAATTAAATTCAAATCGAGCAGGCGGCTGGCTTTGCCAATGCTGAGTTTCTTTTGTTGAAAGAGCATCAATACAATTTCTCGCATCAATTCTGACGCTGACAGTTGCGAGGCTTGTACCATTTCATCGGCTTCATCGGCAATGGCCAAACTCATGTTGTCCTCCAGGTTGAGGTTAGCGGCGATAAAAACGCGATCGGTATTGCGATCTTAAACCTTGAAGCATGGAAGTTAAACAATTTCAAAAGTTCATCAAACTCAACAGACCGCAAATGTCTGTTACTGTTCATGTCAATAATTGCAGACAAAAACTAAAGAGATTTTTGGGAACCAGGCTATCTCTATTTCGATCGAATACTTGGGACTTAAGAGGACTGATTGTTGGTCTTAGCTGCTTCAGCAATGGTTTGAGCATAAACTCAGACTGGAGTTCTCCAGCCCATCTATTATTTGAAATGTGTCGTGTTGCTCGCGAAAGAACTTCAGTTCCCAGTATGGATAAGGTCTATCATGGATTTCCGAAGAGGTGGCTGGTTTTTACGCACTTCAAGAAATTTGCAGTGAGTGACCAGGGCTGTTTTGTGTTTAAGCAGATCCCCAATTGCAGCCATCTAGCAAAACCTATTATTATGTAACATATAACACTTGTTTTTTGAATTTGAGGGAGGTTGATGATGAAACTCTCCCCTCTAGCTCATTATCATCTCTGCAAACTCCTCTATCGCTACACAGACGATCTGGAATGCGTTCTGGCTGAGGGGGCGGGGCTGTGTGCCCATTTTCAGGCCGATCTCAATGAGGTGCTGACGAGTCTCTATCTGGAAGAAGATGAAATTGCGTCAATGGCAGAAGAACTAGAAACCTTAACTCGCATGCATCGCACCTTATGGACCGAAAACGCAACCCAATCCGATACGTTATTAAAGTTAGAGCAGCAGATTTTTTGGATTCTGGGTTTGAAGCAAAAATCAAAGAAAGTCCAGAAAACAAGCTCTTAATAGGTTCTGTTTGCTGAGGGTTGGTGGTGCATGGGGTAGTCTTCCAGAAGTCAGGATTTTTGAGCGCATGGGTTTCGCTCGTGCGCTCAAAAATCCTGACTTGTTTAACACTCACGACTTGGGAGGTTAGCGTTCCCTAAGGGGGCGCTAACCCTCATTTCTTCGTGCCAGAACGGAAAAATAGGTTATTTTGAAAGCCTTGCAGAGCAAGGCTTTCAAAATAACCTTCCAAGTCGTGTAACACTACCGGTGCATGGTTTAAAGCTCCTTCTCTAAAATCAAACTCTCTGCGCCCAATTCGCTTTGCCAAGCTGCGGCTTGAGCCATATCTAGCCCTATCTATTTGAAGGCGATCGATTTGGACATGATTAATCTGGACGCACTTGGGTCATTAATTTCGTTTAGGATTGTCAAGGTAAACCCTTTTCAGTTTTGGATTGGGAGTTGTCCTACGGTTTTCAAAATGGCCGAAGTCTAAATTTGGTTCAGTTTGAAAACGAATTCTGGTCAGTGCCTGTTTGAATTGTTTCGTCTTGATGGTGCTCCTATGGCGCGATCGCAATTGCAAAAATTGACTGCCTACATGCATCCCTATTGGCAAAAGATTGCTTTGGGGGTTCTTGCTCTACTGGCAGTCAATGCTCTAGCGGTTTATATTCCCTTGCTCATTCGCGATGGGGTTGACGAGCTGCAAATATCGTTCAGCTTTAGCCAGGTGGTGCATTATGCCTTATTGATTGCGGGTTTGACCTCTTTAATGTGGTTCATCCGCATGGCATCGCGGATTTTATTGTTTGGGGTTGGTCGCCAGGTGGAGTTCGATCTCAAACAAAGATTGTTTCAGCATTTGCTGACCCTGGAACCGTCTTATTTTGCGAGCACCACCATTGGGGATTTAATTAATCGAGCCACCAGCGATGTGGACAATATCCGACGGCTATTGGGATTTGCTGTCCTGAGTTTAGCCAATACTGTGTTTGCTTATTCTCTTGTACTGCCATTCATGTTGGCGATTCATTTGAAACTGAGCTTGCTTGCGATCGCAGTTTATCCATTCATGCTGATATTGGTACAACTCTTTAGCGCCAAGCTACGCACGCAACAGATCGCGGTTCAGGAGCGCCTTTCTACCCTGAGCGATCTGATTCAGGAAGATATGAGCGGTATTTCCCTGATTAAGATTTATGCCCAGGAAGAGAACGAACGTCAGGCGTTTCGCCAATTCAATCAGCAATTGCTGGCGGCAAATCTGACCCTGGCCCAAACCCGCAATCTCTTGTTCCCTGTGGTTGAAGGATTAGCGTATGTCAGTCTTGTAGTCTTATTGGGATTCGGTGCGAGTGCCATTGCCAATGGCTCAATCAGTATTGGCGACTTTGTTGCATTGCTGCTCTATGTGGGGCAGCTGGTCTTTCCCACCGCACTGCTAGGTTTTACGATTACTGCCTATCAACGGGGCGAGGTGAGCATTGACCGCGTGGAAGCAATCTTGAGCGTTCAACCCAAGATAAAAGACAAACCGGATGCCATCTCCCTTACAGATGTACAGGGTAAATTGACCGCTCGTCATCTCACCTACATTTATCCGGAAGCTGACCACGCTGCCCTACAGGACGTTAGTTTCAGAATTGCAGCGAGCCAGACTATTGCCATTGTTGGTCCCATTGGATCGGGGAAGTCAACCCTGGCCAATGCAATCCCGCGTTTGCTTAACATTGACCCAGGTCAGCTCTTTTTGGACAAGTACGATATTACTCAGCTGCGGTTGCGAGATCTGCGTCAGGCCATTGCTTATGTGCCTCAAGAAAGTTTCCTGTTTGGGGCGACAATTGAAGACAACATTCGCTATGGCAATCCTCAAAGCGAGCGACAGGAAGTAGAATACGCTGCCAAACAAGCGCAAATTCACGCTGAAATTCTCAACTTTCCCCAACAGTACAATACGGTTGTGGGAGAACGGGGCATCACTCTTTCTGGCGGTCAGCGACAGCGTACGGCATTAGCGAGAGCACTGCTGGTGGATGCACCGATTTTGTTACTGGACGATGCCCTTTCCAGTGTCGATAATCAGACTGCAACGCAAATCCTGAAGGGATTATCGGAAGGGACGCAGCGAAAAACAGTGGTGTTTATTTCCCACCAGCTGTCTGCGGCAGCGACTGCAGATCGCATCCTGGTAATGGATGAAGGGAAAATTGTGCAGTCAGGTACCCATGCAGAATTAATGAAGCAGCAGGGGTTGTATCGGCAGTTATGGGATCAACAAAAACTGGAAGAAATGCTGCAGTAGACTGAAAAAGATAAGGAAAAGGCGAGGACAGAATCTATTTCAACTCCTTCAAAGAGTCTTCCCAACTCTGCGAAGTCGCTTTCAAATTTGTTAAAAGTAGTTAATGGGCTGCAAAAATAGTTTCTGGTCAGTGGGAAAAAGTTATCCAGCTTGCGGAAATCACTTCTTTTGCTGCAGGAAATATGTATTTTGCTGCGGAAAGCATTTATTTCGTTGCGGAAAATATTGTTTGGCTTGGGAAAATATCTTATTTAGCCTGGAGAATAATTTTTGGTTGTTAGAATTTACTATTGAAATGACAAGCCTAAAAGTGTGTAAATTTGTAGTTGGCACTTTAGTGCTGCCGATATCTCTCGAGTAAGGATTACAACCTTTTCGACAACTCAACTCTATTGCACTAAATTAGCTGAGTCAGTTTAAGCAGTAGGATGGGCAAAGCAAGGCGTGCCTATCTATAGCCTGTGATGGTCACGGGCACTTGCCCTTTGCCCATCCTACTGACTTTTGTAGACTTTTGTAGGGTGTGTTAGGCGATAGCCGTAACGCACCGTGGGTATGCTAATAAAGCGGGGCCAGAAGGATAGGGTGGGCATTTCCAGTCTGCAGCTGTTTTATCCCTTTGAGATGATTGATGGGAAATAAACCCCGGCCATTTTGGGATCTGCGAGATTAATTGCGATCGCAACGATGCGGTTCAAAATGGCCAGGGTTTACCCACTAACCGAGACTCTCGCGGTGGGTAGTGCTCGTCAAAGCGCTGCGTTCAGCATCCTTGAACACTCAAAAGCACTGCCCACCCTACGAATTTCCAAGACTTTCAGCGCTCAATTCTTGTTTAAGTAAGTGCCATGCCACCCTACACAAAAGCTCTCCTTATTTTTGGACTCTCAAATACCATGTTGCTCTCTGAAGGGATTGATGCGGAGTCAGAAGGCAAGCTGTTGCTCTCTAAGGGGATTGGGGTGGAATTAGAGTTAGAGCTTTGCTTTAAAGATTTCAGGATATCGCTTTCTACTTGATCGATGGCCGAGAGAATACCGCTTTCCGGATCGCTCAGTAAAGACCGTCTAACATCTTGCAAGTAGTCCAGAAGATTCGCTCGCAAAAGGGGTCTATCTGTGGCGATTGTTTTGTGATAGTCCCAAAAATCCCAAAGCAAAATCCCAGCGCCCACAATTGGGTCTAACAGGGTTGTCCCGAACTCAGCGGCTACAGCGCCGCCTGTTTTTGCGGCTAATTTGGCCACTGCGGTTCCTGCAAACTTACTGCCGATCTTGCTACCGATCTTACCCATGTAAAGCAGCGCTAAGGGTTTTGCAATTAAGTAACTGCTGCCACCAACCAAGACTTTCAGGGATAGATTGGAGATATTCCCTTCGGTGTCATTAATGGTCGTCGAGATGTCGTCGAGATATCGTTCCCATTGTCCTTGGGGAATGTGGTACTGACTTTGGACGGCGTTGATGTTTTGGCTGAGATCGGAGAGATACAAATTCACTGAGTTGGACGCAATGAGTTCGAATCTCATTTGAGCAATTCGGGGGGCGAGTACCCGTTTAGAGAATTCTTTTTGAAATTCTGCTGTCAGCTTTTCAGCAACGGCCTCGTCAGCCGGGGGATGGGCGGCGTTGATGGAGTGCGCGATCGCAGAATAGACCCAACTAAAGGGGGCAGAAAACTCCAGCCTTTTCTGATTGAAAAAGTCAAAATACCAGTCCAAAAAACGATCCACCCGGGGAACCAATTCTGCCTGCCATTCATCCAGCTCCGCAGCTGCAAACTGTTCTGCCCGAGAACGAGCCGCCTGCACTGCCGCTGCCGTGGAGCGATCCACCTGACTCCAATCGGGTCGTGGCGCAACCACCACAGTTAAAGGCTGGGTCGTTTTCCCCAGGTCAGACAACTGCGGCAATTGAACGATGAGGAATTTGCCCAGTAATGGCACCAAAACGATCAGAGCGACTGCAGTCCAGATGAGAATCTGCAGCGATCGCAACAGCCGCCCCAGTTGCTGCAACAGACTGGCCTTCTTCTCAACAGCAACTGCTGGCTTTGCAGCCTGGGGCGGATGGGTACTCCCAGTCTTGTTGGCGGCTGGTTTTGCAACCTGGGATGGATGGGTACTCCCAGTCTTGCTGGCGGCTGGCTTTGCAACCTGGGGCGGATTGCTGCTGCCGGTATTTTTTGAGGATGTGCTGTCCTGGGTTTGCGGTTGTGAAGGAGGAGTTGCAGCCGCGTCGCTTGAGGATGCCGATTCTTCAACTACCTGACGGGAGGGCGAAGCAGTTCCCGTCTCATCTGCAGTGGGGACTGTCGTTTTTTTAAAGCCAATTTCTACGATTTGCCCGTGCGGTCGCTTCATCCTTCATCCTTCCTGACTTTCTCTGCAATGCATCTGCAATCGTGCTTCAGCTGAACCCCATCTTGTTTGAAACCCATCATATTCTCAACAGAAAACTTCTCAACAGAAAACACCAGACTGCAAAATGGATAGAGTTAAACGACAACTGGTTGACTCTCCTCAAGATAGCAGGATTATTCGTTGTTTTTTTGTCCGTTGTTCGTTAAATGCAGTCCCTTAATAAAATATGAGAGTATATGCATTGTTGACAGATGATACTGTCGATCGGGCTTTGGCCGAAGAGGATGAGCAAGAGTGACAACACCATGCCGACTTTGCGATGCTAATGTGTTATTAGCACTCAACTACGATCGGCATATTCATCACGAGGCCAAATTGTCCTGGTTAGATCGGCAAGATCGAGGGAAGCCGTTCTATGTCGATTGACTCAACTGAGGTTGTTATGTAATGCCTCAGTCATGAATTGCGATGTATGCACAATGGTGCAGGCTTGGGGAATCTATGATGCGAGTCTGGGAGATGAACGGTTCCAATTCTATGTTGAACCTTCAGGGGTAGAAAAAATATTGCGGCAGTTTACTCAATCTGATAGAGCTTCTTCCAAGCTCTGGCAAGATGCTTATCTGGCAGCTTTTGCTGTTACCGGGTTAGGAATGGTCACCCTCGAGCAATGAATAACTTGCATTAAGCAACTGAAGGTATCAAGGATATTATAAGCTCTACGGGACTGATACTAGAGCAACCATAAAACCGTCTAAAACCGTGAGGTCTCTCGCTGCGATCGCGCTCAGCTAAGCTAGCATAGCGGTAGAGTATGACCCAGCGAGGAGCAGCAATCAACATGAAAGCCAAATTAACCCTGGTTTTGATATCAGCCTGGGTTGCCAGCAGCATCTGTTTCCCACAATCGGCGGCAGCATTAGATGGAATCGAACAATCCTGCAGGCGTCAAATGCTGCAGCAGCTCGCCAGTGCCAGTCTAGCAGAGCAAGAAATGGCAACCTGGTTGGGAGCCATTGCCGTGATGAACAATCCAGAGCGGTGGCGTGCGCTCTTGCGAGGGAACCCATCCCCTGAGCAGCAACAACGTGCAATAGCAACAGTGCTGTGTACGAAGAGCGAATCGCCCAGACACGAAAGACGATGCCCGATTGGAACCGAATCCAGGTTAGCCCGGTTTCGGAGAGGCTGCAGCATCTAAGCCCCCTCTTCAGAATAGAACTAACTGCCGAAGCCAAAATATCGATCGATTGCATCCGCCATGCTATTAATCACCCCTGGATTTTCCTGCTCCCACTCCGACAACTCGTTCCAGGCTTGCTTCAGCTTCTCCACCGTCTCTGGATCGTTCCAACACGCCTCCAGATCGTCCGAAGAAACTCGTTGAGCAAACTCCACCACCACTTTCGCCATCGTGGAATCCGGCTCCAAAACCATCAACGTGGCCATCACTTTACAAAATAATAGATTGTCCATTGCGATATTCCTTAAACAGGTGTCAGGTGTCAGGTGTTAGGTGTCAGGTGTTAGGTGTCAGCGTTAAGGACTCTTCTTCAACCTTTACCCTTTACCCTTCACCCTGCTTTTAATTTTCCCACGCTTTCGTCCTCCGTCCTTCTGCCCTCTGCCCTCTGCCCTCTGCCCTTTTTCCATCCTCATTCTTCCATCCTCATTCTTCCGTCCTCATTCTTCCGTCCTCATTAACATCTCCAGCCGTCGTGTCAACGCTTCAAAGCCAAATTGGGCCAGGGCTTCTTGCCGCAGCCATTGACCGTCGCAGCGCTGGTCGTCGCCTGCCAGCAGTTCGGTGCAGGCGGCGGCGACGGCATCTGGATCGCGGTGGGGCACTTGCCAGCCCAGCCGACCATCTTGCAGCGGATCGGCGGAGCCGTCGGCGTCGCCGGAGAGGACGGGAATGCCACAGGCCATGGCCTCCAGGTAAACGATACCGAACCCTTCTTGCGAGGGCATGATATAGGCGTCGGCGACGCGATAGTGGTCTGCCAGTTCTTCGTTGGGAACGAAGCCTGCAAAGACGACGCGATCGACGACGCCAAGATCTTGTGCGAGTTGGGCCAGTCGAGGCTGGGCGTCACCGCGCCCGATGACGAGATATTTCACTTCAGGGACAACCTGAGCGATTTGGGGCAAGGCGCGCAGGGTGACGTCGACGCCTTTGTAAATATCGCCAGACCATAACCGCGCTACTGTCATTAAGACTCTGGCTCCCTGCAAGTGATAGCGTTGGATCAGGGATTCTGGTTTCGGACCAGGGGTAAACTGGTCGCCGTGGACGACGCAGGGGAGAAGCTGGATGCAATCGGAGTCGAGCTGATTGCTGACACTGGCGCGATCGCGGCTATAACGGCTAATCGTCCAGATGCTGGCAGCCTGTTTCAGTCCTGCTTGATAGACCGGCGCTAAGGGTTGCCAAACCTCTTTCCCATAGGTCAGTACGGTATAGGGAATGCCCAGCGGTTGGCAGAGCAGCCGCACTAGAGGAACCAGGTTGATATGACCGCAAAAGACCCGTTGCGGACGGTTGACCAGCAACACCATCAGCAATGCTGCCGCCAGCCGCAGCCGTCCGAGCCAGGGGGACGGAGTGTAGAGATAGCGGAATTGGAAACAGTTGGCTGGGGCGAAGGGGTTGGGAGCGGTGGCGCGATCGCGCAACAACAAAACCTCCGCCTGCCAGGGCAGCGGCTTCCCCTCTTCACCTCCCCGTTCTGCCAATGAGCGATACGCCTGAAAAATATCCTTCACATAGGATTGAATGCCCCCCTCGCGGGCGAAGATTTCCAGAAACACAAAGAGATGACGTACGTGATGACGTACGTTTGAGTTCGCACTCTGATTCACAGCAGTTTCCTTTTCAACCGAGTCAAGTTTTAAGCGGCACTCTTTAGATTATTGCGTCATTGCCCTGATTTGGCCAAAAAACATCCGGCGGTGGGTTGGATGGGTGGGCTGCGATCGCATCCCGCCGCCACAGACTTAACCCAATGCTTTCTGCCTAACTCAAATTCTCCACAACTACAAAGTTGAAATATAGATGATTCTGCCAAATTATTCGCAACCTTCTGGCAATGTACTGGAGTTCAGGCCCATAGCTCCTTTTTTGTGTAGTATGAGATATAATTGATCAGTCTGCTTCTTTATCGAGGAACAAAAGTCTGAAGGAGAACACCTTGAACGTCGTCAACGACATTAGCCAATTGATCGCGATCGATCCGAACCCGGATGGCGGACGCCCGGTCATTGCGGGAACTCGAACCTCGGTTCGCAGAATTGCGGGTTTATACAATCAAGGGTGCAATGCCGAAGCAATCGCGAGACGATTAAATCACCTCACCATGGTTCAAGTTTATGCAGCTTTAACCTATTACCATGCCAATCGGGTAGAAATAGACAACGACATCGCCACAGAACAATCTGCTTATGAAGAACTTGCCAAACACCATTATCAGCAAGCTCCGCTCAAAACATGACTGATTCCTCATTACTCGTTACTGATTCCTCGTTACTTTTTGTCCGTAACCGTCAGGGCTAACTGCTTTAAAATCCCCAAGACTTCATACAGCTCATTCTGTTGTCGCCGCAAGACAAATTCATCAGATAGGGTGTATTGCGTTTGTGTCTCTTCCCCTGATGCTGGAACCAGCTTCGCAAACAGAAAGTGACTGCCATTGGTCAGCAAGCCAAACACGGGCACCGTCTGGGGCGAGTCGCCCTCGGTTGCCCCGAGCATATAGGTCAGCAATTGGGCAATGCCTGCTTCCAAGGAAATTTGGACTTGCTTGGACTCGATTGCCATCAGCCACAGATTTTCTTTGAATACGAGGACATCTGCTCGTCCTTCAATGCGGACACTGGCTTCATCTTCAAGCACAATCGTCACGGATTGTTCCGGTCTGGCTTGAAATGGACTCAGGTAGAACCCTGCGACAAAGAGCAAGGGATATAACACTGCCATACGGACTGCATTTTCTAGCCGGGGGGGCTTTTTCAATAGGTTAAAGTAACCGAACCTTGATGCGATCGCAGGATTCCCGTTCCCAATCCGTCAGCTGGGGGGTCTCGATTTGCCATTCTGGGAAAAACTGTAAGTCTACGACCTCTTGCAGATTGGTGACTGTCTCCAGGGGGTTCAGATGAATGGTTGAAGCTTGGAGGAGTTGAGTCACGGTTTTCCCCTTTTTCCCTGGGTTTGCGATCGCATCCACTCTCAGTTTACAAGACGATCGAATGGGCTGCTATTCCTCACCCTGAAATTCGCTATCCTGAAATGCGTTGTTCTGAGGGGGTTGCTTTTCCAGGGGCAGTGGAGGAACAATAGAGAAAGTCCCTGCTGTTGTGTGGAGGAGCGACTGCAATGACCGCTGCCAAATTCCCGTTGAATCCTGCGACCTCGCGGCAGCCGCTGCCAGTGTCTCTTCCCACCATGTACGATTTACCCAGCGAAGACCCGGAGGAACCAGGATTGCCCGACGAATTTCACCGGTGGCAGGCGCAGTTGTGCAGTCTGACATTCCGCCCGCCGAGCTATGCCCGCGAGCAAGTTTTTGTGGCCAGCGATTTATATCTCTACTACGATCCGCAACACACACGCTGGTATAAACGACCGGACTGGTTTGCGGTGGTGGGGGTGTCGCGGTTGTATCAGGGAGAGGACATGCGGCTGAGTTATGTCGTCTGGCAGGAGCAGGTCAGCCCGATCGTGGCGATTGAGTTCCTCTCCCCCAGCACCCAGACTGAAGATCTGGGCCAGCGCCCGCAAAAAGGATTGCAACCGACCAAATGGCAGGTGTACGAGCAAGTTCTGGCAATTCCCTATTACATCACCTTCAGCCGCTATACCGATGAATTGCGCCTGTTCCAGCTGCAGGCGGGACGCTACCGAGAGCAACCGCTGGACAATGGCAGGTTCTGGTTGTCGGAGTTGGAGATTGGGCGGGGGTTGTGGCGGGGGAACTATGAGGGCCTCACCCGGCAATGGTTGCGCTGGTACGATCGAAATGGTAATTGGATCCCCACTGATGTAGAAGCGATGCGACAAGAGCGCGATCGCGAACGCAGCCAAAAAGAAGCCGCCCTGGACGCCAAAGCCGCAGCAGAACAGCGGGCCGCCCAACTCGCAGAACGCTTGCAACAACTCGGCATCGACCCAAACACAATCTGATCGTTCCTTCAGAAAGATCCACACCCTGACACCTCACACCTGACACCTGACACCTGACACCTACCCATGCCAGACCTGGAACAACAGCTGATAACCTACTCTGCCAAAACCCTGGATCAGAAGAAGACCTGGTACTCCGATGTGGCGAACGCTTACAACCAGAGTCGGCCCCGTTATCCAGAGGCGCTGATCGATCGCGCGATCGCGATGGCGCATCTTTCGCCTGATGCATCCATCCTGGAAATCGGCTGCGGCCCCGGCAATGCCACCATCGCCTTTGCCCAGAGAGACTTTACCATCACCGCGATTGAACCCAACCCGGAGTTGTGTCAGCTGCTACGGGAAAACTGCAGTCGCAGCAGCAGCCCCTATCCCAAAGTCAAAATTCTCAATACGTCTTTTGAAGAATGGCCCCTGGAAGCCGCACAATTTACTGTCGTCTTAGCCGCCAACGCCTTCCACTGGATCTCGCCAGATATTGCCTGTCCCAAAGCGGCTGCCGCATTGAAAAACGACGGCTGGCTGCTGTTGTTGTGGAATATGAACCCCGAACCCAGCTACGATGCCTACCAATTGTTACGTCCAGTGTATGAACGCCACGCCCCCCAGCTGATTCGCTATGAAGGCCGAGAAAAACAGTACGAAATTCAACAACAGCTGGGCCAGAAGATTTTGCAGTCAGGTTGTTTCAGCACTGTCTCCGGGCATCAGATTGTCTGTGATGTGACTTACAGCGCCGAGGAGTATGTAATGCTCCTGAATACCTTCTCGCCTTACAAAACCCTGGATAGCCAGGTGAGAGAAGCATTGTTTGCCGGTTTAAGCGCCGCGATCGCGCAGCACTTTAACGGCAGTCTGCACTGTTCCTATCTCTCCGCCTGCCATCTGGCTCAAAAGCGCCAGTCCAGCAGCCTGCCCTAGTCATTAATCGTTAATCCAAAAAATCCTGCCAGCCATGCTGGTTCAGGCAGCCAACAAACTCATCGTAATTAGAAATCAATTCTTCCAGAGGAAGAACAATAACTTTCCTGTGGTGGGTCGTCACCTCTCGTCGGTCTAAGGAAAGATAATCAAAGATCTGATTTGCCGTTTCCTGATGAGCGCTTTGCTTCTCCAGATCATCTTCGTAGACGACGGTGTGATAATCAATATTGGCCAACACTTCTTTCTCGGCCACTTCAAAGCGGATTCGATCGTTGACCTGCTCAGTGAAACGCTCGCAATTCACCGTTATCTTAATGTCTTCTCTCCGGTCGTCAAACTTGTGGCCACTGCCGCGATGCTTAAATACGACGTTCGATAAGGCGTGTCTCACCTTATTTTTTCTTTTTAGATGGATGACTTTCCACCCTTCACGCTGTAAGGTTTCGAGAAAACAGACTGGATCGATCGGACGCTTTCGATCTTCAGTCAACTGATAGACCTTCACATGGAAAATAAAGTTATTGTCGGCTTGCCATTTTGACAGGCCGCGAATGAACTGGGTTGGAAAGAGAATTTCTCCTCTATCAGGATGAAGTAGCTCCCCATTTCTCTGAAAATAACCAGATGAACAGAGCAAGCTTTCTAGCAGCGTACTGCCCGTGCGGCCTTGGGCAAAGATAACGGTTCGTACAGAACTGGATGATGCTGATTTGGTAGCATTAAAGAAATAAGCGATTGCCTCTTTGCGGCGATGCTTTAGTTTCTGTTGCAATCGATTCAATAACTGCCCCATGGCTTAGTTTGTCCTCAGTTTGTCGGTCTATCAGCCTTCGTGGTGCAGAAATATTCTAACTTTGGATCGTTAACTATGGGATCGATTGGGTCAATACGCTGCGGATGCTCATGAGTTCATGTAATTTTGCCAGGCTTGCCAGAAAATGTAGCCGGATAGTAGCAGCAACATGGTGCGGAAGGCGAGGCTGATGGTGCGATCGCGCAACTTCGGCAAATAGCGCGTACTCAGCTGCGATCCCAACAATCCCCCAACCCCCAACAACAATCCCTCCGTTACCAGCACATTCCCCTTCAATGCATGACCAACAACGGCAGACGCTGCTGTAATCACGATTGCCCCCAAACTGGTTTGAATCGCCCGCTTAATCCGCTCTTCCAACAATAGCAATTGCAAGGGCACCATAATCACCCCACCGCCAACCCCAAACAGCCCCGCCAGCACGCCAGCAGCCCCGCCAGTGCAGACTCTAGCAACAAGCGGATTCAGGGCTGGCGACAATTTTTCTTCCTCCTGAGCTGCCAGCCGCTTGCGCAACGACACCAAATAGACATTCACCAACAACAACACCCCAAATGCAGCCAGCAGCCAATGGGCAGGCAGGCGATCGGCAACCTCAGCCCCCCCCTGAGCCGTCACCAACGCCGGCAACCCTAACGCCAGAACCCGCCCAAAATCCAGATATCCCATGCGCCAATTCTGCACGCTGCCAGACACTGCCGTCATCAAAATGGCCAGACTGCTGGTTGCCACCGCCTCGACGGGTGCGTAGCCCAACGCTACCTGTAGCGGCACCAGCAACGTTCCCCCACCAATACCCAGAAACCCGGCCAGGATGCCTGAAACGACACCACCTGCCAGGAGCACCCCATTTTCTGAAACGATCGCTAAATCGATAACTCTATACCTCCAATAATTTCAGGGTGTTATACCATTTTGGATTTTAGATTGCCGATTTTGGATTGAAGAAAGGCTGACTGGGCAAGCGTCCCAGGGCAGTCATTTTGCCAATTTCATCAGTTGCATCTCCAAGTCAAATTGGTGTTACGCGCCCGATTGACGGTTATACCATGTCTGGTTGACTGCGATCGATAAAAATATGGCTGCAAGTCGGTTGGATTGAATCAGAAAAAAACAATACTAAAGGACTCTGCGTTTGGTTTCTGCCTGCCTCCCCAACTTCCTCCGCTCCCCAACTTCCTCCGCTCCCCAACTTCCTCCGCTCCCCAACTTCCTCCGCTCCCCAACTTCCTCCGCTCCCTCTACCTCCTGCCTCCTGCCCTCTGCCTCCTGCCTCCTTAATCACTACCACTTAATCGCTCTGGGGAATAGAGATTTAGGGAGCAGCGCGTGAACGCCTTTACGCGGACGGTTCACCACCTGGGTAATGCGAAAGTTGATAGCCAGACTGCACAATACATAAGCTTCTTCTGCGGCTAGACCGACAAATCGTTCCAAAAAATCAATGGCTTGTTTGAGCGCTTGCTCGAAGGCTTCATCTAGCGTGAAACCGAATCCCATGGCGATAATATCAGTCGGTGTTTCCGCCAGGGGGGTTGTCAAGGCCAAATCTTTGCGAATGCGCAGCCGGATCTGACCGTTCATGGAGGTCTCAATGGCTGTAACATTGACTTCACCATCCCCCTGAGCGGCGTGGCCATCACCGATGGAAAATAAGGCACCGGGTACGAAAACTGGCAAAAATAGGCGCGAGCCTGCCTGCAGTTCGCGGTTGTCCAGATTGCCGCCATAGTTTCCGGGAGGAATAGAGGAACGGGAGCTTTCTGCAGTGGCAACGCCTAAAATACCAAAGAAAGGCTGCAAAGGAACTTGAATGCCGCTCTTAGGGGGGAATTCTGCCATGCCTTGCTGCAGATCCAGGGGAATAAATCGCAGGGCAGCCTGAGAAAACCGATCGGGCAGAGCGCCGCAACCTGTACGAATGGCATTAAATCCCATGGGCAACCGGGGGGAAATTGCTTCTAGTTCCACTTCCAGCACATCTCCTGGTTCAGCGTCCTGCACGTAGATGGGGCCGGTCAGCAGGTGAGGCCCGGGGCCAACCTGGCGCTCCTGGGATAAGTTCTGAGAAATATCAACGAGTTCAGGGGTGAGGAATGCGGTGGGAGCGCGATCGCAGAGGGAGTATCCTGTATAAGTCTCCACCTGGATGCGATCGCCCGAGACAACCGTCAGCGCTGGCTCAAGACGGTCAGAGAAACCTCCTAAATGAACAGTCTGACAGGTTGCTCGCAAGATATGTTCATTGTTCATGGTTGATGGTTGATGGTTGATGGTTGATGGTTCATGGCTCATTGTAAATAGCAATGAACAACGAACAACGAACAATCAACAATGAACAATCAACAATGAACAATCAACAATGAACAATCAACAATGAACAATCAACAATGAACAATCAACGATGGAAAAACTCTTAATTACGGCCATTGCGCTGGCAATTCCGACTTATTTTTACATCTGGCTGGTTAGAAGTATCGATCGCTTTGAGAAGGAACCGGCTCAATACCTCATTTGTGCGTTTATGTGGGGAGCGGTGCCTGCCATCCTGATTGCTGCAGTGCTGCAATTGATGTTTGCAGTACCTGTGGAGGCGCTCTTGGGACCCGATTCGTTAAGTGGGGAGTTGATCCAAACTGCGATTGGCGCACCCGTAACAGAGGAAATTCTCAAGGGGGTTGCGGTTGCCTATATCTATCTTCAGCATCGTCGGGAGTTTGATGGCTGGGTGGATGGCATTGTTTATGGCGCGATGGTGGGTCTGGGGTTTGCGTATGTTGAGGATATCCTCTATCTGATGGATACAGCAACCTGGGGCGAGTGGGGGGCGTTGTTGGTGACGCGCTCGATCGTGTTTGGAGCCATGCATGGTTTCTGGTCGGCGTTGACTGGCATTGGTTTTGGTCTGGCGCGTTATATGAAAAATCCTTTGCAGAAGATATCGATCGTGTCTGGGGGGTTGGTGGCTGCGATCGCAGCCCACCTGATCCACAACGCCGCCGTCACCCTGGTAGAAGTCACCGTTGGTTTCAGTCTGTTGGTGGCGCTACTCAATTACGGTGTGCTAGCACTGATTTTGCTGATTCTCTGGTTCGTTGCCGCAGCCGTAGACCGAAAACGACTAAAGCTCTATTTAAAAGACGAAGTCCCCGATATTCTCTCTGTGCAATGCTACGAAGCGCTCTGCAATCCCAGCAAGAGGACATTTTCGAACCTGGGTATGACGGCCAAACAGCAACGACAATTCATCCAAACTGCCGCAGAACTAGCCCAGAAAAAACTACAGCTCAGCAAAATGGGCGAAGAAGGCGGCAACAGCACCGAAATCGCCCAACTGAGGGCAGCGCTCAAACAACAAAGTCTCGAAGCTTAACTCTTGCAGGAGGCAGGAGGCAGGAGGCAGGAGGCAGGAGGCAGGAGGCAGACAGCAGACGGCAGAAGGGAAAGTCCGTCTTCATAGGTGCAGTACTCCTCAAAGGTGAAGGTTCTGGGTTGAGGCGAGCCAGAAGTTGAGTTAGGCATATAACAACCTGAGATACCGAAAAATTTACGGAATAAAAATTCGACCGACTCCCAAATAGTTTTCCAGGTCGAACAAAATCTCAACCAATCGAGTCGCACATCTTTGCCGATAACGACTCTCATCAAGTCGATCCGGGTTTGCAATGGTCAGAATAGGGAGTGAAGTCGGTGTATTCTCATCCCGAATGGTTTGTTCCAGAGAATCGTCTCCCTTCATGTTTCGGTTCGCTGTAATCAAGATCATCTGGTTGCTCTGAGCAAACTGCCAGACAACGCGGTCATTGCTATCCATTGGCAAGCCAACATCCCGAAATGTCAAGAAGCGTATGGGTAATAGTTCAAGCCATCCTTCAGCCGAGAGCGTTCCTAAAAATAAAACCGCATCGCCAGTTAAGTTGTAGTCAATCAAGAAATTCATAGCTGGGTTTCAAGCCGCTCTTTCCAGGCTTGAAGTTTGGCCCGCAGGGCTGCTTGACCGGGCTTCGGTGGCATTGCTGCAATTTGGGCAAATCGTTCGCGATTGCGGTTTTCCCAATATTGTCGAATTTCAACCGCTGTTTGCAAGCAGTCTTGATATTCGGCTTCAACCTGCTCGCGATGAGCCTCAATATAGGCTAAAGCGCAATGAACCTGAGCATCATTAAGACCGAGTTTCTCGCGGATCAACTTCGGTGGATATTGAACCTTCAGGTAATCCATCACATCATAAATCGTAATTCGCGTCCCTGCGATCGTCAGTCCGCGTTCTGTCCGAACGATTGCTGGCTCGCAAGCAGGATCTGTCATGGTTAAACCTCGCAGCTTATACCTTTCCTTTCCTCAACTCTACCTCACGATTACATTCAAAACCCTCTCACTAAATCCCAGACATTTGCTTTAATTTAACCGTATTTAAGTCCCAATTTTCAGCATTGCCCAATCTGCAGCGGGTCGATCCAATTCTGCGGCTTGCCGTTCTGATGCTGCAGCCTGTTCAGGATTGCTCTATTCCTGATGCTTATTGGGAGGTGCCTGCGCAATCAACTATCTTCACCTTTGAACGAACCTGAGTCTTCTTAAAAGAGCAGATCGACCGGCATGTAAGAATAGACTTAAGAAGTGTCTGACTGAGAGTTGAGAGGCCATGCAAGTCAAAGATTTGACTGTTGAAGAATTTAAATTCCTAATCCAGGAAACAGTGACTGAAACGCTAGAAACCGTGTTAAGCGATCCTGATAAAGGGAAAAGGCTAAAGCCTGAAGTGATGCAGGAGTTGGTTGAGTCTCTAGAACAGACTCAGCGTGGAGAACGGGGTATTCCTGCAGAAGACGTCGCGAAAAGACTTGGCTTGAGCTGGTAATGGTCCATCGTATAGAGTTCAAGGCAAAAGTGATTACCTTGACGATCAAGATAATCGCTATTTACTGGTAATTTTTTCGGCATTTTTGCGATTGATTATATCACCCAAAACACAACTGCCACAATTGATGCAAGTTCAGACCGGAAATAGAAGAGTCAAAGCTGTTGAGGAACGAACTATGGGCAACCACATCAAGATTGAGATGCAAACAGTCACTGACACTGATGAACTGGCGAAGGCGCAAAAGCAACGTGAACAATTCGATCGCAATAGCGTTTGGTTGCAGACCCATATTTCTGATATCTACACCAAACATCGGGGCAAATGCGTGTGTGTTGCTGGGCAAGACGTGTTTGTGGCGGATACGGCTAAGGAGGCGATCGCACAGGCTACAGCTGCACATCCGGACGATGAGGGATGGTTTACGCGCTATATCCCAAAGGAAAAGGTAGCCAGAATCTATGCGGTTTAATGGTGAATGGCTTCAGTGCGATGATGGGAGCTTTCGGCCTGTCATTCGTGCGGAAATCTTGACGAGTGATGGCTATTGGCGTGCATTTGAATTGCTAGTTGATACAGGTGCTGACCGAACTGTCATCAGCGCCAACGTTCTCGAATCATTGAGTGTGGAAGCGATTGTACCCCAGGATCGGATTGGTGGTGTTGGTGGGTGGGTTGATTCAGTATCGGTTAACACAAAAATACGATTGTTACGGGATGATGGTCAGAGGGCTGTTTCCCGCAGCAAGTATTTTGCCTGCACAGATCGTGAGGCACTAGATATGAGCGTACTGGGGCGCGATATTCTGGATCGCGAATTAAATAACTTCACAAACAATAACTCTGTAGGGACACGGCATTGCCGTGTCCCTACGCGAGAACTTGCACTTAATTCGATCCTCATTCCTCTGGACATGTTTGCGTTGATTGTCGATCGTCGTAATGATGTGGTTGCAATTGTCGGCGGTCAGCACACCTACACGATCTCATCTCAAGCCCCTGAATCCTAGTCGGATAGTGGAGGTACAAAACCCTAATTCATGTCCAGAGCGAACCATTTTGGGGTTAGAAACCAGGAACGAGAGCTAAACTTATTGCCCCAAAAAAGCTCTAGCATGCAGCCAGGAATCGGGATTTATCTCGAGCGAAACAAAAAAGATCGGAAATTTTTGCCCAGTTTGCCCCCGACCGATTATCCTTAAACATATCGGGGCAATAGAAAATTTTGATGATAGTGCCCCTACTTGATGAGACAGCATATCTCCCCTGGCCGTGTCTGTCTGATGGACAAGAGCGGACCACCTTTGAATAGGCCGATGGTATCAAGGCCGCTGGCACCAGCCAGGGACTCTAGGGCTGCGAGCGTCTCGCGTTTAAACCTGACATTGCCTTACCTGCGATCGCAACCGGAGCCAGCAATCCGCAAGATTGGCTGGCATTTTGTGCTGAACTACCGGAAATCGGTCGAGCAACAGGCAACCCTGGGGGGTGGAATCCACTGAACAGCCCCCGCCAACACTTCAGCATTTTCGGGTTGTCAAAATACCCCCCTCAAAGACTCGCACTTTTAACCGCAAACCTGGCGATCGCCAGCCATTGCGCCTAGATTGTTGCAGTCCAATATCAGGATTGTTTGCCTGAAACAGCGTTTCCAGAATTGAACCAGCTCGCTGCTCAGCTTAATTCTGGCACCCGTCACTGTTACAAGCCCGCTCCACTGTGTGGTTTGAGAGCAATTTTATACCCGAATCAGTCCTGAATATAGCGACGCGACCGTTGAGTTCCAACACTTGCCTTCGCCAGCAAGAGGAATGCAGTAACCCTTAATTCACTGCAATTGAGATCGGGAAATTTTGGTAGATGAATCCCCTTGAGGATCGTCTGGCTGTTGCTATTCCCCTGCGGCTAAACCGACAAACCCACAAAATTCACTCAATTAAGGCAAATTTTATGAACGCTGATGAACAATTAAGTCTGGATGTCAGGAGACCTATAAGTCTGAATGCAGAAGAATTGTTAAATCGATACGCCGCAGGAGAACGTAACTTTTCAAATGCAGAACTCATGGGCGCAATGCTGAACAAAGCCACCTTGAGTCGATGCAACTTCACCGGGGCAAGCCTGTGTTACGCGAACTTAACTCAGGTCAGATTGGTTGGAACCAACCTGACCCGGGCGGATCTTCGTCAGGCCAACCTGTCGGATGCGATCTTGTTAGATGCAGTTTTGAGTCAAGCTGCGATCGCACAAGCCAATCTGACTTGTGCCGATCTCAGTGGTGCAATGCTGAGCGGTGCCGTTCTCTCCGGTGCCGATCTCAGCAATGCCACCCTGATCGGAGCGACCCTGGTGGGCAGCTACTTAAGTCGAACCAACCTGACAAAAGCAAATCTAAATGGTGCCACCTTTAGCAGAGCAACGCTCGTCGAAACCAACTTAAGATGGGCCAACCTATCGCGTGCCATTCTCAGCGAAGTCGATCTTCATCGGGCGACCCTAACCGGAACAATGCTGATCCGTGCTCACCTGTATCGGGCAAACCTGGCAGACACTGACCTGGTCGGAGCCGATCTGGAGGAAGCCTATTTGAGAGAGGCAGATTTAAGCGGAGCCAACTTGACCGGAGCCGACCTGCGAGGAGCAGATTTGAACCTGGCAAACCTCACAGGAGCCAACCTGACTGGAGCCGACCTGCGGGGAGCCAATTTAACTTTAGCCAAGCTAGATAACTTGACATTATACCGCGCCAACCTGAGCGGAGCCGAGTTGAAAAAAGCAGACCTCCGTCATGCCAACTTGCGAGAAGCTAACCTGGTCGGGGCCAATCTCCTCGAAGCCGATCTCCAACAAGCTATCCTCTATCAGGCCAACTTGTCTAAGGCAGGATTATTACTAACCGACCTTGCCGGTGCGGATTTTCGCGGAGCGAACCTGGGACAAGCCAACTTGATTGGGGCAACCCTCGGCAACGCCAGCTTGCGCGATGCGGATTTAAATGGAACCATTATGCCCAATGGCACAACCCATCAATAACTAATAGTCCTCCACAAGTAAGAATTTTTGAGCGCATGGGTGGAACCCATGCGCTCAAAAATTCTTACTTGTTTACACTCTGCACGATTAAGATCTACATAAGTACCTGTACAAAATAAATTATATATTTCGAAATCGGAAAATACCTGAATTGCAAGGATTTCAGCCAATTCGAATGCACAATTTATTTTGTTTAACTACTTAAACCGTAGGATATGTTAGCGCTAGCGTAACACATCAAAATACATATCCATGGTGCGTTACGGCTGTCGCCTAACGCACCCTACTGGACTGACACAGATATTTTAGTGCAATAGATTGAGGCTGTCGAAAAGGCTATAATCTTTACTCGATAGACCTCGGCAGCACTAAAGTGCCAACTCCGAATTTACACAATTTTAGGCATGTCATAGCACTACAAAAGTCTTGATTTAATTCTGAATTTTGACGTTTGAATTTCCTTATGGCTTAGCGCTAACACTTGTAGAACAATTGGGAATTCTAGTAGAATAGAATCTTTGAGTTGTTTTGGATGGAGGTGTAGCAATCAGAATGAAACAACTGGGAATCCACCTGGTGGTTGATGCCTGGCAGTCTCCTGCCGATCTGCTCAACGATCCAGACTGCATCCGCCGCGCTTTGATTGATGCCACGATTGCAGGAAGCGCCACCCTAATCGATCTATGCGTCCACCAATTTAGTCCTCAAGGCGTCACAGCCACCGCAACCCTGGCAGAGTCCCATATTGCTATCCATACCTGGCCCGAACACGGTTACTTTGCTGCTGATTTGTTCTTCTGCGGTAGCGGCAGCCCTCACCAAGCCATAGAATTATTGCAAACCGTCTTTCAAGCCAAACAAATCCGAGTCACTGAACTGAAGCGCGGTTTCGAGCAGACGCCAAATCTTCAATCGTCGCTTGAGGGAATTACCTGTAGCGCTGCGATCTAGGGTATCCTTTTCGCTTAGTTAGCGGTAGCATGTCAGACTGCCTTCTGCATCAGTGCCATGCCATGGGGGGTGGGTTTGCTAGTCCCATACCCTACCTCCCCAAATTAGATGGACGGCTCAGCGCTTAGTTCAGTGAAACTCAACACGGTTTGCTTCCTTTGACCAAAAGGAGGGGGGGATGGGAAAAGCAATTGTCGGCATGTTGAGCAGTTATATTGGTTTGCAAGGGCGGCAAGAGTGGCTCTGGCAACAAACCCCACATCATTTTGGTATCTGGAACCATATCCAACTGTTACCACAAGCCTCAAGTCCAGATTTCTTACTCCTATATAATTTCCACAACTTTCCCAAGCCGCCTCGGCCCAAGCAATGGTTCCTCGCTCACCGTCGAGAACAAGCTCGTTATCAGCAAGAATTAGAAGCATTTCAGGCAACCCTACGAGGGGTTCCAAAAGAACGGGTTATCTTTCTGTTGCGAGAACCCCCTTTGCCCGAAGTTGTAGCCCTCAATCGTTCTTTTTACCGGAGGGCAACCGACTTCTGCGGTTATATTTCGGGACCGGATGATGATGCCCCAAACCCAGACTATATGCCCGCCATCTGGTACCTCAATAACTCATTTCGAGAGCTGAACGAAATGGGACCGCCTGAAAAAATCAAACTTTTGGGTTGGGTCACATCTGGTATTAATCGAACAGAAACACACCAAAGGCGTTTAGACTTTCTGAAATCCTTGCGTGCTGATGGGCTTGAACTCGATCTATACGGTCGTAATTTGCCCCAGTGGTCTCAAGGATTTGGCGAAATTAAGAACAAATGGCACGGGCTTGCACCTTATTATTACAATCTGGTCGTTGAGAATTATGCTGGAAATAGCTGGTACGTCAGTGAAAAACTTTGGGATGCTTTGTTAGGCTGGTGTTTACCGATTTATTATGGTGGCCCTGCAGCAGATAAGCTACTGCCTCCGGGTAGCTTTCTGAGGCTACCCAGTTTGGATGAGAAAGGTTTAAACTTTATCAAGGAAGTAACGGCTACTGCAGATGCATGGCATGAGGCAAAGGATGCGATCGCAGAAGCACGGCAAATTATTCTCCACAAGCTGAATCTCTTGGAATGGCTCTCGCAATTTTCCCAAAAATTTTTGTAGGACGTCTCAGCACTCATGGCAGATGGAATTTACATATTGGCCAATGATGTTGTTTGCGATCAACTCATTGCATTGCTGAATAGCCTTGAAGTCAACGCGAGTGAATTTCCAGTTTGTATTATCCCTTACGACAATCGTCTAGAGAAGGTTGAACAGGCTATCCAGAATAGAAATCAGGTTGAACTTCTTAACGATGCAAATTGTATGGCGACCTGGGAAAACTTCTCGGCCCAAGTCTGGCAAACCCACCCCGTGGCCAAAACAGCCTGGCGTCAGCAAGGATCATTTCAAGTTCATCGACTGGGCATGCACCGACGGTTTTGTGGATTTGATGGTCCGTTTGAACGATTTATTTATTTAGATGCTGATATTCTAGTACTAAATTCCCTAAAGTTCATTTTTCAGCAACTTGACGAGAACGATTGGGTGGTTTATGACTTTCAGCACAAAGATCCAAGCCACGTTTATAACCTGAAATCGCCCAAACTGCTCGATATATTTGACCAAGCTCGCATTGAGAGCCAAATTTTCTGTGCAGGTATGTATGCTTCAAAGTGTGGTTTGTTTAACCCTGAACGGAGAAACTGGCTGCTGGCCCAATTGAGCCAAGGAGAAGCAGAAATCCTGTATATGCCAGGACCTGACCAGTCCATGTTGAACTACATGGTGATGCGCTCGGAGATCCCAGTGTATAATTTTGCTCGTCATTTGCCTGCAGCACAACGGACAGGCTGTTGCGTCACCTCTCCTCACTTTGAAACCCGCGAAAACCTGCTATACGACCGGGGTCACCGTTTAACTTATCTACACTACATTGGTGTACCCTCAAAAGCATTTAGACAGGTTTGTATGGGGCAAAATATTGATTTCCCCTATAGAGAGTTGTTTTTGCACTATCGCTATTTAAAAGCACCCGAAAAGCGCCCTCAATTTAGCGCTAAACCAAAACCTTATAATGCTTCTCCTAGTCTGAAGCAACGTGTCTTGAATAAACTGGGACTTACCCGCTGAGGAACTTGCCATGAGTCGCGGCATCTACATCGTTGCCAACAATCGAGTTGCAGATAATGCGATCGCGCTACTTAATAGTATTCGCGCCTACGATCCTGACGTGAATATTTTCCTGATCCCCTTTGATGAAAACTATCAAAACATTGCCAACACTATTGCTAAACTGCATAACGTAAAACTTTTCCCAAACTTAGCACTTTTAGAAAATTTCACCCAGAAAATTGCAGACATTTTCGATCGGGACTTTCTTGCCCTGCCGAACAAGATGCGAAAGCTAGTTGCATGGTTCGGCCCTCTCGATAAATTTTTATATATTGACACTGATATTATTGTCTTTGAAAAAATTTCTGAGGTTTTAGAGCGTCTGGAAGCAGCCGATTTTTTATGTTGTGACTATCATCATTTGGGTAGAGGATTAAAAGATATCTTTTCTCCCCTGGTGACAGAACAAAATATCTTTACAACTGAGCAGCTCGCTGACGTTTTTAACAGTGGTTTTTGGGCTTCCAAAAAAGGAACCATTTCCAAAAATCGGATGTACGAACTTCTAGCAGACTGTGCTAGACACCGCGAGTATTTTGACTTTTCCCGGCAGACGACCGATCAACCAATCCTGAACTACATTGTGCTGCAATCGATGCCGAAACGTCTGAACCTTGTCAAACTCGCTGATAATGTCCCTGGAAGTTGGGCCGGTTCAAAACACTTTGAGGAGAAAGATCGGATTTTATACGACCGCGGACAACGATTAATGTATCTTCATTGGGCAGGCACGCCAATGAAACCCGGTGGCCCTTATCGCGAGCTGTGGGAACATTATCGTTATTTGCACGACCCACATCCTCCCCAACAACAATCTCCTGTTAACCCGGAAAAAGATCTATGGCAACAGATCAAAAAAACGATCAAAGAGAAGATGAAGGGTAAATAGTAAATCAAAAGAAGGAGCTTGTATAGTGGGTAAAATTTTTGGAGTCGGATGGGCAAAAACAGGAACTACAACTTTGGGAGAATGCTTCAAAATATTAGGTTTTAAGCATCAAAGTCAACAACTTGCCTTGGTGAAAGATTTTAAAAATAAAAACCTGGCTAATATTTTCAAGTTGGTGGAAGCTAACGATACATTCGAAGACTGGCCATGGATCCTCTTATTTAAAGAACTGGATGAAGCCTTTCCAGACAGTTACTTTATTTTGACTGAGAGATCCCCTGATAGATGGGTACGGAGTTACCGAAATATGCTAAAGAGACAGGGAGAAGCCTCTAAACAGTTAAATGAAATCCGTCGTACTATCTACGGTTTGCCTTTTCCTAATGTTACAGAAGAACAGTTAGTGGAACGCTATTTACAGCATAATCAAGCTGTTACCGATCGCTTCAAAGACCGCCCGCAATCGTTTATAAGATTGAATTGGGAAAATGGAGATGGCTGGGAAGAATTGTGTAACTTTATCGGGAAAGAAGTGCCCAATCAACCTTTTCCCCATGCCAATAAAGGCAAGTATAATTCATGGCTGAAATCTCTGGCATTGTTAATTCAGGGTAGAAATAATTCCAATGGACGCAATTGAGAAACTTAAGTGCAACCTGTATACCCAGCTTGCAGAAGGTCTAGGTCATTTAGAAGCAGGTACCTCTTGTACTCTCGTTTGTTATCCCAACTACCATAATATTGGAGATCATATGATCTGGTTGGGTGAAGTGATATACCTTGTGCAAGGTGCAAAACTTTGCATTGATAATATTTTTACGATCGAGGATTTCAGAAAACAAAAGGCGAGAAGCAAGATTGGTACCGCTCCAATTCTGGTGACTGGAGGGGGCAACTTTGGCGATATATGGAGTTACTATCGGGATTTTTATCAAGAGCTTGTTCAGAACTATCCAAACAATGAAATTATCTTCCTGCCGCAAACGCTTTTCTTTAAATATCCGGAGGTACAGAAACGCCTGAGAGGAATTTTTTCTGCCCATAAAAAAGTAACGATTTTCGCACGCGAGCAGATTAGTTTAGACATCGCACGAGAAACGTTTCCCAATAACCGAGTATTATTTGCAGTGGATGCAGCATTTGCACTAGATGGTCACCTGCCAAAATCTTCATTTTCACCAGGAAAATATCAGCAAGGCTTGTATCTATGCCGTACGGATTTAGAATACAACAAGGTATCATCGGCCTCTAGCCTGGCCTTGAAAACTGAAGACTGGCTCTCTTATTACGATGCGAAGAGAAAATCGCTTAAAACCTTATCGGGTTTGCAGGATCTATGGAATATGTTTCGCAGCGGACAGCAATCTCCCAGACAGTTTTTGCTGAGGCAATGGCTGCGATCGCATCATCCCTTGGCCAAGTTTCTTTCGAAGTTGCCCCTAGCAGATTTTCACTTAAAATCGTGGAATTATATTCTTATGGGAACGCAACAACTAACTCCCTACACTTTCGTCGTCACCAACCGATTACATGCACATATTCTCTGTTGTCTTTTAAGAATTCCAAATTTATTCCTTGCGAATTCCTATCATAAGAATGAGTCATTTTACCGAACCAATACTCAAGAGGCTGACTTTTGTCGCTTTAGCTCTAGCAACATTGATAACGAGGAAAATATTCAAAGTCTCTTGTATCGTTCAGATCTTGCTCTTTAACTTGCACTCCTGTCCTGAGTGAATTGATATGGAAAAAATTTGTTTTGCAACTTTGTCCATAGGTGACAACTATTGTTCGCTTGCCAGACTTCTAGCAATCGACCTTAATAAGTTTGCCCCTGGTATACCCTTATTCACTTTAACCTCTCATCCTAATTACTTTAGCAATTCTCCTAATGTAATTGCTCAGAAACACTATTCCATATTTCGCTCAGATTATGACAAATGCTTTCTTATTGAAGAGGCTTTAAAGAGATACGAAGTTTGTATTTGCATTGATGCCGATATGAGAGTATTGGACGCTTGGCCAATTAATGAACTCTGGACACCCGGAATTAATGCAAGAAGCTCTACAACAATCCTAAATCATCAAATCTCTAGATCTAAACAACCTGATGATGCTAAATGTTCAAAGATACTTGAGCTTCGTAAGATTGAAAAGCTTGCAAGTAAAATGGGATTGGATCTTGAACAAGATAATGTCCCATGGATTCATGAATTTCTATTTGTTGTAGCACCTTGTAAAGGGCTAGAGAAATTATTTTTGGATTGCTTCAAACAGACAGCACTTTACTGCAATTTGCATAACATTAGTGCTGGATGTGGGGTTGCGATGGGTTTAGCTGCATCTAAAGCTGGCTTCCCAGTACGCCGTCATGCAATGCAAAAAGTTAAATTTTTTGACGATCGGATAGAGAAAATCCAAATCTCTAAAGGACAAGCAAATTTAGAGGATTCAAAGCACCTTTTTGAAGAATTAGCTTTGTTGAAATATCCCAATCGCCCATTTAGCGCTAAGTTGTTTATAAAGATAAAGCTTAGAGCAAAGGCAATTTATACACGTCTAGGCGCGGCTATCAGAGCCTGTCGTGATTTCCAGTTTTACTACAGGTAGTGGAGCACTTAAATCTCTAGATATTGCCTTTCATTTTAGGCTGAGTCTAGCGTTCATTGTCTTAATATTTTATTTTGCAGACTTAGCTTCTCATACCAGGTTTCTTGATAGGTTGGATCAGATTTATAAGAAGGGTTGTAATAAAATCTTTATTCTTTAAATTAGAACTGATTTTTGCCACGAAAATACAGATTGAGCTGGTATTAAGTTGTTCGATCGAATTTCCACACAACTTGGAAGGTTAGCGCCCCGAAGAGGGCGCTAACCTTTTTTACTTTGTGCTGATGCTAAAAAATAGGTTATTTTGAAAGCCCCGCGCTGCAGGGCTTTCAAAATAACCCTCCAAGTCATGTTTCCAATGTAGAGATTCGATTGTGCTTGTTTATGGATCCCACTCGTAAGGTCTGTTTAAATTACCTACAATATGGTTAAACTCCTTAAGTTTTTGAGGTGAAAGTTCTTCTTGCCAACGCAAATCTAAATTAATAGAAAAATCCATGCGCTCGTAACGTTCTCCATGAATTTTACGGACTCTTTCCCCAATATCTTTACCTTGATATCTCAAAACTAGAGAGCGAGTTCCCAAACTTCCCACAATGCCATGATGTTCAAACTTCCAATATTCAAGCATCTCAGCACTATATTCTATATTCAACAGTTCGCAAACACTTTTCATGACAACTGCAGGTTTAGTTGCTAGTTCTTCATAGCGAACTGTCATCTTTCTATTGGCTGGAAATTGCTGATAGAATCTACAGCTTGCCTGCACCTGTTGCAGCCAATATTGGCTAATCTCTTGGACTGTCATCTTGGGATCGTTGCGTAAATATGAATTCAAAACAGCCCTACCATCGCGAACCATATGTACTATATATGTATTAACTAGCCCTTGTCTAAACTCTCTAGCGCTTAATTTTTTGGTAACCCAATCAACATACTTACTTGAGTCAATTAGAACATTCTCTTTGACCTTTGAGAAAATCAGCGAATATGGATTCAAGACCTTATCTTGTCTCAGTAGCTCTCTAACCCAACGCTCCAGTTTCAAAGGAATAAATGAATTCAAACGATGGTTGCTTAGTCCTTTGGCCAACAATTCCAGTTCTTTTGGGTTAAAGCTATCTTCCCAAAAGGTGGATCCATGGCACGCTCCTCTAAACGACTTACTCTTCTGATAGATTTCAGAAAATTTACTGACTTCTCCCAATGAGAAACAGGCGTTATTACTAGACAACATCAAGTCCAAAAGAGTGGAACCAGAACGCCCAATCCCCACAATGAATACAACTTTTTTACTCATACTTAGACTTGATAGATATTGGCTTTTGAAACAAAGTTCAATTAATTACTAATAAGATGACTCATGTGTCTACAGCAACCGGATTGACTCGTAAAACTCAAAGCGCTGAAAGCCTGATTTTGTTGAGATAAATTTTCCCAATTTTTCACGACTCACTTCCAATTACAGTAGATGGCTTGAGCATAAATTAATTAGGGAGGAAATTCAATCGCAAGTTCATACCTGAGCAAAACTATTTGGCTCCAGCATCATTGGTTGGCAAGGATTTCAGCTGTGCTTTTTACAATGGATTTTGCCCGTCTGCCTGATATCAATGCTTTAACATCTAGCTATAGATATGCTGGGTAGTCCCCAAAGAATTTTGGGAGCGTGTAGATGGAAACCAGTCAATACGGGTTCGGTGTAGTGTTTAGCAGTTGACACTGCAGCCATAAGGTGGGCTTTACTCTGCTAGCCAGAAGGAGCAGGACATTGTGTCTCTGATAGGGGAAAAAAACTTCGCCTTTATGGATACTCGTGTCGAGTCAGGTTACAAACACGACTTGGAAGGTTATTTTGAAAGTCTTGCGGAGCAAGGCTTTCAAAATAGTGCTAGCACGAAGAAATCGGAGTTAGCGCCCCCTTCGAGGACGCTAACCTTCTAAGTCACATTACAAAGGCTAGACATAAGAACCTTTGTGCTGCTTTACGCAGATAGGCTTAGTCTCGATAGTAAAAGTCAAAATCTTGTATCACTGTCACTATTCTGAGGCGAATTGTGCGATAGGAGAAGTCAATTTTTCTCCAGACTTTGTTTGCAACTTTCTGGAAAAAGGAGCGTTTTGGATGTTCGATACGGTATTGGGTATCAAAGTATTCTCGTTTGCTATCTGGTTCAGATTGTCCTTTAGAGATTTTGATCTTCTCGATCCTGTCATCGAAGAAATCAAAACCTTCCATTTCATCTCGTCTGAGCACCAGTCCAGACTTTTTAGCCGCCATGCCTATCGGGAAACCTGGATCTTCAAAATGCCCATTCAATGCAGAATAAATTGCTAATTTATCCCAATATCTCAGGAATTCAAGTTCTTTTCCTGAATCTCGCGTGACCACAAATAAAAACTCATTCAAGTACATGACTCGATCAGCTTCTATATCTAAACCAAGTCTGCAGGCCATTTTTTTATAAAACTCAAAATCTTCAATTTTCTTAGAACGATGCGGAGCTTTCTTCTGGATCTGTTCTTGAATATGATTAATCATATAGGTGCAGCTCCTGGCAGTAATTCCTGGCAACCACTGCATATCTTTCGGTACTGGAGCGCATATTCTTATGTCTGCATCTAAATATATGCAGGAGTTATACATCGACAAGGATTTAGCAATTGAAAATCTCCGTTCATGGTGATATGAAATTGCCTGTCGATTATGTTTAAATGCTAGAACATTACTATTTTTGTTAAAGTCTTCTGGTTTGTCTGTCAGTACAATAAAGGCAATCCCAGGCGCATATTTTTCTAGATCGAGAGCAAGCAATTTGGTCAAGGCTCGATAGATGGGGCCAGATGTAAACGTGCAGAAACAAAAGTCTTCCTCAAACAAAATAATATTCCTCTTAGTCTAGTTAAGGAATGTTAAAGATAAGTGTCGAGGCGAAATAAAAATTGTATATGGTACGGTTGAAAGTGCTTGAATTACAAAGATTTCAGCCAATTGGAATGCACAATTTATTTTGCCTACTTACTCATCGGAGTTTTTATATGATTGAGGATTTTTTGAATTCTGTTTTCCCAGGAAAACTGTTGAGCAAATTCAATATTATGCAGATTTCCCTCTGCTTTTCTAGGATGTGTCTCCAACACCCGTTGAATACAATGAGCGAGTTGGAGTGGTTGATTGGGCTCGCACCAACCAGCAACTACAGCAGCGGATTTAAAATCCATCAATGGAGGAATTTCTGTAGCTACAATGGGTGAACCAGATGCCAGGTAATCAAAAAACTTCAAGGGTGAGGTAAAGGTTGCAGCTTCTCCAGCGCAGTGGGGATGGGCTAGAATGTCAGCTGATTGAAGTAAAGCGGCTAGCCGATCTTGCGGTAGATATCCCAGAAATGTGACATTGGCTACTTTTTTTTCGCGGGTCAGCTGTTGATAGGTAAGAATTTGTTTTTTGTTTCCTCCTGCGAAGGCGAACTGAACTTGGGGGAGTTGTTTTGCGACATCAATCAGTAAGTCAACTCCCTTAAACCGATAGAGCGCACCAGCATACACAACTAAATGCTGACATTCCTGAGTTAGCAGGTGTTCTCGCCAGGCTTTTGCTGCATTGGGCTGTCTGTCTAAAAATACAGGATTGAGACCGCTACTGAGTTTGAGGATTTTTTCTGCGGGCATTCCCTGCTGCACCATATGATCTCGAACCGGTTCAGAAAGCGTAATAGCCACTTTAAAACAAGGGTGGCGAACAATAGCAGGAGCGAATTTTTTGGGGTCGTAATGATGGTGTTCGTAAATAACTGGAATGTTATTTTGAATGGCTGCTTTAACAAAGTTCCAGTTGCGGGTATGAACGATTTGCGTGGATGGAGCAATATGAACTGGGAAATAATATTTGCAAACCAATGAACTGGAATTAAGCCACTTTCCCTTAAAGCGGTCAATGGGCCAGGGAATGGGAAGAGGGGAAACTTTTAACCGATCTTTCAGGTTATAAAATTTTTGCAGTTCCAGGCTGGGTCTTCTGGGATGAAAGGGGGCGATCCAGGCGCTTGGGTTATGAGCGCTAATGCCTTTTTGGAGATAAACTAGAACAGCAGAGTAACCAAGATTTGCAGCTCCATTCGCACAATGAGCAGCCCAAACTAAATGTGCTTCTGGTTTGGGTAATGTATCTCTTACAAAGACAATATAATGTTTAGACATGCTCCAAGATCGTGCTGCATTATTTCGACTCAGGTAGTTGTTACATTTTCTTCTAGAACTTCCAGGGTCTCTAGCAGGCGAACTGCCGAATTATATGCTTCTTCAACGAGTTCGTTTTGCTCCTCTATGCTATCGGCCATATCATCACTGAGTAATCTCAGAAATCCGATTGTGGCATTGAGATGGGTGCGAACTTCGTAAGACGTTTTATTGACCATTTCTTGGCGTTGGATTGTGTTTTGAGGTTGGTCATCAGTTTGAATGGAGTAAAGGCTCATTTGAAACTTGATGCTATCTTCTAGCATTTCTACGCTGTTGAAAATGCGAACAGCAGCAGTGTAGGATTCCTGAATTAGATCGTCTCGTTCGTCTGTTTTTTCTAAGCTATCAGCCAGGAGCCTTAGAGAATCTATCATGGCATGGAGTCGATTGCGAATTTCATAAGAAATTCTGGTGAAGGTTTTGTTGAGGGGGATGACCGGGCGGTCGGAGAATTGCATCGAGTAGAGGCGGGCGTAATGGCCGCCTTGCTGGAGCAAGTCTTCGTGCCGCCCGAGTTCAACCAATTGTCCGCGTTCCAGGACTGCGATCTGATCGGCTTTTTGAACGGTTGAAAGGCGGTGGGCAATGACTAAAGTGGTGCGATCGCGGCTCAGATTATCAATTGCAGCTTGCACTAACCGTTCTGAAACCGTATCCAGGGCACTGGTGGCTTCATCCAACACCAGGATTTCTGGGTTTTGCAGCAGGGCTCTTGCGATCGCAAGACGCTGGCGTTGCCCGCCCGACAACATGACACCGCGATCTCCAATCAGCGTGTTCATCCCTTCTGGCAACCGTTCAATAAATTCATAGGCACTTGCTTGTTTGGCCGCTTCAATCACTTCGGCTTCAGAGGCCCCCGGGCAAGCGTAGGCAATATTGTTGCGAACAGTGTCATTGAACAGAAAGGTTTCCTGACTGACAATTCCCATCGCTTGTCGTAATGCAGTCACCTCAAATTCGCGAATATCTTTGCCATCGAAGGTAATGCAACCGCCGACCGGATCGTAAAACCGGGGCAACAGATCGGCCAGGGTAGATTTTCCTGCGCCCGATCCCCCCACTAAGGCAAGAGTTGTACCGCGAGGCAGATTTAGATCTACTTCATTTAACACCAGATCTTCATGGCCAGGATAGGCAAAAGAAACAGAGTTAAAATGAATCCCCTCTTTGAGTTTGGTGTAAGGACTGGAACCGTTGAAAATAAAGGGTTTGTTATCGCGTCGCAAAAAATCATTGACGATGGCAACGCTGGTTGAGGCGTTGGCCAGTCTGCTCCGACCGCCGTTTAATCTAGAAATAAAGGGCAGCACTCGAAAAAGAAGTACCAGATAAGTCAGTAAAACAGCCGAAAGGGAATCAACTCCCTCTGAAAAGAACGTGCGTCCCAGCACAACAATGACAATCAAGGCAATAATGCTAGAGACCTCATTAATCGGAGCAATAGCCGCAGAGTTGACCTGGGATTGAAATTCAGCTTGCTCGCGATCGCGAATCAGTTTATGTAGCTTTTGATACTCCTGCTCTTCGCTTCCTGTCACTTTAACCAATCTGATGCCACTTAGCGTCTCAAAGATTTTGGTAGAATAGGCTCTAGACAGCTGAGAAAGCAATTTTCCAAAGTGTTTCGAGCGACTAATTGCATACTGATTCAACAGCACAATCAATGCCACTAAACCCGTTGTAGCTACAGTTAATCGCCAGGAAAGTGCCAGGAGTAAAGCAATAAAGACAAGGCTAGTCATTGTATTAATAAACAGTTGGATAAATGTTCCAACTGCACTTGCAGTTCGATTAACTTCTACACCTGCTCGCGCAATGAGATCGCCAATCCTGGTTTTCGTATAAAAGTCTAAGTCAACCCCTAACAGGATTTTCAATCCTGCTTCTCGCAAATCGCACGTCAACGCTCGAATTAGCGAGCTTGACATTAAAGTACTCGCATAGTTGGCAAGATTCTTAAGACCGATAACAAGCAAAATGGACCCTGCCATCACCGGCAATCGGTATCCTTCAGCAATCCCATCAAAAGGAGATAAGATAGCTCTAAGAATAGGCGGAACCCCTTTCAGGTCAATGGTTTGGCCTAGAATATTTAGCAATACAGGAACAATTAACGTAGCGCTAACACCATTAAAAAGCGCTCCCGAGAAACCCAACAGTACAGTGAGTAACGTCCTAACAGGATAATGCTGAAGTAGCTGCTGTAATATTTTCTTCAGAAACATGCAATGTAACTGGTTGGTAGATGAATGAAGACAGAACAGTCTCTTAGACAAAATGGATAAGCTCTTGATGAAGCAGCTAACCCATTCAAAAATGAAATGAGTTGGGTACAAATTGCCTCTGCTGTCGCAGGAGGAAACAGATAGATTAATGCTTGTTTTAATATCCTCAGAGAAGGCAAGCTACCAATTGTTTGTCCCAGATGCTTTATATTGCAAGAAATTGTTTCATCAGTATACCTTGTAATGTGAATATACTGATAGTGCCGATTCCGTCAAGCCACAAACAGTAATAGTGTTGTACGTTTGAAGTAAAGTGTATTACGAAACGGTCAGCATTTTTCCCTTCGCAAGTTTACACTTCCATGTTATTTAAAGTGCCCATTGGATGCAATGAACTTTACTCAATCAGGGTATCAGAATCATGAAGATGCTCCTGTCCAGGTTGACAGCTGAGGCAACGCTCGCTTTTTTTAGAGTCAATATCAGATGCCAAAATGGATAGAGTTGACACGATCCTATCAATCCATCAAATGAGATTGTCACGAATTAGAAATTTGATTCGTTTCGAAGCAGATTAATGTGGGCTTCAGCCCGCGTTCTCTGGTTTTCAAACCAGAGTCTGCCGATTCCCCTTCCAGATTTTGCGATCGTTTTTTCAGCACAACGTTCCTTTGATGGAAGGCAGTACTCATAGATCAAGTTAACCTTGAAGGAATGTCGCAATGTTGACAACTAAAACAGATCTATTGCAATTAGGTATGCTGGCGCTTCTTCTTGGAGGGTTGATGAGTTGCAACGGTTCGCCTCAGCCGGGCGAGCGGGGAACTGCGATGCAACGAAAGGTCAATGTCAGCGCAATTGAGGTTGTGCAACGAGAGCAGCAGACCAATTCAACGGTTTATGTTAGAGGTAAAGTGGGCAAGCGAGCTCCCTTTTTAGGTAGCCGTGCCTACGAATTGCAAGACACAACAGGGACAATTTGGGTTGTAACTACAGAAGCAGTTCCTCCCGCCGGAACCGAGATGCTTATTAAAGGCCAGGTGCGTTATCAGAGCATTTCCCTCGCAGGCCAGGAAGCAGGTGAACTATATGTGGAGGAGTTGGAGCAATTCGCAAACTAGCAGATAGAGTTCAGGTTCGAAGATTTCAGTTAATGAGTAGGGTGGACATTTCCAGCCTGCTGCTGTTTTATCCACTTGAGGTGACTAATGGGAAATAAACCCCTGGCCATTTTGAGATCTGTGAGCTTGATTGCGATCGCAACAACGAGTTTCAGGATGGTCGGAGTTTACCCACCAACTGAGACTTTAGTTAGGTTATGGCGATTTTAAGAAAGCAGACGGTAAAAGACAGAATGCAGAGGGCAGCGGACAAAAATTCTGATTCTGCAAGAGCAGACCGTACTCCAGAGCCTCTACTACAGCTTGACAGGACGCATCCAAAATATTGGCTGATACGCCAACTGTTGTCCAACGACGATGACCATCGCTTGATTCGATCAGAACGCGGGTCTTGGCGGAAGTACCAGCACAACTGTCCAAAATCCGTACTTTGTAGTCGGTGAGTTGAAAGGTTGCGATCGCAGGATAAAACTGAGCCAACGCTTTATTCAGCGCTGCATCTAGCGCCGAGACCGGCCCATTCCCCTCAGCCGCTTCTAGAATGTTTTCCCCATTCACAGAAACCTTCACAGTCGCCAGAGAATTCCCCCCTGAGACAGCCATCTCTGGCATTAGATCGCAATGAACCCGGAAACTTTTGAGATCGAAGAACCGTGGCCGTTTCCCCAATGCCTCGCGCATTAATAACTCAAAGCTGGCCTCTGCAGCTTCAAACTGATAGCCCTCGTGTTCGAGATTTTTCAAATGTTGCAAAATTTGACGGCAGGCAGGATCTGCCTTGTCCAGATCGATGCCAAAACTACGCGCCTTAGCTAGGACATTGCTCAACCCTGCCTGATCTGAAATGACAATCCGGCGTTGATTGCCCACTTGTTCGGGCTGAACATGCTCATAAGTGACAGGATTGCGTTGAACCGCACTCACATGGATACCGCCCTTATGAGCAAAAGCAGACAGACCGACAAAAGGAGCATGATCGTCTGGCGCAAGATTGACCACCTCGCTGATCGACCGACTTGCTCCCGCCAGTTGCCGCAGCTGATCGTCTCGAATACAGGAATAGCCTAACTTTAGCTGCAGATTCGGGATCAACGAACAAAGATTGGCATTACCGCAGCGCTCGCCATAGCCATTAATCGTGCCCTGAACCATTCGACACCCTGCCATCACCGCAGCCAACGCATTGGCAACAGCAGTTCCCGAATCATTATGAGTATGAATCCCTAATAATGGAGGACGGAAAATGGAGGATTGAGGATTGAGGACAGAGGACGGAGAAGTGAGAATGGAAGGGGGAGAACGGAGGACGGAAGACAGAGGATGGAGAGTTGAAGACAGAGAATTGGGATCTAGAGAATTGGGATCTAGAGAACTTCGGTGGTCAGATTGAAAATCATCTCCAGCATTCTCTCCCCCTTCTGCCCTCTGCCCTCTGCCCTCTGCCTTCTGCCCTCCAGCTTCAATTCCCATTGCCTTGACAACCGCTTGAACGCTTTGGCTGACTTCGTGGGGAAGCGTGCCACCATTTGTGTCGCATAACACCAACCACTCCGCCCCTGCTTCCGCAGCAGCTTCCAGAGTTTTCAGAGCATAAGCTGGATTACCCTTGTAGCCATCGAACCAGTGTTCAGCATCGTAGATAATACGACGACCCTGACTGCGTAGGAAAATGATGGTATCGCGGATCATTGCCAGGTTTTCTTCCAAACTGGTTTTTAACCCTTCCGTGACGTGCAAATCCCAGGATTTGCCAAACAAAGTAATCCAGTGAGTACCTGCCGACAAGATTGATTGCAGCATCGGATCGCGATCGGCAGCGATCCCGGGTCGCCGGGTCGAGCAAAAGGCAACGACCTCAGCTTGAGTCAGGGGTTCTTCTTTGAGTTGCCAGAAAAATTGCACATCTTTTGGATTTGCTCCTGGCCAGCCTCCCTCGATAAAAGGGATACCTAGTTTGTCAAGCTGTTTAGCAATCCGTAATTTGTCTTCAAGGGACAACGATAGCCCCTCGCGCTGAGCACCATCTCTCAGGGTGGTGTCGTAAATCCAGAGTGGGGAAGAGGTATCTGCAATCATGAGAAAGAATGAGCGGTTGGCAGCTAGCCATTAACAGTTAGCCAAACACTAATCGCTAATAGCCCAATTCCAATTCTCCTCATTGTCCTATTGCATGGTCATCTATATAGCTCTCCAACGCAGATTTTAGGATGTATTAAGGTTGATGCTCAGGGCAGTCTGCTATTTGAGCATTGGAGGAGACAGAACTCTTGTCGGCTGAGTGGACGATCGTTAAGATCCAGGATGAACTGAATGTGCATGAAATATGTAGCTGTTTTATAACCTGTAGATTTTTTGTTGCTAAAACTCCAGCCATCAATGCATTTGAATGCAGATGAGGTTTAGTAATATTTCTCAGTATTGCCTTCCAGATAGTGTGAAGCTATGCGAAACACAATTTCTCTGGTGTTAATAACTCTTGCCATAATGCTCGCCTTGGCAGGGATAATCTATCGTCCTCAGACAAGCGAAAGTTCTTCTGATAATGACTCTTTTCCCCCTGCTGAATCTGCAACTCCTGCCCCCAATGAATCTGCTGTTCCTTCTCCTGGTAAACCAATCAATCCCTCCCGTTTTCGGTTGCCCAGTTTTTTTTCATCTAGTTTTGCCAACTCTTTTTCTTCTGAATCTGCTGTTCCTGTCGCAAGAATATCTGTAGTGATTCGTAAAAATGCCACTTCGATAGAGACTTTCACTGTTACTCCTGAAGCCTCCTTTAATAGTCCTGCACCTCGCCAATCTGTCAAATCTTTGCCTGCTAATGTGCCCGTTGAGTCTGTCAGCCCTTCATCTCCAGAACCCTCACCTTCTGTTCCGCCCAAAGATCCACCTTCATCAGTACCAGTTGAAGCTCTTTGGTAATGTTAAATGGTTGGAGGAACTCCGTTGGCACTTGAAGAGGTGAATTGAATTTTGATGCTGAAACCCTCAGGCTCCAACTCATTTTTTCATTTCTTGACTGACGCTTGAAAACTATTCACTTTGGTCTAGATTGAAGATCAGGTACCAACCTCTAACTCGACTCTGCAGCACTTCAAGATACTGTGATTCTTTAGTATTCTGTGCCTAAGTATCATATATCTTGCTGACTTAACATACGAAATATATGTTTATAGCGGTTCCCATGCGACTGAAGTATATGGAAATGTGCCCCTGCCGAAGGCAGGGGCACATTTCCATACCTCACTAGCCTGAGAATTGCTATAAGAACCTTGTCTATATAGATTGAGAAGAAATTGTTATTATCTAAACTCATCACAAATTAATCTGAGATCTTATGATTACCTGGAGCCGAGTGATAATGAATCGGGAAACGGCAAAACTTTTAGAGGGCTTGCCGTACCCAACATGGAAGACGTTAGAAATTTCAGGAGAAACTTGGAAAGATTTTGGTTTTCAGGAATATCATACAGTCAATTACCCTGAGTACGATATTTGCTCGAATGCTCTAGAAGATCGCTTTGATTTAATTATAGCCGAGCAAGTGTTCGAGCACTTGCTATATCCCTATCGAGCAGGTCGTAACATTATTTCCATGCTTTCACATGAGGGTTATTTTCTTATTTCTGTTCCCTTTCTAGTAAAGGTTCATAATTATCCCATCGACTGTACTCGCTGGACAGAAACAGGACTCAAATACTTCCTACACGAATGTGGTTTTCCTCTAGAGAAAATTCAAACAGGCTCTTGGGGAAATCGCCGATGTATTGTTGCCAACTTCTCAAAATGGATTGTATACAATCCCAAAATTCACTCGCTAAAGAACGAACCTGAATATCCTTATCATGTCTGGGCCTTAGCTCGTATGTAAGAGTTTAGCAAACTTGCATAATGAATATTGCTCTATTGTCTCAAGATAACTTTCTACCTCGTTTCTACCGACTTGTATTGACCAATATTCTCTCTAGTGTAGTAGTTCCTTTGGCTGGGTTAGTAGACTTAGCTTTCTTAGGACATTTGCCTGATATTCGTTACTTAGCTGGGGTGAGCTTAGCAGCAATTATCTTTAGCTATTTATATCGAGTTTTGAAATTTTTACGCTCTTCTACCACTGGGATGACAGCACAAGCTATAGGAGCAGAAGATAACGAAGCGATGCTCCTGGCTTTACTAAGAAATGGTCTCATTGCTCTGACACTTGGCCTCTTAATTCTGACTCTTCAATACCCATTACAAAAAATAGGATTTACTTTTCTCGTGGGTACGATGGAAGTCAGAGATGCAGGTGTTGATTATTTTAGTGCCCGTATTTGGGGAGCACCAGCGGTTTTATTAAACTTTGTCTTTATCGGTTGGTTATTTGGGCGAGAAATGAATAGCGTTGTTTTAGTTTTATCTATTATTGAAAGTGTAACAAATGTTGTCTTGGACTATATATTTATTATTAGATGGGGGTTGGGTAGCACTGGGGCAGGACTAACCACCGCCATCAGTCAGTATCTCATGTTGTTTGGAGGATTAATTTTACTATGTTTTTATACTGATTGGTCAGGGATATCCACAACAATCCAAAGAGTGCTAGACTGGCCCGCTATTAAAGCTATTTCTAAGTTGAATGTTAGTTTGTTGCTCCAAAGTTTGGCGATGGTAACAACTTTATCAATCTTTACCAATTTGAGTTCAGCTATGGGGATCGTTGTACTGGTTGAGAATACTGTCCTATTACAAGCAGCAGTTTTATGCCTATTTATAGTTCAGGGTGTTGGATTCGCTACTCAAAGTTTGGCAGGCAACTTTAAAGGTCAGGGCAATTCTTCACAATTAGTAAATCTTATTGCGATCGCTGGAATTACAAGCTTATCTATTGCTCTTTTATTAGCTGGGCTATACATACTCTTTCCAAACTCTGTATTTGGACTATTAACAAATCATACAGAAGTGATCGAAGAAATCTATCATTATCTTCTTTGGCTAATGCCTTTCCAGATTTTATATGCTCTGGCTTCAGTTCTTGAAGGATACTTTGTAGGATTGACAGAAGGGGAAATTTTGCGCGATTCAAGTTTGGCTTCCTTCTGTATTGGATTTTTGCCAATTGTTATTGCCGCTTGGTATTGGCATAGTAATCATCTCCTTTGGTTGGCACTATCTTTATATCCACTTGTAGGAATAATTGTGATGGGGTTGAAATTAGTAAAAACCTGGCAGAGCGAACTTGTTGATGGAGCAACTTCATCGATAACCAACTGAATACATTATTGCAGTCAATCACTGCAAAATAGACTCATAAACTGCTATTCTGGTTAGGTATCTTTGTTGACTCGACAACAGCGATGAAAGATCTGGGTATAACTGCCGGAGAACATTACGATGATTATGTTGGGCCTGCAGAAGAGTATGATTTCATGGGAGCGTCTCAATTTCGATTACTCTGTACGCTCGGACTTCGGGCCGGACATAAATTGCTCGATTTTGGCTGCGGCTCGCTTCGTGCAGGCAGACTTTTTCTACCCTATCTGAATGAAGGCTGCTATTACGGTCTAGACCCTAACCGGTGGCTCATTGAAGATGCAATAAAATTTCAAGTTGGGCAGGATCTTCTCCGCATCAAAAAACCACTTTTTAGTTACAACGATCGCTTCTCCTTAGACGAATTTGAAACCGATTTTGATTTTATCCTCGCACAGTCTGTATTAACTCATGTTGGGATTGACCTGGTTCGTCTTTGCCTTCAGAACTTTGCTAAACAGTTGAAGCCTGACGGTCTCATCCTTGCTACTTTTATGGAGGGAGAGTCTGACATTGAAGGAGATGTTTGGGAATACCCACTATGCGTAACAATTCGACCCTCAACAATTCAACAATTAGCAAATGATGCCGAGCTTGAAGGAATTGCAATCCCCTGGTTTCGCCCAAGACAGACCTGGTATGTCTTGGCAAAAAATCGGAGCCGTCTTCCTACTGAAGCTATGTTTCCATACCTTCATGGTACTGTTTTATTCAATTCAAGTTTGAAGAACTAAAACAATAAGAGGGATCTTCCAAAAGGTGATGATGAGCAAGTTAAAAGCTTGATAAATTAAGGTTTTAACTTCAATTTTTATACCTAATATTCAGCACTTTGTGTGATAGCAGCAGTCATATCGCTTAAGAGAGTGTTTGAAAAGTATTGGATCCCCCCTAGCTCCCCTTAAAAAAAGGGGGGAATTACGGTCAAAAGTCCCCCTTTTTAAGGGGGATTTAGGGGGATCGAGAGCGTTTTGCTACCGATCTTAGACCTTTTCAAACATCTTCTAAGACAAAATTGACTATTGCTATCAGTATTTTTTTGCTATCCCGAGATATTAGGTAAGTTTTGTCTGAATTTTCTTTATTAAATATCGTCACAATCCAGAAGGAACAGAAAAGAATTTATTCTCAATTCACGTGCCAATTCAGTTTCAAGTTAATTCCAAAGTTCCAAAGCGTAATACATGCAATAGCCACTATTTTTGCCAAGTACTCATTTACTCCAAATTTGTAAAATAGCATTTCTACAATAAGAGTATTGAAAACTAACCCCATTAAACAGATTGCGTTGAACTTAACGAAACGCTGCAGTCGATCTCTTAAAAGCGGGTACCGCGATGATACATCTTTGAACGTCCAACTTTCATTCCAGAAAAAATTATTGATGATTGCCAGTTCTGTTGACAATACAGTACTTGGCGTTAGCATCAATCCAAGCAATTGATGTAAGCCATAAAAGCTTCCCAAATCTACGAATACACCACTAACTCCTACAATAACAAATTGAACCAGGCGGTTCCATGAAGCCCAGAATTCAATTGAGGATGATTTACCTAAAAAGTTACCAATCTTAAAGTTTTGGCTCATTACTGATTGATTTGCAAATCAAGATACCTTAATTCTCACAAATTACTACAAACTTTTAGACAAGCTGATCTTCATTTTGCCTAAAAGCAAAAGGTATAAGTTCAACCAAGGCAAAGGGCATGAGACATAAAGGCCAGAGGAAATATTGTAAGAATAAAACAGAATTAAAGTACACAAATATCATCATAGTGATTGTGGAAGATACAAAAATGCTTGTTTTTTCCTTCAGGAAACTCAGATAGAGCGTACTCATCAGAAATAGCATGAACAACTTAGCTTTTAATCCTATAATCCAGACAAAATTTTCAGAAAAGACGACATCGAGCGAAGGTGCGGATTCTATATATGAGCTGTCTAACCGTGTTGCTGAGAATAAAATGGATTTGAAGAAGCCCTCAGCATTCCAGATCATAAAAGGTAATGATGTTAATAGAGGAACGCTCAGAATAATAATAAATCCTAGAACTAGCTCTTGAGGCCGTCGATCTTTATCTCCGTTTTTCCAGAGATATATGAGATACAAAGGTAGTAGGAATATTGCGATCTGCTTAATTCCTAAAGAGATACTGAATAGAAGTAAAGAAAGTTTAGTTTTCTCTTTTAATAAAACTAAAGAAAATAGTAAGAAAAAAATTGCCGTAAATTCTAAGTGGTGAACGCGCGCTACATAGAGACTCCAACGCCCTAATAGGATGATTGTAGAGGTGACAAAGCCCAATATCCATAAACCTCGTATCTGGAAATGTCTCAATGTTAAGGCAACTATACCCATGTGGGAGGCAAAAGCAATCGGTCGCCAGAAATATAACCAATCACGAAAATATAGAAAACCAAGCTTTTGAACGATCGCAGAGAAAAGATAGGAAAGTGGGAAATAGGTTGCATATTTATCATTAATCCTCATATCACCTAACAAAACTCTGGCATACGGATTTTCTCCTGCAATAATCCTTTTGCCTTCCAGCCAAATGTAGTAAATATCTTCTCTTTCTAAAGAAACAGAAGGTATGAGCCAGAATTGAACATGTATTAGCAACCCTGCAGAGATCAGGAGCAGAAGCAGAAGCAGAAAATAATATTTTTTATCCCATTGGCATAAAGCGGGCATGGTTAATTAGGGAAAAATCCGATTAGTCAGCTAGAGAATTAGGTCTATTAGTTGAATTTTAATAATACCCTTGTTTTATACCTGAAAACTGCAGGGTATCCTATTCCGGGTTGAAGGAATCAGAGGTTAAAAACACATCAAATCCCTGCTGGAAAAAGATCGCAGGATGGAGATCAATGTTCATTGAAAGATATATCCTTAATGTTTGTCATCAGCAAGCTAACCTTTAGACTCATTCGGAAATTGGAGTAGAAGCCCCCCTCTAGAAGGCTTCTACTCCAGTTCTCGGACAGGTCTTTTGAAGGCCAAATAGCGATTCGCTTCATCTTCACTCAGCAGAACGAGTGGCGATCGGGTTGGATCTGAAAAGAAAGCTGGACTTTCCTTTTTTGGCAAGGCACTTTGTTCAAGCGAACTGTAGGTAATGACAAAATTCCGCCGCTCAAAGGGAGAGATGTTGGCAACCGAGCCATGCAAGGTATCGTAATGCACGAACAAGACTGATCCCGCAGGGCCTTTGGGTGCGGCGATTCCTGATTGCTCAACTAATGTCACAAATATTTCTCGATCCACAGTCAAGGGTACGCTGGTTGTTGGACTCTTGGCAATGCTTTGATCCCAATCTAGTAAGCCTTGGGCGTGAGATCCAGGAATGTAATAAATTGGCCCATTGAATTCATTAACATCATCTAAAAAAAGGATGACATTTCCTCCTTTTGGTGTGGGAATTTCTTCGTAGTGCTGGGCAAAAGTTGAGTCTTGATGCCAGCCCCACATTCCCCCTGTAAAGGCTGATTTCATCACTATTTTGCTACGGAAAACGTATAACTCACGTCCAAAAAGCTGTTGTGCAGGTTCAAGTAAGTTTGGATGGCGAACTAAACTGGCGAAAATCGGGTTGCTCAGATGAATGCCGTAAAGGGTGCGTAAAGTTTCTTCGTCTTCTTCCCAAGCTCTTCCTAAGGTTTCATCAGCAATAACAGTCGGCACTTGAGCGCGGATTGCCGCAACTTCCTGAGAAGAAAAACATGCTGGAATAAATAAAAACCCTTGTTCCTCATATTGTTTGATTTGATCTTTTGTGAGTTTCATTTTTGTACTCCAAAATGAGGTTGACAGCTTTTTGGGTTCCTCCTGCCTCGTGAAATGACTGACTTAAGCACTTAAGATTAGCACGAATTCCATCATCTTCTATAACCTGCTCAACCGTTTTTCTTAATTCTATAGGCCGAATATTTTTTCGCTTCATCCAGCGTCCTATTCCTAGTTCTTCTACTCGATTGGCAACTAGATATTGATCTCCTCCTTGGGGAAAGACAACCATTGGGACTTGATTCAGAATTGCTTCCCAAGTGCTGTTTGTACCGCCATGGGTGATAAACACTCTGGCGTACTGCAGAACGTTGAGTTGTGGCACATAACTTCTCACTATAAAGTTAGGGGGAATCTGCCCAAGGGATTGCATATCAAGCAGGTTTCCTATTGCCATGATTATTGTAAAATTACTGTCTTGAAAAGCTCTCAAACACTTTTCATAAAAAGAAAGTTTTGTGTTGTAAGAATCGATCGATCCTAAGGAAATATAAATGACTGCATGGTGCTGGATTTCTTTAAAGGAGAGTTCAGGATCTAAAGATCTATCGATATAGCAAGGGCCAGTAAAGTGATAATTGCGATCGAATTGCGATCGCTGGAGCTGAAATGTTTCAGGTGCATAGACAATATTTACATCCCCGCGTAAATTTATGCAATTTGGCTGCAGCTTAAAAACATCACGCATTTCAATTCGTTTCAGCTTATATTTTTGTATTAATTCCTGCCAAAGTTGCTTGTCCCGGTTGAAAAGGCGAAGGAATCGAGGCACTTCAGCCATCGGATAGACGGCGAGTAAAAGTCGTATAGGGGGAAAAAAGCTAGGGGGCAGGAGGAAATTTGTGTGGATGCAAACGGTTGGAAGATCGAGTAAGTCACCCAACACTGCTCCCCATAAACATTTTGATGTAAATATGATTAACTCGGGCGGATCTCGTTCGAGTTCTGCTAACAAAACAGGTACAGCATCTAAAGTGTATTCTATAACCCGAGACTGTAGAGTTACATCTTCAGGTGCTTTCTCCATCTTGGGCAGATCGCAGAATTTTGCGCCATGGGATTCAAGCAGGTTTTGCAAATCATTGAAGCAGTAACACGCGACTTCTTCTCCCTGCTGAGCGAGTTCATGTATGATTCCACATGTTGTGATTAATCGCGAGTAAATCGGCAGATCGAAGAAAGCAATATTGGGCATTTGCTCGTCAGTCAGATGAGTTGAAAAATCGCTAGTAATTTCAAATTGAGTTTAAATTATTTTCTTACGAGGAGAGTTGAAAATTATACGATTTTTAATGTTTCAGAAATAAAGTCAATATGAGGACTTCTATTCGGAATTCCTGTTCCTAAATGCATCCCATAAATTCCTTCATTCATCACAGAATTGACTTTCCAATCCACATGATTGACGATACCAGAATTACAGCCAAACGCCATTTCCGTGAGACTGAGTTGTCGTTCTGGATGCAGTTCTACATCAAGCAATGCAGGAGTTTCATCGCAGCCGTCCAATACCAGGCGCGTTACAGAGTTATCTTCTAGTTCAATGTATTTCTGTTGACTAGATACGATGCGGTTGGCTAGATACTCTAAAGCAATCCGGTTGCGCTCTTTTATTGCTGGTTGATTGGCAGAATAAAGAATTCCGTCGAAATAAAAAATTCCATCTACTGAAAAGCTGGATTTATTTCCTTTGATATTGACGACTGAACTTTCCCATAACTCAGCAATGGAATAAAACCAGCCTGCTTGTAGCTCATCCTCAGCATTGGCTATTTCCAAACTCTCCGCCAACTGACATTTTAGGTGACTGCCTCTGCCATCAGATAAGTGGAGTTCTTCTTCAACTTCAGCAATTTCATCATAGATCTGCGATCGCAGTCTTAGCGCTTCTTCAAGATTAAGGCTATTGGCCTCTAGTAGTCGTTCTAAAGAATAAATAATGCCCTCAAAGCTACTATCAAACTTGACTGCTGGCAAATGGACTATGGTACTTTCGGACGTATGCCATAGCTCTTTCAAACGGTCATGATAATCATAGTCAGAAAAGATAACAAAGGCAGCCTGTTTATGCCTGAAGTTATACTCATCAAATAGGATGGTTTGATAGCCTTCGCAGTCGAGATAGGACCGTAATTGATGATTGTCAACAACAATGGTCATCTTTTTGCTGATTAGAGACTGGTAAAAATCTAAAATGTGCATAATTCTAAGTTTTTCCAATCGAATGTTCTTAATTTTCAACTATTTTAATGGTCTGGGAAACAAAGTTAACATATGGACAGTGATATGCTGTTCCTACCCCTAGATGCATCCCTGGTATGACGCGGTTAACGATGGAATTTATTGTCCAATCCACGTTATCAATGAGTGTTAGATCGCAACCAAAGCCCATTTCTGTAATACTTAATTTCCTCTCACTATCCAGATCCAGGTTGAGCAGCAGATTCGTTCGATCTCGATCGTCTATGATAAGACGATGGATTGAATTGTCTTTAATCTCAAGATATTTTGTTCGACCCAATATTACCGCTTCAGATAAATAACTGAGTGCTGCTTTGTTACGAAGTTTCGTGCTTTGCAGGGTGGAAGCATGGATCGTGCCATCGAAAAAGAATGTTCCGTCTAAGGAAAAGCTTGATTTATTTCCTTGAATGTTCACGATTGATGCTTCCAAAAACTCAGAAATAGAGTAAAGATATCCCTCTCGAAGGATATCTTCATTATTAACAATTTCTAAGCTCTCCGATAAGCAACATTTCAGGTTGCTTCCTCTTGCATCGATTAAATGCAGTCCTTCTGAGCTGTTAGCAATTTCGTCATATATTTGTTCTCTTCGTTCTAAGATTTTTTCGATTTTGCACTCTAGCATTCGATCGAATGCATAAAAAATAGCCTCTAAGCTTTCATCATATCGAACAGCTGCGAGATGAACGATTGTAATTAATGAACTGTTGGCTCGATCTAACAATTGGGTATAGCAGTCATACCCTGAAATTACAGCGAGAACAACTCGATTTTGCGTAAAGTCGTAGTTTTCAAATAATACAACTTCATAACTTCGGGAGCTAAAATGTCTATAAAGTTCAGAAGTGTCTGTAATAACTGGAATCTGTTTCTGGGCTAACAATTGATAAAAATATCGAACGTTCATTGTCGGGAATATGTTAAAAAAAATTATTCCTTTAAGATACCTTAGAATACCTAAGTGTAGACGCTGAAGTTCCTAAAAATTTCAGGTGAGCAATATATCGTTTGGTACATTGCCCACCTGAACTAAATTTAGCTGAAAACCTGTTATAAGGCTTTTCAAACTTCTAATACAGTGTGAAACTGCAGTCGATTCCAAAAAAGGAAAAATTGCATCTTTTTCGCACTGATACTCGATCTGGCACTGGTTTACCAGTACACATTTCCTTTCTTACTACGATCGTCTTTATTTACTGGCTCAAGCTTGCGCTTCTTAGGTGCGTTTTGCTGGCACTGCATTTCATTTTTCATCGGATTTCCTCCGGAGTGTTAGGTTAGATATTTAATACTTCTTTGATGGAAGCATTGTAAGTAAAGTTAGCAGAAAGCGAAAATAAAAGCAATCCCTTAAATTGTTGCGGATGTTACAAAAAAAGTGATTTTACCAATCGGTGCTTTCAACCAAAACTTGGCCACCTCTTAGTGGGAGAAAGATTAATTGAAATGCAAGAATTTTTGGGGTGGCGATCGACAAGGCATGATTTTTAGAGGACTATCGATTGTCAGTTATTCAGGGTGAAGTGTTTCGCGATCGCAAACCCAACTTTACCCCAACCCAACTTTATTCTGATGCCTTACAAGCCTCATCCGGCTGAAACCCAACATAGATTGCATACTCTCGATTGCTGGCATACTCATAGGACAGGGCAACGCCATCTTCCACGCAATACCAGACCATATGCAGCGTTCCTCCGAGATGGAACCAGTCTTCATGAATGGATTTCCCATAAACAGACGACTCCGGAGAAGGATCGTAGCCAAAAAAGAGCTTAAAGAGGGCATCGAATTCCAGCGGATAACCATTGTCGCTAAATTCTGTTAACCCGACCGACATCCATACGCTGACTGAAGTGGCTCGATCGTCTGTGAAAACGACCAACAGCTCGTCAGCTTTGCTTCCAGGAAAGAGTTGGTCAATCTTAGCGGGGTTGTACGTGTAGGTGACATTGGAACCTGCAGTCAGCCGCGACCAGTAAGGACCAAGGCGACGCTCAATCGTGGCAGGATCCGCACCGAAAAAGCGGTGGGGCTGAGCCTGTCCCCACGGTTGAAAGGCGAAGCAACTGGCCAGACTCAGCCCTAAGCTCAATAGGACAGTCAAAGGTTTGAACATGCTTTTAACAAGCGATACTACCGCTTGCACTTACTCTGCTGCTACTACAGTTGTTTCTGTTTCTGTTTTTGTTTCCGTAGACGGGAAAAATCGTTGACTGACGCCAGCAGTGATGATGTGGGAGAGCAGCCCCAAAGGCCCTGCGAACAAACAGAAGATCAGGGAGTGGATTGTCCAGACGCCCGTACGTTGTCCTTCGAGATAAATCCAACGTCCAACAAACAGATCCATCACCAGAAAATGCACCCACCCTGTCAGCACAATCGGTTCGCTGGCGAAAAAACGAGCCAGATCGGCGAGCTTGGGATTGGCAAACGCCTTCGCTGTTTCAGCATCAAGGCTGGTTGCAAACAAATAAAGGTACAGACATGCCAGGGCCGCAAAGGGCAGGAAGGACTCCATGACCTTGCGGGTAATGCCCCATTTTGGCAGCACAATCATCAACAGCCAGAAGGGTAAAACAAAGAGGTTAGCACCGGTAAAAATTAACTCAAGTGTCATAGGAATTTGGCAGTGTAGGGTTTGGGCTGCAAGCTTGGGTAGAAGTATAGCAGAGGGCAAGGGAAGAAGGCAGGAGGCAGAAGGCAGAAGGCAGAAGGCAAGAGGGAGGCAGAAACAGGAGGGGCAGAGGAGGTAGAAGGCAGGAGGCCAAAAGGAAACACTGGCTATCGCTTGCGAGGTTGTTTTGATGTGTTGCCGTCCCACTCAATACTGTTCGGTTAAGGAGCAAACTTCGAGTTTTGGTCACATTTCCTTTCGGGCGATCGGCTAGACAAGGTGTCAGATCTTGAGAAATTGGTATAGCACTACGACGAACATAGTTTAGGATATGACAAACAGCTCAAAGCAAGAAGAATCAATCTTTCTCCTTCTGCCTTCTGCCCTCTGCCTCCTGCCTTTTGCTATATAACGTTCTGGCGTCCTGGTTTCCAGGGTCGTATTCTAAAACTTTGTGTAATAGGGTTTGTGCTTGGTCTCGTTGTTCCAGCAGTTGGTGGCAAACAGCCATGTTGTACAAGGTGCCAGTATCTTGCCCGTAAATCTCAATTGAGTGTTGAAAGTAAGTCAAGGCCAGGGGATAGTTGTCTATGGCGTAGAGTAGACTGGCGATTTTATTGGCCAGATCCAGGTTTTCGCCTAAAGGAAAGTACAATTTCCAGACTTGTTCAATGGCGTGGGTGAGGGCTTCGCGTTCGGAGGGATCTAAGCTGGGGGCGAGTTCTAGCAGGCGGGGCAGATAGCGACCAAATTGATGGCTATCGTAAAAGCTGAGACGTAAGTAGGCCAGAATGTCTTCGAGGGCCATGGTAGGAATGTGCTGCCGTGCGTGTTTGGTGATGCTGTAGAAGTCGTCAGGACTGAAATCATGAATATGGCGCTGGTAGGCGCGTTGGGTCTCTCGATGGTCTGTTGTATTGTTCAGAAATAGCAAGCAGCCGACGTTGATGCTGTTGCGATCGCACTCAGGAAACCACACCACACCGCCGCTCTGCTCGCAGAAACGCTGAAAGGCATGGTAGTTCACATTCAAAGAAAAACTGCCATGATGCACCAGGTGGGGTGGAGACTTACCCTGCAAGGCGGAGAGCCTGCGATCGCCTTTATCCGCAGACAGGAGCAGCAGGCCAGATTGCGACAGAGCCTTTAAGCGCTGCAGGCAGCGCAAGCCTGTGGCGGGGAAAAGCAGGTGAGAGTCGGACAACTGTCGCTGATAGTCAGCCAGGAGAGTTTGGAGCAGGTCGTCGGTGTCATTGCCCACAGCTGCTGTGGTGAAGGGTTGATAATCGTAGCGATAGTGCAGGCGAGGTAACAGTTCTGTGGCAGTGAGGGAATTGGGATCTTCATCGATCAGCAAAGAAACCAGACATTGATAGCACTGGCCGTCGTCAATGTAGTAAAGTTCCTGGGGAATGCTGTCGAAGACGTAGTTTGCGATCGCAACCAGCGGCTGCCGCAATTCCCCAGGCTCGATCGTCTGGCTGCTCGGTTCCAGAATTAAGCGATCGGAGCAATTGATATCAAATAACGCCATCTCCAGCATGCCGCTGGCAAAAAAAGGTTGGAAGCGCGGATGCTGCCGCCAGAACTCCAGATTGCGGACCGCTAGATCGGTGAGGACATAGCGGAACGACGTAGGGGCCACATCCATCTGTTCGCACAGGCGCAGCAACCGACTGAGGAAATGGAAGGCGAAGCGCCCTGAACCGGCCCCCAGTTCGCAGAGAGTCAGGGGTTCGTGATGGGGAGCTAGCATGGTGCGATCGCACCAAAAAGCAAAAACGATTTCCGCATAACTATTGGCCACCGTCGGATTGCTGGTGACATAATGAGGTACCTCCTCCTGACGCCACGCTTCCACCCCCCGCTCCGCAAAGTAATGCTGTTGCAACTCCCATAACAACGACCGGGTAAAGACTTGCTTATCCTCTAAGAGATACCCGATTGTTTCAGGAAAGCTAGATGTGTTGCTATCTTCCATAGATGAATCGAGGAGTTGCGTTATTCCAATAAACAGCAGGAGGCAGAGAGCAGAAGATCGGGATTTGTACGTTGAGCGAACAAGAGCGTAATTCAATGCAAACGTCTTAACGAACAAAGCTTTTCTAATTTTTACCCCAATCTCTTGACCCCAATTGTTCTGATTGATGGCCGTGCCATTCATTTATACATCTACACAGCAGACTGGGCTAAACCCGACCGATCAGGAAGTATCTAAGGAATCAGAATTAAATAAGATGTAAGATTGGAACTGTAGGGGCGATCCCTTATGGTTGCCCCGATAGGACAGGGGACCCACAAGGAGCACCCCTACAAATTGGCAAATTATTAAATTCTCATTCCTAAGAGCATTGCAGGGAAACAATGATCTACAGCGACTTCACGATAGAAACCCTCAAAGACAATTTTGGCATTGAGACAGTTGAAGATTGTTCCTTGTGCTTAGACGGAGTCTTCATAGGGAGGTAGCAAACCCTGACCTCGCAAATCCAGGTTCGTGCAATCTTGACAGCAGCGACTGAAGGGGGACCAAACTCTAGATCGCGATCGCAACGTGCTGGTTTGTTCGTTTTAACCTATGATGCGATCGCGCAATAAATCTTCAAGCGTCATCATCAAAATCTTCGTAGTCGTTAGGAGCTTTTTTGTCTTGCGGCAAGGATTTCCAGACTCCATCAGTTGTTAAATACTTGACCCTCGTCCAGGCAATGTTATCTGTTGTGAAAAAGCTTGAATTATCTGCCGAGAACAGTGTCATGCCTCTCACGTTAACTTGCAGCAAGATCGCATCTTTACCATTCAGGATACCAGTTGCATAATCTTTGGCGGTATTCTTTGTACCAAACCAAAGAGTTACTGCATCAAGCGGAGTTGGCTCTCTCGAAGAAATTGCCAACATCGTAGCTGAACCTTGACGGACACCAATAGGAAGATTTTCCATTTTTAAGTCTTGTTGAAGTCTGAACCTCGTAACAGCTTTATATAAGTACTCGGGCGGATTGTTCACCTGTTGGTATTCGTTGTTTATCAATTTTTTAGCTTCTTCAGGTAAGATATCAGGGGGTTTTGGTGCCTGCTGTTGACTATGCAATTGCATCCAGGTTTTATAATCGTGTTTTACATTAGGGCCGATATTGTTTGAATTTGAATGCTTTGAATCTAACTTTTCTTCAACAATTTGGTACCACATAGCACCTTTATCGTCTTTAAACCAGGCCAATCCGTCTATTGCTTCATCCCAGATCCATGCTCCCTTTCCTTGATGCTCGGTCCAAACGGCCTGCAGGGTGGCTGGGCGATCTGTTGAGGCGTGTTTCCTGGGGAGAGAACCTGCCACCTGGGTTGAACCATTAGCCCTGGCACCCATCACATCTGCTTCCTGCTCTAATTCTCGGTCATCATTGATTGGGACGCCTTTGGCCTGCAGGGTGGGTTTGACTCGGCCTTGTTTTTGCTGGACAACGTGCCAGGCTTCGTGGGGCAGGTGTCGTTCCTGTCCTGGAGCGACGTGGATCTCGCTGCCCTGGGTGTAGGCGAGGGCATTCAACTGGGCGGGTTTATCGGAGTTGTAGCGCACGCGCACGTCGTCCATGGAGAAACCGGAGAGATTTTCCACTCCGGCTTTCAGTCCATCGGGTAAGCCGGTGCAGTTGAGTGGAGATCCCTCAACAGTCGGGCTGCTGGCGTCGGTCGTGGCGGCTGCTCGTTGAATCGGGGCGGCAGCTGCGGCGGACGCCTGGCTTTCTGGCTCTGGTGGCGATGTGGGTTGGGACGGTTGCGGTGGGTTGGGTTTGGGGGACTGGCCGAGTTCGCGCTTCAATTCATGGGACAGGCCGCGAAATATTGGTCCCTGAAACATTGGTTGTCGTTGAATCGGTGTGCGGTGGTTGGCGACGAAGGGCTGCTGGCGAGCAGTGTCAATCAGCGGTACAACGGCGCGATTACCGGGTTGGTGCTGCAGCTGGATCGTTTCGGCAGGAGTGAGGGAGCTGGGGCACTGTTCAAGGCGTTGAAGAATTGTTTCTGGGGAAACGGGTTGGCTGAACGACACTGATGTTGGGTTTGCCTTAGCCTGAGGGCGGGGAACAGGCCGATGGACAGAAGAGTGGGAAGCGTCAGACGTTTGAACAGTGGATTTTTGCCTGTGTGGATGTGCCATGGGCCGATTTTGGAGTTTAGATTGCCGATTTTGGATTGTGTCCCAGAATGCATCCCATTTTGGATTTTTGCGGGTCGCCGCACCTGAATTCAGGAGCAGGGTATTGGTCACAATCTAAAATCCAAACTCTAAATGGTTTGCACCGGCTTTATTCTCCTTTACAGGCAGGGAAAATACTATCGGGATGAATGGCTCAAGATGGGTTTCAGTCGCGATCGCGCTAAGATAACGCATCACCTTAACGTTGCTGAAACACCTGGTTAACGGCAGTGGAAATCAGTCCCGATCCGAGAGCGGGATGAGGGATGCAATCTGCCAGCAGACCGACGAGAATGAAGGTGGTCACGAGTAGGGGAAAATTGATTTTGGTGGATTGTTTCATCATCATGGGAACGCCTCTTGAACAACTGACTGGGCATAAATACAGGAGGGGAATTGTGCATTTAGGAAAATTCTGTAGCGAATTTTTATTTTTCTTACATCAGTGCCATGCAGCTAAATATGCTAACTACACGACAGAATGAGCTAATTCGCATTCCCATTCACGAAACGTTCCAAGCCACCATTCAGGGGGAAGGGTATTGGGCCGGAACGCCCGTAGACTTTATCCGGTTGGCGGGGTGTCCAGTGAGGTGTCCCTGGTGCGATACGGGCTACGCAGATGGGGGGAAACATACGCCGCGAATGTTGCGTTCTCTGGCGGAGTTAATAGCAGAGCTGCGATCGCCACGGGTGGTCATCAGCGGCGGCGAACCGTTTATTCACCCGCAGCTGAATGCATTGATTGCGGCGTTGCACGCGGCCGATAAGTGCGTCAGCATTGAAACCTCGGGAGCGGTCTGGCAGGCGGTGCCGGATTCGGTTTGGGTGACGCTCTCGCCCAAGGCTCATGTCAGTCGCTATCCGGTGGCAGAGTCGTTCTGGTCCCGGGCCAATGAAATTAAGCTGGTGATTGCAACCGGCACTGAACTGGAGTTTTATCAGCCCTGGTTGGTGCAGTTGCCGCCGAATACACCGGTGTGTTTGCAGCCAGAATGGAACGAGCGCGATCGCATGCTACCCCTGGTACTAGCCTTACTTACGCAATATCCACACTATCGATTGTCTGTCCAACTGCATAAACTCATCGGTGTGAAATGACCAGAATATTGCTTTAAGACTTGGGATGTATTTGGACCTGGAGTTTTCCACATCAGATTTAGAGACATCCTCATCCGGTTACCACTACCCAAAAAGAACACATGACTTGGAAGGTTATTTTGAAAGTCCTGCTTTGCAAAGCTTTCAAAATAAGCCAATTAAGCCTCAGCCTGGAAGAGTGGGTTTAGTGCCCTCGCCAGGGACGCTAACCGTTCAGGTGGTAAAAACAGAAAGATGAGAAAATAGAGGACAATTTGGAGTCACAGTTTACGGCACAGGCAATAATCCTGTGATACAACGGAACAGATGAGCAACCTGTCGGGGGCAATCCACCTTGAACACTCCCAGCCATGCCATTCTCAATCTGGCCCTGTTCAATCAACAGGAGCTACTGCATGCTGCTCTGCCGATTGCCATTGGCGCAATCTTGCCAGATGCACCCATTTTTCTGTTCTATTTATGGACTAAACTGATCCGTCGTCAATCCGAGCACCAGATTTGGTCAGAGAGCTACTATCACCCATTCTGGCAGGGGATGGTGGCCCTATTTCATTCCCTTCCTCTGGCACTGATTGGTCTTTTGACCGCGCATTTATTAGGGTGGGAAACAGTTCGCATTGTTTGCCTCAGTATGGTGCTTCATTCTGTGCTCGATCTGCCTGTTCACAATGATGATGCCCACCGGCATTTCTTCCCCTTCAGCAATTATCGCTTTATCAGTCCTCTCTCTTATTGGGATCCCAAGCATCATGGGGTTGCAGTGGCGTGGGTGGAAAAGGTGTTGGTACTGCTGGCGTCTGTTTATATATTTGGTGGACTTCACTCCTGGATTGGCAAAGGATTGGTGATTGCTGTCAATTTGCTATATCTAACTAGCAGTCTTTACTTCTGGAAAATAAGACCAAAGTTTTTGACTCAAACCTGAGCGTTGTTGCCTGTCGGGTAAACATAGCAATAGGTGGTAGGCCTATAGATGTAATGATTTTTGAGCGTGCGGGTTCCACCCGCACGCTCAAAAATCATTACTTGTTTACCACTACCCTATAAGTTAAGAAGATGCTTGAAGAGGTCTAAAATAAGGATAATAAGTCGGGGTTTTGGTCCCTTGGGCAGAACCCATGGGACCGAAAATTCTCGTTCGTTGAGTATCCATTGAGGACTACTCCTCAATGCAAGAAGTGACGTACGTTTGTAAAGACCATCGCAAGATCTAGGGTATTGGCAGCCTCAATCGAGTCTCGATCGCGCATGCTCCCCCCCGGTTGAATGATGGCTCGAATGCCTGCAGCTGCAGCAGTCCGCACGGAGTCATCAAAAGGGAAAAAACCATCGCTGGCCAGTGCAGTTCCATCCGGTAAGGGGTTGCCGCAAGCTGCATGAGCCTGTTCAAGTGCAATTTTCACCGCTCCAACTCGATTCATTTGTCCAGCACCAATACCGAGAGTTGTGCGATCGCACGTCACCACAATTGCATTCGATTTCACATGCTTTGCCACTCGCCAGGCAAACGATAACTCTTCCAACTCCTCGTCGCTTGGCTGTCGTTTAGTTACCACCTGCCACTGTTGTGGATCGTCAACACGATCGTCAGCCACCTGCACCAGAAACCCTCCTGAGATCGCCTTTAACGTTCGCTTGGGACCAGCAGTTAAATCAGGTAAGGTCAAAACCCTTAGTTTGGATTTCCCACTCAGGATATCCCGTGCCTCTGGCTCGCAATCTGGTGCAACGACACATTCCAGAAATGTTTTCTTCATCGCTGTAGCAGTTGGAGCATCAATGGCGCAATTGCAGACTACAATACCGCCAAAAGCCGAGATCGAATCTGCCTTGAAGGCTTTTTCATACGCCTCCGCCAGCGTTGTTCCTATAGCCACACCACAAGGATTGGTATGTTTCAAAATCGCCACCGCAGGCGGCGCATCAGCCGCAACAAACTCTGCAATAATCCGGCGAGCAGCCTCCAGATCCACCAGATTGTTATAGCTCAGTTCCTTCCCCTGTAGCTTGGTGGCTGCAGCCCAACCCGAAGGTTGAGTCCCTGTCTGATACCAGGCAGCAGCTTGATGAGGATTTTCCCCATAGCGCAAAGGTTGAATTCGCTGCCCCGATAGATCGAATTTTTCAGGTGGAGTATTGTCCAGTGCCGCTCCAGTGAGATAGTCAGCAATGGCCCGATCGTAAGTTGCTGTGTGCCAGAAGACTCGCTGAGCAGCTGCTTGACGAAATTCTGGTGGCGCTTCGCCGTCATGCTGTTGTAATTCCTGGAGGAAATCATCGTACTGGGCCGGATCGCACAGTACTGTCAAGTGAGCATGATTTTTGGCTGCAGCTCGCAGCAGAGTCGGGCCACCAATATCAATTTGCTCGATTGCCTCTGTCAAGGTTATTCCCGGTTTAGCAATGGTTTGCTCGAACGGATAGAGATTAACCACGACCAGATCGAACGGTCGGATGTGATGGTCTTCCAGTTCAGCGACATCCTCAGGCAGGTCTCGTCGCACCAAAATGCCACCATGAATCCGAGGATGGAGCGTTTTCACGCGACCGCCCAAGATTTCAGGGAAACCTGTGTAGTCAGACACTAATGTAACCGGCAGACCGGCAGCTTGCAATGCCCCAGCAGTACCGCCGCTGCTAATCAACTCAAAGTCAAAAGCCTCAATCAACTGGCGAGCAAATTCAACCAGTCCCGTTTTATCTGATGTACTCAGCAGTGCCAGACGTCTCATAGACGCAAAATTCCCCCATCAACGTTCGAAAATCTTGCCTTACCCAGAATAAAGGGGATAGCTCCATAACACCAGAGATTTATTGTTCATTGTTAGTTGTTCATTGTTCATCGTTGGCTGGTATTCGTGCCAATTGCTAAGCGCTAATTGCTAAGCGCTAACCGCTAAGCGCTAATTGCCAACTGCTAACTGCTAAGAGTATATAAACAATGTTGAAAGTTAAGATATTGTCCTCTGCACACACGTTAAGATGAGGCTGCTCATTGTGCAATTGAAGTCTTTGCGTGAAGGATTTTTGGGGATGGATAATGGTGAGATTGATTCATTTTTCCGGGATGCTGGGTTGACCGATTCTGTAACCCGGTTTGAGTGGCCTCCCAATATTATCTGGAAATTTCAAGCAGTCGGCTCGCAGATGACGATCCAAACTCAAGCTTCGGTTAATCGAATGCGAATTGTTGCGGTCATTAAAGAGGCGAGAAAATGCGATCGCGAAGTTCTATCTACTCTCTTAGAAGCAAATTATCACTCTGCTCTGGATGCCCGCTACGCACTGACTGAAAATATGCTTGTTGCCGTTTTTCTTCACCCCTTTAAAGAACTTACCCTTTGCCAATTCATTTCCGGACTCTATCAAACCATCAGTTGTGCAGAAACTTTTGGTAGTACTTATTCAGGTGGAACCATGATTTTTGGACGTTCCCCCCATGGTCGACAGGCAGACACAACTGAACCACCACTGCAAAATTTTCTTGCTGCTGTCATCTCAAAAATCAAGCAAGTCTGAGTGTTTTTGATAGCTTTTTCATTCTTTCGATTAGCTACGCTGCAAATTCACCAGATCCTCATATTGGTAAGGGGGACACTGACGTATACTGAGCAGATGAAGCGTCTGGCAATGGGATTCCACAACCAAACACTTCAGTGTCGGTAATCGATTGAAGGATGAATTGGAACCTGTTGCATGCTGCGGTAGGTTCCAATTCACCTCTCTATTGACTAATGCCAGCATTTCTTATGCAACATTCCTCCTGAGCGATAAACTCCCTCTTTGACAAAGATTGCGAGCAACGCCTTCTAATCTGAACCTCGGCTAGCAGGTATTCCCCATCTATACAGATTCGGACAACAGCAAGAGCCTGGCAAGAACTGTTCACCCTCACCTCTAAGCTTAGTGTCTAAAGCTAATCTGAGACTGAATTGATCGTGATTTAAGATAGGGCAACCTTGACTCTAAAGCACCAGAGGCTCAAGTCCTGCCTGGTAAAACTTTCTGTATTCTCACAAACAGATCTACCCAATCTACTCAAAAATGAACCATGCTTGCATGTCCCGAATCTGTCAACAATGGCAACCTTAATGATGCAAAACTTTCATCAGTTTCCAAGGTTTAACTTGAATACCCATTACCTGTCTAAATAGGATGAAAAACAATGAAAGAGTTTCACTTTATTCAGGAAGTTCGCGAACAACCCATTGTTGTTCGCAAGACATTAGAGCACTTGAAACAGCAACTGCATGACCTGGCGCAGTTCTATGCAGACCGGATCGATCGAATTGTCTTGATTGGATGTGGCGATCCTTATATGTTAGGTATCGCTGCCGCTTATGCTTTTGAGCGCTGGGTTGGTATTCCCGCAGAGTCTATTGAAGCTGCTGAATTTACCAGTTATCGCAGCCATCTGGTTAACGGGCGCACTTTAGTCATCCTGATTACTTCCTCAGGCAAAACCGTTAAGGTGATTGAAGCTGCCCAACAAGCTGCCCAGCGCGGCGCAATCCTATTGGCATTGACCAATCTCGTTCCCAGCCCCATCACGGCAGAAATTACAGCAGCGACCGATCGAGTGCTTCAAACACAGGCTGGTTGGTCAGATTCCTTCCCCACCAAACAAACAACTACTGCCCTGGCAACCTTATTAGCGCTCGCACTTTATTGGTCTGAAACGGTTCGTTATCAACCGTTAGAACTTGTAAACAAGTTGCGCAACGAACTCTTCAACCAGGTACCAGCATCAATGACTGCAGTATTTCAGCAAGAAGCCCAGATTGAATCTCTGGCTTTAGACTATCCAGATGCTGCAATGTATACCTTTGTTGGATCTGGCCCCAATTGGATAACTGCCATGATCGGGGCAGCCAAGATTAAGGAAACAAATCAGAATCGTGCTATTGCTTCCAATCTTGAGGAATATGCCCACCTCCATGCTCTTCCCCTCAAAGATGGCGAACCTGTTTTTCTAATAACGACACCTGGCCCTATCAATCAGCGCAACCTTTTGATTTGTCGTTGGATTGTTGAAAATGGAGGCAAGCCAATCGTGATCGGGCCTCCGAAAGAGCGAGAATTGTGGTCGTCTCTTGATGTGCAATATGTGCAAGTTGATGATTCCAACGAGATTTTCTTCCCGCTCATCGCTGTAATACCGCTTCAACTTTTTGCCTATTACGTTGCGATCGCAAACAACAGCAATCCCGATCGCCCCCCAGAACGGGGAGGAATCGGCTACATGCAGAAGATCATATACACCAGCATGTTGGAAGGATGGGAAAAGCGATAACAAAGTCATTTGAGAATATTCCCCCAACTTCTTTCACACTTACCCCAACCCTTGAGGACACAAATCCATTAAAAAGTTGCGGCTTCCGCACCCAAAGTAAGGTGTGAGGTCGCCCTAGCAATGGGTTGACTTTCCCAAGCCCGACCCTGACTCCAACACCTACGTCTGCCCTTCAGGTGCCTTGAAGCTTTTGAAACAGCAAACAAGGGAAGCTACAATATCGCATATTTTGCAGGATTTTTTCACAACCGATTGGTCATTACACAATTTGGCAAGTGAGTCCGCACAACTTGGAAGGTTATTTTGAAAGCCTTGTTTCGCAAGGCTTTCAAAATAACTTATTTTTTAATGCAGGCACAAAAAAACAGAGTTGGCGCTCCCGAAGGGAGCGCCAACTTTCCAAGTCGTGTATTGATGAACAAGTCAGGATTTTTGAGCGTCTAGATGGAACGAACCCACATCCTCAAAAATCCTTATTTCCGGAGGACTATCTGTAAAGAATAACGTCGATTTCAGTCTTCGAGCGAGCTGTTAAACGCTCGATTCGACCGATTAACTTTAGATCTTGTCTACTCTTTCGAAGAGTTCTATAAAAATATACAAAACTCGAACATCTTTCATACTCTAACTAGAACTTCCAAATCTGATACTGAGATTAGTCTTATCAGATTAGGGAGAGATACTTATGACGGCCCCATGGAATCGATTGCTGACGAAATTTTTTGTTTGGCGAGTTGCTGAAATTGTTCTTTACTTATGGGAACTTAACCACCTTCTTGATTACAACAAGTTTTCTGAAACTCTACAGAAACTAAAAAACAGTGCCTCGTTCAGTCGCCATCAGTTTTTCATCACTATTGTCATCTCAGCAAAGTCAAGCCAATATTTTTTTTGCAGCTTTTCCTCTCTCGCCAGTCCCACAACCACTCAATGCCCTTTCAAACACTGCAATCTCAAGCTCTCCAAAGCGATTGTGGGGAAGCTTCAAGCGGCATGGTCTTTGGGCAAACAACAACTCTGCTTTGCCCCAAATAGCATATTAGCGTTTCAGCCCTTCCTTAGATCGGAGTGTAGACCTGTAGACCTGAGTATTTGCGGAAAACATTTTGAAAAAGAGATACGTTGGAAGGCTTGTAGTGAAGGATTTTCAACATAACCTCAGAGTTTTTGGTCAGCAGTTTTGACCCTCATAACGGCCCTCAACTGCCGTAGATAGCGTGCCATGCGTCAAAACTTTACTTTACAGATATAAAGTAATCAGAAAGTTGTGCCAGATCTTTTCCTAAAAACAGCAATTGTTCATATTGCTACTCAGTAAGCCGTACTTGGAAGATTTAATGTATCAAATTCATCTGAACGGCTTCTCCATGGAAAACAAAATAATAGACACGAAAAATCTAATATGATTTCGATCGCTTGTACTTTTTTTGAACAAATAAATGAGGCTTTCAGATTCCATCTGCTCCACGAGAAACACCTTACTAAAAGGATTTTACTTATGACAGACGTACTGTATATTGTGCAATCTCTAATACTAAGAGGAGAAGAAAAAAAAATACCTCCTTGAGCCGTTGTCTGTGAAGTCTCCTTTGTGCGCTTAATAAGCTTCTGTAAAGTCCTTTAATTAGAGGTAGAACTCTGTCCCACTGAATGGTATTGTCATTTTCAGGTGTGCATCAGGTAAAAAGTTCCATGAATTATTCTCAATCAGCGTCGACGCTGGACGCGGCACAAGCTTTGTTGCCAAACCAAGCTACTAATGTTTCCTTGCCCCCCTTGGGCTATTCCAACTTCTCTACACAAAATGGTCGCTCGAAGCAAATTAACGTTGCCGAACGACCCAGCACTCGGCCCTCAGGCTTCAAACTCACTCCGACTAAGGAAAAAACGCAGACTGACGGTAGACTCCATTGGGCTTATTCTCGCAAAAGACTGCTTCAACAAGACGTTGCTAGCGTTTTCTTGAATCAGCACAAGCCTCTCTGGAATGCAACAGCGATTGGCTATACTCTTCTGGGTTACAGCGGTGGTGTAGCGTTGCTCCTGCTGTCCAATCTCTTGCTCAATCTCTTGGGTGTTTTCCTGATAACCCACAGCCTTGTTATCTCGGCCTATATGTCCCATGAGTTTATGCATTGCACGATTTTCCGTACGCAAAAGCTCAACATCCTAGGCGGTCAGATAATGCTGTGGCTCAACGGTCATTATTTCGCCCGTTTCAGAGAATTGACCAAGCACCATGTGGCTCATCATGTTAAACGGGCCGATATTGCCAGCTCAGATTTGCCTGCTTTTCTCAATCGTCTCCCTGTTATCGTTCGGGGCATTATTCTAGGGTTGGAATGGCTTTATTTCCCAGCAATCTCTTTTATTGCGCAATGGGAAAGCCTCATCAACATCTTCTTTAACCCCAAGCGCCGTCCTGAGCGTGTGAGAGTTGGTCTTCTGCTTAGCTTACGAGTGGCGCTATTTGCCATTCTTGGTATTGTTTCGCTGAAGGCATTACTGCTCTATTTCGTCGCTTACGTCGGCATGATAACGGTGCTGCGAGTTGTTGATGCTTTTCAACACAATTACGAAGTTTGCATCTTCGGAGAAGCAGCTCCTAAGCGTGATTTCCAATACGAGCAGTCTCATACTTTCTCTCCGTTACTGTCCCGGCGGTTCTGGTGGGTGAATCTGTTACTGCTTAACTTTGGTTACCACAACGCTCACCATACTCTGATGAAGTGTGCCTGGCACAGTCTTCACGAGCTTGATGAAGTATTAGGTCTTGATGAAGATGCTAACTATGTTCCGATGTGGCAAGCCTTAGTTAACTATCATCGTTTTCGTATCTCCCGGATTTTCGCAGACCCAGCAGATGTCCTCGATCGGGACGGCAAGCTGCAGATGAAAGATTTCCAGGGTGGCGTTGGTATCTCATTTCTAGTGGAACTTCATGCCTGATTGTTAAGGTTTTGATTCAGCAAAGCTGAAAGGCAGGGTAAAACTCCTCCATCCAATATAGCGATCTGGAGTTTTACCCTGATTGAATTTACGAGTTTTAGTTTCGAGGAAGGTTTGCGGGCAGGTGTAAGACTTGGCGTGGAGTGAGTGGTGAATCCTTACTCAGCGCTTTGTCTTCAGGAGAGTAACATTCAACTCAAACTCTACACCCCCGCAGCCCATTGCTTGGCGCACTAAATGTCGCAAAATGGCAATCTGCATTCTTGAGCAATGCCAGATTTCATAACTTGAGTTAATCTTTGCTTTGTCTGTCGATTTCAAAACAGTTGTTCATAACAACCTTTGCTGTGAGTGAATTTCAGATTAAGTATTTAATCATAAGCCTGTGCTTGATTGTTATCGCAGGGATGGCTGACGCTCAGGGCTTTATCCACGCATCGAGATCCTGGGATCGGGGCAGGCCAGTGCGCAAGGAGTTGGCTAGAACTGCACTGGGCTTTACCTGTGCCATTTCTCTATATCTGATTACTGTTAGATACCTGCAGAAAGTTGGGATTGACTTACCAGAAGTGCAACTAATTCTTTGGTTTGCAACTACCACGATTGGGGTCTCGGCTTTGAGCGGTCAGTTTTTTAAATGGCGTAAGAGCGATCGCGTGGTTGCTATTGGCGTGCTTGCTGGCATTGCCTGGCTGCTGATTCGAGTCTAGTTTGCATTTAGTCTTTCGAAAATCTGCGATTTTGCCACTGAAATCAGGTTTGACCGGGGAGCATCCATGAATCTAACCAGAAGGAACAAAAACTTAATTTTCAGTATTGTATTAATCTTCATGGCTGGACTTGCTGATGCCCAAGCGTTTCTCCATGCTTCGCAGGTTTGGCAAGGCGATCGGTTGGTTTTTGATGCATTGGCGAAAGCGGTCTTAAGCTTTACCTGTTCAATTTCAACTTATGTCTTCACCATCAGATATTTGCAAAGAGTTGGAATTGTGATTGCGGAGATCCAGCTGATTTTATGGTTTAGCATCACCATTATTGGAGTTTCGGTCTTAAGTGGTGCTGTGTTCCAATGGCCAAGTGTCGATCGTTTGGTGGCACTTGTAGTCGTTGTTGGCATTTGCTGGTTGATTGTTCGAACGAAAGAGTAACGTAAGAAAGAGTAACGCAAATCGTGGAATAGTAATGTAAGAAAATTCTGTTTTCCCACACTCGAATGCTTTCCCGGCGCAAATTCCTGATTCGCATGGCCAGTGCGGCTGCTGCAACGCTGCTGAACGATCCGCGTCTATCAGCGATAGGAGCTGAGTCTGCGATCGCGAAACCTGCTCGATTGTCTGTAGGAGCAGGAGTAGGGTTGATTAGTCCGGCAGGAGCAACATTCCGGCACCAGGATGTGCAAATTGTTGTGGATGCGATGCAGGCATTGGGGTTGATTCCCCATCTGGCTCCTCATTTACTGGATCGGTATGGCTATTTGGCGGGTAGGGATGTCGATCGGGCAGCAGATATCAACCAGTTTTTTGCCGATCCAGCGATTGCGATGTTATTGCCCCTTCAAGGGGGATGGGGCTGCGCCCGTCTTTTACCCTATCTGGACTACGATCTCATTCGCGCTAATCCTAAGATCGTTGTTGGATTTAGCGATCTCACCTCCTTGCTCCTGGCCATCTATGCACGTGCCGGTTTGGTTACATTTCATGGGCCAAATGGTCTTACTTCCTGGCGTACAGCACAAACTGCTTCATTTCGAAACGTTCTCTTTGCGGGCGAGCGAGCGACATTCCGGAACCAGCCTGCCGCAGAAGATGCCGATCGTCTAATGCAGGTGAAACATCGCATTCAGACCATTACGCCGGGTAAAGCCCGGGGAAAATTAGTGGGTGGCAATCTGTCGGTGCTATCGGGAATAGTTGGCTCTCCTTATTTGCCCGATCTAAAGGGTGCGATTTTGTTTCTAGAAGATGTAGGTGAGGAGATTTATCGAGTGGATCGTTTGCTGACGCACCTCAAACTTGCAGGCGTCTTCAACAATCTAGCTGGGTTTGTCTTTGGACAATGCACCCGTTGTTTGCCAAATGGAGGCTACAGTTCGTTGACCCTGGAGGAAGTCGTGTGGGATTGCATTCAACCCTTGGGTATTCCGGCCTGGTATGGTGCGCAGATTGGTCATTTAGAACCTGTGTTAACATTGCCAATTGGTACCGAAGTGGAGATTGATGCAACTCTGGGGCAAATTCGTATGCTGGAACCTGCCGTCGTTTAATATAGCAATGGCCAGGTTTGTTAGGACAGACAAAATTGGGCGTGCGCTCAATTTTGTCCTAACTGATATGACTACTGCTATACAATGCTGATTTGCATTCCATGACAATACTGGGTGAAGTTTTGGTTGCGATCTTGAATAACGAGCAAGACATGAGTTTTGCCCGCGAGTACCATTGGTATCGTATTCCAATTGAAAGTGCAGAAAAATTTCTCAAACGTCGTAATTGCTGGCCGCCAAGATGGTTGGCATTTTATCAGACCAGAGCCTTTGGCCAGGATGCCTTTGCGGTGAACTATTATGCGGCGGTGCAACAGATTTGCGAAGTTTCTCGCCCGGAGTTGTTCCCTGACGAGATTGAGGGCCAAAAGCGGAATCAACGATATTACAAACTGGAGTTGTCTCCTTTAGAGCGTTTGGAACGTCCCATCGTCAGCAAACGCTTGCGTCGTGTTACGTTTATTCCTACGACCTGGGAGAAGTTTATGACCGCCAGGGAGATAAGCGAACTCTAAATAACAACAATAAACAACAAGCAACAAACAATGAACAACAAACAATGAACAGCAAACAATGAACAACAAACAATGAACAATGGGCAATCTTACTTTTTCTTGCCAGGGATCAAACCGCTACCTAGACGTTTGATTGCTCGTCCCGCCACTTCTGAATACCGGGCTTCCCCACACAGAATCTGCCCCATTCGTCGGGTGGCCGAGGGTTGTTTGATGCCGACGTTGTAGGCAATGCCTGGAAAACGATAAAATGCTCCTGCAAGGCGTTGGGCCCAGACCATGTCAGATCCCCATTCCTCGCTAATCGTTTGGGTGTAGTGTTCTAGTGCGTGGATGTTTCCGGCAAGAGCCTGGTCAATGGCAGCAGCAGCTTTTAAGCCGCTAAAGATGGACGGGCGAATGCCTTCAGCGGTAAAGGGATCGACAACGCAGGCAGCTTCGCCTGCCAGGATGGCGTTTTGGGTGTGAAGTTTTTGGTTACCGTCCCATAAACAGAGGGGATGACCGTATTGCTTGCTGGTTTTAACGTCTACTTTGAATTGGGTGGCGTACTCGCTTAGGATTTTCCGAAAGTCTTGGGCAGCACCGCCGCGAAAAGTGCCAATGCCGATGGAATAGCCGTCGGCTTTAGGGAAGTTCCAGATGTAGCCGTTTTTGACCATGCCAAATTCGAAGTGAGCAATGTGGCCGTTTTCTACGTCGGCAGAGGGTTCGGCTTCCAGGGCTCCGCCTAAGCGCCGCTTGCGTTCTTTGAACCCCAACCATTTGGCCATTGGCCCTTTAGCACCATCGGCAGCAATCAGGTAACGACTGGTGACGGGGCCGTTCGCTGTGTTGACTTGCCAGCTGTCACTCTGGAATGCAATGCCTGTGACTTCGGTTTTGTCCTTTAACTCTGCTCCCTGCTGTTGGGCTTGTTGAATGAGGAAATGGTCGAATGCATCTCGTCTGACCATCCAGATCGGTTCTGGGGTTTGCAGTTCCATTTCTATGGGATCTCCCATATCCCAGGTGTAGCGGATGGTGTTGACTTTGATGGAAATGACGGGGGTAAAATCGAAATCGAACCATTGTGCGATCGCAGGAGAAACCCCTCCGCCACAAGGTTTGTAACGGGGTAAAGCGGCTTTTTCCAGCACGAGAACAGAGCGGCCCCGTTTGGCTAAGTGATAGGCCGCTGTTCCCCCTGCAGGCCCTGCGCCAACAATGATGCAATCAAACATAGTCGTGTCTTTTCATGTCTCGTGAAGTACGAATCAAGTATTTTGTCGTCATCCTGCAATGGACTTAACCGCATCGCTCTGTTCTAAAGAGCAATGGCTTAGAGGACAACACTTTTTTCAATAGCCATTAAAACGGTATTTTACCCTGAATGGTGCGATCGCAGGTTTGAAAAGGGATGAGGGATAGAATTTGATATCAATCTTCCCACCATACTACAAGTGCATTTTCTGTGGTTTCCTTGGTATTGGATAGTTTGCGATCGCAGGAAAAGAACAAATAAACCTGACTTATTTGTTATATAAAGTCTTGCTTTCGGGAAAAACTCAATGCTCTCAACTCAGCAGAGTCTATTCTAATATCAGCGCATCAAAACCTGTAAAAAAGAACGAGCAATCTAACTGCTTTTGTGACTAAGATCCTTCAAGATTCAGGCATCCCCAAAGAGTAAATTAGCTGGATCGAAGAGTGAGCAATACAATTTTATATCATCTTTATAGCAATCTTCTACAATTGCCCTCAACTCTTCAGTAAACAACGATTTAGGGTGGGGATATTTCCCTTCCTTTTTGAGCAGAAAAAGGATATCTAGAGGGTTTGTTGTCGAGAAATCCTCATTTTCATCTAGAATCATATACCGATCGCTACCATGTTTCGTTAAACCCCTAGCATCGACAACGTTTAAATTGATTTTTTGCTTCAGTTGGCTCGCTACCTGCTCAAATTCTTCCAGACAAAAATAATCATCATATTCCTCATAAATCAAAAAATCAACTTGCTCTTGCCAATGAATATCGCTCGTTCTGATTTTCTTGTTTTGGAGCACTTTAACGAAATCAGTAAAGGTAAATTCATCCAGATCGATCGTATAGTTTAGCGTAGCGTGTAGCTGCCATGCTGTCCCTGTTCGACCGACAATTTTGTCCAGGTATACACTGGCTAAACGTCTGTATGGACATCTCAAAACAACAAACGTATAATCTGCAGTTATCAAATCAGCTAACTCTGCACTAAACGTCGCATTATTTTGGTGAATCCAACCGAAATCATCCGGTGTTTTGATCGCTCCATTGTCAATCGCGATAGAGAGTCTGAGCGTAGAGCAAGCATTCTTAGGAATAAAAGAGTAGATTGCATTCGATTTAAATACTCTTAATGCCCGTCGTCGAGCAAAATCAAACTGAGAGTTATGCCGTTTTAAGGACGCATAACTTGAGGCAGAGTGACGCAAAAATCTTGTTTTCATTACTGTCAGTGTTCGCAAACAACTCAGGGAGAACAAAAGAAGTATTCGCAGATTTCTATTCAGATTCACTGAATATACTATACACGTTTGGCCTGACCTGACTCTCTGAAAATTGAGCTAGAAAAATTTCACCACCCAGTCACAAAGTTCGCGAAGCAGGCTTTGTGTCCTTTGCGTCTTTGCGATCGGAAAAATCATTTTGCTTGCTGGAAAGTATGCACTCATTTTTGGACAGTCTCCTAAGATGATGTCTAATAAACTGTTCAGAATATATTCATATAAACTGGGTTGAGCCAAGATCGAGAAATTTGATAGAGAAAGGCTTTTTGTTGGGTTTTCTCCTATCAGAGATGCTGCAAATAATAGGGAGGTTGGGGTGAGTTCGCGAAATCCAACACCAGAAGACTTTGGGTTGGGTTGCAGCGATAGCGGAAATCCAACCTACAAATTGAGGGCAATTCCGCAGACACGATCTCAGACCTTGCGATTCAACTGATTTACCGCTTTTTACACCATTCTCTGGATCTGTTGTATAGTTAGTGAATTAGAGTGCATGAAACACGTTCAACATTGAATCAAAGATCAGGCATCTGTCTGCGTTCAAGTCTGAATGATTCACCCTCATCCACACAAAACCATATGTCAACTGCTGATTTTTCTAAGAAAGTCCCTCTCGCTCGGGCGTGACGCTGTTGCTGGCATGGTTCGCTGGGAACCTTACCCTGCCCACGGTGTATCTCAAACGGGATGTCGTCAATGTCAAACTCAAGCGCGTCCAGACAGAAAATGGCGTTGGCTGGGATGCCCGGGACTACCCACAAGCGGTGGCCCACTTTTATAACGGCGGCCCCAGTACGCTGACTGGGAAAATTCTGCAGAATCCTCAAAACGGCATTGAAAAGGTGGCCCGCATCGACCGCCTGACCAAGATTATCAACCTGGAGTAAGCCATCCGTCAGTAGACTCTGCAAACCCAGCATTATAGATCGTTGCGCTTTCTGTTCGTGAGGAATTGAACGGTGTTGTTGGGTTTGCAGTACTCAGTTTGCCTGTAAAGGGATGAGTCTTTAAATTTTCTTATGATGGTGTTTGTAAAACTCAGAGCAATTCGTGCCAAAATTTGCCGCAATATCGGTCTAATTTCCCGCATCGCCAGCATTGTCCTGGTGTGGCTATTCTGTGCTTGGGCCATCGTTTTCGATTATCAACATAACGTAGCTCATCCACCGACTGACTTTATTCCGAGTTCGTATGAACCTCCCGATCTGAGGCTAGTCCTGGTTGTGCTCGCTATTATGATGCTAGAGCTAATCGTCGTCACTTGGCTATTGCGTCCATGGAAGCGGGAAAATCTCAGGCGGCGAGTCGTTTGTTTAGCCAGCTTGAACTTTGTTTGGGGGATATGCTCAGGAATCATAAGTTCTCGCCCTCCGGCTCCTATCCTGTGGCATTTTGGCTGGTTGCTATTTTTAGAAATCGTTTTGCTCGTGGATATCTTTGTTGCGGGAATTCGGTGGCTTTTGCGGTCTGTTTATCAAGCGATTCGTCGGTTCAAATGACCTCGTATGTGGTGGCTTTGCAGACGAACGCTGAGCGATGCCCGATCAAATGCCCAGGGATCGCTTAAGGGCCTGCCGCATGACGTCCGCAGGGGGGGGGTGCTGCAGCCAGAGTTGCAGGGCGGCAGCGCCTTGTTGCACGAGCATTTCCAGGCCGTCGATTGCGATCGCGCCCGCCGCCCCCGCTTGCCGCAGAAACTGAGTCGGATTGGGAGTATAGATCAAGTCGTAGGCAATGGCCCCATCTGGCAGGGAAGACAATGCGTTCTGAGCCTCCAGGGTAAGAGGAGAGTCGTCTCCATTGGGATACATACCAATGGGCGTCGCATTCACCAACAAATTTACGGTCGGTAACAGGTTGGGTAATGTCTCCCAGCGGTGAAGGCTCAACTTCGACGCCACGGCTGAATCGGCCCAACTGTGCTGGAAGGTTTGCAGCTTTTCCCAATTGCGCCCAACGATGCAGATTTCGGCGCAGCCGAGTTGCTCGCAACCCACCACCACCGCTCGAGCGGCACCACCATTGCCGAGAATGGCCACCCTGGCTTGACGCCAGTCTTGTTCGCGGGCCTGCAGCGGCGCGAGAAAGCCAGCGACATCGGTATTGGTACCGCTCCAACCCTGGTCGGTGCGCCAAACAGTATTGACGGCTCCCACGGCTTGCGCGACGGGGGAGATCTCGGCTAGCAGGGGCATAATAGCCTGTTTGTGGGGAATGGTGATGCTGAAGCCTTGGAGATTGATGGCGGCAAATCCGGTAAGGGCGGTGGCTAAATTCTCCGGCTGGACGGGTAGCGGTAGATAAACATAGTCCATGCCCATGTGCGCGATCGCAGCATTGTGCATAATAGGAGACAGGGAGTGCTCAACCGGGTGGCCAATTACGCCTAGTAGTTTAGTGGTGCCTGCGATCGCGATCATTAAAATTACCCAGATTGACTTGACTCAAATTGACAGGGAGGCTAGGAATAGATTGCTAGAGATTAGCTTGAAAAAATCAACATAGCTCCGATCGCGAACACCGAAGCTCAATTATTTTACACTAGCAGCATTTGGATCTCGTTCTAAGTCAGGGAACATTGCCATACCTGGAATTCAGAAAATGGAAATTGCCCTCTGATTGCCTTTTCCTTCTGCCCTATGCCTCCCAAGGAATCACAACATGACATTAGAAAAAGAAAGTTTGGTCTTGCTCAAAGAGGCGCTGGAACGGCTGGAGGAAAGTTTTCAGAACCTACCAGAATTTGAACCGTCCACAGATCGAACAGCAGTGCGAGAAGTACTGCTAGAAGTCGCAGAACGGATGCAAGACAACTACCCCTTTTATCATCCGTTTTACATTGGGCAAATGGTGAAGCAACCGCCTGCAATTACCAGACTGGCTTATGCCCTGTCACTCTGGATTAATCCTAACAACCATGCCTTTGAAGGCGGGCCAGCCAGTTCAATAATGGAAAAGGAAGCCGTTGCTGAAATTGCCCAGATGGTAGGATGGAAGAACCATCTGGGCCACCTGACGAGCGGCGGCACGATGGCCAATCTGGAGTCTCTATGGGTCGCGGGACGCCTTGCTCCAGGTAAGACTGTCGTTGCCTCTGGACAAGCGCATTATACTCACGAACGGATCTGTGGCGTTCTGGGGCTAGATTTTCAGGCGGTGTCGTACGATTGTCGGGCGCGGATGGATGTTGATGCCCTGAAGCAATTGCTTGACCAGGGAAACGTGGGCACTGTTGTCGTGACCTTGGGAACTTCGGCAACGGGGTCAGTAGATCCTTTACCCGCCATCCTGGAACTGCAGGCTCAGTATGGTTTCCGCATCCATGCAGATGCGGCCTACGGCGGCTATTTTAGCCTGGCAGATAATCTGACTGCTGAAACCCAGGCGACGTTCAAGGCTCTGCCAGGGGTTGATTCGATTGCCATCGATCCCCACAAGCATGGCCTGCAACCGTTTGGATGCGGCTGCGTGCTGTTTCAGGATCCTGCGATTGTCGGCTTTTATCAGCACGATTCTCCTTATACCTACTTTGGGGCAGCTGACCTCCACTTAGGGGAAATTAGTCTGGAATGTTCTAGATCGGGGGCAGCGGCTGTGGCCCTTTGGGCGACTCAACGGTGGCTGCCGTTGGTTCCAGGGGGCCAGTTTGCCAATAATCTGAGTCAGGCGCGGCGGGCAGCGTTGATGTTCGTCGAAAAGATACAACAAGATTCCCGGCTGATGGTTATTTTTCCCCCAGAATTGGACATTGTCGTTTGGGCACCCAGGGATCGGACCGGAAGTCGGGTATCGCAATTGTCTAGAGCCATTTTTCAAGCGGCAGCAGCAGAGAATCTCTACCTTGCAGTGGTGCAGTTGCCTCAAACCTTGTTGGCAGAGGCGGCACCAGAGATGGAGTGGGATTGCGATCGCATTGCCTGCCTGCGATGTTGTTTAATGAAACCAGAACATCTGGATTGGCTAGATCGGATCTGGCAAACCCTGGAGTCGATTCTAGATCAAGTCCTCCAGTCCTCTTGAAACTACAGCAGGCATCAGGCAAAAGATAGACGAGGAATAGATCCCAACTACTCAAGCTCCCCATTCAAATTCGGTTGAATACCCAGAGAATGAAGTTGAGCCAGCAACTGCTCTACCCGTTGCCGTTCCAGGACCTCCCGGGTTTCCGCCTGCTCGGCCCGTTGCCGTTCCTGCTCGGCCCGTTGCCGTTCCAGGACTTCCCGGGTTTCCGCCTGCTCGGCCCGTTGCCGTTCCTGCTCGGCCCGTTGCCGTTCCTGCTCGGCCCGTTGCCGTTCCTGCTCGGCCCGTTGCCGTTCCTGCTCGGCCCGTTGTTGTTCCGTGCGCGATCTGGCCTCGGCTTGTCGCAATTGAAAATAGGCAGCTTCGGCTCGTTTTCGCTCCGCAATTGCAGCTTCGGCAGGGGCCGGTACCAACTCGCCTTCGGCAGTGAAGAACCGCAGTTTTTTGGCTTCAATGCCCAGATAGAGTTGCAACTGCTCGCTCCAGCGCCAGCCGCGAGCGGTTGGCACAATGGCTCGATAGCGCCCTGTTTTAGGATGCAACCGGAAGCCTTTGAACTCCAGGCTGTACGGATCGAACCAGAAGTATTCTGGGGTTTGGAAGGTATTTTGATAAATTTTCTTTTTCTTGTTCCGATCCACAGGGGCTGTGGAGTCGGACAGCAGTTCAATAATGATGTTGGGAAACTTGTAGCCTTCCTGCCAGACCACCCAGCTCTTGCGTTCCCGATCGTCCGTTTCCAGCACCACGAAAAAGTCCGGGCCGCGAAAATCCTGGTTTTTCAGCTGGTCAGGATTGAAGTAGATAGTCAAGTTACCCGCCATGAAGAAGTCGTGTCTGCCGCCGCTGGGTGCATCGGGACGGTCGCGCCACCACCAGCCCAGGCTGGCGAGCAGAGACAGAATCTGATACAGGTGACGATCGCTTTCCAAGGGAGGCTCGTCGCTCCACAATTCGGTCGCAGGGAGCAGGGAAAATTGGGTGGACTGAGTGAGAACCATTGTCTTGACTGCGGTGACAGGCCCGTATTTAGTGTAACATATTCTGCGCTTCTTAACGCAACTGATGCCCGCAACTAGCACAGAAGCGATCGTCGGGTTCGATGGCAGCACCGCACTGGCTGCAAAATCGCCGGACGCCTGGTGATTCAGAGGTGGATGCAGATGAATTCGTGGAGGAGGGCGAGCCCATTCGCATTTCCATATTGCCCATTCGCATCTCCATGGGATTAAGGCTCATTTGCATATCTCCCATTTGCATCGGTTGCATCGGTTGCATCGGTTGCATCGGCTGCATCGGTTGCATCGGTGTGGCCGCAGTGGGGGGGCTGGCGATCGGCTGAACGGTCAGGGGTTGGGCGTTGTGCAAGTTGGGAGGGGATGCGATCGCGCTCAGCCTCCCTGCATGCCTGCCACTCAGTTGCAGTTGGATAAACCGATCGCCCTCAGCCGTAGCGATCTGAATCAGAACACCATCAGCGATCTGAAAGAGCTGTGGCGGTGCGGTCCAACTTCCCGTTTGGAAACAGCTGTTGGATTGTTGTTGTTGACCCAGACTGCTGCTGGCAACCGTTACAACTGTCTGCATTCCTTCATTCTCCAGGTAGACCCACCGACCCATCCCCAACTCACACCCATAAGCCATAACAATCTCTCCCTATAATTTGACCCAGTATCATCTTGCTATTCCAGCTCCCCATTCAGATTGGGTTGAATGCCAAGAGCATGCAGTTGGGCTAGTAGTTGCTCGGCCCGTTGCCGTTCGAGGACTTCCCGGGTTTCAATTTGCTCGGCCCGTTGCCGTTCCTGCTCAGCCCGTTGTTCTTCCGCGTGTGCTCTGGCTTTGGCTTGCCGCAGGTGGGAGGAGGCCGCTTCCGCTCGTTTTCGTTCCGTAATGGCCGCTTCAGCAGGAGCAGGCACCAACGCGCCTTCAGGCGTAAAAAAACGTAATTTTTTTGCTTCAATGCCAAGATAGAGTCGCAATTGCTCGCTCCAGCGCCAGCCGCGAGCTGTTGTGGTAAGAGATAAAATCTGTAGCAGGTGGCGATCGCTTTCCAAGGGGGGTTCGTCGCTCCACAGTTCGGTTATAGGGGTCAGGGGAAATTGGGTGGGCTGAGTGAGAACCATTGCCTTAACCGCATTGCCAGACCTGAGTTTAGTGTAGCGTGTTTCCACTTCGCTAGAAACAGGTTGAAGACTATAAGCTTGAGTTGGGCGTTGGTCATTATCTAATGATGGATTGGGGGCTGGAGCCTTCTGTCCCAGATGCCAGTTCATCCCTCTAACCGCGCCTGAGCGATCGCAAACAGACTATGTCTGGGACTGAGGACGGGGAAACGGACAAAGGTTATGACGATTAAAAAGTTCTGGCTTCTTGCCATCCTTCTGGTTTGCCTGGTCGGAGGCGGACTCTGGCAATGTTCTCGACCCGGGAACAACGATCTTGGACAGCCCACAATCTCATCGGTTGCATTCAACAAAATCAATCAACCGATCCAACCTATTCCTATGCAGGTTATGCCGGATCGCGTCAAAGTGCAGCTCGGCGAGATGCTGTTTCACGATCCTCAACTGTCAAGCGATAACACCATTTCCTGTGCCAGTTGCCACGATCTCAAGCAGGGAGGAACCGATCGTTTGAGAGTTTCGATCGGCGTCAATGGTGCATTGGGGACAATCAATGCGCCAACCGTTTTTAATTGTCGTTTCAACGATAGCCAGTTTTGGGATGGTCGAGTGGAAACGCTTGAAGAGCAGATCGACTCCCCCATTCAGGCTAGAACCGAAATGGCATCGACCTGGCCAGAGGTGATCCGCAAGCTGCGGCAATCTTCTGAGTACAGTTCCAGGTTTAAGGCAGTTTACGACGATGGCATTACCCAGGATAATATCAAGGATGCGATCGCGACCTTCGAGCGCTCCTTAATTACACCCAACTCGCGTTTCGATCGGTTTCTCAACGGCGATGGTAACGCCATCACAGCCGAAGAGAAAGAAGGCTACCGCCGTTTTCGAACCTATGGGTGTGTAGCCTGCCATCAGGGCGTCAATGTGGGAGGCAATATGTTCCATGACCTGGGTGTTTTCGGTGACTATTTTAAAGATCGGGGAAACATCACCCAGGCTGACTTTGGCCGCTATAACGTTACGGGTGAGGAACGCGATCGCTATGTCTTTAAGGTGCCAAGTTTGCGCAACGTCGTGCTCACCGCTCCCTACTTCCATGATGGTTCAGCTACAACCCTGAAAGAAGCCGTTCAAACCATGGGCAAATATCAGCTCGGTCGGGAACTTTCAGACGAGGACACAACCCTAATTATTCGGTTCCTGGTTACCCTCACAGGCAAGTACCGGGGAGAGAAATTGTGATTCAATGCTTAAGGTCGAGGGTCAAAAAGTAGGGCATCTTAGTACTTCGAACTGACCCGATAGACCAGGGTCAGCACAAGACCGCCCCCCACAGATGAATGGTACTTACTTAAGCGTAGGATGGGCAAAGCAACGCGTGCCCATCAAAGAGTCTGTGATGGGTACGGGCATAGCCCTTTGCTCATCCTTGTTTTGCTCATCCTTGTATTTTGAAACTGCTGTAATCTCGCCATTCCCCCCTACAGATGGCCGCAAACAAACAGCAATTTTCGTAGGGGCACCCCTTATGGGTGCTTTGCTATCATGGGGACGATGCAAGATTCCAAACCTTGTGAAGGAACGTCACAGGTAGATCGGATAAATATCCCTTTAGATCATCAAAAATGCGCGAACCGAGAGTGATTAAATTTTCATTCCTGAGCTGCCAATCCGATTACAGCGAATAGGGTCATTCGGAAATTGGAGTGGCAGCCCCCCGGGGGGCTGCCACTCCCGTTCTCGGAAAGGTCTAATGGAAACAAGCTAGAATTTTTGAGCGTGCAGGTGAAACCCGCACGCTCGAAAATCCTGACCTACACTTGGGGATTAAACTATTACAAATCGCAATATTCTGGTTTTAGATCCCGCTCCATCAGGGCTTCTACTGCCTCCTGGGGGGTAACTTTGCCCTTCAAGAGTCGATAAACCTGGCGAGAGATAGGAACAGGAATTCCCTCACGATTTGCTAGATCGATCAGGACATTGGTCGTATTGACCCCTTCTGCCGTACTTTTGAGTTCTGTCAAAATTTCATTCAGGGCTTTCCCTTGAGCTAAACCATAGCCAACTCGATAATTGCGGCTGAGAGCGCTATTGCAGGTTGCTAGCATATCGCCTAACCCCGATAAACCAAAGAAGGTCTCTGCGTCTGCTCCTAGATGAACGCCAATGCGGACGATTTCAGTCAGTGCCCGAGTGAGCAAGCCAGATTTAGCGTTCGTGCCAAGTTGCAGGCCGTCGCAGACCCCAGCTGCGATCGCAATGACATTCTTCAACGTCCCTCCCAACTCTGTGCCCAAAGGATCGGTATTGGTATAAACCCGGAAGCGATCGGATGCAAACACTGCTTGTACCTTTTCCGCCGCTGCAATGTCTGAGCTGGCAACAACCGTCGCTGCAGGCAAACCTTGCTCGATCTCCACTGAAAGATTGGGGCCAGAAAGAACCACAATGGAATGATAAGGAAATGCAGCTTGCCAGAGTTGAGCTGGCGTGCGCGTAGTTGCTGGATCCAGCCCCTTAGTCGCAGTCACCACAATCGTGCGCTCAGGCAAACCGATCTGCTGCAGTTTGGTGGCTATCGATGCCACCCCTTTCATCGGGATTGCAGACACGATTGCATCTGCCCCTGCGATCGCTGCTTCCAGAGATTGTTCGCTGCGGCGCGACCATAACTGCACCGCATGGCCATTGTGACTTGCCAGCGTTGCCAGCGCCGATCCCCAAGCTCCTGTACCGAGTATCGTCAGGGTTGCCAGCCCAGGTGCAGAGAACCGAGCAGCAGCCAGAGATTGACTCACCTCCCGTGCCAGACTCTGAGCTGGGGATGAAAGAATGGGGGGACGGGTCAAATTGCTTACCATAAGTATTCCTTGAACTCAATAGAAATGGGCAATTATTCAGGGGCTATGGTTCATCGTTCATGGTTTATTGTTCATCGTTCATCGTTTGGGGTTTATAGAGTAGGACAATCACTGGAAGTTCGAGACTTATACTTTAAGACTGAGCTTTTCGCTCTCCAGAATATAGTCAGGGATGCAATTTTCTGCCATATAGGTACGATATGCTTCAATATTGCGATCGCACTCAGCTGTATCCCAGCCACAATACTGCATTAAAACCTCAGCAACTGAGTGCAATAGCGGCAGACCATATTGCTTGGAGTGCATCGATAAGGTAGTACGACGATGAAGAATATCGACCAGGGTACAGGCAAATTCTGAACGGACAGCATAAACAATCTGGGCCCTGATATCCAGCAATTCCGGAGCAATCGGAACCGCTAAATCGGGGTCATCTTCGACCAGCGCCAACACCTCCAGTGCCCTGGCACCATAGAGAGAAAACAGATAGTGAATAGTCGCTGGAGAAATTGTCAATCCATTGCATTGTTGGGTAAGATCGTAATTGTGAATCGCTTGCTGAATACACAAGTCGTTCGGCAAAATTGCCCCAGGTAATTTCTTCTCTTCAGTTAGGCAGGGAGAAGGAAGACGACCTTGTTTTTGGAAAACCGCATCCACCATTTCCTCCCCAACATGGCGGTATGTCGTTAACTTACCTCCAATTAATGAAATCAGATTCGCGATACCTTCACCCGTATGATCGTAAAGGATATGTTTGCGGGTAATACTGCCCGGCTTTTTCCCCTCATGGGGAGGGAGCGGGCGCACCCCAGAATAAGTAAACCTGACATCCTGGCGAGACAACTGGGCAGTCGGAATAATAAAATTTGTTTCAGCCAGCAAATAGTCAATTTCCTCATTACTTGCCTTACAGCGATCCAGATCGCCATGGAACGGAATATCTGTCGTACCAATCAGATACATATCTAACCAGGGCACAATGAAGAAGGGACGACCATCTGTTCTAGCTTCCACATACAAAGCTGTTTCTGGGGCACCTGGGAAGGGATCTACCATCAAATGACTTCCCTTTGTCCCACCAATTTTTCGAGTTGTGCCGATTGGAGCTGGCTCCCCATTCATTATCCCTGAAGCGCAGACCCGATCGACCCAGGGACCAGCAGTATTAACAACCATCGCCTGGTTGCTGCCTCGGACTGAAAATGTCTCTCCAGTGAAGCAGTCTTTGCAAACCAGGCCAGCTATCCGATCTTGCTGACGTTCCAATTGGGTTACTTCTACATAATTCAGTACTGTCGCACCTGCAGCACAAGCACAGAGGATATTCTCCAGGCACAGTCGTTCTGAATAGGCAACCTGAGCGTCGTAATATTGGGCACCTCCTTTCAGACCATCAGCATTAATCTGGCGAAATAACTGCTGAAACTTCTGTCCGGGTAACATGCGATGAGGTAGCAATGTTTTATCAAAGCTAAAGATGTCATAGAGCACCATTCCCGCCTGGATCTGCCAGTAGGGACGAGAACCGCTCCCATAAATTGGAATCGTGAGCATCAACGGCTTGACCAGATGAGGAGCAATGTGCAAAAGGATTTCTCGTTCTCGCAAAGACTCCCGCACCAGCGCAAATTCAAAATACTCCAGATAACGTAAACCACCATGGACTAAGCGTGTAGGGACGCTCGTTGTGCCGCTACCGAAGTCTCCCTTTTCAAGCAAAATCGTCTTCAGTCCTCGCAAGGCTGCATCTCTTGCAACGCCTGCACCATTAATTCCACCCCCGATAACAATCAAGTCGTAGGTTTCGTTCTGGATGATTTGAAGATCGCGCATTGTTGCTTTCAGATAATGGGGGTGAAGGTTTAAAAGGTCGCCAGTTTAAAAGTTTGACACTTAAACCATTGCAGATTCTGCCAATTCTTCATACCCTGATTGCCCATAACCGGACTATAGACGTAAAATCGCTTCGCTTTTCTCAATAGGTTTGGAGTTGTCACGCTGTTTCCAAGGTACCTGTCGCCAAATTTTTGAGAATCGGTATTCTTCATGGTTTATGACCAATTTTCTAGTCTGCTATAACGTGCAAATGGTTTTACCAGGTACCCCCGATCGATTATTGGCTACCTACTAACACCTTGTCAGATTGCAAGCCTTTGAAGAGTTCAAATAAGCGATCGGCCCAGCACTGAACGTCATGCTGAGTCACCGTTTCATACATCTTCATCATTCTCTCCTGTTGTTCTGCCAGGGGCATTTCGAGCGCTCGATCGATGGCCTCGTTCATGCGATCGATCGAATAGGGATTGGTCAAAATCGCTTCGGGCAGCTCCACAGCCGATCCCACAAATTCCGATAAGATCAGGACACCATCTTCCTTCTCATGGGCAACAATATATTCTTTTCCGACCAGATTTAAACCATCTCTTAAGGGCGTTGTCCAGCAAATATCCGCAGCTCGGTAGTAGCAAAGCAGATCGGCATAGGGAACTGGCTGAGTAAACAAATGGATGGGCATCCAGTCAAGGCGGGCAAAGCGCCCATTGATTCGTCCTACCATCTGCTCAATCTGAGTCTGAGCGTTTTTGTACACTCGCATGCCAGCCGCAGCAGAAACGCAGGTCATCACGAAGATGATTTTTCCATGCAAATCAGGACGGCGGTCTAACAACCGCTCGTAGCTTTCCAACATTTCCCGGTTGCCTTTGACATAGTCCACTCGTCCAGCGGCAATGATGAGCTTACGTCCGTGGAGTTGCTCGCGAATTTCGGCGAGCCGCTGCTGGGTTTCTGGCTTGTGCAATGTGGACAGAATATGTTGAGGGTTGGTGCCAACGGGGAAAGCATCAACATTCACTACCTGCTCGTTGTATCGGAGTTGAGTCACCATTTCGGGTTCGGCTAGGGCTGTCCCCACAGTGGTAATGTGTTCTGGCACTGGGCTGGTTTGAACAACCTCAACTTCACGCAGGCTGCGGGCGACGTTGACAAAATTCTCGGAGTAGCGAGGAATGTGAAAACCACAGATGTCGCAGCAGAGGAGGCTATCGATGATGGCTTCTCGCCAGGGCAGGATGTTAAAAATGTCAACTGAAGGAAAGGGGGTATGGTGGAAAAAAGCGATGCGGGCGTTGGGTTTCCGCTGTCGGATATAGTAGGGAGCCAACCAGAGATTGTAGTCATGAACCCAGATTAAGGCGTCCTCTGCAGCTTCTTCGCAAGCCGCTTCGGCAAACAGGCGGTTAATGGTTTGAAAGTTAGACCAGTCAGAGGATTCGTAAGTGAAGTGGTACGGGAAAGAGTGCAGGATGGGCCAGAATGCCTCTTTTGAAGTGATGTGATAGAAATGCTTCACTTGCTCTGCTGTGAGCGGAATTCGCCAGACGTTGTATCCGCCACCAGCTCCATCTTCAACCGTAATGCGCTGATCGAATTTGGCTTTTTGTTTGGCATTGACTTGTTTCCAGGCAATCCATGTGCCCTGGCTGACATTGGCGAAAAAACTTTTCAGTGTTGGCACGATGCCATTGGGACTCTTTTTGTCTCGATAATACGTTTTCCCATTTTCCACAACCTCATCGTAGGGTTCGCGATGATAGAGGATAACTAGTGAGGATTTCATGATTTGCTCTAGTGATTGCTAATGGACCGTTTGGAAAGCAGGAAGAGTCGCTTGGGCAGGCGACTGCAGTTAGAGGATAAAGTTCTCCGGGAGGAGGATGTTGTTTTGGTAGTCCTCCAGAGGTCAGGATTTTTGAGCGTGCGGGTGGAATCCGTACGCTCGAAAATCCTGACTTGTTGACTACTACCCTTGTTTTTATGGGTTAGACTCTGGCTAGCTTGAAATACACAGTTTTGCTCGTAGGCGTTCGGTTGCTGCAAAACTGGAAAATGAGGAGATGGCATTCTAAGGGATTTCTGCGTTCTGGGTTGCACCCTATTAGAACAAGGCGGTGCAGAGCAAGTCTGGAGCGCTAGCGAGCATTCTGACTGTTCGATTGCGTTTTGGCTGCGACTCAAACCACTTCGCAGAGGAGACAACGCATTGATAATTTTAAGAGTAGAGGGTGGGCTTGTCAGAGGAAAATACAATGGCTTGCTTTGAATTCGGCAGTGCCCGAAGCGCCTGAAGTTTAGAGTTGCTGCAATTGGGGTTGAGTTTTGGTCTCAACATTGCGCTCATCTACTTTCGTTGAACCTGGCACGTTTTCTGTATTCCTTATCTCAGGATCTAGGGGAGCAGGAGGGCTTTAGGAAGGGAAGTGAGGACATCAGAGCAACAAGGCGATCGGCAAACAGGTTTAATCAATACGGGCAACCAGAGGGAAGCTTAAATCATGACCATCTTTTGCTTGGCAGATTAACTCAGCGGTGCAATTTGTAAAGTTTACCTAGACAAAACTCAACACGGCTTAATGATACCCTATCTCGTGGCTTGATTGCTAGCAGGGGTATAATGTTGCGATCGCAACTGCTCAACCTCCGATTAAAAAATACTCTTGCAACGTCGGTTCAAATTGGCTGGGGTAATGAGGACTGATGGGAATTTTCAGAGAGGCTGAATATAACTGTTGTTGTGGGTTTGAATTGCCAAAGTTCTTACACAGACTGCGTGCTGGATCCATTTAAGCATTGCTATCCTGACCAAAAGGGGGGCATTTTTTTAAACCCCAAGAGTGCATTGTATGAGTGCAGTTGTTAACGGCAATGTCGAAGATTATTGTTACAGAAATTTATGGAGTATTAAGCTTTTAAGGAATAGCCTCTCAATGTTCTGAACGTCCACGTTTCTAAATCTACTTACGTTTGTTCTGAGGCTGAACTATGGTGAAAGGGTAGTGTAAACAAGGCAGGATTTTTGGGCTTACGGGCGAAACCCGTGCGCTTAAAAAATCCTGGTCTATTGGGGACTATCGGTGAAAGATGCGGACATTATTGTTATTGGCAGCGGCATTGGTGGGCTGGTTGCGGGGGCATTGTTGGCTCGCTATGGCAGGCAGGTACTGGTGTGCGAGAGCCATACCCTTGCGGGTGGAGCAGCCCATAGTTTTTCCCGGCAAGGGTTCCAGTTTGATTCGGGGCCGTCTTTTTATTGCGGTCTCAGCGATCCTGGTTCGCTCAATCCGCTGCGGCAGGTGCTGGATGTGCTGGAGGAATCGGTGGCTGCGATCGCATACGATCCCCTGGGCCATTACCATTTCCCAGCTCTTTCTGAACGCAGTTCCCTCCTCGCTCGATTAGACCCCCCTTTATCTGAACTCGACCCTCGCAGCGATCCCCAGCAATCGGTCTGTTTCCCGGTATATGGCAATAGTCAGCGCTATCGCGAAGCGGTGGCCTGTATTACTCCTGAAGGGGCGCGGCAGCTGGCCCGGTTCGAACAGCGCTTGTTGCAGCTTTACCAGGGGCTACGCGAGATCCCGACTCTGGCGCTGCGAGCGGATTGGGCTTTGATTGGGGTTTTGCTGGGGGGCTATCCGCGATCGCTGCTGCGACTGCTGCCCCAGCTGGGTACAGTGCAGGGATCGACGGGCGATATCTTGGAGCGAACGGTGCAGGATCCCTGGGTACGCCGCCTGGTGGATCTGGAGTGTTTCCTGCTCTCGGGGCTGAAGGCGAGCGGTACTGTCGCGCCGGAAATGGCGTTTATGTTGGGCGAGCGATCGCGCTCCGTTATCGATTATCCCGTGGGGGGCAGCGGTGCCATTGTTGAGGCGCTGGTGCGCGGGCTGGAACGCTGGGGCGGCAAGCTGTGGCTGGGTTGCCATGTGGATCGGATTTTGCTGGAGCAGGGCCGGGTCAAGGGAGTACAACTGCGGCGGGGGGAATGTCTCAGCGCTGATATTGTTATTTCGAATGCCACGCTCTGGGATACCTGCACCCAGCTGCTGCAACCGACAGATTTGCCCCATACCTATCGTCAGCAGGCTCTGGCCACGTCGGCAGTGGACAGCTTTATGCACCTGCATTTGGGCATCGATGCCAGCGGGTTGGAGGGACTGACCGGACATCATGTGGTGGTGCATGGCAGCGATCGCGATCTGACGGTGCCGGGAAATACGTGCATGATCTCGATTCCCACGGTCTGGGATCCAGGGCTGGCCCCTGCAGGACACCATGTCATTCATGCCTATACGCTGGAACCCTATGCCGGCTGGCAGCGGGATGAGTCCTACGCGGCGCGGAAACGGGAACGATCCCAGCCGTTGTTCCGGGCGTTGGAGAAGGTGATTCCGGATGTGCGCGATCGCATCACCCTGGAACTCATTGGCACCCCCCTCACCCATGCCCGCTATCTGCGGCGCTATCAGGGGACCTATGGGCCTGCGATCGCCGCCGGCAATGGCCTGTTCCCCAGCTGCAAAACCCCCATTAAGGGCCTGTATCGCGTCGGCGACAGCACCCTACCCGGCATCGGCGTCCCCGCCGTCGCCGCATCCGGCATCCTCTGCGCCAACACCCTGGTCAAGCCCCGCCAGACCGCCGAACTTGTTGCTCTATTATCTAAGCAATAGAAGATCGATAAAAAGCAACCTCAGCGACCCAAACAAAAGTGGTTTTCGACAGATTGTTTTGGAGATTATTGCCTCAATAAGTTGAGCCGCGCCAAAATGAAATCAGGGAATATCGCACTGAATTTGCCAGACCTTGCCCATGGCCTACCTGCAATTACGCCAGCGTTTGGTGCAGCTCTAGCGGAAGCGGGAGCAGTTTGCTTGACCGGCCAGGGCCACACTCAAGGAGCACAACTGCAAATTACCGGGGATTGGACAGCCGCTTACAACCTCTATTGGCAACCCGTGACTCCTCAAATGCTCCGCTGTTGGAATGACCAGGAATACACCACCGAGCAAGCTGCTTATGCCATTGCTCTCTTATTGATGAAACAGCTTAAGGACTTTACCGTAGTAGAACGCTCTCGTCGAGGGACAGGCTTCGACTACTGGCTAGGACATCAAAATGCAGGTCGGTTCTCATTACAGAAACTTGTCCGGCTCGAAGTCTCAGGAATTCGTCAGGGCACTTTGAGCCAGATCAAAGCTAGAGTTAAACTAAAGGCGGAACAGCTCAAACCCGTTGGTCAGCTGCTTCCAGCTTATATTGTAGTTGTTGAGTTTAGTCAACCCCTTACTTGGGTGAAGCAGCGATGACACAGGTTAAGACCCTTCATCAGCAGGCAATGGATTTAGCCGAGCAGGCAGAACTGGCGAAGTTACAAGGCAAAACTGCTGAAGTGGCTCAGTTGCTTCAACACGCATTTGATAAAGAGTCAGAGGCAGCCGCCCTGCTGGCCTGGGATTTTCAAGCGGAACCCACTCGCGCTGTGCTGCATCGGAGTGCGGCAGCATTAGCAATTGACTGTGGAGCCTTTCAGTCTGCAGAAAGATTGATTATTACGGCTCTGGCAGGAACTCCCCCTGCAGAAATTGCCGAAGAATTGAAAGATCTCTTTGTCCAAATAAACGTTCAACCCTATCTGGCCCGTCGGGGTGTGGAACTCGCCGCTGAGCAACTTCAACGATTGACTGCATAAGGTATAGATCGAGACTGCCAGAAATGAGGATTGCCTGTCGCTTCAAGTTGTAATCAGCTCAAACGATCGTTGTTTTTTTGCAGCTCGCTGTGCTCTCTGTTCTCGCAGTTTGGCTCGAACTGCCTCATCTCCTGGACGAGGGGGGGTGGCCGCAATTCTAGCAAAGCGTTCGCGGTTCCGATCTTCCCAATACTGTCGGTTTTCTGCTGCGGTTTTTAAGATTTCCTCATACTCCGCTTCTACCTCTGTTGGATGCCTCTCAATATAGGTCAGGGCGGCATGGATCTGTCCATCCGTGAGGTTGAAGGAATCGCGAATAAACTTGGGTGGATACTGGGCCTTCAGATAATCCATCACATCATAAAGGGTGATGCGGCTGCCAGAAATGCTTAATCCCCGCTCAGTGCGAATGATGCTGGGGTGCTCAGGAGATACCATTGCCATGCCCAAAACAGCCGATGCGCTGCATCCATGTTATCGCAGAAGGGAATCAGCGAAAAACGCTAATTCTGGCTTCTCTAAAGCTTTCTTCAATACAGAAATGCCCTAATTTTTACTGACTGAGATTGTATTATGATTAGCATAGCCAATCACAATACCCTGGGGAGACATTATGTTGTATTGCTCGCGTCCTTGGTTGGCCATCTTTCGATGAATTGTCTTGCCAGACCTAGTCCAATGCAGAAAATCCTGAGCCAGGTTAGTGACTTGGGGATTGGAATCTGCCAACTCTTCCAGTTCTTCTTGCAGTAAGATTTGTGCGCCTCTTGATGTGGGCTTCTTCAGCATTATCTTGAATGCAAACAAAGCCTCGGTATTCCCTTCTAATGACTCTTCTAACTGCATTAGAAACCTTTGATATTGTTGTTGTTCCTGGCTTTCTATAGTTGTTGCCCCCCTCTCGATCGCACCGATCGTATTGACCATAAGGGAAATCGATTGCATAATAGTTGACCTTTCCTTACGGATTTTCTTCTTCACTAACAGACGTGATTGAAAAACGTTCTCCTCCTTTTTCTATATTAGAGGCAATTCCAGCAATTGCTCGTATCAGTTCTGAACGGGATACTTGCTTAGTTTCTTGGTCTAAACCTTCACAAATACTATTAGCCAAGAGAAATCTTTGCGTTCGATCTAATCGTTCCTGAAAATCAGCCATTTGCGAAGCAGCTCTACCATAGAGATAAAAGTTAATGGCGGAGATAACTTCAATCAGCGTTCCTCCAATTGTACTGACAACAGCAATTTCTATCCTGTTGCTTTCTCCAAGATATAAGATAAATATAAGGGTAAACAAGAAGAAGAAAAAACCTGCGCCTGCTGCAATCAGTGCCCAGAAAAAACTCTTTTTTGCCTGATCTAAGACTTCCTGGTGATAATTGCTCAATAGCTCGATTTGAGACGCAGCAATTTGTTGAACATTAGCTGGATCGGCCTTGGAGAGGCGTTCAATGGGTAATTGGATAACAGGACTAAGACCAGTTATACCTCTAATTAAGCCCTGCGGCCTACCTTCACCTCCGACAGTTAAAGAGTCTGAAATTGGGTTTTCTGGATCCATAAAGACAAAAAAATAATTAGAACAGCAAGTATCAAAGTACAAAAAGCCTTAAATTGATTTTTTATTTAATCTGAGATTGATAGGTCCTCTTCTTTCAAGAAAATAAAATTCAGTATTACAACATTTTTATAACCAAACATATCTTTTAAGTAAGAAACTAATTGATCGATTTGATCTGATCCTGAAATGCGCTCTGCCAGAAGCAAAATTGCTTGTCCAAAACCATTATCATCCTGATTTTTGTAGTGATAACTGATGAAGTAATGATATTGCTTCATTATTTTATTGATGAATTCTTCTAGAAACAACCCGCTCAACGTCAGAGAAAGTGAAATTCCACAAAACCGACCAAAACATAGCTATTCAGATCGAATCTCCCATTTTGTTGCTATAGGCTGCAATCAGGTCAGCATCAATGCCTTCATTGTCGGTTCCTGTTGAATATCCCAGGTTGATAGTGCCAGGTTGATAGTGCCAGCTTGGCGACGAAAACGCTGACGGGCTAGTTCTTTTTCTGCTTCGGTTTGTTGGGTCTTGGAGATGCCACACCGTTGTTCCAGTGAAATTGCAATCCACTCAGACAAAAGAATACCCGCTCCTTAAGCTTGTTGCTTTAATGTGGCATAGACTTCATCGTTGACTTCCACTGCTAACCTCTGACTCATTCCAGGACTGTGTAATCATTTGAGCATACTCTTGAGCGAACCATTCTGCATAACGCTCAGCAGATTCTGTATCTCTCTTCCAACGCCGTCTGTCTACATGATGACCGAGCTCATGAAGGAAAACGTCATATAGGTAAAATCGCCTCAGGCTCGAACGGTCGAACTCCAACCACCAGCCCGAATCCCTTTGCGTCCATTTAGCTCCCATGCGTTCATATTCTTTAATCGTTGTTGGTTTTGGACGGTTTCCCCACTGCTCCATCATCATCCATCGAGGAAATGCATAAAGATAAATTTTCCCAGATTCATAGCAGCCATATCGAAAGTGCTTTTTAGAAGCTTTAAGCTGTTTCGAGGTTCCGCCTAAAAGATAAATTTCACATAGATGATCCAGAAAATTTGGAGGAACTTTATTAAGTAACTCCCTGACATCCTCTATCCTGACAGGATGAATAAATCCAGGATGTAAATCTCGAACATAGATAGAGATTAGTGTTGATTCTATTTCAATAGAAGCTTCGGGCTTTAAACAATTAGGAAGTGATGATATTTCTAGATCAAAGGGATTATACTGAGACCAATTTGTGAATTTGGACTCGGAATAGCTATTAGATCTTTCACCACTATTCCGTTTACATCCTGACATTTCTCTATTCAGTGCAACAGGCAGCTAACTATTATTTGGGACTAATTTTTTAGACCAAACAGATAGATCTTTTTAAACTTTTAGACTGCTAAAAATACCCCTTATTAAAGGTTTCAGAGAATATTACCCAAATAGTCAAAGGCATATATTCCATAAAATCTGCAAAATGCATTAGTCCGTGACGGACACAGGGAGTTATTTTTTACCCATCCTAACCTTTAGAAGGAGTTCGAGCGAATATCTTTCTTCCTGGTACGCTTGCGGACTAACTTTGGATTGTATGGCATTTTCCCAGACAACTCTCTATTCCTGCAGGGAAACAGGGTCGAAAGAATTGACCCTGACAAACACGCGCTTGCGATAAAAACATCGTTGCAAGTCTTGGTATCGCACTCTTTCACAACTCCGGTTCCAGCCCAGCGGCACGGAGCTGGGCCGCCAAACGCTCGACGCGGTTTCGCTCTTGGGCAACGAGTTCCGATCCCCACAGCAACAGCTCGCCCTGGGCGTTCCACCAGCGCAGCCAGTAGCCGTCGCGGTTTTCGCGGCTGCCCTGCCAGAGGCCGAGGAAGAGGTCGATTTCGGCCAGCCAGTAGCGACCATTGGAGTCGGCGGTTTGTAGTTGATAGCGGTTGGCTGCATCCAGTCGGTAAACTTCCAGCGCGCCAGTGTCGGGGTCGAAGATGATGTAGTTGGGCACCTGCAGCACTTGTTCGTAAAAGAACCATTTGCCGGGGGGATAGGTGGGTTTGACAGAATATTCGCCGCCTTCTGTATCGGAGAGGAATTCCATCACAATGGTGGGCTGCTCGCCCTGAAGTTGGGGTGTGTAGCTGCGCTTGACATCTTCTCGCGGGACGCGAATGGTCGGGATGTAGGCCCAGTCTGGCGCTTTGACTACGGTTTTGCCATCCAGGGTGGCGCAGACACCGTAGTTGGTGGGGGTGAGGGTATGGGGCGGGAGTTTGCCTGCCAGTTCCAGACTTTCGGTCAGAGCAGCAGCTAAGGGCGGTTGGTTGATATTATCCACAGGGTCATCGTCTAGAACGAAGTCTTCGGGCAGGATTTCCCAGGTGATTTGATGGGCAGTAGTGGTTGACATGGGAAGGCGGGGTTGAAGTTGAAGTTGGAGGGGCAGGGGTTGCCAGGTTGCCCCCATTGTCCTAATTGTGAACTAATGTTGGCAACCTGCAGCGTTAGCGTTGCTGTTTATTCATCCAGATTAGAGAGCTTAGATTTTATGACTCAATTGCCTGACCCCAACTCTACGTCGCAACCAGAGACACCAGCTGATTTCTCGTCACAAGCACCAACCCAAGAATCGGGCAAATCTAATAATGCCATTTGGATTGTTTTGGGCTGTATCGGCTGCGGCTGTCTGTCGATTCCGCTGTTGGGAGTTGTTGCGGCCATTATTTTGCCTGTTTTCTTTAACCAGGCGAATAAAGCGATGCAATCGGAGGCAAAATTCTCTATTGGTGCAATTAATCGGGGCCAGCAGGCTCATTATTTGGATAAAACCAGTTTTGCCAGTTCGCTGGATGAGTTGGGGCTTGGTATTCAGTCTGAAACGCTCAATTACCGCTATAGTGTGGAGTTACAACCAGATGGCAATGGTGCGATCGTGTTTGCAGAAGCCTTGAAACCAGACCTACCCAGCTATACAGGGGCTGTCTTTGCTGTGGGGGACGTTCCTAATAATGCAGAGCTATTAGCCGGGATTTGCGAAACGGAAGACCCTTCAACCACAGCCCCTGCTGCACCCACCCTGGATGACGAGGGCGAGATCGAGTGTGCATTGGGTTCCGAACTGATTTATTAGGTCTCGATGTCGCCAGAGCGAGTGCTTAAATTAAATACAGAGGAACCTTCAACCACTGCCCCTGATACCATTTGGGATTTTAGATTGCCGATTTTGGCTTGAGGAAAGGCTGACTGGGCAAGCGTCCCATGTGGGCAGTCATTCTGCCAATTTCATTAGTTGCATCTCCAAGGCAAATCGGTATGGGCGGCTGAATTAACTCGTTTGCAGCTGCTACTAGACTGGCCTTGCTCGCTGGAGGGGATGTAGAGGCTGTCAGTCGGTTGGGTTGGGTCTGCGCAGGTGCAGCCTTTTCGCAAAGTAACCCAGCATCCAAGGACTTGGCGTTGGGTTTCCGCTGTTGCTGCAACCTAACCTACAAATTGCGCTTCAGTGTTGCTCACTTGAGGTCACGCTTGCCCAATAGACTCTGCAGCACTAAAGTGCCAACTACACACTTTTTACTCGTTACTCGTTACTCGTCTCTGCAACCCGCTTCAGCCGTTGCAGCTGAGCTTGCATGTCGGCTTTTGTCCATCTTGCGGCAAAGGTGTTGAAGCCAAATTTGACTAGGGGATTGGGAATCTCAAATTCAAACGAGTTGATCAGCTGGGTACCGTTGGCGTTGGCGTTGCATTGCCAGCGATCGCAGCCGCGAAAAAATCCGTCAAACTCCCAAACAATTAAACCTGGTTCGCGCTCAATCACCACACTGTTGAGGGTGGGTTGCCACAAAGGAAGTTGAATGATGAAACGGCTTTTGCCTTGCAGGTCTGTGTTCCATTCACCAATGGGTTCGCAGCGTAGCATCGGATTGAGCCAGCGATGCATCAACTTTCGATCGATAATGCATCGTTCTACCTGGGGAACAGGAGCAGCAATGTAAACAGACTGTTGCAAAATCTGACGGGATGACATTCTGGGTGAACGACTCGCAGTAGACTGAACTACATAAACTCTAGCGGAGAAATAGCGAGAAGTTGGAGAATAATAGGATTCGGTTTTGAAGTTCTGGATGTTGCCTGCTGCGCTGTGCGATAAAGATTTTGGCTTTGAAGACTGAGGTTAGGAAACCAATACACCCCCATTCATTTTGCAATATGGAGTTTCTTCCAGGAGCAAAATGTCAGATCCCACAAGGAACGGGGTTAGCAAGATACGGAAACAGCGTTGCATTGGTTCATTGCTCATGGTTCATGGTTTATTGCTCATGGTTCATCGTTCATCGCTCATTGCTCGTGGTTCATGGTTTATTGCTCATGGTTCATGGTTCATTGCTAGTGGTTCATCGCTCATTGCTAGTGGTTCAGGACTCAATAACAACTAACAATCAACAATGAACAATAACAATGAACAATCAACAATGAACAATCAACAATGAACAATCAACAATGAACAATCAACAATGAACAATCAACAACGAACAATCAACAATCCGCCCTCTCACAAACCGTCACCTTCCAGCTTCGTTTCTTCGCTTAGGCAATTTGTTGTTAACGCAAGACAACCATGATTCAAACCTGGCAAAGCATTGAGCAGGTGCTCATCGGCAATATGCCTTTTCTATTAGCACAGGGCACATCTGATACAATTGAACCCACAAAAGCCCTTGCTGATACGGCTACTTTGGTTGGGGATATTCTCAAAGAGGATGTAGTTCCCCTGGTCAAAGATCTGGTGACTGCGATCGCAATTCTCATCGTCGGTTGGATTATTGCCGCAATTGTCGCCAAAATTGTCCGCGGCATCCTCAAACGAACAGAAATTGATAACCGATTGGCAGCCTGGGTAACAGGTCAGAAATCTGGAACCTCCTCCCTGCCTGTGGAGAAATGGGTTTCCCAAGCTATTTTCTGGATCATCATCCTCTTTACCATTGTTGGTACCTTACAGGCTCTGCAACTGACCGTTGTGTCCGAGCCACTGCAAGAATTTCTGACACAAATCAGTGACTTCTTACCCAAATTGGGGGGAGCAGCACTGCTGGTTGGCATTGCCTGGATTCTTGCAACCATCGCCAAATTGGCGATTCCTGTAGGCTTACAGCAAATTGGTCTGGATGAAAAACTCAGCCAGCAGGTTGCAGAAACAGAATCAACTCCAGAAACATCAGAAACAGAACCAACTTCAGAGACACCAGACACAACACAGGCTGCGCCAAAACCCCAGTATTCTTTGAGCAGTACCATTGGTAACGTTGTTTACTGGTTTATTTTCTTACTGTTTCTACCCTCCATTCTCAGCACCTTACAGTTAGAAGGCACCCTGAACCCGGTTCAGAATTTACTGGATGACATTCTCAAAGTTCTGCCCAATATTTTTGCGGCAGTGTTGATTGGGGCGGCAGGCTGGCTCATTGCTCAGATTGTGCGCCGCATTGTCACAAACTTTCTGACGGCTGCCCAAACTGACCAGCTAGGCGAAAGATTTGGCATCAGCCGCACCACCACTGGGAAATCCCTATCCTGGGTAGTGGGTACCATTGTCTATGTTCTAATTCTGATTCCAACGGCGATCTCTGCTCTGAATGCCTTACAAATTAAGGCAATCTCTGAGCCAGCCATTGGCATGCTCGACAAGATTCTGGCCACCTTACCCGACATTCTAGGTGCAACTCTGATTCTGGCCATTGCCTACGCTGTGGCAAGATTTGTGTCCGAATTGGTTACAAACGTCTTGACCGGGATCGGCTTCAACAATGTCTTCTACTGGCTGGGGCTTCAGTCAGAAAACCCCGGTGCCAGTGCTGACGAGGCTAGCGCCACGTCTGACTCGGAATCAGCCCCCCTCACCACGGCTCAAAAGCTGCAACAGCAAACCCCTTCAGAAATTGTTGGGGTGATTGTTTTGGTGGCGATTTTGCTTTTTGCCGCCACTGCAGCTATTGAAGTCTTGCAAATTGAAGCACTGGCCAATCTTATCCAGGGCATTCTGATTGGGGCTGGTCGGATTCTGGCTGGGCTAATTGTGTTTGCTGTGGGTCTCTACCTGGCAAACTTTGCGTTTAAGCTGATTTCCAGTTCAGGCGGTCATCAGGCAAAGATTCTGGGCCAAACTGCTCGTATTGTCATCATTGCCTTTGCTGGATTTATGGGCCTGCAACAAATGGGAGTAGCGACCAATATTGTCAACCTGGCCTTTGGCCTACTGTTGGGTTCATTTGCGGTGGCAGCTGCGATCGCATTTGGTGTTGGCGGTCGCAATCTTGCAGCAGAGCATCTGCAACAATGGTTAGCAGCCTTCAAACAGAATAAGTAGTCTCTCCTCACCCTGGCAAAATCAGGGTCTGACAACACGGTTATGACCGAACGATTGCAAAATTGAGGACTGAGACTTCAAGCCTGAGTTGTTTTAGTATTCAGTTTTCAAGCCTCGGTGTTAGTAATTTAAGGGATGAATTGGAACCTGGGATTGTCTGTCCCAGGTTCCAATTCATCCCTTTCTTGACACGATTTGGAAGGTCGTGTTTGAACGCCTTGTGGAGCAAGGCGTTCAAAATAACCCATTTTCTATTCTGGCACGAAGAAATGGTGGGTAGCGCCCTCTAAGGGGAGGCTAACTTTCCAAGGTGTGTCTTGACTCATGTCAGCTGAATGGAGACAGATACAATGATTAAGGAGTTCCGAGCTTGCCATTCTCAAAAATTCCACCAGACAGCCTGCAACCCGATCCTCATTTGAGCTAGAACACAGCAGATGTTCTGCCAGCGTACCGGCTCAGCGAGGGGTTCTCAATTCAAAATCATCACCCTAAAATCCAAAATGTTATGGTTCTGACTTCTCTTGCATCTTCATCAGCTGTGCGATCGCAGCTGCGCTCAGAGATCCGTGCTCTACAACCCGATCTGGTCAATTGGCGGCGACAGCTGCATCAGCGACCCGAATTGGGATTTCGCGAAACCCTTACCGCTGCCTTTGTCGCTGAAAAATTGCAAACCTGGGGAATTCAGCATCACACCGAGGTGGCCAAAACCGGCATCGTTGCAATAATTCCGGGTAACCGCCCTGGCCCTGTATTAGCCATTCGGGCGGACATGGATGCTTTGCCTATTCAAGAACAAAATGAAGTTCCCTACCGCTCCCAACACGATGGCATCATGCATGCATGCGGCCATGACGGTCACACTGCGATCGCGCTCGGAACCGCCCGCTACCTTTCCCAACACCAGGACGATTTTGCAGGCACAGTTAAACTGATTTTTCAACCCGCTGAAGAAGGTCCTGGCGGGGCCAAACCGATGATCGAAGCTGGCGTGCTAGACAACCCTACCGTAGATGCCATTATTGGCCTGCATATTTGGAACGCTCTACCCGTTGCTACCCTGGGCGTTCGCGGTGGTGCCCTGATGGCGGCCTCTGAATGTTTTCATTGCACAATCCAGGGCAAGGGGGGACATGGGGCGATGCCCGATCGCAGCATAGATTCTGTCGTTATTAGCGCCCAAATTGTTACGGCGTTGCAAACTATCATTGCTCGCCATGTGGATCCGTTAGAGTCTGCCGTCATTACTATAGGCGAACTCCACGCTGGAACCGCCCTGAACGTCATCGCCGATAGCGCCCGCATGAGCGGTACCGTACGTTACTTCAACCCTAAATATGAAGGCTTCTTTGCCAAGCGCATTGAGCAAATCGTCGCCGGGATTTGCCAGAGCCAGGGTGCCAGCTACGATCTAGACTACTATCAACTCTATCCTCCTGTGCTGAATGATGTTGCGATCGCAGACCTGGTACGCTCAATTGCCGAAACCGTCGTGGAAACCCCAGTTGGCGTCGTCCCTCAGTGCCAAACCATGGCCAGCGAAGACATGTCCCTGTTCCTGAAAGCAGTTCCCGGTTGCTATTTCTTCCTCGGCTCTGCCAATCCCACCCTGGATCTTGCCTATCCGCACCATCATCCTCGCTTTAACTTCGACGAATCAGTACTGAGCATGGGGGTTGAGGTTTTCGTTCGCTGCGTGGAAAAATTCTGCGCTTAACCGCGCTCAATTCCAGTATCCACAGGTTTGTCAAGGTCAAAACGACAGATATGAACCCAAAAAGCGAGAGCATAGGATGCATCGACCAAAACGCAATCTAAAAAGGAGTCTTGCGATGTTGGTCAAACAAAAATATGTCATTGCAGGAGTATTGTTTGTCAGCACAACCTCGCTGTTTGCGATCGACTGGCATTACAGCACGATGGCAACAATTGGGTTTGCCCTGGCCTATTTCTCCAAAGGCATGAGAAAGCGTAAAGCAGCCAAGATGGAGACAGACGAATTAAATGAGACTGCAGGGGACAGGCAGCAGACGGCAGACGGCAGAAGTTAGAACGTTCATCGCTCATTGCTAACTGCTGTAATAAGAAGGCAGAGGGCAGAAGGCAGAAAATTGATAGCTAATCGCTAACCGCTAACTGCTAATCGCTAATTGCCAATCGCTAATTGCCAATCGCTTTTCACAGCAGGCAGGCTTGAAAATCCTGCTGCATCATTGGAGGCAGTTGGTCTAACGGAAGCTGATAGAGACCCCCCAGCTCCGATGCTCGCGGGAGGGGGGGGACATGGCTGTTCTGCTTGGTGCTAACCTTTGCTGGGCTGGAGTAGGGTTTCCCAGCCATTGTTCCCTGAAAGCAAAAGTGCAATTTGTTTGTAACTTGATAAAACAACCCCGTAATCTGGTCGCCCGTTTTCCGAAAGACAAAATATCCTGTATCTGATTCGGCTGGGACAGGGGCTTCGCCATAGAAGTAATCACCATCAGGCAGGTGGGCAATGCTATGGTCAGGAATAACTTGAGCCGACGCCAGATCGGGGAACAACATTAGCCCCAACATCATCGCCCCAGTTCCCCATTGAATCAGGGTAACTCTGAAGTTCGCAGTATTGCCCAAACAGATCTTGCGACCAAATGCTCTCTGTTCCCTCATGCTGCGAGCAACCATCTTTCCAACCTCCAATCCATTCTGACTACACCCTAACTCAACTTGAGTTCAGGGAACGGGGAACAGGTAACAAGGAATAGGTTGAGAAACGTAATTATTGAATTAGCTGCTAACGACTGCCTGTTAATCCCTAATCGCTAATTGCTAATTGCTAACCGTTAATACCAATCTGAATTGGAGATGCAATTGATGAAATCGGTGAGGCGCTTGCCCAGTAAAGTTTTCTTCAATCCAAAATCGCCAATCTAAAATCCAAAATGGTATAACCGCTCAAAATGGCCCAAACATGTAATTTCCAACTGCATCTAGATCGTCGCTATAATAAAAGTCGTATAGCCGCGCTAAAATTTCTTCCTTACTTAAGAAGTCATCTTGATTGGTATCGAGCCTGGCAAAGACTTCGTCAGCATAGACAACCGGAATATTATAAACCTTAAAAAAATCCCTCCACTCATCCTTACTTAATTTGCCATCTCCATTAATGTCAAAAACATCCAGAATAGAAGCGGTGCGCACTTCAATCGCTTCTTTGTATTTCTCTGTTTTCGCCAGTAAAGCTTCATGATAGTCCAACCATTCTTTTAAATGGACTTGTCGAAGATCTCGCGGAGTTGCTTCATCTTGTAGATGCGTCCACTCCCGCATGTATTTGCTCAAGATTGCATTATATTGCGCTGAATTGGGTCGCCAGCCTCGTAACGCAGCCAGGTTCTTGACAATTTGTTCAAAATCCGAGAACTTTAGCACGCCTGTATTGCAAGCGTCATACATGCTAAATAATTTCATGAACTTTCGCTTTTTTAATTCGGATAACATAGAAATTCCAGAAATTAAACGCTACTCGCTATAGTATGACTCTTGACCTCTGAACATTTAGCGCCTCAACGATTAGCCTTCTGCCCTTTGTCTTTTGCATGCGCATTTCATTGCTTCCTGGATCTGTAAGGGGTACTCCAAAGTGAGTTAAGGCCCTTCTAGCTTAACTGGACAACGGGGCGATTTTGCAGCAGGGTTTGTTGGGTTAGCAGATCTTCTACGGTAATGCGAAGGAAGCAGCGATCGTCTACCAGAAACTGCACTTTAATGCGATCGCTGCCAGGATGACCCAGGGGATCGAGTTGCGCGATCGCACGCGCTCCCTCCTGGTCATTAAGTGCCTGTACCTGGGTTTGTCCCTGGGTTAGATTGCGAGTCACCAAACGATTACCATCAAAATAGACCTCTGTGCTGGCTGTATCAGTACCCAGCTCACCAACGATCAACTCAATTTGAGGTTGGTTGTTCGTCGATGCCCCAAGACGCAGCTCAACGGGATTATTCATAGGGTAGGGCTGCCCCGCTCTGACAATAGGGTGCCAGCTATGGCAGTTGTTACGCCGATCCCAATATCGGATGCCATAACTGTGATAGAGGAAATCCCGCACTTCTAGCCCTTGAACAATTTGCAGTGCCCCCTGAGCAATCGCCTCAAACGGTCGAGAACAGTGAATTTTGTCAGCGTTGAAGTGTTGCAGCGCCCAGGTTTGAATTGCAGGGATTTGGACAGTACCGCCTACTAGCAGCACTGCATCGATGTCATCTGCTTCCAGATCCTGGCGTTGGGCCTGTTGCAAAATTTGCTGCAGGGTATTGTCCAGAATTTGGAAGAACTGATGCTGGTTGAGAATGTCTTCAAAGCGATCGCGGGTCAGGCTCAATTTGTAACTGTCTAGAGTTTCATCGTTGAAGTAAACTTCCTGAGCAGCTTGTTGCAACGAAAGCTGAATCTTCAGCCGCTCAACGAGACGTAAGGTTAGAGGCGTCACCTCAATTCCCTCAGTCGCAGCAAAGTAGTCTGCCAGCCAGCGATCGATATCAGAGCCACCGAGATTTTGTCCTGCTTTGGCTAAGACACGTGCGACTTGGGGCCGCTGGCCTGATTTCCTCGCAAAGGAACGATCGCCCCATTGAAGCAGGAAACCCAGGGGTTTTTTGTTGTCCTGGAGACCGCCTTCTAAGCGCACCAGGGACAGGTCTAGTGTCCCGCCGCCAAAGTCAATCACTAAAACAGTTTCCTGATCTTTGAGTCCATAGCCCAAAGCAGCTGCAGTAGGCTCGTCAAGCAGCCGCACTTCTGCGATCTGGAGGGCCTGACAGACCTGACCGAGCCAGAGGCGATAGGGTTCAAAGCTATCTACAGGGACAGTGAGTACCAGAGATTGCTCAACTTCGGGTGCTTGGGTCTGGAGTTGTTGAATAACCTGGGTGAGGAACCACTGACCAATCTGCTCGAAGCTGGGAGTACACCCATCTAACTCTGGCAAAAAGCCTTGCACCGTTGTGCCAATGCCGCGTTTGAAGTTGTTGAAAAAGCGCAGATCGCTGCTGAGGTCGAGGCCGCGATCGCGCACCGCCTGCCCCACGATCGTCTGCCCCTGAGCCGCATCCTCCACATACACCAGACTAGGAATCAGCGGCGGATTCTGAGCCAGCCGCATCGACAAACCCGGTAAACTCAGAGTCTCAGCCTGCTCGGTCGCCTGATTCCAGCGGGCAATCGCCGTATTACTCGTGCCAAAATCAATCGAAATCGTCATTCAGCCAACCCGTTATCCCATCCACATCCTTTCAATTCCCGGCCCATTGCCTCACGGCCCATTGCCTCACGGCCCATTGCCTCACGGCCCATTGCCTCACGGCCCATTGCCTCACGGCCCATTGCCTCACGGCCCATTGCCTTTCAATACCTTACTGCACAATGGGCTGAAGGATTCAACCTCCCTGACAAGTCAAATTTCTATGGGAGAAAGTAAAGATTGGTGAAGATACCAAAAAGTTGACCATTGGAGCCATTTTAGTGCTTGTGCTGATTGTACTTGTCTATGTAGGTATAACTGGAGATAACGACTTACCTGAGAAAATATTTTTCGCTGCCGTTTCAGCAGTGGGCGGATTCGGCGCAGACTGCGCTACGGCAAAGGCTAAGCAACCTTGATTTTTGGCAAACTTGCTCGCAGGAAAGTCAAAAACTGTGGTTCTAGCTGCAGTCATCCTGGACTTTGAGTCATTCCCTGCTCGCTGGTGATTTCGTTCAAAGCCACCGTATCAAGGCTCTGATCCTAATTATTGGACTGAGCGATCGCAATAGACCTGTCCAAGAACTGAAGTGGAAGCCCCCTGAAAGGGGGCTTCCACTCCAATTTCCGAATGAGTCTAATATTTGTGAAACAATGGAAAGTCGATTGCGATCGCATATCGAGTTCAAGGAAGCGCCATGGTAGATTCTGCAACGGGAGAAGCCTTTATACCCTGTCGTCGCAAAGAGCTGATCGAACTTTGCCTGGAAGAGGGCAAATTCGAGGCCGCAGAAGCCCAGCAGTTTCGGGACTTCTGCCAAATTTTATCGGCCTATTATCACTTTCGCTTCCATCAAAAGTTGGAAACACTAAAAGATTGCTTCGTTCCCTTCAACCCCAATTTGGACATTAAACCTAGAGCCAATCTTTCAGACACACAACAGCGAACAATGGAAGCAGCTCTGACCGAAACATTTCAGACGTTGCTAGAAAGCGCCAATTATTTTCCTTTGGATGAAGCCACCCTACAGCAGACCTTTGAACAGAAAGCGCTAATTGACCTCAAAACGAAGGTGGATTTCGAAGATTTCGATCGCATGCTACTCTACTGTCGTGGCGATGTTTGCAAAGAAATTTGGGTAAAGCGATGGTTCAAGCGCGTCCAGAAAACTATTCAAGTCTTCGAACGGGTAATTTTGCTGGTTAAATTCAAGCCAGAAGATTATTTTATTGCCAAAAAAATTAAGCCAGAAGAGATTAATTTTGTACCAGGAAAAATGTACCTTTATTTTTATAAAAATATTCCAAAATTCGATCTCGAATTTCTCTTTCCGAACGTTGAAACCAGTATGACCTGGAAAGATCGGCTGCTGTTTGGGATTCCCGCAATTGGAGCTTCAATTGCCATTGTCTTTCGAGTATTGAGGCATCTGTTGCTAATCGTAGGTGCCATTTTACTGGTCACTGGCGTTCCAGCTAGCGTTGAATATTTAAAGACCCATCAGAAAGAAGTCCAGGATGTATTTCCCATTTTGGTAGCGGTGCTTTCTCTTTCGATTGCCATGGGAGGATTTGCCTTTAAACAATACACCAACTATCAGAGCAAGAAAATCAAATTTCAAAAAGAAGTAACCGATAAATTGTTCTATCGCAACCTGGCCAATAATGCCGGGGTTTTCCAGGCATTAGTTGACGCGGCTGAAGAGGAAGAATGCAAGGAAATTATTCTAGTTTATTATCACCTGTTGACCTGCAATACTTCCTTAACTCCTGCACAGCTAGACCAACGAATTGAAGCCTGGTTGCACGAAAAATTGGGAGTTGCCGCTGAAGAAGTACCGATTAATTTTGATATTCAGAAAACGCTGGATAATTTGGCTGCCATTAAGGGGAAAGTCGTTGAACGCGACGAGGACATGGCAGCTGAACCTGCGGTGCCGTTGATCGGTTATGCACCTGATGGCAGCTGTCAGGCTCTGTCTCTGGATAAAGCCAAGCGAGCGATTGACTATATCTGGGATCGCGCCTTCCTCTATGCCAATTAGGAGGTCTTCCAGAGAGATGACTGATAGGCGAATTGCAAACGTGGAATGTTGGTGATGGCACTTCACAGAGGCATATATTTAGCTAGGATAGTCAGAACCAGAAACAATCACGGTCTGAGACGAAATACCCAAAAAATAGCGAACTCGATCGGGCTTTTGAGGTATTGGAGACATTCAACAGCGCTAATACTGGTGTTCAATCTGTCTCTGATAATCATATTGCAAGGTTGAGTTCATTTGTCCTTGTCTATCGTTTCCGGTTTCCGGTTTCCCGCTTCCTCTTGCCCAAGGCCGGAAAATTCATTTTTGCTTTCACAAGATCTCCATACTTTCCTGCTTTAATGAAAGGCGTTCAAAACCGCCAGCTACCGCTTCTTATAAATCAGCTGGCTTATACTACTTCAATGCTCAGGCTCTCTCACTGCCTGGGCATTATTTTATGGAGAACTGACATGGAGAGCTGACTATAGTACAGTCTGCACTGGTATTGCACAACTCGGAAGGTTAGCAAACCTTCGGGGTCGCTAATTCCCGTTTCTTCCTGCCAGCACTGCAAAATGGGTTATTTTGAAAGCCTTACTTCGCAAGGCTTTCAAAATAATCTTCCAAATCGTGTGATCAAACATTTCAGTTTTTGCTCAATCCCTCATATCGTGGCGGAAAATAGACTGATATTGGCATGAAAAGCAAGTACATAGTCTTGTGAAAATTTTGTTAGTTGAGGACAACAAGGGCCTTGCAGAATTAGTCAAACAAGCGCTCACCTATCAGCACTACCTGGTTGAGTGGGTGGCGGATGGTCAGAGGGGTTGGGAATTGGCGGATCAGTTTGAGTATGACTTAATTGTGCTTGATTTGATGTTGCCAGGACTTGATGGGTTTAATTTTTGCCAGCGGCGACGGGCAGCGGGCGATCGCACTCCTATCTTGCTGATGACGGCTCTGGGTCAAGCTGAGAGTAAGATTGCCGGATTAGATGCAGGCGCAGATGACTATATTGTCAAACCGTTCGACCTACAGGAATTTCTGGCCCGCATTCGTGCGTTACTGCGTTGGCGAAATTTGTCATCCCCGCCGATCTTAGAATGGGGGGATTTACGGCTCGATCTTAACGGCTGCAAGGTTACCTGTCACGGCAACCCAGTGCCGCTCACAGCCAAAGAGTATGACTTACTGGAATTGTTTTTGCGGCACCGCCAGCGGATATTTAGCAAGCGTGTCTTGCTCGATCGGCTCTGGATTAGCGGGGAAATTCCATCAGAAACAGCAGTAAGGACCCATATTAAAGGTTTACGACACAAGCTAAAACAAGCAGGAGCCGGAGATGTTATTGAGACAGTTTACGGCTTGGGTTATCGGCTGCAGCCTGACAGTTCAACAGTCAAGCCCCTGAAGACAGAAACAAGAAGGGCATTGTCGAACAAGACTAGCAATGAGACTGCAGAGCCAGCTCATCAGCCTGTTTCTCTCGATCTGGTTGGTATTTGGGAAAAACATAAGTCGCATTATTTGAATCGCATTCAGGTTCTGGAACAAGCTGTATCGGCATTGCAGGTAGGAATATTTGACGAGACACTGCAGCAACAGTTTTATTGGGAAGCACATACTTTAAAAGGGTCGTTGGGAAGCTTTGGGTTTGAGAATGCTTCTAAACTCGCTTACCAAATTGAACAAGTGTTGCAGGGAAAGACTGGAGCGAGTAAGGTGCGGGCTGAGCGCCTCTCTCAGCTGATTAGATCATTACGAGATGTGCTGAACCAGCCGCCGACTCGGGCAAATGTTTCGATTTCTCAACCTGAACCGATGGCCTCAGTTTATCAATTGCTCATTGCTGATGATGATGCGGCTCTAGCAGAACAGCTGAAGGCAGAGGCAGCGAATTGGGGTATCCGGGGCAGGATTGCCACGAATCCGCTCGCTGTTCGAGAGGCAGTTGACTGTGCGCGACCGGATGTGGTGTTGTTGGATTTAGGTTTTCCGACTTCTGTTGAAGAGGGATTTGGGATCCTGGCTGAGCTGACTGCGGCGCAACCTCCAATTCCCACGCTGGTGATAACGGGACAGGAGGATTTCACAAATCGGGTTAAGGCGGCTCAGCTAGGGGCGCAATGCTTCCTCCAGAAACCGATTCAGCCTGCACAGGTGATGGATGCGGTGACTCAGGTACTGGAACAGGGGAAGGGGGTAGAGGCAAAGCTGTTGATTGTGGATGACGATCCGCAAATGCTCGATCTGCTGCGAACGATGCTGCAACCGTGGGGGTTTCAGTTGACGCTGCTTGCCGATCCGCAACAGTTCTGGTCTGTGCTGGAGCAAACTGCGCCGGATGTGTTGGTTCTGGATGAGAAGATGCCGCAGCTGAGCGGGGTCGATCTGTGTCGGGTGGTACGGAATGCACCTGACTGGCAGGATTTGCCGGTATTGTTTCTGTCGGGGTGCAGGGATATGGAGACGGTGCAGCAAGTGTTTGCTGCAGGGGCGGATGATTATATTGCCAAGCCGATTGTGGAGCCGGAGTTGATTGCTCGGGTGCTGAGTCGCCTGGAACGGGCGCAGTGGCAACGCCGTTTGGCAGAGACGGATAGCTTGACGGGAACGAGCAATCGGCGCAAGTTGGTGCAGGAGCTGAATCGCTTGTTGCAGTTGGCGAGACGGCAGCAGCAGTCGCTTTGTTTGATGTTGTTGGATCTGGATTATTTTAAGCGGATTAACGATACTTATGGTCATGCAATTGGGGATGAGGTGTTGACTTATCTGGGACAGTTGCTGAAGCAGACATTTCGCAGTGAGGATACAGTAGGGCGCTGGGGGGGAGAGGAGTTTGCGATCGCGCTCTATGGGGCAACTCGCGAACAAGGCGCAGCAAGGCTGAGAGCAGTTCTGGAACAGTTGCATCAGCATCCGTTCGCAGTTGAGTGCGATCGCGTGTTTCAAATCAGCTTCAGCGCTGGAGTGGCTGCTTATCCTGACGATGGGACCGATCTGAATACCCTTTATCAGGCTGTCGATAAGGCCCTTTACCAGGCAAAAGCGGCTGGCAGAAATCAGGTCGCAATCTTTTGTAAGGGTTAATGGTTTATTGTTAATGGTTCATTGTTAATGGTTCATTGTTAATGGTTTATTGTTCATTGTTAATGGTTAATGGTTAATAGGTTATTGTTGGTGTTTCATGTTTCAGGATTAAAAGTTCAGGGGGTTGCAATCCACAATGAACAATCAGCAACAAACAATGAACAATCAGCAACAAACAATGAACAATGAACAATCAGCAACAAACAATGAACAATCAACAACAAACAATGAACAATGAACAATCAGCAACAAACAATGAACAATCAACAACAAACAATGAACAATGAACAATCAGCAACAAACAATGAACAATCAGCAACAAACAATGAACAATGAACAATCAGCAACAAACAATGAACAATGAACAATGAACAATGAACAATTAGCAACAAACAATGAACAATGAACAATGAACAATGAACTCTCAATTTATCCCCCACGGCCATTGCTACCTCTGGCAACCGCAGTTGCTGGGGCTGCATATATTGTCGGATGGACTGATTGCGCTTGCTTACTATTCAATTCCTCTGTTGTTGTTCTATTTTGTCCAGCAGCGTCAGGATGTGCCATTTAAGGGCATTTTTGTGCTCTTCAGTTTATTTATCGTTGCTTGCGGTACGACACATCTGCTTGCGGTGTGGACGATCTGGCATCCTGTTTATTGGCTGTCTGGGGTGATGAAGGCGATAACGGCCCTGATTTCCAGCTATACGGCTGTCGCGCTGATCCCGGTTTTGCCTCAGGCACTTGCCTTGCCCGATCCTGCAGTTCTGGGAAAGATCAATCAAGAGCTGGCGGTGCAGGTGGAGGAACGTCAGCAGCTCAATCAGGAACTGGAGATCAGGGTGCAGCAACGGACAGCGGCATTGCAGGATAGCGAAAGTCTGTTTCGCCAGCTGGCGGAGACTATCCGCGAAGTCTTCTGGATGACCGACGTTGATGGGAGCGCAATTCTCTATGTCAGCCCTGGATATGAAGTGGTTTGGGGACGCAGCTGTGAGAGTCTGTACGACAATCCGGCGGGTTGGATTGAGGCGATTTATCCCCAGGATCGCGATCGCGTGGCTCAGGCATTTTTCAGCAAAGTCAGCCAGGGCAAATTCGATGAAGAATATCGCATTGTGCGCCCGGATGGAGAGATCCGCTGGATTCGCGATCGCGGCTTTCCCATTCACAACTCTGGAGGACAACCCTATCGCATTGCCGGCCTTGCTGAAGACATTAGCGATCGCCAGGCCATCCAACGCATGAAAGACGAATTCATTGCTGTCGTCAGCCACGAGTTGCGTACGCCTCTAACTTCTATCTACGGGGCATTGGATTTGTTATCGAGTGGATTGCTGTCTGTCCAGTCAGAACGGGGACAGCGTGCGATTGCGATCGCAGCGGAAAACTGCGAGCGTCTTGTCCGGCTCGTGAACGATATCCTGAAATTAGAACGGCTGGAATCTAGTCAGATCGATCTGAAGAGAGAGGTGGTGAAAACAACAGCGTTAACCAGACAAGCTGAGAAGTTAATTCAGCTGATGGCAGACCGGGCTGGGATCGAGATCTCGATTGTCGATCCGGGCTTTTCGATCTGTGTCGATCGCGATCGCATCATTCAGGTGCTCGCAAATCTGCTCAACAATGCCATAAAATTTTCTCCTAGAGGCTCTGCTGTGGCTCTGACTGTTGAGCTATTCTGCAACCATCCCCATTCCCAAAGTTGCACCCAGGACACCCTCCCCAATGCCCCGCCCGCTATTGTGTTCAAGGTGGAAGATCGCGGTCGCGGCATCCCGCCCGATAAGCTCGAAAGCATCTTCGAGCGCTTCCGTCAGGTTGATGCTTCTGATTCTCGTCGCAAAGGAGGAACCGGTTTGGGTTTGGCCATTTGCCGCAGCATCATCCAGCAACACAGCGGACAGATTTGGGCAGAGAGCACATTAGAGAAGGGCAGCTGTTTTTATTTCACTGTCCCCACTGGATCGATACGAGATGCCCCAATATTCCCAAGCTCAACTTTAAACAGCTGATAACCTTCCAGCAATCAAGATTTTTGAGCCTGTGAATGGAACCCATATGCCCAAAACCTCTGACTTGTCAATCGCTGCCAAACCAATTATGAATCACAATGACAAAGCAGATCCTGGTTATTGATGATGAAGATGGCATTCGAGAAATTATCCAATTCTCGTTGGAAGCGGCTGCGGGCTGGACAGTATTGATGGCAGCATCAGGAGCTGCAGGCGTTGCGATCGCGCAAACCACCCCTCCAGATGCCATCCTCCTGGATATAATGATGCCAGACCAGGATGGCATTGAAACCTTACACCAGCTCCAGGCCAACCCCATCACCCAGTCCATCCCCACTATCCTGCTCACAGCCAGAGCCAAAACCAGCGAGCAACAGAAGTTCCTTCAGTTCGGCGTCGCTGGCATCATTACCAAACCTTTCCAGGCCCAAAATTTGGCAAACCAAATCCAGGCGATCCTCAACTGGTAGCGCCACCTACTCCAGTTATCCCCATCGTCATCCGTCTGGAGCGCTCACAAAATCCTCACATTCGCTGCCTAAAGTAGATCGATAGAGAGTATTTAAGAAAATCTCGGCTAACCGCCAGGGTCACATCCAATTGTGTTTTAAATTCCATCAATTGAGACAGAGGAGAGACTTTTGTCCCCAGGACTCCTCGGGGGTTAACGGGAGGCTCAGGGTGAGTTGAGAGTTGTAAGATGAAGCGCGAACTGCCAGCAGATGGGCAATCGATGGTCAAACTGAGCGTTATCCACGCGACTGAGTTCTTGATTGCCACCCCCAGTAATAGATTGGATCGAGCTAACAGCCAGAGCTTGATCCAATCTATTATTGCTGTGACAAATGATGCCTTAAGTTATCCGCTGTTGCTCGATCTGCGAACCGCAGAATTTCTAATGTCGGCAGCCGATGTGTATGCATTGGTGGCAAAACTGTCAGAGTTTCGTTTGGCATTTAGCAATCGAATTGCAGCACTCAAACGAGCAGACACCAACCCAAAAAATTTAGACTTGTTTGAGTTGTGTGCCACCAATCGGGGAATTCGAACCCATGTCTTTGAAGATTATGGAGATGCGATTGTCTGGTTGATGTCTGCTACTGAGGTTTGGCCCCCTCCCAACCGGACCCCTGACCCCTGACCCCTAAGTTCCCCACCTGCCGCTTGTTCAACAACTCGCGGGTTTCCTGAGCAGCCATGGCCATCGCATTCTGACTCGACTGTCCCAACAGCACCTTGCTGAGATGCAATTGCAAAATATCGGAAGCCCGATCGTACTCAGGAATTGGCGGACGGAAAACCGAACTGCTTAACCATTCCTTGAGTTCGGGAAGATAGGGATATTTCTGTACAACATCTGGGTTGTCAAAAAGCGCTTTGTGGCTGGGAATATACCCGGCTTCTGCCAGTTGGTGCTGAACAGCTTCGCTGCTGAAAAACTGAATTGCTCGCCACGCCAATTCCGGATGTTTGGCTGTTCTGGCAATGCTCAGACCCCATCCCCCATGACACCCTCGACTGGGATAGCCTGGAGCGCTAGGTACGGGAGCAAGGCCAACTCTGCCCTGCAAATTGATGTCTTTGTTCTGGAGTTTGAGATCGTTCTGGCTTTGCCAGTCAGGCTTCTCAATGCTGAGTTTAGTCCAGGGATAGGGCCAGCTGCGCAAAAAGACAGCTTCGCCCTGTTCAAAATTTTTCAGGGTTTCTGCTTCGCGATAGGTCGTCACTTCTGGGGGAGAAATGCCGCTGGCGATCGCGTCCCGCAAAAACTGAACCGCCTGGATCGCTTCAGGTCGATCCAACCCCACTGCCAGAGTTTGCGGATCGATCCAGAACCCCCCATACCCCTCCAGAACTTCCACAAAAACAGCCACCAACCCCTCATACTGGGCTCCCTGCCAGAGAAACCCCCAGTCTGCTTTATCGCCCTCCTGTAACTCTCGAGCAATTTTCTGCAACTCATCGAATGTCTCAGGCGGCTCATACCCTGCTTCCTCCAGCAGATCCTTTCGATAGGAAAGTACTCCCACATCCAAAAGGAATGGAATGCGATAGATCTTCTGATGGTACTTACCACTCTCAACTGCCGCAGGTAGAAACTGGCTTAACTCTGCTGGTGTCACCCAATCAGAGAGATCCATCAACAAGTCTTTCTCTGCAAACTTGGACAACCAGATCAAATCCAGAAAAACCAAGTCATAGCGCGGTGCTTTAGCCTGTAGCTCAGCAGTATAAATTGCCTCTACCTGATCGGTATCATAGTCCCCCTGAACAATCTCAAGTCGGATACCTGGATTCTGTTTTTGGAAATCAGCCACCAGTTCGGGCCAGGGAAAGTCCCCCGATGCTGGTACAACAAACGAGAGTGTTATCGGTGGCTGCGACCAGGTCATTGCTAGGAACAGCAAGAGTGAAAGCTGGAAAACAGCCAGATAGCCTAAGACGCGTGGCCAAACCGGACGACGCAAAGCCTTTGGCAGACGGTGGAGCCGCGGATTCGATTTCATAGATGGAGTGATGGACTATTTCCCTTGAGACGGAGATGCGATAATCTCTTCTCAATGGTCAATGATACTGGAGCCAAACCATTGTGTCTCATCGACTAGAAGACCGCGCTCCCCAGTAAAACAGCCAATTGGCTCCTTCTGAGTGAAACTACGCCCTGCTACACCCGCCGATGTGCCGGAAATCTTTCGTCTAATTCAGGCTCTGGCTCATTAGGAACGGCTTGGCCATCCTGTCACAGGCAGTGCTGCTGACTGAAAACTCACCTGTTTGGCGATCGACCGTATGCTGAAGCAATAGTGGCAGAACAAGACAATCAGATCGTTGGCTTGGCGTTATTTCTTCACAATTACTCCACCTTTTTAACCCAGCCTGGTCTTTAACCTGGAAGATCTATTTGTCCAACCTGACTATTGGAGACAGGGCATCGGCAAGGCATGGTCGATCGCGATCGCGCATCTAGCCACTACCCGTGACGGCTAACGTTTAGGGTGGAGCGTCCTGAAGTAGAACGAACCTGCGATCGCATTTTACCAACCCACGGGAGCCTCAATTCTAGAAGATTGGCGCATTTGCCAGGTGACAGGTGCCGCCCTCAAAAAACTGGCTGAAAAGTCAGTACAATCTACTCCGTAGGGAACGAGCGCGTTAAGATGCTCATCACTTCACCCGGATTGGGCCCAGGAATCAGAGGACTCCACTCGCCTACTTCTGCAAACCCCAGTAAATAAAGTGTATGGATTGTGCTGATAACCCCTTGCCGGGGACCAATGATAAGTACTCTTAACGGCTCCCGTGCCGATTTAGATTCTCCCGAAGGTTTCAACATAGCAGCCTCGGGGCCAGCTTGCGGAGGATCGGTTAAAACACTTTGCTTGCCCTCAAGTTCTTTGCCAATTGGCGCAGAAAATTGCTGCCTTGTTAATGCCCTGGAAGAGTTCTGCCTGGATAAAGCAAAACAGTCTGCTGGTCGGGGCAAGCAGGCAGTAGATAAAGAGTTTGGCTCCTGGCCGGAAAAATTTTGCTGAAAGCAGCTTTTTTCCTGCCAGGAGCCAGCACCAATGGCAGGAAAAATTGAAGCCTTGGACATAAGCTTGAGGGCAACAAGAGCAAAAGCGTCAGAAGCGAAATTTTCAAAGTTCATAGAAGCCTCCTGGTGTGAAATATTGCCTCATAGCGGCTTGTCAGAGAAATTTTTGGCATAGCAGCCCTAAGCGCATGCAGGATTCGTAGCACGCACTTCAGCAAAACTCGTAATATTCGCTTGCAGGCTATTAATAGCCTTTGAAGGCAGACCTGAGGCCCTGATTACAAACCACGGCCTGTCATAGCAAGGCTAAAATCCCCACGCCAAATTATCAGGTAAGTCGTTAAACAAAATAAATTGTGCATTTCAATTGGCTACAATCCTCGTAATTCAAGCATTTCCCAATTTCGATATATACAATTTATTTTGTACAGGCACCGATCGAATAAGCAGTACAGAGCCACAACAGAGAGATGCGATCGAGTATGTTCGCAGCAACCTGTTTTCTCCAACAATCTGCCAGGGTGGCAGGGCAAACTAAATAAGATAATAACAATTTAGTCGTTAAAGGATATTTTGTCAATAAAGAACTAGCATTTTAATCCCTCTACTGGGCTGAAATGCCTGATATTGCGATAATGCCGTGATGCAACCAAAATTTTGCACACAAAATTATGCACAGGTTGCAGATAGCACTTCAGCGCTGCAAAATCTTGCGGCTCAACAGGATAGCCTTCAATACAACCCACTGCTAATGCACCTCATGAGGGGGAATCTCGCGACCAGACCATTTTTCGGGAAAGAACATTGAGTGCTAATATCAGCAAAATAAATCAGCGGTTAAATTGTCAATTTAACCGCTTGCAGCTATTATGTCAATATTTGGAGGGATTATGAGATTTCTTCATACTTGAATCCTGCTTGCTCAGCAACCAGGCTCAGGTGTTTTGAGCTGGCTCGTGTCGGGGCATAAACCCCTTTTTCCCATTCGCTGATTGTTTGCTGGCGCACCCCCAGTTCTTGAGCAAGCTGAGTCTGGGTAAATCCCATATGACGCCGCAGTCCTTTGATCAATTCACCATCCCAAAGCACTGTATCGCCTGCTTTCTGGACGCGGTATTCTGTCTTGGGTTGGCTGAAGGTGACACGTTCTTCGACCAGATTCAGCTCCTGAACCAGGTATCCAGCTTCCATCCAAGCGCATGCTTGTAATGCTCCTTTACTTCGGTTGCTCCACCAGCCCCGCTTCTGCCGGGCTGAATTGGGTAGGGATCCTCCTATTAGCGTCTCGATTTCCGCAAAGGTAAGGGTGACCTGGCGCTGGTTGCTGCGACGAAGGTATTCCAGCAGCGACTGGTATTTGCTTCCTGCTCTCATGCTATGTTCGAGGGTGAATTCTGTACCGCAGAATCAGCTAAAATTCCGTTTTCTCAACTGTTGTGCAGGACTCAAAAAAACTTCATTTATTTAAAAGACCTGAGCTGTTTGGCCCAAAATGCTTTAGGTGACAGGTCGGTTGAGTTGCTTCTCTAAAATATAGTCGCTTGCAAGCCATTTTGGCGCACAGACGAGCTTGGGCGGTAGCGACCTTATTCTATCTCAGTCCCGATGCGACGAAACCCCAGAGTTGCTAATAGAGCTGTTCTGCTACAGTCTGCAGGAGCTGGGCAGGAAAGGTGGTACATTAAGAGCTTGCAATAGCCTTTGCCGCATATCTGCTAACTGCGTCCAAACTATGAAGTTATTTGTTTATCACACCCCAGAACTCACACCCACCGACCGAATGCCAGATTGCGCGATCGCGGTCGATGTGCTGCGAGCCACAACAACAATGGCTACCGCCCTGGCATCAGGTGCTGAAGCCATCCAGGTATTTAGCAATATAGACAAGCTTCTCCAGGTCAGCGAGCAATGGCCAGCCGAAAAACGAATTCGAGCCGGAGAACGGGGTGGAAAACAAGTTCCAGGCTGTGACTTAGGCAACTCCCCCCTCAACTGTACGCCAGCGCGGGTCAAGGATCGCCGTTTATTCATCAGCACCACCAACGGTACCCGCGCTCTCCAACGCATTCAGGCAGCCCCCACCGTGCTCGCTGCCGCCCTGGTCAACCGTCAGGCAGTGGTCGATTATCTTGTAGAACAGCAACCTGAAACCCTCTGGATTGTGGGATCGGGTTGGGAAGGCAGTTACTCTCTAGAGGACACCGTCTGCGCTGGAGCCATTGCCAGCGGAATAGAGGAAAAGCTGGGAGTGGGAATCGAAATCCTGGCTGGCAACGACGAAGTTGTGGCCGCTCTTTCCCTCTATCAACACTGGCAACACCGTTTACTGGAACTCATGCATGCTGCCAGCCACGGTCAGCGCCTCCTGCGCCTCAACGGCCACGAAGACCTCAAATATTGCGCCCAAACCGATACCTTAACCGCCATCCCAATCCAAAAAGAACCCGGAACCTTAGTCTCCTATCGAACCTAGTACGTTGACCCAGTTAGAATAGTTCAAAATTTGTAGTTCGCACTTTAGTGCTGTAGAGTCTCCTGGATAAACGCTACCCTCCCCAACTCTATTGCACTCTATGAGTTATGCCTAGTTTACATAGTGGAATTATCTGAAAAAATTAAGTCGCTATAGAAAAATCCAGAGATGATTGGGAGTGAGGCTGGGATTGTTGTTATAGCACTACGAGAATAGATTAGGACAGGACAAAAAACGCAAAACCAGATGCAATCAAACTTTCCCTTCTGCCTTTTGCCTCCTGCCTTCTGCTATATCCATCTTTTCGCGATCGGTTGACTCCATTAATCAAAATGGCAAAACTTTAGCCTCGAAAAATTCAAGATTGTTCAGGCATGATGAAACAAAATCATCTGAAAAAATATACTTTCCTTTCTCTGGAAATTGTTTGCTTCATCGGGTTAGCTTTATTAGCCAGCAACTGCAACTCTCGTCCTGATACTTTATCTCATCGTGCTTTAAAACTCGGTACTTTGCTACCGCTGACTGGCGATTTATCTTCCTATGGCACCTCCATGCAAGATAGTGCCAGCCTGTTGATAGAAACGGTGAATGCTTGCGGTGGTGTGATGGGAAAACCGGTTAAGCTCGTTGCCGCAGACGATCAATCGGAACCCCAGGTTGGTGCTGAGGCGATTGCTAAACTCACTGAAATCGACAACGTTGCTGGTGTGATTGGTGGCGCGACGAGCGCGACGTCTGCCGCTGCAGTGGATATTGCCGTTCTCAATCAAGTGGTGATGATTTCTCCGTCCAGTACCAGTCCTTTGTTTACTGAAAGGGCAATTAAAGGAGATTTCAACGGTTTCTGGTTCCGCACCGCTCCGCCCGATACATTTCAAGGCCCGATCCTTGCCCGGTTAATGCAACAGAAAGGGTATCAAACAGTCTCGATTCTAGCGGTCAATAATGACTATGGCAAAGGATTAGTCAATGCTTTTATTCCAGCGTTTGAAGCTTTAAATGGAAAAATTTTTAATAAAAGCAATTTGTCTTTGTATGCACCGAATGCAGTTACTTTTAATTCAGAAGTTTTTACGGCGTTTGAGAACGATCCAGATGCGATTCTCCTGATCGATTATTCTCAAACTGGCAGTTTGGTGATTCGTTCTATTTACGAGCAGGGATTGCTGAACAAAGCAGCACTGGTTCTATCAGATGGATTTAAAGATGATGAGTTGGCCCAAAATGTTGGCAAAACTCCTGGCGGCCAATTGATTCTGACAACGGGGGCAACGATTCTGGGGACATCACCCAGCGCGAAGGGAGTTGCCTATACAGCATTTAGATCGCTGTATCAGAAGGCTTATCCAGGACGGGAACCAGTTATCTATGATGCGAATACCTGGGATTCAGCTGCTGTCCTGGTGCTTGCAGCAGAGCTGGCTCAATCCAATCAAGGAGGTGAAATCAAAGAATATATTCGAACGGTTAGCAATCCACCAGGGAAAAAAGTGACAGATGTTTGTGTGGCTTTAGATGCAATCCGAAAAGGGGAAAGTATTAACTATGAAGGTGCAGGAAGTAATGTTGGTTTCGATCCTCAAGGAGACGTTCAAGGAAACTACGATCTATGGACTATTGACAATGATGGCAACATCAAAATAATTGATTTCATTAAGGGGAATTAAAACTTTTATAGCGGTTCCCATGTGACTGAAGTACATGGAAATGTGCCCCTGCCGAAGGCAGGGGCACATTTCCATACCTCACTAGCCTGAGAATTGCTATATGGTTAAAAGGGTAGGGAAAATTTGTTTGGCGTTTGGCGATTTGAGAACGCTCCTACTGTGTTCTTATTATAGAGACGGCTGAGAGGGCTGCATTTGCGGTTCGTTGGGGTAACTTCCGCTTCGGTTGAGTTTCACACTTCAGAAATTTTTGCTCGACGGACTCCTCCCTAGAACGGGATGTCGTGCGAAGATGCTCAAGGGGTTATCAAGGAAGTTTTGTCAGTCTTGTCAAGAAGCTCTGACAATGTAAAGGCTTTTGCTTGTGCTGTTCGCAAGGTTTCATATTCTGGGCGCGATTCTGTTGAGTTGGCATCTAGCGTTAAAGGCGCGATCGCGCCTGTTGCAGTGCCTGCCTCACCTGGTCAAAGCCAGTGCCGCCTTCGCTGTTCCGGGCTGCAACGACCTGGCGAGGTGCAATCGCGTCATAAATATCTGCTTCAAAGGCCGGGTGCAATGCCTGCCATTCCGGCAGGGTTAAGTCCTTCAATAACTTGCCTGCAGCCAGAGAGGTCCTCACCACCTTGCCCACCAGGTTGTAGGCTTCCCGAAACGGCACCCCTCGAGCGCTCAGATAGTCCGCCACATCCGTTGCATTGGAAAAGTCCGCTGCCACCGCTTCTGCCAGACGCTCGGGGCGAAATTCTAATCCCTCCTGGAACAGGATCGTCATGGCTTCCAGGCAAGCTTGAACGGTATTAACGCTGTCGAACAAGGCTTCTTTATCCTCTTGCAGATCCTTGTTATAGGCCAGAGGCAATCCCTTCATTAACACTAACAAGGCTTGCAAATGACCGAATACTCGTCCCGCTTTACCCCGCACCAGTTCTGGAACATCCGGATTCTTTTTCTGGGGCATGATACTCGATCCCGTGGCGCAGCTGTCTTTGAGGATGACAAAGCGGAATTCCTCTGAGGCCCAGAAGATGACCTCTTCGGACAACCGGCTCAAATGCATGACGATCAAGCTGGCTGCGCAGAGAAATTCAATGGCAAAGTCGCGATCGCTAACGCCATCCAGACTGTTAGCATAGATGCCATCAAAACCCAGCAATTCAGCAGTGTAGCGTCGGTCAATGGGAAATGTTGTCCCTGCAAGGGCACCGCATCCCAACGGCGAAAGGTTGACCCGCTGGTAGACATTGCCCAAGCGCTCCCAATCTCGCTGGAACATTTCAACATAGGCCAGCAGGTGATGCGCCAGACTCACAGGTTGGGCCCGTTGCAGGTGGGTGTAGCCGGGAATCAGGGTCTCAATTTGTCCTTCAGCCAGATCGAGCAAAACGGCTTGAAACTGACGCAGCTGGGCTTGAATTTGGTGGATGCGATCGCGCAGATAGAGCCGCGTGTCTGTGCCCACCTGATCGTTGCGCGATCGCGCCGTGTGCAGCTTCTTACCTGCTGCCCCCACAATCTCTATCAGACGACGCTCGACCGCAAAATGGACATCTTCAGCGTCAATTCCTGGCTGAAACGATCCCTGACGGTATTCCTGACGGATCTGCTCTAATCCTGCAACCAACTGCTCCCCTTCTTCCGGAGAAATAATCCCAGTTCGAGCCAACATCCTGGCATGGGCCTGGGATCCAGTCAGATCGTACTCAATCAATTCAATATCGAAACTAATGCTGGCATTGAAACGCGCGATCGCAGGATGCAACGCTGACTCAAACCTTTGACTCCAACTTGGGGACTTACTCACAGCAAATCATCAAAATATTTAGATATCGTTCAACCACAGTAACAGGCATCAACCAATCTTTTGTGTCCGCATAAACCCCACTTTAAATTTTCAACGGATAGAATGATCGATCAATATTTGAACACACGACTTGGGAGGCTACTTTGAAAGCTTGGCTTCGCCAGACTTTACAAAATAACCTATTTTTTGGCTAGCACGAAGAAACGAGAGTTAGCGCCCTCAGAGGGAGCACTAACTTTCCAAGTCATGCAAACAGACAACTAAAGTCGTGCCCATGAGAACAAAACCCGCTTGCACGGCCCTCAAAAGATTTTGTTGCAGCCACCATAAATTTGAAACGTAACATGACTAAACTCAAAGGATACTTGAGAAGTCCTAAGAGGATGTTTGAAAATGTTTAAGATCCGTAACAAACGCTCTCTATCCCCCTAGATCCCCCCTAAACCCCCCCTAAAAAGCTACCGTACACATCTCGAACAAAGCAGTTCGATTCCCCTAAATCCCCCTTTTTAAGGGGGATGTTGAGTGAATTTCCCCCTTGAAAAAGGGGGACTAGAGGGGAGCCAATACTTTTCACACTCCCTCTAAGACAGGTAGCAAAATAGTCTGGTTCTCCCTGAATCGCCCTCAATCCTGAATCGCCCTCAATAAAGAAGGACTTTTGACCGTAATTCCTTGTTCAAGGAGGCACCAATCCTTCCAAACAACCTCTCAAAACCCTAGCTCCTGACCTCTTTCAAATTTTGGTAGTGGTAAACAAGCAATAATTTTTGAGCGTACGGGTTCTACCCGCACGCTCAAAAATTATTACCCCTATAGGACTACCCAAATTTTGTTGGTAAGGGTAAACAAGTCAGAAATTCTGAACACGCAGATAAAACCCATACGCGCAGCAAGCCTGACCTCAGGAGGACTACCCTCTCGTTGGTGCCAGGTTACTTTGTAATACTCTTCAGCAGATACCCCACCACCAGACCAATCAACAAAGCCCAAACCTGGCCAGACTGAATGAAGTTATTAAATGCCTTGGTCAGGTCGCCAATAATATCAAAACGGCTGAGATCCTGCGCTAAAACCGTTCCATGGGCAGAGGATTGCCACAACATCCACTCCAAAACATGTTGCCAACTCCCAACGTCTGCAAGCCCACCGATCGTTTCTCCTAATCCTTCAACTCCCATTGCATTATCTCCTTACAATACGCAATCAGGTATACTGTTGCCTTCATTTAAAACTTCTACCTAAGAGGACGACTGCGATCGCTTCTTCTTCAGAAAGGTTGATGATGCAGTCTCATTTCCTGGAGTAGATGGCGGTGATGTTGTTCGAGGGGTAACACTGACTTCAGAATCGACATCTCCAAAACAAACCTGCAAGTGAGGGCCTGTATCTGCGATGCAAAGCACCATACCATCTGAGACAGGGCTTTTTTCAACCCGTTTCCCTCCAACATAAGTACCGTTAGCCCCTAAATTAACGACTTCCCACCCAGAAGACGTCCGCTTCAGCTCGAGATGATGGCGGGAAACAACAGAACTATAGAGAACTACATGATTATCTGCCAGGCGCCCAATACGAATAACAGACTCACCCTCAAATTTCCAGACTTGGGCTGGAACAGGATTGGACGCACGCAATAAAAACAACGTTATTTTGTCCATATTTGCAGATCCCATCCCGCACCCTCCATTTCAATCTTCTCCTGCATCGATCGTTAAAGTATTCGTCCGTCTAATCTGCAATCAGGGCAATTCTTTGTCAGTATAGATCGCTCTTGCCTTCTATAGCACAGCAGGCACCCGTATCCCCAGTCTGCATCTGTTGCCCTTTCACTTGCATGACCATTAGTGTCATATCATCTACATGCTGGTTACCATGACCAATAAACTGCTGCACTTGATTAAACAGGTAATCTAGAATAGCCTGAGGCCCCTGACAGTGCTGACAGGCCCAACGGCACGCATGGATTAAGTTATCCTCATCAAAACGGTCTCCATTTTGATTCGCCGCATCCGTAAAACCATCTGTATAGTAAATTACGGTATCGCCTGGATAGAGCTGCACTTGAGCATCTTCATACTTTGAGTCTGCATCCAAACCAATCAACATTCCCAGAGTATCTAGACGTTTAATAGAATGAGTCGCTGCCTGCCAGAGTAAAGGAGGATTATGGGCTGCATTGCTATAGGACAGAAGACGACTTTGGGGATCGTAATCAGAATAAAACAAGGTCACAAAGCGACGAGAATTTTCCAGATCGGCATACATCGCTTGATTCAAATGCTGTAAAATACGCGCTGGAGAATGGCCATTGAGCACCTCAGCCCGCAGCATTCCTCGAGTCATGGTCATAATCAATCCTGCAGGTACCCCCTTGCCCATTACATCACCAATCACCAATCCCCAACGATTGCATTCTTTCTTGGAGTTGGGGTCAGACAGCACCTGCGTACAACTGGTGGGAATGAAGTCATAGTAATCTCCACCAACCCGGCTGGCTGTTTTACAGCGAGCCGCCACTTCAGCCCCCATCATAGTGGGGCACTGACGAGGCAGCAGACGCAGTTGGATCTCAGCACCAATTTCAAGTTCTCGATCGAGGCGTTCCTTCTGACGCAATTCAACCGTCAGTTCATCATTTTCAATCGCAACGGATGTCTGATCTGCCACCAGTCGAACGAGTTTCTGGCGAGTCTCTGTCCAGGCATAGTTTGGATCGTAGCTGAAAACATACAGCCGTCCTCGCTCAGCATTTTTGACCAGGATAGCAGTTCCAAATTGTTGCATCTCTGGGCCTAGATATCGGCTTACCTGGTCATCCAATTTATCCATTCCAGGATTCAGGGGAAAAACCTCTGTATGAGACTCCGTCAATCGGCGCGTTGCTGTTTCTAATGCCTGACGGATGATTTGATACCGTTGGTTATCCTGACAGTGCAATCGTTCAAGCCTGACCTGGCCATTCGGCTTAAACAGGATCAATGCTCCTCCATCTGCATCAGCGACTCGGGCTGCCATCAGCGGGATCAATTCTAAAAACTGATTGAGATTATTAAAACTTCTCAGGGCGAACCCTAACGAGCTCAGCAGATCCTGAATTTTATGCTGTTCTCGATGCAAACGTGCCACCAATTCCTTCAACGCATAAACGGGTGTCACATCAGCTGGGACACCCCCACTATTTGGGTCTGGTTGGGATTGTCGAGAACGAGGCACAGCAGTCATCGCATTCAAAAAGAAAGATAACGAGCAGTTAATCGAAAGTTTGAATTCTCACCCAGGGCGAAGGCAATTTAAAAGAGATGAACACAAGAACGGCTTTAACCGTATCAGAAATATCATGAGAGGGGCGAGCATTTGAAGCCGTTCACTTGAGTCTCAGAGAAGTTATGCATGTACTGATGCAAAAAGTCAAGCCCCCTGTTGAATCGCGATGATGACAATTACCAGAGGATTAAGGCAATGGCTCGTTTGAGGGTGCTTCCCATCCATAAGTTACAGAGGGTAGAGGGCAGGAGGCAGAAGCTCTCAGACTTTAGCATTTGATTGAACGTGTTATCCAGGGTTGAACCTTGCTGTAGATTTTCCTTGCGGAAAACTCCAGATCCTACAAACGGTCGGTGCTCAGGGTTAGATTCTAACGAATAGTTCATGGTTCATGGCTCATCGTTAGCATGGCTCATGACTCATAGTGCATGGTTCGTCGTTGAACAACCGAACAATGAACTATTAGACCTGTCCAAGAGCTGGAGTGGAAGCCCCCTTGAAGGGGACTTCCACTCCAATTTCCGCATGAGTCTATTGACCAGTGCCAGAGTCTGAATCGAAAGAGAGTATTAATAAAGTTCTATAAGTGCTTTCTTCTCTCGACAGGAATCAACCTCAGATCTAAACTAGAGAATCGACGAAATGCATCGCCCGCTACTCCTATTAAATTGCTGCGTGAGGGTTTTCCGTGCAACTACAAACCTCCCCTGTGACCGAGGCGTCTCCTCCTGATCCACACTCCAGTGTGTCACAGGTCAGAAAATCAAAGATTACAGCCCCCATCAGAGCAACGGGGGCTTTTGCTCTGATTGACAGTTTGAAGCGCCATGGGGTCAAGCATATCTTTGGCTATCCTGGTGGCGCAATTCTGCCGATCTATGATGCCTTGTATTTAGCGGAAAAGACTGGGGAGATTGAGCATATCCTGGTCAGACACGAGCAGGGCGCTTCTCATGCTGCAGATGGGTATGCCCGTGCTACGGGACAGGTTGGAGTTTGTTTTGCTACTTCTGGGCCGGGAGCAACAAATCTGGTCACTGGCATGGCAACTGCTCATATGGACTCTATCCCGATGGTAGCAATCACAGGACAGGTGGGTCGTGCTGCTATTGGCAGCGATGCTTTTCAAGAAACAGATATTTTTGGCATTACTTTGCCGATTGTGAAGCATTCTTATGTGGTGCGAAATCCTGCAGATATGGCTCGTATTGTGGCAGAGGCATTTCACATTGCCAGTACGGGACGACCTGGGCCGGTGTTGATTGATGTTCCCAAAGATGTGGGGCTGGAGGAGTTTGACTATGTGCCGGTAGATCCTACGACTGTAAAGTTGCCTGGGTATCGCCCAACGGTAAAGGGAAATCCTCGGCAGATTAACCAGGCGCTAAATTTGATCGCTCAAGCTCAGCAACCGTTGATGTATGTGGGTGGGGGAGCGATTGCCTCGGGTGCCCATGGAGAAATTCAGGAACTCGCAGAACGATTTCGCATTCCTACAACTACAACTTTGATGGGTAAGGGTGCTTTTGATGAGTATCATCCCCTGTCTGTAGGGATGCTAGGTATGCATGGCACGGCCTATGCCAACTTTGCTGTGAGCGAATGCGATTTACTCATTGCGGTTGGGGCTCGTTTTGATGACCGGGTAACCGGCAAGTTAGACGAGTTTGCGTCGCGAGCCAAGGTGATTCATATTGACATCGATCCAGCAGAGGTGGGGAAAAACCGTGCTCCTGATGTGCCAATTGTGGGGGATGTACGACGGGTGCTGTGCGAGTTGCTGCAGCGCAGTCGCGAACTGAATGTTCCGACTAATCTCGCTCAGACCGAGGAATGGATCGAGCGGATTAATCGTTGGCAGGCTGATTATCCTCTTGCGATCCCTCGTCCTGAGGATAGTCTGTCGCCCCAGGAGGTGATTGCTGAAATCGGTCGTCAGGCTCCTGCTGCTTACTACACCACAGATGTGGGGCAACACCAAATGTGGGCGGCGCAATTTCTCAAGAATGGTCCTCGGCGCTGGATTTCCAGTGGGGGTCTGGGCACGATGGGATATGGGATGCCGGCAGCCATGGGCGTGAAGAAGGCGTTGCCCGATCAGGAAGTGATTTGCATCAGCGGTGATGCCAGTTTTCAGATGAATCTACAGGAACTGGCAACCCTGGTTCAGTACGATCTCAAGGTGAAGACGGTTATTATTAATAATGGCTGGCAGGGGATGGTGCGTCAGTGGCAGCAGACTTTCTATGGGGAGCGCTATTCGGCTTCCAATATGGAAGTGGGAATGCCTGATTTTGTTTTGCTGGCCAAGGCGTTTGGTCTTAAGGGCATGGTGGTTCGCGATCGCACCGAGTTATCTGATGCCATTGCCGAGATGCTGGCTCACGATGGCCCCGTTTTGCTGGATGCTCAGGTGACCAAAGACGAGAACTGTTATCCCATGGTCGCTCCTGGCAAGAGCAACGCGCAGATGCTGGGATTACCGGAGCGGCAAGTTGATCCCAAAGCAACCGGGATTGTTTGCAGCAACTGCGGCACTCGGAATGCTCCTGGACACAACTTTTGCTCTGAATGCGGGACGAAACTGTGAAGGTAGGAGGCAGAAGGCAGAGGGCAGAAGGTAAAGGTTGAGACTACATTGTCTTGAGCCTTTTGCCTTTGTCCTAATCTGTTCTTGTAATGCGATCGCGAGCAAAGGGCGGGTCGAGTCATTGCTTAATCCGTCCGCTCGGTTGAGGAAGATTAACCATAAAACTGGAAGATTATTTTGATTTTCTGGCTCCCAATGATATTCGTATTAAAGACCATCGTATTGGCATTGAAACCATTCTGTACGAGTATATTTTTCGCGCCCGGACGCCGGAAGACATTGCCAAAATCTTCACCACATTAACACTGGAGGAGGTGTACGCGACTATCCTCTACTACCTGCATAACAAAGAGGCTGTCACTCAATACATTGAAGAGTGGTTGGAATGGAGCCATCAACAGCGCCAAGAACAGGCCCGCAACCCTTCGCCTGCAATTTTGAGACTGCGAAAGATTAAAGCAGAACGACAGGCCGCTCAAGCGACTCATGCTGAAGTATCTCATTGATGAAAACGTCAGTCCAGCCTATCCTCAGCAACTACGTCAGAAAAAGCCTGAACTGGAAATTCGGGCGGTTGGTGAAGTCGGGACCCCGGCAAAGAGCACCAAAGATCCTGAGATTTTGGATTGGTGCGCGGAATATGACTTTGTTCTGGTCACTCACAACCGAACCTCCATGCCAGTTCATTTACGAGATTTGCTGAATCAGGGCAGACATGTTCCTGGAAGTTTTATTCTGAGTCCTGGCTTGAGTATGGGCCAGAATGTTGAGGAACTGATTTTAATTGCAGACACGACTTGGAAGGTTAGCGCCCCCTTTGGGGGCGCTAACCCTCATTTCTTCGTCCCAGAACGGAAAAATGGGTTATTTTGAAAGCCTTGCGGAGCAAGGCTTTCAAAATAACCTTCCAAGTCGTGTGCAGAAGTTGCCCTGGAGAACGAATACCAGGATCGAATCGTTCACTTACCTGTCGCTTGATTGAATACCGGGAAATCTTAATGAATTATCAGGATCTTTGGGTGATGAGAATTAGCTTTCAGATGGAGGTAGATATCCCTCCAGGAGACAATCGGCACCGATGGATCGCCAGCGGACTCGTTCCAGGGCTAGAGCCTGAGTCATTTGGGTGAAACCCAGGTCGTTGATGGGAGAGGGAGCGTTCTGACCGCCGATTAGTTTGGGGGCAATGAAGGCGAGAACTTTTTGGATGGAGCCGTCTGCGATCGCGCTCGCTGCCAGCGTTCCCCCACATTCCCAGAGCACCGATAGCATCCCCCGTTTGTACAGATGCGCCATCACCTGAGCTGGCGCGAGCGGCGTCAGCTCTACGACTTCCACCCCTCGTTGCTGCAACCCTTGCTGAAATGCAGGTCTGGCTCCTGCTGTCGTCAACACTAATGTCGGGGCTTGTTCCACCTGCCAGAGGCGAGCCTCATCCGGCAAATTCAGCGTCCGGCTCATGATTACCCGCAAGGGATTGTGCGTTCCGGTTTGATGGCTGGTGAGGCGAGGATTATCCTGACGGACGGTATTGCCCCCGACAATCACGGCATCGCAAGCTGCGCGTAACTGATGCACCTCATCCCGAGCGGCCTGTCCCGTTACCCAGGTACTGTGGCCGCTACTGGTGGCAATCTTACCATCTAGCGTCATCGCATATTTCAAAATACCCAGGGGACGCTGGTATAAGATGCGATGAATGAAAGCTTCATTTAACTGCCGACACGCCGCTTCTTCCACACCCACCACCACTTCAAGTCCCGCCTGACGCAAACGTGCAATACCCCCCCCCCCAACTTTGGGATTCGGATCCACCATGCCAACAACGACTCTGGCCACTTCAGCCGCAACCAGGGCTTCTGAACAGGGTGGCGTCCGTCCGTAATGGTTGCAAGGTTCCAGGTTGACGTAAACTGTGGCCCCCCTGGATCGCTCACCTGCTGCTTGCAGGGCAAAAACTTCTGCATGGGGCTGGCCAGCGCCGGGATGGAATCCTTCTCCCACAATCTGGCCTTCGCGAACCACCACTGCACCGACGAGGGGATTGGGTGCCGTTTGCCCGAGAGCGCGACGCGCCAATTCCAGGCACCGCTGCATCATAGCCCGGTCGAAGGCTGAGACCGTTGCCTGCGAACCTGCTGTGTGATGAGTCGAAACTGCGGCTGTTACGATCGGTGGGGACGTGTCTGAACTGGATTGAACATCCCTGGATAAATTTTCCATCAGATTTTTTCAGTCTGCTCACCCCCTGAGTGTAAAGCCTTAGGGGTAAGCCTGAGCATCGATCGACCGTACCCGATCTTCATCTCCAGGATGGGGCTGGCAGCAAACGTTCCAGGTCCAGATCGGCAGCGACCCGAACTAGCTTGTCCAGGTCGGTGGGATCGTTCAGGTGAGGTAAACATCCTAACACGGGGACATTGGTTAAGGTCTGGATCAGGCGGTGTGGAGCCCAGTTTGCGATCGCATCTGGCTCGCAAGGTTGAACGCAATTCAACACAATTCCTTTCAGGTGAACGTGACACTGACGAGCCAGAGCAACATTGGCCACTGCTTGTGAGATCGCACCCAACCGCACCGGCACCACCAACACTGTTGGCAGCCGCCAATCCCAGGCCAGATCAGCCACCGTTATTTCATGGGTCACGGGCGATCCCAATCCCCCCAATGCCTCTACCAGCACCCAATCCCGTTGCTGGCGCAACTGCTCAAATGCTTGCCAGGCTAGTTCCAGTTCAATCTTGCGCCCCTCCTGCTCTGCGGCGAGCGGCGGCGCGAGCGGGGTCTGGAAAAACAGTGGATTAATTTCTTCCAGAGTTTGCTGCAAAGAAAACAAACGAGAGTAGAGTTCTCGATCTCCCGTTCCAGCCTGCACAGGTTTCAGCATACCCAGACTCCGGGAACGACAATAGGCTTGCCAATAGGCAGCGAGTGCGCTCGTCAAAACCGTTTTCCCAGCATCGGTATCTGTCCCTGCAATCAATAAGGCATTCATTGGCATTCAGCGATCGATCGATTTAACGATTGGTAATTGGCAAGTTGTTTTCAGCATCCTACAAACTCTTCCCACTATCCCCTATCTCCCGACCGTTTCAAGTCGAATGGACTGAAAGAAATTGAAGAAGTATGTAAATTGCGGTTCTGCAATTGATCTGTCCTATTACAATTTCGACTATTGCTATATTGAATGGGGAAAACTTGGGCAGACCTGCCAGGAGCTATCGCTAGGTTATATCATGTTGGCTTTTAAGTTGGCGATTTTGGCTGGGGGGGAAGCTTCCTGGGTAAGCGTTCTGCCAGTTTATTGTTTGCGTTTCCCAGTCAAATGGGGATTAGCAAAAATTATCCCTAGACCTGTCCGAGAACTGGAGTGTAAGCCCCCCTCCGGGGGGCTTACACTCCAATTTCAGGATGAGTCTCCTGATTTGGCAAAGGAATTGTTGCCTTCGCACAATTGCAGTCTAACGGTGTCAACCTCGGAGAAATTAGATGAATCCGACCGTAATTTTTGGCGTATTTGCACTCTTATTTGGCCTCTATACTGCAGTAATTCGATTTAGCAACCCAGAGAAACTGGGTAAACTTGCAGCCATGCAAAAAGCATTCGGCAAGGAAGTCGGCACTGGCGTTCATATCATTGCTTACACCGTTGTACCAATTGTTGTCGGGTGTGTTTTGTTGTTCAGGGGACTGGGTGGGTAAGCCCTGATATCGATAGGTGCTATTTATTCCGGGTCGGTGATGCTGATTTCTATTCTGAAATCAGCCTTCCCCTCTGCGATCGCATCAATTTGATAATCGCCCCCTTGAGATAACAGTTTTTTCCATTTAATAATCCTGGATGCCCCCTCCACCAATTCACCATTGGGATAGCGAATATCCAGACCTACCGCACCATCCTCTAGATTGACCGAGAGCACCTGACCCTCTCTAGCATTGACCAGATAACGCTTGATCTGGGCTGAGTCTGCCTGCCCGGACACCTGAACTGCAGTTTCACCTACAGGAATATTCACCCGTGTTTCATCAATGGTTGCAGGCGGACTGGGCGAGGGCGAGGGTTTCGGGGTGATGCTGGGAGACTCAGAAGGAGTGCTCGTTGGCGTAGGGCTGGGTGATTCAGAAGGCGTACTTGTTGGCGTGGGACTGGGGGGCTGAGCAGGAGTGCTGAGTTCAATATCGAGTTGATAGTCACTTTGGGCAACGCCCCTTACCGGACTCAGCTGGAGCGTATAATTTCCTGACAATGTCAGATCCCCCCGCCAACGTCGTACCCGTTTTGCTTGCGCGCTCGCAGGAATTTGGTTAGGGGTCAACACCGTTAGCACCACCCCCTCATCCACGATAGCCGCGTTTAATTCTTGCCCTTTCTCGCCGATAAAGGTATAGTTGGCCGTTTCCCCAGCCCGCAGATTCCCGTTCACAGAAGTCATTTTGCCGGGAATCAAGTTTAGGACCTGCCGAAAGTTGGACGGTGAAGGACGGGGGGATGAGGTTGGGGAAGCAGTGGGTTTTGGGGGTTCTGGAGAACCACTCGTTGGGGTTGGGGTTGGAGTGGGTTTAGGCAAGCGAGCGATTAAATCGATGGAAAGCCAGGCTCCTAATGCTCCACATAAGGCAACAACTGTCCCAACAATGACCCATAGCATTACTCCCCCGCCCGAACTCTTGGTATTGCTGCTCGGGATCTGAGGGCCTGAATAACCTGCTGGTGTTCTGGACGAAGAGACCGGATCGGGAGACCGCCCAACCGCCATAGTTCGTATTTGGGACAGATCGGGCTGGGGTGACGGGGCCGATGGACTAGCGATGGGTGGAGAAACAACGGATTGGGGAAGAGATTGCAGTAACCGGGCCACTTCAGGTGCAGATTGATAGCGATCGCCAGGTCGATAGCTCAACATCCGCTCCAAAACTTGGGCAAATCCGGCACTCAGGTTAATCCATCTTGTCCATGACCAGGTTGCCTCGACTGGATCGTATAATTCTTGCGGACTCCGGCCAGTGAGCAACACTAATGCTGTCACTGCTAATGCATACAGGTCGCTATTGGGATAAGCCTGTCCCGTTTGGATTTGCTCGATCGGGGCATAACCCGGCTTTCCAACAGCAGTGGACTGAGCAACTGTACCTTCTGCTGTACGGATCCGCGTGACCAATTCCTTGACCACGCCAAAGTCGATCAGCACCGGCAGCCGATCGTGCGATCGCAAGATAATGTTATCGGGTGCAATATCCCGATGCACAATACCCCGATTGTGCAGGTATGCCAGCACCGGCAGAATCTGCAGCAAAGCCTGCAAAACCTCCGACTCATTAAACGCCCGCCCCTGCAGCTGACGCTCATCCAATAATTGACGATAAGTTTGCCCCTCCACATAATCCTGCACCAGGAACAAACGCCCATCCTGCTCAAACGTTGCGCGAAAGCGAGGAATCTGCGGATGTTCGATTTGGTAAAGCGTCGCGGCTTCTCGCTGAAACAACTCCTTCGCCTTTGCCAACGGCTCTCTCCCCACCTGAGGAGGAATCAACTCCTTCAACGCACAACGCTCGTTAAAACGCCCCTTATCCTCAGCTAGATAGGTACGTCCAAACCCACCCTGCCCTAAAATACCAATCAAGCAATAGCGGTTTTGTAAAACTGTTCCATTGGGAATCGGCAGTTGCATAGAGAGAAAAGCAATGATCGCGAATGGATAGCCAATGGCAAAGACCTCTCCCCTATTCTAAAGGGCTCAGACCGATCTCCAGAGTGAAATCCGCTTCATCCCTAGCAATCATATCCACCTTATACTTGCCGCTCTGCAACAGTTGAGTTCTCCACGACGTCAACCCAGAGGCACCAGAAATCTTCTTGCCATCGGGAGAACGGACTGTAAATGTCACCTCTCCCTCTACGCTAGTAACCTGCAGATCCAAAAATTGTCCTTCTTGAGCATTAATCACATAGCGTTTGATCTCATCAGGACTTGTCCAATCCTTAAATTCCAACCTCTCCTCATCAGCCAGAAATTCAACTTCTTCTGGGAAAAACTCAGTTCCTCCAGCAACAGGCTCAGGCGATTGCGCCACCGTTGAAGCACCTTCCAACTTAACAGCAAGATCGTAGGACGCTCCCACATCTGGGCCAAGTTGAATAAAATAACTGCCACTTACAGGGAGCGTTCCTTGCCATTGTGTGATTCCCTCTGCCAGGGGCTTGCGATCGGGATTCAATAAACTCATGGTAGAAACGGCACCACTGAGCGACAAGCTGAGGGTTTGCCCCTTCTCTCCCCGAAAACGGTAAAGCAGCGGTTTCTTTCCCGACAACTGACCGCTAATATCGATCTCGCCATTGGGAGGAATATCCAATCGCCGCATATTAACATTATTCGCCTGACTGAGTTCTGTCGAGGCATCTTGAACCGATTGCAAAAACGAACCGATGATTGCTGCTGTTCCCCCAATCAACAATACTACAACCCCAATCAAGATCGCAGGCCCCAACCAGGCGGCAGAGTTCCCAGAGGATTTCGAGCGTTTAGAGGCAACAGTCCGAGCTGGTTTGGCGCGAGTGGGTTGGTACTTCATCCCCGAAACCGGACGCTTGCCAACGGTTTGAGCATTAGTAGGGGTCTCCAGAGATGTGGCTTGCCCTTCAGTACCGCCCATTCGTTTTGGATGTTTGGGGGCGTTAAGGGTTGTGGTTTGAGGCGTTGGCACCAGCCCTTTCAAGGAACGTAGAGCCTGGATAACTTCACTGGCAGATTGATACCGATTATTGGGACGCGGACTGAGCATTCGCGTCAAAACCTGAGAAAACCAGGGATTGATGGCGGGTACCCACTGCTGCCAATGCCAGACTAAAGTATGCTCATCTAACAAATCCTGGGGTTTACGGCCCGTTAAAAATACTACTCCCGTCACCGCAAGCGCATAGAGGTCGCTGCTCGGGTAAACCTTCCCAGTTTGCAGTTGTTCGTTAGGGGCATAGCCAATTTTGCCAACGGTCGTTCCTTCGGGTACATTTTCGCTCGCTTTTAACTGACCTGCGACCTCTTTTACAACGCCAAAGTCAATCAAAATGGGTAGCTGATCCCGTTCCCGCAGAATGATATTGTCTGGAGAAATATCTCGATGAATAATGTTCTTGCTGTGAATATGTTCTAATACAGGCAACATATGTTGCAAAAACTGCAACACTTCTCCTTGAGAGAAAACTTCCCCCTGACTGGTCCGTTCTTCCAGAATATTGTTATAAGGTTTCCCATCTACAAAATCTTGTACCAGAAATAGTCGTTTCCCTTGCTCAAATGTTGCCTGGAACTGAGGGATCTGTGGATGCTGGATTTGATACAAAACTGCAGCTTCGCGTTGGAAAAGCTCCCTTGACTTTTTAAGCGCGTAGGTTCCCTGGTGGGAAGGAATAAACTCTTTCAGCGCAACACGTTCTTTAAAGCGCGAATCGTCTTCCGCTAGATAAGTGCGGCCAAACCCGCCCTGGCCTAATATTTTGACCAGACGGTAACGATTTTGTAGAACAGTCCCAAGCGGAACAGCTGGTTGCATGGTGGGTGAATTCCTGATAACTCAAAGAAGAAAGGCGAATTCATTATCATTTTAAAAACTATAGATTTTCTCTGGAAAGTCTACGTGCTTTAAAATTAATCGGGTTTAAGTTGCATACACTTGAGCCATAGTCGGCGCGATCGCAACAGCAATCTGAATAATCCAAACAAATGCAGATTCACATACTCTTCAATGATGCCCAGTTCTGCCGCATCCTTTTCAGATGGGTGCAGTTTAAGGGTGCAATGGTGCCATTGTAACGGCGATGATATCCTTCACAAAAACGGCGAGACCTGACTATTCAGCCATGAATAACATCGATCTTTTTATAAAGAAAAAATTAAATAAGCTGAACGCAAGGTAGATAAAAGGTTGCAGCAAAAATAGAATAGCTTAAATAAACATTAAGTTGCCATAAATCTTTTTCTGACAGAGGTTAGATTTTCTTAATGTTTATTGTGTAAATCCATTCTATGAAAAATGAAACCCATCCATTTCGCACTCTAGAAAATTTCTAAGGACGAAAGCCTATGTTTTAAAGGCGACAACATTGAATTAAAGAACGTAGTATAAAACTTGAAATCTGTAGCGTCTCGATAGCTAAGATAGAAAAGCTGCAATACTTTTAAGGTTAAATCCAGTCCTCCTTAATAAGCAACGATTTGTTATGCTTTTGTGTGTTATTTTTTACTTTTCCGATATCCCGAACTTCGCTTGGAATTATTCGCTTCGTATAGAGGAACTATAGGAAAAGATTTCTGGCCTAAGGGCTAAGTTCAACTCCCCTAGTTCCATTTCTCAATAGGAATTTTATACCCTTAAAGTAATTTTTCTTCAAACAATATCCACCGTTGTTTGGGGATTCGGGAATGATAAGATTGCCATGATTGAACGTGCTGCGAGGGTCTGCTGTGATCCATTCTGCAACTTTAATGCTTCAGCCAACGTTGCCATCTATTTCTGATAACAGTCGCCTGCGGCTGTTCTCTGGATCCACTAATTTTGCCTTAGCCCAGGAAGTTGCCAGTTACCTGGGAATGAACTTGGGGCCAATGTTGAGTAAACGGTTTGCCGATGGAGAGATTTATGTCCAAATCCAGGAGTCTATTCGGGGCTGCGATGTTTATCTAATTCAGCCAACTTGCCATCCAGTGAATGATACTTTGATGGAACTGCTGATCATGATTGATGCATGCCGACGTGCTTCGGCGCGTCAAATTACGGCGGTTATCCCCTATTATGGCTATGCCAGGGCAGACCGCAAGACTGCGGGAAGAGAGTCCATTACGGCTAAGTTGGTTGCGAATCTGATTACTCAGGCGGGGGCCAACCGGGTGCTGGCAATGGATTTGCACTCTGCTCAGATTCAAGGTTACTTTGATATTCCTTTCGATCATGTTTATGGATCGCCTGTCCTGTTGAATTACTTAAAGAGCAAGCGCTTATCGGATATCGTGGTGGTTTCGCCTGATGTAGGGGGAGTTGCACGAGCCAGAGCATTTGCCAAGAAACTCGACGATGCCCCGCTGGCGATTATTGATAAGCGTCGTCAGGCTCACAATGTTGCCGAAGTGATGAATGTCATTGGCGATGTTACGGGTAAAACAGCAGTGCTAGTTGATGACATGATCGATACAGGTGGCACCATTACCAAAGGGGGGCAACTTCTACGTCAAGAGGGCGCTCGCCAGGTTTATGCTTGTGCAACCCATGCAGTTTTCTCCCCCCCTGCCGTTGAGCGGCTCTCTAATGGCGTTTTTGAAGAGGTGATTGTAACGAATACAATTCCAATCCTGGATACAAAACGCTTTGAACAGTTGACGGTGTTGTCGGTGGCTAATTTGCTGGGTGAGACTATCTGGCGTATCCATGAGGATAGTTCTGTCAGCAGTATGTTTCGTTAGAGATAAACTGTTAACCTCCAAAACGTTTGAATGTTGTCGGTTTGCTTCCCTGCAGGGGGAGGTCTAAATATTCAAACGTTTTTCTTCTTTGATGCAGTTGTTGTTAGGAGCGAATTTATGCCTTTCCGTACTAACCGCCAAACTTTGCTATCCAAAATTGTCCGGCGGGCATCCGAGATCTTGCCGTTTATGTCATTACTCATTGTTGGAGCTGGGGCTAGTTTGTTGTGCTTGAGCAATGGGGCTCGGGCTGCTGATAAGCTTGTTGTGCAGTTCAAGGACGCTGAAATTACCATAACGACACGCGAGATTGCGGATTTTGCTAGAACGGGTTCTTTACCGGAGCGGTTGCAGGAATTTCTGAATACTCACAGTCAAGTTCCGGAAGATATTCGTCGAGTCCTCACAGACCGGATCAAAATCAGCCGTAAGTTTGTGGAAAAGAACATTGACAGCTCAATTGGCCAATTTGCATTGCTTAAGATTGACGAACTGATTCAGAATTCCAGCGTCAGGGAAGATTTGGAGTCTTTGGAAGCTGCAATCCTTAAGGAAGTGGATAAGACGGGCGGTATTTCGCTGTTGGGGTTGATCGAAGCGTATCCAGTCCCAGCCATCCGTCTTAATCTTACTGGGTTGGAAAATGCGTATGAGGATGTCAGGCATTTTCTTGAAGACATTGAACCGGCTCTGGCTGTGGCGAAATCATTTCTGCAGGATATTGTTTGCGACTGCGAAACTCAAACAGCTAATGTTTCGGGTTCGCGTGACGAGGCAGAAATTAAGAATGAATCTGTTCAAACAGCGCAGCCCATTGCAAGCTGCGATCGCACTTCTAAAGCAGTTGCAACTCAGGACGCTCCCCAGACATTGGGTATAGTAGCAGAGCACTCAGCTCATCAGCCGGATAAGCCAGCAATTGAAGGAACAGTTGTGATGGAGGAGTTCTTGGCAGGTGAAGATTTTTTGTCTACCGAGTCATTTGAGTTGTTATCGAGGGAGAACGTCACGTCAGGAACTCTTAGTTTATCGTCACAGTAACGTTTTTCTGTACTTTGACGTCCCGTGACGTATACATAAGGTGGCCTCTTAGAGCGATTTTGCTTCCTGATGCAAGCGGTTTTGGAACTTATACAGGAGTTAGGATGGTGAATTTTCCTTGTCAAGTTCTTCGAAGAGTGTTGAACAGGAGTGCGTACGCGTTAACCTGTCTGAGCACAACCCTGATTTTAGGAGCGGGTGCAGGAGTCTTGCTCGGCAGTGGTGGTGCTGTTGCTGCGGAGAGAATGGTACTGACCTATGGTGCCTTTTCCCGTTCTATCCCCATCCAGGATCTAAAAGCTTTTGCGGAAACGGGAGCAACATCTTCTACAGTCGATTTCCTTTTGAATGCAACTGACGTCAATGAATCAGATGTTCGTCGTGCTCTAACCTATAAAGTTGCTCTGGATCTCGATTTTGTCGATAGTGCTCTCTATTCCCTGCCAGGAGAGTATGTTTTGTTTGAGGCGGGCAATATTTTTCATACCAAGTCGCGAGTTGCCAATATCCAGGCTTTGCGTGCTGCTTTTACCTTATCAGTGAGCGATGATGGCAAGGTGTCGATCTTGGAATTTTTGCAAAAGTATCCTAATCAAGACTTCTATATTGATGGGGTGGTGCTGATTGGAGTGACCAATGATGTCAGTCGATTTGTAAAGCAGGCAGAAAAGGAGCTAGAGCAGGTGTTTGCGATCGCAAAAGATTTTCTGTCCAGCCTGATTTGCGACTGTGAAAATCCCCAACCTACCTCCGAAGACGAAGTTTCCAATCGCGCCATCCCTACAGAAGCAGTATCTCAGTAAGTCTGTAAACTCTTTGGATAGTTTCACTGAGCAAAACTATCCAAAGAATTCTCCCCAATAACTGATACAGCACTACGAAAATAAATTAGGACATGATGACACCAGGCTCAAAGCGAGAAGGCGATCTTGCGCCTTCTGTCTTCATACCTCCTGCCTTCTAGCGATAACAGACGAATGAATCGCGGTTTGCTTGTCAGCCTTGCCCACAGCAAAACTTATGCAAGTTGCATTGATGGGCAACCTACTTTTAGGAGAGTATTATTGCAACTCGAACTCATAACGAGTATGATTTAGTTATTCCGCTTTATCTTGGAGGCCATTGCAATGGTCAGAGTTGAAAACGTTCCTCTAAAATCTATCTGTCGCCCATTGCCCAGACAAATCGATCCGGCAAAGGTCATAGCGCTAATTACCTCTATCCAGCAAGAAGGGTTGCACGAACCGATTGATGTTTTGGAGGTTGATGGTCAATACTATGGTTTCTCTGGTTGCCATCGTTTCGAGGCCCATCAGCAACTGGGACGCGAAACGATTCGTTGTCGGATTCGTCGTGCTCCCCGGTCCGTGCTGAAAAAGCACCTGGCTTAGAAAGGACAGGGAATTGGGAAGAAACTGAGATGAGGGAGAGTGCGAACATTTAAATCCCATTTTTGGAGTAGAAGGCTTATATGCGAAAAAACATTTCAACGTAGGGGTCTAATACGCCTAGAATTGTACAAATTTGTAGTGTGCACTTTAGTGCTGCAGAGTCTATTAGATAAGGACTACAGCTTTTTTTACAACCCAACTCTATTGGAACACATTAGCTGTGCCAGTCCAGTAGCCAGAATTTGGCTTCTGTTGTCTGCTTTCTGCTTTTGTTTGCTTGAATGGCCAACGCCTGTTGAGTGCTAAATATTTCATTCCATTTGCCAGGAGCAATTATGTCACTTCAAACCCCTTCTCCAAGTCAGAAACTTGATATTGGAATTAGCGAAAAGGATCGACAAGAAGTCGTTGAAGGGCTTTCTCGCCTACTTGCTGATACTTATACCCTCTATCTCAAAACTCACAATTTTCACTGGAATGTTACAGGGCCAATGTTTCAGGCCCTGCACCAAATGTTTGAAACCCAATACACTGAATTGTCAGTTGCTGTGGATGACATTGCTGAGCGTATTCGAACATTGGGCTATCCTGCCCCTGGTACCTATAGCGAATACGCCCGTCTGAGTTCCATAGGAGAAACACCGGGTGTGCCATCTGCGGAAGAAATGCTCCGTCTCCTGGTTGAAGGCAATGAAGCGGTTATCAAAACAGCTCGATCCATTTTGCCGATAGCAGAACAGGCCGATGATGAATCTTCAGTCGATTTGGTCGCCGAACGCATGCGAATTCATGAAAAAACGGCCTGGATGCTGAGGAGCATGTTGTAGAGCAGCTATCTCGCACTCAAAGTTTGCACATCATAGAGTCAACCTCCCTCTTGTCAGGATGAATTATCCCTCTATCCAACAAGACTATACGCAGCAGCTAAAGCATTTGATGCAGCAAGCAGGGCTTCCCAGTTTCAGGGCGTTAAGTCGCAATGCTGAGGTCTCAGACTGGCAGGTCAAACAGTTGCGATGTGGGAAAATTGCCCAATTGCGCTTAATCACTCTCGTCAAGCTAAGCCAGGCTCTGAAGATTTCCCTGAATGCGCTCTTAGAGAATTTTTCGGGGAAGGAGGTGCTGGCTTCAGATATAGCAACACCAGAAATCAATGTGTCTGTTGCTGCTGCTGATCCCGAAGCAGAGAAAAAATTAGCCTCTCTGAAACAAGAGTATTGTCGTTTGCAGACCCAGTTGGAACAACAAAGACAAACGCTCTGGCAAGAATTTCAACACGCTAGTGTGCAGGTGTTGGAATCCTGGTTGTTGCAGTGGCCCACGGCTGCTTATGCAGCCCACCAAAATCCCAATCTACCGGCCACAAAGTTACTTCCTTTGCTAGGGCCAGTAGAACAGTTGATCGAACAATGGGATTTGGTCGCGATCGCACCTGTAGGCGCAGAACTACCCTACGATCCTAGCTGCCAGCAGCTGATAGCAGGACATGTTCAACCCGGGGAGCTTGTGAAAGTGCGCTACACAGGCTATCGTCAAGGGAACAATCTACTCTATCGAGCGAAAGTCAGCCCAATTTCCCCGATCGATGCCTGATAGAGATGTAGTTAGAGTGTGATGGCGAGGAATTGCTATTCTTTGGATGCGTCTTTAAAGGATAGTTATTTCCCTGATGCGTTGAGGACAGTCTGCATGATGTTAAGAATGCAATCTGCATGGTAAGCTGAGTCGCAGCTATACTAGCTAGGGTTATGCTGGGTTCTTCCCTGTTAAGAACGTTTACAGTTAGGTGGGCAAACCCTACCAATGCTGGAAGGTTAGGTTTTCCCAGGGAAAGATGTTAGCGATCGAAACGGATGGGGTCTATACGATAATTTAAAGCTGGGTTTGCTGCTTTCAAATTTTGGATGTTGCATCTCTTCTGCTTTGCCTTTGTTAACTTGCTGTAGGTTGTCGGAACTGTACATCGCTTGCAAAGGTGTGTTATCTATCAGGATGTGGAGCAAGGACTTTCATCCGGGAAAACTAATAGCAAGAGGTAAATGCTAAAGCAGGGTTAAGATTGGCTACAATTACCCAACTTTGCTAGTATTGCTTTCATTTGAGTGTTTTCCTTGAAATTCAAGGGATTTTATTGGCCAGAGTTCATGAAAGTATTGAGCAAAGTCTGAGTATTAGTTCGGACAAGTGAGAGCATAAAAACATGAGTCCTGTTGTTAAAGTTGTTCAACCGAGTGGTATATTAGACAGCACGAAGGCCACTCAATTTCGCAAGGAAATCAGCGATATTGTAGACGAAGGTGCAACCATTGTTTTGCTGGATTTCCAAAATGTGACTTTTATGGACAGCTCTGGGCTGGGGGCATTAGTTCTAGCATTCAAGGAAGTCAGAGGGGCAGGTGCAAAACTTTGTATCTGTTCTATTAACGAGCAAATCAGAATTCTATTTGAGTTAACCAGCATGGATCGGGTATTTGAAATTTTCCAAAACCAAGATGAGTTCAATAACGCTATTCTCTCTATGAGTTAAGGAAGAACAGACTTGAGAAAGATGAAAACTATAGCCTAAAGTCAATTTTCAGGATCGATAGATCGTCATCAAAAACTTTGCTACCGTTTAAAGACTGAATGTAGCTTAAAATTGCGTCTAAGTTGCAGGTTCTGTTGCTTGGGTAGGTTTTGAGAAAATTAATAAACTCGCTTAGACTCCACAATTTCCCGTCTGATTGGTTGATTTCGTATACACCGTCGCTAAAAAGGTATAACGTACTATTTTTTTCTATGTTATGCAGGCCGTTTGTATAATTGCCAGTTGGGAACATCCCAATAGGTACTCCTCGTGTTTTTAGATTGGTTGCCTGGGCAGGGGCAGTGGATGTTCTGGACAATAAGATAGCAGGCGGGTGTCCAGCACTTGCATAAAGAAGTTGGTGCGTTCTGAGATTATAGACACCATACCAAATTGTGAAATATTTATCATTGTTGGCATTCATTTGGAATGTGTTATTTAGCGCTTTAAGGACATCGCTAGGCTGAGAATAGTTAACCTGTGGGAGGGCGCGCGATCGCAGTAAGTGAAGTACTGATATGGAGGGTAAGGTTGCCCGCATACCATGGCCAGACGCATCCAGTAAATAAATTGCCAGACGATCTGAGTCTAGCCAGTAATAGTCAAAACAATCTCCTCCCAGGCGTTGGCAGGGTAAGAAACGTGAATCAATTGTCACTGAGCCGCTTATCGGTGGAGGCAGGAGAGAGCGTACATAGTCTGCGGCTTCAGAGAGTTCCATCTCCAAAATTTGCTTTTGCGCTTGCAGATCGCGGCTGAGTTGATGGAGCCTGAGTCCTGCTCTTACCCTTGCTTTTAGCTCATTAATCTCAATAGGTTTAGAGATAAAATCATCTGCTCCAGCATCCAATCCTCTGACCCGATCGTCGATCGATCCCAAAGACGTTAACAAAATAAAAAACGTTGTTGACAAATTTGGATTGGCTTTAACCCAGCGACAGACCTTCAGCCCATTCATGACAGGCATGACCCAGTCGCAAAGAATGAGTGCTGGCTTAGACTCTTGTATTTGGCTAATTCCTGCTTGACCATCACTGGCAACGGTAACGTCATAGCCTTCCTTTTGAAGTACTCTTGTCAAGATCAATTGGATAGCAGGATCGTCGTCAATTACCAGAATCTGAAACATAAAATTCAATAGTCCCCTGAAAATACTCAGATATATCGATAAGAATTCAGCTCAAGTGGGTTAGTTCGATTAAGCGTTTGCCCTAACATTGGGATAGCAGTGCTAGACAAAACGCTTTTATTTTGTTTGTTTGTTTGTCATTCGTGAATATATTTTCCTGCCTGCAGCATAGTAGATTGCGATGAAATACCTGAAGATTTTTGTTGCCCATTGTTACAGGCCCTATCTATTTTAGGAACAGGGATTTATCCAGGCGGATAAACCCCATTTATTTAGTTCCTGGAGTTTTGCTTACAGGAGAAAAGCATTCATTACGAAATGGATAGGGTTTATAGCACTACGAAAATGGATGAGGATATGACTTGGAAGGTTAGTGCTTCCAATAGGGGAGTTCAATCCCTTCAGGTCGTGTTAGGACATAATAAAAAGTTCAAAGCCAGATAAGAAGTTGTTTGAAAAGTATTGGATCTCCCCTGGTTCCCCTTTTTCAATGGGGAAGTACGGTCAAAAGTCCACCTTTTTAAAAGGGATTTAGGGGAATCTAGGGTGTTTTGCTACCTGTCTTAGGACTTTTCAAACATCCTCTAAGATAAACCTTTCCCTTGATGCCTTCTGCCTGCTACCCTCTGCTAATATCTAAAAATCTTTATCAGGACTTCGCTCCAACACCTGTTCAGCCAGGCTCTTAAAGATGATGAAGCTAAATAATTGATTGCCAGGCAGTGTCTGAAAGAGGAAAAATATACTTGAAGCCCACTGTCTCTACTTGCATTTTATCTAGAAAAGGGCAATGCTTGATAAACCGTGTAAAGATCTAGCATACTAGTCCAATAGACTCATCCGGAAATTGGAGTGGAAGTCCCCCGGAGGGGGGCTTCCACTCCAGTTCTCGGACAGGTCTAATGCATAACATTTGGAATGAGCAGTAGTGCCTCAGACGATTCAACTTCAAACTGGAACAGACCTCAAGAACTTAGATCGGGTTCTAGAATGGTTCGATCAGGTGCAACGGCAACCTCAAATATCACAATGTATTTGGCTGCAATGTCGTTTAGCTATGGTTGAAGCGTTTACCAATGCTGTTCGTCATGCACATCATAATCTTTCTTCTGATGTTCCAGTAACAATAGAGTTAAGTATATTTACAGATTTCCTGGAAATATGTGTTTGGGATTGTGGTTCTCCTTTCGATTTGGAAAAATATGTGAGGGAGCTGCCCGAAATGGTTGATTGCGATCGCGAGAATGGGAGAGGATTATTAATCATTCGAAATATTGCCGATCGCCTCAGCTATACTCGGACAACCGATCGCCGAAACTGCTTACTGATTGTGAAATATTTTAACTAACTTTTATGGTTTGCTTTGCTGAGCTGTTTCTGAGATGAGGAAGACAAAAATTCGCTTTTACCCTATCGCTAGTACCCTTTCAACGCTAAACGTTCGGTTAAAAAACATCAAAAAGTCAATCAATACAGACTTTTTGATTGCCATTTTTTTTACTCAAACTTTGTGCTGTAAACATCTGTTGATAGAGTTTGTTTAGACAGATTGCGTTGCAATGGGAATAACTTTAGTTTCCCCTTCGAGATTTTGAATAGACATGCCATCACCGAAAGGGTAGCGATCAACAAGTAATGATTTTTGAGCATTCGGGTGGAACCCGAACGCTCAAAAATCATTACATATAGGACTACCAGCGAAGGAGATACGGTTGGCAAACATTTAGGCTTGACCTTCTATTGGTAATGTGCGAATTTTTCTCAGAATTATGCTGTTCTAATAACTCAATCGGCCAAAATCACCTATGAGCTAAGAATACTCTTGAGACAAGCAATTAGCTTGAATCTCCAAACAACACTTTGCATCAGGATATAGGAAGACTCTCTCTCAAAACTCTCAAGCTTAAAAAATGCCTCCTCAAGAGTCTCAGGTTGGAGGAAACCCTTTACAGGGAAGGGTACGGTAGAGAGAACTCAATGCCTTTCAAGTCTCCTCTGAGGCATCACCGCTCTGACCTGGAGAGGCTTTGTAAAGAGCGTCAAGTTGTTCGCGAACATCTTCCACTGTAATCGATCGCATCACCAGTAAAGGTTCATCAATCACTTTCCCTGATTCATCCAACAATTCTGGATGGGTGATAGAGCGGGAGTTCTGAGAAAGAAACGGACTATTGGGGGAGGTGTTCTGGTCAGTCGTGACTGGGGGGGTGGGAGCACGTAGGCGTTGAGAGTCAAAGCCAAGAGTAATTAAGTTTCGGATCAAACTCGCTACTGCCAGAAAAGCAAGAATAGCAAAAGCAAGAACATAGATTAGGTGTAACATAGCTTATCCCTTCAGATGAGAGCGCCGCTTAGAAAGTATGAAAAATTATTTAGGAACAGTTCAGCAATGGGTTCGATGAAAAGGCTGTAACAAGTTTTGTGAGGACATTATTCTGTAATCTTGAATGTGGTTTCAGTGGGGGGGTTAGATAGCAGGTCTGGAATATTTCCTATAGGAAACCTCGTGTTCCAAAATGCTTTACAAGCTGCAGAAATCTTTAGCTGGGTGGTTGTGAATGCCTCGCTCCGGCCAATCCGCTCAAGAGCCAGCATAATGACAAGACCGGTCGTGGCCTTGCAGTCAAAAGAAGAAATAGACAATTCCAGCAGTTTGAACTGCAAGCTGCGATCGCAATATCATCTTTCAACTTACCTAATTATCTTAACGCCATTTACGTTTTGCAATATTTCGAAATGTTTTTTTGAGAAATTTCTAGAAACGCTCAATTGATTTGTAGTTTTGTATTGCTTGTTCCCTGGCCGCTTCTCCACAGGTTCGGGGAGTTGGGAAAATTTTACCAGGGTTCGCAAGTTCTTTGGGATTAAAGACCTGACGCACCCATTGCATCGTTTCAAGATCTGCTGTAGAGAACATCTCTGGCATATAGCAGCGCTTGTCAGCACCGATACCATGCTCCCCAGAAATACTTCCACCCACCCGTACACAGCACTTCAGAATCTCGCCTCCCAATTCTTCAACCTGTTCCAGTGCTCCCGGAATGGAGTTGTCATAGAGAATGAGCGGATGGAGATTGCCATCGCCAGCATGAAAAACATTAGCAATGCAATATCCATACTTTTGGCCCAGGGTTTCGATTTCGCTGAGCACAGATTCTAGTTGCGTTCGAGGAATGACACCATCCTGGACATAGTAGTCTGGGCTGAGGTGACCCGCCGCCGCGAAGGCAGCTTTGCGGCCTTTCCAGAGTTTTAATCGTTTTTCCGGATCGGTGGCGGCAGTGATGCTACGGGCACCGTTTTGCTTGCAAATGGCTTCAATCCGCTGGCTGTTCGCCTCAACTTCGACTTCAAGGCCATCTAATTCGACCAGCAAAATCGCGGCTGCATCACGAGGATAGCACCCTGTTGCAACTACATCTTCTACCGCATTAATGCTGAGGTTATCCATCATCTCCATACCAGCTGGGATAACTCCCGCTGCAATGATGTCGGCAACAGTGGCTCCAGCAGCGGCAACGCTGGTGAAGTCAGCCAGAAGAACACGCACCGCTTCCGGTTGTTTAAGAATTCTTAGAGTAATTTCTGTGGCAATGCCCAGGGTGCCTTCAGAACCCACAAACAAGCCTGTGAGGTCATAGCCTGGCATTTCCGGGATTTGTCCGCCAACAGTCACAAGATCGCCATTGGGCAACACGAGTTTGAGACCTAAAACATGATTGGTAGTCACACCATATTTGAGACAATGGACACCACCGGAATTCTCGGCGACGTTGCCGCCCACAGAACAAATAATCTGGCTGGAGGGGTCAGGGGCATAGTAGAACCCTTTGCCGCTCACTGCTTGAGTAACCCAATTGTTGATCGCGCCGGGTTGAACCACAACCCGTTGGTTATCCAGGTCGATGCTGAGTATTTTTCGCATTAGTGAAGTAACAATGAGAACGCAGTCCTCGACAGGTAGGGCACCGCCGGACAGTCCAGTGCCCGATCCGCGCGCCAGAAAAGGGATCTGGTTGCGATCGCAAATCCGCACCACCGCTGCCACCTGTTCCGTTGTGCGAGGCAGCACCACCACCGCAGGACGTTGGCGATAGCTGGTCAAACCATCGCACTCATAGGTCAGCAACTCTTCCCGCCGCCGCACCACACCTTTTTTACCCACTACTGCCTCAAACTGCTTAATAATCGGTTGCCAATTTCGGGATTTGTTTTGAACCAACATAACGATTTTGGAGTTTAGAGTTTAGAGTTTGGAGTTTGGATTGAAGTGCAACATTTTGCGGTTCGACTGGCAGAGGATGTTTCTAGACCTATCCATTCTTTGGCTACATTGAGTAAGATCCTCTGACCTGTTAAAGCTCATGGATATTCCAAAAGGATGCACAGGTATTTCGAAACTTCATAAGGGACACCCAGCCACTAGTTTTTATCAAGCGGATTCTGTTTGTCAACGGCTTCCTTTGGGTTGAGCGTTATGCGGATGGAGAGTATTAGTTTTACCCAATCAATCAATTCTGGATCGAGAACAACCTGGAGGAAGAGTTGAGAGCTGGGAAAGTAGCGACGAATTTTGTCAGGCGCTTCCAGCAGCACCGGCATGAGAGCAGGATATTGGTTTAGAAATCGCAAGATTTCCGAGCGTTCCCTTAACCTGTATGTCTGTTCGAGGAATTGAATATTCGCCTGGGGAGTTGCGGTAACTGCATCAGCAATCATACTTGGTGCAACCTCCTATGCTGGCTCTGAACACTATTGTCGCAGGAATTTAAACCTTTGGCTTGCGTTTTGAACCAACAGCACAATCCTCGTTGATAAACTGCTGCACCCGCTGCCAGACCTGCGCTTGTAAATGGGAGGCATCGGCATCGAACCATTCAATGGTGGGATCGGCGCGGAACCAGGTGCGCTGTTGTTTGGCAAATTGTCGGGTGTGCAAGACAGTTAATTCTCTGGCCCGATCGAGCGTTATTTCGCCCTGCAAATATTGTTTCATTTCCCGGTATCCCAGGGTGTCTAACAAGGGCAGGTTGAAGCCATATTGCTGACAGAGGGTGCGGGTTTCTATTTCCCACCCAGCTGCAATCATTTGTTGGGTTCGCTGTTCAATGCGTTGGGTCAGTCGGTCTGCACATGCGCAATCAAGGCCAATTTGCAGGATCGGGTAAGGTGGGGGCTGTTGCCCTTGCTGGGCTGAGATCGGTTTACCCGTGACGTAGAATACTTCCAGGGCTCGAAGCGTTCGCACCCGATCGTTGGGATGAATTTTTTTGGCGGCAATGGGATCGACGTGCTGCAGCCAGTGGTGGCATTGGGGCTGACCGAGGGATTGGAGTTGCGATCGCAATTCCCCATGGGGCGGCACCCTAGGAATTTTCAAGCCCCGCACCACCGAGCGAATATACAATCCAGTTCCCCCCACCAGCAGCGGTAGATTATCGTTTGGGGATCGATGGCAAGTTGCGATCGCAGTTTGAGCCAGCGTCTGATAATCTCCCAGCGTCAAAGTTTCTATTGGCTCGCAGATATCAATCAGCCCATGGGAAACCCGCCGTCGCTCCTCCACAGACGGTTTCGCCGTGCCAATATCGAACTGACGGTAGACTTGCCGCGAATCAGCACTGAGGATCGTTGAACCCAGACGCTGCGCCAGCATCAATGCCAAACTCGACTTTCCTGTTGCCGTTGGCCCACAGAGTGCAATTAGACCAGGCTGGCGAAGAACGAACATTGTTTCAGGTTTCAGGTTTCAGGGAACTGGCTATATGAAGATTGAATATAGCTGAATGCAAGAAAACCAACAAAGACAAAGGCTAGAGAAGAAAACTAAAAAATCAGCAGCATTCAAAACGATCGCGGTTCAGTATGCCAGATTCATTTCCCTCAAACAGGTTTCAATCCTGCCAGTAATGAACATAGCCAGCCCATACTTTCCGGACAAGCAGCAACTTGATGGTGTACCTAATACATTATTCCTTCAACCTCAAAACTTCCCTCCACGGCTGGTTCATAATCGCGCTATCATAGTTCATAGGAACCAATACATCTTACCCTAACCCTCCTAACCCTCAACTCTGCCAACCCTCAACTCCATCAACCCTCAGCCCTGTCAACCCAGATGCATCCCCTGCATAAATTGCCCGTGAAATTGGCCTGGGGTCGCCTCTAACCCTTTTGTGCTATAATCCGGGAGCATTTTTCCATTTCGCGAAGTCACAGACATCTTCGCTGCCAATTAGGAGCTTTTTCATGACCAGTAGCTATAGCGCTGAGCAAATTCAAGTTCTAGAAGGTCTCGAACCCGTTCGCAAACGACCGGGAATGTACATTGGCTCAACCGGGCCGCGAGGACTTCACCATCTGGTTTACGAGGTTGTGGACAATTCCATTGATGAAGCCCTGGCTGGCCATTGCACTCGGATTGAAATAGACCTCAACGCCGATGGCTCTGTCACAGTCACAGACGATGGTCGCGGCATTCCCACAGGCATTCATCCTCAAACCGGAAAATCAGCGCTAGAAACGGTCATGACAGTGCTTCATGCCGGGGGCAAATTCGGCGGCGGCGGCTACAAAGTTTCAGGCGGTCTTCACGGCGTTGGCATCTCGGTCGTGAATGCCCTCTCCGAATGGGTTGAAGTCACCGTTTGGCGAGACAAAAAAGTTCACCTTCAGCGATTCGAACGGGGCGTTCCCACCGCAGACCTGGCAACTGAACCCAGCAAAGAAGCGCGTACAGGGACTTCTGTCTCTTTCTTGCCTGACGAGCAGATCTTTACAACCGTGCGAGAATTTGACTTCATTACCCTGGCCAGCCGCCTGCGGGAACTGGCCTATTTGAATGGAGGAGTCGAAATTGTCTTCGCTGATAATCGCCTTGAATTGCTCAACAGCAGCGAACCGAAAGTCGAGACCTATTGCCACAAGGGTGGGATTCAAGAATATGTCGCCTACCTGAATCGGGACAAACAACCCCTGAACGAGGAAATTATCTATGTTCAGGGAGAACGCAACGGTGTCCAGGTCGAAGTGGCCTTTCAGTGGTGCTCAGATGCCTATTCTGACACGCTGTTGGGATTCGCCAACAATATTCGCACGGTTGATGGGGGGACGCACCTGGAAGGTCTCAAAGCCGTCTTAACCCGCACAATGAATACTATTGCCCGCAAGCGCAATAAGCTCAAAGACAACGATTCTAACCTGGGGGGAGAGCACATTCGGGAAGGCTTGACCGCAGTCATTTCGGTGAAGGTGCCCGATCCAGAATTTGAAGGCCAAACGAAGACCAAATTAGGCAATACTGAAGTGCGGGGCATTGTCGAATCTCTGGTAGGAGAAACTCTGACAGAATATTTGGACTTCCATCCCAGCGTCACCGATGCAATTCTGGAAAAAGCACTGCAAGCCTTTAGTGCCGCAGAAGCCGCCCGCCGCGCTCGCGATCTGGTACGACGCAAGTCGGTGTTGGAATCATCTCCTCTTCCCGGTAAACTGGCGGACTGCAGTTCCAGAGATCCCGCCGAATCAGAGATTTTCATTGTTGAGGGCGACAGTGCCGGTGGCAGCGCCAAACAGGGACGCGATCGCCAATTTCAGGCCATCTTGCCGCTACGGGGCAAAATCATCAACATTGAAAAGACCGACGATGCCAAGATTTATAAAAATGCTGAAATCCAGGCATTAATTGCAGCTCTGGGGTTGGGCATTAAAGGTGAGGAGTTCGACCCGGCGCAATTGCGCTATCACCGCATTGTGATTATGACCGATGCGGATGTGGATGGAGCCCATATCCGAACGTTGCTCTTAACCTTCTTCTATCGTTATCAACGTTCGATGGTGGATCAGGGCTACATTTACATCGCCTGCCCGCCCCTGTACAAAATCGAGCGGGGACGCAGCCACTACTATTGCTACAGCGATCGCGAACTAAACAATCTGATCGAAAACGAATTCCCCTCTAATGCCAACTACACAATCCAGCGGTTCAAAGGGTTAGGTGAAATGATGCCAGTGCAGCTCTGGGACACCACCATGAACCCAGAAACCCGCACGATGAAAAAGGTCGAGATCGAGGATGCTGCCGAAGCCGACCGGATCTTTACCGTCTTGATGGGCGATCGCGTTGCCCCACGACGGGAGTTTATCGAGACCTACGGACCTCGACTCAACCTGGCCGATCTGGATATTTAGGTCTGGATATTTAAGGGAAAACTTGAAGCGATGTGAGGATTTCGGTATTGGTCAATCGGGCGATGAATTGGAACCTGGTAACTTTGGCTCCAGATTCCAATTCATTCCTTGCAGGCTAGCAAAAGGTTCTCAGGGAATGAAAAGACGACCTGAACCCATATAGTTATCCAAATCGAGCAGAATTTCAATCAGGCGTATACTGCATTGCTCCCGATACTTGAAGTCGCTCATGCGATTGATATTTCCCAGTGTAATAACTGGTAAAGAGGCCAAGGTGTTTTTTTTTGTATCGTCTGTTCTAGGGAATCTATATTTTTCATGTTGCGATTGGCGGTTAACATGAGCATCCGTTGGTTTTGGGCTAAACGCCAAACTGCCCGGTCGGACGCTGCGACTGACAAACCAACCTGCTCAAACCAAATGAATTGAAGCGGGATGAATTCGAGCCAGCCTCCTGTTCGAAGATTTCCCATCAAGAGAACTGCGTAGCCTTCGATGTCACGATCGACCAAAATTTTCATATCTTCATGCCAGGTTCGCTTTGCAAGCCTGAAGTTTGGCACGAAGAACTTCTTGTCCAGGCTTAGGAGGCATCGCTGCAATTCGCGCTATCCGCTCGCGATTTGTTGCTTGCCAGTATTGCCGACGTTCTTCCGCTTGCATTAACACAATTTGATACTCAGCCTCAACCTCAGCCCGATTGGCTTCAATGTAAGACAGTGCAACATTAAATTGCTCATCGGTAATCTGCGGGAAATATTGCCGAAAAGACTCCGGTGAATGTCCAGCACAGAGATGATCCATGAATAAGTACAGGGTGATGCGAGTACCAGCGATTGTCAGACCCCGTTCTGTGCGAACGATCGAAGATTGTGAAGTTTGCTCATCAGAGACTAGAGTCATTTTCATTGCCTCAATACGTTATTCCTATCGTCACTCTAGAGTCCAAATACTGGTGGCCAGAGATCGACGATGGGCAACTCCCAACCGGGTAATAAGTCTGGCAGCGTCAACGAGTCGCCATCTTTTAGCACTGTGGTCTTCCCGATAGCGTGTTGAACTGTAACTGTCTTCTGGTCTGGATCGATCAGAATGCCGACCTGAGTGCCCAGCTCCAGGAAAAGTTGGATCTTTTCTTCCAGCGGATCGAGCCGATCGGAAGCTGATTTCACGTCCACCATCAGATCGGGTACGATGGCGGCAAAGGAACGAGGACTACGGCGCAGACGTGCTGCAGAGACAAAAGATACGTCCGGCCCGCGCAGGTAACCATTGGGAAGCCTGAACCCTGCACTCGAGCCGGTGACGCGACCCAGAGCGCGAGGAAGTACCCAGCTTTGCAAGAAAAACAGTAGGCGTGCAATGACTTCCTCGGAGAGGTAATCTGACAATCCCATAATGATAATTTTGCCATCAATGAGTTCGCTTTGATAGTCGAGATGGGCTTTGCAAAGATGGGTTTGCAGCGTTTGCAAATCTTCAACCGTCAAAGGTTCCCAGGATGAATTGTAATCGGCCCATTGCTTGAGGATGAGCGTCCCATCAGTCAGTTCAGTCTGCCAGGGGAGATGGGCTTCCTCCAATTGGGTTTGGAGTTTTTCTAAATCCTCAACGGTCAAAGACATGGTTTTTCCCAGAGACAAATTGGCTGGTATGGCAGAGGGCAGAGGGCAGAGGGCAGAAGGCAGGAGGCAGAGGGCAGAGGGCAGAGGGCAGAGGGCAATGATTGACTGCTGCTTTGATACAACTAAATTTGTGCAAGTTCGTGGTTGGTACTTGAGTACTACAGAGTCTGTCGGGTCACGTTACAGTTTCTTCTACACCCCAGCTCTATTGCACTAAATTAGCTGCGATCGGTCTACTACATTGAGTTTTGAGCCTTTTGTCATGTTCTAATCTATTCTCGTAGTGCGATAACATTTATTTTTCAATTGGCTCAATCCTCGTTTCAGGGAGATGAAGTATTTGAAAAGGCTGAAAGCTTGATTCAGTAAGCGTTACGCCTAAAGCTATAGCTCCGAGCCTAAGATCTGCTTTTGGCAAGGGTTTTGAGTGTTTTCAAGCTCCAACCTCCCCGAAACAGGGATAGAACCTTTCAATTTTATGGCAGTTTTCAAGAGGGAACAGCTTCTCTGGGCTGCTATCCAATACCCAATGGTGGTTCTGGTTTTTTGGGGGGCGCTTCCCAGGATGACCAGGCATAAATTTTCCACATCCCTTCGACCTGGCGGAGCCAGTAGGTGAACATTTCGTCATTGCCGGCTTCATAGACCTGACGAACATCTAATCTGACATCTCCGGCTTCGGGGGCAGGGACGAAGTCGTATTGACTGGCTTCAGCCGTGGTGAGGACTTGTTTGGTTGCGATCGCATAAGAATCAATCGGAATCAGGGCATCCAGATTAAATTCTCGGCCCACTGGATAGAGTACTGCTTTAACACCCGTTTCATCGCCAAGGCGCAAACTTTGCAGATAAAGTTCCAGGGTTCCTTCGGGTGTCTCCTGGGTTGGGCGTGCCGATGGCGATGCTGAGGGCTGCTCTGAAGCGTAGGGAGAGCGGGATGGAGAGTCAGAGTGCGGCATAGAGCACCCTGTCAGCCCCAATACAATTGGCAATCCAATTGGCAATCCAATTGCTAGAAGACATCGACTCATCGGTTCAAAAGGTCGGTTTCTCCACCCTTTTGAACGGCTCAACTTGCAAAACCCAACCACCAGACCTCGTTCCCTCCAATCGTGTGAAGTACTCTCCAGGATAAACCGTGGAGGGATTGAACTATTGTATAGGCCAAGGGAAGCAGGGGAGGTGGGGGAAGCAGGGGAGGTGGGGGAAGCAGGGGAGGTGGGGGAAGCAGAGGAGGTGGGGGATGAGAAGTTTATAGACTCTGCTGATAGGGCAGATGGCGTTACAGGTAGAAATCAGAAGGAATGGGGAAGGGAAAGTTGGCTAAAAGCAATCCCAATTCGATTTGGAAATGCAATCGATAAAATTTGCAGAACGCTTGTCCAGCAAGGTTTTTACCAATCCAAAATCACCAATCTAAAATCCAAAATGGTATGAGAGCCTGATTGGGTCTGGGTTGAATGGCTAGAGAAACTATTAACAAAACTTAAAATCAAGAGCGAACCGAGCGTCCCGGTAGAGTAGTACGCTGAAAGGCATTAGTTCTATGATTTGAATATTATTCGAGGACAAAACAAACATGGTTCAACGTGGTTCTAAAGTTCGGATCCTGCGTAAGGAATCCTACTGGTATCAAGATGTCGGAACGGTGGCCTCTGTTGATAAGAGCGGAATCAAATACCCTGTCATCGTTCGCTTTGACCGCAATAATTATACGGGCATGAGTGACAGCCTGGGTTCCTATGGTGTTTCAACCAATAACTTTGGTATGGATGAAGTGGTTGAGGTTGAGCCGCCGAAGAAGAAAAAGTAGTCCTGGGCTGAGGTAGGGAAGGAAGATTTTGTGCCGGAACTACCAGAAGTTGAGACGGTTCGCCGGGGTCTAAATCAAATGACCCGGGGTTTAGAGATAGTGGGTGGGGACGTGTTGCTAGCGCGCACAGTTGCCCACCCATTTTTGGTAGCAGATTTTTTAGCTGGACTGCAAAGAAGCGCGATCGCGCAGTGGCATCGCCGCGGCAAGTACCTGCTGGCAGAATTGACCCGATCCGGGCAAGCTGCAGGGTGGTTGGGTGTTCATTTGCGGATGACGGGTCAGCTGCTCTGGTTGTTGCAGGATGACCCGTTGCAAAAGCATACTCGCATACGACTGTTCTTCTCCGATCGGCGCGAGTTACGGTTCGTGGATATGCGTACGTTTGGTCGTCTGTGGTGGGTCTCGCCTGAAGAAGAACTGGACAATGCGATCGCAGGTCTGCAAAAACTCGGCCCGGAACCCTTCTCTGCCGATTTCTCGCTGGATTACTTGGCGCAGGCCCTGAGTCATCGTCGCCGCCCAATCAAAAATGCCCTGCTCGATCAATCCCTGGTAGCGGGGGTGGGCAATATCTATGCCGATGAAGCCCTGTTTCTCAGCGGCATCCGTCCCACCACCCTCTGTACCGTCCTGCGTCGAACGCAAATCCAGCGCCTGCACAAGCAATTGATCCAGGTTCTCCAGGCCAGCATTGAGGTGGGGGGTACCAGCTTTAGCAGTTTTTTGGACGTCCGGGGCATTAATGGCAATTATGGCGGCGTCGCTCAAGTGTACAACCGCGAGGGGCAGCCTTGTCGTACGTGCGGCCAGCCCATCCAACGCATTAAGTTAGCTGGACGATCGGCCCATTTCTGTCTCCAGTGCCAGAAATAAAGTGTTTTTGCCTAAACGATCTTACACTGCCGACTCTACCTCTCATTTGATTGTAGAACCTGAAACCCAAGCGAGCAACCGGGTCAGACAACTGTTCCAGCAAGTCCAGCGCACGGTTGCGAATGCGAGCAAACAACAGCGCATTATAGAATTGATTGAGAAAGTGCTCATCTATATCAAATAACGACGACCCCCGCCCACTGTTCTGATGCAAAGAAAACGAGGCTTTTTAAAGCGTCAACTGCTGGTCTGGCTATAAAGGGAAAGAGTTGGTACTTCCAACAGCGGTTTGTGTGGACCGCAGATGATTTATGGGTAGTTGTTTTTGGATTAAGAGGGTTAGAAGGCAACCCAATTGTCCAGGTTATGAATAGGCCTTTGGAGGATATTACCCGGCTTCTGGAACATGGTGGATATGAAGTTGACTCTGAAGCGGTTACATCACCGGAAGAAACTGCAGCGTTAGAACTTCCTGAATTGATCGATATGCTGCAGTTGGCTCCTGAACGAGAGTGGAAGAGTACTTACATCCTGGGACTATCCATAGCACTGCCGATTCAAGACCTGGATGCTGCCCAGCCAGTGCTTGACGACTTCGTCACGCTCTTTCCACTCTTTCGTGCAGCAACAAATGTGTTCCTGGGTGAGGACGATCGGCTTCAGGACTACGTAAAATGTTTTTGGGATTGGCAAAATCAGCTGCAGGGTCAGGATTCTGCAACCATTACTAGATTTTTCCCTGACGAAGTCGATTCAGCACAAAAATTTCGCGAGGGAGCAGTACGACAGGTCTCCGTTAACGCCTATGAACGAGATCCTAAAGCTCGTCAAAAATGTATTGATTGTTACGGCTCAAGTTGTTCAGTGTGTGATTTCGACTTTGGCAGGACGTTTGGACAATTGGGTCAAGGGTTCATTCATGTTCATCATCTACGTCCTATTGCAGAAATTGCGGCGAAATACGAAGTCGACCCTGTAAAGGATTTACGTCTTGTCTGTCCAAATTGCCATGCCATGATTCATCGACGTTTGCCGTCACTGAGTATTGAAGAAATTCAGATATTGTTGAAGTCTAATCGCATTTTTACTCCCTGACATGGTCAGTCTAGCAAACGTTAGAGAGTCACTGAGAGAATCACAATTGTACGTTTATGAGGCTACTTGTTTCTGCTGTTAGTAAATAGGGTTAGTAGATAGGGTGGGCAAAGGACTATGTCTGTGTGCGATCGCAATTTACCATAGACAGGTGTAGAATAGAAGCTACAACTCTCAAGTCGCTTTGGAGGCACTATGACTCCACCTGCTGTTACCCCCAAAACTACTGTTCAATCCAGATCTGAGCCACAGCAACCCAGAAAATTTACCTTTGAAGAATACTGTGCCTACGAAGATGGCACAGACAATCGCTACGAACTTGTCAATGGTTATTTACGCCTTATGACCTCACCCGCTGGCTGGCATATTTTGATCTGCGAATTCCTGGTTTATATTTTCAATCAATTATTTCAAAAGACTGAAACTCCATTATGGGCAGTGAGAGAAGTGGGAGTTCGTACAGGTGGAAATACTTCCCGCATAGTCGATATTTGTGTCAACTGGGAGCACCATTGGCAAAAGCGTTTCCGCTCCGAGGAAAAGGGGATTTTTCTGCAAGATCGAACGCCATTGCTGGTAGTGGAAGTGACCAGTACAAATAAAAAGGAAGATTACGAAGCAAAATATCAAGAATATGCCTCGATCGGGATTCCAGAGTACTGGATCGTCAACCGGAGACGGGAACAGCTTCGCATTTGTACCTTAGCCGCGTCGGGAGAGGGCTATGTGGATCGCGAATTTACCAAAGGAGAGCGCCTCGTATCCAAAGTATTGCCGCAGTTGGAATTAACGGTGGACGAGGTACTGAATCCGCCTACAGTCAGGGCGTTGCTCGAGCTAGAGCAGTCCCGACAAACAGCATTGGAGCAACGGGCTACAGAATCGGAGCAACGGGCTACGGAATCGGAGCAACGGGCTACGGAATCGGAGCAACGGGCTACAGAATCGGAGCAACGAGCTACGGAATCGGAGCAACGGGCTACAGAATCGGAGCAACGAGCTACAGAATCGGAGCAACGGGCTACAGAATCGGAGCAACGGGCTACAGAATCGGAGCAACGGGCTACGGAATCGGAGCAACGGGCTACAGAATTGGAAGCCATGTTGGCTCGCTACCAGGCACAATTTGGCAATCTGGCAGACAATGCTACGGATTAATGGTGTCTGCAATGGTGTCGGTTATTTCTCGACTGAGAATGGCAGGGTTGCGAATAGTATTGCGAATCAGGACAGTCATCATCATCCACCTATGTTCAGTTCATCTAACCATTGGAAACTGAGCTAGAGTTGATGATGCGATCGCACTGCTGATGATATACGCTTTTTCGGTTGACAGAGTATTAACTAGCTCATTTAAATTAGCTGAAGACGATTGTTCCCGTACTCTGCAGTATAACAAATCGTTGCAGCCGAATCATCCCAATTAACTTTTCAGTTAAACTCCTAATGAATTAGCGGTTAACTGAGTTCAGCCGTTAGCTGGACTTGCAGTCACCGAAAGCGCAACGCAAGCAACCACAAGTCAGAGAGGCGAATGGTCGAGCAAGGAGAGGTTCCGTTCTACGCTGCAGTGCTTCAAAGCCAGAAGGAGTCGGGATGGCTGCGGACGTCGACGATTGCCGCTGGAAGACACCTCATTTTCGGTGTCGTTTCGTCGACGCATACCTATCGAGTGCAGAATCCCAGCGACCGATTCCGCGAAGCGCTGCTTGGTGGCGAGGTAATATCTGAGGAGGAAGCTGCTCGATCGGCACTTGACCAGGTGAACGCAATCGACGATCTAGACTTTGTCTCTGCGCTAGAGTTTGCCGTTGGTGTCTTTGAACCGACGATGGCCTTCGTAGACCTTGCTTGGATCGGTGGTGTAGCGGTTATAGGAATTTCTGGAGACGAGTGGAAACTGATAAACGACCCTCATCTCGTGTATCGACAGCACAAAGAGAACGAACGGGATGATTTTTCCGGCAGAATGGTGACTCGAGCTTTCAACCCAACCAGACTTGCCGAGAGAGCTGAACGGAGATCGATCGACCTGAGATCTTTGGATTGGGTTGTCTTCTCGACCTGTGAACCTGATAGTCTTGAGAGAGACAAAACGCCGCCGATCGCTCTACCAGATGAAACACTCTCCTCGCGTATTCTTGCAACATCGATTGCGAACGCATGGATTGATGGTAGTGGAATTTATGCTGAGATCTCGGTTGTCGTCGTTAACCTCACAGCAGGACGTGCTAAGTACGCACGCTCGGAGAGACAGTAAGGCTAAACCGGCTAACAATCTGCAGGAAAGGACTCGATCTGTCTTAACTGAGTAGGGGTGGTTCTTTGCTTGCAGGATGAGGAGCCACTATTTACGTCGCAGCGGCTTTAGAGGATTTGCTGAGAGGGGGAATTGTTTCTAAAATTATCAACCCAAAGGTAGAATTGTGAGGCTGTTCATAGAGCTAGTGATGTTTTTATAGACGAGAACGTAGACTCAGAACTCTGGAACGTTTTAGCATGACTTATTGCCTGGGTATTATTACTTGCTACGGTTTAGTGATGGCGGCGGATTCCCGCACAAATGCGGGTGTTGACTATATTTCCACTTACAAGAAACTGTTTGATTTTTCCCAACCGGGCAAGCGGGTCATTCTGCTTTGTACTTCGGGGAACCTCTCGATTTCTCAGGCTGCGATCGCAGGACTGCGCCAGGACCTAAATCTACAAACAGAAACCAACCTCCACAGCTTGCCCAGTCTCTACGAAATTGCCCGTTACATTGGCAGTAAAAGCCGCCAGATCCAGGAACAGGATCGCGAATGGCTTGCCAAAGACAACATCGATGCCCACTGCAATTTTATTCTAGGTGGGCAGATCAAAGGCTCAGAACCCGAATTGTATCTGATCTATACTCAGGGCAACTGCATTAAGGCCACTGAAGAAACCCCCTTCTTGCAAATCGGTGAAACCAAGTATGGTAAACCTATCCTTGACCGTACGCTTAGTTTTGAAACCTCAGTAGAAGCCGCAGCGAAGTGTGCTCTACTTTCCATTGACTCCACTATGAAATCTAACATCTCCGTTGGCCCGCCCATTAATCTGATGATGTACGAAAAAGATACTTTATTTGTGAAGCATCACTTACGGCTACGATTAGGCGATCCCTATTTGGCTAAAATCCGTGAATTCTGGCAAGCTTCACTGAAACAAGCCTTCGAGCAAATGCCCGATATCAACTGGCAACACTGCCCCGACGCCTCCCAAGAAGAAATCTTGACCGATTAAATAAATTGGTTGGCATAACCCGCATTAGACCGGTTGGCATAACCTGCGACGCAAGCAAATCTGGATTAAACATCTAGCAAAGCTCCAGTCTTGCGAGTCTGCTATCTTCTACCCCCTGCTAAAAGTGCTACCTTAGCGATCGAAAGAAAAAGTTCCAGCTAAAATGTTATTCCACTTCGATGGCCGAACCAGAAACTGATAAAGCGATTCTGGTAGATCCAGATTGGCATAAGAACAAGCGCGATCGCACATCAGGGGACAGGGTGATACACCAGCAATAAACAATGTTTCAGCAAACAGTGTAGAGGGAACATGCGAACGATTGCAGAGATTAACGATAAAATCGAGCACAAAAAAGCAGTCATCTGTACTGTAGAAGAGCTGAAAGCGCGAGTGATTGAAACCAGTATTGCCCAGGTTGCCAAAGAAGTCGATGTTATCACCACTGGCACCTTCGAACCCATGGAATCTTCAGGAGCGATTCTCAACCTCGGTCACACCGATCCACCGATTAAGATTCGTCAATGCTGGTTAGACGGCGTCCCAGCGTACTCTGGTTTTGGGGCTGTCGATCTTTACCTGGGCGCTACTCAAGTGGCAGAATATACTAATACTGGCGAATCTGGAGAGGGAGAAGACTCCCGACAAAGTGATACAGCACGCGGTATGCGGGGTGGCGGACACGTTATTAGCGATCTGATTGCGGGCAAGCCTGTGCAGTTGCGAGCCGTTGGTCAGGTAACAGACTGTTATCCCCGTGCTTCTTTGGAAACCACCATCAGTTACGAAACCATCAACCAATTCTATTTATTTAATCCCCGCAACCTCTACCAGAACTTCATTGTTGGTGTCAATGGCGGCGATCGGTCCCTATTCACCTACTTAGGCCCGCTCCAGCCCCGTTTAGGCAATGCCGTATATTCCAACCCAGGTGCAATTTCTCCTCTGTTGAACGATCCAGATCTGCAACTTATTGGCATCGGCAGTCGGATTTTTCTAGGCGGAGGCATTGGCTACGTCGCCTGGGAAGGAACGCAGCACTTCCCCTTACAGAAACGCCTGCCCAACCGAACGCCCATTGGCCCTGCTGCAACCCTGGCACTCATTGGCGACGCCAAACAAATGAACAGCCGCTGGGTACGAGGCTGTGCCTTCAAAAGCTATGGCCCCTCAATCATGCTAGGCGTTGGCGTACCGCTTCCTGTCCTGGACGAATCAGTGGTAGCCCGCTGTGCTGTCCGCGATGAAGACCTTGTCGCACCCATCGTAGACTTCTCAATTCCGCGTCGAGTACGACCCACCTTTGGACTGGTTAGCTACGCTCAGCTCAAATCTGGCCGTATCACCATCGACGGCAAGAGCGTACGGGTTGCTCCTCTGGCCAGTATCTTCCTGTCGAGGCAGGTTGCATTGGAGCTCAAACAATGGATTGAGGCCGGTCAGTTTATGCTCGCAGAACCCGTCGCTCCCATGCCAATGGATCGGGTCTTTTTGCCCCAGAATCTATGGGGATCGCAAATCTCACTTTGACGAGAGCATAAGTCAGTTACAATTTTAGAGAACTCAATCTTTGACCTGCAAGGATTTTAGCTGCAACCTGATGACGATATTATGGCTAGAGATAAATACCATGAAGTAGTCAAAACAGCGCTCGTTAAAGATGGATGGCTGATTACAGACGATCCTTTGATTGTAGAAGCAGGCAAGCGAAAAATTCAGGTAGATCTGGGAGCCGAACGGCTACTTGCAGCTGAAAAAGAAGGCGAAAAAATTGCTGTAGAGGTCAAAAGCTTTGTGGGTGTTTCAGCATTGCATGATTTTTATCAGGCTCTGGGTCAGTTTAACTTTTATCAATATGCCCTTGAGAAAAAAATGCCTGAAAGAACGCTTTTCCTAGCTGTTCCAGTTGATATCTACGAAGATTTTTTTAAAGAAGATTTCATCGAAGATTTATTAGCCTGCTACCAAGTCAAGTTGCTCGTTTACCAAATCGATCCAGCAATTATCGAACAATGGATAAGATAGCAAAATATAAATCGATTGCCCGTCAGATCGCCCTTGAGACTGGAAAACTGGGCGAGCGTCCCGATGATGACGTCAAAACCCAGTTTATTTTAGATGACGAACGCGGACACTATCTTCTTTATTTCAATGGCTGGCGTGGTTCTAAACGCACCTATGGCTGCTATTGCCATATCGATGTGACTGAAAGCGGTAAAGTTTGGGTTCAACATGACGGCACCGACCTGCGTCTTGCCGATCGACTGGTCGATCGAGGTATTCCAAAGTCAGATATTGTTTTAGGGTTTCACGCCCCAATTCGGCGTCCAGATACGGGCTTTGCTGTGGAGTAATTTGGAGTGATTTTTCCATTTCAATGTTCTTTCTGGGCCTCTTTTTGAGCAATCAGATTATCGAAATTCCTATCTTCCTTCAACTGCTTCATCAAAACGTTCCATCTCTTCCGGTGTCAGATCGTTTAAAAGACCAGCCGTTGCTTCAATTGTCATCACAGAACTAATCCGTCGGCTGAGTTCGCGATCGTCAAGAGACAATAGTTCTTCAGGTGCAAACCGTTGGAATCGCCTGGTTATCAGTTGAACCATATCATTCCCATCCAATTTTTCCTGAAATAGCGACTTGCTCTGCATTAAGTCTTTAACCATTGCAGAGAGGCAAGCGGTTGCCATATCTCGATGCGATGAAAGTTGAACCCTATCTGCCTCCAATTGTTCAAACGCCTAACTATTGCTGATAGCTGTTCAGAGGTAAGGATTTTTGAGCGCACGGGATCCACCCGTGCGCTCAAAAATCCTTACTTGTTTATTACTAACCTATTGCCATCCTACCGTCTGTCACGGATTGAAACGAAGTTTCAGGTTCAACGAGGATGCCAATCCCGATAAGGATTTTCCCATTGGGGGTTGGATTTGGGAGTCTTCCTCATCGTTGTTTGATTTTTGGACTCTGTTTTTGTTCGATTTTTGGACTTTGCTTTTGGCGATTTCTCTCGATCTTTCTGGGGAGGGTGGGGATGCGTGCGATCGATCAGAGATGTCTCGATCCAACTGAGATCGTCTTTGCGTTCCTGGGGCTGAGAGGGTTGGGTCTGGCCGATCTGAGGAGGATGCTTGAGCTGATTTTGCTTGAGTGAAGCGAGGTCTTCTTGTTTTTTCCGGTACCGCTTGTACTCTTGCCAGGATACTTCTCGCTTACGGGGGGGACGTTCTCCTGTGGCTGGTTTTGAGTCCGAAACGCCTTGTCTATCTGGTGCTTGAGGTTGCAATGCTTGGGAGAGCGCGCGCTCAACAGCTGCAGGTAGGGTGTTCCAGGTGATCTTTTCATCGTGCAGCACTGTTTTTAGTCGCTTCAGGCTCTGTTGCTGCGTGGTTGATTTTTGTTGATCTCTGAGGGGAGTGCGAGGAGTCGGTAATTGGATCTGAACTGCGCTCAACGCCTGTTTTACAGCTTGAACGATCTGAGGCCCATACTCTTCCTTGCCCCGGCGAAATTGATGTTCGTAGCCTTCTTCGCTGTTTGCATATAGAACAGGTAGGTGATTCAGTGTATATGCCACCACATCAATAGGATGAATTCTGTTTGCAGCCTCTTCAGGGAGAGATTGAAGCTGCTGCTTCACTTCCTCCTCAACTAGAAGTTCCATAATGTTCCTATAGGTTTCCATCAGGTTACCTATGCAGGATGGCGAGCACCGAATCTACCCCCATGATAGGTCAGACCCCTCATTTCTGGGAGCAAATTTGTAAAACTCTTTAATAGACCTGTCCGAGAACTGGAGTGGAAGCCCCCCTCAGGGGGGCTTCCACTCCAGTTTCCGAATAAGTCTAATAGTGTTGAAAACCTCGATCGAAATTAGAGATATAGCCCTCAGAAATGAATCAGGCCATATCAAAAGGCTCAAAACTAGATTTATTAAGTCTTTCGCCCATATTTTCGGCCTTCTGCTTTCTGCTATTGCGATTGGGAAGCGCGTAAAGTCTGGGGCCTAAGTCGTAGTTAGATTTGCACTCATATTGTTTAAGGATTCTGCATCATGATGGTAATGTCGGCATTGCTCGCTTTTGCGATCGCAGATTGTCAATAACCTGACGGGAGCAAACAATCAGGAAAAATTCGAGATACTACTGCTAGTATGAATGTTTTGCATGTGCTAGAACCGATTGCAGTTTACCTTCGCATTCATCATCTCAGTGTTAGCTTTGCAATCATGCTGTTGGGAAGAAAGAGCTAGAACTTCCCTAATTTCCTGACGGGGTGACAACAAGCTTGAAAAGGAGGCTGGGGTTAGGGTGTGGGGAGGTAGTAGACCGAAGAAGTTCTACACCAGGAGGTAAGGGATGAGAAGATGGTAGATTTGACTTTTCAAACATGCGTTTAAGATAAAATATAAAAAAACTAATAATTACAGATGAAAAAGTGAGGAATACTATGACATCAAAAATTTTGATTGTTGATGACGAATCTTCCCTTGAAAAACTTATAAGATTACATTTCAGAAAAAAAGTCAGATCTAAAGAATTTGAATTTTTATTTGCTCAAAATGGCCGAGAGGCGTTAGATATTCTTCAGTCTGGCCAACAAGTCGATCTGGTTTTGACGGACATTAATATGCCAGAAATGGATGGTTTGACATTCCTGATGAAAATCCCCGAAATCGATCCGACGCTAAAAGCAGTAGTCGTTTCAGCTTATGGCGATATGTCAAATATTAGAACAGCCATGAATCGTGGTGCTTTTGATTTTCTGACTAAGCCAATAGACTTTCAAGATCTAGAAATTACTATTAATAGAACCCTGGAACATATTCAGCAAACTAGAAAAAATGCACAATTATTGCAGCAAACTCAAAGTCAACTTATTCAAACTGAGAAGATGTCTGCACTGGGTCAGTTGATATCTGGAGTTGCCCATGAAATCAATAATCCCCTTGCTTGTATTTCTGGCAATCTTGAGTTCGTTGACGAATTTCTATCAGATTTTTTGAAAGTCTTTCATCTCTACCAGGAAAAATTTCCCGACCCTGGCACTGAAATTGAGCAGGAGATTGAGGAAGTCGATCTGGATTGTCTGATGTCAGAATTGCCCGGTCTTCTTGTATCAATGCGCGATGGTACAAAACGGATTGCCAATTTAAGCAAGTCACTGAGAATTTTCTCTCGTTCAGATAACTATCAGAAGGTCATTTGCGATATTCATGATGGCCTTAATAGTACATTGTTGCTGTTGAAACATCGATTGATCGGCGATCGAAAATCCCCACCCATTCAGGTGATCCAAGAGTATGGAGATCTCCCGCCTATTGAGTGCTATCCTGGGCAATTAAATCAGGTATTTATGAATCTTTTGGCGAATGCGATTGATGCGCTGAATGATACTGGGCGGGGTTCAGCAGACAATGGCGGAGCGATTGCTCCTAAGAAAATTACGATTCGGACTGAGTTTAAAGAAGAGGATGAGCTTGCGGTTGTTTCGGTTAAAGATAACGGACCAGGAATTCCGGAAAAATTGATAGAACAAGTCTTTGAACATTTGTTTACCACGAAGCCAGTGGGCAAAGGAACGGGGCTGGGGCTATCAATTGCCCGCCAGATTATTGAGGAGAAGCATGGTGGGAAGCTGCAATGTCTGTCGGTGCCAGGTCTGGGAGCGGAGTTTATTATTGAACTGCCGACTGGCTTGCGGCAGTAGGAATTTTTTGTTGTTAGATTTTTTGCTATAGACACCGTTGAATTTGCACCTGGTTTCTGATGTCGATTCGGTTTGCTGTTGTAAGTTTGCAGCTCTGAAGCCTGGATAGATAGGAAACATTTTGAGGCGGGTTCAGCGCCAAACGATATGACTGCATTGAGGAGAGTGCAAGGGTTTGAAGATCTTACAATTACTGGACCCGCACCAACGGCGTAATTTGTCGACCCTTTTTATTGCTGGCCTTGTGTTTTGGTCAAGTCTGGCAAGTATGTTGCCAACTCTACCTCTCTATGTCAAGGATGTGCTGGGAGGTACATCTCAGCAGGTCGGCATTGTTATGGGTAGTTTTGCCATTGGGTTGTTGTGTTCGCGTACCTGGCTAGGTCGTCTGGCCGATCAGCGTGGTCGGAAGATTGTGTTGTTGATTGGGACTGCAGTCAGCACAATTGCGCCCCTCAGTTATCTTGTTGTGGGAGGATTGAGCGGGAAACTGATGCCTTGGTTCCCTTTTGAAGCTGTCGGCGAGCCGTTCTCCCAATGGGTGTACCCAATTCCTTTCATGATCGTGCTCCGGGCTTTTCATGGGATCAGCATCGCAGCCTTTGCAACTGCTTATATTGCGCTGGTTACCGATCTGGCTCCGCCTAAACAGCGGGGTGAGTTTCTTGGCTATATGAGTCTGGTTAATCCATTGGGACTTGCGATTGGCCCTGCTATTGCGGGGATGCTTCTAGAGACCAGAGGCTACGAAGCCCTATTCCTGCTGGCTGTGGCTCTTGGGGGAGCTGGCTGGCTCAGTATCTTGTGGATTCAGCCAGTCCCTGTTCTGTCGGCAACAGCAACGCTTCCCCAAACGCCTAAGGCAACTGAAAGCAATGAAACTCCAGTGCGAGCAAAACGGCATGAGGGAAGCAACGACCCATCATATTCTTCAGTGGCTCTAGATAAGGAGCAACTGGAGCCAGAGCGCGATCGGCTTTTACAGAAACATGTCAGAATGCCTTACTGGATTTTGCTGGGTAGTCCTTCTATTGGCATTCCAGCGTTGATTTTGTTCTCTGCTGGGCTTGTTTTTGGTACAGTCGCAACATTTTTGCCGTTGTTTGTGAAAGAAATTGAGCTAGCAACAAATGCAGGATTGTTTTACACAGCTGCTGCGATCGCAGGTTTTTCTACTCGTGTGGTTGTTGGGCAAGCAGCCGATCGCTATGGCCGGGGTCGGTTAATTACTCTTAGCTTAATGTTCTACAGTGCTTCGATGGTGGCTTTATGGGCTGTAGATTCGACCTTCGATTTGCTGCTTGCTGGACTGATTGAAGGAATAGGATTTGGCATCTTGATCCCAACGGTTTCAGCGCTCATTGCCGATCGCTGCCGCCCATGGGAGCGCGGCCGCACCTTCGGCTTGTGCTTGCTAGGTTTTGACTTGGGACTTGCGGTCGCAGGTCCCATTCTGGGAACGATTGCCCAACCCGGCAATCATCGATCGCTATTTGGCATTGCAGCAGGTTTGGCTTTCCTGGCAACCCTCACCTTCATTACCCAATCCAGCAAGGACTTACGTCATTCTATACGATTTGCTCTAGGGGGGGGCAGAGATGTTTATGCCATCAAAGACTTGGGCTAATTTAATAGACTTGTCCGAGAATCGAAGTGGAAGCCCCCCTCAGGGGAGCTTCCACTTCAATTTCCGCATGAATCTAATCCTAATAAAACTAAAGATTGCCACAACCCAGGAGACTTGCTAAAGCGGCTGCGATACAAGACTAAAATTGTGCAAATTCGCATTCAACAAATTTGCACAATCTTTTGGGTCAAAATCACAGCCCTCTCTACACTCGAATGGTACTGACATTTTGCTTAAGGAAGTGCCATTCTCCTCATAAAACCAACTTCTATGGAACATATTGTATACCCGGGGAGTTCCCCAGTTGCAAGCATAATTGAGCGCTTGGGTACTACCTGTACGCTCAAGTATCCTTATGGGGTTACCCCAATTATCATTTCTCAAGAGTTTAGAGAAATAAAAATTGGGAAGCCTAACAGAACAACTTCCCAACCTTTTGCCAAAACCGCTAGAGTTCAGAAGAACCCAAAGACAGTTTTCTATCTAACTAAAACGGGCCAGGAGGGATTCGAACCCCCGACACCGTGGTCCGTAGCCACGTGCTCTAGTCCACTGAGCTACAGGCCCCTGAGCAGAATCAATCCTAGCACACTGCAATCCAATGACGCAAAATCCTTCTATTTCTTCCCCGTCTAAGACCTCCGATTCAGCAGTCCCAAATTCTTCTGTTTCTTTGCCAGCTAAGGCTTCCGATTTAGCAAACCCGCTCACCCACCTCGATCGAAAAGGTCAGGCCAGGATGGTTGATGTTTCTGCTAAAGAATCAACCTTGCGTAGGGCTGTTGCTGGCGGTCAGGTGCGCATGCAGCCAGCAACTTTTGCTGCGATCCAACAAGGCAACGCTCCTAAAGGAGATGTAGTTGCAACTGCCCGCTTAGCCGGAATTATGGCAGCCAAACAAACAGCATTGCTGATTCCCCTTTGTCATCCCTTGCCCCTCCACAAAATTGAAGTGCAAATTTCTCCCGATTCTCAGCTACCGGGATATCAAATTCAAGCAATGGTGCGCACTAAAGCTGAAACTGGAGTGGAAATGGAAGCTCTGACCGCTGTTTCTGTGGCAGCTCTAACCCTCTATGACATGGCCAAAGCTCTAGAGAAATCCATTCAAATCGAATCCATTCGACTATTGAGCAAAACCGGGGGAAAATCAGACGATTATCAAGATCGAGCAGTAGAAATTCTCTAAAAACAAGCAAACAGGCTTTTCCTAACAAAATGTTAAGTGATATCATGCACTCCAATCTCCAAATCCAACCCACCACTCTCTAGAATAAGTACATTCTTTCTATAGAGAGTCCTTTGTTTTCCGTCCGCATAAAATTTTATCGTTCAAATTTGAACAAAAATTTTCCCCTTCCGAGCCAAAAGTGAATTGGAGGCAATTGACATGGAACTGTCCACCAGCTTGCAAAGTCAGCGGTTCCAAGACCAGATCCGAGAAGTAGGAATTCATGAGGAGTGTTGGTATCCGGTGGGTTGGGCCAATCAACTGAAGCCTGGAGATCTGGTACCAGTGACCGTTTGGCAACAGGCGATCGCCCTCTATCGCGATGCTAGCGGTCAGCTTCATGCAGTTGAAGATGCCTGTCCCCATAAAGGCGTTGCCCTACACAAGGGTGAAGTTAAAGATGAGCGTCTTGTTTGCCCGTATCATGGCTGGGAATTTGACGCTAGCGGCCAATGCAAACATATTCCTTACTGGCCCCCGGAAAAAAAGTTGCCTTGCGCTCAGGTGCGTCGATATCCCATCCAGGAAAGATACAATCTGATCTGGATTTTCCCAGGCAACCCAACCCAGGCCAATCCCGATCGGATACCTGATATTCCAGAGTGTAGAGAGCCAGGTTGGTTTGTGGTACCCATTACAGCTCGCTTTCAAGCCCATTTTTCCTTTTGTAATGACAATACTATGGATGTTTTTCACGGTTTTTTGCACCGGAATTTGCAGGGATGGTTTGACCCGGTGTTAATTGCGTTGCAAGAGGCTGACGATTGTGTCCGCGCCCAATATCAGGTTTCTTACGGGGGACTCGCCAGCAAGTTGTTGGGATTGAGCGATCGCGCCGATCGCGTTACTACTCGAACCATCTCGATTGAGTACCGTTATCCGCACTACCACACGACTATGGAGGACGTTTCTTCGTTACATTTGATGCGTCTTCCGGTTGGACCAACAGAAACTCGTTCTTATTCCCTACTATTTGTTAAAATCCCCTTACCTGTGTGGGTGCTGAAGGGAATCCAACCGCTGCTAGTCCCTTTTGTCCGCAAATTTCTGTTCATGCGTTTTCTGATGCAAGACGTTGAGATGGTGGAGAGCGAGCAGCGTACCTATCTGGCCAATCCCAGGCGGCGTTATGTGGAAGTCAATCCGGCGATCATTGCGCTTCAGCGAGTGATTGTGCGGCAATATGAGCAATTTATGCAAAAATCGAGACAATTAGGCGATCGCAACAGTGCGGAGGTAGAAACATCTGCTTCCTTGCCAAGGGCGATAAAATCATCAGAAGATCGAACCGTGTTAACTCAGGCAAACTCAACTGGATAAAGTCACTTTTATCCAGTTGAGTTTGCCCCCTTGCCAGTCAGAGATCTCAATTTGCTCTGGCTTTCTCCTAGTTCAGGGTCTGGCATTGAAGCTGGATTGATGCGTCTGCCAAAACGTTTAAGGGACTTCCAAGGAACAAATTATTTCAACATATGATACAACCCAAAACTATAACAATGACTTTGGAACACTTTTTGATCTGGAAGTCACCAGACTGCTTCCCCTCTGAGATTATGTTAAACCCAGTTAGAGGCAAACATGCAAAGCGACAGGCGATTTTAGGATAAGGGTGAGGGGATTTTACTGTGCAAGTTGTTAAAGAATATGTTCAGCGATGGTACGAGAGCGGACTCGATCCTGATGAGTACGTTTGTCATGCCCGTCAAGGGAATCTGGTTGATATTGAAGAGACAGCGACTGGCGAGCGTCGGACAGTCTTGACCTTTTGTACCAACGATGTTTTAGGCTTGGTGCAGTCTAAAGCGGTTCAGCAAGCAGCCATTGACGCTATCTTGCAATATGGCACCTCCAATAGTTCTTGTTCGGTGTTGAGCGGTCGTATCGATCTTCACCGGCAGCTAGAAGATGAAATTTCGGCTTTCAAGCACCTGTCCCATACTCAGCTTTTCTTGAATGCCTGGATGGCGATGCAAGCTCTTATGGATGCATTTTGCCATTTAGCCATTCCAGTTCCTGGATTTCAACATTGTCGAGAGACCTTAATTCTGACTGATGTTCTGAATCATGGTTGTATTGTCTCTGCTGTGGTAAATGCAGGTACCCGTTCCGGAAAAGTCTTTGGTCATAGCCCTCGCGTCCGTGTCAAGGCTTATCGCCATTGCGATATGAACGATTTAGCTCGCAAGCTGAAACGTTACGTCAAGCCTGACGATCGCATTATGGTTGTTTCTGATGCTGTGTTCTCGATGGATGGCGATATTGCTCCGTTGCCTGAAATGTTGGATATCTTGCAACATTATCCGGGCAGCGTTCTGTTGATGGATGAAGCCCACGCCAGCGGTGCCATTGGTGCTACTGGTCGAGGCATTTACGAGCACTTTGGTCTTCTGCCTCAGCATGCCATCGAACGGGGAGTTGTGCCGCTGATTATGACTACTTTTTCGAAGTTTGCTGCTTCTGCTGGGGCTGCCATTAGCAGTCATGTGTCTGAGTTGAAGCCGTTGCTGAATGTTTCACCGACTTCAATTGGTACGATCTCTTTGCCAGCACCCGTGACAGCCGCAGCATTGGAGAGTATCCGCCAGGTTCGCAAGTCTCCTCAAATGGTGAGGACATTGCAGGACAATACGCGGTATTTGCGATCGCGCTTAACCGAGAACGATTTTGCCGAAATTGGTGAAACCAACGTTATTCCCGTTCTCCTATCCGCCGACATCAACCCCAAAGTCTTTGCCCGGCGGCTGATGACCGAGCACGGCATTTGGGTCTCGCCCATCTGGTTTATCGCCAAACCTCGCCTCCGCATTACAGCCAATACCCTCCATACTCGAGAAGAAATGGATCGGCTGATTTCTAGCATGGTTGCTGTGCGGGACTCCCTATGCAAAACCACCATCAGCGCCTGAGTCATGTCCCTCACCGCCCATCAGCCCCCCGTTTGCCGCATCCAGGCAGTGACAACCCCCCAGGAGAACGAGCTATTTCTGCACGTCCCCTGGCGCATCTATGCCAACGACCCCCACTGGGTGCCTCCACTGTATAGCGAAGTCGCCAAACAGTTCGCACCCAGCAATCCTTTCTTGCAATACGGCAAATTCCAACAGTTTATCGCTCTACCTCAAGAGGCTCCAAAATCCAAAATCCAAAATCCAAAATCCAAAATCCCTCTAGGTCGGATTGTTGCGGCAGTAAATCCCCGTCTGATTGAGCGAGAACAGTATCAGATTGGCTTGTTTGGCTTTTTTGAGTGCGTTGAGGATTTTACCGTTGCCCAAGCCCTGTTGAATGCCGCCTGCCAGTGGCTGCGCGACCAGGGCATGACCCACGTGCGCGGCCCTATAAACTTCTCAACCCATAACGGCTGCTTCTTCCAGGTGGATGGGTTTGGCTCCCCACCCACGCTGATGATGCCCTACAACCCGCCCTATTATTCCACCTTGATGGAGCAGGACGGCTGGAGTCAAGCCAAAGATGCCTATGCCTACGATCTACCCTTAGACCAACCCTTGCCGCCGCGCTACGAGAAAGGCTATCGTATTGCCTGCAAGACTGGCATCACCTTCCGCCCCATCCGCAACAAGGGCGAGGGCTTCCACCAGGACTGCCTCAGCCTGTATAACTTCTTCACCCGCGCCTTTACCAATAACTGGAGTTCCACCCCCCGCACCCAGGAAGAATTCATGGACGAAGCCCGATCTCTCAAAGATCTAGTCAACCCAGACATTTTCCCCATTGCTGAAGACAAAGGCGAGATGGTGGGCTTCTTCATGGCTTTGCCCGACTACAACATCGCCCTCAAGCATGTCAACGGTAAACTGAACTGGCTCGGCATCCTCAAATTTCTCTGGTATCGCCGTAAAATTAACCAGGGCCGGGTGATTGCCATTGCCGCCCTGCCAGAGTACCGCCGCAAAATGCTGCCCTTAGCCCTGATTTATAAAGGCTGGGAGGGCAATCGGCGAATCGGCACTCCCTACAAACGGGCCGATCTTTCCTGGGTGTTTGAAGACAATATGCCCTCCCGCAAAATCATCGAAGCGACTGGCGCAACCCGTTCTCAAACCTACCGCATCTACGAGAAGGAGTTGGGTTGAGATCCAGCGATTGAAAGCACACTACAGGTTCGAGCCAACTAAAATTGTGCAAAGTTTGTCGTGGACACTTTAGTGCTGTAAAGTCTCTTGAGAAAGGGATACCCTACGCCTGCCAAATTGTGGGAACTCAGAGATGAAGAAAGTCAATTGCTTACCCCATCTGCCTGTTTGCATGAGTTCATCTCTGCCTTTGTTCAGGACATCAAGCCGCTATGGCTGGATATGTCAATTATTACACCAGTTAACCGTAGCTTGAGGAGGAACAAAACCAAGACAGAGTTTTTGTATTTGTTCAATCGAAAATGCAGGGAAAGAAAAACTCTGATAGATCGAAGTGCCATAGGCAAATTCACAGTTCTTAAAATAAAGGTCATAAAATTCTTTATCTACTCCCATTACAGAATGATACTGTTTCCACATTCTGGAAGGGGTTAAGCCGATCGTTTTGTCCGCAATAAACCCTCCCTTAATCGCAGAACTGGGAGCTGTCTCATAGAGCAAAATTAGATCGCCTACTTCCATACCAAGGGGGCGTTTTCTTAATTCGATCTTCTTACAGCAATATGAAATGAGTCGTGAAAAGTTTTCAAAACTGATCCTTTCATAGTAAGGATTTCAGCTATCCAAGTTTTACAAATCAAATCAGATTGCTGTAGTACCAACAATGATACGTTCAGCATAGATCTGTTTATAGCAATTCTCAGGTTAGTGAGGTATGGAAATGTGCCCCTGCCTTCGGCAGGGGCACATTTCCATGTACTTCAGTCACACGGGAACCGCTATAATACTAAGGACTTTAATCTGTTTATCCTACATAAATCCCTCCAAGTTCAACAGCTTTTCTGTAACGTTCTAAGGAAATACTATGCATACTTTTCAAGTCAAAATCTTGAATTTTGACTTGGAGGTGAGGTTAATCTGCTAGCAGCTCGTCCACAGGGATGCTGAAACCCAGCAGGACGCTCTGGGTGCTGGCGATGTCACCGACCGTTAGCAGCAGGTGTTTTTCTGCAGTCAGGATAACGATCCAGCGACTTTCCGGGTAGATCAGCCACACCTCTTGAGCGCCTGACTGAAGATATTCTGCTGCTTTGGCAAAAAGATCTTCGCCGCTATCCTCGGGCGATGCAACTTCAGCGATCAGAGGGAAACTCATCGGTAAGGAGGCTGCACCGGCGTATTGCGCTTGCAATTCTGGCGTTAAGTAAGCGACGTCTGGACGACGTCCCTGACGGTTCGTACGACACAGAGCTTCGGTGTAGACTTCACCACCTTGATTGCTGGAGAGCATGTAACTGCGCCAGGAGTAATCCAGTCGCGATTGCACTTGACTGTGTCTTAAGGTCATATTCAGTTTCTCAACCAGTTGCCCGTCAACCCACTCCATATTGTCAAGAGGACGATTTAAAAAGGCTTCCAGGGTGGGGATGGAGTCGGGTTCTGGAGTTGGGATTTTGATTTTAGGTTTGGGGATTGAGGCAACCATAACTGTTGTTTGGCTGGGGTCAAATTTTGAATTTTGCCCTCAATAGACTCATCCAGAAACTGGAGTGTAAGCTTCCCGGAGGGGGGCTTACACTCCAGTTTTAGGATAGGTCTAATGCAATCAGGAACAAGCTGTTTGCATTGGTTATGCTGTCAGGAGGGTTATGTTTATTGTAGTGGACTAATACCGTAATGATGAGGAAGTCAATCGATCGATGGCAGTTTGGCGATTTTCAAACTCCCGATTGTCTTGCTCGCAAGGTGGTTACCATTCTTGGGCGCGATCGCAATCTAAAACCAGATACCATCATCGAGCCAAGCTGTGGCAAAGGCGCATTTATTCGAGCAGCATTAGATGAATTCCAACCCAAAAAAATACTAGGATTCGATATCAATCCAGAGTACCTTGAGCAGGCCAGAATTTCCATCGCTGAATATCCAAACGCCGGGAAAGTTGCGTTCAAGGAATCGGATTTTTTTAATACGAATTGGCAAGCGATAATTTCAGACTGTCCAGGCTATCTTTTAATCGTTGGCAATCCTCCCTGGGTTACCAATAGCGAACTGAGCCTTCTACATAGCAGTAACCTGCCTGAAAAATTAAATTTTCAGCAACGACGAGGAATTGAAGCAATTACCGGATCGGGTAACTTCGACATCTCAGAATGGATGCTGCTGCAATATGCAGACTGGTTATCCAACCGAGAAGGAACTGCCGCCATTTTATGTAAATATTCAGTCGCTCGAAAAGTGATACGACAAATTAGAAATAATTCCGAGAATCGCTTTTTGAGCGCTCTCTATTCGATCGATACAAAAACTTATTTTGGAGCCTCGGTCGAGGCATGCCTTCTTGTCTTATCAACTCATGCTCAAACTCAGGCTGATTGCGAAGTCTACAAGAGTTTAGATTCAAAACAGCCTTCCTATACGATCGGGGAAAGAGATGGCTGGATGGTTCGCGATACAGTTACTTATCAAACCTGGAAACACCTGACAGAGCAAGATCCAAAATATGTATGGCGTTCTGGAATCAAACATGATTGTTCTAAAGTAATGGAGTTAGAACGACTGGGCAATGATTGCTTCCAGAATCGAATAGGCGAGCAATACTATTTAGAGGAAGACTATTTATATCCTCTACTAAAAGGTTCTGATATTGGTAATGGCAGGATCCATATTTGTCACAAGTTACTTTTAGTGACTCAGAAATCTGTTGGCGAAGATACGTCTGTCATTCGACATCAAGCACCTGAAACCTGGCAATATTTATTAGAGCACGATTGCTATTTTAGCAAACGGAAAAGTTCAATTTATAAAAATAAGCCTCCTTATTCTATATTTGGCGTTGGGTCTTATACATTCAAGCCCTGGAAAATTGCCATTTCCAGTCTTTATAAACGATTGAACTTTTATTTGGTTGGTCATTTAGAAGGAAAACCAGTCGTATTTGACGACACAGTTAACTTTTTGTCGTTCGATACCAAAGAAGAGGCCAACTTTATATTCAAACTGGTGACATCAGATTCCGCGTTAGCGTTCCTGAATGCGATGATTTTCTGGGATGAGAAAAGACCGATAACGATCGATATCCTGAAGCGATTGTCGCTCAAAGCGGTGTCCGAAGAACTGGGACTGCTGGGACACTATCAGCGTTGGCAATAGTAGTTAAACAAAATAATATGTCTCGTATAGAAAACTTGCGGCATGACGGCTGGGTTCAACCGATCGTCTATTGCTAGAAGTTGAATCGAGAAAGCTAATTGTGGCGATCGCAATATCAGGGCAGGCTATCTGGATCGACGCCTAATTGTAGAAGTCGATCGCGTAACTGTTGATTTTTCTGCTGTTCCTGTTCTAAAGCAGCTTGGGTTTGTTCCTTTTGTTGTCGCTCGCGATCGCGGTCTGCTTCCGCCAGAGTCGCACGTTTTTGTTCCCGTTCCTTTTCTTGCCGTTCTTGTTCTGCTTGTTCATCTGGCGTTGGAATCCACTCCCCCGTCGCATCATAAAAGCGCAACCATAATCCCTCTACGCCCTCATACCGTCCTTGCCATAGCCCCAAACCCAAACCCAAATCCTCCAACCACAGTCGTCCTTCTTCTAACACCAGTGCTTCGTATTTCCCAGACCGCAAAACAAAGCCACAAAACAGATTTTTATAGCGGTCGTAGATAACGTAATAGGGGATTTGTAGGATTGTTTCATAGACCTCCCATTTAGTCGGTCGGTTGTCATCTTTTCGCTCCGTCCTCCCTAAATCCTCATTTTCTGTCCCAGGAGAGGCCAGTTCTACCACCAGAAACGGACTGACTTGTTCGTCCCAGATGACATAGCTTAAGCGCAGCTGTTGCTGAGTTTGACTGCGCTTCGCACCCAAAACCAAAAACCAATCGGGTCGTTTGTACCAGAGAGGGTGTTCGCTGTCGTAGTAGAGATTTAAATCGCTGGCGATAAAATAGTCTTCTTGAGAATAGTGAGGGGAGAGACAGGTCTTTTTCAACAAATCTGGTTGGGAACCGTGAAATTCGTCGGGCAAACCAAACTCCTCTGGATCTTCACTGGGCAAATCGTACATGGTCGGCAGCTTTCTCTCCCCCCTTTGATTTCTCGTTGGAGAGGATGCAGGGGGATGTTGGGATAGAGTTGAGTTCTGCTTTTGGTGGAAGGGTTGAAGTTGGACCATGAGAGAAAGAAGAGAGGAGTTTTAGAAACAAGTGTACCCTAAAAAGATCGGAAAACTCAAAAAGATGACAAAAAGCACCGGGTAAGGACATCAACCCGATGTTGCACTTCAGATCAGTGTTGCACTTCAGATTGAATTTGATTCCTGGTTGGGAAAATCGACGGCATTAGATGAACTGCCCTTTCAAAAAGTGGTTCGTCTCGAAGTGTCTGGGATTCGCCAGGGCGATCGGAATCAGATTCGTGCCAGGGTTAAACTGAAAGTGGAACAAGTGAAACTTACGAATTACCTCGCACCAGCGTATATTGTAGTGATTGAATTTGGCCAACCTCTGGCCTGGATTGTAGAGCGATGAACAAAGTTCAAGACCTTCACCGGCAAGCGATGGATTTAGCGGAACAGGCTGAGCTAGAGAAGCGACGGGGAGATGCAACCCAGGTTCAAGACATGCTGCGGCAGGCGTTGGCGCTTGAGGCAGAGGCAGCCCGGTTGGTTGCGGACGATCTGGAGACTGAACCGACCCGCTCCGTGATCCATCGCAGTGCGGCACCGTTGGCAGTGGAATGTCAGGATCTGCAGATGGCTGAGAAGCTCATTGCCGTTGCCTTGGCGGGGATGCCGCCTGCAGACATTGCGGAAGAACTTAAGGATTTGTTTATTCAGATTAATCTACGGAAGTAAACCCCGACAATTTTGGCCTGTGTCGTTTTTCTTGGAGGCATCGTTCCAGGTAGCAAAATTGCCGGGGTTTATCTGGAACGTCGAGGGGTGAAGTTGGCGGAAGAACAGCTGCAGCTTTTAGCTTGCTGATAGGGTTTTGCATTCCAATAATTGCGGCTTCTGCAAAATCAACCTCATCAAGACTCCAACCTTCCTCAAGATTGACTGTCGTTTTCCTGGTACTGCTGCTGTACCAAATCCGACAATGCTACTTCTGACCATTCCAACACCTGGGCTAGCGCAGCAATCACCGCTGGAGAAGGACAATTGCCCTCCAGAATGGACTGCAATTCCGCCTCGCCAAGATTGGCCTCCTCCGCCAATTGTTGCAGATCGGTCTCTGCCAGCTTGCGTTCAATTAAACTTTGGATCGTTTTCGAGCGGGTTTGCTCAGCAATTAAGCGCGTTGCCTCGTATGCGATCGCAGCCAGATCCGACAATTCCAATCCAGGCAACCATCGCAACACTCGATTGACCGTCAGCGGTAGTGTGGGATCGACATCTCAAAAATTGGCTCCAGAAGACGCAGACAGCAAACATCCGCTTAAGGAGCAGGACGAATTTTGCCTTCCTCGCTACTGCTCGTGAAGAATCTATGAGAAAGAACTAGTCGTCTGAGCACATCGAAGAATCATCCAGCTTCGGGAAATCCAACGTCACTACCAGGCAACGACAAGCCAGCACCTGAGTCATACCCCTGTCATCATCACTAACTTGCCGACCTGAGTCGTTGCGAAATAGTTCTGCCGAGGATCTCGCAACTGCCGTGAAACATGCCTGGGATGCCTGTGTAAGGTTTAGCACACAATACATTCTAAAACGGAGCAAGGGTTTTTGGGCTTCGTGACATCTTCGATGATGAGTCGGGAAATATCTAATTCACAGAACACATTAATACATACCACTAGCCAGAACTTGTACGAGTGTAGTGAAGTTATTGAAGTACCTTAAAATAAGGTCAAAACTATTGCTAGCCCGAATTTTATATCCGTGTTTTATAAAGATTTGATTGTATGAAGACTTGATCTTTGGAGATCTGTAATGATACAGTAACGCTATCCTGAACAGAAAAAAATTGTATCGAATCTGATTCGTTGGTCGCCTGCTGCCTAGCATAAATCGTCCTGAATTCATAGAGTGAAGCGGTCGAAGGTCTCAGGTAAGTGGTGCTCTTAACAAAAAAATACTGAGTGTAGTGTTTTGCAGCAGGTACAAGAAAAGTAACCACCAATGAACCGTTGGCAGTTTTGAAGCTAAGGGGTGTAATTTTTCATGGAAAAGAGTAACGACTACTTTTCAGAAGAAGGGTATAGAACATGGCTGACTGATGAGTTCAACGTTTCGTCGGAGAGCCTGTCCGCTCTCACCCTTCAGCTCCAGTCCGATGGTGCATCTGCACCTGAGAATGAAACGATTGAAGACGTTCCCAAGCAAGTCATAGAAACAGAGAAGATCATAAGAGACGTCTTTCACCACATCGAAGAGTTTTATCGCAAAGACAGACTCAAACCCAAATACAAGAAGTTAGTTATTGTGGTTGGCAACTCTGGTGCTGGCAAAAGCACCTTGATCGGTTATCTTGCTGCTGCTGATTTGATGGCAAAGACAAAACATGGCAAGTCAATTATTGATAGCAACCCTCCCAGTGACGTAGAAATAGGACACGATTTAGAGTCCAAAACGTTTTTCCCGCAATTTAGGGATATTGCTGGGACCGTGTATTGCGATATGCCTGGTTTTGAAAATACGAGGGGGATCGTAGAAGAGATTTCAACAGCCATATTCATGAAAAAAGTGGCTGACCATGCTGAGCAAGTGAAAATTTTAGTGACCATCGCGCATTCCGATCTTTATGGCAGAGCTGCAGAATTACGCAACTTACTTAAATATTTATCAGCTTTCATTCACGACATTAATGAATTGAATGATGGTATCGCTCTAGTGGTCACCAAGGTTGAAAATAGTACTAGGGTAAAGAAGGGAAATGATGTTCCTAAAACAGATGAAGAAATTATTCAAGAAATTCTCGATACTTTGAACAGATTTATCGAAAACAATGGACCCTCTTTCCTCAGCTCTATCATCGATCGGCAACGGGTCAAAATTTTTCGTCAGCCGCCAGAAGAAGGAAAGTTAACTGATTTAGAACTTCCTGGATTGGGGAAACCATTTGAAACAGAATGCAGCCCTATCCTGAATATGGTAAAAAGCACGTCATATCTTGGTCAAGCTCAACTTGATTTTGGCTATAGCGTTACATCTGATGCCCAACTGGATAGCATCGCCATGGCAAAAAACTTAAAGGCAAAAATTGCTGCCCTGATGGACGATATTTTTATCGCGATAAAAAATCATTATTCCAACAAGATCGAGCATAGTATAGACATTTATGATTTAAAAGAACAGTTTGATCGTCAGGATTGGAGCAAGACGCAGTTTGACCTTAGCGATCCTGACCAATTTTTAGACGGTGTAAGACAGAACGTCAATGCCTTCAGGATCGGCATATCTCAACGTCAATTCAAACAACTGTTAGCGACCAATGAGTTTCTTCTTTTTTTTAAATCCCTCAGCAAAGAAGTTGAGGGATTCAGCGACTATTCTGGCTTGGATACGTTCTTAGATTTTTGGAACCAGCAAAAAGAGTTTAATCAAACCCTGGATCAATTAATAGACATCAAATTAGATGAGAAAATCACCATCGATCTTTTAGACAAGGTAAGAAATGGAGGAGATAAAACATTGCTTCCTGGGTTAGGCGGTAGCAATTATGCGAATTTCACTCAATCTCAAAAGAACGAAATCGATCAATTGCTAGCATCTCTGCTGACCCCGCCAAAGTTTGAACGCGGCAAGTCGGAACATGATAAAGATACAGTGCTTGTTCTCGGTTGCATCGTAAAATTGAGTGAAGTTCTAGACAGTCAGGATCTAACACGTGGGGATAACAAAAAATCGTTGCATATTTTCGCCAGCAAAGCCTTCATCATGGATCGCGATCTAGAGCGGCATGGTAAAAACGTCAGTATTCTGGCTCCAGAATGGTATATTTTTGGGTCGAATAAAATTACTCTAGATGGCTCAGGCGGCAAACCCCATACTTCCCAAAAAGCCGCGGATGGGAAAATATTTGGACAACAAGGTGAGGATGGAGCGCCAGGGGAACCCGGTGGCAGCGCTGGCAATTTCCTGGGAATCGCTCATACTTTTATCTTTCATGATTCCTCTGCATTAACCATTCATGCGAATGGTGGCAACGGTGGACCTGGACAAGATGGTGGAGATGGGCATTCAGGACGTAAAGGCATCGATGCAAAAGATCCAAAAGAAGATGAAAAAAATAGGAAATTTCTACGGAGATGGGAGGAAAGCGATTTGATAAGAACAGTTCATTATTGTGAGTTTAAATTATTAGGTTCAGATGGTGAGAAGGGTGGTGACGCAGGGAAAGGTGGTCAAGGTGGCCAAGGTGGTCATGCAGGAAATATTGAGATCATTGGGCATAGTTGTTCGGATATTAAAACATTGAGTAAGCTAGGCAAAAGAGGGCAGGATGGAAAACATGGAAAGGTTGGCAGTGGCGGAAAAGGTGGAAAAAATAAATTACAAACTCATGCAAGCCAAATCTCGTGCTATCCAGATGAGGATTATACTACCAAGTGTATAAATACAGAGTGGTGGTCACTCCCTACATTAGAAGATGGTAAATCAGGTCATCAAGGAACACTATTCGAGACACCCAATACGATAGGTATTAAGCAATCAGAGCCGTGTAATATGATTTGGTATCAACCACTTATTCAATATAAAGAGCATATGCTTAAAAATCTAAGGAATAAATTTTTAAAACGTAAAACTGAGGATTTTTTGGATGTACTAAACGAAATTCAAGGAAAGTTTTGAAAAACATCCAGGAATTTTATCGTATGAGTCTCCAAGTCTGTATCAGCGATCTGTAGCAAACCTTAAGGGATTTCACATGGGCAATAATGAAGACAGCTTAATCATCAAAACCACAGCAGAAAAGATTCCTTTGACATCGGATCTCCGCTCTGGGTATGCTGCTTTTATCGAAGAATTGAAGGACTTAGAAAAGAAGCATTATTCATCTACTAGTAAAGATAATGAAGAGACTTATGATTCATCTATTACAGATAATAGAGAACTAACTCAAGCTACAGAGAAGCCATATTACGATCTGCTAGTACGGGTGAAGCGGTATGCGAACAATGGTAATAAGATTGGAAAGGATGACTATGACTTGATTTCCCTTGGGGATAAAGAGATTGCGATTCTGAACTATATTCATAGTGCGATTTTAAGCAGAATCAATCAACTGAAGTCTAATCATTCAACCAGGTTAGTAATCGATATATTAGGATTTACTGAAATCATAGAATCAAATATTCAGGATATAAAAGAGCAAAAACAGATTGAGAAAATAGCATTTTATAGAGATGGCTATACCTCGCAGATTGAGGAGAAAATTAAAGAAGCCAGAGAATTTATTGACAAACTGAAAGCAGCTATTGACAAGTGCGAAAAGGATATGAATAAAAAGTTTGATCAATTAATAGAAGAAATTGAAACATTGAAACGTAATGCGAAAAGCAATAAAAAAAGACTCAAAAAAAGCCAAACGGAGTTAAGACGACAATTGGTTCGTAAATTGATTTTTGGTACGGTAAAAACAGTGACCTCAATGTTGCCTTTTATTGGTCCACAATGCACATTGGCGGCTAGTTTAGTAGATTCGTCTTCGAGCATTGTGCAAGGGTTCGCATTGGAGGAGAATAAGCAAAATCGTAGAACGTCTCCTACCGTTATTCCAGAAAGCGTCAAGAACCATGCTATTAGTGGGTGGGAATCTTATGCTAAAACAAAACAAGAAGAGGCCAAACGGCAATTGCAGGTGCAGCTAAGTATAGCAGAGGATTTTTTAGCTGGTAATCCAAATCACGATCCTTCAGAAGCGTTAAAAGAAGTCAAGAAAAAAAGAGATGAGATAGAGCAAAAGCTAAAGCTAAAGCCAACAAATCAAGATTCAGATAATCCAGAAGCTCTTGAGCAGAGTCGACAAGAGCTTGTAAGGAAGTTAACTGAAGCTTACCGTGATGAAAAAAAGGCTATCGAAAGAAAGTTAAAAGACGACAATGTAAAAAATAGTATACAAGAAAAGGAAAGTGCAAAATATTGGATTGATAAATCCGAGAAAATAGTTAATGTCGTCAGTGCAGTGACCCATATCTACGACATCTATGAAAAACATAGATCTGACATTTATAAACTAGATAAGGAAATCCGCAACAGTAAGGAGACTTTTGAGAAATTAAAGGTTTTTCGAAGGTCAATAGATGAAGAGCGTATTAAGATGGAAAATCTTATGAAAACTCAGTTAAAGGCAGCAACCAGAGATCTCCAAGACAAGTCACATATAGCACTTAATTTTTCGAGCTGGGACATTCAATCCAATTTAAAAACAATAAAGCATGAATTAGATAAAAAGACATCAGGATTTAAAACTCAGGGTGATTTTATCTATGTTGTTGAAACCATCAGCAATGCTATCGCTGCTTTAGTCGATATCTACGATCGGATTCAAGACTATCAGGAACAAAAACAGTTAGTTGACTACATAGCAAATGTCAATTCTTCTGGAGTTTCAATTGATCCTGGGGAGATTAACGAATTAAAGCTCATCATTTTGCAAAACATCCTATTGGAAAGATATACAACGTTGATATCTGCTTCGAAACAATGGGCTTTTCCTTTTGCAAAGAGATTTTTTAATAATATCAACTTTATGAAGGATATTCAGGGAGATAAGAGTATTGAGCAAAATGCTGAAGCAATAACTATGGTTATCAAAGAGCTGAAAGAAAAGTTAAGAAGCTATAAGACAACTGTTGGCTATACGGATACCAAGATTGTGGAAGCTAACTTTGGCTTAGGCAACGCTCAGGTTCCTGCTTTTTTTGTTTGGAAGAGCGATCGCTATGCTGACACGATCGCTACCTTGCTCGAAGAAAGTAAAAAAGGATATGAAAGCAAAGAGGTGACATTAATTTCTCCCGTTCGAGCTTCTTCATATGATGCGGTTAAATTCAATAAAGTTGAGATCAGAATCAAGCATCACGATTCAAACAAACAGCAGCAGCTAGATTCATGTTTAGATCATTTCAATTGCTATCTGACTCCTTCAGCGAGTTCGTACTATCGATTCAACAATAAATTTTATAAACTTGACATTAATAGAGGTGTGAAGTCTGAGGATAAATTGCAATTCATGTATGGATTTCAAAAAGACAGCAATGGTTCTCCTTATACCAAAAATAAAGCGTATGAGAAGTTAGAACGAGGAGAATTAATGCTCAGCCCTTATTCGGCATGGCGAGTCAAACTTGCACTAGTCAATAAAGAAGGAAAGAATTATTTTAGCGATTTAGAAAAATACTCAGGGCGGGTTGATGTGGAATTAGTTGGGACAGGTTCTTATGTTGATAGCATGACCGAAAAAGAACAAAGTGACTTATCGGTTGATTTGTATTATCAAGCTGATGATATGGTTCCAATTCTCAGCGCTTTAGAATAGAACATTTCTGGTGCCTGGATTGTTGGACAATGGCTGTGGTCATTGCTGAAACGTCTGTTTAAGTGTTCGTTTTTTCTACAGTTATGCGATCGTACTTTGTGGTTGTGCGATCGCACCTCAAATCACCTCAATTCTTCACCCTGCTCGAATTCCAGCTGAATTCCTTGCGTAAAGTCTATAGTACGCAAAAAAAGCATAGCCTATAGCACGTATCGCTTACGCTTGTTGAAGCAAGCCGATCGCCACTGCCTACTCTGCCTCATCCAGGAAAATCGTTTTGGTCAGGATACTCATCACATCTCCTGAGTTCGGAGCCGGTAGCAAGGGACTCCAATCCCCCCCTTCGACATGACTATTCGAATTTTTGCCCTGAAATCCCGACCATTTTGAACCTTCTCTTTTGAGATTTAAAATCGTGCAGTGCTGGCTCCAGGAAATTTCACGTAAAGCCCAGATTCAACTGTATCCGTAACCAACTCAGTTACTGGAGGTATAGATTCCATTAGCAACTCAGTACGATTGTCACCCTGTAGTGAATTGCATAAAGTACAGTTGTGATGAAGTCTAATCGCGCTCTGAATGCCTCAGGATGTTGAGCTGACTATCTGAGATACAATAGAGACTATCCATGACATTGCTTTGCTAGCGCCTACCTTTGAAGTCAATTTAAACACGATAAACCTGTTCTTTGAGGTAGTTCTTGGGTTTGAAACGATGCCACGCTTGAACACCAGCAACACAGTTAAAGAGCGAATCGAGCATTTGCTGGCAATGCTCCTGGCCTATGCCAACGATGAGCTGCCAGAAGACTCCGATCGGCTCCGGAGTAAACTAACAGTCCGCTGGTTAGAGGAAGAACGCGAACGTCCCAGGCTGATTGTCAAAACAGAGTTGAGATTTCTGGCAGAACTGGTTTTCAAGCGGCAAAGCCCCAAATTGAAAGAAACCCTCAAACAAGATTTACAGGTACTGAGCAAATTTCTGGACATCCTGGAAGATAACCGCACCAAAACTCAAGGTTCAGCCATCTGGCACTTCACCCTGACACTCTGGCACAAGTCTGCAGAACAGAATCTACAGGAGTTCCAACGGCAGTGGGCACAGCGAAAATCAAACGCTAAGCCCCCTGAAGGCCAATCGTCTGACAGACAACAAGACATTCGAGCTGCCCAAGACTTCACCCTGCCAAAGAAGAGTGGCAGTTTATTTTCTCGTGCTGGTGTCATGCTAGAGGCGGGTGCGGTTCCCCCAGGAAGCCTGCCGAATGCAGTCCCCGCTCAGCTTCATTTGAACCAAACTCCATCCCAAGCGCATCCGTATAGCAATTTGCCTGCTCGCGATTATGTCACGTTTATTGGCAGACAGCAGCAACTCGCCCAGGTGTTGGAATTGCTCAGTTTTAACAGTTCTGTGGCTCGCATCAGCGTTGAAGGCATTGGCGGAGTGGGGAAAACCAGTCTAGTGTTGGAAGCGGCTCATCGTTGCTGGCAGTCAAGCCGAAACTCTGGTGATGCGGTGGCGGTATCAGATGCTGCTGCACCCTCATTTGACGCCATCATTTTTACTTCAGCAAAGCTACAGCACTTTACCCCGCGAGGGGTTTTGCCCCGGTTTAAGCGGGAGCGTACTTTGGGGCAGATTTTTCGTGCGATCGCGCGGACGCTGGATTTTCCTGGCATTCTCACCGGGGACTTTGATGACCAGGTGGATGCCGTCCATACTTGCCTGAGTCGCCAGCGAACGCTGTTGATTGTCGATAACCTGGAAACGATTGAAGAGCAGGAGCCTATTCTGTCGTTTCTGTACGACTTACCCGCGACGGTGAAGGCGATTTTGACCAGCCGCGATCGCACCCCCGCGACTGTCTCTATCCAGCTGGGTCCTCTACCTGAAGCCGAGCGCTTGCAGTTCATCCAACACCAGGCGCAGCTCAAAACAGTCCGACTCAACCGCGATGGGGTTCAAGCAGTATCTCAGGGAACGGGTGGTATCCCTGCTGCAATGGTCTATGCAATGGGGCAGCTAGCAGATGGCTACCTGGCCCAGGACGTATTACCTCACCTGAAATTGGCCAGTGGTGATTTTTGTCGTTTCTATCTGAAAGGGTCGGTGCAACCCTTGAGCAGACAACCGGCGCACCTTCTGCTCATGGCGCTGGCGCTGTTTCCCCAGCCCGCTTTGCGAGATGCTGTTGCTCAAGTGGCACTACCGGCTGGCGATCCGGCAGATGGGTTGGCCAGATTGCATCAACTTTCTTTAGCAATACAGCAGGAAGGACGCTACGACATACTGCCTCTGACCCGCGACTATGCGTTGTCAGAGCTGTCTGCCCATGCCGAATTTGAGCAGGCCGCGCGCGAGCGCTGGGTGAACTGGTCGCTGCAATTTGCCAAGCGTCACGGCGGTCAGGATTGCAGAGAGTGGCATCAGTACGATGAGTTGGATCGGGAGTGGGGCAATCTCTACCCCGCCATCGAATGGTGCATTGAGCAAGGACGTTATGCCGAGTTCTGTCAATTCTGGCAAGCAGTGAAGGGATATACCCAACTGTATGGCTATTGGGAAGAGCGTTTGAGCTGGATGGATTGGTTGCTCCAAGCTGCCCAGGCCCGCGAAGACGCGGCCCGGATCGCAGAAGCTTTATTCGATAAGGGTCGTACGTTGGTGCTGATTGACGGCCCGGAACAGCGAAAAGCGGGGATCGCGCTGTTCCAGCAAATCTGGCATCGCTGCGAGGCTGGCGATCGGGTTCTGCAGGTGAATGCAGCGATTAACCTGGCTGAGATGTACATCCACCAACAGGACTGCGATCGCGCTCAGGGCTGGCTGAAACAGGGACAGACACTGTTAGACGCCCTCTCATCAACATCCCTTTCATCGGTGAACTCTTCTTGTCAGCAGGAGCGGATTGCGCTGCGTTACTTTGAGGCGCAGTTGTATTTGGACGCGGGGGAGTGCGAGCGCGCCAAAGCGCTCTATACTCAGGCCCTAGAGCAGGCTGAAGCCATCGGCTGGCAGCGGGCCAGAATTTATATCCACAGTTGGCTGGCCATGGTTGCGATCGCAACCGAAGACTGGGCGGAAGCCGAACAGTTATTAGCCATCGCCTTACCCGCAGCCCAGCACCATCACGACAAACGCTGCCTTGCCTTTTGTCAACAATCCCGTGCCCGCATCGAGCACGTACGCGGCAACCTGGAGGCTGCTCGCCACTGGGCAACCCTGGCCAAAGAGAACTTTACCCAGCTGAAGATGTCCCAACAAGTGACGACAACCGACCGCTTGCTCCAGGACTCTTCATCCCAGTCGTAGCGCGAAGAAACAGCCCAGACTCTAGAAATCTGGCCTGCTGTCGCGGTCATTTTGAGAGGTTCAGTCAACCGATGCGATCGCGTTCAGCACGCTCAAGCGTTTGTACAAGGTCTTCCAACTCAAGTTTAACGCTGGGACGTCCCTGTTGCGAGCCATCTCTCAAGCTGCACCCGCTTGGTTGAGGTTGTTTTGTCTGATTGATATCCTTCTCAAGAGCGACACTGGAATGCCAACTATTGTTCAAATTGTACTCGTTTGGTTGGGGGTGTTTTGTTTGGATGACATTCTGGATCGCTGAATGGGACAAGAGACAAAAGTCGTCGGGCTGATAGGTCGCATCAGACAATCTGCGAGAATGGCTCAAATAGCATGAAATTACGCATTGAAGAATCAAAAGAATGAATTTGATACGCATGGAAGTGTCCTCCTGTGGGCCTTTTCAGTTGCTGGCTTGACCCTAAATGGGGGATTTTCACCGAAAGCAACGTTGCTGCTAAAGTTGGAGAAGATTGAGTAAAATAGAGCATTAACAGCTTTGGGGAGGCGAGCAAACCGTTGCCATCCCCAAACCAATTGAGGAAAATTTGAGATTCAGGCAATGCCAAAAATTAGCTACGGCCCCAAAGTTAAAGAACGCACCCGGCGCTTTTTGGCTGCTTTGCTGGCTTATGTGGAGAATGAGGGGCGCGATCGCGATCCGCTGCACCAACTCGATCTACAATTCACCTGGCAAGATGAGGAAACCGATCGCCCCAGGCTCGTGGTGGCCACTAAACTGAGGGTGCTGGAAACCTTAGTTGCTGAAGACTCCCTGGATGGAAAACTCACGAAACCTCAGATTCGAGAAGCACTCCACCGCCTGGAAGACTTCCTGGAAATTCTGCAAGACAATCGTACGCAAACCCAGGGAAAAGAAGACTGGCGCTTCACCCTCAGCCTCTGGTCAACCCGCCCGGAGACGAACCTGCAGCAGTTCGATCGGGAATGGCAGCAGCGCCTGCCGGAGCGTGCCGCTGGTACAGAAGCCTCTCCAGCAATTCCCCCCCAGTTCCAGGCACTGGTGGAGGACAAAACCGAGGCATTTGTGGGCCGCGACTATATCTTTGCAGCCATTGATGACTTCCTCAACCGCCAGCCTAAAGGCTATTTCATCCTCGAAGCCGATCCCGGTGTCGGCAAGAGCGCCATTCTGGCGGAATACGTACGGCGCAGCGGCTGCATCGCCCACTTCAACCTGCGTTCCCAGGGCATCAACCGCGCCAGTCAGTTCTTGCAAAGCATCTGCGAGCAATTGTGCGATCGCTACCGCCTGGCTTACCGTCCCCTCCCCGCCGAGGCCAGCCGCGACGGCACCTTCCTCGCTCGCCTGCTAGAAGAAGCCAGCAACCAACTGCGTGGAAATCAGAAACTGATCGTTGCCGTAGACGCTCTCGACGAAGTCGACCTCGACAGCCAGGAGACTGGTCCGAATATCCTTTATTTACCAGCCTACCTGCCTCAGGGGGTTTACTTCATTCTCACCCGGCGCAAACTCACACTCCCCTTTGCCGTTCAGGTACCTCAGCGACTATTGGACCTGATGACCTACGTCAGCGAAAGTCTCCAGGATATTCAGACCTATATCCGCAGGGCCATCCGCCGCCAACGCCTGCAAACCTGGATTCAGCAGCGCCAACTCACCAGCGATATCTTCATCGATCAGCTGGCGGCTAAAAGCGAAAACAACTTTATGTACCTGCGCCACGTCTTGCCCCAAATCGAAGATGGATTCTATCAGGATCTGTCCATCAAGATCCAGACATTACCCCAGGGTTTGCGAGCCTACTACCAGGACCACTGGTCCCGCATGGGCATGCAAACCAATCCTTTGCCCGAAACCAAAATCAAGATCGTCTACATTCTTTCAGAGATTCGCCAGCCCGTTTCTCGTCAGCTGATCGCGGAGTATGCAACCGAATCGCAACTCGCGGTGCAAGTTGTGCTCGACGACTGGGAACAGTTCCTCAACGAGCAACTGCTTGAATTCCAAACTTGCTACAGCATTTATCACAGCAGTTTCCGGGACTTCCTCAACCGCAAAGAGATCGTCCAGGCAGCAGGCGTTTCGCTTCCAGGAATTAATCAGATGATTGCTGACGAGTTGTGGAAAGGATTATTTGATGATGAGTAAGTTAAAAGATCGCCTCAGTCAAATGCCTGCCGATAGACGACGAGCGACTCTTGCGACTCTTGCCAATCATCTTGTTGCTACAGAAAACAACCCATATAGGAAACTCTATCGCTTATTGACTCAATTCTCTTTTCTTGATGCGAAAGTGAAGTCTCTGGGGCCGCAGCCTTTGATTGAAGACTATGATTTGACAAAAAATCCTGAATTTTCAGACTCCGAAAAACAACCAGAAATCCTGGACATTATTCAGGAAACTTTGCAACTATCTGCTGATATTCTCGCGCAAGATCGAAATCAACTGCCGGAAAATTTCTTAGGCCGTTTGCTGGAGGTAGAAAACCCAGCGATTCAGACACTCTTACAAGCGGCAAAACAGGAAAAACAAGACCTCTGGCTTTGTCCAATTCATGCAAGTCTTACCCAACCGGGAAACCCGCTAAAACGGACTCTGACAGGGCACACCGCCCCTGTTACGGCTGTTGGCATTACCCCTGACAGTCAATGGATTTTATCGACTTCAGAAGATGAAACCCTGAAGGTTTGGAACTTATCTACCGGCGAAGTTCGAACATTTGAATATCCCGATCTGGTCAATGATGTTGTGCTGACAAACGATGGAAAACTCGCGATCGTTGCCGCTGGCTCTTTTGTGGGTGAGGACTCTGCGATCGCAGTGCAAGACTTGTCCACAGGTTCAATCGTGGCAACGTTTGCAGAGCTTGAAGGTGAACCCACAGCAATAGCCCTTTCACCAGATCGACAACTGCTCGTTGTCGCAGTTAACGATCTGCTGAACCAGGTTTACGGTCTCAACGTTTTGCGATTTCAAACTCAAGAATTGCTCTACACCTTGTACGGTCATGATGAAGCAATTATGGCCATTGATATAACACCGGACGGCAGCCATTTGGTTTCAGCGTCTTTAGACAAGACCCTGACAGTTTGGAATTTGCCGCAAGGTACAGAGCGCAGGACGCTGCACGGCCACGCTGAAGCCGTTCAAGACATTGCAATTACGCCAGATGGCTGCAAAGTTATTTCTGCTTCAACCGATCGCACCCTAAAGGCATGGGACTTAGAAACTGGACAGGATTTATATACCCTGGCCGGACATCAAGATGCAGTAACAGCGGTTGCAATGCACCCGAGCGGTCAGGAGATAATTTCTGCCTCGAAAGACAATACGATTCGGGTTTGGGATCTGAAGCAAAAACAAGAAAAGCGTCGATTCTTCAGTCATATGGGGGTTCGCGCGATCGCAATTGCCTCCAATGGTCAATTTGCCGTTTCTGCCGCTGATGATAGAACGGTCAAGGTGTGGGATTTCCATCGGTCAGAGAACAGAACGTCTGCGATGCATCATAGTGACTCTATCGTCGGGGCAGTTGCCTTTACTGCAGATGGACAGTTGCTTGTTTCCGGGAGCGAAGCTGGCACCCTTAAAGTCTGGGATTGGGTTGAGGGCAAGGTGCAGATGACACTATCGGGACATTCAGATTCGGTTCAAGCATTAGGGGTGGCCGCTGATGGTCGTCATGTTGTCTCAGCCTCTAGCGACGAAACCCTGAAAGTTTGGGATTTATTAACAGGCCAAGCCGTGAAGACCCTCGCAGGACACGAGAAGCAAGTTTACGCCGTTGCAGTCAGTCCCGATGGGCGATATGCCGTTTCCGGCTCATCCGATCGAACCGTTAAAATCTGGGACTTGAAATTGGGGACGGAACTCCGTACTTTGGTCGGGCACAAAACCCTTGTTTTGCGCGTTTCTTTTACCCCCGATGGTCGGAAAATTCTCTCCTCTGCGGAAGACAATGTGCTCAAAGTGTGGGATTTTGCCACGGGTGAAGTACTCCGCACGTTAACCCGTCATGCCTGTAGAACGCCAGCATTTGCGATCGCACCCAACGGCAAACAAGCGATCTCAAGTTTAGGAGAGGGCGATGATGCCTGTATTGCGGTTTGGGATTTTGAGACCGGACAGGTGCTACAAACATTGACGGATGAAGGGGAAGCCGAAACCATTCGTGCGATCGCAGTCACCCCAAATGGACAATTTGTCGTTTTAATCTCAGAAGACTTTGGTTTACGCGTTCAGGATTTGCAGCATCACCGGCGTGCCTGCTTCCGGGTTGATAGCCTCCTCTCATGCTGTGCTGTCTCGCCCAACGGCAAAATCATTGCCGCTGGCGATCGCATGGGCAAGATTCATTTGCTGTACTTGGAAGGACAAACCTAATGAATTGCTTCCAGTTGAAGAAAATGAACGGATCCAGAATAGTCCCCTACCATGATTTGCCTGCTATCTGGGGAGAACGCCACCGCACTCACCCACGAATCGAACGTGAATGTTCCCACAGCTCCTGCTGTATAAGTCTCAATGATTCGTATAGTGTGGCGCTCAGGGGCGTACGCTATCAATCGACCATCTTTGTTCAGCGTACAGCGCTTTAAATTAACATCCTTATCTTTCAGGGAAAGCGTTTGCAGGCAACGGGACATTACGATATCCCAGAGATGTAGCGTTCCATCTTCTGAAGTTGACACAGCGATCGCGCCATTGGCACTCAAAACACACGTCGTTATCTTACCTGAGTGTCCCGTAACAATTTGTTTGCAGACCTTCTCCCGCAAGTTCTGTACGCGTAAAATTCCCCGGCTAGAAGCAGACAGCACAATACGACCATCACCATTCAGATCGCAGCATAAAATCTCTTCCCCTTGCTCTGACCATTCTTCTAGAACGAGAAACTTTTTATGCTGCAAATCCCAGAGTCGCAGGGTGCCATCTCCTTGGGACGCTGAAACTGCCAGGCGTCCTTCTTCACTAATGGCAAAACTAGAGATGGCAGCAGTATGGCCTCCGGTTAACTTCAACAAGGTTTCACCAGACGTTAAATCGATCAGATATAGATGATGAAAGTAGTCTCTAGCCATTCCCACTAGGGCAACATTAGTGCTAGAGCTAACAGAACATCGTAACAGCAGGGGAGACTGCTCACTTTCCAGGGTTTGGAGACATTCCCCTGTAAGAGTCTTCCAGCGTTGGATCGAACCTCCAGAAGACATGGAAATTGCCTGATGTCCATTGTTGATATAACCACATCCACCGACAGAAGCTCCTTGACCGACTACAACCTCTGAAGACCCAAGCTGAATGGCTTTCTGTGCATTCCAAAGACGGATCTCGGCATTGTCTGAGGTCGAGAGTGCGAAGCGTCCTTTGCGATCCAGGGCACAGCTTGAGACAAAGGTGCTCGAGCTTGCAAGAACAGAGAGGCATTCTCCACTGGCGGTATCCCAAACTCGCACAGTTCCCCCTCCCATCGTCGCAGAGAGTGCAATTCTCGCATCTGCACTTAAAGCACATTTTGTCGCTGGGTAGTCAGGTTCTTCAAATACGCGAATGCAGTTTCCTGTTCTCAAATCCCAGAACTTCAATCGCAGGTTTTCACCCAGCATCTCCATTGATAAGCCAGTGGTTTCAACAATAGAAGAAAGCATTTGATAAAGATCTTCCTTTACTTCTACAGGAAAGTCCCTCGTATCGACCTGCTTGATTTCCAAGGGTTGTCCAAGATCCTCCTGGTTAGAGGGAGCGCGAATATCAAGTTGTCGGGGCGATCCTGGTACCTCTTCTAAGATCAAAACATCAACCACCGAGAGCGCAAAATCCCCATCGCCACTCAAGGCACAATCAATCAATGCGCCCTGTTCGTTGTCGAGGGTTGCGAGACATTCACCTGTGTGGGTATCCCACCAGCGCAGGGTGCAGTCCAGGGAACCAGAGACGGCTTTCGTGCCATCGCTGCTTAAGGCACAACAAGCGACGCGATCCGCGTGTCCTGCCAACACTCGCAGGCATCGACCTGTTTCAGTCTGCCAGACTCGCAGGGTGCCGTCGTCGGATGCGGACAGGGCGATGCTGCCATCTTGACTTAACGCACAACGGGTCACTTTATCCTGGTGTCCTGCGAGAATGTGCAGGCAATCGCCAGTGCTTACGTCCCATAAGCGTAAGGTTTTATCTTCGGAAGCAGACAGCGCCAGTCGGGCATTGCCGCTAAGCGAGCAAGCCTTGATTCGCTGTTGGTGAACGATCAAAACGCGATCGCAAACCCCATTCTCCAGATTCCACAGTCGTAGTGTACCGTCTCTAGAGGCCGAAAGGGCTATTCTGCCATCATCGCTCAAGGCGCAATCTTCGATAATACTGGTATGACCTTCCAGCGTTCGGACTAAGGCTGTGCCTGCAGCAGTAGGGCTGGGTTTGACTGGACGTAACCAGGGTGCTGTTTTGCTTTGCTTCGCTTGTTGTAAAAGGGTTTGAATCTGCGGGTTTGTATCCAATGCTAAACGATTAAATAACTGTTCTGCGAATTGCTGTTTGTCCTTCTCGAGAACATGCGCTGACAAACGAATGGCCTCTTGAATCAGCCTGAGCGTATTTTTTCCTTCGTTCGGAAGTTGAATAGTGGGTTGTAAAGCTAAATCATAATCTTCAATCAAGGCTTGTACGCCCAAATTGGGTGCAGCGAGCTTAGCATTGAGAAACTCAAAATTAGTCAGCAGCATGTTCAAACGTTCTATATTGGCTGCTTTTGCTAAGTGATTGGGCAGATCTTGTAAGATCGATCGCCGTTTATCCGGTGCAATCTGTGCCAATTTTTTCGCTAAATGATTCATCGCCGCTCTGGGATGCATCTGAGGATGGCTCAAGCATACCTGCCACTATATCGTAACTCGTTGAAATCTCGGTTGGGCAAGCATGAGACAGGGCCGCTTCAATACTTGCCGCAACCCTGAGCATTTCCCGATCTGAAGGAGGGTTGAGACGAACCGAAATGGATTGCGATCGCACCCCCCAACAATCATCCAGAGCTAATCATCCGGCAAGCGGACCCCCAGCTCAAATGCAGCAGGATTTCCCTGACAAATAAACGCTCCCCAGTAAAACGGCTCATGGGGATATCGAGCTTTCATCGCCAACTGAGCCGCACGCAACGCTTCCGAGCGAGGCTGTCCTGCCAGAATACCCTGATAGAAATCTATCATCAGTTCTTGAGTCCGATCGTCAGATACCTGCCACAAACTCATCACCAGAGTTTTGGCACCCGCCAGAACAAAAGCCCGCTGCAACCCAAAAACACCCTCACCCACCTGCACATCCCCCAATCCAGTCTCGCAGGCAGACAGCACTACTAACTCCGTATCCCGCAAGTTCAACCCCGCGACATCCTCGGCAGTCAAAATGCCATCTTCCGCATCGGTTGGCGGCTCACCCCCTTGCAGCCAGGTATTCGCGCCCGCCAGCGCTAACCCAGAGCGCAGCAGCGGATTCTCCAGACCCGCTCCAGACAACCGTCCGATCTCGCTCATCATCCCTGCATTCGCCAGCACCTGATGGGGATTGTGGGTTGGGGTAGACAGAAAGAAACCGTGGGTCGCGAGGTGCAAAAGACGGGGCGAGTGAAACTCTTTTTGCAGGTGTTGCTGCAATTGTTTTTCTGAGACTGCTTCCTCTGCCAGGTGTCGCTTCAGGTGTTTCTCCAGGACATTTTCCCTTAGCCAAGGATGAACGCCCAGCAGCGCCGCCACCTGCTTTCCTTCTCTCGATGTTCCTTCTAACTGCTGAAACCGCAAGCTGCCGTTCAGGTCGCCGGAATAGATTCCGTGCTCTGGCACCTCTGCGTTCGCAGCTGGTGTCCTATTGCTGCCAAGATCGAAGTCCGGATCGGCGACGACCAGCGGATCCTCAGCCTGACTAGAAGATGCTACATCAAACCGCAGCACGTCCCGTCCTGTGCTGAGATAACTGATCTGATATTCGTCAATTGCATAGCGACCATCGTCTAATGGCAACGCCTCAAATGGCAACCGACAGAGGTTCCCATCGGGAGCCAGAAATAGGCGTTTGCAATTACCGATCGCAGCCACAATTGGATCGAACAAAGTCCGACGAAGTTCCGCACCCTGATTGGTAAAACCAGGAATTAGCGACATTGGCACCGTCTCAAATTGCCGTCGTTCGCTCTTGCCAGCGATCGAAGCCCGGAAGCTAACGATTTGTCGATCGATAACATCCATCTCACCTAGATCGAGCATCTGAATATCGTCTGGCTCGTTCGCAGACAAAATGAAAGCGAGGTAGTGCGGTAGTTTCCATTGCGCTTCCTGCTGTGCAGGGAGTGCTTTGAAATCAAAGACAAGGCAACAAACAAACTCCACCAGAGTTGTACCAGGAGGGAGATGAAGGGCCACATCGCGGTAGCTCGCGAGTTGTTCCTGGAGCAGGTTCTCTGGAATTTGAGAGGACAGCTGTCTTTGCAAGCGCGTATAATCTGTCCGCAGTTTTGCCAGAGACTGTTGGCTGGTCTCAGGGGCGCTGGATTCTGGTAGCGCGAACGTCAGCTCAACAATCTGCTCGCTTAGCGAACGCAGCTGCCGCAGTTCGGTCTCGATCTGGGGATAGCGCCCGCTATAGAGGATCTGATTTCGGGCTGCAATGACTGCTACAGCCAGTCCTTTGCGTTTCAACACCACCTCCAGGGCAAACCGTTTACCCTCTGCACCAAGGCTGGGATACTCTAGCACCAGAGATAAGGGCACATCTACCTGATTTCTGATGGTTTGGAGATAATCCAAGCAGTCGGCTTCCGAACTGGTCGCAAACACTTCCCCAAGCGTTCGATCTTGAATCTGGCTAGCCTGACGGAACCGCGCCAGCGCTTCAGCAGGTCGATCGGTGGCAGCTAGTAACAGTGCCAGGTTATTCAGGCTCCCAGCCACCTGAGGATGGATCTTGCCCCATAGCTGCTGCCTCTTTTTCAATGCCTGTTGAAAGAGAGGTTCTGCTTCGCGGTAACGTCCCTGATGCAGGTAGAGCATCGCTAAATTATCCAGACTGGCAGCGACGAAAGCATGCTCCTGACCTAACAGACGTTGATGGATTTCTAAGGCTTGTTCTAACAACGGAACTGCATCGTTGTACCTTCCTTGAGCCATGTGCGACATGGCCAGGTTATTTAAGCTTTGAGCAACATCGGGATGATCGCTACCAAATAGCTGTTGTCGTAACGCTAATGCCTGTCTGAATAACGACTCTGATTCATCATAACGTTGCTGATAATAAACCTTATTGGAATTAAAGCTCTAAAATGGAACTCTGACGTTGGGGAAGGGGTAGCAGGGTGAAAATCATGTATGAGGAACTGAGGAGTAAACCTCACGTTTTACAGAGTCTAACCGGCATGAGG